>Ga0209233_1000114_pt1 | contig 246083 bp, 209 predicted proteins | sample AraplaCL_Cvi_mCL_FD_184269 | JGI IMG/M metagenome (GOLD analysis project Ga0209233, IMG submission 184269) | Arabidopsis root microbial communities from the University of North Carolina, USA - plate scrape CL_Cvi_mCL (SPAdes) (version 2) | ecosystem: Host-associated > Plants > Roots >... | reverse complement strand
CTCCATCGCAAGACGTCCACACAATTCACCTGCGCACACTGTCAAAGATCAATCACTTGCCACCGATTTCTCGATCGCGCCGAGGACGTTTCGTCCTAGGTGAGCCGCCCATTCTACATCGCTTTTTGCGACCGTCAACACCTGCGAGGAAGAAATTTTTCGTCGTGGTTTGTTGCAGAACCTTCGCGAAAGGGCGCCTCGTCGAAGGGGCGAGAATCATAGCGCCGTGGCGCGCTTCTGTGAAGGGGTGTGATGACTTTTTTTGTCATGAAGGTGCGTGAGGCCACGGCGCTACACTTCCCGATCATCTATCTACCCGTGATCGAGCACTCATGATGAAACGATGGCTTGTACCGATGCTCTTGCTGCTGATCAGCAGTGCCAGCGCCACACCGATAAAAGACGCGACGCCAGCTGTGGAACTGCACGGACAGCGTTTCTCAGTGGAATTCGCCACTGACGACGCTAGCCGCGAGCACGGCTTGATGATGCGCACCACGTTGGCGCCCGATCACAGCATGCTATTCGTATTCCCCTACCAGGCGTCGCAGGGGTTCTGGATGAAGAACACGCTGATCCCGCTCGACATCCTGTATTTCGACACGGATCGCCGCCTGGTCTCGATGCAGTTGAATGTGCCGCCATGCAAGGCCGATCCCTGCCCGATCTACCCCAGCAACGTGCCCGCGCGTTACGTGCTGGAGCTGTCGGCTGGCACTGCGCACCGCATCGGTGCACAAGTGGGCGATGAGCTGAAGATCGACGGCGACATCGGAACGGTGCGCTGAGCGACCGGACCGGATTTGTCCAGCAGTCCGACACGATAGGGAATCAGGTCTTCGGGACGCAGGCTTTCCAATGCGTCCCAGTCGTCTTCGAACGGAATGAACTGCTGCATGAGATGTTCCTTGTACAACGTGGCACTTGATCGTGCGCAGGAACATCTGAGCAGACGGCCCGGCCAATGCGCTGACCGGATCGGGCCGTTTGCGGGCAGGAATCGGCCCTCAGTCGAGCTCGATCATCTCGAAATCATCCTTGGTGGTACCACAGTCCGGACAGGTCCAGGTGTCAGGCACATCTTCCCAACGCGTGCCGGCAGCGATTCCTTCATCGGGCACGCCGATGGCTTCGTCATAGATATAGCCGCAGACAACACACATCCATTTGCGCAAGGCGGCTTGGGTTTCGGTGGAACTCTGGCTCATGGTCGGACTTCTTCGGATCGCTGTGGAATGACACATTCTCGCAACTCGCCCGGCAATGCGAAAGCACGCAATGTCGCCGGCTATCTCCATCCACATACATGAGGTCATGATTTGAAGACGTTTACGGCATGGCCAGGCCGCGGCCTGTATGCCATCACCGATGGGCCCCGCCCCGATCTGCTGGAAGTGGTCGCGCAGGCCATGGCTGGCGGCGCGCGATTACTGCAGTACCGCGACGAAAGTGCCGATGCTCCGCGCCGCCATGCCGAGGCGACGGCGCTCCTGCAGTTGTGCGGGGCCCGCGGCGTACCGTTGATCATCGACAGCGATATCGATCTGGCGCGGACCGTGGGTGCACAGGGCGTACACCTGAGCGGTACCGATGATGACATCGGCGCCGTCCGTGCCGAGCTTGGCGAGCAAGCCATCATCGGCGTGTCGTGCCGCGGCTCGTTGCAACGCGCGCAGGTGGCCGCCCGGACCGGTGCGAGCTACATCTCGTTCGGCACGTTTTTTCGCTCGCCCACCAAACCACTGGCTCCACGTGTTTCGATCGACCTGCTGAGGCAAAGCGCCGCGCTTGGCCTGCCGCGAGTGGCGATCGGCGGCATCACGCCGGACAATGGCGCAGCCCTGGTTGAAGCCGGCGCGGAATATCTGGCCGTGATTTCCGCCGTATTCGGCGCCACCGATGTACGCGCCACCGCGCAACGCTTCGCCGACCTGTATTCCTCCGACCAAGAAGATCCCCATTGAGAGCCGCACGATGACCAACCACGAACTCTTCCAGCGTGCCCAACAACTGATGCCCGGCGGCGTGAACTCGCCGGTGCGCGCGTTCAAGTCGGTCGGCGGCGAGCCGTTCTTCACCGCACGCGCGGATGGAGCGTATCTGTGGGATGTCGAAGGCACGCGTTACATCGACTACGTCGGCTCATGGGGGCCGATGATCGTTGGCCACAATCATCCGGCCGTGCGCGAGGCGGTCGAACGCGCGATCAAGAATGGGTTGTCGTTCGGCACGCCCTGCGCGGCCGAAGTCACCATGGCCGAAACGATCACCCGGCTGATTCCGTCGATCGAGATGGTGCGCATGGTCAACTCCGGCACCGAGGCGACGATGTCGGCGATCCGGCTCGCCCGCGGTGCGACCGGACGCAGCAAGATCGTGAAGTTCGAGGGTTGCTATCACGGCCACGGCGACAGTTTCCTGGTGAAGGCCGGCTCGGGCGCACTGACGTTCGGCGTGCCGACCTCGCCGGGCGTGCCGAAGGCGAATGCCGACCTCACGCTGACCCTGCCGTACAACGATATCGACGCGGCGAAGGCCCTGTTCGCCGAACACGGCCATGACATCGCCGGCCTGATTATCGAGCCGGTGGCCGGCAACATGAACTGCATCCTGCCCGTGGACGGTTATCTGCAGGGCCTGCGCGAACTGTGCATGCAGTCCGGTGCACTGCTGATCTTCGACGAGGTGATGACCGGTTTCCGCGTCGCGCTCGGTGGCGCGCAGGCGCATTACGGCGTGACCCCGGATCTGACCACGTTCGGCAAGATCATCGGCGGTGGCATGCCGGTGGGTGCTTACGGCGGCCGCCGCGACCTGATGGAACAGATCGCACCGAGTGGCCCGATCTATCAGGCGGGCACGCTGAGCGGCAATCCGGTAGCGATGGCGGCGGGCCTGGCCATGCTGGAACTGATCCAGGCCCCCGGCTTTCATGATCGGCTCGCTGCACGCACGCGCCTGCTGGCCGACGGTTTCCAGTCGGTGGCCGACGGCGAAGGCATCGCGTTCAGCACCAATCGCGTCGGCGGCATGTTCGGCCTGTTCTTCAGCGCCGAGAAAGTGGAGAGCTACGCACAGGCAACCGCGGCAGATACTGCACTGTTCAACCGCTTCTTCCACGGCATGCTGAAGCGCGGGGTATATCTGGCGCCATCCGCATTCGAGGCCGGCTTCATGTCCAGCGCGCACAGCGACCAGGACATCGCCGATACGCTGGAAGCCGCACGCGGCGCCTTGCGCGAAGCAAGAGGCTGATTCACCACTGACCGGTATTGGGCATCGATGCCCACGGCTCACGCGGTGGCAGATGCCCTTCCTGTAACAGCTCGATCGAGATCAGATCAGGCGAGCGCACGAAAGCCATGTGACCGTCACGCGGCGGCCGATGGATGATGTAGCCCATCGCCTGCAGCCGGGCGCAGGTGGCGTAGATGTCTTCGACGCGGAACGCCAGGTGGCCGAAGTTGCGCGCCGAGCCATAGTCTTCCTGCGAACCCCAGTTCCAGGTCAACTCGATCTCGGCCTCCGGGCTGTCCGCGGCGGACAGAAACACCAGCGTGTATTTGCCGGCAGGCACTTCCGTGCGACGCACCTCACGCAATCCGAGACCTTCGCAATAGAAGCGCAGCGAAGCTTCCAGGTCGTGCACGCGCACCATGCTGTGCAGATATTTCATCGCGATGGCTCCAATGGGGAAGTCGGGAGATTTTCCGGCTTATTTTGCAGCGAAGGCCTGCAACGCAGTGTGCAAACGCGCAAGACCCTCGGCCAATTCCTCATCGGTGATGTTCAGTGGCGGCACCAGCCGCAACACATCGGGGCCGGCCTGCAGCAGCAATAGTCCGTGACTCGCCGCGATATCGAGTACTTCGCCGGCGCGCCCCTTGTACGCATCGGCCAGCACGGCGCCGAGCATCAGGCCGCGGCCACGCACGTCCGTGAACAGGCCGAACTCCGTACCCAACCGAATCAGCGCTACCCGTAGTGCGGCCGACTGACGTTCCACATTCGCCAGCAATTCCGGCGAACCCAGTTTGCGCAAGGCTACCCGTGCCACCGCCGCCGCCATCGGATTGCCGCCGAACGTGGTGCCGTGTGCGCCGTACTGCATCACCTCGGCCACCTTCGGGCCGGCCAGCATCGCGCCGATCGGAAAGCCGCAACCGAGCGCCTTGGCCAGGGTCACGATATCCGGCATCACCTCATCCTGCGTGTGCGCGAACAGCGTGCCGGTGCGACCCATGCCGCACTGGATCTCGTCCAGCACCAGCAGCGCGTCATGCTGATCGCACAGCTCGCGGACGCGCTTGAGGAAGCCCGGTGCGGCGGGCAACACGCCACCCTCGCCCTGCACCGGCTCCAGCATCACTGCAGCGATATCGCCGGCGGCAAAGGCCAGTTCCAGTGCCGCTGCATCATTGAAGTCGAGGTAGCGAAAGCCGGCCGGCAGCGGCTCGTAGCCTTCCTGGTACTTCGGCTGCGCGGTGGCGGTGACTGTCGCCAGCGTGCGGCCGTGGAACGAACCCTTGAACGTGATGATGGTGCGTCGCTCCGGCGGCCGCCCGTTCGATGCCGCCCACTTGCGCACCAGCTTGATTGCCGCCTCGTTCGCCTCGGCGCCGGAATTGCACAGGAACGCGCGCTCGGCGAAGCCGGAGGCGAGCACCAGCTCCTCCGCCAGCCGCAGCGGCGGCTCGGTATAGAACACGTTGCTGGCATGCCACAGCTTGTGCGCCTGCGTGGTCAGTGCCTCGAGCAGGTCCGGATCCTGATGACCGAGCGCGTTGACCGCAATGCCGGCGCCGAAATCCACGTAGTCACGACCTTGCGTATCCCATACGTGGGCACCCTTGCCGTGATCGAGCACGAGCTCTCGCGGCCGATAGACAGGTAACCAGTAACGCTTCCCCATATCCGTCAGGGATGCGCTGGAGGGTAGTCGTTCGTGCATGTCTTGCTCCTGGCATCACCGGCCGGCGACACCAACAATGGATGATCCTGGTGGGGCGATTCTGGCCGCCATCGGCACAGGGCCGGGATGGCGCACACCGCGCATCGTAAAACCTGAAGGCAGGTTTTGCACGGTTCCACATGGCCGCGTTGTATACCTGCCAACACGCTGTATCACTTGTGTTCCACCTCGGCGGAAGCGCATCACCGCGCCACTTGCCGGCCCGACCATGGGCGCTGGAGTGAGTACCGAACTGTAACGTTGTGACAGTGCCGGCCGCGCGACAAGCCGCCGAATTCGTTCTCAAGCCTTGCTGTTGCTGCATTGCCTGCCGCTGGCACAGACATTGCTCAAGCTTCACGCTTGCCGGGGTTGAGACGAACAGCTCATTGGCTGTCGAGTGCAATGGCCTTGTCGCTGTTGCGATAGCCGACCAGTGAGCACCTTGCAGGCCGCAAGTGCGGCGAACGTGGGCGGTAACCCGGCATCCTGTGGCCGGGCACCACTGGAACCCCCGACCCGTCCCCTGCGGGCCGGGGGATTCCTTTGACGATGCCGAATGCGAGATGACCCGAAGGCTGCAAACCAGACACGCACCTGCGCAACGCCCTACATGCCCGGTGCCACCGCCGATCCGTCGCCATTCGCACCGGCCATTCGTTGCCCGGCAGGGGGCCGATCACCGTCGCGAAGCTCATCGAGCGCCACCTTGTGCTTCTTGCACAGACGGTACACGGTGACACGCGACACGCTGAGTCGTCGCGCGCATTCGCTGATGTTGAAGTGACTTTCGTGTAGGCACTTCAGTATCGCCTCGCGTTCGGCTGAAACACGGGTCAGATCAAGGCTCGAACGGTCGACGGACATCGGTTGCGCACCCCGAAGATCCAGATCGACGGCGCTGATCAGCGTGCCCTCGGCCACCACGGCGGCGCGTTGCACGCGATTGAGCAGCTCGCGCACATTGCCCGGCCACGCAAACGCACGCAGTGCCTGCCTCGCCCCGCTGCTGAATGCGCGGGCGCGGCTGTGATGCCGAAGGCGGAATGCATCGAGAAAGTGCTGTGCAAGCAATTCGACATCGCCTTCGCGCTCGCGCAACGCCGGCATGTGCAATCGCAGGACGTTGAGCCGGTAATACAGATCCTCGCGGAAACCACCCCGTGCGACGGCCTTCTCCAGATCGATGTGCGTGGCAGCCAGCACACGCACGTCCAGCTTGATCGGCTGACTGGAACCTACCCGCTCCAGCGTGCCTTCCTGCAGCAGCCGCAACAGACTGGTCTGTGCATCGAGCGGCAAGTCACCGACCTCGTCGAGAAACACCGTGCCACCAGCAGCCGCCTCGAAATGGCCGATACGCCGCGCATTCGCTCCAGTGAAGGCACCGCGTTCGTGACCGAATAGCTCGGACTGCACCAGATTCAATGGCAACGCCCCGCAATTGATGGCAACGAACGGACGCTGGCAACGGGCCGACAACCCGTGCAGTGCGCGGGCCGCCACTTCCTTGCCGCTGCCGGTTTCGCCGGTGATCAGCACCGGCAACTCCACCGGCGCATATTTGCGCAGGCTCGCCATGGTCGCGCGCATGATCGGACTGATGGCACCGACGATGCCGGGGATATCCGTATTCTCGGCTGCCTGCAGCAAGCCATTGCCGACCTTCGTCAGCGTCTCGATCAGGCGCTTCATGTCGACTGGTTCGGTGAAGAAATCTGCACTGGCCCGCAGAATGCACTCCACCTCCGGAGTATTCGCGGCAGTCTCCTGCAGAACCACCGCCAGCCACGGCAGCCATGGATGATTGTCCATCAGCTGTCCTATGGCCTTGACGGCATCCGCATCACTGCGCCGCAGGTCGGCCATTGCCACCACGATATCGTCGCGCCGCATGCCCACGCCGTCCTGCAACCGGGCATCGCCGATCCGCGTACGCCACCCTGCCTGCGCCAGACCGGCACATTCCTCGGCTGTGGGTTGACCAAACCAGACCACGCAACGCCTGGATGCCTGTTCACTAGTCATGACGCTGACCCCCTGCATCCAAGGTCACTGATGCAGCTCGAGACGACCACTTTGCCTGACGATGAATCCGCTACTTTCGCAGTCGCATCCTGCGCCCCGGTTGCTACGAAAGTGTGATATGCACCGCCGAATATACTCCCGCGTAACAGGAAATAGGCGGAAACAAGGCATACATCGTTAGCAATAACCTTCGTCAAAACAGGCAGTTGACGCAAAAGCCATCGGATGGGCGGCCTTTTCGCAGGGAGTTGTCGCACCGCCCTTCTGGCAGCCACAGCGCACCGTCCACATCCGGGGGTGTTTCAGTCCAGAAACAGGTCCGGCAACAGCGGCGCGCCCGGCTGCACGGCATAACGGCTGAAGTCGCTGATTCCGGCCTCGCGGAGAAGCTCTTCGTCGATTGCGAAATGGCCGGTGTAGTCGCGCGCCGGACGACTCAGAATGACGTGTGCGGCATCGGCGACGATCTCCGGCTTGCGGCAGTGCTCGACCTTCACACCCTCGATCATGCCGATCGCAGCAGTGGCAATCACCGTGCGCGGCCACAGCGCGTTCACGGCGATGCCGAGCGGCGCGAACTCCGCACTCATGCCGAGTACGCACAGACTCATGCCGTACTTGGCGATGGTGTAGGCCGTGTGCGGCGCAAACCACTTCGGGTCCAGGTTCGGTGGCGGCGACAGCATCAGCACATGCGGATTCGCTGCCTGCTTCAGATACGGCAGACAGCTCTGGGTCACCAGAAACGTGCCGCGCGTGTTGACCTGATGCATCAGGTCGTAGCGCTTCATCGGCGTATCCGCGGTACCGGCCAGCCAGATCGCGCTGGCGTTGTTAACCACGATGTCGATACCGCCGAAACGTTCGGCCGCCTGCGCCGCGGCGGCGCGCACCTGTGACTCTTCGCGAATATCCACCTGCAGCGCCAGCGCCTTGCCACCGGCTTGTTCGACCGCCGCCGCCGCGGTATGAATGGTGCCGGGCAGTTTCGGATTCGGCACGCCGCTCTTGGCTGCAATCACGATGTTGGCGCCGTCACGGGCCGCGCGCAGCGCGATCGCCAGGCCGATGCCGCGCGAGGCGCCGGTAATGAACAAGGTCTTGCCGGCGAGATTGCCCATGCGCATCGACTCCATCGCAAAACGTCAGTTTACGACGTGGACACGGCGATGACTCACGGCTTCTGGAAGCGCGGCAGGATATCGCGCAGCTCGGCCAGGCGCTGCACCGGATCGTTCAATTCGAGCATGTGCTGCTGCTCGCTTGCATCCAGCGGCAACAGTTCGGACAGCCGGAAACCCAGCCAGCTGGCATCGTCGTAGGCACTGCGCGGGGCATGCCGCCACTGCGGCGCCATCGTTTCGATCAGCCGTTCGAGAATGCTCTGCAGCAACGCGAACTCCACCGGCACCACTTCTTCCGGCTCACCGGGCCAGACCTCCACATCGCCGCGCAACAGGCCATCGGATCGCACCCGGCTGCGCGCCACACGAAAGCGCGTGCCACCCTCGGCCACGATGCCGAGCAGGCCATCCTCACCGCGATGGAAATCGGTGATCCGCGCGATTGTGCCGATTGCCGCCGGAATCGCCGGGGCGCCTGCTTCCTGGCCTTCGAGAATCAGGCAGACACCGAAGCCGGTGCCATAACGCGAGCACTCGCGGACAAGATCCAGGTAGCGTGGCTCGAAGATGCGCAGTTGCAGCTGCCCGCCGGGAAACAGCACGGAAGCAAGCGGAAACAGCGGCATCTCGATCAACGGCGATTGGGCGGCCATGCGACGAGTGTAACCAGTGCCACCGCACCCAGTCAGCGACCGCCGACTCCACCGTTCTGCAGGCGCTCGACAAACCGCCGCGGTGCCGCCTCGAAGCCACCGTTGGACATGAAGATCACCTGGTCGCCGGGTTGTGTCTGCGCGTGCAAGGCAGCAATCAGCGCATCGACTGTCGGCGCCGTGCTGCCACGACCACCCAGTGCCGCAGTGACGTGACTGGCATCCCACGGCAATTCGGGGCGATGCAGGAACACCACCGCATCGGCATCGGCCAGCGACGGTGCCAGTGCTTCGGCATGCGCACCCTGGCGCATCGAGTTGGAGCGCGGCTCCAGCGCCACCAGGATGCGCGCATTGCCGATCTTCGCGCGCAGCCCGGCCAAGGTGGTGGCGATCGCGGTGGGGTGATGGGCGAAGTCGTCGTAGACGCGTACGCCGTTCACCTCGCCGACCAGTTCCATCCGCCGCTTGACGCTCTCGAACGTGGCAAACGCCGGCAGCAGCGCACGTGGATCGGCACCGGCGGCCGTCGCCGCGGCCAGCGCGGCCAGTGCGTTCATCACGCTGTGGTTGCCGAGCAGCGACCAGCGCACCTCACCGATCAGCTCGCCGTTGCGGTGTACGGTGAATGCCGAGCCATCCGCTTCGATCAGCGTGGCCTGCCAATTGCCGCAGCCAATGCCGAAGGTTTCCACCGGCGTCCAGCAACCCATCGCCAGGACTTCGGCCAGACGCTGATCGTGCGCATTGACGATCAGTCGGCCGTTGCCCGGCACGGTGCGCACCAGATGATGGAACTGACGCTGGATCGCTGCCACGTCGGGGAAGATGTCCGCGTGGTCGTATTCGAGATTGTTGAGGATCGCGATGCGCGGGCGGTAGTGCACGAACTTGCTGCGCTTGTCGAAGAACGCGGTGTCGTACTCGTCCGCCTCGATCACGAACGGCCTGCCCTGCCCGAGCCGCGCCGACACACCGAAATTGCCCGGCACGCCGCCGACCAGAAAGCCCGGAGCAAGACCTGCGCTTTCCAGCAGATGCGCCAGCAGACTGGTGGTAGTGGTCTTGCCGTGGGTGCCAGCAACCGCCAGCACATCGCGATCGGCCAGCAGCGTCTCGCCGAGCCATTGCGGGCCGGAGATGTAGCGCAGGCGATGATCGAGCATGTATTCGATGGCAGGGTTGCCGCGGGTCATCGCGTTGCCGACCACGACCAGCTCAGGCGCAGGCTGTAGATGTTCCGCCGCGTAACCGCTCATCAGGCTGATGCCGAGCGCTTCCAGCTGCGTGCTCATCGGCGGATAGACGTTGGCGTCGGAACCTTCGACCGTGTGGCCCAGCTCGCGCGCCAGCGCGGCGACACCGCCCATGAAGGTGCCGCAGATGCCGAGGATATGCAGACGCATGTTGGGACGGATTCCTTGGAAACCCGCTCGATGGGAGCGGGAGGTGCTCAGCCGTTCGCGGCCGCCGCTTCGTTCTGCAGCGCCTGCTTGACCCGCGCGGTGACCTCGCCGAGCTCACCGACACCATTGACGATCTGCAGCTTGTCGCGCCGGGCGTAGAAGTCCGCCACCGGCGCGGTCTGCTCGGCGTAGATCGCCAGGCGCTTGCGCACGGTATCCGGGTTGTCGTCGGCACGGCCTTCAGCCTTGAAGCGGATCTCGCAGCGGCCGATGATCGCCTCGTTCGGCACATCGAGCTTCACCACCGCATCCAGCGGTTGGCCGATCTTCGCCAGCAGCTGATCGAGCGCATCGGCCTGGGCCAGATTGCGCGGATAGCCGTCGAGGATGAAACCGGCTTTCGCATCGTCCTGGGTCAAGCGGTCTTCCAGCATGCCAAGCAGGATGTCGTCGGAAACCAGCTGCCCGGCGTCCATCACGGCCTTGGCCTTCAGTCCCATCGGCGTGCCGGCGGCAACCGCGGCGCGCAGCATGTCACCGGTCGAGATATGCGGCACGCCGAACGCCACTTTCAGCCGTGCAGCCTGCGTGCCTTTGCCCGAGCCGGGCGCACCAAGTAGGACGAGTCGCATAATGCTCCACAAGTTCGACGGGCTGCCGCACACTGCAGCAGCCCGCCAGATTCCCAGAATTGGCTGTCAAATTAGCGTCTGTACCCGATGCCGTCAAACGGCGCAGTACATTGCCCGTCGGCAAGTGTCTGTTGCCAAAAAGATTTGCCGCTGGTCGCGACCAGCCCGCCACCGCCTGATTTGAGGATCATCATGAGCACTAGCCGTCGTTCGCCTGCCATCACCGGCAATCTGCTGTATGCCCAGTCCGGTGGCGTCACTGCGGTAATCAACGCCACGGCCGCCGGCGTGATCGAGGCCGCCCGCAGCAGGGGCGTGAAGGTGTACGCGGCGCGCAACGGCATTCTCGGTGCGTTGCGCGAGGAATTGATCGACACCTCGAAGGAATCGGCAGCAGCGATCACCGCGCTGCGCCACACGCCTGGCGGCGCGTTCGGCTCATGTCGCTACAAGCTGAAGTCGCTGGAAGACAACCGTGCCGAATACGCGCGGCTGATCGACGTGTTCCGCGCGCACGACATCCGCTGGTTCCTCTACAACGGTGGCAACGACTCGGCCGATACGGCGCTGAAGATTTCGCAGCTGGGCAAGGCGATGGGTTACGACATCCGCTGCATCGGCGTGCCGAAGACGGTGGACAACGATCTGGCCGTCACCGATTGCTGCCCAGGTTTCGGTTCGGTGGCGAAGTACACCGCGATCTCCACACTCGAGGCGAGCCTCGACGTGGCATCGATGGCCGAGACCTCGACCAAGGTGTTCATTCTCGAAGTGATGGGCCGCCACGCCGGCTGGATCGCCGCCGCCGCCGGGCTCGCCGGGGAAGGTGCGGATGCGCCGCCGCACATCATCCTGTTCCCCGAGAACACGTTCGACGAAACCGCGTTCCTGGCGAAAGTGAAAGCCACCGTCGAACGCGTCGGCTGGTGCACCGTGGTCGCTTCCGAAGGCGTGCGCAATGCGGCCGGCCAGTTCCTCGCCGAAGCAGGCACGCGCGATGCGTTCGGCCACGCACAACTCGGTGGCGTCGCGCCGGTGCTGGCCGCGCTGGTGAAGGAGAAGCTCGGCTACAAATACCACTGGGCGCTGCCCGATTATCTGCAGCGCTCCGCGCGGCACGCCGCCTCGGCGGTCGACGCCGAACAGGCCTTCGCCGTGGGCAAGGCCGCCGTCGACTACGCGCTGACCGGCATGAATGCGGTGATGCCGGTCATCGTGCGCAGCAGCGATGCACCGTATCGCTGGAAGGTCGAACCGGCGCCATTGGCAAAGATCGCCAATCGCGAAAAGAAGATGCCGAAAAATTTCATCACCCGCGACGGCTTCGGCATCACCGCCGCCGCACGCCGTTATCTCGCGCCGCTGATCCGCGGCGAGGCGCCGTTGCCGTATGGCAAGGATGGCCTGCCGCGCTATGTACGGCTGAAAAACACTCCTGTTCCCCAAAAGCTCAGCGCACTAGCGCATGGCAAACTTGGCTGAATCGGAGTTTTTCGGCCTCCGTGGAAAGCGCTCGGTCCCCACCTGCTATATCCACAAGTGTCATGGTTGCGCGAACGCCGCCATTGGTAGTGCCGTTACCCACCGGACTGTCGGCGAGCCAATGCGGAGCAAAGCGTTTTCTCACGTTGAATGCCTGCGGCTCAAGTGAGCCGAATACGTCGTTCTCGACGCAATACCCGAAAAGATATGCCCGTGTTTCTTCCGACAACCGCAAGACCGTACTTTCGATATTGTCATGTCGTCCCATATGGCGACCAATATGAAATAACTCGTGCGCCACGGATTCCACAATCTCTCTTTCCGCCAGTCCCGATTGCTCGACGTCGTAAGTGTCCGCCAGCTCGAAACTCAAGTGCTGAGGGCGCACTCTGTGCGTAAAACGCCTGTCAAAGCCGTCGCCGGCGTCGAATAGTTCGAGAGTGACGTTGGCTACGTGCATGGAATGATCGAAACGCACTTCGACCTGATCGACTGTTTGCTGAATACTCTTCGCCAGCTCATCCAACTGGGTTTGGTTAGCACGACTGCAATTGATGATAGAAACGCGCCGTTGTGCCCCCTTGTAGGTTTGGCGTGCGGCGCACGACGCCATGGGCTTCGGCGCTCCAGACGCGATGCTGTACATCCGATACCAGTCGGGCAGAAAGCTGTCGAACTCGGCGTAATCCATATATTCGACCTGCCCACCCGGCGGCAGGTTTACCTTGATCTGCTTTACCGCAGCGGGCGTGCATGCCGACACGCCCAGCAACGAAGTGACCATGCACAACAAGCCTTGCCACGGCAGCACCGTGGCGAGGCTGGGGCATCCCTTCCCTGTCGTCATTACTTACTGCCCGCAATAGCGCATCTTCGGGTTAACGCCTCTGATGGCATCGGCATTCGGACACAGCGGCCCGCGCCAAGTGGTCGATGCCGATGCCTGCACTTCACCGCCGTACTTGCTGGTTGTTGTCAACGTGTTTAAATTCGCCCCTTGTCCAGTGGGATAAAACGGAAGCAGCTCGTACTTGAACGAGTCTGCAGTACCTCCATTTTGCTGTGCCCATGCATTCACCGCGTTCGCATCGGCCAGCCTGAGAATCGTACCCATCCGCACCCATGCGAATGTGCGCGATGCCTGAATCGACCCGGTCGAGCTACTGGTTAGTTCGATATTGACATTCCCCTGCGCCGGCAGCGTGACGCTTGAGCCACTAGTGTCAATGATGAAGCTTGCCGCATCGAAGGAGTTTGCCAAGGCGGCGTACCTGCCTTGGGTTGCACTCTGCAACATATTCCACTCTCCGGTTACGGATCCCCCCGCTTCACACCCAGCGCTTGTACTGCACTTCGCGTTACCCGTTGCTGTGCATTTCATACCCATCAATGGCAGGGCTAACAAGACCACGCCACCAATCATCCACAATGGCTTCATCATGAGACCGTCCTCCATGTTTGTCCGTCATTGGACAAACCGAGATTACCTGCCTTAGCGATGAATTTCTTTTTTATTCAAAAGATGCCGAAGCACTTCATCACCCGCGACGGCTTCAGCATCACCGCCGCCGCGCGCCGTTATCTCGCGCCGCTGATCCGCGGCGAGGCGCCGCTGCCATATGGCAAGGATGGCCTGCCCCGCTACGTGCGGCTGAAAAATGTTGCGATAGCGAAGAAGCTGGTCGGCTTCCCGCGCTGAGGTCGCTGCATGTGCGAGCCAGCTCGCAATTGCTGAGCGAAAGCTGAAATCGGCAGATCCGGAATGGGACTACGTTCAGCCGCACGTTCTTACGATTCCCTCGCCTGAAGTCGATGGCCGCACCGTTGCGGTCGCGACGACCACGAAGGAGACCGTGATGAAACTCATCAGCCGCCTGCTCATTGCCGTTGCCCTGCTTGCCACTGGCAGCCTCGCCATGGCTGCCCCCGACCACGACCATGGTGACCATGATCGCGGTCGCCGCGGACACGATCGCGGCCACGACGACCGTCACTGGCACGGTGACGATCATCGCCGTTACGACTACTACCATGGTGGCCCGCGCTACTACGGTCATCCGCATCGCTGGGAACGCGGCCACCGCTATTACGGCCCGACCTATGTGGTGCGCAACTACGGTTACTACCGCCTGCGTCCGCCGCCGCGCGGTTATCACTGGGTGCGTGCGGACAACGATTACCTGCTGGTCGCCATCGCCACCGGCATCATTCTGGATGTGGCATTGCACTGAGTCCGCTTCAGCGTGAGGGAGTCGAGGGCCATGCATCCGTGCATGGCCCTTTCCTTTTGCGGACGGCAAAACTTCGATGCGTTGCGCCGCACAACGGCCTGCGCAGCAACGTCTGCCTATACTCCGGGGGACCGCCCGTTCCGGACGGCCACTGACAACTCATGGGGAGGCTCCGATGCTGCAGCAGTATGGCTGGATCGTTCTGGCGTGTGCGGTAGTGGCGATTTTGTATGGCGCGTTTTCCGCGCGCTGGATCCTGGCGCAATCGCCGGGCAATGATCGGATGCAGGAGATTGCAGCAGCCATCCAGGAAGGTGCACGCGCCTACCTCAACCGCCAGTACGCCACCATCGGCATGGTCGGCGTGGTGCTGATGCTGCTGATCGGCTTTTTCCTGAACTGGCCGACGGCGATCGGCTTCCTGGTCGGCGCCGTCCTTTCCGGCGCTGCCGGCTACGTCGGCATGAACGTGTCCGTGCGCGCCAACGTGCGCACTGCCGAAGCCGCACGACGCGGGCTGAGCGCCGCGATGGACGTGGCATTCCGTGGCGGCGCGATCACCGGCATGCTGGTGGTCGGCCTGGCCTTGCTCGGCGTTACCGGTTACTGGCTGGTGCTCAACCACATGGGCATCAGCGGCGAACCTGCCCTGCATGCGCTGGTGGGACTGGCCTTCGGCAGCTCGCTGATTTCGATCTTCGCGCGCCTGGGCGGCGGCATCTTCACCAAGGGCGCCGACGTCGGTGCCGATCTGGTCGGCAAGGTCGAGGCCGGCATCCCCGAGGACGATCCGCGCAACCCGGCGGTGATCGCCGACAACGTGGGCGACAACGTGGGCGACTGCGCCGGCATGGCGGCTGACCTGTTCGAGACCTATGCGGTGACCGTGATCGCCACGATGCTGCTGGCCGGCCTCACTTTTGCCAACAACCTCAATGCCGTGCTCTATCCGCTGGTCATCGGCGCGGTGTCGATCATCGCCTCGATCATCGCGACCTTCTTCGTGAAGGTGAAAACCGGTGGTTCGATCATGGGCGCGCTGTACAAAGGCGTGATCGTGTCGGCAGTCCTTTCGGCCGTGGCGTTCTGGTTCGTGACCGGCAACCTGTTGCCGGACGGCCTGACCACCGGCGACGGCCTGGTGATTTCCAACCATGCACTGTTCCATTGCTCGCTGATCGGCCTGGTGCTGACCGGCCTGATCGTGTGGATCACCGAGTTCTACACCGGCACGCAGTTCAGCCCGGTGCAGCACATCGCCGCCGCATCGACCACCGGCCACGGCACCAACATCATCGCGGGCCTCGGCGTCTCGATGAAATCCACCGCACTGCCGGTGATCGTGATCTGTGCTGCGATCTGGAGCGCGTTTGCACTGGGTGGCCTATACGGCATCGCGATCGCCGCGACAGCCATGCTGTCGATGGCCGGCATGATCGTGGCGCTGGATGCCTACGGCCCGATCACCGACAACGCCGGCGGCATCGCCGAGATGAGCGACCTGCCACCGGAAGTGCGCGGCGTCACCGATCCGCTGGACGCAGTCGGCAACACCACCAAGGCGGTGACCAAGGGCTACGCGATCGGCTCGGCCGCGCTGGCCGCGCTCGTTCTGTTCGCCGACTACACGCACAACCTCAAGACCCACTTTGGCACCGACACGCTGTTCGATCTGTCGAACCATTACGTGATCATCGGCCTGCTGATCGGCGGCCTGATCCCGTACCTGTTCGGTGCGATGGCGATGGAGGCGGTCGGCCGCGCGGCGGGCGCTGTCGTCGAGGAAGTGCGCCGTCAGTTCCGCGACATTCCCGGCATCATGGAAGGCACCGGCAAACCGCAGTACGACAAGGCGGTGGACATGCTGACCAAGTCCGCCATCAAGGAAATGATCGTGCCTTCGCTGCTGCCGGTGCTGGTGCCTGTCATCGTCGCATTCGGCTTCAAGTGGCTCGCCGGTTCATCCGTGGCTGGCGCACAGGCGCTCGGCGGCGTGCTGATCGGCACCATCGTCACCGGCCTGTTCGTGGCGATCTCGATGACCACCGGCGGTGGCGCGTGGGACAACGCGAAAAAGTACATCGAGGACGGCCATCACGGCGGCAAGGGCTCCGATGCGCACAAGGCCGCGGTCACCGGCGATACCGTCGGCGATCCGTACAAGGACACCGCCGGCCCGGCGGTGAACCCGCTGATCAAGATCATCAACATCGTGGCGCTGCTGCTGATTCCGTTGCTGTAAGCCACACGTTCTGCTCCAGCAAGAATCCCGCCCGAAAGGCGGGATTCTTGTTTCATGGCAGCGCGGATCGGCGCGTCCTGACTTTAGTCACGGGCGCCCGTATCATCGCGCAGGTACGCTCGACCGACGGCGGGCCGCGCCTGCCAATCCATTCGCACACGAGGGGCACACGATGAAATCGGTCTGGCTGATGCTGGCACTTGGCGTCACACTGACGGGCATGAATAACGTCAACGCCCGCGACAACGAACCCGCCACTGCACCCACGGATTCCAAGGCGACCGACGATCCATTCCTGTGGCTGGAGGATATCCGCGGCATCCGCTCGATGGACTGGGTGAAGCAGGAGAACGCGGTGACGACGAAGCAGTTCGTCGACAACGCCGAGTTCGTCAAGACCCGCGACAGCATCCTCGAAGTACTCGATTCGGACGCGCGCATTCCCTACGTCAACCGGATGGGCGACGAGCTGTACAACTTCTGGCGCGACCAGGCGCATCCGCGCGGCGTGTGGCGGCGTACCACGCTGGCCGAGTACCGCAAGACCGAACCGAAGTGGGAGGTGCTGCTGGACATCGACGCGCTGAACAAGGCCGAAAACAAGCGCTGGGTGTTCAAGGGCGTGCAGTGCCTGAAGCCGGCGTTCGAGCGCTGCCTGGTCTCGCTGTCGCCCGACGGCGGCGATGCGATAGCGGTGCGCGAATTCAGCATTCCGCACAAGGCCTTCGTGAAGGATGGTTTCGACCTGCCGGTGGCGAAAAGCCAGGTCGGCTGGATCGACGAGGACACTCTCTACGTCGGCACCGACTTCGGCCCCGGCTCGATGACCGAGTCGAGCTATCCGCGCATCGTCAAACAGTGGAAGCGCGGCACGCCGCTGTCGGCCGCCGCCATCGTGTACGAAGGCAAGCCGACCGACCTCGCGATCAGCGCATATCACGACCGCACGCCAGGCTATGAACGCGACTTCGTTTCCGTCGCCAAGGATTTCTTCCACAGCGAGCTGTACCAGCGCAACGGCGACAAGCTGACCCAGCTCGACGTGCCGACTGACGCGGACGCCGACGCCCATCGCGAATGGCTGCTGGTGCGAATCCGCTCACCATGGACGGTCGACGGCACCACCTATCCTTCCGGCGCGCTGCTGGCGACGCCGTTCGACAGCTTCATGGCCGGCAAACACCACTTCACTGTGCTGTTCCAGCCGGACGCACATACCTCGCTGGACTCGTACACGTGGACCCGGCATCACCTGATCCTCAACCTGATGGATGACGTCAAGAGCCGGCTCGAGGTACTGACCCCGCCGCCGGCCTCATCCACCGCCGACTGGAAGCACGAGACGATGCCCGGCGCGCCGGCGATGAGCACGATCAACGTGGTCGACACCGACCCCGACCACAGCGACGAATACTGGCTCGATGTCGCCGGTTTCCTCGCTCCCGCGTCGCTCGAGCGTGGCGTGCTCGGCAGCACGGCGGCGGAGACGATCAAGCAGGAGCCGGCATTCTTCGACGCCGCGAAATTCACGGTCAGCCAGCACTTCGTCAACTCGAAAGACGGCACCCGCGTGCCGTATTTCGAGATCGCACCGAAAGACATGAAGGCGGACGGTGCCAACCGCACCCTGCTGTACGGCTACGGCGGTTTCGAAGTCTCGTTGCAGCCGCACTACAGCGGCAGCATCGGCCGCGCCTGGTTGAACCGCGGCGGTGTCTACGTGATCGCGAACATCCGCGGCGGCGGCGAGTACGGTCCGCAGTGGCACCAGTCCGCGCTGAAGGCGAATCGCCCACGCGCGTACGAGGACTTCGCCGCGGTCGCCGAGGATCTGGTCAAGCGCGGTGTGACAACCGCCAAGCATCTCGGTGCCGAAGGCGGCAGCAACGGCGGCCTGCTGATGGGCAACATGCTGACGCTGTATCCGCAGCTGTTCGGCGCGATCGCCTGCGAAGTGCCGCTGCTCGACATGAAGCGCTATACCCACCTTTCGGCCGGCGCGTCGTGGATGGCCGAGTACGGCAATCCGGATACCGCGGACTGGAACTTCATCAAGACGTTCTCGCCGTACCAGAACGTGAACAAGGACGCGCACCATCCGCCGGTGCTGTTCTACACCACCACCAGCGACGACCGCGTAGGTCCGGTGCAGGCACGCAAGATGGCTGCGAAGATGAAGGCGATGGGCATCCCTAACGTGTGGTTCTACGAGAACCTCGAAGGTGGTCACGGCGCCGGCGCGGACAACAAGCAGGCTGCACTGATGCATGCACTGGCCTACGACTTCCTGTGGGATCAGTTGAAGTAAGCAAGTGCTGCCGGGGCCGTCTGCACGCGCTCACCTGTGCAGACGGCTCACTCACGCCCTGACTGGGTCTTCAACAAAAGCGGGTTCGCCAACCCGATCGTTTCGCTCGCCACACGAGTGTCTCCGGCTCTGCCAGGACGCTCCTTACGTGCGTGCGTTGCCTTGACGCCACTCGGCCAGCACACGCCCTGTCTGTGCGATACGACGATTGCAGGCTGGATCGGCATGGTGATCATGCTCGTTGCGCCTTGCGCGACCTTCACCTGCCTCGCGCATAGCGCAACGCCAGGCTGACGACACTGAGACTCCTCAAGATCGTCCAGACGCCAGCGATGGCGCGAATTTCCGCATGCAAACAAGCACACGACCGGCATCGGGTGCTCGGTGGTGCATGCGATGTTGCCCAACGGTGGCCACCGCCTTGGTGACAGCCGCCACATCACATGCTGGCGGCCTGCTGTCACCGGGTCACTCCATGAATTTGGCTTTATCGGATTCGCATGAATTGGTCATTGATCGGCGTTATGCCGACACCTACCTTGCGCTCAAGGTTTCTCTAACGAAACCCTGACAAATCGCCCATTCCCCCTGCCTCGCCTGAACGCTTTACTCACATTCACGGGCCTCAGGCGAGGCTGCTTTTTCCGCTCTTTTGGAGTACCCCCGTCAATGTCGACGATGGCGCCCAGCCTCGAGACGCTCCAGCCGCCCCGCTTCGAACATGACAGCCATGCTGCAGGCATCGGGAGCGAAAATTTGTCCACGTACCGTGCTCTTTTCGAGCAATCGCCTGCCCGGCCGGTCGTGATGAGAATGGTGCGCGAGCCGTACGCAGATATCACAGCCGACGTCGACGACGCGCAGGATCTGGCCATGCGCATCCGGTTATTGATCGCACGCGAAGGGAACACCTCGACGCTGGCACGGCGTTGCGGCTTCTCCGAAGGCACGGTGCGCAGCTGGCGCGATGGCCATAGCGATCCCTCCCGCGCACGCTGCGTCACGCTGGCTCGCGCACTGAATATTTCGCTGCAATGGCTGGTGACTGGCGAAGGCCCGATGCACCCAGAGAGCGACGAACGCCACGACGATGCATCCACCGAGTCGACGCAGCCCTCCGTTGCAACCACGGTCATGCCGGCCACAACGTCCGCGCCAGGCATCGACGCTCAGCGCCTTGCCGCCACGATGAAATTGCTGCAGTCATACATATGCCTGGTCGGCGGCTCGTTGAGCGTCGAGCAGCGCGCGGAAGTCGTGGCGGAGCTGTACGGCCTGCTCTGCGACGCTGGCGAACTGCAGGAAGTCGATCGACTTATAGCCTTCCATAGCAAGCTCGGCGCCCAACTGCGCAACGGGCGCGCGCCACTGATCTGATCGCATGAACGCCTTCATCCAGGCCGATCGGAATTCAGCGGACCCTGCGGCACGTCATGGCTCGCAACTGCCGTGAACCCAGCCACCTCGAAAGCCGCATTCGGCCTGGTGGCCTGGAGCGAAGCGCACGCAGAACGCTCTATCTGCTTGGCCAATGAAACAGATCGACCGCCAGCATCCATCCGGCTTGCTGTTCGTCGCTTTGATCGAGTTACGCCACTCGGCCCTCGGGCCTTCAACAATGATGGGGAGATTCATCTCAAATGAGCAGTCACAATAAAAACCGTAACCCAATGTGGCGCCACACCGCGCTCGCCTTGGCGCTGAGCGTAAGCCTCGGCGGTGTCGCCATGGCACAGTCCACCTCGGGCTCCATCTTTGGCCAGGCTCCGGCGGCCGCTGGCGAAACCGTCACCGCCACCAACGCCACCGGCCAGACCCGCGAAGTCGCCGTCGACAGCCAGGGGCGTTATCAGATCAGTAGCGTACCGGTCGGAATCTACACCGTCTCGCTCAAGAAGGACGGCGCGGTCGTCGACACGCGCAAGAACGTGGCCGTGTCGCCGGGTGCCGGCGCTACCGTCTCGTTTGCTTCTTCAACCGCTACTGCGGCCGGAGCTACCTCGCTGGGTGCGGTCACCGTGCAGGCCAATGCCCTGCCGACCATCGACGTCTCCAGCGTCAATTCCAGCACCGTCATCACGGCCGCCGATCTGCAGAAGCTGCCGGTCGGGCGCAACGCCGAGTCCATCGCGCTGCTGGCGCCGGGCACCGTCAAGGGCAGCAGCTTCTTCCCCAACGCGGTTTCCTTCGGCGGCTCGAGCGTGTCCGAGAACGCGTACTACGTGAACGGCTACAACACCGGCGAACCGTACAAGAACATCGGCGGCTTCGCGTTGCCCTACGGCGCGATCGACCAGCAGGAAACGCTCACCGGCGGCTATAGCGCCAAGTACGGTCGCTCCGACGGCGGCGTGATCAACCAGATCGGCAAGCGCGGCACCAACGAATGGCACTTCGGCGGCCAGGTGTCCTGGCAGCCGCGGTTCCTCGAAGGCACCCCGGTCAACAACTATTACAACAGTCATCCGGTGATTCCGGCGTCGATTGCCAATACCAACAGCCTTGACGGCCTGACCCATTATCAGCTGGAAGACGCACGCAAACCGGGTACGCTGAACCAATACCGCAACGACAACAAGCAGTGGGAGACGATCTACTCGGCCTACGTCGGCGGTCCGCTGATCAAGGACAAGCTGTTCATGTTCCTGGCAGCCGAGGAGACCAGGACGCAGTCCAACAATGTGGAATTCGCAGCCAACCAACTCGTCCAGTACAACCGGGACAAGGACACCAAGTTCTACGCCAAGCTGGACTGGAACATCACCGACAGCAATGTCCTCGAGCTGACGGCGCTGGACAATCACTCGGCCACCGGCGCGGGGTCGACCTACGCGTTCAACACCGACACGCTGAAGTCGGGCGCCTTCGTCGCGAATAACGACGTGACCAAGGACAATGCCCGGTTCTACCTCGGCCACTTCACCAGCTACATCACCGATGCGGCCACGCTGAGCATCCTGTACGGCAAGGCGAACTTCCAGGATCCGGTGGTCTACGCCAACCACAGCCCGCTGCCGTTCATTTCCCGTGCGGACAGGCAGAATCCGGCCTTTCTGCCGCCGGGCACGGGGTCAAACGGCATCGTCAACAGCCAGACCAACACCAGCTGGACCTCACCCCAGGCGTCCAACGCCACCCACGGTCTGCGCGTCGACTTCGACTACAAGCTGGGCACGCACGACCTGGCCGTCGGTATCGACAACATGACCTACAAGGCCAGCCATCAGGGCCCGGATCAGACCAATCCATTCAACCCGTCGATCAACTATTACTGGCGCTACTACCCGGGCAACATCGTGCGCAAGCGCGAGGAAGGCTGGGCCACCAGCATGTCGACAACCCAGAAGGCCTACTACCTGCAGGACGACTGGCAGGTCACGCCCAACCTGCTGCTGGACATCGGCGTCCGCAACGACCACTTCACCAACTACAACGATCTGGGCATTGCCTTCGTCGACCAGAAAAACCAGTGGGAGCCGCGTATCGGTGCCAGCTGGGACGTGATGGGCGACTCGTCGTTCAAGGTCTACGGCAATGTGGGCCGCTACTACCTCGCGCTGCCGGACAACGCGGCCGAGCGCGCGGCGAACATCTCCACCTATGAAATCACCAAGTACAGCTACACCGGTGTCGACGCGAACGGTATCCCAACCGGTCTGACGCAGATTGGTGGCGTCACCTCACCCGACGGCGAATTCGGTCTGCCCAAGAATCCGCAGGAAGTCACGGCGCGCAACCTGAAGCCGGAATACGTGGATGAGTTCATCCTCGGCTTCGACAAGAAGCTCAGCGACAACTGGGTCTACGGTGCCAAGGCGACCTGGCGCGATCTGAAGACCGCCATTGACGACGAGTGCTCGCCCAGCCAGATCGGCGCGAAGATGACCAACATGGGTCTGAATCCGGCCAACTACTCCGATTCGCTCTATGGCGCGTCGTACTGCCGTCTGATCAATCCGGGCCTGACCAACACCATGCTGGTCAACAAGAACGGCGGTGGCAGTAGCGTCCTCGTGTCGATGAGCCAGAAGGACTGGGGCTACATCAACGGCGTGAAGCGCAAGATCGGTTCGCTGAACCTGTACCTGGAGCATCCGTTCGACGGCAAGTGGATGGGTCGCGTCGACTACACCTTCAGCCGTGGCTTCGGCAACACCGAGGGCCAGGTGCGTTCCGATTTCGGCCAGGCCGACGTGTCCAAGACCGAGGACTGGGATTCCTGGCAGCTCATGGATGGCCAGGACGGCGAACTGGCCAACATCCGCAAGCACCAGATCCGCTTCCGCGGCGCCTACCAGATCACCCCGGAATGGCTGGTGTCCGGCACGCTGCTGGCGCAGTCCGGTACGCCGAAGGAGTGCCTGGGCTACTACGGTCCGACCGGTACCGGTGACCCGACCGGTTACAACAACGGCGGCGGCGGCAACTACCACTGGTGCCACGGCATGCGTCTCCCGCCGGGTTCCGTCGGTCATACGCCGTGGACCGAGCAGGTCAATCTCGGCGTGCACTACACGCCAGCGTTCGCTGACCACAAGTTGGGCGTCAACGTTGACATCATCAATGTGCTGAATCAGCAGAAGGCGATACAGACCCAACCGGTCGGCGAGGCTGCCTTCAACAACGGCCTGGCTCCAGACGGTGTCACCCCGGCTCCGGCCTTGATCTCCGTCAACAACAGCTACGGCCAGGGGATCTTCTGGCAGACGCCGCGCACGGTGCGTCTGTCGGTGACCTACGACTACTGATAGGTAATAACCGCTGAGACCGGCATGACCAAGCCACCGACCTGCGGGTCGGTGGCTTTTTTGGCACATGGGTCTAGGCAAAGAGTGATCTGGATATGCCGATCGGCGCATCCTGGCAGACGAGATGCAAGCACGTCCGGCGACAATAGCTCGCGTGAACATGCTGATCTTCGGCAATCCGCCGATGCGCGAATCAAGCAGATGGTGCAGCACCTTGAGCACGATCGGCCGTCGCAGCGAGGCGTATCGGCGCACGTTGCAGATTCAGGGAAGTCTCTTCCGGAATTGCTAGACGGCAGTCTCGATGGCCGCCACAACGAAGTGTTGAACGAGCGGCTCAAATCCCAGCAGGTAGTCCTGATCTTCAGGGTAGTACTTGGCCTTGAGCACGTCGTCTCCAGCGAAAGCGCGAATGCTCTCTTCCGACTCCCAGTGCGTCACGGTCAGGAAATGCGTGACCTCAGCCTCGTCTCGCCGAAGCACGGCAACACTCAGGTTGCCAGGAACCGAGCGGTAGTCGGGAACAGCCCGCTGCTCAAGGAAGCTTGTATAGGCATCGGCTTTTGAGCGCGGTGTGACCCCGTGCCACATGCGGCAAATCATGGAACTCTCCGTTACCGTCCGACCATCTGCATTACGCAGCGGAAGCGGGTTCCTGTTGCGGACGATGATCGTGACTTGCGCCCACCGTCACGCTTGACCGTGCGAAATATCCGGCCATCAGCCAGGCGCCGCCACACAGCGCGATGGCAACGCACAGGCTGGTCCACTCCGCCTGGTTGTGGGGGCTCGCCAGCACTCGCGGAACGTGCACGATCAGTACCCAGCTCCCGAACATGATGCCCAGCATTGTCGCGGCCAGCCGCGCCTGCACACCGCTGAGTATGGCCAGACCGGCCGCGATGTGCGCGCAACCGGTGAAATATGTCCAGAACACCGGCGAGCCGGGAATCCAGCTGGGAATCACGCTGGCGACGTATTGCCAGTAAATGAAATGCAATGCGCCGAACACCGGCAGGGAGACGCCGAAACCGTAGCGCCCGATGTCCGCCAGTCGACGGAATCGACCGTTCCAGGGGGCGTGCGCGGTCGCGCCGTCCGACAGTGCGTGCGCCAGCACCCATGCAGAACTGCACAAGGCGAGGCACTCGAACGCCGGAGTCCACTTGCTGCCACTGTGAAGGTGCGCAAACACGGATGGCACCTGCAACAGGATCAGCCAGAGGGACAGCAGCACGCCCAGCGCGATCGCCGACTGGCGTGGCCACAGTCGGTCGCTCAGGACACACCCGCCACCAGCGACAAGCAGCAGGCCGGTGCTATAGGTCCACAACGTCTGCGCCGGCAGCCAGTCGGGTAGCGACTCCAGCCCGAGAACGGGAATCGCAAACACGAAGTTGAGCGCGCCGAAAGCCAGCATGCCGATACCGAAAAGAACGCTGCCAAGACGTGTGACACTTCCCATGAGGCTTCCTTTATCGGATGAAGCGCGAGGTCGATCGCACCCTACAATCCAGGGTGTGCCGGGGCAATGGCGGCGCGCCTGGCCTGATCCTGGCGCAACGGAGCAGCGACGTTTCCCGGAGCGTCGCCGGCACAGGACAGACTAGACACTGCTGCAGCCGTCTTCCATGACCAATTTCGCCATATTTGCAGGAGCCAATCGGAGAACCGGCATGTTTCTGGAACTGGATGGCCATGGGCCACACTACGCGCAGCTCACCCGCGCCATGAAGGCCGCGATACTCGACGGCCGCATGGCTGCGGGCTCGCGACTGCCGCCTACGCGAGTTCTTGCGCACGAGCTCGAACTTTCGCGCACCACCGTGCTGGCCGCCTACGAACAGCTGCGTGCCGAGGGCTTCATCGACGCCCGCGTGGGATCGGGCAGTTACGTCACCACGCTGCAGCCGGGAGCGGCATTGCAGCCGCCGATGGAAGTGATCAGCGCGCCTTCGCGCTACACGGAGCGCGCGCGACAGGTGCAGGATCGCCGGATGGCAATACTGCATCGTGGATTGCGCTATCACATGAACTATGGCGAGCCGGCCATCAATCCCATGCTTAGCAGCGCCTGGGCCCGCGAACTGGCCCGGGCCGCCGCCTACATGCCGGCAAGCGGCGCGGGATCGCAGGGTTTGCCGGCCTTGCGACAGCAGGTTTGCGACTATCTCGCCCGCCGACGTGGCGTGCAGGCACGGCCGGAGAATGTGCTCATCGTCAGCGGAACCCAGCAGGCGTTCTCACTGGCCGCTCGCGTGCTGCTGGACGAAGGTGACAGCGTGGTACTGGAGGAGCCGCATTATTTCGGTGCGTATCAGGCGCTGATCGCGCATGGCGCCCGCGTCTGTGGTGTTCGCACCGACGACGACGGGCTGGTGTGCAGCGAACTGCCCGCAACGGCACCTTCGCTGATCTGCGTGACACCCTCACATCAGTTTCCGACCGGTGCCGTGCTGTCACTGCCGCGTCGGCTGGAACTGCTGCGTTACGCCGATGCGCAGCAATGCTGGATTCTCGAGGACGATTACGACGGCGAATTCCGTTATGACGCCCAGCCGCTGGCGGCATTGCGTTCGCTCGACCAGGCCGATCGGGTGATCTATGTCGGGACTTTCTCCAAGGTTCTGTTCGGTACCCTGAGACTGGCCTACATGGTTCTTCCAGTCGCGCTGAGAGAGGACTTCATCACCGCCAAGTTCCTCAATGACTTTTCCTGCCCGGGCTTCGAACAGGCGGCGCTGGCGCACTTCATGGAGGACGGTGGCTTCGAGCGACACTTGCGCGTAGTCCGCAAAGAGCTCAAGGCCCGCCATCAGGAACTCATCAGTGGCTTGCGCCAGTATGTCGGCGAGCGCGTGGAGATCGCCGATTCGCCGGCCGGCATGCATGTGGTCGTGTGGTTCCGCGATTACGACAAGGCGCACGCGGAGGCGTTGCTCGAACTTGCCAGCGCTCGCGGTCTGGGCATGTATTCGATGGCGCCACACTATCTGAACCCGCCATCACGCCAGGGTCTGCTGCTCGGCTATTGCGGCCTGTCGACCGGCGAGCTGCGTGACGCCATGAAACTGTTTGGAGCCTGCATGGACGAGATCGACGCCCGCATGATTTCCGACACGGCCCGCGGCACCGACGATCGCGCGTGAAGTAAGCTTTCCAGTTCGTCAACCAGCTCAGACCCGCCATGCAATCGCGCATCACGATCAGCCCCGAACTGCGTGAATGGATTCTTGCCACCACGCGTGCGGGTCACGGCGTACCGGAGGTGTTGCAGCTGATGAAGGAGAACGGCTACGACCCGCGACAGAGCCGCAGCATCGTCGCCGAGGTGCTGAAGTTGCCGCTGGCCGCGCTGCATGCGAGCACCAGCAAGCAGGCATCACCCGGCCTGCGCACGAAGCATCCTGAAGCACCCGACGTCACGATTGACGGCCACACCATCCACGTCACGCTCGGCGTCGACACCCCGACACTGCGCGTGCTGGACAACATTCTCACCGAGCAGGAATGCACCGAGCTGATCGCGCTGGCGCAACCGCGCTTGCAGCGCGCGCTCACCGTCGATACGGAGGGCAGGCAGCAGGTGGATCAGCGGCGCACCAGCGAAGGCATGTTTTTCACGCTGGGCGAGCTGCCACTGGTCGCTCGCATCGAGCAGCGCCTGGCTGGCCTGCTCGACGTGCCGGTGAATCACGGCGAAGGCCTGCAGGTTCTGCATTACCTGCCGGGCCAGGAGTACGAACCGCATTACGACTGGTTCGATCCGGAGCAGCCCGGCTACGCCGCGATCACCGCCACCGGCGGGCAACGCATCGCCAGTGTGGTGATGTATCTGAACACGCCCGCGCAAGGCGGCGGCACCGCGTTCCCTGAGATCGGCCTGACCGTCACCGCACGCTGCGGTTCGGCCGTCTATTTCGCCTACGAAGGCGGCGACCGCAGCTCGCTGCACGCCGGCCTGCCGGTGCTGCGCGGCGAGAAGTGGATCGCCACCAAATGGTTGCGCGAACGGCCTTACAAGACATCGGCAAAGGCCTGAGCCCGATCGGGTCGATGCATCGTTGCTGCGCCGCAGCAGCATTTGACGTATCCTTGCAGGCCAACTTTCCTCTCCGCAGCAAGGACATCCCATGGGTCTGCATCTCGTCCCCGCCGGCCGCGACGTGCCGCACGAAATCAACGTCGTCATCGAAATCCCGAAGGATGCCGAGCCGGTCAAGTACGAAGTGGAGAAGGTGAGCGGCGCGATTTTCGTCGACCGTATCCTGTCCACCCCGATGCGCTACCCGTGCAACTACGGCTACGTGCCGGGCACGCTGGGTGGCGACGGCGATCCGCTGGACGCGCTGGTGATCCTGCCGCTGTCGCTGATCCCGGGTTCGGTGATCCGCTGCATCCCGGTCGGCATGCTGAAGATGTCCGACGAGGCCGGCAGCGACGAAAAGCTGATCGTGCTGCCGGCACCGAAGATCTTCCCGGGCTATGCGCACATCACCGACATGAAGGGCGTCTCACCGCACTGGCTGGAGCGCATCGGCCACTTCTTCGAGCACTACAAGGATCTGGAGAAGGGCAAGTGGGTCAAGGTCGATGGCTGGGTAGGCGCCGACGAGGCCAAGGCCGAGATCCTGGCCGGCATCGAGCGTTATCAGGCCGAGAACAAGAACTGAGTTCAACCCCTGCCGCCAAACGGCAGCGGCTAGATCAAGCGGCTGTGTGATCCGGACGGAGCATGCAGCCGACTCCGCAGTCGCGACAGATCGCTGTGTCGCAGATCTTCACGCAGCTCGCTGGGCGATGCGCCCAGCGACTGTCGGAATGCCTCGCTCATGTGGCTGTGGTTGCTGAAACCGAGATCGCAGGCAAGTGCTGCCAGATCTTCCTCGCCATCGCCCAACCGCCCCAGTGCGTTGCCGAGCCGCTGTTGCAGCCGGAACTGTCGCAGGGACTGCCCCGTGCCGCTGCGGAAAATGCGGCACAGGTAGAACGGCGAGCAGTCGGCGTAACGCGCCAGTGCATCGATCTCAAGATTCTCGCCAACGTGACCGATGATGGCTTCCTGCGCGCGCGCCACGCGCCTTGTGTTCGTGGAGCTGCGCACGCGTCCGCATGCATCGTTCTCGTGCAACTTCAACAAGTACGCGAGCGTCTCCAGCAGCGTTTCTTCCGCCGACAAAATGTCGCCACCGTCACGACGCAGGCCGAGCAGCAGTTCCACATGGGTTTTCTGAAACTGCAGATCATGCGGAATATTGCGGCATGGCAACGCGCTCGGACCAGTCAGCTTCATCGCTTCCATCGTCGCTTCGTCGATCTGCAAGTCGGTACAGCAATCGCAGCTCAGTGCGTCCGGGTGCGTGATGCGGTACTCAACGTTCCTCTGTATCAGCACCGCGTTACCGGGTCGCGCGAAAAAGGTTTTGCGACCCACGTGCAAGGCGAATGATCCGCGCCGAGTGAACAGGAAGTGCGCCGTATCCCCGTCCAGCGGACTCCCGCAATCGACCCGCGGGTGCTGACAGATGTGACTGACCACTTCGAAATGCGACGACCGCAGCATGGTCTGCATGATCGACATGTGCATGGCTCCGAAAGAACACCTGCCCCATGCTGATCATACGCCCGCCAATCGCGTTCGCTCCATCGGCATGCGACGCGCAAAACATGCGCACGATTTTGAAAGCGGCCGCGCTCCGTTCGTGGCGTACCGCTGGGATTTTGCCGCATTGGAAACGCGCATGGCATCAACATCTGCGCAGGTTTCTAAAAGCGCCCGAAGTGGCACCACGCGAAGCTGGACTCACTCCGCATCTCAGGAGATCACGAGTTCCGCAAGACGAAACGTCACCCGTTCCCATGCCTGCGTTTCCCGCGCTCCTTCACCCACACATGGAGAGTCCCATGAACAAGACACTCTGCACCCTGCTGCTGACCTGCTTCACCATGGCTACCGCGAACGCGATCGAACCGACGCAACCCGACTTCGGCTTCGGCCACAACCCGATGCTGTATCCGAAGGAATCGAGCCCGTTCGGCAAGAGCATTACCAGCTGGGCTGAATTGAACACGCAATGGATCTATGCACAGCCGTTCGCGCACAACCCGTTCTTCGATCCGACCGGTGCGGATTGCGCGGTGGGTCAGGACGGGCCGGTGTGGTTCCTCGCGCCGATCGCCTCGATGATGTCCGGCACGTACACGCGCTCGTGCACGATTCCAGGCGACAAGGCGATCCTGCTCAATGTCGGCAGCGCCAGCGATACCTGGCCCTGTCCCGATCCGGGCTTCGCGCCGAAACCGGGCCAGTCGCTGTACGACTTCCTTGTCGCCGATGTGCGGACCTACAACATGGTCACGGCGCTGGACGTGTCGCTGGACGGGCGGCCAGTCCAGCACCCGCTGGACTACATCTACACCTCGGAAGATCTGTTCGCGCTCAAGGGCGATACCAGCCTGCAATCAACCTACGACCCCTGCATCACCGGCTCGTACCAGGCCGACGTCGTCTACGGCTATTTCATGATGTTCCGCCCCATGTCGCGCGGCATGCATACGATCGTGCGGCACAACCACGACAGCGACGGCAAGGACCTGACCTTCATCTACTACCTCGATGTGCAGTAGCGACTGCTCCCGCAGCAGCGTCCTCGCCAGCCGTCACGCCACACCGTCGTCCCCGTGACCGGATAAACCTCGCTTCGGCGGGGTTTGTTCGTGGTGCGGGTGTCGTCCATCTTGTTCCGCGACGGCTTCACCGGCCGACCGCTGCCGCCTGCACGCACAACGGCGCTCAACGCTCCCACGGTGGATCCTCGCCCAGCCGCTCGGCCAGGAAATCGACGAAGGCGCGCACCCGCGGCGGCACCAGCCGGCGCTGCGGCATCACCGCGTGGATGCCGGTAGCGGCCAGCGGATAGTCCGACAGCAATACCTGCAGCCGCCCCGCACGCAGCTCCTCGTGCACATGCCAGATCGAGTGCATCGCGATGCCCAATCCGGCGACCACCGCATCACGCAGCAGTTCGCCGAGATTGCTCTCGAAGCGGCCTTGCACCCGCTGTGCGATCTCGCCACCGTGGCCGTCGCCGAAACGCCACACATCCTGACGACCCTGACTGCCGACCAGCAGCAGGCAATCGTGTGCGGCCAGATCAGCCGGCGTGCGTGGCGTGCCGTGTCGGCGCAGGTAATCCGGCGAGGCGCACAGCACGCGGCGGTTGACCGCCAGCTGGCGCGCCACCAGGCCGGAGTCGCCCAGCGCGCCGACACGAATGCCCAGGTCGAAACCGGAACCGACCAGATCCAGCATCTGGTCGTTGAGGTTCACGCTGAGTTTCACCCGCGGATACCGCGCCAGGAATTCCGGCAGCAACGGCGAGATGTACTGACGGCCGAACGACGCCGGCAAGGTGACCCGCAAGGTGCCGGTCACTTCGGTCGCGCCTTGGCGCAGGCCACCGGTCAATGCTTCCAGATCTTCCACCAGGGCCCGACCCTGCTCGGCCAGGGCGGCGCCTTCCGGCGTGGCATGCAGCTGGCGCGTAGTCCGATGCAGCAGGCGCACGCCGAGATCGCGTTCCAGCCGCTTCAGGCGCTGGCTGGCCACCGCCACCGACAGGTCGAGGCTGCGCGCGGCTGCGCTGATCGAGCCCAGATCGAGCACGCGCAGAAACAGGCTAAGGTCGCCGACACGATCCATGACTATCAACCATCAATTGATAATGATTAATCATCTTGGTGGTTTTTGAAGAAAAGGCAACTGCCTAAGCTGACGCATCGTTTCTTCCCGGATTGTCGTCATGCCCGCCATTGCTACCACCCGAGCACGCACGCCTCTGGCGCTGTATGCGCTGACCGCCGGCGCGTTCGGCATCGGCACCACCGAATTCGTGATCATGGGCCTGCTGCTGCAGGTGTCCGCCGACCTGCACGTCAGCATTGCCGCCGCCGGCCTGCTGATCTCCGGCTATGCGCTGGGTGTGTTCGTCGGCGCGCCACTGCTGACCGCGGCAACCAGCCGGTTGCCGCACAAGACCGCGCTGATCGCGCTGATGGTGATCTTCACCATCGGCAACCTGGCCAGTGCGCTGGCGCCGAACTACGCCGTGCTGATGCTCGCGCGGGTGATCACCTCGCTGGCCCACGGCACCTTCTTCGGCGTGGGTGCGGTGGTGGCGACCGGGCTGGTGGCGGAGGATCGCAAGGCCTCGGCGATCTCGATCATGTTCACTGGCCTAACCGTGGCCACCCTGCTCGGCGTTCCGGCCGGCGCGTGGCTGGGCCTGCACTTCGGCTGGCGCGCCACGTTCTGGGCGGTCAGCGCGATCGGCGTGCTCGCCACCGTGATCATCGCCACGCTGGTGCCGGCCGACCGCGGCGACCGCGCGCCGATGCAGTTCGTCGAGGAGCTGAAAGGCATCGCGCATCCGCAGGTGCTGCTGGGCTTGCTGATGACCGTGCTCGGCTTCGCCGGCGTGTTCGCGGTGTTCACCTATATCCAGCCGATCCTCACCCGCGTCACTGGCTTCGCCGACGCTGCGGTGTCGCCGATCCTGCTGGTGTTCGGCGGTGGCATGGTGGTCGGCAACCTGCTCGGTGGCCGGCTCGCCGACAAGCGGCTGGTGGCGACCCTGCTGGGCGCGCTGGCTACATTGGCGATCGTGCTCGGCACGATGACGTTCGCGCTGCACAGCAAGCCGGCGATGATCGCGTTCAGCGGCCTGCTCGGCATCGCCGCCTTCGCCACCGTGGCGCCGCTGCAGTTGCGCGTGCTGCAGAAGGCCAGCGGTGGTCAGGTGCTGGCGTCGAGTTTCAACATCGCCGCGTTCAACCTCGGCAACGCGATCGGCGCGTGGCTGGGCGGCGTGGTGATCAGCCACGGCCCAGGCCTCGGCGCGGTGAGCTGGGTGGCGGCGCTGCTGCCGGTGCTCGGACTCCTCGTCGCGCTGTGCAGCGTGCGGCTGGACATTCAGCCGTCACGGCGGTTAGCCGTCGTGACCTGTACTGAAACCCTTCTCTGACTTTTGTAAGGACTGCCTTCATGGAATACCGCTATCTCGGCAACTCCGGCTTCAAAGTGCCGGCACTCGGCTTCGGCGCCGGCACGTTCGGCGGCAAGGGACCGCTGTTCAGTGCGTGGGGCCATACCGATATCGAAGAAGCAAAGCGGCTGATCGACATCTGCCTCGACGCCGGCGTGAATCTGTTCGATACAGCGGACGTCTATTCGGATGGCGCCTCGGAATCGATCCTCGGCGCGGCACTGAAGGGTCGGCGTGAGCGGGCGATCATCTCGACCAAGCTCACCTTGCGCGCAGGCGATGGCCCGAACGATGTCGGCGCCTCGCGCCATCACCTGATCGGCGGCGTGGAACGTGCGCTGAAGCGGCTCGGTACCGACTACATCGACCTGCTGCAGCTGCACCACTTCGACGCGATGACGCCGGTGCAACAGGTGATGTCGACACTGGACGATCTGGTGCGCGCGGGCAAGGTGCGCTATCTCGGCGCGTCGAACTTCTCCGGCTGGCAGCTGATGAAGTCGCAGGCCGCGGCCGACGCGCAGGGCTATTCGCGCTTCGTGGCGAATCAGACCTATTACTCGCTGGTCGGGCGCGACTATGAGTGGGAGCTGATGCCGCTCGGGCTCGACCAAGGTGTCGGCGCGGTGGTGTGGAGTCCGCTCGGCTGGGGTCGGCTTACCGGCAAGATTCGTCGCGGCCAGCCGCTGCCCGATGGCAGCCGCCTGCACGAAACCGCGGGCTTCGCGCCACCGGTCGACGAGGAGCGACTGTATGGCGTGGTCGATGCGCTGGAGGCAGTCGCCGCGGAAACCGGCCGGACGATCCCGCAGATTGCGCTGAACTGGCTACTGCGGCGACCCACGGTGTCCACCGTGCTGATCGGCGCACGCAATGAAGCGCAACTGCGCGACAACCTCGGCGCGGTCGGCTGGACACTCGACGACGCCCAGGTTGCCCGCCTCGACGCGGCCAGCGCGGTCACTCCACCTTATCCCTACTACCCTTACTGGAATGGCATGTTCGCCGAGCGCAATCCGCCACCGGTGCCGTTCAACTCCCCCACGGAGTCGCAAGCATGAAAGCCGTCGCACTCACCCGTTACCTGCCGATCGACGATCCGCAGTCGCTGATCGATGTCGAACTGCCCAAACCGGCACCCGGTGAACACGATCTGCTCGTGCGTGTCGAAGCGGTATCGGTGAACCCGGTCGATACCAAGATCCGTTCGCCGAAACCACAAGTGGAGGCGCAGCCGAAAGTGCTCGGCTATGACGCCGCCGGCACGGTCGAGGCGGTCGGCGAGTCGGTAAGCGGCTTCAAGCCGGGTGATCGTGTGTACTACGCCGGCGATGTCACCCGCGCCGGCAGCAATGCCGAGTACCAGCTGGTCGACGCGCACCTGGTCGGTCATGCACCGCAGTCGCTGGATCTGGCCGACGCGGCGGCATTGCCGCTGACCACGATCACCGCGTGGGAGCTGCTGTTCCAGCGCATGCCGTTCGACAGCGAGAAGGGTGGCGTGGGCAAGTCGCTGCTGATCATCGGCGGCGCCGGCGGGGTCGGCTCGATCGCGATCCAACTGGCGCGGCGTGCCGGCTTTACCGTGATCGCCACCGCCTCGCGCCCCGAGACCATCGCGTGGTGCCACACGGTGGGCGCGCAGCACGTGATCGACCATCGCCAGCCGCTGGCGCCGCAGTTGGCTGCACTGGGTTTCAACCAGGTCGATGCCGCACTCAACCTCGCCGATACCTCGCGCTACTGGGATGATCTCGGCGAGATCCTGGCACCGCTGGGCCATGTCGGCCTGATCGTCGAGCCGAGCAGCGCACTGAAGATCGGCGATCCGTACAAGGCCAAGAGCATCGGCATCCACTGGGAAATGATGTTCGCCCGGCCGCGCTTCAAAACCGCCGACCAGGCCGAACAGGGACACATCCTCGAGCGCGTGGCTGCGCTGATCGACGCCGGCGAGTTGCGCGGCACGCGTACCGACACTTTGACGCCGATCAATGCCGCGAACCTGCGCGAAGCGCATCGCCGGCTGGAATCAGGCACGACGATCGGCAAACTGGCACTGGCCGGCTGGTGATGCGCCGAGCGAAAGGAGCGCATGCACTCCTTTCGCTCCCGACGATCAACCGCGCTTGGCGGCGACTGACTGCTTGCCAGGCGCCGGTTTGGCCGGCTCGCCTTTCTTGCCCAGCTGTTCCAACAGCGTATTCATGTCTTCGGCATGCTCCTCTTCCATCGCCAGGATGCCTTCGAGCATGCGCCGGGTGGTCGGATCGTCGGTGCCGATGTAGTCGATGATCTCGCGGTAGCTGTCGATCGCGATGCGCTCGGCGACGAGGTTCTCCTTGATCATGTCGACCAGATCGTCGCCCTCGACGTAGTCGGAATGACTGCGGCTGAGCAGACCGTCCGGCGACAGGTTCGGCTTGCCGTCGAGCTGAGTGATGCGTTTGGCGATCAGATCGGCGTGGCCCTGTTCCTCGTTCGCATGCTGCAGAAACTCGGCCTTGACGCTCTGCGAATTGATGCCGGACGCCATGTAGTAGTGGTACTTGTAGCGCAGCACGCAGACCAGTTCGGTCGCCAGCGCGTGATTGAGCAGCTTGACCACGGTAGCGCGGTCGGCGCTGTAGCCCGCGGTCATCGCGCCCTTGTCGATGTCCTTGCGGGCGCGCTTGCGGATGTTCTCGATATCGCTGACGAACGGCTTGGTCTTGGCCATGGCTTGCTCCTGCGGGGCGTAGGAAAGATGCCGCCGCGATAGTCCGGCTGGCACCACGGGAAGTCCGCCCAGCGTAGGAACGCACATGGAAAAGTCAGGTGAAGATCACCGCGATGACTTTCATCGGACGGCGCGGCAACGCCCGCAGCGCGAACGGAGCATCCGCTGGCAAGCGAGCGCGGGCTCTAGCGCGGCAGGTAGGCGCGCAGGAACATCTCGACGCCGGTGCGCGCCGTGGTCTCGATTTCCTCGACGTAGCTCTCGGGGCATTCGGTGCAGCCGAACATCTGACGCATCATCAGATTGCCCTTGATCAGGGTGAGGAACTGCACGCAGGCGCGCGGCACGTCGTCGATGTCGAGCTGGCCGGCGTCAACCGCCTGCTGCAGCAGACGTTCCATCAAGCCATGCGTACGCGTGGCACCCTCTTCCCAGATCAGCTTGCCGTAGCGCGGATTGCCTTGACGGCAATCGCTGAGGATGGCGCGGAAGGTGCCCACGGTTTCGGCGTTGCAATCCAGATGGGCATGGGTCAACGCGACCCGCAACAAGGTTTGCTTGATATCGACCTTCGGATCGAAGAAGTAGGTTTCTTCCGGCAGCAGATCTTGGATGCGCGAGCGGATCACTTCGCGAAACAGGTTGTCCTTGTCGCCGTAATGGCTGTAGACGGTGAGCTTGGATACTCCGGCGTCGGCCGCGATCGCGTCCATGCTGGTGCCGGCAAACGCATTGCGGATGAACAACGCCTTGGCCGCCGCCAGAATCGCCGCACGCTTCTCCATGTCCTTCGGGCGGCCGGGGCCCTGAGGTTTGATTTGCGCGCTGGTATTCATGCCTCCACCTTCACAAAAGAGAATTCGAGCTTTATTATACGCAGCGGTTCAATTATTTTCCAGAATGCCGCCGACCCGGTGATTTCGGCGCCCTTCTTGCGCGCATCCGACCACGGGTGACGCCCGTCAACCACTTGCGATGACTTCCGGCACTTCGTGGGCCAACGCACAACCGGCAGGCTTGTCATTGTCGGACATGTCATTGTGGGGTCGGGCTCAAGCGCTTATCCTCTTTGACCTTTTTCGATCCGCACGGGACACAAGCAGATGGCGATGAATATCGAGCAGGCGCGACTCAACATGGTGGAAAACCAGGTGCGCCCGTGGGAGGTGCTGGACGGCCGCGTGCTGGATGTCCTCAGCCGCGTGCGTCGCGAGGATTTCGTCGCCGCCGAACACCGCCAGCTTGCCTTCGCCGACCTCTGCCTGCCGCTGGGCCATGGCGAAGTGATGATGAAGCCGGTGGTGGAAGGCCGCGTATTGCAGGCGCTGGAATTGCAGCCGACCGATCGCGTGCTGGAAATCGGCACCGGCTCGGGTTTTCTCACGGCCTGCCTGGCCGCGTTGTCGGCGCAGGTGACCAGCGTGGATGTGCATGCCGATTTCACCAGCGCGGCGGCGCTGCGACTGCAGACGGCAGGCATCACCAACGTCAGCCTGGTCACCGGTGAGGCCGTCCATGCCTGGCAACCCGAGGGCTTGTTCGACGCGCTGGTGGTGACCGGCGCCGTCTTCGAGACTGCCCCGCGCTGGCTGACCTGGCTCAAGCCTGGTGCACGTGCGCTGATCGTGCGCGGCTTGTCGCCGGTGCAGTACGCCACTTTGCTGACTCACGAAGGTGCCGGCCGTTATCGCGAAGAAACCCTGTTCGAAACCGACCTGCCCTATCTGACTCACGCCGAACCGCCGCAACGGTTCGTCTTCTGATTACGCCCCGACCGATCCCCCAAGAGGCAACCCATGCGTTTGAAGCTGCTCACCCTGGCCTTGGCACTGGCCGCCATTTCGCTGCCCAGCCACGGCACGGATCTGCTCGATGCCTACCATGACGCGCGTGCCAACGATCCGGTGCTGTCGCAGGCCGACGCCACCCGGCTGGCCACTGGCGAAGGCGTGGATCAGGCACGTGCGCTGCTGCTGCCGCAAATCAACGGAAGCATGAGCCTGAGCCAGACCAATGGCGGCAACCTGATCGGTCATAGCCGTACGCGCAACATTAGCGGCACGCTCAGCCAGACCGTGCTCGACTTCAGCAAGTACGCCAACCTCAAGGCCGCACACTCGGCTTCGGATGCCCAGGACCAGCTTTATCAGGCGGCAGCGCAGGAGCTGTACGTGCGGGTGGCCACGGCCTACTTCGGCGTATTGACCAGCGAGGACCAACTGACCTACGCCAAGGCCAACGAGGACGCGTTCCGGCAGCAGTACGAACAGTCCGACCAGCGCTTCAAGGTCGGCCTCTCGGCGGTCACCGACGTCTATCAGGCCAAGGCCTATTACGAGGCGGCCAAGTCGCAGACGATCACCGCGCAGAACGCGCTCAACGATGCGCGCGAGGCACTCACCCAGATCACCGGCAAGCCGACCGGCGACCTCAAGAAACTGCGCGACGACCTGCCGATGCAGCCGCCGGCACCAGCCGATCAGGACAGCTGGGTCAAGCAGGCCCTGCAGACCAACCCCAGCCTGCTGGCGCAGAAAAGCAACGTGGAAACCGCGCAGCACAACATCAGCGCTGCGCGCGCTGGCCACCTGCCGACGATCAGTGCCGGTGTCACCTACGGCAAGAGTGCCGGCTGGTCGGACACCAATATCAGCAGCCGCTTTCGTGACCCCTCCTCGACCACCATCGGGCTGACCCTGAACGTGCCGATCTTCTCCGGTGGCGCGACCCAGTCGCGCGTACGTCAGTCGATCTACCAGCGCGACGCCGCCACCGACGCGATGGAATCGCAGCGTCGTCAGGTGGTGCGCGACACGCTCAACTATTACCGCCTGGTGATCGCCGGCATCGCCCAGGTGGAGTCGGCCAAGGCTTCGGTGGAATCCGGCCAGAAGGCGCTGGAAGCGACCCGCGCCGGCTTCGAGGTGGGCACCCAGACGATGACCAATGTGCTGCTGGCGATCCAGGTGCTGACCTCCTCGGAAAGCAGCTACTCGCAAGCCCGCCACCAGTTCATCCTGAACAAGCTGCTGCTCAAGGAGACTGCCGGCACCGCCGACCTGAAGGACATCGAGACGATCAACACCTTGCTGCAGTAAACCGCCACGCGTTGCGCAAGAAACGGCCGGGATCAGACCCGGCCGTTTTGCTGTCGGCATGCTTCACGCAAGCTATTCCTGCAGCAGCGTATCGATCAGCTGCATGATCCGGTGCACGGCGCCACGTTCGCGCTCGAACACCTGCTGCGCAGCCTTGCCCATCCGCGCACGCTTGGGAGCGTCGAGCAACAGCTTCAGCACGTCCGAACCGAGTCGATCGGTGCCGGCCACGCGTTCGGCACCACCTTGCTGGATCAGGCTGCGGGTGATTTCCGCGAAGTTGAAGGTGTGCGGACCCACCACGACCGGAACCGACAGCGCCGCCGGCTCCAGTACATTGTGGCCACCGATCGGCACCAGGCTGCCACCGACGAAGGCCACCTCGGTCGCCGCGAAGAACGGCATCAGCTGACCCATCGCATCGATCACGAAGACTTGATGCGATGACGACGGCACTTCATCGCCACTGCGTGTGGCGACCGTGAACCCCAGGCTGCGCACCGCATGTTCGACGATCCGGAAACGCTCCGGGTGACGCGGTGCCAGCAGCAGCAAGGCATCGGGCAATCGCTTCAATACCTGAAGGTGCGCCTCGAGTACCGCCAGCTCTTCGCCTTCGTGGGTACTCGCCGCCATCCATACCGGCCGCCGCGGCCCCCAGTGGTTGCGCATGACCGCACCCTCCGCCACGGCACCATTCGGTATCGGCATGTCGAATTTCATGTTGCCGGTGACCACGATCTGCTGTGGATCGGCACCCAGCAGCCGATAGCGCGCGGCATCGGTGCGCGACTGTGCGGCAATCTGACGGACGCAACGCAACGCGGAACGTACCAGCCCGCGCAGCGGCTTGTAGCCACGCAACGAACGCTCGGACAATCGCGCATTGACGATCATCAGCGGGATCCCGCGCCGTCGGCAGGCAAAGTACAAGTTCGGCCAGATCTCGGTTTCCACAATCAGCGCCAGTCGTGGCCGGGTCCTTTTCAGGAATCTGCCCACGGCAAACGGCAGGTCGTACGGCAGGTAGACGTGGAACACGCTGTCGCCAAACAGCTGATTTACGCGCGCGGTACCGGTCGGGGTGACCGTGGTGATCACCACCGGCGCGTTCGGGTAATCCTGGCGCAACGCCTTGATCAGCGGCTCGGCCGCGTTCACCTCGCCGACCGACACCGCATGCACCCACAGGCTGCCGCTGAATCCGGGCGCGTCGAAGAAGCCGAACCGCTCGAGCCAACGGTGATGGTACGGCCGCGAGCGCACCCCACGCGCCAGCAACCGCAGCACCAGCAGCGGCGTCACCAGATACATCGCGAGGGTGTAGAGATAGCGCAACAGCCGATCCTTGCTACGAACGCGCGAGTATAGCGAGAGCCGCCGAACCGAACTGGCTCCATCGCGAAGACGGCCCGCTACAATGCCGACGATGCCCGGCATGTCCCGCCCCACCTTCACCCGTTCACTGCTTGCGCCGCGCCAATGGCCGGCGTGGCTGGGCGTGGCCGTGATCTGGCTGATCGCGCGACTGCCACAGGCCGTACTGATGTGGGTAGGCCGCCGCCTCGGCGCACTGATCTTGCGGATTCCTTCCGAAAGACGGCGCATCGCCGAGGCCAATATCGCGCTGTGCTACCCCGAACTCGATGCCGCCGAGCGGGCCGCGCTGGTCGATGCCAATCTGCGCGACATCGGCCTGATGCTGGTGGAGTTCGCGCTGGGCTGGATGGGCAGCGACCGCCGCATGGCCGCCATTCCCACCCGCATCGAGGGGCTGCAGCATCTCGAGGCCGCACGTGCGCACGGCAAGGGCGTGCTGCTGGTCGGTGGTCACTTCTCGCATCTGGAGTTGTGCGCCCGCCTGGTCTCGCAGCGCATCCGCATCGCCGGCATGTACCGCCGGATGGATTCGGCCGTATTCGAATGGGTCGTGCTGCGGGCACGGTTGCACTATGCCGCCGCGATGTTCGACAAGGACGATATCCGTGGCACGGTGAAATACCTGCGCGGCGGCGGCACGCTGTGGTACGCGCCGGACCAGGACATGCGCAGCAAGGACAGCGTGTTCGTGCCGTTCTTCGGCGTGCCGGCAGCCACCATCACGGCCACCCATCATCTGGCGCGGATGTCCGGCGCGGTGGTGATCCCGTTCTTCCATCGCCGCCTGCCCGACGGTCAGGGCTATGCCCTGCGGCTGGGCGCGCCGCTGGAAAACTTTCCCAGCGGCGATGTGCTGGACGATACCGCCCGTGTCAATGCGTGCATCGAGCAGATGGTGCGCGAAGCGCCGGAACAATATCTGTGGGTGCACAAGCGCTTCAAGACGCGGCCAGACGACGAGCCATCGCCGTATTGAAGCCGGCCGTACTGAAAGCCGGCCGCAATGAAGGCGGCACGCTTCGTGCGAAAATGCCCCATCAACCCATACCGATTTTCGGAACCTCCAGGGACCATGTCGATCAGTCGTTCTCAGCACCCGCGCTCTGCTCGGCATGGCGAAACCCCGGATACCCGCGCGTGCGACGCAAGGCACCTGCCGCGCCCATGGCATGGCCAATGGAGCCGCGCATGACACGTACCACATCGAAGCGGGCAGCCGCACTGCCGATCCTCACCTACCACAACATTGCAACGGCGCCTCGCGACATCCGCCGCTGGCGCAGCCTGTACGTGAGTCCTGGCGCATTCGCGCGACAGATGTGGCTGCTGCGGCGGTTCGGCTACACCGGGCTGTCCATGTCCGCCGCGATGCCTTACCTGCAAGGGGAGCGTAGCGGCCGCATCGCCGTCATCACGCTGGACGATGGCTATGTGGACAACCTGGAGTCCGCGCTGCCGGTGCTGCAGCGCTACGGTTTCAGCGCCACCTGCTACGTCGTCAGCGGCAGCATCGGCCAATACAACCAGTGGGACGACGAACGGCTGGGCGTGCGCAAGCCGCTGATGTCGGTGGAGCAGCTGCGCAGTTGGCAACGCGGCGGGATGGAGATTGGTGCGCATACCCGCAGCCATCCCCGGCTGACACAGTGCACTGACGCGCAACTGCACGACGAGATCCACGGCAGCAAGGCCACGCTGGAGGATCACCTCGGCACACCGGTCACGCAGTTCTGCTACCCGTACGGCGATACCGACGATCGCGTGGCCAGTGTGGTGCGCGAGGCCGGCTTCACGGCGGCCACCACCACGGCACGCGGCCGCGCCAGCGCCGGCATGGACCTGTGGCAGCTGCCGCGAGTGCAGATCGCGCGCCACCATTTGCTACCGCAGTTCGCCATGCGTGTGATGTCGGGCTACGAGGATCGCCGCGCGTGAAACTGCTCTTTGTCGGCACCAATCCCGAGAACACCGGCGCCGCCAGCCACTTCGTCGCCCTGGTGCAGGCCATGGCCGAGGCCGGGCACGACGTCAGTGCAGTGGTCTATCCGGACGGCCTGATCTGGCAGGGGCTGGCGCAGTCCCGTGTGCGCCTGTACGGGGCTAGGTTCCGCAATGTGCTCGACCTGCGCGGCTATGCCGCGGTCTTCAAGGCCGCACGGGAGCTGAAGCCGGATTGGCTGGTCGGAAATTTCGGCAAGGAGTACTGGCCGCTGATCCTGGCTGGACGGTTGCTGCGCGTGCCGGTCGCACTGTTCCGGCATCGCACGCCGCCGATGAAGCGGTTTTCCGCCTACCTTATCCCACGCCTCGCACAACGCTTCTTCGCCGTCTCGCAACATGCCCGCCAGGCCTACCTCGATCGCGGCACGCCGGGCGAGCTGGTGCGCGTTCTGTACAACCCGGTGAACATGGAACTGTGCCGGTTCGATCCGCAGCGGCGCAGCGAGATCCTGCATTCGCTCGGCATGGACGAGGACGCCATCGTGCTCGGCTATACCGGGCGCATTCACCACGGCAAGGGCATCTTTCCCCTGTTCGAGGCCGCTACAGCGGCGATGGTGGAACAGCCTCGACTGCACTGCGTGTGGCTGGGCGATGGCCCGGATGCGCAGACCTTGCGCGAGCGGGCCGCCGCGCATCCAACCGCGAGCCGGCATCACTTCCTGGGCTGGATCCATGACGTCCACCCCTATTACAGCGCGTTCTCCATGCTGGCCTTCCCGTCGATTGCGACGGAAACGTTCGGCCGGGTTTCGGTCGAGGCACAAGCCACCGGTGTCCCCGTGCTGGGCAGCGATATCGGCGGGATTCCCGAGACACTGGACGCTGGCGTGACCGGCCTGCTGCTGCCGCCGGGCGATGTCGACGCATGGCGCGAGGCCATCCTGAAGCTGTGCGATCCATCCCTGCGCATGTCGATGGGCGCAGCCGCACGTGAATACGTGCAAACGCATTTCAGTACGCGGGTGATCGCCAACCAGTTCCTGCAGATACTGAGCAGCGACTGACACGCCGTCGCATCAATCCGGCTGCCGACGCTGACGCTCGTACAACTTGGCGTATTTCAGGAACGCGTAGAACGCGTGGACGCGCGCCGCGATGAAACCGGCCCAGCCGGAACGCCAATGCCCGCGCAGCACGTAGTAGCGCAGGAACGCCACCGTCGGATACGCCACCATGCGCAACCGCAGCCAGCGCACCTTGCGCCGTGCCAGGTCGGTCAGCTGCAGGCTGGAATAGTGGTTCGCCTTGGCCACCCGCCCGGCAATGTCGGGTTCGCCGTAGTGGTCGATGATCACGTCGAGCACGCCCACCGAACCGTCCACCTGCACCTCTTCGTGCACCTCGTGATCGCTCATCCGCGCACGCTGCCGGTCGAACAGGCGCACATAGTGATTGAGCCGACTGCGCAAGGACTGCCAACGCCAGAACTGCCACTCGCGCCGCCACAGTTGATAGCCCGCATGCGCCGGCATCAGCAAAGCCTGCTGCAGCAGCGCGACGGTGTCAGGCTCGAGCGATTCGTCGGAATCCAGCAGCAGCACCCAGCGATGGCTGGCCAGGTCGATCGCCGCCTGCTTCTGCGCGCTGTAGCCGGCGAACGTCTGAGTGTGGATGCGCGCGCCGTAGTGCGCCGCGATCGCGGTGGTGGCGTCGGTCGAGCCCGAATCCAGCACCACGATCTCGTCGGCCCAGCTCACCCCGCGCAGGCAGGCGTCGAGTGTGTCGGCATTGTTGAACGTGGTCACCACCACCGACAGCGGCTCACGCACGCTCATCGTCGCCCTCCACATACAACGCGGCGCACCACAACCCGAGCAGCCAGCCGAACAGCAAACCCCACCAGGCCGAATAGAACGCCAGATGGGTGTTCAACGGAAACAGCATCACGCCCAGCGCCAGAGTGACCGGGAACGCCCGCGTGCGCGCCGCCGCACCGACCCGGCGCCAGGCGCGCCACGCCAGCACCACGCCGGACAGCCACAACAGCAGGCCGATCGTACCGGTCTCGGTGAGCACCTCCAGTACCAGTTGGTGCGCATGGCAGGCACCCTCGCCGACGCCGCAGGCTTCTCCGGTAGTCACGAACCAGTCATTCGCCGGCGCGTACTGCGGATAGGCATAGCGAAAACCGCGCACGCCGACGCCGTTAATGGGATGCGCCGCGATCATGCCGACGCTGGCGTGCCAGATATCGAGCCTGCCGCTGAGTGCGGTATCGATCGACTGATCGGTACCATTGAGCACGAGCAGGGTGCGCTGCATCCGCTCGTGGAAACGCGGCGAGGTTTTCCAGGCAAGTCCGCCGGCCAAGGCCAGCAGCATCGCCGCGACCGCGCAGAGCCCGGCAAAACGCAGCAGCGAGTGGGCCTCGCGCCAGGCAAACCCCAGCGCCACCAGCGCGTAGCACAGCCAAGCCGCGCGCGAGCCGGCCAGCAACACCGGCCCGAGTATCAGCACGAAGGCGAGCAGCAGACCCGGCAAGCCCCAGCGTCGGCGTGCCGCCCACAACGCAAACGGCGACAGCACCGCCAGGGTCGGACCCAGCTTGAGATTGTCCGCGCCGAAAATGCCCGAGACACGCTGGGCCTCGGCGTGACCGCCCAGGCTCCAGCCGGTCAACGCCTGCAGCCAGGCATCGGCACACCACAGCGCCAGCACCAGCGCGACGGCCATATACAGCGCTTGCAACTTGTGCTCGCGACGGATCGCGAAGCACGCATACAGGCCCAGCGGCGCGTAGCGCAGCAGCGCAGCCACGGTGCTCCAGCTCTTGCCCGGCATGATCGCGTCGACTGCGGACAGCAGCGCCGCGCCGACATAGGCGGCCAGCAGCCACAGCAGCAGGCGCGCACCCGCATGCTCCCGCAGCGCTTGCGGGTTTCGTGCAAACAGCATGATCACGCCGAGCAGGCACAGGAACGTACCCAGCTCCGAGCTGCGCCCGAATGGCAGCAGCGCGATCACCAGCCAGAACGGCAGCAGCGGGGAACGCAGCGCGGCCTTGAGTGAGGTGCCGAAAGAAGTCATGGGCGGACCGGAACAGAGGCGGTCACGCATTGTAGGCGAGCGCGAACGTTCGCGAACCCCGAAGCCGGCTCTCAGCCGGCAGCCACTTCATCGTACAGCGCCAAGGTGGCCTGCTGCATGTCGATCAGGCGATAACTCTGCAGCGGCGCGATCGGCGGCGCCACCCGCAGCAACTCGGCCGCACGCTCGACCAGCCGCTCGCGATCCCCCGGCGGCACACGGCCAGCCGGATACAGTTCGGCCAGCAACTCGCCGACCCCACCGTGCGCGTAGCCGAGCACCGGCCGGCACAGCGACAACGCCTCGATCACGGTGCGCCCGAACGATTCGGGCTTGTTCGACAGCTGCAGCACCAGCGTCGATATCGCATAGATGTCGCGGATATCGTGGCGCGGCGGCATCAGCACGACCTGCAATCCGAGCCCGCGCACCCGGATCAGCTCGCGCAGCTCGGCCACGTACGCCTCGCGACCGGGCTCGATCACGCCCAGCAGCAGCAGGCGCGCCTCGATACCGCGGCGCTTGAGGTCGGCTAGAAGCTCGATCGCGTCGTGATGCCCCTTCAGGCGTGTACCGCGCGCAGGCAGGGTCAGCAAAGGCGCGCCGGCCAGCGTCGGGTATTCGGCAAAAAACGCCTTCTGCCAGGCGTCGTCAGGTCGATGTCCGTAGGGGAACGCAGCCGGGTCGATGCCACGCGGAATCACCCGCACCCTGGCCGGCTCCAGCCATGGATAGTGGCTCAGCACGAAATCACGCAGGGTCTGCGAGACCGCAATCACCCGCTCGCCACGCAGAAGGATCGCGCTGTAGCGCCCCGGCGAATTGAGCCCGTGCACCGTGGTGACAAAGTGCGGTTGCGGCGTCATCCCCTTCATCGCCCACCAGCCCAGCCAGGCCGGCAGCCGCGAACGGGCGTGCACGATGTCCGGTTTCAGTTCGCGCAATACCCGCCGCAATGCGCCGAGCCGGCCCAGAGTGCGCAGCGACTTGCGGCCCAGATCGAGCGTGATGTGCTCACTTCCCTCGGCCCGCAACTGCTCGACCAGCCGCCCGCCCGCCGAGATCACCACCGAACGGTGGCCGGCCTGCACCAGTGTCCGGGCGATCTCCAGAGCCGAACGCTCCGCGCCACCGGAATGCAGTGCGGGGATCAGTTGAACCACAGTCAGCAGCTTGGCGGGAACGGCAATGCTGGACATGAGCTCTGGGCTGGAGGCTTTCATTCTGTGAAGGCAAGCAAAAACGGTGCCGCCAGCGATTCGAATGCCGCCAGACGATCAGTCTCGCAGCACGTAATGCGCGCCGCAGTAGGCACAGGTTGATTCTCCGCCGTCATCGACAATCGGCAGATACACCTTCGGGTGCGAATTCCACAGCGCCATGCCGGGCATCGGGCAGGACAACGGCAGGTCGGCGCGCGTCACTTCGTAACGATTTTCGGCATTTGCCGGCACCAGTGGCGCTGTCGCGGACAGAGTGGGCGACATCAGTGAACTCCAGACGGGATATCGGACCGTAAATGGTAGCAGGCCGGCGGCATCACCCGCGTCCGCGCACGCAACGCGAACCGACCGAAGGGCATAGCCCGTGCGGTCAATACAGATTGTCATCACCAGGATCGAGAATTCACGCACGATCTCGCGCCGGGGTCACCGGCAGGGGACACGCATGGACTTCGGAAAAATCATCGAACGCGTCAAGGCCATCCTGACGACACCCAGGACCGAGTGGCCCGTCGCGGCAGCCGAACCGGCCACGACCAGCAGCCTGTACACCGGCTACATCGCGATCGTCGCCGCCTTTCCGATCATCGCCGGCTTCATCAAGGGCAGCCTGATCGGCACCAGCTTCCTCGGCGTTACCGTGCGCACGCCGATCGGTATGGGCATCGTCGGCATGGTGCTGCATTACGCGCTGACCCTGGCGCTGGCCTATGTGATGGCGCTGATCATCAATGCGCTGGCGCCCACCTTCGGTGGCCAGAAGGACATGGTGCAGTCACTCAAGACCGTCGCCTATGCATGGACCGCCAGCTGGGTCGCCGGCATCGCGGTGATCGTGCCGTGGCTGGGCTGGCTGATCGCGATTGCCGGCGCTGTCTACGCCATCTACCTGCTGTATCTGGGCCTGCCACACACCATGAAGTGCCCGGCGGAAAAAGCCGTCGGCTACACCGCGGTCAGCGTGATCATCGCGATCGTGCTGAGCTGGATCATTGCCCTGATCGTCGGCGGCGTGATCGGCACCGCGGCGATGACTGGCGCGGCGATGGGCGGCATGCACATCACCGGCGGTGACGGCGACAGCGTCACCGTCGACAGCAACAGCGCGCTGGGCAAACTCGCCGCGATGGGCCAGCGCGCCGAACAGGCCGGCAAGGAACTGGATGCCGCGCAGAAATCCGGTGACAGCGCCGCGCAATCGGCCGCAATGGGCAAGATGATGGGCGCGGTATCCGGCGCCAACGGCACCGTCGAGGCGCTCGCGCCGGATCAGATCAAGGCGTTCCTGCCCGACAACCTGGGCAACCTCAAGCGCACCAGCACCTCGGCCCAGCGCAACAATGCGATGGGCATGCAGATTTCCGAAGCCAGCGCCGAATACGCCGGCGACAACGGCCAGCGCATCACCCTGGAAGTCACCGACACCGGCGGCGCCAAGGGCTTCATGGCAATGGCCGCCGCGATGGCGCCGGAAGAGGAAAAGGAAACCGACCACGGCTACGAGAAGACCTACACCGCGAACGGCAACATGGTCCACGAAGAGTGGAACACCCAGTCCAAGTCCGGTGAATACAGCGTGGTGCTGGGCAAACGCTTCACAGTCAAGGCGAACGGCACCGCCGACAGCATCGACCAGCTGAAGCAGGCCGTGACCGGCATCGACATCGGCAAGCTGGAATCGCTGAAGGATGCCGGCGTAAAGTCCGACTGACGCCAGTGCGACACGCCCATTAAAAAAAACCGCGCCGGCGATGGCGCGGTTTTTTTTGTGGGTGGCGGGAGCTTACTTGGCCGCGTCGGCCTTCGGCACCGCGCCTTCGGTGGTGATGCGGATGCTGATCTCGTCGCCGACGTTCGGCACATAGGCGCCGATGCCGAAGTCCGAGCGCTTGATGCTGGTGGTGGCGTCGAAACCGATCGCCTGCGCCTTGGTCATCGGGTGCGGACCGACCTTGTTCAGCGTGGCTGCCAGCACCACCGGCTTGGTCACGCCATGCACGGTCAGGTCACCGGTGATCTGGAACTTGTGGCCGCCCAGCGGCTGCACCCTGGTGCTCTTGAACGTCACCGTCGGATACTTGTCGGCATCGAAGAAATCGGCTTCCTTCAGATGCTTGTCCAGTGCCGGCACGTGGGTGTCGAGCCCGGCCAGCGGCAGGGTCACGTCCACACTGGACTGGGCCGGATGCTGCTCGTCGAACACCAGGGTGCCCTCGCCCAGACCGAAATCGGCGGAGGGGTTGGAATAGCCGAAGTGGTTCCAGCTGAACAGCACCATGGTGTGGCCGGGATCGAGCTTGTAGGTGACCGGCGCGGCCTGCGCCGAGACGGCGGCGCCGAGCAGGCCGGCAAGAGCGAGATACTTCAATGCACGCATGAGGTGACTCCGTTGGAAAGGGGATGCAGGGTTGCTTCAGGCGATCGTGCAGGCTTCGTCGAACGCCAGCCGGGGACTGCGTGGAAACAGGTTGCGGCTGGCATCGCCGTAGCCGATGCTGATCAGGAAATTCGACTTGATCGCGGTGCCGGCAAAAAATGCCGCATCCACGCCTGCATTGTCGAAGCCGGACATCGGCCCGCAATCGAGCCCGAGCGCGCGTGCCGCCATCAGCACATAGGCGCCTTGCAGGGTCGCATTGCGGAATGCGGTGGTGTCGATCAGCGGCTGGTTGCCGACGAACCAGCTGCGCGCATCGGCATGCGGGAACAGCTTCGGCAGCTGTTCGTAGAACTCGTGGTTGGTGGCGATGATCGCGGTCACCGGCGCTGCCATGGTCTTGGCGCGGTTGCCCTCGGACAGGAACGGCTCCAGCTTCGCCTTGGCTTCCTTCGATTTCACGAACACCACGCGCATCGGTGAGGAATTCGCGCTGGTCGGGCCGAACTTGGCCAGCTCATAGAGCTGGTGCAGCTGCTCATCGCTCACATCCTTCGGCAACCAGGCATTGAAGGTACGGGCGGCGCGGAACAACTGGTCGAGGCTGGCCTCGGAAAGCAACTCACTCATGGGTATCCTCTGCTGCATGGATGCGCCGGCTATGGCGCCATAGCCTGCAAGTGTATAGGCGGGCGTACACCAACAGATGACGGCTGCGGGGAACGTACTGTGTTCATTCGGGAAACAATGCCGCGGCACTCGCGCTCATGCTGAGGTTGCATGGCGAATGCTGGGTGATCACCGACGCGGCCGCCGGCAATCAGCGCCAGGCCCTGGCGCTGGCCGAGCAGCTGCAGATGCCGATCCGGCATCTCGTGCTGGAACCGCGCCCGCCCTGGTCGTGGCTGGCACCGCGCCTCACGCTGGGTGGCCAACTCGCCCTGCCTGCCAGCGAGCGCGAACTGTTTGCGCCGCCGTGGCCCAGCGTGGCGGTCGGTTGCGGTCGTGCGGCGGCGCTGTTCACCCGCATGCTGCGGCGCCTGTCCGAGCGTCAGTGCTACACCGTGCAGATCCTCGACCCGCGGATCTATCCTGCTCATTGGGATACGGTGATCACGCCGCAGCACGACCGCGTCGACGGCTCCAACGTGCTGCGACCGCTCGGCTCGTTGAATTCGGTGGACGACGCATGGCTGGCCGATGGCCGCGAATCCTGCCCCAGTTTCGCCGAGCTGCCGCAGCCGCGCGTCGGCGTGCTGCTCGGCGGTCCACGCCAAGGCATCGCGCTGGATGCCGAGTACGCCCGCCAACTGGCTGCGCGCCTGCTGGAACGTCAGCGCCTCGAAGGCGGCAGTCTGCTGGTGCTGGCTTCACGGCGCACCTCGCCGGCGTTGATCGAGGTTTTTCGCGATGCCCTGAAAGGCGTGCCCGGCATGTTCTGGACCGGTCGCGACGATGGCCGCAACCCGTATCCCGGCGTACTCGGCTGGGCCGATCGTCTCGTCGTCACGCCCGATTCGGTCAACATGCTCAGCGAGGCCTGCGCGGTCGGCTGCCCGGTGCAGACCTTCGTTACCGCGCCGCTGCCGGCGAAGATCGCGCGGTTTCATCAGGCATTGCGCGACGCCGGACGATTGCACGATCTCGACAGCACGGCCGCCGGTTCGTCCATGCCGCTGCGCGAGACCACCAGCATCGCCGCCGAATTGCGCATGCGCATCCAGCAGCGACAGTCCCAGTCCGCCTCGAGCTGAGCCCGCGACGCAGGATCGGCAGCGGAAAAACCTCCGCTCAGCCGAACGTGAATCCCAGCGCAGCGGTGATCTCGCGCACGCTGCCGCACAGCTGCTCCAGTTCCGCGTCGCGCGGCGCGACACGCGGGCGCAGATCCAGCGTGCAGGCCAGTGCACGTTGCAGCAGGTCGGCATGTGCCACGGTCAGGATCGCGGCCTGATCGGCATCGAGCCAGCCCGCCGTGCGGCACGCCTCGATCAGGCCGGCATTCGCGGTAACGCCAAGCAGGTCGGGGCGCTGCGTCGCATGCGCCAGCACCAGGCCCTGCAGTGCGAATTCGATATCGAGCAGACCGCCGAGACCTTGCTTGAGGTCGAGCTGGTGCGCGTCGGAACGGTCACGCTCGGCACGCCAGCGTTGCCGCATGCTGCTGACGTCGGTCAGCACCGAGGTGAGCTCGCGCGGCACGGCCAGAATCTCGCGCCGCACGTCGGCCAACTCGTGGTTGAGTGCCGCATCGCCGGCCACCGGGCGGGCGCGCAGCAAGGCCTGATGCTCCCACGTCCAGGCGCGGCTTTTCTGGTACGCGACAAACGCGTCCAGGCTGCTGACCAGCAAGCCTTTGGAACCGTCCGGGCGCAGTCGCGTATCGACGTCGTACAGACGGCCGCCGCGGGTCAGCAGGGTGAGCCAGTTCATCACCCGCTGCGCAAGGCGCTGGTACCAGCGCGAACCCTCGATCGGTCGCGCACCGTCGCTTAGCGCCTGCGCGCGGCGACCATCGAAGACGAACACCAGATCCAGATCCGAGGCGAAGCCCAGCTCCTCGCCACCCAGGCTGCCGTAACCGAGCACGCCGAAACCGGAACCCTCGCCTGGCAAGCGCCCGTGCTGGGCGATCAGCTCGCGCTCGGCCAGCGCCAGCACGGCGCCCACCACCGACTCGGCCAGCGCGGCAAGCCGGCGCGCGGTGGCGACCGCATCGGCGCGGCCATCGTTGAAGGCCAGCCCAAGCCGGAACGCGGTGGATGCCTTGAACTCGTTGATCCGGTCGAGTTCCGCTTCGGCCTCGCGCTCGTCCAGCGTGGTCAGCACGCGGGCGATCTCGGCGGCGATGTCGGCACGCTTGAACGGCAGTTGATCGATGCGCGGATCGAGCACGTCATCCAGCAACAGCGGCTGCGCGATGACGCGTTCGGCGAGGAACGCGCTGTCGCCGAACAGTCGCACCAGCCGCTTGCGTGCGGCCGGCTGTTCCTCCAGCAGGGCCAGATACGACGAACGCCGCGCCACCGCCTGCATCAACCGGCACAGACGCAGCAGGCTCGGCACGGGCGCGGCCGTGCCACGAGCGGCACTGAACAACTGCGGCATCAGATGATCGAGTCGCTCGCGCGAATGCGCGGACATCGCCCGTACCGGTGCGGCCTGCGGCAATTTCAGCAACGTGTCGGCGAGTTCGGCACCCGGTACGAAACCGGACGCTTCCAGCACAGCGGCATCGAGCGATTCATCGCAGGCACGTTGCCACAGCACCATGTCCGCGGCAGGCACGCTGGCCGCACGACCACCTTGCGGCATCAGCACGGCAGCAAATTCCTCGCTGACGATCGCGCGGTGCTTCGCCAGTGCTGCGTTCAATGTGTCCCAGTCGGGATAGTCCAGGCTCAGCGCAATGCGCTCGCGACTGAGGGCGTCATCGGGAATGTCGTGGGTCTGTGCATCACGCAGCATCTGCACGCGGTTCTCCACCCGGCGTAGCAGCACATAGGCTTCGCGCAGCATCCGCGCACGCGCGGCGCCGATATGTCCACGCGCCTCGCACGCGGTCAGCGCCGGCAGCAGGCCGCGTACGCGCAGGCTCGGTTCGCGACCGCCGCGGATCAGCTGGGTCAGCTGCACGATGAACTCGATCTCGCGGATGCCGCCGGGGCCGAGCTTGAGGTTGTCGGCCAGATCCTTGCGCGCGACCTCCGCGTCGATCAGCGCCTTCATCTCGCGCAGGCCGGCGAAGGCGGTGTAGTCGAGATACTTGCGGTAGACGAACGGCCGCAACAGTTCCTGCAGCTGCTTGCCAGCGGCGCGGTCGCCCGCCACCGGCCGCGCCTTGATCCAGGCATAGCGTTCCCAGTCGCGCCCTTCGCTCTGGTAGTACTGCTCCATCGCGGCGAACGACAGCGCCAGCCGGCCTGCGTTGCCGAACGGACGCAGACGCAGGTCGACCCGCGCGCAGATGCCGTCCATGGTCGGCTCGTTCAGCAGGCGCACCAGCTGACGGCCAAGCCGGATGAAGTACTCGCTGTTGTCGAGCGGGCGGGCGCCATCGGTCTGGCCACCGTGCGGATAGGCCAGCACCAGATCGATGTCGGAGGAGAAATTCAGCTCGCTGCCGCCGAGCTTGCCGAAACCGATCACCAGCAGCCGCTGCAGCCCACCATCGTGCGTACGACTGTGGCCGTAGCGCGCGGCCAAGGCGTGTTCGGACCAGTTCAGCGCCACATCCAGCAGTGCTTCGTACAGCACGCTGGTGGCCGACAGTGTTTCCGGCAGCTCGTCCAGTCCGTTGACGTCGCGGAACACCAGCCGCAATGCCTCAGCGTGACGGAAGCGGCGCAGCGCGACCATGCAGGCGGCTTCATCCCCGGGCAGTTTCAGCGCGTCGATGCGCGCGCTGGCATCGCTGCCCGAGCGCAGCCGCTCCAGTCCCTGCGGCGCCAGCAGTTGCGGCTGGCGGCACCACACGTCGAACGCGAAGTCGCTGGCCAGCAAGGTGCGCCGGATCCGTTCGGCCACGCCGGCGTCGTCGTGCAACGGCACGCCGGCGGCGCGGCAGCGGGCGGCAAGGTCACCATAGCGGTCGTCGATCAGCGCGCGCAGCGCGGGGGATTCATAAGCAGGCATCGGACCATTGTGCCGCAAAGGACAGCTGGCCGACCCGCGCCGGCATGCGCCATCAGGCACGGTGCACCGACTCCGGTCATGCGCGTTGATTAACCCGCGGACAAACCTGAAACTCGCCGTTCACCGCCCTACACCTCGTTCATCTGCGCCCCATTACATTCTCGTGTCCATCCCATGACAGTCACTGCAGGACGGCCATGTCCCTGAGTTCCGCAAACCCGTCCAACCGCTGGCGCACACTGGCACCACGTGCCGCGCTGGTGGTGCTGCTGGCACTGGCGTTTGTGCTGCTGACCGGCGTGGTGGACGGCGGTATCGGCGTCACTCCGCTGCGGCTGTTCGATCAACCGCGGTTCCCGCTGGCCAATGCATGGCCCGGCCTGCTGCTGGCTGGTCTGCTGCTGGTAATCAGCCGCCGGGTGCTGTTGTCATTCGGGCTGGCATTCCTGCTGCAAGGATTGGTCTACGGCGTCAACGTGCTGAAGGTGGCGAACCTCGGCACACCGCTGTTACCGGACGATTTCCGCATGGTCGGCCAGTTGCGCAAGGGCGGCATGCACCTGTTTGCCGGCTACTTGCCGCACAGCCCGTGGCCGTACCTGGGATTGCTGGCCGGCGCGGCCCTGATCGTGGCGATGTGGCGCTACGAGCCGCCGCTGTTCGCGCGTCGCACCCGCGGCAAGCGGCTGCTGACCGGTGGCGTGCTGATGCTGGTGCTGGCCAGCCTGTTGGCCGGCCTGCCCGCCTGGGGGAAAATCTACAACGGTCAGGTGCTGTGGCTGGAACCGTGGTCGGCCTCGTCCACCAGCACGCATTCCGGTCTGCTCAGTTCGCTGATGATGTTTCACCTGCAATACGGTCACGGCAAGCGCAAACCGGACCGCGTGGCCGCCGCGCAATTGATCGACCAGTCTGCGGCATCGCTGCGGCAGTCCATGCGGATGCAGACGACAAGTGATCCGTTGCCCGACATCGTGGTGGTGCAGAGCGAATCGTTCTTCGATCCCGCCATCATGCGCGGCTATGAGACCAGCAACTTCGCGCCGAATCTGCGCCGCCTGGCCGAACACGGCATCAGCGGCAAGCTGCATGTGCCGACCTTCGGCGGCGGCACCATCCGCACCGAATTCGAAGTACTCACCGGGCTGTCGCTGCGCTACTTCGACAACCTGCAGTTTCCCTATCTGCAGATGAGTCACAAGGCGGTGCCCAGCCTCGTGCACACCCTCAACCGGCATGGCTACGAGACCATTGCACTACATGGCAACGACCCGGCGTTCTGGAACCGCACCACCGCGTTCAAGACACTGGGTTTCGATCGCTTCGTGTCGCAGTCGTCGTTCCCCGCCCATGCGGCAATGGACGGCAAATACATGGCCGACAGCGCGATGACCGACGAGATCATGCGTCAGCTGAAGGACAACGGGCCGCCGCAATTCATCTTCGCCATCAGCATCGAGGCGCATGGTCCATACGATGTCGAGCCAGCCAACCGCGCCGAACGCGATGCCATTCCGGTGCCCGACGGCATCACCGGCATGGACAAGCAGGAGTTGCAGACCTACCTCTACCATCTGCAACACGCCGACGCCGAACTCGGCCGGCTGGTGGTATGGCTGGCCCAGCGCCAACGGCCAAGCCTGGTGTTGTTCTACGGCGATCACCTGCCGGCACTGAGCAACAGCTATCAGATCACCGGCTTCATCGACGACAAGGACATGCTGGCGCAAGCCGGTACCTGGCTGCTGGTCGATCCGCACCAGCAGGGTCAGTCCGCGCAGGAGGACACCGCCGCATGGTTGCTGCCCGGCAAGTTGCTGGAGCAGGCCGGCATCCATGACGATGCCTATTTCGCCCTGACCAGCCTGATCGGCCCGCAACTCGTCGCACTGACCGCGGCCCCCGGCGCACCGCCACCGGACGAAAACGGCGAGCAACGGAAGATCGACGAGGCCATGTCCAGCATCGAGCAGCTGCGCATGGACGGCAAGCTCGACAGACTGCTGCCAAAGCTTACACCGCTGCCCGCTGGCGGCATGGCCCACGACAGCATGAAACCTGCGCAACTGCCGGCCGTCACCGCGCTGCCGCGATGAGCACAGCGGCTGCCCGGACACCCGGCATGCATTTGTAAAAGCAATGTCATCGCCGCATCAAGGCCCGGGCTGCGATTCAGCGAGCTGTCTGCCGACTGAAGTGGCCACAGGCGCGTTCATGTACCAGTGGGGTGCTGACGCCTAGCGTCGGCGCAGCGCTGGAGCAACAGGCTCCATCGCGCCCCTCCTTCGAAGGAAACCACATCATGCACAAGACCATGCTTGCCGCTCTCGTCGTTGCTGCCAGTGCGTTCACCATTCCCGCGTTCGCCCAGGTCGACCTCGGTGGCTCCGCACATGTCGGCGCCGGCGTGAATGCCGGTGCGGCTGTGCCCAGCGCCGTGCATGCGGTCGATCAGACCGGCGCACAGGCCACCCAGACCCTGCGTCGTGCCGATCACCAGGCGAAGCACATAACTCACAAGGCGGTCGACAAGACCCGCTCTACCGTCACCGACAATGACAGCGCCAATGCTGGCGTGAATGCCGGTGGCTCGGTCGGTGCCGGCACAGGCGATACGCACGCTGACGCGAACGCCAACGTCGATGCTGGCGCGGGCATCGATACCGCCAACACCGCCGGCAAGGCCGGTGCAGCCGGTCAGGGCGTGGGTGGCGAGGTACGTGACGCCGCACATTCGGCGATCCAGGCCACCGACCGCACTGCCGGCTCGGTCGGCGATGCGGTCAAGCAGACCGCCACCGGTCAATCGGTCGGCGCCAATGCCAAGGTGGATGCCAAGGCAACTACGCACGGGCACTGATCTTCGATAGTCCGCGCCAGGCCAGGCCCCGTGAGGAAACTCACGGGGCCTTTTGCTGAGCAGCAGGCATGCGCACGAACCTTCCATCGCGCAAAAAAGAAAACCCCGCCGAAGCGGGGTTTTCTGTAGTGCTGCCTGGAGGAGCTGGACTTAGAAGTCCATACCGCCCATGCCGCCCATGCCGCCGCCCATGCCACCACCGCCATGGCTGTGGCCTTCGTCCTTCTTCGGCAGCTCGGCAATGATCGCTTCGGTGGTGATCGCCAGACCGGCGACCGACGAAGCGTGCTGCAGCGCGGTGCGGGTCACCTTGGTCGGATCCAGGATGCCCATCGCCACCATGTCGCCGAACTCGCCGGTCGCGGCGTTGTAGCCGAAGTTGCCGGTGCCTTCCTTGACCTTGTTGAGGATCACGGACGGCTCTTCGCCGGCGTTGGCAACGATCGCACGCAGCGGCGCTTCCAGCGCGCGACGGGTGATCGCGATGCCCAGGTCCTGATCGGTGTTGTCGCCCTTCAGGCCTTCGACGGCCTTCAGTGCACGGATCAGCGCAACGCCGCCGCCCGGGACCACGCCTTCTTCGACGGCTGCGCGCGTGGCGTGCAGGGCGTCTTCAACGCGGGCCTTCTTTTCCTTCATCTCGATCTCGGTACCGGCACCGACCTTGATCACGGCAACACCGCCGGCCAGCTTGGCCACGCGCTCCTGCAGCTTCTCGCGATCGTAGTCGGAGGAGGTCTCCTCGATCTGCGCCTTGATCTGGCCGATGCGCGACTGGATCTTTTCGGCTTCACCGGCACCGTCGATGATCGTGGTGTTTTCCTTGGTGATGACGATGCGCTTGGCGCGACCCAGATCGGCGATCGTGGTCTTCTCCAGCGACAGGCCCACTTCCTCGGACACGACCTGACCGTTGGTCAGCACCGCGATGTCTTCCAGGATCGCCTTGCGACGGTCACCGAAGCCCGGCGCCTTGACGGCGGCGACCTTGACGATGCCGCGGATGGTGTTGACCACCAGGGTGGCCAGCGCTTCACCTTCCACTTCCTCGGCGACGATCAGCAGCGGCTTGCCCGCCTTGGCGACGGCTTCCAGCACCGGCAGCAACTCGCGGACGTTGGAGACCTTCTTGTCGTGGATCAGGATGTACGGGTCGTCCAGCTCAACCTGCTGCGAAGCCTGGTTGTTGATGAAGTACGGCGACAGGTAGCCGCGATCGAACTGCATGCCCTCGACGACGTCGAGCTCGTTCTCCAGGCCCGAGCCTTCCTCGACCGTGATCACGCCTTCCTTGCCGACTTTCTTCATCGCGGTGGCGATGATGTCGCCGATGTTGGTGTCGGAGTTGGCCGAGATCGTACCGACCTGGGCGATTTCCTTGTCGTTTGCGGTCGGGTTCGACAGCTTCTTCAGCTCGCCAACGGCGGCGATGACAGCCTTGTCGATGCCGCGCTTCAGGTCCATCGGGTTGATGCCGGCGGCCACGGCCTTGAGGCCTTCCTGGATGAACGCCTGCGCCAGCACGGTCGCGGTGGTGGTGCCGTCACCAGCGACGTCGGAGGTCTTGGACGCGGCTTCCTTGACGATCTGCGCGCCGAGGTTCTCGTACTTGTCGGCCAGTTCGATCTCCTTGGCGACGGACACGCCGTCCTTGGTGATCGTCGGGGCGCCGAAGCTCTTCTCGAGCACGACGTTGCGGCCCTTCGGGCCCAGGGTGACCTTGACCGCATTGGCCAGGGTGTTCACGCCTTTCAGCATGCGAGCGCGGGCGTCTTCGCCGAAACGTACTTCTTTAGCGGCCATAATTTTTTTGCCTCAAAAAAATTGAATAGGAATGGGGTTTGCTTTTTTTTAAAGCGGTAGCGCGAAGGATCAAGAGCGGGCCAGCGTGCGCGGATGTACGCGCTCGACGAATCCCTAACCCGAGACTCTGAAACGATCAGCCCTCGATCACAGCCACGATGTCGTCTTCCTTCAGGAAGACCAGCTCTTCGCCGTCGATCTTGATTTCCTGGCCGGCATACTTGCCGAACAGCACGACGTCACCAGCCTTCAGCGACATCGGGCGCACCTTGCCGTCGGCCATGATCAGGCCGGTGCCGGCGGCGACAACCTTGCCGCGGGTGGGCTTCTCGGTGGCGCTGTCGGGGATGACGATGCCGCCGGCGGAGACGCGCTCCTCTTCCAGGCGCTTGACGATGACGCGGTCGTGCAACGGACGCAGTGTGCTCATGGACAACTCCAGCTGACTATTGAGATGGGACAAGGCTTTGAAGACCCGGATCGGCAGTCTTGTTAGCACTCGGAGTAAATGAGTGCCAATTTTACGGGTATGCGACGCCGCTGCAAGAGCATTTGAACCGGGGATGGACAGCTAATTGGGTGAACCGAGGCAGCTTTCAAGGGCGGCCCGCGAAATCGCCCCCACAGTATCTGCCGTGCATGACGAACCCGTTTCCCCGTACGCTTCATCGATGGCCTTACCTCTGCCGACTCCAGACACCATCCTGCTCTGTTACTGCAGCTGCCCTGAAGCCGCCTGCGCCCAGGCGATCGCCGAGACCCTGGTTGGCGAACGGTTGGCCGCCTGCATCAACCGCCTGCCCGGAATCAGCTCCACCTATCGCTGGCATGGCAGCGTGACCACCGACAGCGAAGAACTGCTGCTGATCAAGACCACGGCCGGACGTTTTGAAGCACTCCGCATGCGGCTGTTGCAATTGCACCCCTACGAGTTGCCGGAGCTGATCGCCGTACCGGTGGAGTTCGGTCACACCGCTTATCTGGACTGGGTACGGCAGGCCGTCGGCGGCTGACGCAGCGTCCGCCCCGCACGCCCGACGACCCACGCATAAAGCATGCGTCGGGAGCAAGACTGCTGACAGATCCTGTCAGTGCACGCGACTAACCTGAGTTCTCCGCCACATTCAGACCAAATACCATGAAAAAGTCCGACGCCGCTGCCCTGTTGCTGCTTGGCGCCTTGTGGGGCGCCTCATTCCTGTTCATGCGCATGGGTGCCAACCAGTTCGGCGGCATGGCGCTGGCTGGCATGCGCGCCATTGGCGCGGCCATCTGCTCCATCCCCTTGCTGAATTCGCGTGAGCGCCTGGCTGAACTGCGCACGCACTGGCGATCGGTGCTCATCGTCGGCATCGCCAACTCGGCGCTGCCGTTCATCCTGTTCTCCTACGCCGCGCAAAGCCTGCCGGCCGGCCTCTCGGCGATCTTCGACGCGATCGCGCCGTTGCTGGTGGCGGCCTCCGGCTGGCTATGGCTGGGCGAAAGGCTCGACCTTCCACGGGCCGGCGGCTTGCTGATCGGTCTGGCCGGCGTGGTGTGGCTGATCGGCGGCAGCCTTGGTTTCGGTCATGGCGGCAGCGCGGCCGGCTGGGCGATGGCCGCCTGTGTCGGCGCCAATCTCTGCTACACCTTCGGCGCCCATTACAGCCATCGCCGCCTGCAGGTGGTGACGCCGATGACCGTGGCGATCGGCAGCCAGTTCGCCGCCGCATTCCTGCTGCTGCCCTTCACCGTCTGGTTATGGCCGGCGAAAGCGCCGACGGCGCAAGCCTGGTTCGCCATGTTCGGCCTCGCCGCGGCGTGCACCTCGCTCGCTTACGTCCTGTTCTACCGCCTGATGGCGCGCATCGGCTCGACCCGCTCGATGGCAGTGCTGTACCTGATTCCGGTATTCGGCGTGCTGTGGGGCGCGCTGTTCCTCGGCGAGAGCATCACCGTCGCCATGGCCGGCGGCTGCGTGGTGATCCTGCTCGGCGTGGCGCTGACCACCGGCATGCTGCGTTTCGGGGCGGATGTTGCCGTTCCCCTCGATCAGGTCGAAAAGGCCTGATCGTAAACAGGCTCTAATGCCGCATATCCGAGCGCTGATCGAAAGCTGGGCCATAATCCACGTTCACGTCGAAACACGATCCAGAACGCGGAGTTGCAATGCGCTCGATTTTCCACGGCCGCCGGGCCGCGCTGTTGTCGCTTCTGTTCGTCCTGCTGGCGGGCGCGCAGACCGTTCTTGCGCAGGACACCGCCGATCTGCTGCCCGTCACCGAGGCCTACAAGCTCAGCACCGACGCTTCTTCGCCTGGCGTATTGAAACTGCACTGGACGATCGCGCCGGACTATTACCTCTATCGCGGCCGCATGAAGTTCAAGGGCGCTGACGGGGTGACGCTGGGCGAGGCGCAACTGCCGGGCGGCGAGAAGCATCACGACGAATACCTGGGCGACGTCGAGACTTACCACCACGGCGTCGATGCCACGTTGCCGTACACCGTCGCGGCCGGCACCACGCGACTGAAGCTGAGCGTGCAGTATCAGGGCTGCCACGAGGTCGATCCGAAGATCTGCTACCCACCGCACACTGAGCAACTGGATCTGCCGTTGCCAGCTGACCTTGGCAGCACGGCCTCACCGGCCAGCAACAATCCGCTCGGCGCCGCGCTCGGGCAACTGGGCAGTCGTGCAAACAGCGCGAGCGCCGGCATGGACAGCTCGCCACTGCCGGCCGAACAGGCGTTCCGCTTCGAGGCACTGGCACAGAACCCGCATCAACTGCTGCTGCGCTGGACGATGCCGAAGGGTTACTACCTGTATCGCGACCAGACCGCACTCAAGCTCAAAGATGCCGACGCTCTCAGCCTCAAACCGGCATGGCCGGCCGGCACCGCGCACCACGACGAGCACTACGGCGACGTCATTGTGTACTTCGACCAGGTCGAGCTCCCGGTGACGGTTGAAGGCGACCTCGCCGGCCGCAAGCAGTTGACGCTCGAAGCCAGCTTCCAGGGTTGCCAGGACGGCGGCCTGTGCTACCCGCTGATGACGCGCGCGGTAAGCGTCGATCTTGGCAGCGGTGTCGCCACTGCCGGCCAGACCATACAAACGGCGCCGGAGCTGCCGCCGGCCAATGTCGGCGGGAGTCCGTTGCAGGTCAGCCTGATCGCCGCGTTGCTGCTCGCGCTCGGCGGCGGCCTGGTATTGAACCTGATGCCGTGCGTGCTGCCGGTGCTGTCGATCAAGGCGGTCAGCGTGCTCGAGAGCGGCGAGAGCCGCGCGACGGCACGGCGCCACGCCTTGTTCTATACCGCCGGCGTGCTGAGCAGCTTCACCGCGCTGGGGCTGGGCATCCTCGCTCTGCGTTCGGCGGGTCATGCGCTGGGCTGGGGCACTCAGCTGCAGCAGCCTCTCGTGGTCGGCGTGCTGGCGCTGGTGATGCTGGCGGTCGGATTGTCGATGTCCGGCGTGGTGCAGTTCGGCGCTTCGCTGGGCAATACCGGCGCCAGCCTCGCCTCGCGTTCCGGCCCGGCCGGCGACTTCTTCACTGGCGTGCTGGCCGTGGTAGTGGCCAGTCCGTGCACGGCGCCATTCATGGGCAGCGCGCTGACGTATGCGTTTGCCGCGCCGATGCTGGCGGCACTGCTGGTGTTCCTGATGCTGGGTATCGGGCTGGCGCTGCCGTTCCTGTTGATCGGCTTCGTGCCGGCGCTGGCACGCTTGCTGCCGCGGCCGGGACGCTGGATGGAAACCCTGAAACAGGTACTGGCGTTCCCGATGTACCTCACCGCCGTGTGGCTGGTCTGGGTGCTGGCAAACCAGCGCGGCGCCGATGCGGTGGGTCTTGTACTGGTCTCCGCCGTACTGCTGGCGATGACGCTGTGGTGGTTCGAGCGCAGCCGTTCGCGCGGCGTGATCAGCAAGGTGTTGGTTGCCGCATTGGCGCTGGCCACGCTGGTGCCGATGTACCTGCTTGCCCACGTGCCGCCACCAGCCAGTATCGCTGCGACCGAGGAAGGCGTGATCGCCTTCAGCCCGGAAAAACTCGCCGAGTTGCGCACGGCCGGCACGCCGGTCTTTGTCGACATGACCGCCGACTGGTGCGTCACCTGCAAGGCGAACGAGCACACCGTGCTGGACACCCAGGCGTTCCGTGACCTGCTCCAGCGCACCGGCGCGGTCTACATGAAAGGCGACTGGACCGACGTCAATCCGACCATCAGCGCGTTCCTCCAGCAATACCACTCACCCGGCGTACCGCTGTATGTGGTGTTCCCGAAACATGGTGGTCCGGGCAAGCAGTTGTCGACGGTGCTGACTGCCTCGATGGTCGAACAAGCCCTGACGGAAGCGGCGCGCTGATGCTTGCGCGCAACAACTGGCTGATTCTCGGTGTGGCGGTGCTGGCTGCCGCTATCGGTGGCTACGCGCAACACCACAACCGGCAGCCGGCGCGGATGGATTCGGCCGTACTTGGCCAGCCCGTACCCACCCTCACCCTGCCAGATCTCGACGGCAAGCCGCACCAGCTGAGCGACTATCGCGGTCAGCGCGTGCTGCTGAATTTCTGGGCCAGCTGGTGTGGCCCGTGTCTGGAGGAGATGCCGGCGCTGAACCGGGCACACATCAAGTTCGGCGAACAGGGGGCGATCGTCGTCGGAATTGCGATGGACGAACCGGCCCGAATCCGTGCCTTTCTGGCCATGCACCCGGTGAGTTACCCGATCTTGCTGGGCCAGCTCGGTTCACCCAGCACTTCGGCACAACTGGGAGATACGCGCGAGATGTTGCCATATAGCGTAATGATTGGCGCTGATGGAAGCATTTTTGCCACACATAGCGGAGCTTTATCCACAACTCAGCTGGACCAGTGGCTGGAGCCGTTGCACGCCAAGCCCTGAGACGCCGTCGACATACGCCTACGCACGGAAACCCTGCGCTTCTCCGGCAAACATCGTCGATCTGCAGTGAACTGGACAACATCCTCGACTGCGCGCACACTGCGCCGGGTTCCGGAGCCTCCGGACGCAAGCTGGACGATGCTGTGGCGAAGATCCTGGTCCTGCACGGACCCAACCTCAACCTGCTGGGTGTACGCGAGCCGCAGATCTACGGCCGCGAGACGCTGACCGACATCAACCAGCAACTCGCCGTTCGCTCGCAAGAGGCCGGGCACGAGCTGGCCTGGTGCCAGTCCAACGCCGAGCATGAGCTGATCGGTCGAATCCATCAGGCTCGCGACGACCAGACCGCGATGATCCTGATCAATGCCGGCGCCTTCACCCATACCAGCATTGCCTTGCGCGACGCGCTGGCCTCGGTGGCGATCCCGTTCATCGAAGTGCACCTGTCCAACGTGTTTGCACGCGAATCGTTCCGCCATCACTCGTATCTGTCGGACATCGCGATCGGCGTGATCTGCGGCTTCGGCGGCGACAGCTACCGGCTCGCGCTGGAAGCGGCGATCCAGCGGTTGCGCACAACAACGCCCGACGCGGCGTAGAACGAACCTGGCCGCACGGCCAACCCATTCCCTTCCGGCCACCTGTGGTGGCATGACTGAAAAGGCTGATCCGATGGATTTGCGCAAAATCAAGAAACTGATTGACCTGCTCGAGGAATCCAACCTCGCCGAACTGGAGATCAAGGAGGGCGAGGAAGTCGTCCGCCTGTCGCGGGTACCCAAGAACACCGCACCGATCGCTGCCGCCCCAGTCGCCGCGGCGGCCGCACCCGCGCCGATCGCGGTCGCCGCACCGGTGGCAGCCGTCGTCGAGGCTCCGGCCGCCGACGCACTGCCGGCCGGCCATGTGGTCAAGGCACCGATGGTCGGCACGTTCTACGCTTCCGCTACGCCGGGCACCCCGGCCTTCGTCAAGGTCGGCCAGCAGGTCAAGGTCGGCGAGACGCTGGGCATCATCGAGGCGATGAAGATGTTCAACCAGATCGAGGCCGACGTGGCCGGCACCGTGCAGGCGATCCTGGTCGAGAACGGCCAGCCGGTGGAATTCGACGAACCCATGTTCGTGATCGCCTGAGGCCGCCCGGATGCTCGAGAAGGTCGTCATCGCCAACCGCGGCGAAATCGCATTGCGCGTGTTGCGCGCCTGCCACAGTCTGGGCATCAAGACCGTGGCGGTGCACTCCACCGTGGATCGCAATCTGAAGCATGTCGGCCTCGCCGACGAGTCGATCTGCATCGGCCCCGGCCCCTCGGTCGACAGCTATCTCAATATCCCGCGCATCATCGCGGCAGCCGAGATCACCGACGCCCAGGCGATCCATCCGGGCTACGGCTTCCTGTCCGAGCGCGCCGACTTCGCCGAACAGGTGGAACAATCCGGCTTCATCTTCATCGGCCCGACCGCTGACGTGATCCGCCTGATGGGCGACAAGGTCGAGGCGATCCGCGCGATGAAGGCGGCCGGCGTGCCGTGCGTGCCCGGCTCCGGTGGTCCGCTCGGCGAGGACGTCGACACCAACGTGAAGATCGCCCGCGAGATCGGCTATCCGGTCATCATCAAGGCCGCCGGCGGCGGCGGCGGTCGCGGCATGCGCGTGGTGCGCACCGAGGCGCATCTGGGCAACGCGATCACGATGACCAAGGCCGAGGCCAAGGCCGCGTTCGGCAACGAGCAGGTCTACATGGAGAAGTTCCTGGAGAATCCGCGTCACGTGGAGATCCAGGTACTCGCCGACGGCCAGGGCAACGCGATCCATCTGGGTGAGCGCGATTGCTCGATGCAGCGCCGCCACCAGAAGGTGGTCGAGGAAGCGCCGGCGCCAGGCATCACCGACGAGCAGCGCGCCGCGATCGGCAAGGTCTGCGTCGACGCCTGCATCCGCATCAACTACCGCGGCGCCGGCACGTTCGAGTTCCTGTACGAGAACGGCCGCTTCTACTTCATCGAGATGAACACCCGCATCCAGGTCGAGCACCCGGTGACCGAGCTGATCACCGGCGTCGATTTGGTGCGCGAGCAGCTGCTGATCGCCGGCGGCGAGAAGCTGTCGCTCAGGCAGGAAGACATCGTGATCCGTGGTCATGCGATCGAGTGCCGCATCAACGCCGAGGATCCCGACACCTTCATGCCGAGTCCCGGTACAGTGAAGCGCTTCGAAGCACCCGGTGGCCCCGGCGTGCGCGTCGACACGCACCTGTATGACGGCTACAAGATTCCACCGAACTACGATTCGATGATCGGCAAGCTGATCGTGCACGGCCCCGACCGCGAGACCGCGATCGCGCGCATGCGCCTCGCGCTGGCCGAGACGGTGATCGAAGGCGTGAAGTGCAATATTCCGTTGCAGCAGCGGATCATGGCCGACGTCGGCTTCCAGCATGGTGGACAGAACATCCACTATCTGGAAAAGCGGATGGCGGAGCAGAAGGAACACCCCGCCACCGGTCACTGACCGGCGCGCCGCAAGAACCGTCCGCTGCGCGAGCCATGATTCGCCGCGCAGCGGATGTCGCCTATCGTCACTGCCATCCACGGACATCGCATGCCCTGGCTCGAACTCTCCCTGATTGTCCGCACCGAACAGCAGCCCGGCACCGAGGAAGCGCTGGACGACCTCGGCGCCCTGTCGATCACGTTGCAGGATGCCGATGCGGAGACGCCGGACGAGCAGGCGATCTTCGAGCCCGGCGTGGGTGAGTTGCCGCTGTGGCCGACGATCACGCTGAACGCGCTGTTCGACGAACACACCGATCGTCGCGGCCTCACCGAAGCCTTGGGCGAATTGTTGCCGTGGCTGGAACCGGATCAGCTGACATTCCGCGACGTCGCCGACCAGGACTGGGAGCGGGCATGGATGGACCAGTTCAAGCCGATGCCGTTCGGACGGCGGCTGTGGATCTATCCGTGGAACATCGAACCGCCCACGCACAATGAAAGCGGCGATGACGACCTCGTGGTGGTGCGACTCGATCCCGGCCTCGCCTTCGGCAGCGGCACCCATCCCACCACCGCGCTTTGCCTGGAATGGCTGGACGGCCTAGACCTTGTCGGCAAGACGGTCACCGACTTCGGCTGTGGCTCCGGCATCCTGGCGATCGCCGCATTGAAGCTCGGCGCAGCCAGCGCGGTCGGCGTCGACAACGATCCGCAGGCACTCACCGCATCCATCGACAACGCCGAGCGCAATGACGTGGCCGATCGGCTCGCCGTGTTCCTGCCCGAAGACGTCGATGTCGAGCAAGCCGACGTATTCATCGCCAACATCCTCGCCGGCCCGCTCGGCGAACTCGCGCCGACGTTCGCCGCCGCCGCGAAACCCGGCGCACCGTTCGCGATCTCAGGCATCCTGGTCGGCCAGCAGGACGAACTGCTGCAGCGTTACGCCGAATGGTTCGACGACTTGCGCGTGGATACGCGCGAAGACTGGGTCCGCATCAGCGGTCGTCGCCGCGGCTGAGGTCGCTCGCCGGCTTGCTGGCGCGAGCACCCTGCTAAGCTTGCCGGACACCGATTCAAAACGGCCTGCATGTATACACAATGCCCCGAATGCTTGTCCGTGTTTTCACTGGACGCGCAGACGCTCGCAAAGGCGCACGGCCACGTCGTGTGCGGACATTGCGAGGCCAGCTTCGACAGCGTCGCCACGCTCACTGATCAGCTTCCGCCTGAACCGTTCATCGAATTGGCGGTGAACGAGCCAGCGTTTGAACCGCCACGCCTCGACCTGGTGGTCTATCGACCGCGACCCACTCCCCCGGCCGTCATTCAGGACGAGGCAGTTTTGGCCGCGACACCTGCTACCCCGGATTTCTCGCAGCTGATGTTCGCACCACGCTTTGCGCGCGAACCGCGGGCAAAGCAGCCCCAACGATCGCACCAGCGCGGGCCTCGGCGATGCCAGCGCTCGTCAGGCGAGCGGCGCTGGCCGTGGCTTGTCGCGTGCCTGCTGCTGATGCTGCTGCTGGCCATCCAGCTGGCCTGGGCCGAGCGTGACCCGCTGATCCGCAATCCCACCGTGGGTGGCTGGCTGCGCAGCAGCTGCGCCGTGCTCGGCTGCGAGGTTCCGCTGGTCGCCGCACCACAGCAGTTGCAGCTGCTCGCCAGCAACGTACAGGCGCATCCCAGCGTTGCCGGTGCCCTGATGATCAGCGCCAGCGTGCGCAACGACGCGGCCTTCGCGCAGCCCTACCCGATCCTGACGATCACCTTGTCGGACGCGCACGGTCAGCGCATCGCGATGCGCCGGCTGCAGCCGCGCGAGTACCTCGACGACAGCGCGATTCTGCAGCACGGCCTGGCGCCAGGCGCCAGCGCCGTGCTGTTGCTGGAGCTCGAAGACCCCGGCGACAAGGCGGTGGCGTTTGAATTCAACTTCGAATAGAGCTGCCCTGGTACTTAAAATTATCGGCCGGCACGGGTAGACTCGACCGCTCGCGCAGAGTGCCGATCGGCATTCGACACACGCCGCGACTTGCAACAACAGTCATAACCATAGGCAAGTGGCCCGCATAGCGGCCGCTTCGTACGTGAGGGAAGATGTCCGTGAATGCCGTCAGACTGCCTGTTGCCGAGGCCGCCATACAGACCTCGTCGCAGAATGCAGGTTCACACAATGCCGGCCCGCACAGCGCCGGCACCTCGAGTGCGCTGAGCGAGTGCGTCAGCCGTACGGTGCGTCGCTATCTCGCCGACATCGGCGATACCGAGTGCGCCGAGGGTCTGCACGCGCTGGTGCTGCGCGAGGTCGAGCTGCCCCTGCTGCGCGAAGTGCTGGCTTTTCATGACGGCAACCAGAGCCGTGCGGCGAGTGCGCTGGGGATCAACCGCGCCACCTTGCGCAAGAAACTGGCCGCCCACGGCCTGCTGTAACTCTCACCAGGGCCGTCCATCAATCAGACGGCTATAATGAGCGGCTTTCCCCTCCTGGAAACCCGCTCATGTCCACGCCCCAGCTCGTCCCGGTCCGTCGCGCCCTGCTCAGCGTTTCCGACAAGACCGGCCTGATCGATCTGGGCCGCCGCCTCGTCGCCAAGGGCATCGAACTGCTTTCCACCGGCGGCAGCGCGAAGGCGCTGCGCGAAGCCGGCATCGCGGTCACCGACGTCAGCGACGTCACCAGTTTTCCCGAGATCATGGACGGCCGCGTCAAGACGCTGCACCCGAAAGTGCATGGCGGCCTGCTCGGCCGGCGCGGTACCGACGACGCGGTGATGGCCGAACTAGGCATCGCTCCGATCGACCTGCTGGTGCTGAACCTGTATCCGTTCGAGCAAACCGTGGCGAAGCCCGACTGCACACTGGAAGACGCGATCGAGAACATCGACATCGGCGGCCCGGCGATGCTGCGTTCGGCGGCGAAGAACTGGAATGACGTCGGCGTGCTGACCTCGCCCGAGCAGTACGAAAACGCGCTGGCCGAGATCGAACAGCATGGCGGTCTTTCGCGCACCACCCGCTTCAAGCTCGCCGTCGCCGCATTCAACAACGTCGCCAGCTACGACGGCGCGATCAGCGATTATCTGTCCGGCCTCGAACTCAACGAGACGCAGGACGCGATCGCCGGACATGCCGCGTTCCCTGGCCAGGTCAACGGCCGCTTCGTGAAACTGATGGACCTGCGCTACGGCGAGAACCCGCATCAGCAGGCCGCGTTCTACCGCGACTTGTATCCGGCACCCGGCACCCTGGCCACGTTCCGCCAGTTGCAGGGCAAGGAGCTGTCGTTCAACAACATCGCCGACGCGGACGCCGCGTGGGAATGCGTGCGCAGCTTCACCAAGCCGGCCTGCGTGATCGTCAAGCACGCCAACCCGTGCGGCGTGGCGGTGAGCCTGGACGGCATCGGCAAGGCGTACGACCTGGCCTACCAGACCGACCCGACCTCGGCCTTCGGCGGCATCATCGCGTTCAACCGTGAAGTGGACGGCGCCACCGCGCAGGCGATCGTGGCGCGCCAGTTCGTCGAGGTGGTGCTGGCACCAGCTTATGCGGACGACGCGCTGAAGGCCTTTGCCAAGAAGGGCAACGTGCGCGTACTGGTGATTCCGCTGCCGGCCGATGGCGATCTGGTCCAGGCGCATCCCGGCAACAACTCCAAGCGTGTCGGTTCCGGCCTACTAATCCAGAGCGCCGACACCGGCATGGTCGGCGCGGAGGATCTGAAGATCGTCACCCGCCGCGCGCCGACCGAAGCGCAGATCCACGACCTGATCTTCGCCTGGAAGGTGGCCAAGTTCGTCAAGAGCAATGCCATCGTCTACGCGCGCGATCGCCAGACCATCGGCATCGGCGCCGGCCAGATGAGTCGCGTCTACAGCGCGAAGATCGCCGGCATCAAGGCAGCCGACGAAAAACTCGAAGTGCGCGGTTCGGTGATGGCCTCGGATGCGTTCTTCCCGTTCCGCGACGGCATCGATGCGGCCGCCGCGGCCGGCATCAGCGCGGTGATCCAGCCGGGCGGCTCGATGCGCGACAGCGAAGTGATCGCCGCCGCCGACGAGCACGACATGGCGATGGTGTTCACCGGGATGCGCCACTTCCGGCATTAATGCCGGAAGCAAATCAGGCAATCCCGTCACTGAAAGTGGCGGAAATAAATCAGGCAAGTTAGGCACTGAGTCTTGACCTGCAGCAGCGCACAGAGTGCGCCCCTACACGCCCCGTAGAAGTCCTTCGCTCCAGCATTGACGTCTTCGCTCCGGAGGCTGCCATGCATTACGAGCTGTACTACTGGACGGGCATCCAGGGCCGCGGCGAATTCGTGCGTCTGGCGCTGGAAGACGCCGACGCAAGTTACGACGACATGGCCCGCACGCAGGGCGATGACGCCATCGTGCGCTTCCTCGACGGCGCCCATGCAGGCGCGTTGCCATTCGCGCCGCCGTTTCTCAAGGCGGGCCGGCTGGTGATCGCGCAGGTCGCGAATATCCTGCAGTATCTCGGACCGCCACTCGGCCTGGTGCCCGACGGCGAAAGCCGGCGGTTGTATGCGCATCAGCTGCAGCTGACCATCGGTGATCTGGTCGCCGAAGTGCACGATGCGCATCACCCGATCGCCAGCAGCCTGTACTACGAAGATCAGCGCGTCGAAGCGCAACGGCGTGCGGCGGATCTGCGCGAAACGCGGCTACCGAAATTCCTGGACTACTTCGAGCAGGTGCTGGAACGCGGCGGCGGTCAGCATGCCGTGCACGAACATTCCTACGTCGACCTCTCGTTGTTCCAGTTGATGAGCGGTCTGGAATATGCGTTTCCCCGCGCGATGCGGCGACTGGAGCACCAGCTGCCCTTGCTGCGTGCCTTGCGTCAACGGGTTGCCGCGCGGCCACGCATCACGGCCTATCTCGACTCGTCGCGACGGCTGCCGTTCAACGAAAGCGGCATCTTCCGGCACTACCCGGAACTGGATGATCCGCGCTGAACGACTCTGTTCAGAACAACGCGATCACCATCGCGCCAGCCACGATCAGCCCGCCACCGATCAGCAACGGCAAGCTCGGTTTTTCGCCGAGGAAAAGCAGCGCCAGCACGATCGCGATCGCCACGCTGAGCTTGTCGATCGGCGCCACCTTGCTCACCGGCCCCAACTGCAGCGCGCGGTAGTAGCACAGCCACGACAGGCCGGTGGCGATGCCGGACAGCACCAGGAACAGCCAGCTGTGCAATGGCAGCCCGGTGGGCTTGGCCCATTCCTGGCGCAGGCTGAGGATGCCGGCGGTGACGATCAGGATCACGATGGTGCGGATGAAGGTGGCAAGGTTGGAGTTGATGCCGACCACGCCGAGCTTGCCGAACAAGGCCGTCAGCGCCGCGAACAGCGCCGAGCCCAACGCAAACAGCAGCCAGCTTTCACGCAGTTGCATCGCCCTGCTCTCCGCTCGATATCGATACAGCGTTGCCTCGGCGGATTGAGCCGATGGCGGCGTTCAATGCCGGGCTCAGTGGCCGTTGTCGCTGGGCGTTGTCCCGCCCGACTCCTCGGCAGGCGGCTTCGCCTTGCCCCACTCGAGCACCTTGTACATCACCGGCCCCACCGGCTTCTGGCCGTGTTCATCGACCAGCCGGCCCTGGGGATCGACCATGTAGGTCTGTTCGATGCCGTTCTTGGGCGTCACCACCACCATGTAGACGCGGCCATTGCGGCTGTATTCCTGGATGCTGTTGTCGCCTTCCTGGCGTACCTTGATTTCCGGCAGCGACTTGTCCGGCCCGGCGTGGGCCGTGCCGTTGTCCTGCATCGCCGGCAACGCCTGCGGCTTCAGATTCAGCGGGTGATGCGCCGATGTGGCGGCATGCGCCGAGCGGGGTTTGACGGCAGGCTTGGCCGCCGGCGTCACCGCTTGCACGCCCGGATCGTTGATCCCGGGGGGCGGCGGTACATTCGTCGAGGGAGACGACTGCGCGAACGCGTTCGATGCCAGCAGGCTTGAAGTGAACAGTACGCTGGCGGCAACCAGCAAGGCAGCGGTTTTCATGGCGGCAACCTCGATCGGGGAGCTGAGCATACCAGCGCGCCGGCCGACCTTCCGTGAAGCGCGACGTTTCTCGCACGCGTGCGAGAATGGCCCATGCCCAAATTAATCCTGATCGACGGCTCCTCCTACCTGTATCGCGCGTTCCATGCGCTGCCGCCGCTGAGCAACGCGCACGGCGAGCCGACCGGCGCGCTGTTCGGCGTGGTCAATATGCTGCGCGCCACGCTGAAGGCGAAGCCGGAGTATCTGGCCTTCGTCAGCGACGCGCCCGGCCCGACCTTCCGTGACGACCTCTACGACCAGTACAAGGCGAACCGCCCGCCGATGCCGGACGATCTGCGCGCGCAGGTCGAGCCGATGCTGGCGATCGTCGGCGCGCTCGGTTTCCCGATCCTGCGCGTACCCGGCGTCGAGGCCGACGACGTGATCGGCACGCTGACCGTGCAGGCGCAGGCGGTCGGCATCGAAGTGCTGGTTTCCACCGGCGACAAGGACATGGCGCAGCTGGTCAGCCCGCAAGTCACCCTGATCAACACCATGAGCAATACGGTGATGGACAGCGACGGCGTGGTGGAGAAATTCGGTGTGCGGCCGGAGCAGATCATCGACTTCCTCGCGCTCACCGGCGACACCGTCGACAACGTGCCGGGCGTGCCCAAGTGCGGGCCCAAGACCGCCGCCAAGTGGTTGGCCGAGTACCACACCCTGGACGGCGTGATCGCGAACGCCGACAAGATCGGCGGCAAGATCGGCGAAAGCCTGCGCGAGGCGCTGCCGCGACTGCCGTTGTCGCGCGAGCTGGTGACGATCAAGACCGACGTGCCACTGGAGTTCGGCCCCACCGACCTGGCCCAGCGCGATGCCGACACCGCACAGCTGCGCGAGCTGTACACCCGCTACGAGTTCAAGGCGGCGCTGAAGGATCTGGACGCTGCGGCGCCCACGGCACATGCGGACGAGCCAGCCAGTACATCAGATACGCCACCTGCTCCGGCATCGCCGCCCGTAAGCACTACCACCGCGCCGGATGCCGCCCTGTCCGCACCTGGCGAGTACGAGCTGGTCACCACCCAATCCCGATTCGACGCGTGGCTGGAAAAGCTGCGCCATGCGCCGCTGATCGCGTTCGACACCGAGACCACCAGCATCGATGCGATGCGCGCGGACATCGTCGGCATCAGCTTCGCGGTGGACGCGGGCAAGGCGTGTTACATCCCGCTCGGCCACGATTATCCCGGCGTGCCGCAGCAGCTCGATCGCGACGCGGTGCTGCACGCGCTGAAACCGGTGTTCGAGGATCCGGCCCGGCCCAAGCTCGGTCAGCACGCGAAGTACGACATCAACATCCTGTCGAACTACGGCATCGTGGTGCAGGGCCTGAAACACGATTCGATGCTGGAATCCTACGTGTGGAACGCCACCGCCACGCGCCACGACATGGACTCGCTGGCGAAGAAGTATCTCGGCTACGAGACGATCAAGTACGAACAGGTCGCCGGCAAGGGCGCCAAGCAGATTTCGTTCTCGCAGGTGGATCTGGACACCGCGTGCCGCTACGCCGCCGAGGATGCCGACATCACCTTGCGCCTGCACCTCGCGTTGTGGCCGCAGTTGGAAAGTGTGCCGGCGCTGCGCAAGGTCTACGAAGACATCGAGATCCCGCTGGTGCCGGTGCTGGCCGGGATGGAGCAGCGCGGCGTGCTGATCGACGGCGACGAGCTGCGCCGGCAGAGCCAGCAGCTGGGCAAGCGCATGCTGGAACTGCAGCAGCAGTCGTACGTTCTGGCCGGGCACGAATTCAATCTCGACTCGCCCAAGCAATTGCAGGCGGTGTTGTTCGACGAACTCGGCCTGCAGGCCAAACTGAAGACGCCGACCGGCCAGCCGTCCACCAATGAGGAGGCGCTGGAAGCCATTGCCGATACGCATGAACTGCCACGGCTGATCCTCGACTATCGGGGCTTGGCCAAGCTGCGCTCGACGTACACCGACAAATTGTCCGGCATCGTCAACCCGCGCACCGGCCGCGTACACACCAGTTACCACCAGGGCTCGGTGGCGACCGGGCGGATTTCCTCGTCCGATCCGAACCTGCAGAACATCCCGGTGCGCACCGAGGAAGGCCGACGCATCCGCCAGGCGTTCATCGCGCCGCCGGGCTGGAAAGTGCTCGCCGCGGATTACTCGCAGATCGAGCTGCGCATCATGGCGCACCTGTCCGGCGACGAAGGCCTGCTGCGCGCATTCCATTCCGGCGGCGACGTGCATCGCGCCACCGCGGCGGAAGTGTTCGGCGTGCCACCGGCAGAGATCACCACCAACCAGCGCCGCGCCGCCAAGGCGATCAACTTCGGCCTGATGTATGGCATGAGTGCATTCGGGTTGGCGCGCCAGCTCGGCGTCGATCGTGGCGAGGCCGGCGATTACATGGGGCGCTATTTCTCGCGCTACCCCGGCGTGCGCGCGTTCATGGATGCCACGCGCGAGCAGGCGCATCGCGACGGCTACGTCGAAACCATCTTCGGTCGCCGGCTATACCTGGAAAACCTCAGCTCACGCAACCAGGGCCTGCGCCAGGGCGCCGAGCGTGCCGCCGTGAATGCGCCGATGCAGGGTAGTGCAGCCGACATCATCAAACGCGCGATGATCGCGGTGGCCGGCTGGTTGAAGGATCGCGACGACGCCCACATGCTGATGCAGGTACACGATGAACTGGTGTTCGAGGTGCGCGCAGACGCGGTCGAAGAGGTGCGCGCCGCGGTGATCGAACGGATGTCCGGCGCGGCGGAACTGGCGGTACCGCTGCTGGTCGATGTCGGGGTGGGCGCGAACTGGGACGAGGCGCACTGAGGCAATCGCCCGTGCGCGGGATATTCAGGCCGGCATATGCAACAACGGTCAGCGCGTTAAGGTTTCATCAAATGAACCGGCAATAAATTTTTGCCAGGACTTGAAACTTTCCCGCCGAATCCGCATCAAAGTCTTCGGATGCACGCAACGGCATCCATGGCTGGCTCACCTCCCTGAGCCGCCACGGACGCGAACCTCTCCCCTGGGTCCCTCGCGTCCGCCCGGCCCCGAAGGTTCCCCCTAACCTTCGGGGCCTTTTTTTGCCTGTCGTTCGGCCTGTACTTTTTGTGCACGCCGGCAGCCGGCATACTCGGACCACATCCATCAAGGGGAAACCTCCATGCGCGCAGGACTGATCATCGTCGGCATCATCTTGCTGGTAGCCGGCATCTGGGTCGTCTCCGGGCACGCCAGTTATCAGGATACCGAGACGCTGCTGCAGGTCGGCACGGCCAAGATCACCGCCACCCACGACAAGGGCGTCCCCCAGTGGATCGGCGTCGCCGGCATCGTGGTCGGCGGCCTGCTGGCGGTCGGTGGCTTCATGAAGAAGGGTTGAACTGCGCCGAAGCTCCCGGAAACCGCCGCAGCCGCGGCGGTTTTTCGTTGTGGCCACTACAATGGGTGCGATGGATGTCTCGTACCTGATCGACCCGCTCAACGAAGCCCAGCGTGAAGCTGTCTGCGCCCCGCCCGGCCACTACCTGGTGCTGGCCGGCGCCGGCTCCGGCAAGACCCGCGTACTCACCCACCGCATCGGCTGGCTGACCCAGGCCGAACGCGTGCCACCGTGGGCGATCCTCGCCGTCACCTTCACCAACAAGGCGGCCGGCGAAATGCGCGCGCGGCTGGAGGCGCTGATTCCCGGCGGCACCCAGGGACTCACCGTCGGTACTTTCCACGGCATCGCGCATCGCCTGTTGCGCCGGCACTGGCGCGAAGCCGGCCTGCCGGAAACTTTCCAGATCCTCGACTCCGACGACCAGCTGCGCCTGGTCAAGCGCGTCGTCGCCGGACTGGGCCTGGACGACGCGAAATTTCCGCCGCGCCAGGCCTGCTGGCAGATCAACAACTGGAAGGACGAGGGCAAGCGGCCGGACGGCATCGAGCATCGCGACCATCCGGTCACGCACACGTTCGTGAACATCTACAAGGCCTACGAAGACGCCTGCCGCCGAGCCGGCCTGGTCGATTTCGGCGAACTCCTGCTGCGCGCGCACGAACTGTGGTTGAAGAACCCGGCCGTACTGGAGCACTACCAGCAACGCTGGCTGCATCTGCTGATCGACGAATTCCAGGACACCAACACGCTGCAGTACGCGTGGATCCGCGTGCTTGCCGGCGCCACCGGGAAAGTTTTCGCGGTCGGCGACGACGACCAGTCGATCTACGGCTGGCGCGGCGCCAAGGTCGAGAACATGGCGCAATTCCTGCGCGATTTTCCCGGCGCCCGCACGATCAAGCTGGAGCAGAACTACCGCTCCACCTCGACCATCCTGAAAGCCGCCAACAGCGTGATTCAGCGCAACGGCAGCCGTCTCGGCAAGCAACTGTGGACGGCCGGCGAGGACGGCGAACGCATCGCGCTGTACGCCGCGTACAACGAGCAGGACGAAGCGCGCTTCGTGATCGAGCGTATCCGCGAATACATCAACGAACATGGTCAGGCGAAGGATTGCGCGATCCTGTACCGCTCGAACGCGCAGTCGCGCAACTTCGAGGAACAGCTGATCCAGCACAGCATCAAGTACCGCGTCTACGGCGGCCAGCGCTTCTTCGAACGCGCCGAGGTCAAGGACGCGCTGGCCTATCTGCGCCTCACCGCGAACCGTCACGACGACGCCGCGTTCGAGCGCGCGGTGAACACGCCGCCACGCGGCATCGGCGACCGCACCCTGGACGCGCTGCGCCGGCGCGCGCGCAGCGACAACACCTCGATGTGGGAATCGGCACTCGTCGAGTTGAGCGGCGGCAGTGAACTCGCCGGTCGCGCGAAGAATGCCGTGAAGGCTTTCTTCGTGCTGATCGACGAGATGGCACGCGCATTCCAGCCACTCGCTCCCGAAGACGAAAAGGGCGGCTTGACCCTCGCCGAACAGATCGACCACACGATCACCCATACCGGTCTGCGCGACTTCTACGAGAAGGACTCGCGCGGCAACGCCGAGTCGCGGGTGGAAAATCTGGACGAGCTGGTCAACGTCGCCAGCCGCTTCGAGCGCACCGCCGAAGACATCGACGCCGGCCTCAGCGAGCTGTCCGCGTTCCTGTCGCACGCCACCCTGGAAGCCGGCGAGAACCAGGGCGAGGCCTGGGACGACTGCGTGCAGCTGATGACCTTGCACTCGGCCAAGGGGCTGGAGTTTCCGGTGGTGTTCCTGGTCGGCATGGAAGAAGGCCTGTTCCCCAGCCAGCGCTCGGTCGACGACGAAGGCCGGCTGGAAGAGGAGCGCCGGCTCGCCTACGTCGGCATCACCCGCGCCCGCGAGAAACTCATCGTCACCCACGCCGAATCGCGCCGCATGCATGGCACGGAAATACTGGCGCGACCGTCGCGCTTCCTCGGCGAAATGCCGGCCGAACTGATCGACGAAGTACGCCCGCGCGTGCAGGTCACCCGACCGATGTACGCCGGCCGCCCACGTGAAACATCCTCATCGCTCGAAGAAACCCTGCCGGTGAAACTCGGCCAGCGCGTCAGCCACCCCAGCTTCGGCGAAGGTGTGGTGATCAGCGCCGAAGGCAGCGGCGCGCATACGCGACTGCAGGTGAATTTCGAAGCGGCCGGCAGCAAGTGGCTGGTGGCGGCGTATGCGAATCTGACGCCACTTTAGGTCTGCGTTCGCTGGTTGGCCGACGGACTATGCCTCAACCGGTTGAGGCCGCCCCCGGAAACGGACATTGTGGCCACGGGTTCCGCCAGGGGAACATGAGCCTGCAGCGCCCCCACATGAGACGGCGACGCTGGCTTGGCAGCGTTTTGATGAAAGCCGACACCCATTCTTCCAATGGCCAGGGCCAACTCGGCTCCCAAGGAAGATCGCTTGAGTACAAACCGCCCGGCGCAGATCGATCGGTGCAAGAATGACGCGGTCATAGGAGTGCGACCGTTGTACAGGGGGAGCCTAACCGTATCTTGAAAGTGAGGCAGTGCGTCCACCACGGGGATCTTGACCGGCGTGTTTCATCGCGGCGAAGACAGCAGGGCCCGCCCTTCGATGTCGCAACGAATTCGCCCGACATGATCCGACCGCTTATCCAAAGGTTTATGGGGGTGTGCAATGAAACGTTGGTTTGCTTTGATGCTCTGCCTGCTGTTTGTGATGCCGGCCCTAGCGGCCGATATGTCACAGGACTCCAAGACGGTGGTTCTCGCGTTCTACAAACTGGCGTTGCAGGACTTCAAGCCAGCCGAGGCGTTCGCACGGTATGCCGCGCCAGATTTTGTTGAGCACAGCGCCGACAGCGCCGGCGGGACGGCGCAATCCACAGTGGCGTTCCTCAATGACCTGCTGAAAAAGTTTCCTGATCCGAAATGGGAAATCGTGCGCACGGTCGCCGAAGGCGATCTGGTGTTCCTGCACGTGCGTGTCACGCCGGCGCCGAATGCGCCAGCCATCGCCGTGGCCGAGATTTTTCGCGTCCGCAATGGAAAAATCATCGAACACTGGGACGTCATCCAGCACGCGCCGGAACACCCGGTGAATCCTCACTCGATGTTCTGACGCTCGGCTAAGGCACGTGCGCAGGTGCATCTCCAGATTGCTGCCCCGCGTACTGCAAATACGAATGCCCGCTTCGCGTGGCGAAAGTGGACGTATGCGACCGCAGTATTTGGTTTCAAAATAACCATCGCCCCGCGGTTGCGCTCACCCCCGCAACCGCGGCACACCATGCTGGTCGCGCTCCTCGACCGCGATCGACTGGGTATCGAGGCGTACTCCTCGTCCGTTTGGTGACAGCGCATCGACCGCCTCGCCACGAATGAACGCCAGCGCATTGCGGTAGCACCGCTGTGCCTGTTCCGCATCGCCCTGGCCAGTGAAGCTGTCGCCGAGCGCTTCCCACGCGCCGGCGCTGGGCACCAGCGCGAGTGAGCGCTGCAAATGCTGCTGTGCCTTGCCCCACAGCTTCAGCCGTACACACATTCTACCGAGCGTGAGCAGAAGCACGGCGTCGTTCGGATGCGCGTCGTACCAGCTTTCGGCGCGGCGCAAACGCGCTTCGACATCATCGCTGCCGAGCGTGCCGTAGGTTTCGATCAGCAGCGGTGACCACTCGCGGCGCAGCGCGGATTCCACTTCATCCATCGCCGGCAAGGTCAGACCGAAGCCGGCCGCACGGCGCGCATACGCGTCGATCACCGCGGGCACCCGGCGCTGTGCCTTTGGCAGCTGCGACCACAGCGTGTTGAGGCTGGCACCGTCCGACGAGGCGTTGATCGTCGCGGTGAGCACCCGTGCTTCCAGTACGGCGTAAGCACGACTGCCGAGTGCGCCGCTCTTCTGCAGTGGATCGAGCGCCTCGCGGGCACGCCGGATATCGCCGTGGGCCAAGGCCGACAGCGCCAGTTCGCGCCAGCCACCCGGTGTCAACGTGCCCTTGTCGGATTCGGGAATCAGCAAGGCCAACGCCTCGGCAGGCTTGCCATCGCGACGCAGCACACGCGCACGCAACACGCGGGCAGCCTGCGGTGCGGACTGCGAGGCCTGGTTCAGCGCCTCCAGCGCACGGCCGTGCTCGCCACGACGCGAGGCGGCTTCGGCGGCAGCCAGCAGGGCCGGCCCACGCAGGCTGTCCAGACGGGAAGCGCGATTGAGATCGCGCTCGGCGTCGCCGTGACGACCTTCGATCAACGCGATCAGGCCATCGCCCATGCGCTGCTGGCTGAGCCGCCGATGCCGGCGCGAGAATGCGCCGAACGGCCAGCGCAGCAAGCGCCACGCAACAGTGAGCAATGCCCAGAACAACAGCAGAGTGAGTACGGCGCCGACTACAGTGCGCTCGACATACCAACCGCGCATATGCACGTACACATAGCCGGGATCCTCCGCCACCCAGTGCCAGCCGAACGCGACCAGCGTGGCGACGATTACCAGCAGCAGGATCCAGCGCCAAACCCTCATGGCCGGGCTCCGCCTGCCGGGGTGGCACTGCCTGCATGAGCCGGCGCAGCGTTGGCCGCGGCCGGGTTGAGCGCATGCACTGCGCGCAAGTTGCGCAGCTCGGTCAGCGCAGCACCGAGCTGTACCGGTGCGCTCGCCGGCAGCTGCTTGGCCAGTTCCGCGAGCGTCTTGCGCGCCTGTTGCACCGCCGGCGCAGCGTCGTCGAACTGGGTCGACAGGCTGCTGTCCACGCGCTGCAGCGCGGCCGCATAGGCCTTGCCGTCGTAGGCCAGCAACGCGGCCTGCGCCTGGGCCAGATCGAGCGCGGCCAGTTCACGCGCGAAACGCGCGTCGGCCACGGCCAGCGGCGCGCCGTTGTCGCGTTGCACGCTGACCACGCTGGCCAGCGCACGACCGATGCGCGACCACGCATCCGGTGTCTGCGTCGCAGCCGGCGGATTGAGTGGTTTCAGCGGCAGGCTGTCGAGGGTGCCGCGCAGTTCGGTCAGCTGCTGCAATGCGCTGGCCTGAGTGGCCGGCTGACTCTTCGCCAGTGCCTCGCGTTCGGCACCGATGCTCTGGCGCAGCCCGCTGAATGCACCGTCGTTGACCGCGGCCAGGGTCTGGTCGGCCAGCGCGTACGCGGCGGCCGCACCTTGCGCGTCATGGAACAACGTATAGCGTTCGCTGGCCATCCGCAGCAGCGATTCGGTTTCGTCCAGCAGCATCGCGTCGTGCGCGGACAGGCTCTTTTCGGCGAGCTTCGCCACCGCGTCTTCGAGATTGCGCGTGCGTTCGGCCTGGCCGAGCAGTTCCTCGCGCAACGAACGGTTGACCGCCGCCGCGTCGCTGAGGCGCTGATTGAGGCTGCTACGTTCACTGTTGACGCCGACCAGTGTGGTTTCCAGCGTACCCACGCGTTGCTGCAGGCTGGCCACGTCCTGACTGTCAGTGGCATGGCCCTGCTCTTGTTGCCATTGGCGCCAGCCGATGTAGCCGGATGCGCCCACCGCGATCAAGGCCAGCAGCACCGCCAGCGCCAGACTGCCGCCACCGCGCGATGGCGGCGCGGGCCGCGGGACTGCAGGTCGTGTCGGACGGGTCGGCAACGGATCGACCAGCACGGGTTCAACCGTCGCGCGGTCGGGACGGGCGCCCTCTGGCGCGGCGGGCTCGTTCGGCTTGTCTACGTTGCTCATGCGCACATGCTAACAGCCCATACGCCCGCGTTCGTAGCACGGTGGCATGAAGAATCAGCTCGCGCGCCGCGCCGCATCCAGCAGATCGGCTGACAGCGCCGAGGCGGCCAGCGCAATGCGGCTGAAACCGGCGGCGCGCGCGCCGGCTTGCAGCCGCTCGCTGCTGACCACCGCGGTTGCCGCGCACAAACGTGCCCATGCCGGCAGCGGCAGCAACTGCTGCAGATTCTGCAGCGCTTCGGCGCTGGACAGCAGCACGCGCGCCGACGCCGGCAACTGCAGCAAGGCATCGACGTGACGGCGATCCAGGCGCGGCGGCACCCGCCGGTACACATGCAGCTCGCGCAGTTGTGCACCGCGCGCGGCGAGCTGCTCGCGCAACACGCCACGACCGCCGGCTGCGCCGATCAGGGCAACGCGGCGACCACGCAGATCCTGCAAGGCGGAGTGCTCCAGCAGTCCCTCGCTGTCCTGTCGTTGCGGTGATAGCGGCGCAGCGATGCCATATCGACGCAATGCCCGCGCCGTACCCCGGCCCACCGCCAACACCGTCGCCGACGTCTGCAATGGCGCCAGTCCCGCGGCATGGCGCACAGCCGCGGGACTGGTGAAGACCAGCAATTCATCCCTCAGCGCCGCGTGCAGACCGGCGCGCGCAGCGGCCTCATCGGCCGCCCCACGCAAGGCCAGCCCCGGCAGCAGCAACGGCACGCCGCCGAGCGCGCGCACCCGGCGCGCCAACGCCGCGGCGGTGCCGGCAGGACGGGTGATCACCACGATCCGGCCGCGCAGATCCTCGTTGTCCACTGGAGATTGTCGCTGCATCCGCGTGCGCATCCGATTGTCGCGATGGCCGCAGTGTAACGGCCGCCCTACACTGGGAGGTCTTCCCCTCCCCATGGATGCCCGATCAACGTGAGCACGACCGACGACACCACCGCGCAGGCACAGGCGCTGATCCAGTTCATCCGCGACGAGATTCCGCTGGCTCATGCGATGGATCTGCAGCTGATCCACAGCGACGACGACATGCTCAGCCTGCTGGCTCCGCTGGCACCGAACGTCAACGACAAGGGCTGCGCGTTCGGCGGCAGCCTGGTCAGCCTGATGACCTTGAGCGGCTGGGCGCTGGTGGAAATGGCACTGCGCCGGTACGGCCACGACTGCGATGTGTTCGTGGCCGAATCCAGCGTGCGCTACCTGTCGCCGCTATGGCAGGACTTCCGCAGCGAGGCGCGACTGGCGGCGACGGCGAGCTGGGCCACGTTCTTCAATACGCTGACCACCCGCGGCCGGGCACGCATCGAAGTCGCCTGCGTGGTGCCGGGCGATGACGGCAAGCCCGCCGCCACCTTGAGCGCGCGCTTCGTGGCCAAGCGGCGCGATTGAGCCGCCGGCGTCCGCTTGAGGCAGAATGGATGGGTACCCATCGGGAAGAGACTACCCATGCGCCGCATCCTGAGCATTCTCGCCGTGTCGTCCGTGCTGTTGCTGGCGGGTTGCGCCACCAAGACCCGCAGCGACGCGCTAACCACCACGCTCACCGCCTACGGCAACACGCTGCGCTGGGGTGATTTCCAGAGCGCGGAGCAGTTCATCGAACCCGCTGCACGCGCCGCGCATCCGCTGAGCAAACTCGATCTGGCGCGCTACCAGCAGGTGCGCGTGAGCGAGTACGACGCCGACGCAGGCCCGGTGCCGACCGGCGACTTCGACGTGCAGCAGACGGCGCAGATCAGCATCGTCAACCTGCATACCCAGTCCGAGCGCACCGTCGTCGATCACCAGACCTGGCACTACGACGAAAAGACCAAGCACTGGTGGCTGACCAGCGGGCTGCCGGATATCACGCAGGACTGAGCCGGCCACGGCGGGCACGCCGTACCCGTATAATCGGCGGTTTACCCGAGCGGGTGCCATCAAGGCACCGTGGACTGACGATGAACGATATCCTGCACAAGCTGCCCGAATTTATCGGCAATCACGTGGCCCTGGCGGCCCTGTTCGTGATCCTGCTGGTGGCGCTGGTCGCCACGCTGGTGATGGAACTCTTCAGCAAGACCAGGGAGCTGACTCCGGCCGGACTGACCTTGCTGATCAACCGCGAGACGCCGCTGCTGATCGACCTGTCGTCGATTGCCGATTTCGAGAAGATGCACGTGCCCGGCGCGAAGCACGTGGCAATGAGCCAGTTCGACCCGGAAAAGAAAGAGCTGGCCAAGACCAAGGACATGCCGGTCGTGGTGATGGACAAGGACGGCCGCGGCAATTCGGTCAAGGCCGCACAGCGGTTGGTCAACGCCGGTTTCGAGAAGGTCTATACGCTGGGCGGCGGCGTGCTGGCATGGCATGCGGCGCAGCTGCCGGTTGCCAAAGGCAACAAGTAAGCCACCGCCTGATGCAGGAGCAGCGCCCGCGAGCGGGCTCCTACAAAGAACGATCGTGGATGCCCGCGCGCGCGGCCATGATCTGCGCCAGCACATCCGGCGCGTATTCAAACGAGTCGTAATACAGCCGATCTTCCGGCAGGCCGGCATCGAGGAACAGCGGGTGCGCGGCGTCGATCATCGCCGGCGGCCCGCTCATGTACAGGTCGTGGCCGGACAGGTCGGGTTGATCGGCCAGCAGCACTTCATGCACCAGCCCCGTGCGCAGGCCCGCCGCGTCATGCGCCGGCTCGGACACCACCGCATGGAACTGCAGGTTCGGCAGTTCGCTGGCCCAGCGTTCGGCCAGCGGTCGCAGGTACAGATCCGCCGCCGTGCGTGCGCCCCAGTACAACTGCATCGGCCGGCGCGTGCCTAGCGCGATGAAGTGCTCGACGATCGCCTTGACCGGCGCGAAGCCGGTGCCACCAGCCATGAACAGCATCGGCCGCTCGGAATCCTCGCGCGGCACGAAGGTGCCCAGCGGCCCCTCGATGCGCAGGTGATCGCCCACCTTCAGCGCATCGCTGACCCATGACGTGAAACCGCCGCCCGCCACGTGCCGCACATGCAGTTCGACCATGCCGTCCGCCTGCGGGCCGTTGGCGATCGAGAACGGCCGCCGCCTGCCGTCTTCCAGCAGCACGTCCACATACTGGCCCGGCAAACGGTTGAGCCGGCGTTCGCCATGGGCCGGCAGCAGGCGCAAGCCGATCACGTCCGGCGCCAGCTGCCATTTGTCGGTCACCACCATGCCGAGCTGGCGTCGCGCGATGTCCTCCACCGAGGTCACCTCGCGCGCTTCCAGCAGCAGGTCGCTGGTCGGCACGGCCTGGCACAGCAGCACCGCGTGGTGCGCCAGCGCGCTGGCATTCAGTGCCAGCGGCGGGTTGCGCGGGTACTCGCAATGCCCTTGCAGCAAGGTCGCCTTGCAGCTGCCGCAGACCCCGGCGCGACAGGAATACGGCAACGCCACACCCGCCCGCTGCGCCGCTTCCAGCACGGTTTCGCCGGCGGCGACCGAAAACTGGCGGTCGGAGGATTTGAGGGTAACGTTAAACACGCATGCATTGTCGCGGCGATGAGAGCGGACAACAATGCGGGCTCGACACACAGGAATCAACGATGAGCCTCTGGAAACAGCCCACCGACCTCGCCCGCATCAACGCGTGGAGCGCCAACACCATGATGGAGACGCTGGGCATCCGCATCACCGCGGTCGGCGACGACTGGCTGCAGGGCACCATGCCGGTCGACCATCGCACCCATCAGCCGTACGGCCTGCTGCACGGCGGCGCCTCGGTGGTACTGGCCGAGACGCTGGGCAGCACCGCCGCGATGCTCACGCTCGATCCGGAGAAGGAACTGGCGGTCGGCCTCGACATCAACGCCAATCACATCCGCGGCGTGCGCAGCGGTACCGTCACCGGCACGGCGCGCATGCTGCATGCCGGTCGCACCACCCAGGTATGGGAAATCCGCATCGAGAGCGAGGACGGCGCACTGGTATGCATCTCGCGCATCACCATGGCGGTGATCGCCGCGCGCACCGTGGGATTGAAATGACGCGCTCTGCTCCCTCTCCCCATCGGGGAGAGGGCTGGGGAGAGGGGTCGGGCTGGCCCGAACGCTTCTTCAAAACGAATGTCTCGATGCGACTTTTTCGCGAGCACCCGCCCCTCTCCTCAATCCTCTCCCCGAAGGGGAGAGGAGGCGAACGCAAAGAGCACAATCCTTCATGACGGCGGACGCGCCCTACGCCAGCCTCACGCCCGACCTGGTGCTCGACGCCGTCAGCGCTTGCGGACTGTGGCCGGATGGCCGCCTGCTGGCGCTGAACAGCTACGAGAACCGCGTGTGGCAGATCGGGCTGGAAGAGGTATCGCCGGTCATTGCGAAGTTCTACCGACCCGGCCGCTGGAGCGACGCGGCGATCGTCGAGGAACATGCGTTCGCGCAGGAACTGGCCGATGCCGAACTGCCGGTGGTCGCACCGCTCGGGTTCGGTGGTCAGACCTTGCTGCGGCACGACGGCTTCCGCTACGCACTGACGCCACGCCGCGGCGGCCGCGCACCGGAACTGGAAGCGCTCGACCAACTGCAGTGGCTGGGCCGGCTGATCGCGCGCATGCATGTGGTCGGCGCACGCGCGCCCTTCGTCCACCGCGGCCGGCTCGATCGCGGCACGATGGTGCAGCAGCCGATGCAGGCGGTGCTCGGTTCGTCGCTGTTGCCGGCAACGTTGCAGACGAATTACCGCGCGGCGGCGATGCGCCTCGATGCCGCCATCGCCGCGCGCATGGAAGCGATCGGCCCGGTGCGTCAACTGCGCCTGCATGGCGATTGCCACCCGGGCAACGTGCTGTGGACCGACGCCGGCCCGCACTTCGTCGACTTCGACGATGCGCGCACCGGCCCGGCGGTGCAGGATCTGTGGATGCTCGCCAACGACGAGCGCGCGCTGGAAGCGGTGCTCGAAGGTTATCGGCAATTCCGCGATTTCGACGACGGCGAGTTGCTGCTGATCCCGGCACTCCGAGCGATGCGCCAGCTCCACTACGCCGGCTGGATCGCCGCGCGCTGGCACGATCCGGCGTTCCCCATCGCGTTTCCGTTTGCTGCCGAGTCGCGCTGGTGGGAACAGCACCTCGCCGACCTGCACGAACTGGCCGACGAACTCGAATGACGATCAGCGACGCCGCTGCGGCATCCGCGCACACCGGCTCGGCAAGAACTTTCATCCGCACGGCCAAGCAGGCATGCTTGGCCGGTTATCCCGCACGAGCGTTCCCCATGAAGCGATCCAAGACTGCCGTATTGCTGCTGATGAGCACGGCTCCGCTGTTGCTGAGCGCCTGCGATCGCAGCGAAAGTGCATCGCGCGAAGGTCTGTACACCTCGGTCGAGGCCTGTGTGGCGCAGACCAACGACAGCGCCACCTGCAAGCAGGCGTTCGACAAGGCGCAGAAGGATGCGGCGGCCACCGCGCCGCGTTTCGCCAATCGCGAGGAGTGCGAGGCCAAGTACGGCAAAGAACAGTGCGCCGAGCGCAATGATGGCACCAGCCATTCGTTCTTCGGCCCGCTGATGACCGGTTTCTTCCTGTCGCAGATGCTGCGCAACGGTTCGCCGATGAGCGGCTTCAACAGCGCGCCGGCGTTCCGCGACAACAGCGGTGGTTGGCAACAACCGGCTCCCGGCGGCGCCGGCGTCTATCGCAACGGCGCCGGCAGCGCGATGGTGCCGATCAACGCCACCGCCGATCGTGCGGTCACCACCAGCCGCTCCGGCTTCGGCAGATCCGGCAGCAGTCGCGGCTTCGGCAGCTGATGCGCCGCATCGCTCTGGCCGAACGCCCGGATTGGCGCAGCAAGGCCGCCGAGTGCGGTTTCGGTTTCCATACCATCGACGATGCACCGTACTGGGACGAGTCGGCCTATTACGCGTTCAGCCTCCGCGAGATCGAACAAGACATCGAAGCACCCTGCGAGGAAGTGCATGCGATGGCGCTCGACCTGCTCGACGGCATCGTCGGTAACGAGCAACAGCTGCGCCAGCTGGCGATTCCGGAGCCGTATTGGGACTGGATCGCGCAGAGCTGGCGCGAGCGCCAGCCGCATCTGTACGGCCGCATGGATTTCGGTTACGACGGCAGCGGCCCGGCGAAACTCTACGAGCTGAATTACGACACGCCGACCTCGCTGTACGAGGCCGCGTTCTTCCAGTGGCAATGGCTGGAGGATCAGCTCGCGCGCGGCCAGCTGCCGGCCGGCAGCGACCAGTTCAACTCGATCTACGAGTCGCTGGTGGAGGCGTTCGGCACGATCGCACGCGGCATCGCACGGCCGTTCCATTTCGCCGCCATGCGCGACTCGGCGGAAGACCAGGGCACCGTCGCCTATCTGCGCGAATGCGCGCTGCAGGCCGGCATCGACTGCGGCACCTTGGCGATCGAGGACATCGGCGTGTCGGCCGACGGCCGCTTCACCGATCTGGACGACCGGGTGATCGGCACGTTGTTCAAGTTGTATCCACTGGAAGACATGTTCCGCGAAGCGTTCGGCGCGTACCTGCCACGCTCCGGTCTGCAGCTGATCGAGCCTCCGTGGAAGGCGTTGCTCAGCAACAAGGGCATCCTGCCGCTGCTGTGGGACGCCCATCGGGGCCACCCGAACCTGCTGGCGGCTGCCTTCGACGATGGCGGCGAACTGCCGGGCGGCTGGGTGCGCAAGCCGCTGCATTCGCGCGAAGGCGCGAACATCGCGATGCGTCTGGACGACGGCCGCGAGTTGCGCACCGACGGCCCGTACCGCGATGGCCCGTGCATCCGCCAGGCTTGCCATCCGCTGACCGGCTTCGACGGTAACTACCCGCTGATCGGCAGCTGGATCGTCGGCGACCGCGCCTGCGGCATCGGCATCCGCGAGGATCGCTCGCTGATCACGCAGGACAGCGCGCGTTTCGTGCCGCATGCCATCGTCGAGGAAGCGCGTGGCGTGCTGATCGCCTGAATCGTGTTGCCGCCTGTCAACGGCATCGGCATCAAAGATCACGACGCTCTGCGCAGATCACACCGGTCCTGCTCGGCTAAGCTTGCACTTTTTGAGCGAGGCCACCTGTGCGCAACATTCTCTTTCGCCTGATCGGCGTTCTCGAAATCGCCGGTGGCTTCTATGGCGTGGCCGCGATGCTGCATCGGCTTTTGCCGTTCGGCGCACACGACAGTCTAGTCGCGCTGATCGGCTTGGCGTTGTACGGCTTCGTGCTGGCCGCCGGGGTGCAGTTGATGACCGGCAGCGAACACGGCGTGCGCATGTCGGGCTGGGCGCAGTTGCTGCAGCTGCCGCTGATCGCGTTCCCTGTCTTCAGCTATGCGCTGCACTGCGGCGCCTTCGTGAATGTGTTCGCCACGCTGCAGGCCGCGCCGCGGCTGGGCATCGACTGGCATTTCGGCAGCCAGGGCTTCGTGCTGGCGGTGGCCGGCCCGGCCGTCTCGCGGCTCGGCATCAATCTGCTGGCGTTGCTGTCGTGGCTGGTGCTGCGACTGCGCTGAGTCATGCCTGAGCGGGCGCGCACGCTATCATGCGTGAATGAACTCAACTGACCAGCTGCCGCCGGCACCGACCCTGCCCGTCATTCGCCTGAAGTCCGATCGCAACCCCGGCCATCCGTGGGTATGGTCGGCGCAGATCTACAAACCGGAATCGAAGCTGCCGCCGGGCAGCGTGGTCGAGGTTCAAGATATGAAAGGCCGCTTCGTCGGCCGCGCGTTCTGGAACGGCCATGCGCGGATTGCGTTGCGCCTGCTCGACAGCCACCCGGATCAGGCGATCGACGCGGACTGGATCGCCGCACGCATCGCCCGCGCGGTGCAGCTGCGTCGCGACTGGCTGCAACTCGACAAGGTCAGCGACGCCTGGCGCGTGGTGCACAGCGAAGGTGATGACATGTCCGGGCTGATCGTCGACCGTTATGCCGACATCCTGGTGATCGAATACTTCGCCGCCGGCATGTGGCGTTTCCGCGAGGCGATCCACACCGCGCTGCTCACGCACTTTCCTGGTGCACGGCTGTACTGGTTCGCCGAATCGCATGTGCAGAAGCAGGAATCGTTCGACTGCCGCAGCGGTGACGTGCCTACGGCGGTGGAGGTGCACGAGCACGGCCTGCGCTTCCACGCCGCGCCAGGCTCCGGCCACAAGACCGGCTTCTTCGCCGACCAGCGCGACAACCGCAAACGCTTCGCCGAACTGGCCAAGGGCCGCCGCGTGCTCGACCTGTGCTGCAACGCCGGCGGCTTCGCGGTGCATGCGATGGCGGCTGGCGCGCGCGAGGCGGTTGGCGTGGACCTGGATGCGGGCATCCTGGAGATCGCCCGCGCCAACGCCGCGGCGAACAATGTCGCGGTGACGTTCGAACAGTCAGACATCTTCGACTGGGTACGTGCCGCCGTGGCGCGCGGCGAGCAGTACGACGCGGTAATCCTCGACCCGGCCAAGCTCACCCGCGACCGCAGCAAGGTGATGGATGCGCTGAAAAAATACTTCGCGATGAACCGCATGGCGCTTGACATCATCCCGCCCGGCGGCCTGCTGCTGACCTGCTCGTGCACTGGCCTGGTCGGTGAAAGCGAATTCCTGGAAATGCTGCGCCGGGTCGCGCTCAACGCCGGCCGCGAGATCCAGGTGCTGGAAGTACGCGGTGCCGGCGCCGACCATCCGTTCCGCACCGATGTCCCCGAGGGGCGTTACCTCAAGGCCGTGTACTGCCGCGTGGATTGATCGGCCTGATCGCAGCGGGCGAGACAGCGTTGCGTAAACTCGCCACCTGTATCACTGGATTCCCTTATGCCTGTCACTGAAATGCTGTTGATTGTTCTCGTCGCCGCCGTGCTGCTGGTCATCGTGCTGCAGGTGATGACGCTGCTGCGTGGGCGCGGCGATGCGGGACTGGCTCCACGACTGGATGCATTGAAGGACGACGGCGAACGGCTGCAGCGTGCGTTGCGCGAAGAACAGCGCAGCGGTCGCGAGGAGCTGCAGCAGGGCTTCGACCGCTTCCGCGGCCATATGGTCGAACAGCTCGGCGGCATGTCGCAGCAGCAGGCCGAGCGCATCGACGGTTTCGGCCAGCGCCTGAATCTGCTCACCGAGCGCACCGACAGCGGTCTGCAGGCGCTGGCGCAGCGGTTGGCCGAGGACGCGCGCAGGAGCCGCGAGGAAACCACGCTCGCCCTCAACCACTTCGGCGAGCAGCAGCAGCAACGCTTGGCTGCACTCGGTGCCGATCACGAGAAGCGCATGGGCGAAGTGCGCGCCACGCTGGAAGCCAAGCTCGGCGCGATTCAGCAGGACAACGCGGCCAAGCTCGAACAGATGCGCGCTACCGTCGATGAAAAACTGCACGCCACCCTCGAAACCCGCTTGGGCGAGTCTTTCAAGCTGGTTTCCGAACGACTCGAAGCGGTGCAGCGCGGCCTTGGCGAAATGCAGAGCCTTGCCACTGGCGTGGGTGATCTCAAGCGCGTACTCGGCAACGTGAAGACGCGCGGCGTGCTCGGTGAAACCCAGCTCGGCGCACTGCTCGAACAGCTCCTGACGCCCGACCAGTACGCAGTCAACGTGGCTGTGGTGCCCAACTCCGACGCGCGGGTGGAATATGCCATCCATATGCCCAACGGCGTCGATGGTGCTGCGCTGTGGTTGCCGATCGACGCGAAGTTTCCGCTCGAGGACTACCAGCGCCTGCAGGAGGCTCAGGAAAACGCCAACGCCGCCGCCGCCACGGATGCCGCCAATGCGCTGGAGCGGCGCGTGCGCGAGGAGGCCAAGCGGATACGCAGCAAGTACGTGGCGCCACCGCACACGGTGGATTTCGCCATCCTGTTCCTGCCCACCGAGGGCCTGTTCGCCGAAGTTCTACGGCGGCCGGGCCTGTTCGAGTCGTTGCAGCGCGACCACCACATCACGATCGCCGGACCGACCACACTGGCGGCGATCCTGACCAGTCTCAAGGCCGGCTTCCGCACGCTGGCGATCGAGAAACGCAGCAGCGAGGTCTGGCAACTGCTGGGTGCGGTCAAGACCGAGTTCGGCAAATTCGGCGCGGTGCTGGACAAGGTCAAGAAGAATCTCGACCAGGCCAGCAATCAAATCGACGCGACAGGCCAACGCACCCGCGCGATCGAACGCAAGCTGCGCGGCGTGGAAACCGCGCCAGGTGCAGTCACCCAGCAGTTGCTGGGAGATGTGCCGGAACTGGATGAAGGCGGCGAAGACGACGGCGAAGTCTGAGCCAGGGTTAACCCCATTGGCCGCAGCGCGACGTTTCATCCCATGCATCGATCCGCGATGCATGCCGGAGCCGCCTCATGAAAACCCTGTTGCTTGCGCTCGCCTTCGCGGCGGGCGTGGCCCATGCCGCATCCGCCGCCGCGGTGGGCCGTCTGGTCGATCTGACTGTGTACGACCGCAGCAGCCAGCGCACCCTGCCGGTTTACCGGCACGACGGCCGCTACTACATCGCCGGCGAGCCGGGACATCGCTACCAGATCAGCCTGCGCAACCGTGCCGGCGCCGACATGATGGCGGTGCTTTCGGTCGATGCGGTGAATGCGATCTCCGGCGACACCGCGGACTGGTCGCAGACCGGCTACGTGCTGGATCCGTACGCCAGCACCGATGTACTCGGCTGGCGCAAAAGCATGTCGCAGGTCGCCGATTTCGTGTTCACGGATTTCGCGCAGAGTTACGCCGTGCGTACCGGACGTCCCGACAATGTCGGCGTGATCGGGGTGGCGGTGTTCCGCCGCCAGCACGTCTACACGCAGCCCGTGCCTGTGGCCGACGCGGCACTTCGGGAAAGCTACACTCCCAGACCCGCGCCAGCAGTACCGGCCGAGGAATCCATGGGCCGCTCGACCGCGGGCTCCATGGCTGCGCCGCAAGCTCAGGCATCCATGAACGCGGCGTCGATGGCCAAGGCCCGCACTGACGGCCCGCTCGGTACCGGCCACGGCCAGCGCGAAGAGTCCGCGATCACCTATGTCGATTTCGAACGTGCCTCCAGCACACCGGACGAAGTGATCACGCTGTACTACGACACCTGGGAACATCTGCTCGCCCGCGGCGTGGTGCCGCCACGGCGCCCAGCGGCGCCGCAACCGTTCCCCGACCATTTCGTGCCCGATCCCTGAGCGCCGGCGCACTGTGGCTTGACGCATTCGCTAAACTGGAGGGAATCCGCAGAACCGAAGGAATCTCCAATGAGCGACCAGCGCGACGTCACCCGGGAACAGGCCGAAGAGGCCGTGCGCATCCTGCTGCGTTGGGCCGGCGAGGATCCCGCGCGCGAGGGTCTGCTCGACACGCCCAAGCGGGTGGTCAAGGCCTACCGCGACTGGTTCTCCGGCTACGAATCCGACCCGGCCGATTACCTGCGCCGCACCTTCAAGGAAGTGGCCGGCTACGACGAGATGGTGGTGTTGCGCGACATCGAGTTCGAGAGCCATTGCGAGCATCACATGGCGCCGATCATCGGCCGTGCGCATGTCGGCTACATGCCGACCAATCGGGTCGTCGGCATCAGTAAGCTGGCTCGCGTGGTTGAGGGCTACGCGCGTCGCTTCCAGGTGCAGGAAAAACTCACCGCGCAGATCGCCCAGTGCATCCAGGAAACCCTGCACCCGGCCGGCGTGGCGGTGGTAGTCGACGCCAGCCACGAATGCATGACGACCCGCGGCGTGCACAAGCGCGGCGTGTCGATGGTGACCAGCCAGATGCTCGGCAGCTTCCGCGACGACGCACGCACCCGTGCGGAGTTCCTGCAGTTCATCGGCATCCACGGCAGCAGCCGCTGATGCGGCGCCTCGTCATTGCCATGGTGTTGCTCGCGCCGCTGGCTGCATTCGCGCAAGATTCCCGTGCGGACTACCTTAAGCTGTTCGACACCAATGGCGATGGCAAGGTGAGCGAGGCCGAATACGTGGCCTACATGAGCCAGGGTTTCGAGCGCATGGACACCAACCACGACGGTGTACTGGCAAGCAGCGAGCTACCCGGCGGCCACGGCAAGCCGATCACGCTGAAGGAATACCAGGACAACCTGCGCCGCCAGTTCCACAAACTCGACCGCCATCACCACGGCTACCTCAACGCGCAGGAAGTGACCGCGCCGCCGCAGGGCTGAAGCCTCCGATGTGCTCCCTCCCCTGTTTGCAGGGGAGGGCCGGGCGGGGTGCTCTTGATCTTGAAAAGAGCCTCAGACTGAAATCGCCAGCCGCTCCGAGCGATACAGCTGGGTCGTCACCAGCACCGCAATCAACGCCGCCATCAGACTGCCGGCGAGGCACAGGCCGATCTGCTCGGCGGTGACGCCGTCGCCACGCAGCAATTGCGTGATGCCGAGGTTCTGGCCCAGCAGCGGCACCGCATACATCCACGCCCGTGCCTTGATCGGCATGACCGCCAGCAGCAGGCTCGGGATGATCGGCACCAGCATCAGCAGTGAGAGATAGGTCTGTGCCTCGCGATAGCTCTTGGCGAACGCCGCCACCATCGATTGCAGCGCGGCAAACAGCAGCACCAGCGGCAGCATCAGCAACAATGCGTTGATGCCGAAGTGCAGACCGAGATTCAGCTCCATGCCGAGCTTCTCGGCAGGAATGAAGCGACCTACCACCGCAAACGCCACCAGTGTGATCAACAGGCTGGTGGTGGAAAACGCACAGATTGCCGCCAGCTTGCCGCACAGGATCTTCCAGCGCGGCACCGGGTTGGCGAACAGCGGTTCCAGCGACTGCCGTTCGCGTTCGCCGGCGGTGAGGTCGATCGCCAGATACATGCCACCTGTCAGGATGGTGATCACGAAGAAGTACGGCAGCATCGCGAACATCAGCACGGCACGCGACTGCGGCGTGGCCTGGTCGCGCTTGGCCACCTGCAGCGGCCACGCGGTACTCGGCGACAGCCCGCGCGCCACCAGCCGCATCGCCCCCTGCTGGCGGGCGTAGCCTTCGACCAGCCGGGTTACCCGTTCCACCGCCGTGTTGGCATCGCTCTGCGAGGAGTCGTAGATCAGCTCCACCTGTACCGGCTCGCCCTTGCGCCAGGCCGTGCCGTAGTCGGACGCGATGCGCAACACCACGTCGGCATCCCGTTTGCGCACAACCTTCTCCGGATCGGCCACCGGCGCGCCCGGCACCACGCCGCCGACCCGCAATGCATCGAGCAGGTTCGGTGCGTACTCGGCGCCGATCACCGGCACCGGCAACGGCTTCTCGGCCTTGTCCAGTTCGCGGTTGAGCGTGATATTGATCAGCATCACGAAGATGAGCGGCCCCAGCAGCGGACCGGTGAGGAAGGCGCTGATAAGGGTGCGGCGGTCGCGCAGGTTTTCCTTCACTTCCTTCAGGAACACGGTGAGGAAGGCGCGGGTGCGCTGCAGTTTCGCTGGAACGGTATTCATGCGGCCAAGCCCTCGTCGCTACCGATGATCTTCACGAACGCATCCTCGAGATTGTTCTCGCCGGTCTGCGCGCGCAGCGCGTCCGGCGATTCGTCGGCGACCACGCGGCCGTGCGCGATCACCACGATGCGGTCACACAGTGCGGCGACCTCCTGCATGATGTGGCTGGAAAACAGCACGCAGCGGCCTTCGCTTTTCAGCCGGGCCATGAACTGGCGCAGCGCGCGGGTGGCCATCACGTCGAGGCCGTTGGTCGGTTCGTCGAGGATCACGTTGCGCGGGTCGTGCACCAGTGCGCGGGCAATCGCGGTCTTCACCCGCTGGCCCTGCGAGAAACCTTCGGTGCGGCGATCAGCGATGTCGCCCATTTCCAGCGCCTCGATCAGTGCGTCGCGGCGGCTCTTCAGCAGATCTTCCGGCAGGCCATGCAGCCGCGCGAAGTAGTCGATGTTCTCGCGCGCAGTGAGCCGCTTGTACAGGCCACGCGCATCCGGCAGCACTCCGAGCTGGCGACGCACACCTAGCGGGTCGACCGCCGCGTCGATGCCGTCGACCAGCACCTGGCCGCGATCGGGTGTCATCAGCGTGTACAGCATGCGCAGCGTGGTGGTTTTGCCGGCGCCGTTGGGGCCGAGCAGACCGGTGATCTCACCGTCGCGGGCGGTAAAGCTGACACCGTCGACGGCTTTCACCGCGCCGAAGGCCTTATGCAGATTTCTGACTTCAATCACGACGAGTCACTCCGTTTGAAGCAGCGCGCGAGCCAAAGGTCACCACGGACAGCGTGGCCAGCAGCGGAAGCAGCACCAGGAAAAGGAACACGGGCGCACCGAGAATCGCGGCGGCAATGATGGCTGCAGCCCACAGCATGGCGTTGGCCAGAACGTACGGATTTTTCGTGAAGTGATATTTCATGGCGTGGCCCCGTTGAAATCGATGAAGATTGGCGTGGGCTGCAGGCGATCCAGGCAACTCGCGTCCAGCGTCTTCGGGTCGAGCTTCTCGATGAAATGCTGCACCAGTTGCGGCGCGCAACCGACCGCCATCACGCTATGTGCCTGTCCCTTGAAGACCAGCACACGCGCGTTCGGCAGGCCCTTGGCCACTTCGTCGGCGTAGCGCGGCGGCGTCACCGGGTCATACTGGCCGGCCAGCAGCAGCACCGGCTTGTCGGTTTTCAACGGCTGATGGAAATCGGCCGGACGTGTGCCTTTCGGCCATACCGAGCAGACCGCGCCGAGTGCATCGATCATGTGCGTGCCCAGGATGGTGTCGGCATCCTGCGGACGCGGCGTGAGCAGGTCGGCGTCTTCGCTGCAGATCACCGAGTACTGCATGCCGCTGCCCATCAGCTCGGACAGGTCGCCGGACAGGATCTTCGCCTGACCCAGCAACGGACCGACGTCGCCGTGTGCAGCGGCATCGATCGACAGCGGCAACAGCGCGGCGGTGGCCGGCGTATAGGCAAACATCCGCACCACGCTGGCCAGCGAGTTCTCGTTCAATACCCGCTTGACGGTGCGATAACTCTGCGGATCGCGGAAGCTGACTTCGTGCGGGTTCGCCCGCAGCGCGTCGCGCAGCTGATACAGCGTCTGGTCCGGATCACCGAACTGCTTCTTGCAGGCCGGCTCCGCCGTGCAGCGCGCGAACTGCGCCTTCAGCGCGTCGTCCAGGTTGCGCGCGAAATCTTCGCCCAGCGCCAGCGAATTGGGCACTGTGCTGTCCAGCACCACGCTGCGCACCGCCTCCGGATAACGCATCAGATACTGCTGCGCCATCCGCGTGCCGTACGACACGCCGAGCAGGTCGAACTGCGGCGAGCCGATCGCCTTGCGCACGTCCTCCAGATCCTGCGCCGCGATCGTGGTGGTGTAGTAGCGCGGATCGGCGCGGTCGCTCAACTGCTTGAGGCACCCGGCAGCGTCGCGGCGCATCCTGGCGACATCGAACGTGCTGTCGTCATCCGGACTGACCGCGTCGGCGGAATCCTTGCACGTCAGCGCGTTCGAGCCGCCGGTGCCGCGCTGGTCAAGCAACAGCACATCGCGATGCGCCATCAAGGGTTGCAGCATCGCCGCTATCTGGCTGGCCGAATCGGTGGCCGCCTGACCGGGACCGCCGACCAGAAACGCCAGCATGTCCTTGCTCGCCAGCTGTGCGCTGGAGCGCAACACCGCCAGCTTCAGCTTGATGATGCGGCTGTGCGGATCGGCACGATTTTCCGGCACCGGAAAATCCGCGCACCAGGCCGCCGTGCTGAGCCCGCTGTTCGGCTGGGCCAGGTTGCAGGCGGTCAGCGTCAGCGAGCCCAGCGTCCAGGTTTGCGGTTTCGACGGCGGCACGACTTTCATCGCGACGGCTGACGCGGCGGCGGGCGCCGCCGGTATCGCGGCTTGTTCGCCGTGGTGGAACTGGTTCCAGGCCAGTGCTCCCAAGCCCACGATCACCGCACCGATGCGGATCATGGTACGTCCCTTCAATGCCATGCCTGTCACTCCTCACCCGGTAAAAAAATCGATTCGATCGGACGGCCAAACAAATGCGCGATCTTGAATGCCAACGGCAGACTGGGGTCGTACTTCCCCGTCTCGATCGCGTTGATGGTCTGCCGCGACACGTCCAGCCGGTCGGCCAAGTCCGCCTGTGACCAGCCTTGTTCGCCGCGCAGTTCGCGTACATGGTTATTCATGGCTTCGATAGCGCCTGACCACCAGCAGCTTGGCCACGCCGTAGCTGGCAAACAGACACGGCATCACCCAGATCGCCATGGACGCTGGCGCGATCTTCAGGCCGATGTCCGCGTTCAACAGAAATCCGAAGCTGAAATAGCCGAACCCGGTCGACATCGCGGCGATCGCGATCGCCTCCAGATCGATACGGCGCTCCAGCTCGTCCTGGTCGCGGATGACCCGCACGATCGCGCGGATCACCAGCACGACCGGCAACAGCGGCAACACGGCCAGCACGACACGCCACAGCATCCCTTCCGTCCGCGGCATCAATACGCCGTAAAGCAGAATCAGCAGCACGTAGGCGGACATCGCCAAGGTGAATTCGCGCAGATAGCGTTTATGGACGGCGCGCATGGCGACCTCCTTCCGATCCGGTGACATGGAATTCATGCGGCATCACGGCGTCTCGTGCCCGCCATGCCGCTTGCGCCAGTGCAGCACCGCCAGCACCAGCGCCCATCCCGCCAGCGCCGCACTCAAGCCGCACAGCATGCCGAGCTGATAGTCGAGCAGTTGATGGCGCCCCAGTCCGGCGATTCCGGCAAATCCCAGCGCCGCAAGCAGCAGCCGCCAATGCCAGGCAACGCCGTTGTTGCACATCACATCACCGCCGTAGCGGCGGCTGGCCCAGCCACGTCCGGCGGCATACACCACGACCAGGATCGGCCACACCCAGATCAGGATCGCGCCATCCAGCTTGATCACGTCCGCTGCCGCGAGAAAACCGCCAGCCAGACTGAGCGTGCTCACCACCGTGGCCGCTATCGCCAGACCAATCAGATGGATGCGCTGCTCCAGCTCGTCGCTGCCCAGCACCAGCCGCACCATCGCGCGCACCACAAACAGCACCGGCACCACCGGCAGCACGGCCAGTGCAATTTTCAACAGCTCGTTGTGCACCCTCGGCAGCAGCGGCCACAGCAGAAACATGATGGCCATGTAGGCCGCCATCGCCGGCCAGAATTCGCGCTGATAGCGCTGGTGGATCGAACGACTCAAGGTTGTGCACTCCGCTCAACGGTTTTCAGGAAATCAGCCAATACCTGCTGGAACTTCGCTGGCTGATCGAGCATCACAAAATGCCGCGATGGCGAGATCGATACCACCTTGGCATTCGGTGCGTTGGCCAGCAGGCTCTGGTAGTACTCGGCCTTCTGCTGTTCCGTCATCGCCATCGGCGGCTGGCTGAAATCCGGTGCGTTATACGGTGAGATTTCCAGGATCGGCACATTCGCGTGCTTCAGGCCGGGGCGCCCATCGGCGGCCAGATCCTCGGCCATGTATTCGACGGTGGCCTTTATATCGCTGCGTGCGTTAAACGGTGCATAGCGCGCAGCCATGGCGGGATCTATCACGCCGACCTTCTGCATGTAGTCCAGCTGCTGTGTCTTGAACTGCTCTGGCGTGGCTGACTCCATCTGCTTGCGCATACTTGCGGCCATGGCGATGCGCTGCTCGGCACTGACTCGATCCATGCCGGGAAACAACGGCAGACCGTCCACCGCGACCACACCCGAAATCAGCTCAGGATGCTCGCCGGCGAAACGCAGCGCCAAGGTACCGCCGAGACTGTGGCCTACCAGCACCGGCCGGTCGATCTTCTGCTGTCGGATCAGCTGCAGCAGAGAGGTATCGGCGCGATCGAACAGGTTGCCGCCATCGGTCGGCACCGGAGTGCCATCGAAACCGGCCAGGGTGACGGCATACACCACATGATCTTTTTCCAGTGACGCGATCGTGCGCTGCCACACCCACGGACCGCCGGCGAGGCCAGGGATCAGGATCAGCGGCCGACCGTGATCGCCATGACGTTCCACCTTCAGGCCATCGACGCCGTTGCCTGCCGATGCCTCGTCTGCCCATAGCACTTGGCCACCAGCCAACACCAGCGCAAGGGCCAGCAATGGAAGAGCTACTCGACGGAATTTGGAGGTCTTGCGCATCACGTCTCTCCTGCCCGGATATGTCAAGGAAGCTTGACAATTGCAGAGTAGGAGCTTTGCTTGGCTGATGTCAAGTTGACTTTACATTTTGCGTTACTTATGTGGTTTGCGTCACAGACTGGTCATGCAACACGTAAACATATCGTTAATTAAAGTGACGTAGTTCGCACTTTTCAATGCCATAATTTGTCATGGAAGGACCACAAAGCGTGCGTCCACAGGGGTGTCCAAGCAGCCATTATCGCTACACGACGCGGTTTGGCAGTTGAGTAACCGTTTTCAAGCACGAGTTGGCACGCCCCTTGCTGATTCCTCGACGACCAGCCACGCGCAGGGCTGCAGTCGGGGTGGTGCAGTAGTGCAACCACATAGTTGTCCACAGCGCGTTGAACCCGTTAGTAACCAACATCTGAAAGGAAGTACGAATGAACAAGACCCTACTCTCCGCAACCCTCGTCGCCGCCCTCGGCGTCGTGGCTTTCGTGCCGGCGGCCCAGGCGGCCACCGCCATCGACGGCACCATCACCATCAACGGCCAAGTGGTCGCCTCCACCTGCACGGTGGCCGTCAATGGCGGCGCCGCCAACGGCACCGTCACGCTGAAGCCCGCACCGACCAGCGCACTGAATGCCGCCGCCGCCACCTACGGCGACATGCCGTTCACCATTGGCGTGACGGCCTGTGACGCCAGCCTCAACGGCAAGACCGTGACCCCGTACTGGAGCGGTACCAACGTCAACGCCAACGGCCGGCTGACCAGCACCGGCACCGCGACGCTGGTCAACCTGCAGCTCCTGAACAGCGACGACACCACCGCCATCAATCTCAGTGGCGCCGAAGGCAGCCAGGCCACAACAGGTGCCACCGTTGCCAGCCAAGCAGCCACGATGACCTACTACGCCCGCTATTACGCCACGGGCGCGGCCACTGCCGGTACCGTCACCAGCACGGTCAACTACACCCTGATCTATCAGTAAGCGATACGTCGTCGCCTGGGCTCCGTCGCGGCGTGCACGCGTCGCGACGGAGCTCCCCTCAACAGGCGCAACGCAGGGTTAGACTCTGCCGGAGCATTTCTCATGAAACCTTTCATCCTGGCCGCTTGGGCAACGGCGGTCTTCTTGTGTGTGTGTGTGGCTACCGCTGCTCAGGCCAGTGTCGTCGTCGGCGGCACCCGCGTGGTGTTTCCGGCCCAGCAGGGCGAGGCCACCGTGCGCCTGACCAACGAGAACGACCATGCGGCTTTGGTCGAAGCGTGGATCGATACTGGCGATCTCAACTCGACGCCGAATAGCGTGAGCACGCCGTTCCTGATCACGCCGCCGCTGTTTCGCATGGACCCGCACAAGGACCAGAGCCTGCGGATCATCTACACCCAGGGCTCCCAACCGCTGCCAACCGACCGCGAGTCGCTGTTCTGGCTGAATGTGCTGGAGGTTCCGCCCAAGCCTTCCGGCCAGCAGGCCGCTGGCCAAAATTACCTGCAGTTCGCGATACGCTCGCGGCTGAAACTGTTCTACCGCCCGGCCAGCTTGCCAGGCAATGCGATGAAGGCTCCCGAAAAACTGAGCTTCACTTCTCAGGGTACGGCCTTGGTCGCGCACAACCCCACGCCGTACTACGTCACGATCAGCAAGCTTTCACTCGGCCCCGACGGCAAACCGATCGAAGGGGCCAGTGGCATGGCGGCGCCATTCGGTGATCTGCGCCTGCCGTTGAAGGGCCTCACGCAGGCACCCTCTGCCGGCACAGCGGTCGTATTCACCGTCATTGACGATTACGGCGCAGCCGACGACCACAAGGGCACCGTGACGCCGTGACGTTGCGATGCGCCATGCCTAGCCACTCCACCGGGCGCCGTACGGCGCTCGCGATGGCGTGCGGCATGGCGCTGGCTGTCGCGATGGGCTGGCCGCATCCGGCACGGGCGACGTCCGCCGATGCTGGTGCGTCGCCCGCCGCTGAGGGCGCCAGCGGCGGCTTCGCCAATTTCGACCGCAGCATGCTGGCAGGCGCAGGGAGCGGCACCGCGGATCTCTCGCGCTTCGAGCACGGCAATCCGGTACTTCCCGGCACCTACAACCTCGATGTCTATCTCAACAACGGCTGGATGGGCCGCATGGACGTGCGCTTTGCGGCGCCATCGCCCGAAGCCGACGCCGTGCCCTGTGTCGACTCCAAACTATTCGATCGCACGGGCCTCGTGCCCGCCAAGGCCGGTGCGGCGACAGCCGCGCAGCTGTCGTCGCCATCCGCCTGCGTGAGCCTGGGCGACCTGATTCCCGGCACCACGCTGGCCTTCGACATGCCCGACCTGCGCATGGACATCACCGTGCCGCAGGCCTACATGAATCAGCGGCCACGCGGCTGGGTCAATCCTGCTTCGTGGGACGCGGGCGTACCGGCGTTTCTGCTCAACTACAACTTCAACAACTACCACACCACCAGCCGCGGGCAGGACCAGAACAGCACCTACCTGGGCCTGCGTTCCGGCTTCAACATCGGCCTCTGGCAGTTCCGGCAGAACAGCACCGCCACCTGGCAGTCGGGCGGCACCGGCCAGCCGAGCCAGCGCCATTGGCACAATATCGACGCCTATGTGCAACGCGCGCTGCCTAGCATGGGCGCCGTGCTGAACCTGGGCGACAGCTACACCGACGGTGCCGTGTTCGACAGCTACGGTCTGCGCGGTGTGCAGCTGGGCACCGACGACCGCATGCTGCCGCAGTCGCTGCGCGGTTACGCACCGGTGGTGCGTGGTACGGCCTATACCAACGCCAAGGTCACGGTGACCCAGAACGGCGTGCAGATCTACCAGACTTCGGTCGCACCCGGCCCGTTCGTGATCGACGACCTTTATCCCACTGGCTACGGCGGCAACCTGGTCGTGAACGTGGCAGAAGCTGACGGTCGCCAGCACAGCTTCACCGTACCCTATGCCTCGGTGGCGCAACTGATGCGCCCCGGTGTCACCCGCTTCGATATCGCCGCCGGCCAACTGCGCGACGCCCTCCTGCAGAACCGGCCCAACGTAATCCAGGCCGCGATGCAACACGGCTTCAGCAACCACCTCACCGGCTATGCCGGCGTGCAGGGTTCGGAAGGCTACGCCGCAGCCCTGATCGGCGGTGCGTTGAACACGCCCTTCGGCGCATTGGCACTGGATGTCACACACGCTCACGCGAGCATCCCCGGCTACGGCACCTACGACGGCCAGAGCTTCCGCGTCAGCTACAGCAAGATCATCCCGGAAACCAGCACTTCGCTGAGCGTGGCTGCCGACCGCTATTCCACCAGCGGCTTCCTGAGCCTGACCGACACCGAAGCCGCACGCGATTACGCCAGCCGCGGCATGAACGCGCTGCAGTACCAGCCGACCAACCAGCAGACCATCGACGGCCTGCCCGTGCGGAACGGACTCACCGCGGCCCAGCTCGCGGCGCTGAACGGCGCCGTCTACAACGGCAACAACCTCTACACCGCGCATGGCCTGCTGCAGCAGCGCAACCGCTTCACCCTGACACTCAACCAGCAGCTGGGGAGCAACGCCGGCTCGCTGTATGCCAACGCCTCGATCAACGACTATTGGAACCGCAACGGCAGCGACACACAGTTCCAGGTCGGCTACAACAGCCATATCGGACGCTTGGCCTACGGCATCTCCGTCAGCCGCGGGCGCATGGCATTGGGCGGCTATGACAATCAGGTTTCCTTCAACGCCAGCCTGCCACTGGGCAGCACCCCGCACGCGCCCAGTGTCTCGTTCAACCTCAACCACGACACAAACAGCGGCGCACAGGAACAGGCTACCTTCAACGGCACGCTGGGGCAGTGGAACCAGTTCACCTACGGCGCCACCGCCTCGCACAGCAGCAACGACACCGGCAGCGCCTACAGCGCAAATGCTGGCTACAACAGCTCCTACACCACGCTCAACGCCAGCATCGGCAACGGCAGCGGCTACTCGCAGGCGTCCTTCAACGCCAGCGGTGCGGTGATCGCGCACGCGGGAGGTATCACCTTCGGCCAGTCGACCGGCGATACGGTCGCCATCGTGCACGTGCCCGGCGCCGATGGAGCGCACATCATCAATGCGCCTGGCCTCAGGGTGAACCATGCCGGTTACGCGCTGGTGCCATATCTCGCACCCTATCAGCTGGACACCATCCAGATTGATCCGCAGGGGCTGCCTCTGGGCGTGCAACTGGACTCCACCAGTGCGCAGGTGGCGCCTTACGCGGGCGCGGTGGTGATGGTGGACTTCAAGAGCGCGTCCGGCCGCGCCCTGATCGCACGCATCCGTCTGGCCGACGGCCAGCCCGCGCCGTTCGGCGCCCAGGTGTTCGACGCCAAGGATCAACCGCTGGGCGTGGTCGGCCAGGGCGGTGTAGCCCTGCTGCGCGGCGTCGGCTCGAGTGGCCGACTCAGCATGCAGTGGAATGATGAGCGCAGCGCGGCACATGCCTGCGCGTTCCCGTATACGCTGCCCAAGCCCGGCAGGGCCGCGTCGGCGTATCAGCAGATCCAGGCCACGTGCGTCGCGGACAATACCGCAGCACAACCGCAGAAGGAGGGTGGAGCATGACCGACAGTACAACCGTCAACGTGTCACCTCTGCAACGTACATGCTGCCTTGCCGCTGGACGACGAACGACGACCGCTGCCGTCCAGACACATCCACGCCATCGCACCGGCTATAGGCAGTTGGCGGTACTTCTGCTGGCCTTGCTTGCGCTGGCTCTGTCTGGCCGTACCCATGCCAATTGCTCCGACACCAACAGTCCCGGCACGGTGACGTTCTCGCCGCCTGGTGGCCAAATCATGCTGTCAAGCACCGGCGCTGGCATAGGTACCGTCCTGTGGACGTCGTCACAGGCCACTCCAGCAAGCTATCCCACCCTCAACTGCACCGGCACCACCAACAATGGCATCGTCAGCAGCTACGGCCCGCCCGTTGGCAGTGACCAAACCCTCTTTCCGACCAATCTTTCGTGGCTGTCCTTCCGGATTCTGCATCCGGATACATCCGCGTCCTTGTCCGCCTATCCGAACAATGCGTCCGTACCGACAGGAAATGTTGCCTTTAGCGTAGCTTCTGCCTTGCAACTGGTGGTGACGGGCACCATCCCCCAAGGCCAGCAAGGCAGCACGCAGCAAATGGCCATCACGGCTGGACAGCTCCAGTGGAATCTCGACATGACGAGCAGCGCCAAGCCTGTTGAAATTTTCAAGATAACCAACATCAAATTTGTCATTCCCACCTGCACGGCGGCTGTCGATCCCACCGTGGTGACGCTCCCTCCGGTACGCGCCACGGCTTTTACCGGCAACGGCAGCACTGCCGGCCAACTGCCGTTCCAAGTGCAATTGAACTGCATCTCCGGCGCCACTCTCGGTATCACCTTGAGCACAACCAACGGTTTCGGTGCCAAGACGCTCGGCGTGATCAGCAACTCCACCGGCCCAGGCTACGCGACGAACGTAGGCGTGCAGATCCTCAAACAGGATGGCAGCACCCCTGTTACCTTCGACACAAAAATCGCCGAGGGCGCTACTCAGAATGGCACCATGAACCTGCCCTTTTTCGCGCGCTACTATCAAAACTCCAATACCAGCGTGACGGTCGGTCAGGTCAGTGCCACAGCTACCTATACGCTGACGTATCCATAATTACGGATCGTGGCAGATTGACTTCCGCATGGGCATGAAATAAATCCGGACCCATACGCCATGGCTGCTCAATGCCCTATCTGCGCGCACTGATCGGCCTGTTGCTGCTGTGGCTGCTGTGGTGGGCACCGGTTGCCCACGCGGCCTCAGTAGATTGCACTGGGCCGGGCAACTTGACCATCAGCAACTTCGGCACGATTACCGTACCGGCGAACACACCTGCCGGTACGCCTATCGGCAACCAGCAAAGCGCATCGGCTCAATTTTCCTGCACCAAAATCCAAGGAGCGGCACAAAGCGTCACGTTCACCGCAACCAGCCTCGCGACCCTGGACACTTCCGATAATCCAACCGGCGATGTCATCACCTTCCAGACCAGTGTGACAGGCATCGCCCTGCAACTGACACCCACCAACCCCAGCATCACCAGTCACACAGCCAGCGGCTTTACCGCCGGCTCCATCCCTGCGCCTTCCGGTTCGTTCCTTCAAAGCTATTCCGCGCAACTGGTGAAGACCATATCAGGTGCGATCACAGCAGGCCCTCTGGGCAGCATCACCTTAATCGGCAGCTACACCGCCGCCGCAAACAATGGCGCAACTATCTCGCTCACGAATGCGGGCAGCGTGACGCTCAGTTCCGGCACCATGATCGCGTCAGGTGGTTGCAATATCCTGAATGTCCCGGTGACATTGCCTGCAGTCTTTACATCGCAATTGGGCAGTACTGGGGCAACCGGTGGCATGACACCCGTGCAACTCAACCTCACTGGCTGCCCTGCCAGCACCCCCGTCTCGATCTCGTTCTCCGGCACGGCCGCCACGATCAGCGGAACACCATCGACCACCGTGCTCGCCTCCACCGGCTCCGCACCAAACGTCGGAGTGCAACTGCTGGGCAACGGCGGCTCGCCTGCCCCGGTGGATATTACGGGCAGCGTGAAAACGGCCGTGGGAACCACCTCGTCGTCAGGCAGCCTGGGCGTTACCTATTACGCGCAGTACTACGCTACTGGCGCAGCCAGCCCCGGCACCATCAATGCCACCGCGGTCTACACCTTGACTTATCCCTGAGTGGATTGCCATTCAATCCAACAAACACCCGGGCGACCAGCATGGACTTCGCCCCCTGCTTGCCTGCGGCGTTCACGTAAGCGGCGGAAGAGATACCGCGAAAATTAATCAGACGACAATATCCTCGCCCGCACCGAACCAGGCGCATAGACAGTCTCGGCTCATTCGTAGACCTGGGTGATCAACACCGGAGCCGCCCGGACCGCCTTGACATAATTACTGAAGTAGCTCAATACGGGGTCCGTTTCTCCACTTGATATATGAGTCACGGTTACCGTGTAGACCTGTGAAGTGATCGCGGCTTCACCCAATTTGGCGCATATATCCAAATGCGGTTGATCCCATTCAGGGGTGGCAGCAACCCATGTTGCTATTCGCTCGGTACTTGCGCTGCACGTCGGCTCGACGATGGCCCCCGTGAAGGTGATCCGCCCACTTGCTGCACCTGTCGATTCGTTTGCCACACCCATACACGGGATGCACAGCATTCCGACAATGGCGACGCTCATCCATAACCAGCTGGCCGACCATTTCATATCGCACCTCTCAGCACCCCGTAGCGATTACGGGGAACCCAAGTGCTAACGGCGTGATGAACCCGTACCTTGAGAGCGGAATCGACTCTGTGGGCATACGCACAATGAGACTGAGACGCGCATCACGTTCTATGACAGCAAGTGATGTGCAGCAGCTAGCTTGATGGTGGCGTGAAGCGGCCGAGGACCAATTGATCGATTGGTATATTGAGCTGCGGACTGGCACGGACGATGCGTGCTGTGGTCGCCTCAGCGCGACGAGATGTACTTCTCGCGCCGGATCTGCGGCACCGGCAAGCCGAATTCCTTCAGCACAGTAAACGCGGCATCCACCATGTTCGGGTTGCCGCACAGGTAGGCGATGTCGCGATCGGAGTGCGGGCCGAGTTCGGCCAGCACGTTCTGCACGTGACCGCTGCGGTCGGTGCTGCGCGGGGTGGCGCGTGGCTGACGGCTGAGGCAGCCGTGGAAGATGAAACCGGGATGGGTTTGTGCGAATGCCTCGAACTCTTCGCCGTAGAGCAGCTCGGCTTCGCTGCGGGCGCCATACAACAGCACCACTTCGCGATCGCCTTGCGCCAGCAGTTTCTCGATCTGCGGCAGCATCGCGCGGTACGGCGTGACGCCGGTGCCGGTGGCAAGCAGCAGATAGCGCGGATGGGTGTCGGTGGCCTGCAGGCAGAAACGGCCGTACGGGCCGCTGGCGTCGATGATGCCGCCGTTTTCTAGACCGCCGAGCAACTTGGTCGCCGCGCCGCCCTCGACATAGCTCACCGCGATCTCGATGCGCTGCACCGGCGAGCTGCCATCGCCCACGGTGGCCACCGAGTAGCTGCGCTTGGTCGCGGTGCCGTCGTCGTAGTGGAAGTGCACCTGCAGGAACTGGCCCGGCTGGAACGCCAGCGGCAGGCCGTCGGCGCGCTCGAACACGAGGTGGCGCACCGTGGGGACAAGCATGCGGCTGTCGACGAGGCGGAGCTGGAAATGGTCAGCCATGTAGCGGATTCCGGGAAACAGTGTGTGCGCCCGGCAAATCCGGTCGACAGGGGTTGGCCCGCTATAATAAGTGGCTTGGCCCCTTCGGTGCAGCCCATGTCCCCCACTCCCGCACTTGTCGTCGACAACCTGCGCAAGACCTACAGCAACGGCGTGGAGGCCCTCAAGGGCATCTCGCTGACCGTGCAGCCCGGCGATTTCTTCGCCCTGCTCGGCCCCAACGGCGCCGGCAAATCCACCCTGATCGGCATCCTGTCCTCGCTGGTGAACTCCAGCGGCGGCGACGCGCAGGTGTTCGGCGTATCGGTGAACAAGCAGCGCAGCGAGGCGATGAAGCTGATCGGACTGGTGCCGCAGGAGATCAACTTCAACCAGTTCGAGAAGCCGTTCGACATCTGCGTGAACGAGGCGGGCTTCTACGGCATCCCGCGCAAGATCGCCGCCGAGCGTGCAGAGAAGTATCTGAAGGAGCTGCGCCTGTGGGACAAGGCGCAGATGCAGGCGCGCACGCTGTCCGGTGGCATGAAGCGCCGACTGATGATCGCCCGCGCGATGATGAACGAACCGAGGCTGCTGATCCTCGACGAGCCGACCGCCGGCGTGGACATCGAGATCCGCCGTTCGATGTGGCAGTTCGTCAGCGCCATCAACGCAGCCGGCACCACGGTGATCCTCACCACGCATTACCTGGAGGAAGCCGAGTCGCTGTGCCGCAATATCGCGATCATCGACCACGGCACGATCATCGAGAACACCACGATGAAGCGGTTGCTGGCAACGCTGGATGTGGAGACGTTCGTGCTGGACGTGGCCGCGATGCCTGACGAACTGCCGAACCTGCCCGGCGTCACGCTGCGCCGTCGCGACGAACACACGCTGGAAGCCGAGATGGCCCGCTCGCACGACCTCAATTCGCTGTTCGCGGCATTGTCCGCGCACGGCATCATGGTGACCTCGATGCGCAACAAGACCAACCGTCTGGAGGAGCTGTTCGTGCGACTGGTCGAGGGCGGGCGCAACGGCCAGGCCCAGATCGGCAAGGAGCAGGCCGCATGAGCAACGCCGCCGCCAACCTCGTCGCATTGAACACCCTCCTGCGCCGCGAAATCGTCCGCATCATGCGCATCTGGACGCAGACGCTGATCCCGCCGGCGATCACCATGACGCTGTACTTCGTGATCTTCGGCAAGCTGATCGGCAGCCGCATCGGCAATATCGAGGGCGGCTTCACCTATATGCAGTACATCGTGCCGGGCCTGGTGATGATGAGCATCATCACCAACAGCTACGGCAATATCTCCAGCTCGTTCTTCGGTGCCAAGTTCAGCCGCGCGGTGGAGGAAATGCTGGTGTCGCCGATGCCGAACTGGGTGATCCTGCTCGGCTACGTTTCTGGCGCGGTGGTGCGTGGCCTCGTCGTCGGCATCCTGGTCCTGCTGATCGCGCTGTTCTTCACCGACCTGCACGTGATACATCCGCTGATCACGTTCGCCTCGGTGCTGCTCGGCGCCACGATCTTTTCGCTGGCCGGTTTCGTCAACGCGATCTATGCGAAGAAGTTCGACGACATCGCGCTGGTGCCGACCTTCATCCTGACTCCGCTGACCTATCTGGGTGGCGTGTTCTATTCGGTGAACATGCTGGGCGAGCCGTGGCAGGCGATCTCGCGCGCCAACCCGATCCTGTACATGGTCAACGCGTTCCGCTTCGGCGTGCTCGGCATCAGTGACGTGCACGTAGGCGTGGCGTTCGTGGTGATGCTGGGCTTCGTGGCCGGGCTGTCGATCGTGGCGCTGCAATTGCTCAAGCGCGGCGTCGGGCTGCGTTCGTAATACATGCGCGTCAACAAATACATCAGCGAAGCCGGCCTGTGCTCGCGTCGCGAGGCGGATGAGCTGCTGCTGGCCGGCCGCGTCACCATCAATGGCGAAGTCGTCTCGACCGGTGCCAAGGCACTGGAAGGCGACGAGGTGCGCGTCGATGGCGAGATCGTGCGTGCGCGCATCCTCGCCGCCACGCCAGCGGCGAAGAAGGCGGTGTATATCGCGCTGAACAAGCCGGTCGGCATCACCTGCACCACCGACCACGGCGTCGACGGCAATATCGTGGACTTCGTCGACCATCCGCAGCGGATCTTCCCGATCGGGAGGCTGGACAAGGATTCGGAAGGGCTGATCCTGCTGACCAGCAATGGCGATATCGTCAACGAGATCCTGCGCTCGGAGAACCATCACGAGAAGGAATATCTGGTTGCGGTGAACAAGGCCGTCACCGACGAATTCCTTGCCGGCATGGCCAAGGGCGTGCGCATCCACGGCCAGATGACCCAGCCCTGCCGCGTGCGCCGGATCGCCAAGTTCGGCTTTTCGATCGTGCTGACCCAGGGCCTGAACCGGCAGATCCGCCTGATGGCCGCCGCATTCGGCTACCGCGTGACCCAGCTGTGCCGTGTGCGCATCGTCAACGTGAAGCTCGCCCACCTGAAGGTCGGGCAATGGCGCAATCTCACCGAAGCGGAGCTGAAAGGCCTGCTACCGGGACGCACGCAGTGGTGAGCGTTACCCGGCGGGCTTATGCCGCCGGCAGGCTCTGCAGATCCCAGCGCGGATAGACCTGCACCGATTCGTCCTGATGCTGGCCGCCGGCCAGCCGGATCGCGCCGGCCAACGCGATCATCGCGCCGTTGTCGGTGCAGAAGTCCAGCCGCGGGAAATACACCTGGAATCCGTCCTTCGCGCCGGCCGCGGCCAGTTCGCTGCGCAATCTCCGGTTCGCGCCGACGCCGCCGGCGATCACCAGCCGGTGCGCGCCGCTGGCCTGCAGGGCGCGTCTGCACTTGATGATCAGCGTGTCGACGATCGCCTCCTCGAACGCGCGGGCGATGTCGGCACGAGTCTGATCGCTCTGATCCGACTTCTGCCAGGCCAGCAGCACCTGGGTCTTCAGGCCGGAGAAGCTGAAATCCAGTCCGGGCCGATCGGTCATCGGGCGGGAGAAGCGGAACGCCCCGGCACGGCCCTGTTCGGCCAGCCTGGCCAGTGCCGGGCCGCCGGGATATGGCAGGCCCATCAGCTTGGCGGTCTTGTCGAACGCCTCGCCGGCGGCATCGTCCAGCGTGTCGCCCAAGATGGTGTACTGGCCGATCGCCTTGACCTCGACCAGCATGGAATGGCCGCCGGACACCAAAAGCGCCACGAATGGCGGCTCCGGCGGGTTGTCCTCCAGCAGCGGCGCCAGCAGGTGGCCCTCCATGTGGTGCACCCCGATCGCGGGTACGCCCAGCGCCCAGGCCAGCGCGCGCCCCGCGGAAGCCCCCACCAGCAGGGCGCCAACCAGGCCGGGGCCGGCGGTATAGGCCACGCCGCCCAGGTCCTGCACGGTCAGGCCGGCCTCGGCCAGCGCCTCGCGGATCAGCGGCAGCAGCTTGCGCACGTGGTCGCGGCTGGCCAGCTCCGGTACCACGCCGCCGTAGTCGGCATGCAGCTTGATCTGGCTATACAAGGTATGCGCCAGCAGCCCGCGACCGGGCGCATCCGGCTCCCAGCGCAGCAGCGCCACCCCGGTTTCGTCGCACGAGGTTTCGATGCCCAGCACCGGTCCTATTTCCGGTTTGTTCACCGGCTTTGAAAATTCTGTGATATCCACGGTATAATTCGCGGCTCGCCCTATTTGACAGTCCCGTACAAGCGGGCAGATTACCACTCGGAGTTTCCATGCCCAACGTAAAAGTTCGCGAGAACGAGCCGTTCGAGATTGCACTGCGTCGTTTCAAGCGTACCTGCGAGAAGGCCGGCGTCCTGGCTGAAACGCGCAAGCGTGAGTTCTATGAGAAGCCGACCCAGGAGCGCAAGCGCAAGCGCGCTGCCGCGGTGAAGCGTCACCTGCGTCGTCTGTCGCGTGACGTCTCGCGCAAAGTCCGTCTGTACTGAGTTTCCCCCGGTCCATCGCCTGCCGATGGATCATGCGGTGCCCCGGCGCTGCGCATAACAGGAAACACGGTCGGCGCGGGTTCTCGCAGCCACCGCAAGCACGGCAGATTCGAACTGGCCGGTGTTGTCCCAAGGACAACGCCGGCTTTGTCGTTTCCGTAGAATGGATTTCCCACTTTCAGAGGCTCCCGCCATGACGCTCAAGCAGCAGCTCACCGAAGACATGAAAAACGCCATGCGCGGCGGTGAAAAGCACCGGCTGGGCGTGATCCGGCTGATGCTGGCGGCGATCAAGCAGCGCGAGGTGGACGAGCGGATCGAGCTGGATGATGTGCAGATCCTCGCCACGCTGGAAAAAATGCTCAAGCAGCGGCGTGATTCGGTCAGCCAGTTCGATGCCGCGGGTCGCGAGGATCTGTCGGCGATCGAACGCGCCGAGATGGTGGTGATCGAAACCTACCTGCCGTCCAAGCTGAACGAGGCGGAGATCGACGCGCTGATTGCCGCCGCGATTGCCGATACCGGCGCAAGCTCGGCCCGCGACATGGGCAAGGTGGTGGCCGCGGTGAAGGAGAAGGCCGCCGGTCGCGCCGACATGGCCGTGGTCTCAGGCAAGATCAAGGCACGGCTGGCCGGCTGAACCCTCAGCCTGCTGCGCGCACTTTCAGCAGCAGGACCAGCGCCAGCAGCACCAGCAAGCCGGCGCTGACGGCCAGCCCGATGACGCGGCGGCGCCGCCTCAGCCGCTGCCAGTTCGCCAGATCCGCAAAATAACGCCCCTCGCCCGGACAGCGCAGCACCGCATGGCCAACCAGCCGATGCCAGGCCATACCGGGCTTCAGTCCCAGCTGCTCCGCACTGAGCGCCTGCGCCGCGCTGGTCGCCCCGGCACGCTCGAACGCGCGAACCAGTGCGCGCTGCCTGAGCATCATTACTGCGGTGATCACCATGCTTGCCGCTCCTGTCCGCTTGGCCGCGCAGCTTGCCGGCCGTCGCCCCGACTGGCAAGCCGGCAATGCATCGCGTTCACGCCCGCCTCGTTACAAATCGCCGATGACTCGCCAGGCCTGCCGCCGCGCGGGCGATCATCGCTGCAGGAGAAGCACATGCTGAAGTGGGCCATCATTTTTGCCATCGTCTCGATGATTTCCGGCTGGCTCGGCTTCGGCGGGGTTTCCGGTGCCACCGCCACGATCGCCAAAGTGCTGTTCGTGTGCTTCGTGATCCTGTTCCTGCTGGCCATATTGGCCGTGATCGGCATATTCAGCATTTTCTGACGCTGATTCAGGTTGGCGCCTGCCATTGCATGCGCCAGTAGTCCGGTCCCCGGCTCTGGGGAGCATTGGCCATCGTCATCGCGCCCTCGCCAGCATTTCCGTCGAGGTCAGCGCAATCCGGCCGAACCTCCCCGGCGGCAACCGACTAAACTAGGCCGCTTATGCGCGGCCTGATTCCCGACAGCTTCATCGATGAACTGCTTGCCCGCGTCGACATTGTCGACGTGATCGAGCGGCGGGTGCCGTTGAAGAAGGCCGGGCGCGAGTGGACCGCCTGTTGTCCGTTCCACAACGAGCGCTCGCCGTCGTTCTACGTCAGTCCGGCCAAGCAGTTCTTCCACTGTTTCGGCTGCGGCGCGCACGGCAGCGCGGTGAAGTTCCTGATGGACTACGAGCGGCTGGAGTTTCCCGATGCGGTCGAGGAACTGGCGCAGACCGTCGGCCTGAAGGTACCGCGCGAAGGTGGCCGCGAGGCCGCACCGCGCGAGGACAAGACCGATCTGTACGCGCTGCTGGATGCCGCCGCCAGCTGGTACGAGGGCGAATTGCCGCGCAACGCCGACGCACAGGCCTACTGCAAGAAGCGCGGACTGGACGCGGAGACGATCAAGCGCTTCCGCCTCGGCTGGGCACCGGCCGGCTACGACGGCGTGATCAAGTCGCTGGGCAACACGCCGCGCCGGATGGAGTTGCTCAACGAGGCCGGCATGGTGGCCAGCAGCGAGCGCGGCAGCAAGTACGACCGCTTCCGCGAGCGGCTGATGTTTCCGATCCTCGACCGCCGCGGCCGGGTGATCGCATTCGGAGGCCGCGTACTCAGTTCGGAGCAGTCTCCCAAATACCTCAACTCCCCCGAGACGCCGCTGTTCCACAAGGGCCGTGAGCTGTTCGCGCTGTGGCAGGTCAAACAGGCCAACGCGAACCTGCAGCGGATCTTGGTGGTCGAGGGTTACATGGATGTGATCGCGCTGCACCAGGCCGGGTTGCCGATCGCGGTGGCGACGCTGGGCACGGCGACCACGCCGGAACACACTGAAGTGCTGTTCCGCGCCGCGCCGGACGTGGTGTTCTGCTTCGATGGCGACCGTGCCGGCCGTGCCGCCGCGTGGAAGGCGCTGGAGTCCGCGCTGCCGCGACTGCGCGACGGCCGTCAGGCATATTTCCTGTTCCTGCCCGATGGCGAGGATCCGGATTCGCTGGTGCGCAAGGAAGGCAGGGATGGCTTCGAACAGCGCATCAAGCAGGCGATGCCGCTGTCGGATTATTTCTTCAACGAACTGTCGCACGACGTGGAGATGGGCAGCCTCGACGGCCGCGCTCGCCTCGCCGAACGCGCCCGCCCGCTGATCGCAAAACTGCCCGATGGCGCGTTCCGCGACCTGATGGCGCAGGAGCTGGAGAAGCGCAGCGGCGCCCGCGCCATGCTGCAGGCCGACCCCGCCGCGCATCGTGCCGTGCAACGGCCGGTGGCGGTACAGCGCAGCCTGGTGCGCAGCGCGATCTCGCTGCTGCTGGCGCAACCGGGGCTGGCCGATCTGGTGGAAAAACCCTATCGCTTCCTGCGCCTGGACAAACCCGGCGTGGAACTGCTGGCCGAGCTGCTCGACATCGCGCGCGCGCGGCCCGGCATCAACTCCGCCATGCTGGTGGAACACTTCGCCGAGCGACCGGAATATCCGCCGCTGCAGAAACTGATGGCGGCGTTGTCGGTGGGCGAACCGGAAACCCAACGCATGGAATTCATCTCGGCGCTCGAGCGCATGGAACATCAATCCCTGATCCAGCGTCGCGACTTCCTCAGCGCACGACTCGCTGAGCTCAGTGATGACGAGAAGGCGGAGTTGCGGACGCTGCTGCCACTTCGCGAACAGATGAGCGTCAAGTCATGACTTGCGCCACCATGGCTAGTCATCGGTCGTTGCACGCTGCGGCCGGCACGGGGAACTCCGCATACGAGGCATGGACGTAGATGGACCTGCTGCAACATCTGATCACGATCTTCGCCGAGAACGGCTACGTCGCCGTGTTCATCGCGCTGATGATCTGCGGCGCCGGCCTGCCGTTGCCGGAGGACATCACCCTGGTCGCCGGTGGCGTGATCGCCGGGCTCGGCTACGCGAACGTGCACGCGATGTTCGGGCTGACGATGTTCGGCGTGCTGCTGGGCGATGCCGGCATCTTCCTGCTCGGCCATCATTACGGTGCGCGCATCCTGCAGTGGCACTTCGTGGCACGCGTGCTGACGCCTTCGCGCTATGCCAAGGTGCAGCGAAAATTCGAGCAGTACGGCAATCGCATGCTTTTCTTCGCGCGCTTCCTGCCTGGCATGCGCACCACGATCTATCTCACCGCCGGCGCCACCCATCGCGTGTCGTTCCTGCGCTTCCTGCTGATCGACACACTGGCCGCGCTGATCAGCGTGCCGTTCTGGGTGTACCTGGGTTACTTCGGCGCGGACAACCACGAGTGGCTGGTGATGTGGATCCGTCGCGGCCAGAGCAGCCTGTGGGCGCTGGTCGGCCTCCTCACGCTGACCGTACTGGTGTTGTGGTGGCGGCATCGGCGCCGCGTACGCTGCGAGCAGGATTGAATCACCCGTTCAGCCGCGGCTGAAAAACGCCGCGAACGCCTCGGCCGTCCGCTGGATGTCGTCATCGCCGATATCCAGATGCGTCACCAGCCGCAGCGTGGGTAGATAGCCGATGCTGATGTGGATACCGGCCTCGCGCAGATGCACGTCCAGCTCGCGCAGACGTTCGGCCGGCACGTCGATGAAGACCATATTGGTGTACTGGCCGAGCAGGTTGATGCCGGCGATCTCGCGCAGACGACCGGCCAGCGAGGCGGCACGATTGTGGTCGTCGGCCAGTCGCGTCACGTGATGATCCAGCGCATGCAGGCCGGCTGCCGCGAGGATGCCGGCCTGGCGCCAGCCGCCCCCAGTGACCTTGCGCCAGCGGCGCGCCTTGTCGATCAGCGCATGCGAGCCGACCAGCACCGAACCCACCGGCGCCCCCAGCCCCTTGGACAGGCATACCGACACGCTGTCGAAATGCCGGGTGATCTCGCGCGGCGCCACGCCACTGGCCACCGCCGCGTTGTACAGCCGTGCGCCATCCAGATGCAGGCCCAGGCCTCGCTCGCGGGCCAGATCATGCGCGGCCTGCAGGTAGGCCTGCGGCAGCACGCGACCATGCCAGGTGTTCTCCAGTGCCAGCAGGCGCGTGCGGGCGAAATGCGGATCGATCGGCTTGATCGCCGCAACGATCTTCGCCAGCGGCAGCGTGCCATCGGCATCGTGAGGAATCGGTTGCGGCTGGATCGAGCCGAGCACGGCCGCGCCGCCGCCTTCGAACTTGTAGGTATGCGCGTCCATGCCGACTAGGTATTCGTCGCCGCGTTCGCAATGCGCCATCAGCGCCAGCAGGTTGGACTGCGTGCCGGACGGCACGAACAAGCCAGCCTCGAAACCGAGGTCGCTGGCGACGCGCTGCTGCAATGCATTGACCGTCGGGTCTTCGCCATAGACATCGTCGCCGACCTCCGCCGCCAGCATCGCCGCCCGCATTGCGGTGGTGGGCCGGGTCACGGTGTCACTGCGCAGGTCGATCACATCCACGGCAAAGCCCTCTCGATCAGAAAACCCCATCAGCTTGATCGGTCGCGCGAAAACGGGCAACCGGTCGGTGCCGCCAACTTCCGCCCTCCAGCCGATTCAGCGGGCCTCCAGTAGTAGCATGGCGAAATTCGCAGCGTACAGTCACGCACTCAAGGGTTCTATCGTCGTGTCGATTCTGCGTCTCTATCTGCGCGTACTCGGGTTGCTCGCGCCCGAACGGAAGCTGGCGATCACGCTGGCGCTGGCGAATCTGGCGCTGGCTGGCGTGTATTTCCTCGAACCGATGCTGTTCGGCCGCGTGGTCGACGCGTTGGCGGCACCGGGTCCGAGCCACGCGCCACGGCTGATCGCATGGTGGGCGCTGGCCGGTTTCGGCGGCGTGCTGGCCAGCGTGTGGGTGTCGCTGCATGCCGATCGCCTCGCCCATCGACGCCGGCTGGCCGCGATTGCCGCATTCTTCGAGCACGCCGCGGCGTTGCCGCTGGCGTTCCACGGCGAGCATCACACCGGCCGGCTCGCACGCATCATGAACAACGGCGTCAGCAACCTGTTCAACCTCTGGCTGAGCTTCTTTCGCGAGCATCTCGCCACGCTGCTGTCGATCTTCGTGATGATCCCGATCGCGCTGGCGATGAACTGGAAACTGGCGTTGCTGATGATCGCGCTGATGATCAGCTTCGCGGTGTCCAATGCGATCGCGGTGCAGCGCACGCACAAGGCGCAGGGCGAGGTGGAGGAGTTGCACCACGAGATCGCCACCCGCGCCGGCGACGTATTCGGCAACGTCACCGTGGTGCAGAGCTTCACCCGCCTCAGCGCCGAAGCCGCGGCACTGAAAGAGATGATGACGCGCGTGCTGGCGGCGCAATATCCGGTGCTGCGCGGCTGGGCGATCCTGTCGGTGTTGAACCGCGCGGCCAGCACGCTGACCATCGTGGCGATCTTCGCGCTCGGCACCACCCTGCATGCGCGCGGCGAAGTGACCGTGGGCGGCATCGTCAGCTTCGTGGGTTTCTCGCTGATGCTGATCGGCCGGCTGGAGCAGTTCGCCAGTTTCATCTCCGGCCTGTTCTTCCAGACCCAGTCGCTGCATGACTACTTCGCCGTGCTCGACCAACGCCCGGCGATCGTCGAACCGACTGATGCGATCGAGCTGCCGCGAGTGCATGGCGAGGTAGTGTTCGACCGGGTCAGCTTCGGCTATGACCCGGTGCAACCGGCGCTGCATGAGCTGAGTTTTCGCGCTGTCCCCGGCAGCACGATCGCGCTGGTCGGCCCGACCGGCGCCGGCAAGACCACCGCGCTCAGCCTGCTCTATCGCGCCTACGATCCGTCCAGCGGTCGCATCACGATCGATGGCCATGACATCCGCGCGGTCACGCTCGATTCGCTGCGCCGGAACATCGGCGTGGTGTTCCAGGATCCGGGCATGTTCTACCGCTCGATCCTCGACAACCTGCGCGTGGGCAAGCCGGACGCCGACCTCGCCGAGATCGAGAAAGCGGTCGCCGCCGCCGAGGCGGCGACCTTCATCGCGAACAAGCCGGAAGGACTGGAGACCCTGGTCGCCGAACGCGGCCGCTCGCTGTCCGGCGGCGAGCGTCAGCGCCTGGCGATCGCCCGCGCGATGCTGAAGGATGCGCCGATCCTGGTGCTCGACGAGGCTACCAGCGCACTGGACAACGCCACTGAGGCGCGTATCCAGCGCGCGCTCGATGCACTCACCAGGAACCGCACCACCTTCGTGATCGCGCACCGACTCTCCACCGTGCGCAATGCCGACCTGATCCTGGTGCTGGACCAGGGCCGGCTGGTGGAACAGGGTCGCTTCGATGAGCTGATCCGCCAGGGCGGCCTGTTCGCACAACTGGCCGAAGGCGGCAAGTTCGCGCCGGATGCGCAGGTGACCACCGATCCGGGCGTGGAAACCGCCGAATCACTGGCGATGCTGGATTGAACCGTCCGCGGTGCATGGACGGCCATCAACCGCCTTCAGCCATTCAGGCACTCTTGCGGAAATACAGCCACGCCACCAGCGCCAGTATCGAGGCCGGCAGCAGATTCGCCAGCAGCGGCGGCATGCCGTAGACCGTACCGAAATTCACCATCGCCTGCTGCAGGAAGTACCAGCCGATCGCCAGCAGCATGCCAATGAACATGCGCTTGCCCAGGCCGCCGGAACGCAGCGCGCCGAACGCGAACGGCATCGCGCACAGCACAAGCACCAGCACGTTGAGTGGATACAGCGCACGGCCCCAGAACGCCACCGCGTAACTGCCCGGGCTCTCGCCGTTGCTTTCCAGATAGTTCATGTTGCGGCGCAGGTCGCGCATGGACAGATATTGCGGCTGGATCACCGACTGCGCCAGCACCTGCGGATTGAGGCTGGACTGCCAGGGCTGGCTCGCGACGAGGGTGGTATGCGTGCCCTGCGCATCGAGCGTGGTGCTGCGCACGTCCCGCAATATCCATTGCCGACCGTCGTGTTCGGCGGTCTTCGCCCATTCGAAACGGCTGAGCTGGCCGTCGCTGGTGAAGGTGAACACACGCACGTCGCTCAACTGCACCGTACCCACGCCATCATGCCGTTTTAGCGACGTGCCGCGGGCGTTGATGAAGCTGTTGCCATCGCGCGCCCACAGTCCGCTGTTGGTGCCCATGCCGAGGTCGGCGGATTTCATCCGCAGCTGCATCGTCTGCGCCTGCTGGTCGCCCCATGGCGCCGCCGTCTCGCCGAGGATCACCACGCCGACGATCAGCACGGCCACCACGCCGACGGCCGATCCCGCGATGCGCAGCCGCGACATCCCGGCCGCACGCAATGCGGTGAGTTCGCCGGTGCCGGCCAGCCCGCCCAGACCGAGCAGGCCGCCGATCAAGGCGGCATTGCCGAACATCTCGTAGGCGCGGCGCGGAAACGTCACCAGCACATAGACGATCGCGTTGCTCAACGTGAAACCGTTTTTACCGACATGGGTCAGCTGGCGCAGGAACTGGGTCACCGCATCGAAACCGGTCAGCACCAGCCACACCATCAGCAGCGAACCGAGCACGCTCATCGCCACCAGCCGGTCGACCCGTTTGACGTTGAACATGCCGCTGAGGGACCGACTCATGCCGGTATACCCGCTTGCGGCTGGCGCAGCTTGCGCGGCGAATATTGTTTCCACAGCATCCAGCCGGCCAACGCCAGCACCACCGCATGCAGCGCCCACAACGGCGCCTCGCTGTGCCAATGGCCCTTGCCGATCTGCGCGCGGCCGAGCGCCAGCAGCGTGTTGTAGAGAAAGAAGCTCACCAGCGCCAGCAACAGCCGGCCATAACGCGATTCACGCGGATCCTGCCGCGACAGCGGCAATGCCAGCAGCAGCAGCACCAGGGTCAGCGGCGGTGCATTCGCGCGCCAGGCGAACTCGGCGCGATCTGTCGGATCGTCGGACTGGGCCAGCGTCCAGCTGCCCTTCGAATGGGCCGGATCCTCGTCGTCATCGGACTGCACGCTGGAGAGCGAAGTGTCGTTGCGCTCGTACTGCATCTGCCGCCAGTTGTCGGTGCCCAGCGGAATCTCGTATTGCCAGCCGCTCTTGAACGCGATGAAGCGGCCGTCACCGTTGCTCTCCTGATACAGCTCGCCATTGGTCGCGTTGACGACCTTCAGGTGTGGTGGGCCTTTCTTGTCGTCGCTCTGGGTGGCGACAAAGGTGCGGCCCAGCTTGCTGCCGTCGCGACTCAGGCTGTCGACGAAGATGATGCCGCCCTTGCCCGGCAGGTTCGTGAAACGGCCCGCATCCAGACCGGCCGCGATCACCGAACGGTTCGCCGCCGCCACCATCGCGTCGCTGGTGCGCACCGCCCACGGTCCCAGCCACAGCGATACCAGCGCGGTGACCGCCACCAGCACTACGCCGAGGATCAGCACCGGCCGCAGCAGACCGCGCGGCCCCATGCCGGAGGAGGCCAGCACGTACATCTCGCTCTCGCGGTACATCCGGCCCAACCCCATCAGCACGCCGATGAAGCTGGCCAGCGGCATCATGTTGGTCAGCCCATCCAGCGTGCGCAGGCCCAGCACCTGGAACATCACGCTGGCCGGGAAACTGCCGTTGGCGACCTGCTGCAGCACCTTGGCAAACGCGCTGCCGGCAACGATCACCAGCAGCACCACCACGGTGGCAGCCACGGTCTGCGCCAGCTCGCGCAGGAAATAGCGGTCGAGGATGCTCAGCATGCGATAAACTTGTCCGCTTACCCACCGCGCCCGATCGGGCCGGCAAACCACAAGTCTAGCCTGTCCGGCTGCTGCCGGGCCGATACAGGAATTACCCCGATGACACTCCAGTTCAGCCTCGGCACCGCCGCACCCGAAGCCGTCGATACCGCCTGCGTGGTGGTCGGTGTGTACGAACAAGGCGTGCTGACCAGTGCCGCAGCACAACTGGACAGCGCGGCCGGCGGCCTGATCAAGCGCCAGGTGGAAAGCGGCGACATCAGCGGCAAGGCCGGTAGCAGCACGCTGCTGTTCGCGCCGGCCGGCGTCGCCGCCAAGCGCGTGCTGGTGGTGGGCCTGGGCACGCAGAAATCGTTCGATGCCGCGCGCTTCCAGAAGGTGAACATCGAGGCGGCCCGCGCACTCGGTCGCCTGCCGGTGGCTGACGCGGTGTCGTATCTGACCGAAGTGGACGTGCCGGGGCGCGACAGCGCCTGGCGCGTGCGGATTGCCGCGCTGGCCAGCGACTATGCGGCCTATCGCTACACCGCCACGTTCAAGCCGCGCGACAAGAGCAAGCAGCCGGAACTGGCCGCACTCACGTTCGCCGCCGCTGCCGATGCGCAGGCCGGTCTCGACCAGGCCATAGCCATCGCCGAGGGCGTGCGCTTCGCCCGCGAACTGGCCAACCTGCCGCCGAACATCTGCAACCCGGCCTATATCGCGGCGCAGGCGCAAGCCTTCGCCGACACGCAGGCCAAGGTCAGCTGCACGGTGCTCGATGAAGTCGCGATGGAGAAGCTCGGCTTCGGCTCGCTGCTGGCGGTGGGCCGTGGTTCGATCAACAAGCCGCGGCTGATTGCGCTCGAATACAAGGGCGGCAACGACGGCGACAAGCCATACGCGTTCGTCGGCAAGGGTGTCACCTTCGACTCCGGCGGCATCAGCCTGAAGCCCGGCGCCGGCATGGAGGAGATGAAATTCGACATGGGTGGCGCCGCCGGCGTGCTCGGCGCGTTTGTCGCCGCGGTGACGATGGACCTCAAGCTCAATTTGGTCTGCGTGGTGCCGGCCGTGGAGAACATGCCCGACGGCGACAGCTACCGTCCCAGCGACGTGCTGACCAGTTTGTCCGGACTGACCATCGAGGTGTTGAACACCGATGCCGAAGGCCGGCTGATCCTGTGCGACGCGCTGACGTATACCGCGCAGACCTTCCAGCCGCAGGTACTGATCGACGCCGCCACACTCACCGGTGCCTGTGTGATCGCGCTGGGCAAACATGCCACCGGCCTGATGAGCAAGCACGACGACCTCGCCGCCGAACTGCTCGCCGCCGGTGAGGAAACCCTCGACCGCGCCTGGCGCCTGCCGCTGTGGGACGACTACCAGACCCAGCTCGACTCCGGTTTCGCCGACGTCGCCAACATCGGCGGCAAGAGCGCCGGCGCGATCACTGCCGCGTGCTTCCTGTCGCGCTTCACCGACGGCCAGCGTTGGGCCCATCTGGATATCGCCGGCACCGCCTGGGACGAAGGCCGCAAGGGTCTGGCCACCGGTCGTCCGGTCGCACTGCTGGCGCAATGGCTGCTGGATCGCGCCGGCTGAGTCCACCACGGAGCCGACCTGTCATGCCACGCGCCGACTTCTACCTGATCGACAAGCCACGCTTCCGCGAGCAGCCGCTGCTGCTGGTGTGCGAACTGACGAAGAAGGCGTTCGCGGCGCAGCAGCCGACCCTGATCCTGACCCGCGACTACGCACAGGCCGAGGCGGTCGACGAACTGCTGTGGGCCTTCGACGAAGACGTGATGATTCCGCACCAGCTTGCCGGCGACGACGACGATGCGACAACCGCCGTGCTGATCGTGCCGCCGGGCATCGACACCGCCGATCGTCCGTTGCTGATCAATCTGCGCGAGACCTGCCCCGGCGGTCGCTACCAGCGCGTGCTGGAGGTGGTGGCGGCCGACCCGGCCGAACGCGACGGCTCACGCACGCGTTGGCGCGAGTACCAGCGGCTCGGTTTCGAGCTGCACAAGAACGACATGTAACTCAGACAGGATCGGCGGCCGGCGATGAGGCCGCCACCTGCAGTCGCGCCAGCACACCCGTCAGCTGCTCACCGCTGAGCGGTTTGCGCAGGAAGTCGTCCATCCCCGCGGCCCGGGCACGTGTCTCTCCCTCGCTGCCCGAGCGCGCAGTCACCGCGATGATCGGCAGATGCGACCCGGCCTGTTCGCGTTGCCGTATCAGCCGCGCGATCTGGAAGCCATCGACCCCGGGCAGATCCAGGTCCAGCAGCACCGCCTCGAAGCTCGCCTGTGTCAGTTCGGCCAGCGCGGCCAATCCATTGGTGACATGCACCACGTGGTGACCTTCACGTTCGAGCAGGCCACGGATCACTGCGGCCACGATGGTGTCGTCCTCCACCAGCAACAGCCGGTAGCGCCGGTCCGTGGCGGCGTCTGTCGATGGCGAGAGCGGAGCCGCCGCCGGCTCGGCCAGCGGCAGCCGCACCCGGAACGTGCTGCCGTGCGCGAGGCGCGATTCCAACTCGATGCTGCCGCCCATCATGTCGACCAGTTCGCGGCAGATCGCCAGACCCAGCCCGCTGCCGGCGCGACGCTGCGGACCGTCGGCCTGCTCGAAGCGCTGGAACAGACGCGCCTGGCTGGCCTCGGGAATGCCCGGGCCGGTATCGCTCACGCTGAACAGCAAGCCGTCGGACGTGCGCTGCGCGTGCAAGGTGACGTGGCCGTGCTCGGTGAACTTCAAGGCGTTGTTGGCCAGGTTCAACAACACCTGCTTGATCCGCAACGCATCGCCGAGCAGTTGTTTCGGCAGATCGTCCGCCACGTCCAGCACGAAACGGATGCCCTTGGTGTGGGCCAGGCCCTGTTCCAGTTGTGCCACGTCCTCCAGCAACTGGCGCGGATCGAACAAGGCCGGTTCCAGCTCCAGCCTGCCGGCCTCGATGCGGGCCAGGTCCAGCGCGTCGTTGAGCAGCTTCAGCAGCATGCCGCCGGAGCGCTGCATGGCCTGGGTGTAGTCGTGCTGCAGCGGACTCAGCGGCGTGCTCAGCAGCAGCTCGGCCATGCCCATCACGCCGGTCATCGGCGTGCGGATCTCGTGGCTCAGCGTAGCCAGGAACTGGGTCTTCGCCGCGCTGGCCTGCTCGGCCAGACTGCGGCGCTGTTCGGCAAGCTGGATCTGGTGCCGATGCGCCAGCCGGCGACGCCACGCCAGCAGCAGTAACCACGCCAACAGCGCCGCCAGCACGGCGTAGATCAGCCAGGCCCACCAGCGTGCCCACGGTGGCGCCTGCACATGCAGGCGCAGCTGCATGGCGCGATGCGTCCACGTGCCACGCGCACCGGAGGCCATCACGTCCAGTGTGTAGTCGCCGGCACCAAGCCCGGTGAAATCACGCTCACCGCGATCACCGGTTTCGACCCAGCTGCTGTCGAAACCGCTCAGCCGAAACCGGTAATGATTCGCCGATGGATTGACATAGGAGAACACCCGCGCTTCGACCTTCAGCCGGCTGTCCTGCCAGCCGATCTCCAGCGGCTGCTCGCCGATCGGCAATACCTGCGTCACGCCGCTGCGATGCACACTGACCCGGGTAATCGACAACTGCGGCTCGTCCGCCTGTGGGCTCACCCAGTCCGGGTCGAAGGCAGCCACGCCCCCCAGGGTGGCGGCATAGATATAGCCACTGGGCATGTAGGCGTAGCCGCGCGAGAACTCGCCATTGGTCAGGCCATCCTGCAGGCCGAACGAGCGGAAGCGTCCGCTGCGCGGATCGAAATACCACAAGCCGTCATGACCGAAGACCCACACCCGACCAAGCGTATCCACCCGCAGGTCAGTCACGTTGACCGAGGGCCAGCCGTGCGCCGCGTCAATCCGGCGATCCAGCACCACACCCTTCCCTTGAAAATGGTAGAACGCGAGTTGGTCGGCATTGGCCATCCACAGGCCATCCTTGCTGAAATCGAACGCATCTATGGATTGCCCGGCCGGTGCGCCGGGAACCATCTCGAAGCGGTCATGCGCCGCGTTCAACCGCATCATGCCGCCGTCGCTGGCGTACCAGAAGATTCCATCCTTCAGTGTCATCTGGCTGCCCCACAACACCTTGTCGCTCGGTCCATCCATCGGCACCCGCGCCAGCGTCAACGCCTCCGGATCAATGCGGAACACTCCCTCGCCAAACGTGCGCACATACATCTGGCCGTCCGGACCCGGCTCGACTTCCAGCGGCCGCTTCATCAACTCGTTTTTAGAATCAACCCGCTCCGGCTTCCCGTCCGTGACCCGATACAGTGCCCCGTGTGCCGCCACCCACAAGCGCTGCCTGACGTCCTCGGTCATGCCGACTACATCGCCACGCAGGCCGGACAGCACATGCTCGACCTGGCCCGTCACCGGATCGAGCCGGTCGATCCGGCCATCGCGCTCGCCGACCCAGACATGACGGCCGTCCTTGCCGCGCGCCATCGTGGTGGCGACCGAATCGCGCAAGCTGGTCGGGTCGTCGGGAATATGGGTGAAGCGGCTGAAACGCCGCCAGCCTGGCGCCAGATAGGCCACCCCGCCGTCGTACATGGCCACCCACAGGCCGCCCTCCCGATCGACCATCAGCTGCCACACCCAGGTGCCCGGCAGGTTGCCGTAGAGCACCGGCCGATCACTCATCGCGGTCGTCGGGCCGCCCGTCTGCGCCTGCAGGAACAGCCCTTTCTTGGTGCCGACCCACAGGCGACCGGCGTTGTCGCGCACGCTGCTCATCACGTCCGTGGCGGGAATCACCGATGCGGCGAAACGATGGGCCACGCCGTCCTTGCCGACGATCATCAAGCCGTTGGTGGTCGCAATGCGTACCTCGTTGCCATCGCCGTCAATGCGCCATGCATCCATGCTCTGTTTGGGGTCGTCGGGCAGCACATGCCGGATCTGCCCGTCGGCCTCGCGTACGAACAGACCATGGTCGCTGCCAATCCACAGCCGCTGCTGCGGATCGACGTACAGCGCGCCCACCGCACCGAAATTCGCGGGCGACGTGCCCAGCAACGGATTGACCATGTGCTCGAAGCCATGCTCGTCGGATCGCAGGCGATCCAGTCCACCCTCACTGCCGACCCACAGGCTGCCGTCGGCAGTCTGTGCGACCGCCCACACCCGATCGCTGGCAAGGCTGGCCGGAACCGCCGGATCATGCCCCCAGTGCAGAAATTTGCCGGTGGCCGCGTCGTAACGATTCAGTCCCGCATTAAGGCCAGCGGCCCACAGGCGACCCTGCCGGTCGATCTGCAGCGTGGCAATGCCGTTGTTGTACAGCGAACCCGGATCGTTCTCGACATGGCGAAACACCTCGAAGTCGACGCCATCGAAACGCGCGAGGCCGCCCTTGGTGCCGAACCAGATCGCGCCGTCGCGATCCTGCACCACCGCGTACACATTGGTGCTGGGCAGACCATCAGCCGTGCTGTAACGCCGAAACTGCGGGGTCGGCAACGGACTGTCCGCGGCCGCAGGCATCGGAGCCTTGGCCGAAACCGGTGACGGAATCGCAGGTACCGCCATCGCGGGCGCCGAGGCCCCCAGCAAGACAAACATCCCCAGCAGAAAAGCCGCCCTCATGAATCCCCTTGATGCCCCCGGTCAGCCGCGGCGGCCCACCGGAATCGGATCCGATCCCAACCCGTTCGCCCGATGATGCCAAATCCATCCGCCCACGGCGAGCTTGGAGTCTGCCGCTACACTTGCCGCCATGTCCCGTCGCCTGCGCTTGCTGTTTACTGCACTGGCTGGCGCCGCCCTGCTGTGGCTGCTGCTTGCCGCCGCCGAGCGTGCACTGGCGCTGGCGCAGCGCTTTCTCGCCCTGCCCACGTGGCTGCAGTGGACCCTGGGCAGCGTGCTGGTGCTGTTCGCGGCGATCGGCCTGATGGTGCTGTGGTGGCTGCTGCGTCCGCGACGCAAACGTCGGCCACTGCCGGTGCCCGACCGCGGCAGTCTGGAGCAGCGTATCGGCCAGCTGCGCGAACGCGGCGCCGATACCGGCGCGCTGGCATCGGAACTCGGCGAACTCGATCGCCGCCGCGCCAGCGCGCGCGTCTACGTCGCGTTGTTCGGCGAAATCTCCACCGGCAAATCGAGCCTGGTCCGCGCACTGGCACCACACGCCCAAATCGCCAGCGACGTCCGTGGCGGTACCACCCGCGAAGTCGGCCATTACGACGGTCAGCTTCCCGATGGCCGCACGCTGGTGCTGGCCGACGTACCCGGCAGCCGCGAAGCTGGTGGTGAGACGCACGAAACCCTGGCGCGCGAGGAGGCGCTGCGCGCACATGCGGTGATCTATCTGTGCGCCGGCGATCTCAACCGTGGCCAGGGCGGTGAACTGCGCTGGCTCGCCGATTTCGGCAAGCCGTTGCTGCTGGTGCTGAACAAGGCCGATCAGTGGACCTTGGAGGAACGCGAACAATTGCTGACCCGCCTGCGCCAGCAATCACGCGGCATCGCCAGTGCGGTGCTGGCGATCGGCGCCGGCGGCAGCGAGCGCTATCAACGCCTGCTTGCCGACGGCAGCACCGAATCGGTCGAACGCCAGCGCAAGCCCGCGATCGAGCCGCTGCTGCAGGCACTCGACCGGCTCACTGCACCCGGTGCCGAGGGTCTGGAAAGCCTGCGCGAAAACGCCGTGCTGGCCGGCCTGCATCAACGCACCGGCACACTGGAAGCGCAGACCCGCGCCGAGGAGGCCGAGCGCATCGTGCGCAAATATGCGCGTCGCGCGATCGTCGGCGCGCTCGCCGCGGTGGCGCCGGGCAGTGATCTGGTGATCCAGGGCGTGCTCGCCACCGGCCTCACCCGCACACTCGCCGAGCTATACGGCGTGAAAGTCAGCGATGTGCAGATCGAGGACTTCGTGCAACAGGCCCGACTCACCCTGCGCACCGGCAGCTCGATCGTGCTGGCCGTCGCCGGCAATGCGCTGAAGGCGTTCCCCGGCCTCGGCACCCTCGGCGGCGGCGTGCTGCACGCGTTCGCCTACGCGCTGATCTTCGACTCGATGGGCCGCGCCCTCGCCGCCTCGCTGGCCGAACGCCACACACTGGATCAGCACGATGCCGGCGCGCGATTGAAAGCGCTGCTCGCCGACACCGGCAGCACCCGCTTGCGCCAACTCGCCACGCTAACCATGGAAGCCGTGCGCGAGCGCAGCAGCGCGGATTGATTTCATCAGCCTTGCGAGTTGGTATCCAAACGCCGCTGACGATGACTCCAACCGCGACGCCCCTAGCTTGATTTACTGTTACGCACGAGTGTTCGTTTGACCCCGTATTACGCCACGCTGTTGCTGGGGCTCGGCGCTTCGCGTACCAGCCGTTCCTGCAGCAGTCCGGCGCGTTCCAGCACCGGATAGGCAAGCGCAGCCAGGTGCGAGTGGATGCGCTTGAGGTCGCGCAAAATGCGCAGATAGACGTCGCCACCACCGCCATCGTCACGGTGCTCGCGCAGCGCGCGGATATGCCGCTCCGAACTCTCGTTCTCCATCCGCCACAGCGTTGGTTTGCGTGCCACCAAGTGCTGGGCAGCGCGCACGTCGCTGCGCAGGAACACCGCCACCGCCAGCTGCAGGCTCTCCATCACCTGGTTGTGCATCGCTGCCAGGTCGAGGATGTCGTCCGCGCTGAAATCCTGGCCACGTGCGGCCTTTTTTGCGGCGAACTCCATCAGGTTGTTCGCGGTGATGTCGCCGATGTGCTCGATGTTGATGACGAAGGCGAGGATGTCCTGGCTGCGCTCGCCGTCCTCCTCGTTCAGGGCTTCGCCGCCGAGGTCGGCCAGGTATTCGCGGATCGCCACGCCGAGCCGGTCCAGGGTCGGATCCATCCTGCTGATTGCGGCCGCACGCGCGCGATCGTCCTTGCCAAAAACTTCGACCAGCCCCTTGAGCATGCTCTCGACCATGTCGAGCATGCGCATCGCCTCGCGCGCCGCATTCGCCAGCGCCACGTTGGCGCTGTCCAGAGCGGCCGGATCGAGATACTGCGGCACAGACGCATCGGACGGCTTCGGCGGCTCCGGCAGCAGGCGCACCAGCAACTGCGCAAAGCGCTCGACCGGCAGGATGAACAGCAACGCCAGCGCGAGATTGAATGCCGTGTGGAAATTCACCACGATGCGCGCCGGCGTGATACCCAGCGGCGTCAGCCACTGCGCGATCAGATGCAGCAACGGCAGGCAGACCAGACAGCCGAAGGCACGTACCAGCAGGTTGCCCAGCGGCAGCCGGCGCGCCATCGGCGTGCTTGCATCTAACAGCGCCGGCAAGGTCCCGCCGAGATTCGCACCAAGCACCAACGCCAGCGCGCCCGGTGCATCGACCACGCCAGCGGTCGCCAGCGACACGATCAGCAGCACCACCGCCACGCTGGAATGGCAGGCCCAGGTCAGCACCGCCGCGACCAGCAGCGCGATGACCGGTTCGTCCGACAGACTCTGCAGCACGGCGCGCAAGGCCTGCGCGTTCTCCATCGGCGCCATCGTCAATACCAGCAGGTGCAACGCCAGCAACATCAGACCCAAGCCGATCGCGACACGACCAAGATTCTCGTAGCGCGCATCGTCGCTGCGCCGATGCACCGCCGTACCGAGCAGGATCAGGATCGGCGCGATCACCGCGATGTCGAACGACATCACTTGCACGATCAGCGTGGTACCGACATTCGCACCCAGCATCACCACCAGGCCCGGCGCAAGGCCGAGGAAGCCATTCGCGGCGAACGAGGTCGCCATCATCCCGGTGGCGGTACTGCTCTGCAGCAGCGCGGTGATGCATACACCGAACGCGAACGCAGCCGGGCGCCGGCCGAGATAATGGCCCAGCCAGCGGCGCAACGCGCTGCCATAGCCACGCAGCACGCCACTGGTCACCATGTGCGTGCCCCACAGCAGCAGCGCGACATAGCCGGCGATGTCGAACAAGGCGAATGTGCCTTTCATCGGTTGTCTCCTTGGCACTCAACCGGCCCATGACCTGGGCCGGTGCCGTCCCACCGAAAGCGTTAGAGCCAGCGCCCGTAGCGACGCGTATAGATCACTTTCACTACCTGGGTCAGCGCGCAATAAGCCACCACGGTCAGGGCCAGCCATGCGAAATACACCGGCGGCATTTCCATCATGCCGATCTTCGCGCCGATCGCGGTGTAGGGCAGCAACATGCCGATCACGATGATCGCCGTGGTCAGGCCAAGCACCGGCGCCGCGGCGATACTCTGCAGGAACGGAATCTTGCGCGTACGGATCATGTGCACCACCAGCGTCTGCGTCAGCAGACTCTCGATGAACCAGCCGGACTGGAACAGCGACTGGTGCGCCGGTGTATTCGCGCCGAACACGAACCACAGCAACGCGAAGGTGGTCATGTCGAACACCGAGCTGGCGGGACCGATCCACACCATGAAGCGGCCGATGTCGCCGGCGTCCCACTTGCGCGGCTTGCGCAGGTATTCCTCGTCCATGCGATCGAACGGAATCGACAGCTGCGAGATGTCGTACAGCAGGTTCAACACCAGGATCTGCAACGGCAGCATCGGCATGAACGGCAGGAACGCGCTGGCGATCAGGATGCTGAGCACGTTGCCGAAGTTCGAGCTGGCGGTCATCTTGATGTACTTCATGATGTTGCCGAAGGTGACGCGTCCTTCCAGCACGCCCTCCTCCAGCACCATCAGGTTTTTCTCGAGCAGGATGATGTCGGCCGACTCCTTCGCGATATCGGTCGCGGTATCCACCGAGATGCCGACATCGGCGTCGTGCAGCGCCGGCGCGTCGTTGATGCCGTCGCCGAGAAAACCCACCGTATGACCCTGCCGCTGCAGCGAACGAACCACCCGCGCCTTCTGCAACGGCGACATCTTCGCAAACACCGTGACACGCGCCACCAGCGCATCCAGTGCGGCATCGTCGAGCGCCTCGATTTCCTTGCCCTGCACCGAGTGGGTGACATCCAGCCCGACCTCGCGGCAGATCTTGCGGGTCACCGCTTCGTTGTCGCCGGTGATCACCTTCACCTCGACACCGTGCTGGTGCAGCGCGCGGATCGCGGTGCCCGCGGAGTCCTTCGGTGGATCGAGGAACGCCAGGCAACCGACCGCGATCAGTCCGCTTTCGTCGGCCACGCTGTACGGCCGGTCGTGGCTCGGCTCGCGCTGTACCGCGACCACCAGCACGCGCAGGCCGTCCTCGTTAAGCTTGTGCGTCATCTCCTTGATGTCGCGCCGGCGCTCGTCGGTCATCGGCTCGGTGACGTCGCCGACCTTGGCATAGGCGCAGATCGACAGCATCTCCTCGACCGCGCCCTTGCAGATCAGCAGGTGCTCGCCATCGTCTTTGGCCACCACCACCGACATGCGCCGGCGCTGGAAATCGAACGGAATCTCGTCGATCACCCGGTAACGCGTGGCCGCGGCTTCCAGATCCCGGTGCTCCAGCACCGCCTTGTCCATCAGGTTTTTCAGGCCAGTCTGGAAACGGCTGTTCAGATAGCCGAATTCCAGCGCCTTGTCGGACTCCTCGCCGTCCAGATCGAGATGGCGCTCCAGCACGATCTTGTCGAGCGTCAGCGTGCCGGTCTTGTCGGTGCACAGCACGTCCATCGCGCCGAAATTCTGGATCGCGTTGAGCCGCTTCACCACCACCTTGCGCCGCGACATCGCCAGCGCACCCTTGGAAAGGTTGGCGGTGACGATCAGCGGCAGCATCTCCGGGGTCAGGCCGACCGCGACGGACAGCGCAAACAGGAAGGCCTCGGTCCAGTTGTGCTTGTCCAGCCCGTTGATCAGGAACACCACCGGCACCATCACCGCCATGAAGCGGATCAGCAGCCAGCTGACGCTTTTCACGCCGCGATCGAAACTGGTCTGCACGCGCTGGCCGGACATGCTGTGCGCCAGCGAGCCGAGATAGCTGCGCGCACCGGTCGCCACCACCACCGCCGTGGCGGTGCCGCTGATCACGTTGGTGCCCATGTAGCAGACCGTGGGCAGGTCGAGCGGGCTGTCGTAATGCTGTGGGCTGCTGCCATCGCTCACACGCGCCGGCGCGGACTTCTCCACCGGCAGCGATTCGCCGGTGAGGATTGCCTGACTGATGAATAGATCCTTCGCGCTGAGCAGACGCAGGTCGCCGGGCACCATGTCGCCGGCGCCGAGGTGCACGATGTCACCGGCGACCAGCTCGACCACAGGCACTTCGATCTGCTCGCTGTGGCCATCGGACGCCTTGCGCGTCACCGTGGCCGTATTGCGCACCATCGCCTTGAGGTTCTCGGCCGCGCGCGAAGAACGGAATTCCTGGGTGAAGTTCAGCAGCACGCTGATCGCCACCATCACCGCAATGATGATGGGCCCGGACAGGTCGTCCGGGGTGGCGAATATCTGCACCACCGCCAGCACCAGCAGCACGATGATGAACGGGTTCTTGAACGCGCGCAGCAGCTGCCGCGACCAGTGCGGCGGCTTCTCGTGCGATACCTCGTTGGGGCCGTCGCGATGCAGCCGCGCATCGATCTGTTCTTCATCGAGACCGGCCGTGGTGGTTTCCAGCGCTGCCAGCAGTTCGCTGTTCGCGCGGAATGCTTCCTGCGCCACCGCGGCATGCACCGCTGCCGCACTCTTGCCCGCCGCCTTGCCCGCGACGGCCTGATTGGATTGCTTGATCATGACCCGCTTCCGTGAATTCGCTGATGCCTGCCGCCGATGCGAGTCTGCGGAATCAATCCGCCAACTGCGTTACCGCCGGTGCGCATGGCCGCGCGTGCGGCCGAAACGGCGCCGCCATTGGCGGAGGCCATCCCTTGCATGACGTTCTGGTGGTCATCAGCGACTGGATACCAGCGCAAGATGTACGGACGATGGCAGCGCATCGGCCTGGGCCGGCATCGATTCACGGCTGGCCGCCGCCGGGGTTCGGCGGTGCAGTTCGATCACATTGCTGCCGACCGGCTGCTCCAGCGAAGCGCGTTCGAGCGGGGCCGGCACGGTGATGACGTAGGGGCGGCGCACGCTATGACGACGGCCAGCCAGCAGCCGGCGCAGTGCGCGCAACAGAAGGGAATCGCGAAGGAGCTTCATGGGCCCATCTCCTCGTAACGACGCCTATGGCGTCGTCAGGGGTGGGCCGGACTTTCCCTAGTCGAGGAAAGCACCAGCCGACCGCAGGCGGTCGCCGCAGGCGTTCAACTTGTTGTTATGCGTCGCCGGCATCCGATGCTCGCGGATGTCGACGTTGCGACTAGGGTAAACGTCCATATGCCTTGGTTTGTCAGGACTGGGAGCCAGCCGACGCGGTGCGCCGGGAGGCGCGCGCATTGTCGTGCTGCGCTGCGGTAGTGTCAACCCATGCGGGCTGAATGGATCGAGAAAGTTGTCTGGAAACGACCAGGCTCGGCTCGGGCGAACCTGGTGAAGCTTCAGCTCGCGTGCTGCAGCACCAGCCCCTGCTGCACGACCGGCTCGACCAGCCAGTGGTCGGCCAGCAGGAACGCGAACAGTGCCATCAGGTAGATGATGGAGTACTTGAATACCTTCATCGGGAAAAAATCGTCCGGTGGATTCAGCAAGCGCACCGCGTAATACAGGAAACCCGCATCCAGCACGATCGCGCCGCCCAGGTAGATCAGTCCGCTCATCCCGGTCAGTGCCGGCAGCAAGGTCACCAGCACCAGCAGCATGGTGTAAAACAGCACCTGCCAGCGGGTGTAGACGATACCGTGGGTTACCGGCAGCATCGGCACTTGCGCGCGGGCGTAGTCGTCGCGGCGAAAGATCGCCAGCGCCCAGAAATGCGGCGGCGTCCACACGAAGATGATCAGGCACAGCTGCAATGCGAACGCATGCAGATGCCCGGTCACCGCCGTCCAGCCGAGTACCGGCGGGATCGCGCCGGCGAGGCCGCCGATCACGATGTTCTGCGGCGTGGCGCGTTTCAAGTAGGCGGTGTAGACCAGCGCATAACCGATCAATCCGCCGAAAGTCAGCAATGCGGTGAGCGGATTCACCAGCAATGCCAGCACCAGCATCGAGGCGATGCCGAGCAGCACCGCGAACACCAGCACCTGGCGTGGGGTGAGCGAGCCGGTGGCCAACGGACGCCGCGCAGTGCGCGCCATCAGTTTGTCGATGCGCTCGTCGATCAAGTGGTTGAAAGCGGCAGCGGAGCCCGATGCCATCCAGATGCCCAGCGTGCCGAATACCAGCGCGCGCCACGGCGGAATCCCCGGCACCGCCAGGAACATGCCGATCACCGCGCAGAACACCAGCAGCGCGACGACGCGCGGCTTGGTCAGTTGCAGGTACTCGTGGATCGGATTCATTTCAACGTCGCCCCAACGACTGGAACATCGACTCGTCATGCTGCCGCTGCGTGCGCGCCAGCGTGGCCAGCAAGGTGAACAGCAACAGCGCAGCGATGCCATTGTGCGCGGTCGCCACCGGCAACGGCAGTCCGAAGTACACATTGCTGATGCCCAGCAGCACCTGGCTCACGAGCGCCACGGCGATCGCGATGCCGAAGGCGCGCAGGCCGCGCCTGGCGAGCTTGTGCGACAGCCAGCCGAGATAGCAGAACACCACCAGCGCGCCGAACCGGTGCGCAAGCTGGATGGCGCTGCGCGCGGCCATGTCCAACACGCCACCTTCGTAGTTGACGCCGATCCCGCGCCACAGCACGAAGCCCTGTTCGAAATCCGTCGGCGGCATCCATTGGCCCAGGCACTGCGGGAACGAGCCGGGGCCATAACCGCAGGCCAGCGCGGCATAGTTCGCCGAGGTCCAGCCGCCCAAGGCGATCTGGCAGAACAGCAGCACGAGACCGATCGTCACCAGCCGGCGCAAGTCGGCCATGCGCTCATCCGGCGCGGCCACGCCGGCAAAACGCAGCGCGGCGTACGCCAGCAGCGCGAACGTGGTCATGCCGCCGAGCAGATGGCCCATCACCACGATCGGTTTCAACAACAGCGTCACTGTCCACATGCCCAGCATCGCCTGGAAGATGATCACCGCCAGCGCCAGCACGCAGATCCTCCAGGCGCCCGGCTGCTGCAACCGGATCGCGGCAAGCAGGGGCAACCCAATCGCACACACCGCCAGCAGCGACGACCACACGTGTTCGCCGCGCATGTACAAGCCCACGCCGACCGCCGCGAACACCGCGCCGGCGATCACTGCCAGCAGCGCGCTGCGTTTGCGCCAGCTCGCGATCAGCGCCAGCAGCAGCACCATCACACCGAGCGTGCCGGCAAGGAAACGGTGCACCTGTTCGCGCCAGGCCTTGTGCGCCTCGTACGGACGATCCGGAAACGCCGCGTCGGCGTGCGCCACCGCCTGCGCATGCTGCGGCCATGTCGCCTGACCGTAGCAGGTCGGCCAGTCCGGACAGGACAGACCGGCATTGGACAGCCGCACGAACGCACCGAACATCACCAGCCCGAACGCAAACACCGCAGCGAGCAGTGACATGCCATGCAGGATTTTCAGCGAGCGCGCCGACATCACTTGACCACCTTCTGCAGATCCCGCAGCAAGCCCGGACCATCGAAACCGGCCGGATACAAGGACAGCGCCGTGCCGTTGGATTCCACCAGCACCGCACTGACACTGTCCGGCGTGGCCGGCGTATACGCGGCCAGCTTGCCGTCGACATCGCTGCCCAGCGACCAATAGGTCTGCATGGCGACACGCTGACTCGCATCCGCCGGCGGCGTGCCGAGATAGAGCAGGCGCAGGCGCGTCTGGTTGCGATTGAGCATGACGCGCGCCTTGGCGATCCCGGTCAGCGTCTCGAAACAGCGCGCGGCGCAGTCCGGCCCGGCCAGCGCGATCAGGGTGAAGCGCGGCTCGCTATCGCGCCACGGCCACACCTGACCGTTGTCCAGCTTCACCTGCAGCTTCTCGTCGACGAAATTGCGCTGCGGCAGGATCGCGTGACCATTGCCTTTCGCGCCCGGCTGCCAGCCGGAAAAGCTGAGCAGGCCGGCGATGATCATCGGCGCCGCAAACACCAGCGCAATCAGCAGCAGATACATTCGGCTCTTGCGCAACGCAACGGGATCGACTGGCTTCATCGGACTTCGTGACCTTCGTGATATCAGGATTTGCGCGGCTTGCGCTTGCGATGCACGGCCAGCAGGATCACTACCGCGGCGAGCGCGAACGTGAACCACTGGAACGCATAGGCGCGATGCCGCGCCGGCGGCATCGAGGAAAAATCGAGGGTGTGCACGCGCACATAGATCGACGCGGGATCGGCGTCCAGTGCCAGCATCCGCGGATACAGCGGGCGGCCGAGATCGCGGGCGATTTCCGCCGGGTCGAGATAGATGCTGTTCTTCGGCCACTGGGTCTGTCGCGCCAGCGCATCACCGCCCATCTCGAAACCGACCGGCGGTGGTGGCACGTACAAACCCTGCAAGTTGATCTCGGCGGCCGGCAACGGCGGCAGCTGCGGTAGCTTGCCGTTGCCATTGCCAGGCAGGAAGCCCAGGTCCACCAGCAGCAACGACGACTGATCGTGCAGAGCGAACGGCGCGAATACTTCCACGCCACCGAGACTGTCATGCTTCGGGTTGTCCAGCAGATACAGCCGGTCGGCGAGATAGTGGCCGCTCACCTGCACGCGCGGAAAGCTGTCGGCCGGCGGCGCGGTGGCCACCTTGGCGAAGTCCTGCATGGGCGCCGCCACCGATGCGGCATACCGCCGCAGAAGTGCTTCCTTGAAGTCGGCGCGATGCAGCTGCCAGATGCCCAAACGTATGAACAGCAAAGCTCCAGCCGCAGTCAGCAGCAAGGCCCACCACGACGGACGGCGAAAACCGTTCACGCGGCGAGCCCGCCGGTGGTCGCTATACTGCCCAGGTCGTAATGGATCGGATCAATCACGTGGAAACCGTCTACAAATGTGCGCTGGTGGTGGTGCTGCTGGTGGTGATCTTCAGCCTCGGCCAGGCGCTGTACTTCATGATGACCGACAAGGACGACGACAAGCGCACGGTGTGGGCCTTGACCCGCCGCATCGGCCTGTCGCTGCTGCTGATCGGCATGGTCGCACTCGGCATCTGGATGGGTTGGCTACATCCGCACGATGTCGGCCAGTGATTGTAGCGGCTGTACCGGCAACGCGCTCCAGCCGCGACAAATTGCGCGAGTCCGCTATCAGGAAACGTGCCGCTCGCCGCGCATTGAGCTAAGCCGCTGATCGACTCCCGATGACGCTTCGGCGTGACACCGCTCAGCTGCGGTAATACTCGCGATACCACTGCACAAAACGGCTGACACCCTCTTCCACCGAGACGCTCGGACAATAGTCCACCGCGGCGGCCAGCGCCGACATGTCCGCTTCGGTATCGGGAACATCACCGGCCTGCAGGGGCAGCATTTCCATCTGCGCCTTGCGCCCAAGGCACTGCTCCAGCACCTCGATATAGCGCAGCAAGGCCACCGGCCGCTCGTTGCCGATATTGAAAAGTCGATAGGGCGCGAGGCTTGAAGCCGGATCGGGTGCCATCCCGTTCCACTCGGGGTTGCCGGCGGGTACGGCGTCCAGCGTGCGCAGCACACCCTCCACGATGTCATCGATATAAGTGAAGCTGCGCTTGTGATGGCCGTGGTTGAACACCTTGATCGGTTCACCGGCCAGAATCGCCCGGGTGAACAGGAACAGCGCCATGTCGGGTCGTCCCCACGGACCGTACACGGTGAAGAAACGCAGGCCCGTGCACGGCAGCCCGTACAAGTGCGCGTAGCTGTGCGCCATCATCTCGTTGGCTTTTTTCGACGCCGCGTACAGCGTGAGCGGATGCTCGGTGGGCTGGTGCTCGGAGAACGGCATCCGGGTATTCGCGCCATACACCGAACTGGTGGAGGCAAACACCAGATGCTCGACGTCGTGATGGCGGCAGCCTTCGATGATGTGCAGAAACCCGGTGATGTTGGTCGATACGTAGATATGCGGATTCTGTGCGGCGTAGCGCACGCCGGCCTGTGCGGCCAGGTTGACCACTCGCTGCGGCTTGTGCGTGGCAAACGTCGCCTCGATTGCCGCGCGATCGGCCAGATCCGCCGCCACATGGGTGTAACCCGGGTGATCCACGAAGCGCGCCAGCCGCGCCTTCTTCAGGTTCACATCGTAATAGTCGCTGAGGTTGTCGATACCGATGACTTCATCACCGCGCTCAAGCAGACGCAGCGCGACGTGCGAGCCGATGAACCCGGCCGTACCGGTGACAAGAATCTTCATTGCTTCCTCACTTAAAGTCGGCCGTCGACTGCATCGCGCGGCAACACATACTTGACGTCGTACAACACCGATGAGGGCTTGCCGAGCGCGCGAATACCCGCGCTGCCGATCTCGGCGAATTGCCGATGGCCCACCGCCACAATCACCGCATCATACTGGCCCGGCTGCGGCGCACTGACCAGGTCAATGCCGTATTCGTGCATCGCCGCCGCATGGTCCACCCAGGGATCGACGATGTCGACCTCGACGCTGTAACCGTTCAGTGCTTCCACGATGTCGACCACGCGGGTGTTGCGCAGGTCCGGGCAGTTCTCCTTGAACGCCAGGCCCAGGATCAGGATGCGTGCGCGCACCGGATTGATGCCTTTGCACACCATCAGGCGGATCACTTCGCCGGCGATGTACTGGCCCATGCTGTCGTTGGTACGGCGGCCGGCCAGGATGACATCGGGATGATGACCGACTTCCTGTGCCTTGTGGGTGAGGTAATACGGATCCACGCTGATGCAATGACCGCCGACCAGACCGGGCCGGAACGGCAGGAAATTCCACTTGGTGCCGGCCGCCTGCAGCACTTCCAGCGTGTCGATGCCCAGCTTGTTGAACAATTTGGCCAGATCGTTCACCAGCGCGATGTTCAGGTCGCGCTGGGTGTTTTCGATCACCTTGGCGGCTTCGGCCACCTTGAGCGAACTGGCCTTGTGCGTGCCGGCCGTGATGATCGAACCGTACAAGCGGTCGACAAAGTCAGCCACCTCGGGGGTAGAGCCGGAAGTCACCTTAAGGATACTGGTGACGCGATGCTGCTTGTCGCCGGGATTGATCCGCTCGGGGCTGTAACCGGCGAAGAAATCACGGTTGTAGGTGAGACCCGAGATCCTTTCGAGAATCGGAACGCACACTTCCTCCGTGCAACCCGGATACACGGTGGACTCGTACACCACGATGTCACCGTGCTTGATGACCTTGCCCAGGGTTTCGCTGGCCCTGATCAAGGGAGTCAGATCCGGACGCTTGGCTGCGTCGATCGGTGTTGGCACGGTGACGATGTAGACATGGCAGCCACGGATGTCATCCAGCGCGGCGCTGAAACGCAGATGCGTGGCGGCAGCCAGCTCATCGGCATCTACCTCCAACGTGATATCTCTTCCGGCGCGTAATTCCTCGACACGAGTTGTATTGATGTCGAAGCCTAACGTGTCGTAAAACTTGCCGAATTCGACCGCCAGCGGCAATCCGACATAACCCAGTCCAACGATGGCGATCGTGGTGTTTTGCAGAGGCTGCATGTGGGGGACATCCATGATTGTCTTCTGTTTGGTGGTGTCGTCATTGGTTCGCAGCAGATCATAGCCACGCCCGGAACAGGTCAAAACCTTTCTGAACGTAGGTACGAGCTGAAGACCGTAACGATTCCAGTCGCTAATTCATTGCTTGTCATTATGTTGTGATATTGTTCACAACCTGCAAGTCAACCAGGGGTGGTTGCTATGAAGAGCTTGTATCGCTTTCTTGCGTTATGCCTTCTATTGATCCTGACGGGCTGCGCCACCGCCCCCGGTTCCAGCGAGCCGCCCAAGCTCAACGCTGACGTCCAGGCCGTCTCCCAGTACCACATCGGCGTCGACGATCAACTGCAGATTTCGGTCTGGCACAACCCCGACCTCAGTGTAAGCGTACCGGTGCGGCCAGACGGCAAGATCACCGTACCGTTGATCGGTGACGTCGATGCTGGCGGCAAGACACCTGAGCAGGTCGCCGCCGAGGTCAAGGACAAGCTGCAGGCCTATGTACGCGATCCACAGGTGGCGGTGATTCTGGTCGAGCTGCGTAGCCACGAGTACCTGTCGCGCGTGCGCGTGACCGGAGCCGTGCGTACTCCGGTCTCGCTGCCCTATCGTCAGGGCATGACGGTGCTCGATGCCGTGCTGGCGGCTGGCGGCACCACAGAGTTCGCTGCCGCAGACCACACCGAACTGTATCGCAAGGACGGCACAGGCACCCAATCCTACGCTGTGCGTCTTGACCGGATCCTGCAGCAAGGCCAACTGGCGACCAACTATCCAGTCCAGCCCGGCGACGTCATCACCGTACCGCAACGCTCGTTCTGAAGCCAAAAAACAGGCACAGCTGCCATGAGCGAAGAAATCTCCCCGTTTGCTGCCATGGTGCCGGTGCTGGTGAGCGAGGCACGGCGTCGACGCATCGCCTTGGGGCTGGTGTTTGCGGTCACGGCGCTGGCGGCGTTGATCATCGGTGCGCAGTGGCCGAAAAAATACGATGCGTCCACCACCATCCTGGCGCAGGAAAGCAGCATCATCACTCCGCTGATGGCAGGCGCTGCCTCGCCCACGGCGAATGCCAACCGCGCCGGCATTGCGCAAGCGGTGATCTTCAGCCGTAAGGTGATGGGCCAGATCCTGATTACCGGCGGCTGGATGGCCACACACCCGAATCCGGTGGAACAGGATCGATTGATCGAGGCGATCAAGGCCCGTACCAGGGTCGTGATCTCGCACGACAACCTGATCACGATCAGCTACTACGACTCCGACCCGAAGCGGGCCTATGACGTTACCCGCGAGTTTGCGCAGCTTTTCATCAGCGAAAGCCTGGCTTCCAAGCAACGCGAGAGCCGTGACGCGTTCGAATTCATCAACGGGCAGGTCGAAACCTACCGCAAGAAACTGACCGACGCCGAAGACAAGCTCAAGGATTACCGAGGGGCCAACGCGGATGCCCGCCCCGGCAGTGAAACCGACACCGAGGCCCGCATCACCCAGTTGCGCACCCAGATCGAGAACGCGCGCATGGATCTGATGGAGAAACGCTCGCAGGAAGCCTCGCTGAACTCGCAGCTGTCGGGCGAATCCGAAATCAATGCCGTGCAGACCACCCAAGGCATCTATCAGACCCAGCTGGCTGACCTGCAGGCCCAGCTCGACAAACTGCTGATGTCTTATACCGCGGACTATCCTGATGTAGTTCGTGTCCGCCACCAGATGGAGGATCTGCGACAGCAGATCGCCCAGGCAGATCAGCGAAAGCAGAGCGGCTCACCAGGTGCAACCGAGAGCAGCGCGCAGTTCAACCCGCTGTACGGGCAGCTGAGAAGCCAATTGTCCGCCAGCCGTGCCGATATCGCCGCCATCAGTGCGCGCATGAGCGCAAGCGAGTCCATGCTGCAATCGGAGATGGAGCGCAGCAATCGCATCGCCAACTCGGAAAACGTGACCTCCGAACTGACCCGCGACTACAACGTCAATCGCGACGTCTACCAGGACCTGCTCAAGCGCCGCGAAAACGCTCGTGTATCGATGAACCTGGATGCGAAGCAGCAAGGCCTCACCTTCCTCATCCAGAATCCCGCCGTGATGCCGCTCAATCCTTCCGGCCTGCGTTTCATGCATTTCGGCCTCGTTGGAATCGTCCTTTCGCTGGCGATCCCGCTGGGCCTGCTGTTCGGTATCGCGCGGTTCGATCCCAGAGTGCGCTCGGCTGCGCAACTCGAACACGCCACCGGGCTGGTGGTGCTGGCGACAGTTCCGTTCTATGCCACACCGCAGGATCGGCAACGCGAGCGGCTGCGCAACATCCTGTTGGCCCTGATCGTGCTTGGTGTCGCACTGGCCTACCTGATCCTGTCCTGGCTCAAGCTGAAGGGAATGGCATGAACAGGCCCGAAGACGACAAACTGCTCATCGATCCCGACGCTACTGCACCCGGGGCCAAAGCGAGCAACCTTGCACAACGTGCTGCTGCCGGCCACTCGATCGCGCGCATGTCGGAGAGCAGCGCCCTGGCGCCACTGCAACTGGAACAGCGTCGACTGATCCACCGCGAGGATTCGGTACGCAAGGAATCCGATGCCTTTCGCGAGATACGCACGCGACTGCTCTGGCTCGGCGGCGAGCACAACTTCGTGACTTTGGTGGTGCCGGTGAGCCCTCGTTCGGGCGGAAGCTTCGTGGCCCGCAACCTCGCGACCGCGTTCGCTTTCGACGAAGCCAAGACCAGCCTGCTGATCGATTGCAACCTGCGCTACCCGGCGCAACACAAGGCGCTGGGCGTGGACGTCGCCAGCGGCGGCCTGATCGACTATCTCGAACATCCGGCAACCGGCATTCAATCGGTGCTGTACCGAACCGGGATCCCGCGCCTGCGACTGATCCCGACCGGCAATCCGCGCGAAAATGGCGGCGAGTATTTCTCTTCGTTTCGCATGCGCGCGGTGATCGACTCGCTGCGCTGCCGCTACCTGGATCGTTATCTGTTTCTGGACGGCCCGGCTATCAAGGGGTCGCCGGACGCACGCATCCTGTCCGATCTGGTCGACTTCGTGGTCGTGGTGGCAGGTTACGGTCGCGATACGCCAACGGCAATCAATCATGCCGTCTCCAATTTCGATGCCAACAAGGTGGCCGGGGTCGTGTTCAACCACGCACCCTGACAGCGTAAACAACAGGCCTGAAACGGGCCTGGCAACCTGTTCCAAGGGGGATGGAGACATGCCTGCATCTAGCACGCTCGGTCGCGCAGTTACGCTGGCGCTTGCTGCCATTTCGGGCACGGCAACGGCAGCACAATTCGACTATTCGTTGTACGCCGGCATTGAGCACAGCGATAACATCGGCCTGAGTGAATCCAATCCGGTCAGTCAGAACATTCTGATCCCGGGCCTCAATTTCACCTACGCGCAGCAGGGCTCCGTCGTGCAGGCCAACGTCGCCGGCGCCCTGGAGTACCACGATTACCTCGGCAACGCGTTCGACAATCAGACGTTCGTGCAACTCACCAGTCAGGCCAACTGGACCGTGCTGCCACAACGTCTGGACTTCACCGTCCAGGATTTCGCGGGAGTCCAGCCGCTCTCGACGCTGTCCAGCAATACGCCGAACAACCAGCAGCAGACCAATGTGCTGGCGCTCGGACCGATCCTGCATTTCCGGCTCGGCGATACTTTGCGCGGCCAGGCCGAACTGCGCTACATCAACAGCTACGCATCAAAAAACAAGAAATTCAATTCTTCGCGCGGTGAAGCCGCGATGCGCCTCTTCAAGAATCTCGGCCCCTCCGATGTGCTGTCGCTAAGTCTCGAGAGCCAGCGCGCCAATTTCGACAATGCCGCAGGCAACCCCGGCAACAATTTGGGCGGTGTGTCGTCCGGCTCCAACTACACTCGCAACGAGCTTTTCGGCAACTACGTCCGAACGCTGGTGCACTTCAAGATGGACATCGCTCTCGGTTGGTCTCAGATCGATTTCAACGGGGCACCCACTGTCTCCACGCCGTTGACACGGGTGACATTGGGTTGGCAACCGACGACGCGAAGCAGTTTCGCCATAACTGCCGCGCACCAATATTCGGACGCCGCAGAAGACATGATGTTGCAGCCGGGCCAGATCATCGCCGGTGCCGGCGCGCAACTGAACAACAACACGATCGGCCCGACCGGGCCGCTGGGACAGGTAGCTCCCGCGGGAATCAACACCGGCAACGTCGTGATCGATCCGCAGGTGTATCTGGATCGGAGCCTCGAGGGCAATTACACCTTTACCACGGAATTGCTGACACTGAGCGTGGCACCGCTGTATAGACGGCTCAGCTATCTGCGCGATCCCACATTCGACCAGACCGGCCGTGGCGGCAGCGCGGGCCTCAGCTACCGCCTGACTCCATTGCTTTCGCTATCAGCCTTTGCCGATGATGAAACCATTACTTATCGCGCCCTCCACCGTCGCGACAAAACCAGCGACTACGGGGTCAGCCTGACTGATAAACGGACCCCGCATTGGAGTTTGCAGGCTTCCCTGGTTCATCGGCAACGCAGCAGCACCGTGTCCGGCCAAGGGTACAGCGACAACGAAATTTATTTTGGCGTAGTGTTCAAACGGTGAATGCACGCAACAGACGCATCATCAACGTCCATGGAACCGCAGGGACAGCATGAAGCCGGATCCATCAGCCACTAATGAAGGGCAATGCGTGCCGCCGTGTTCGCAAGAGCAGCATGACGGGCAGGCATTCGTCGGCACAGACCAACCCTCCTTAGGTACGAGCCAAGTCGCGACATGCCCGCCAAAACCCTTCTGGCTTGGCGCGCCCGGACGCCGACTATTCGCGACCTGGTATGCCGGCTCTGCGGCGCCCAGTGCGGTAGTCGTCATCTGCCCTCCCTTCTTCCATGAGCAATTCCTGAGCAGCCGCTTGTTCGGCCTGATCGCTGCACGGCTGGCACAGGCGGGGATCGCCTGCCTGCGCATCGATTATTACGGCACCGGCGACTCCGAGGGCAGTGACGCCGAATTCAGCATCCATGGCGCCAGCGAAGACATCGCCGTTGCGGTAACAGCGGCGCGGGCGCGCGCCGCGGGCGCACCTGTCGTACTGCTGGGCATACGCGCCGGCGGATGGCCCGCATGGTCAGTGGCCGCGAATGACGCCTCGATTTCGCAGCTCTGGGTCTGGCAGCCCATCCTGAGCGGCAACGAATACCTCGCCGAACTGCAGCGTCTGGACAAAGCCGAACGTACGCTGCGCGCCGACTACCCCTTCTGCCGGCAGCTGGGAAGCTATCAGGAAGATGGTCAGCTGATGGGTTACGCATGCCCTGAATCGTTGCATCACGAAATCCGGAACGCGCAACTCACATCTCATCGGTTGCCGGACAGCACCGTGCTGGGCGTGCTCACCGACCATCACACACTGGAAATCCCGGGCTTTGCGCTTCGAAGGATTGAGCTCCCCAAATCCAGAACCCAATGGAAGGATCGGCTGGAAGTGCGCGCTACCTTCTTGACTCGTGAACTCCACGAACCTGTCGACCGCCTGATCGCGATGCTGGGCACTCCACGCATAACCGCATGATCGATGAAATAGTCCATATTGCCGGCAACAGCTCCCTTTTCGGATTGCTTACGCGTCCGGATGCCGGGCCCGTGCGTGGCCCAATACTGGTTCTGCTCAACGCCGGACTCATTCCGCGCATGGGGCCTTTCCGCCTTCACGTCACGCTCGCGCGCCAGATGGCCGCAAAAGGAAATGCCACGTTTCGTTTCGACCTGCCGGGCATCGGCGACACCATGCTCGACAGCCCGATGACATCGCTGCCTGCAGTGACGATGGCGCTTGACGCGATTGAGCGGCACGTCGGCGCGACCCGTTTCGTGATTGCCGGTCTGTGCCGCGGTGCGGATCTGGCCTGGAAAGTCGCCTTGCATGATCCGCGGGTAACCGGAGTGCTGCAGATCGATGGCCTCGCGCGTACCGGCCTGTGGTTTCAGCTGGCGCAAATACGGCACCGCCTCGGGTGGCCTTCCGGGCAGTGGCTGACAGTGGCTTCCCGGTTTGTTTCCAGGCAGCTGCGGCGGCAGGCCCTGTCAATCGGCGATCTCGATCGTGAATGGCCACCCGTCGGTGCGGAACGTGCCCAGTTACGCGAACTGCTGGAGCGTCGCGTACATGTGTTTTCACTGTTTACAGGCGGCATCACCAGTTACTTTCTCGATGCCAGACAGTTCACGGCCACTTATGGGAGCCTGGCTCGGGACCCGAGAGTCCGTTTCGCATTCTGGCCCGAATGCGATCACATCTTTTTTTCCGAAACCGACCGTGCGCGGATGATCGGCGAGGTGCTCGACTGGTATTCGACGGCATTCGGCCACGCTGCGGACGCCGCTCCCCGCGAAAAAACCAGCATCGGGAATGGCGAATGAAACATCAGGCGATACTCGTCACGGGCGGCGCGGGCTACATCGGCAGCCATGTCGTCCAGCAATTGCGCACACGCGGCGAGCGCGTGGTGGTGATCGACAACCTGACCAGTGGCTTTCGCGATGCGGTGCAGGGCGCCGAACTGGTCGTTGGCGATGTCGGCGATCGCGTGCTGGTCGCACAGATACTGACCGAACATCACGTCGATGCGGTGCTGCACTTCGCCGCGCATACCGTGGTTCCCGAATCGGTACGCGACCCACTCAAGTATTACGGCAACAACACCTGCAACACGCGCAACCTGCTGGCCTGTTGCGCGGAAGCCGGCGTGCGGCAGTTCCTGTTTTCCTCGACTGCTGCGGTCTACGGGATGCCCGCCAGCGGCGTCGCCGACGAGGACACGCCCACGCAGCCGATCAACCCGTACGGCATGTCCAAGCTGATGTCCGAGACGATGCTGCGCGATTTCAGTGCGACGGGTGCAATGCGGCATGTGATCCTGCGCTACTTCAACGTCGCCGGCTGCGATCCGCAGGGCCGGATCGGCCAGTCCACACCGAACGCCACGCTGCTGCTCAAGGTCGCCTGCGAACATGCCGTAGGCAAGCGCGACAGCCTCTCGATCTTCGGTACCGACTACGACACGCCGGATGGCACCGGCATCCGCGACTACATCCACGTCGAGGATCTGGCCGCGGCCCATCTGCGCGCGCTCGATCACCTGCGCGCCGACGGTGAATCGTTGACCCTCAATTGCGGTTACGGTCATGGCTACAGCGTGCGCGAGGTGATTAATGCAGTTCAAAGCGCCAGCGGCCATCTGCTGAAGGTGATCGAGCAGCCGCGACGGACTGGCGACCCGCCCATGCTGATCGCGCGTGCCGACCGGCTGCGCAACCGGCTCGGCTGGGAACCTCGACATGACGACCTCGACTTCATCGTGCGCACCGCACTGGCGTGGGAACGCAAGCTCGCGGCATCCCAGGCGGCGAGCAGCTGAAATGCGCGCCTTTCGCACCGACCATGATCTGGATGCAAACAGCAGTTACGCGACCGGCATCGCCATAGCCGATGCCCACCCGCTCCGGCACGGGTTTCTTCGACGCTGCGACATTCCTGGTGATACATCCTTCCTGGCCCGAGCAGGACACTCGACATGACCACATCACGTGTTCGATCGCGTACTGCATTCCGCTGGCTTCTTGCCGCACTTGTCACCTTGACCTTGTGTGCCAGCGCCTACGCGGCAGGCCCCTATTTCCAGAACATCGCCAGCGGCATGTTCGAGGCGCCCGCCGCCATTGATGATGCGAGTACTGCTCCGCCAGCCGATGGCGGCGTCGTTTCTCCGGCGCAGTCTGCGCCGATACATCATGATTCGCACAATACGAACACTGCCACGTCAATCACACGGCTAGCGGAAGTCATCGTGGCCGGCGAGAAGATGGATCCCCGCTGGCAACGCATCGAACTGCGTCGCCACGGCGCGATGGGCAAAAACGTGGCCGTCACGCTCGGCATTCCCTTCCCGCCCGGCATGCTGCGCCATGCCAATGAGGTCCATATTGTCGACGAGCACGGTGCTGTACTGCCGTCCCATGTCGAGCCGACACTGTACTGGCACTTCAAGGACAGCAGCATTCGTGCGATACGCGTCCAGTTCCATGCCGAACTTGACGGCGACAGTCGCGCACTCCGTTTTACTGTCGAGCCAGCCGACGGCACCAAGCAGGTGGACGGATGGCCCTATGTCGACGGGCTTGTGGAGAATGCCGACGGCGTGCGCGTACCTGGCGTGCTGGCCATGTTGAGTCCCGAATGGATGTCCGCCTCGCTGGTCGCTGGCCCACAGCAACCGGCCGTGTCGCCGGGACCCTACGATCGCTACTTCGCTGCCCAGTTCAAATGGGCGCAGCCGCTGCCGCGCGAGGAGGGCTCTTCCTGGCTGTTCGACCGGCCGACGGCGCTGTTTCAGCAATACGTGCGCACCGGGCGCGAAGATTACCTGGCGGCGGCCAGCGAAAGTTACCGCTATTACATGGATCACGTCCGCCGCATCGGTGCCCCCGGCTGGCCGCTGTGCGGCGGCGGCTGGAGCCTGGGCAAGGTCAATGCCTGCGACCCCAAGTACGTCTACGTCGAGCCGATCCTGCTCGCGCTCGCCCTGACCGGCGATGACAGCGAACATGATCCCGCACTCATCGAGCGCATGGTCGGCGCGTGGGATACCGGCGGCTGGAATTACCCCGCCGGCCCCTACATCAAGCCCGAGCAGCGCTTTACCGAGCGCGAGGCAGGACTCGGCCTGCTGGCGACGGTCAGCGCGTACGAGATCACTGGCGACAAACGCTATCTCAAGCGCATTGATGATCGCCTGGGCTGGCTGTACCAGCATCAACAGCACAATCCCGACGGCCTCGGCAATGACGGCTCCTGGCGCAATAGCTGGCAGGTGCACGAGGGCGACAGCTACGACGCGGCCAGCGATGTGCGCGGCACGTCACCGTGGATGACCGAGAACATCATCGATGGGCTGTGGCACGCATGGCTGGTCACCGGCGATCGGCGCATCCCGCCGATGATCACCGGTTTCGGTCATTACCTGGAACGCTTTGGCTGGATCGATCTGAAGACCATAACGGACAAGGAAAAGGACTGGCGCAATTCCTGCAGCGGCCAGAATGGCCAGATCAGCTGGTACTGGTCATCGGCGCACGCCAGCGGCAAGCAGCTCGTCACCATCCAGAACTCGGAAGGCTGGTACAGCGATGCCCACGACGTGGAAATGATGCTGCCGGTGGCCGCCGCACGTTACTTCGAGACTGACCCTGCGCAGCAGCGCGCGCTGGATCAGCGGCTGGCTTGGCTGACCAGTTCGTACAGCACGGATTGCGCTGCGAGCGGCGCTACACCACGGCGCTTCAACTGGAACCATCGTGGCGTCGGCGTGGTGCAGTGGTTCATGCAGCAGTTCGCCGCCCATTAAAGAACCGTTGAAAGCACAGGGCCATTGATGCGAGCCGACCCGACACCTGCATGAGCGGCAATCATCTGCCGCAACACGGTCTCACCTGCGATCATCCGGCCACAGATGCATTCGATGCGGCGGTGGCGGCAGCACGAAATCGCGGTACTCGTGCGGGTTGCCACTCTTGCCTGCCTCGGCGGCCTTGATGATGTTGTACGTTTCGCGCGCGGTGACGTAGTGCAGGACGTAATTCGAACCGTCGTTGTAGGCCTGCTCGAGATGGACGTGCATGGCATGCGCCTCCGCGCCGAGCAGCGTGTCCATGTCGCGCTCCTGGGTGCCGTGGGTATGTACCTTGACGAATACCCACTCCGGCCGTCCCTCGACATGGATGCCGGTGCGCACCCACGCATCCACCCGCGCCGGCGTCGGCGGACAGCCGCGCCGCACATCGGCATTTTCGATCCGCGGAATCAGGCCAAAACGGCGTTCGCGCCAGTTCAGCCCCAACGGACCTTGCATAATCATCAAGTCACCGCTGGCACGGCCGCCGACCCTGACCGGTTCGCCGGTGTTGTGGGATTTCGGGCGCAGCGGATCGTCGGTGGCGTAATAGATCGCATTGATCATGCGTGTCTGCGTGTCGCTCGGTGCCGATGGCAGGGTGAAGTCGGCATAGCAGCCCAGCTCGCGCAGCAGGATCAGCTCGTTGTTGATGCCGCACCAGCGGCCGTCCGCGCGTGAATTATCGAGGCTCCAGTTGCCGTGGATAAAGCCGAAACGCAGCTGGCCAGTATGCGGGTCACGCGACAGTGCGCCATGACGCTCGTGCAGCAATTCATTGAAACGACTGATCGTGGCGTTGAAGTTTTCCGCCGTGTCGTCGTCATGATGAAGATGGATTTCGATCTCGCCATAGCCTTCGGCGCATAGCGCAGCGATTTTCTGAAGATGCTCCTCGAGATACTCCTCCTCGGGATAGAAGAAGCTGTGCTGCGGCGGCCGCCCATCCGCGTCGCGATGGGCATCAGCGAGCACGCGGTAGTCGCCGCACCAGCGATCGACACGCTGGCGTTGGGTGTCCAGATCGACCCGCCCCCAGGCTGGTTCGAAGTGATCGACAAAGCAGAACATCACATGCACCGGACCACGGGCGGGACGCGGCGGGACGTGGCGGCGCAGATAGCTGCCCAGCCAGATCTGCATATTGCGGGCACGGATTGCCCACGCCAGCGCCAGCGCCAGCGCACCCAGCAGGACAATGCTGACGAGCAGCAACACGATCCCCATCAGCGCGGTACTCCAGACGGCAGCAGGGTCAGCAATTGCTCGGCATTGTTGCGCCACTGGCGTTCGCGGACGATGTATTCGCGCGCCGCCGCACCCACACGACAGCACTCGTCTGCCTGCGTGGCAAGATCGAGTACGCGCTGCACGCAGATATCGGTTCGTCGGCGCGGAAACAGCCAGCCAGTCTGGCCATCGCTGACGACCTCGGCGATCGGCGCATAGTCCGGGGCCACCATCGCCACCCCCATGGCCATGAACTCGAACAGCTTCATCGGCGAACCGTACTGGTTGGAGTCGGGCAGCACCGCATAATCCATGCAGGCAATCCAGGCGGCGATCTCGTCGTGCGCCACCCTGCCCGGCAGCAGTACGCGATCGGTGAGGCCGCGTTCGGCGACGAGATTGCGTATCGCCGGCAACGTGCGACCGTCGCCAACCAGCACCAGGGTCAGTTGCGGAACTTCAGCGAGACGCGCGGCCAACGCCTCGATGAACCCATCCATGCCATGCCAGTGTGCGAACGCGCCGATGTGACCACAGACGACACGGCCGGCCAGCCCGCGTTCGGCACGCAGGCGTGGGGTGTCGAAACGATCCGGATCGAAGCGCTTGAGGTCGGCGGCATTCGGCGAGATCACCGATCTCGCAATGGCGCCGTAGGCTGTTTCGGCCTGCTGCTGGAAATGGCTGGAAATGAACACCAGGCCAGTGCTGTTGCGCAGGCACCAGGACTCTATGCGCCGCGCCAGACCCTTCAGCCACAGTGGGCGCACGCGTTCGACCAGGGCCGAGTCGTTGATTTCCAGGATCACTGGAATCCCCTGGCGTCGTGCCAGCCAGACCGTGGCGAACAGAAACAGTGAATAGCGCTCGTAGATCAGCTGCGGCCGCAGTCGCCGAATCGCCAAGGTCATGCGCAGCAGGGTGACCGGGTTGTAGGCAAGCTCCATGAACTCGAACAGCACGCCTGGCAGGCGCGTAACGACGCCGGCCAGCCAGCCGGGTCGGCCCGGGCCTTTTTGCACAGCCGGCTCATGCTCGGGATCGGCGCCGGGGAACGACAGCACCGTCACTTCATGGCCAAGCCCGCGCAGAGCGTTGACGACGCCACGAATATGTACGCCCTCGACATGGCGGCCGCGGGTGCGGTGGTGGTAGAGGATCCTCATGCGGCAACAGCCGGCAAGGCACGCAGCTTGCGCCCGCTGGCCAGCCATTCCGGCAGCAGCATGCCAAGCACCCGACCAGCGCAGGCATTGTCGTCATGCATCAGGATGATGTCGCCGGCAAGCGGCGGCTGATTGCGCAGTCGCGCGGCCACATCCGCGTCCGATTGATGCTGGTAGTCCATGCTGTCGTATGACCAATACGCGATGCGGCGTCGCCGGGTCGCGAAATGCAGCAGCAACCCCAACGACAGGCTGCCGCGTGGCGGCCGGAAGCAATGCTGCGGGCGGCTGTCGAACTCCGCCAGCAGGCGATCCGTACGATCAATCTCCTGCAGTTGCTGGCGCAGGGATATCTTGCTGAATCCGGAAGGATGACTGTACGAATGGTTGCCGAGCGCATGGCCCTCGACCACGATGCGCTCGGCAAGCCGAGGATACTGTTCGACCTGTTGGCCGATCAGGAAAAAACTCGCCTGCACACCATGCGCCGCAAGCAGGTCGAGCAACCGCGGAGTGTGCTCCGGATGCGGCCCGTCATCGAAGGTGAGATAGATGGCGTCACCGCTGCGAGGGACGCGGGTCAGCACCAGCCTGTCCGGCAACAGGCTCAGCAATTGCTGCTTGCTCGGCTTGATATTCATGCAGTCCCATCGAGTTCGAAGGAATATCCAGCGATGGCCGCCTGCAGGATGCGGTCAAGCCGATCCACATTATCATCCCAGCGGAAACCGCGCGCATGCGCGGCGATCCTCGGGCTGTCCCAGGCGTGCTCAGTGGCCTTGATCAGCGCGCTCGACAGGGCTTCACGCTCACGCGGTGGAACCAGTATCCCCGCGTACTCGGGTACCACTTCCGGAATGCCGCCGACCCGGCTCGCCACCACCGGGATGCCGCAGGCCATCGCTTCCAGCACCACGTTCGGCACACCCTCGTTATGGCTGGGCAGACACAGCAGATCGGATGCGCGAAACCAGTCGCCAAGCTCGGCATGTTCGACGGCACCCACCAGTTCGATGTGTCCGGCACAACCCAGAGCAGCGGCACGTTCAAGCAGCTCCGCCCGGCATGGCCCAGCACCTATGTAGACCAGTCGCGCCTGCGGGCACGCCGCCAGCAAGGCAGGAAACGCTTCCAACAGATCCACGCAGCCCTTGCTTTGCTTGAGATTGCCAACGTAAAGCAGCAACGGCGAGGTGGCGGCGAGACGCAGCCGAACCCGTGCCGCTGCCTGTGCGCCTGGCGCGAACCGGTCGCTGTCGACACCGTTGTAGAGGGTGTGCACCCGCGTCGCGTCCGCTCCGATCGCTACCGCCTTGTCGGCCAGCGCGCGGCTTACGGCGATTACGGCGCCGGCACGCCGCAATGCTGCGCGAATTTGCGGGCGGCGCAACGCATGCTCAGCCTGCACATTGAGATCGCTGCCGTGCACCTTGACGACATACGGAATATCGAGCATTCGCGCCAGCCAACCCGCCGCCACGGCATCCGGATAGGCCCAGCTGGCAAGCACGCAGTCATAGTGCGCGGCGCGCAGCCGACGACCCCGTTGCAACAACAGCGAAACCAGCCAGCAAGCCGCATGCAGTGCGCGTCCGATGCGCGGCGGATAGACAAACACAAAATGATCCGTGTGCAAGCCAGTCACTTCGACCGTGCCACGTGCGCCAGCGAAACGTTCGCGAAAATCCACCGCAGTCAGCACATCGACATCGTGGCGCTGCCCCAGCCGCTCGAACTGTTGGCGGTTGAACGCGCCGCGCAGTGGATCCCACGGCGTCGGGAACAAGTTGGTCAGCACGAGTATCTTCATTCGCACAGGCTCATTCCGACGACCCACGGTAGATCTCGGCATAGCGCTCCGCCATGGTTTCCAGCGAACCGTTGAGCTCGACCCACGCACGCGCCGTGCGACCCAGTGCGCGCGCGCGTTGCGGATCCTGCAATAGCGCGATGATGGCGTCCGCCAGTGCCTGCGGATCGCGCACAGGCACCAGGCAACCGGTAATGCCGTCGCGCACGATCTCGCCATTGCCGCCAACATCGGTAGCCACGATCGGCAATGCCACCGCGCAGGCCTCCAGCAACGCCATCGAATAGCCTTCGCTCAACGACGACAGCGCGAACAGATCGAAACCCTGCGCCAAGGCCGTAACGTCGCTGCGATCGCCGAGAAAATGCACGTTTGCGGCAACGCCTTCCGCAACTGCGCACTGCTCAAGTTCCGCACGCAACTCGCCGTCGCCGATCAATACCAGCGCCGTATCCGGCAATTGCTCATGGATGATGCGGAAAGCGCGAATCAGGCCAGCCTGATCCTTGAGCCAGTTCAGCCGTCCGACACTGCCGATGACCCGGGTCTGCGCCGGCAGATTCAGCGCCTGCTGCAGCTGATCGTGCATGACGGCGGAGGCCGCGTGGAACGCTCCCACATGGATGCCATTCGGTACCACCTTCGCCTTTCGGGCCGGCACGATGTCACGCCGGATCGCATCGCGACGGGCCGCCTCGCACACGGTGACGACGGCTTGCGTCCGACCCAGCACACGACGATACAGCCACTCGCGCCGCGTGGCGCTGCCGCGGATCTGGCCCATGCCATGGCGGGTATTGATCACGTGGCCGATGCCGAGTCCATAGCTGGCCAGTACCGCCTGGTAGTGCACGACGGCGTTGTGTGTATGCAACACCTCGGTGGCATGCGCGCGGATCATCCGGCGTGCGCGCGCCAGCGCGCGCACATCCAGACCCGGCCGTTTGCCGCAAATGCCCACCGGAATGCCCAGCTCGGTCAATTCGTGCGCCAGCGATCCGCCCTCGAACAGGCACACAACCTGACAGCGATGGCCTTGCTGATGCTGCAGCTTGACCAGTTCCAGCACCACGCGCTCCAGCCCACCCCGATTCAGGTTCTCGACGAAATGCGTGATGTTCATGGACATGATGTTCATGCAACGGACACCGGCGGCAATTCGGATACGGTGACGCGCAGCTTGCCGCTCGGCGTCAGCGGAATATCGTCGACGAACTGGCAGCGCAACTCGATGCTGTCGCCCAGCACCTTGGCGACTTCGCGACGGATATAAGCCAGCGAGGAATCGTCGAAGTCCGCATCGCGCACCATCGCGAGATCGAGCCGATCGAGACGGCGCTGCACCACCTGGAAGCGCACGACTCCCGGCACATCCTTCAACATGTGCGGGAAGTACTCGCCCGGCAGCACATGGCCGTCAGGTGTGCGGATCGCATCGAGCACGCGGCCATCCACCCGACTCAACAGCGGCAATCCACGACCACAATCGCAATGGGTGGATGACACCGTTGCCATGTCGCCATTGACGTAACGCACGAACGGCATGCCGTAGTTGAACAAGTCGGTGACCACCAATTCACCGGTCTGCATGTCCGCAGCTGCCGTGACCGGCCTGCGCAGTTCGACGACGAGATGATCGGCATTCACATGCAAGCCGTTGCGCTTCTCGCACTCGGCGGCAATCAGCATGAACTCGCGGCAGCCATAGGTGTTGTAAGCGGGACAATCGAATGCCTGCTCGATGATCTTGCGCTGGAATTCGTGCAGCGCTTCGGCCGCACCGATGATCGCCTGCGGCTGGTGTATCCGCCGCCCGGTCGCGATCAGCCATTGCGCCAGTCGCACCAGCGGGCCGACATAGGCCACGATGACTTCAGGTCGGTAAGCGTCGATCGCATCGGCGAAATCGGCCATGTTGGCTTCGGTCATGTTGAAGCTGTTCAGTACACGCCGTGCGAACGCGGCGTTGTAAAGACGATCCTTGAACTGATGCAGCCGGGTCGGTTCGCCGACCGCGCCACCCCACAGGAACAGGGTGCGCCGTCCCATGCGCGATCCAGCCCATTCATAGCCACGCCACATCACCGCGACGCGGCGATCGTTGCTCTCGCGGGTGTAGCCGAAACGCATCGGCTCACCCGTCGACCCGCCGGTCGCCTTGTACATCAAGCGATCGCGCCAGGAGTCGGCCTTGAGCTCGTCGGCGTGCAGGCGAATATCCGCCTTGGTGAGCACCGGCAACTGCGCGTAATCGTCAAGGTTGCGGATATCTGCCGCCGTGATGCCGAGCTCGCGCCAGCGTCGCCGGTAATAGGGCACCTCGCGCTGGCAATGTTCGAGCAGGCGCTTGAGCCGCTCCCACTGCAGTGCGGCAATCTGCTCCGGCGCCAGCCATTGATCGCGCCGGTAGTCGGCAAAATACGCGAGCGTGCGCCGCCGTCGCAGCCCGGTCTCGTAAGCTGGGTACAACACATGGCGGAACGCGGTCTCATACCAGCCAGTCATCATGAGGCCCTTCCTGCTCGCATGCCGCACCAGCTGAGCAGCCGTCCAAGCAGCAACGGCTGTCCCGCGGCGAACCGCTTGTGCAATTCCTGCATCTGGCCGATGTCGGCTCGGCTCCAGCAGCCAAGCAGCAAAGTCAGCAAGAGATAGAGGCCGCTCAACACGGCCCCGCCAATCAACACGGTAAGCAGCGGCGCCAGATGCAATGCGAGGGTAAGCGACGCAATCGCAGCCGCCAAGGCGGCCGCCAGCACGATGCGCAGCAAGCGACCCCACGCCAACCCCATCCCGCTGACCCGCATGCCGAGCACCACGTACGACACCGAGCCGATCAAGGCTTCAATGACAATGGCAGCGACCGCTCCATGCAATCCGAAGCGCGAGATCAGCGTCATATCCAGTGCGAATTTGAGTACCCCGAGAACGATCGTCATGATCAGGATGGTGTGCTGCCGATCCGCGCTGACCAGCAGGCTGGAGGCGCCCTGCCCTACCGTGCCGACGGCGCTGCAAAAAAGGCAGAACGCAAGCACCGGCGCGGCAGGAGCGTAGGCGCTACCGTACAGAAGCGCGATCACCGCACCGGAAAAACTTGCACCAAACGCCAGCACCGGAGCAGCCAGCAGGGTCAGGTAGGTAGTTGCATTGACGAAACGCTGTCCAGCGACATCGCGACCCTGGCTCAATGCTTTCGCCATCATCGGCAGCAGTACTGCGCCGAACACGCCGGGCACCAGCAGCATGATGCCGGTGGCCAGCTGATAAGCCACCTTGAAATACCCGGCCGAAGCCGAGCTGGCGTACATGTTCAGGAACAGGAGTTCCACGTCGCTGCCAATCAGAAAGCCAACGATGATCGTCACTGAAACAATGCGCAGATGCCGACGCATCCTGCGCGACAGTTCTTGCGGCAGACTGGCATGTCTCGTCGACAGCGGTGCCACCAGCCGCCGGACCTGAACCCATGAAACCAGCAGAAATATCCCGCCGGAGATCGCATACACGACCAGGAACCAGAAGATCGGCGCATCCAGCAGCATCGCCAGACCAACCAGTGCCAGGTTCAGTGGGGCCGCCACCATGGCCACCTTGGCGGTGGCATCGAACGCTTCGAAGCCCTTGGCGATCGCGATGTTGAACATGTAAGGCGCACGCATCCCTACCGCGGCTATCAGCAGGGCAAATTCGACGTAGCTGAGGTCGGGCGCGAACCGCTCCCCCGCCACCAGGAACAAGAACGTGCCGATGCCGAGCACCACCAGCAAATGCCAACGCTGTACCCGCCGGAAGTCCGCGAGCAGTGGCACGACCAGATCCTCCTGATCGGCACCTCGCAGTTCGGCCACGAACTTGATCACGCCGGTAGTGATCCCCGAGTTGGTGATCACCACACCGACGGCGGCAAACCAGATGAACAGGGCGTAGATGCCGTAGTACTTCGGCCCGAGATGGCGCGCAGTCATGATCGCGGCAACCATGCCGAGAAAATACTCGGAGTAGATCCCGACCGAGGAGAACACCGTACTTCGCAGGGCGTGGGTGCGGGTCGTCATGCGCTGTGCATCAGCAGGGCAACGATGATGAACAACGCGACGATGCTGGCCAGGGAGATTGGCACCCAGCGCCAGCCGTCGTCGATCAGACTGAAGCCCGGCAGGCCGGGAAAGCGACTGCGGGCACCGACGTAGTGTCCGACCACCACGGCGGCAAGCAAGTACATCACGACGGTATAGCTGCGACTTAGGAAGAATGCTGCCGCGAACATGCCGCACAGCGACAGCAGCAGAGTGAGCGCCAGGCTGCGCTCGCCTTGCCAGTCCGCTGCCTTGGCCGACACCTCCAGCGTGGCCGCTTCATCGGCTTTCGCCAGACCATCCGCTCTTGCCGAACGCTCGGCTTGCGCTGGCTGGTAGCGCAGGATGGTCAACATCATCCAGAAGTTGTAACCGACAAACGCCAGCCACAGGATGTAACCGATGAACCCTGTCTCCGCCAGCACCAGCACAAAAGAGTTGTGCGCGGTCAGATTGTTGTAATCGGTGAAGTTGCCGGCACCGACGCCGAACAGCGGGTGGGACAGGAACATGTGCAGTCCCTCGTACCAGGCGTCCACCCGGCCGAACGCGGAGGATTCATCGACATCCATCTCCTGCATCCGCGATGGCAGCAGCAGCAAACCCATCAAACCGAAACTGCTGAGGACGACCGCGGTCACCAGACCCCGCTTGCACCACAGATACACCGCGCCAATCGCCAAGACGGCGAGAATGGCGCCGCGCGAATTGGTGAGGTAGGTGGCGTAGAGCAGCAGCGCCGCGCCCGCGAGCCAGAAGATTCGCCTGAGAAAACCACCACGCCCACTGAGGTAGAACACCATGGGCAACGCGGTGACGAACAACAGGCCCAGGTCGTTGGGATCATTGAAGATGCCGACATACTGGATGCGGCTGTCCTCGGAGAGGCCCATGCCGGTCCAGCCGATGCCGTTGTAGAACTGATCCACACCATGCAACGCCAGCACCATGGAACCCAATGCGAATACCGCGAACGTGACGACCACGCGCGAGCGCATGACTGATACAGCCGCGGCCAACACGAAGAACGCGATCACGATCGGCCCGAAATTCGTCAATTGCTCCAGGGCGCCACCACTCCAGCCATTGACGATCACGGAAGCCATCAACACAACCAGGAATATCGGCAGGATCAGGAACTGCGGTGCGGCGAAGGTCTTGGCTGGGGAGCCCAGCCAGAACAGGAAAGCCAGTACCAGCACGACCGGCAGCACCGGCACCCCCGTCAACATAGGCATGTAATCCTGCGGCCGGATGATGGTGAGTGCCAGATAGAGGAGGCTCAGTATGAACATGCTGGATCCTGTTCGGACTTGCCCATGCGGACTGCGGTGGGGTAACTCATCAATTCAGGCAGTGTCAGCATCGCGCTGAACCAGCCCGTTCCCATCGCCCGCTCGACCGGCAGGCGGCGCAAGGCAAAGCGATTCAACGCAGGCTGCGGATTGGTACCGCAGATGTAACTGCATGCACCGCGGTAGCCCGCCGCCATGGTCGCCTCCATCACGCGGCGATCAAACGCCAGCTCGCCACCGACCGGATAGGAAAGCAGGGTCGCCGGCTCGCCAAGCTCACGCTCCAGGGCAGCCTTGGACTCCACCAGCTCCGCTTCCAGTTGCTCCGGCGACAGCAGGGCGAGCATGCAGTGACCGACGCCATGCGAACCGATCTCGAACCCGGATGCGCGCATCTCCCGCAACGCATCCCAGCTCATCGGCCGGCAATCGGAATGCCCCGCTTCACGCGGCATCATCCACTCGTGCTCCAGCCGCGAGATCATCGATGCCTGGACTGCATCACTGACCCCCTTCATCTGGCGCAATACCTGGCTGGCAAGTTGCCGTCGTTCGGTGCGCAGGAGCGGCATGAGCAAATCCAGATCCAGTTCCGGCAGTACCAGACGCTGCACCGACGCATGCAGGATCATGTGTACCAGCCAGTCGTAACCAAACGGCCGGCCACTGTCGATGTGACTTGTGGAAACAAAAAAGGTGGCCGGCACCCCGAATTCCCGCAGGATCGGGTACGCCACCCGGTAGTTGTCGTCGTAGCCGTCGTCGAACGTCACCACCACGGTATTCGCAGGCAGACGCTTTCCCGAATCCAGCGCTGCGATCACCTCACCCAAGGCCATCGGCGAAAAATATCTCCGCAGCAACTGCATCTGTTCGCGGAAACCTTCGGCGGAAGTGCTGACCAGATCCAGATCGAAGTCGAATGCATTCGGATCCTGCAAGGTCAGCACGCGATGGTAGGCAAGAATGCGCAGATCCTTGCGCATCCATGAACGCGCCCGTTGCAGTACCCGCAGCAACCCGCTGCTGTAGCACCATTCGCCAAGCCACTCCCGGATGCCGGAGTACCGAATGTTGTCTTCCTCGTTGATCACCACAGGTGCAACCTCCGGTTGCGGGCGAAAGCGATGAGTGCCTCGGCAGCGAACAGGTTGAGGTACCAGAATGCCACGGCCAGCCGCACCGGCAACACATCCCGAACTGCCGGCAGCCATCGACCGAGCACCACCAGCACCGCACCACCGGCGAGTGACAGCACGGTCAACGCACATACGGCATGACGCGTAGCCAGTGCAGCGCTGCTGAGCGCCAGCAGAAGCAGCAGCCACGGCGCCAGCAGTCGCAACAGCTTGTGGCTGACGAAACGCCACCAGAGCGGATTGCGCCACGGCAACAGCAGCCATGGTGCCAGCAGGATCAGTTGATAATTCCCGGCCAGGGTGCGGATCTTGCGCCTGCGCTCCTCCGCCGGTTGCTGTGAAGGCTGGTCCCAAGCGAGCGCCAGCGGTTCGAACACCACGCGTTGACCGGACGCGGCGATGCGCATCGGTATAAGCACATCATCGAGTACGGTATCCGGTGGAAGCGGCCGGAACAATTCACGGCGCATCGCATAGAGCGCGCCGGTCACCCCGACAGTCGAACCGGAACGGCTCTCGGCATGGCGTATCAGTTTCTCATAGCGCCAATAGGCATCGACGCCGCCGGCGAAACCGGTCCGCGCGTCCAGCAACCGCAGTTCACCGCTGACCGCACCCACGGCAGGATCGGCGAGATTGGCAACCAGCTCGCGCAACGCGGCCGTATCCAGGTTCTGGCGCACGTCGGTCATCAACAATACTTCGCCGCTGGCAGCGGCGATGGCGTCGTTCAGACAGGCCGCCTTGCCGCGGCGCCCTGCAAACTCCAGCACTCGGATGCGCGGGTCGGAAAACTGCCTGCACTGCGCCGCGGTATCGTCGCTACAGCCATCACAGGCAACGATGATGTCGAGTCGGCCCTTCGGATAGTCCAACGCCAGCAGGTTCGTCAGCTTGGCGCGGATATGTCTGGCACCTTCGTGCACAGCCAACACCGCTGTCACTGTCGGTGTCGCGGCGAATTTCCGCACTCGGTGCGGAAGGATCCGCGCCTGCCACCACATGCACGCCGGATAGCCCACGAACACGTGGGCCAGCAACAGCGCCGACAACCAGAATACGATGTACACCGCTGCACTCATGCCGACACCAGCCGATCCAACCCGAGCACGTCAGCGCAACCCCAGCCGGCGGCGCAGACGTGCAAGCAGCGAAACCGACCGCGCACCCGTGGCAGAAGCAGCCTTGGGCAATTCGGTCGCCAGCGTGGAAAGCGTTCCGGTGGCGATATCCAGCAGGGCCAGACGAACCGAGGTCTCTCGCTGCACGCGCGTGCTGAACTCCACCGCCAGCAGCGAATGCCCTCCAAGATCGAAGAAATTGTCACCGCCGCGCACGTCCTCGATGCCGATCAGCTCGCGCCAGATCGCGGCCAGGTATTCCTCACGCGGATCGGCCAGAGCCGTCACCCGCACCGATGTGGCTACTTGCATAACTGCTCCTTGCACCAGGTTTGTCGCTGCTGCCGGTGGCGGCAGCGCATTGCGGTCGATCTTGCCATTTGGCGTCTGCGGCAAGGCCGCCAGCCATTCGATGTGCTGCGGCAGCATGTAGGGTGGCAACTGCTGGCGCAGGTGCTCACGCAGGCGTTCCGCCAGCGTCGGATCGGCACTGCGGTTGACCGCGTACAGCACCAGTCGCTGGTCGTTCGCCCCGAACGTGTACACCGCCGCGACGGCCTCGCGTACGCCAGGTTCGGTCAGTGCACTCGCCTCGATGTCGCCCAGCTCGATGCGGTAGCCACGCAGCTTGACCTGCTGATCAACGCGACCGTGAAAATACAGCAAGCCATCGCGCAGGCTGCCGAGGTCACCACTGCGATACATGCGCGAGCCATCGGCAGCGAACGGATCCGGCAGGAACCGTTCCGCAGTGAGGTCGGGTCGGAACAGGTAGCCATCGGCCACACCGTCGCCACCGATCCAGATTTCACCGAGCTCTCCAGCCGACACCGGCTGGCCGTTTGCGTCGAGTACATGGATGCGAGTGTTGGCAATCGGACGTCCCAACGGCACCGCGCCCGCGTCCGGTGCCACTTGCACCAGGGTGGACCAGATGGTGGTCTCGGTCGGCCCGTACATGTTCCACAGCTCGCGGCAGTGCACGGCGACCGTGTTGGCGAGCTCGCGCGGCAGTTGTTCGCCACCGACCAGCAGGCGCAGCTTGCGCAGCACTCCGGTCCGATCGCCTTCCGCCAGCAGGCGCAGCAGCGATGGCGTGGTCTGCAGCATGCTGGCGTCGCGCTCGCGCAGCAGGCGCAGCAATGCATCGGGGTCACGGTACTGCTGGTCGGTCGCGATCAGCACACGTGCACCGACAATCAGAGGCAGATACAGCTCCAGTCCGGCAATGTCGAACGACAGGGTGGTGACGGCGCACAGCACGTCGTCCTCGGCGATGCTGGGCTGCGCACGCATGCTGGTCATGAAATTGACCAGATTGCGGTGCGTGATGCGCACGCCCTTCGGCTGGCCGGTCGAACCCGACGTGTACAGGACATAAGCCAGATCGCCTCCGCCGATGGCAGGTAGCGCCACCGATGCCACCGTGTCCGGACCGAGTGCAGCCAGCGTCAGCAACTCGCGCCCCTCGGCGACCGCTGCCGGAACCGTGTCGGCAGTCAGTGCCACGACATGCCGCAACCGCGCATGGGTAGCCATGTAGTGCAGCCGTTGGCCCGGAAACGCAGGATCGAGCGGAACATAGGCTGCGCCACTCTTCATCACGCCAAGCAGCGCGACCAGCATCTCCATACCGCGCGGCATGCAGATGCCGACCAGCTCGCCCACGCCGACGCCGCGCGCAAGCAGCGTATGCGCGACCGCACTGGCGCGGCGGTCGAGTTCCGCATAACTCAGCGAATGCCCATCGCATTCCACTGCGATGCGCTGCGGCGTGCGCGCGACCTGCGCATCGATCAGCGCGGTCAGCGTGAGCGCTCGCGAATCGACGGAAGCTTCGGCCGACTGCGCCGCTGGATTCGCTGGCCGATGGCTCACGAACAATGACAGCGCAGCGACACTGCCTTCGAAGCCCTGCGCAACCGCGCCGAGCAGTACCTCGTAAAGCGCGATCCAACGACGGATCGTGGCGACATCGTACAGCGCGGTCGCATAGTGCAGGTCGAGCGTGAGCGTTCTGCCGGTGTCGTTGAGATTGAAGAACAGGTTCCACATCAGCGCGGCACGCCGGCAATCGTGCAGCTCCTGCGTCAGTCCGCTGAACGCAATGTCGGGCAGCCGCGGATTGAGGTTGAAGATCACCTCGGTCAGCGGCGCGCGGCCGCGGTGCAGGCCGAGCGCACGCAAGATGTTCATCAACGTCAGATCCTGGTGCTCGGCCGTATCGAGCAGCACACCATGGGTGCGGCTCACCAGTTCGGCGAACGGCGTGTCGGCGCCGACTTCCAGGCGCAGCGGCAAGGTGTTGACGCCATCGCCGATCAACGCCCGGCTGCCGGCCACCGCCTGGCCGGCGAACGGAATCGCGATGGCGAAATCGTGCTGGCCGGAAAGCCGCGCGAGCAGTACGCCGAAGCTCGTCAACAGCAGGCTGTACAAGGTCACGCCGCGGCGCCGTGCCTCGCGCTTCAGCGCCATGGCGAGTTCCGCAGCGAACTCGTGGCGCTCGGTGCTGGCGACAAAGTCGGGCCGGCCCGTCGGCGCCCGATCGGCTGGCAATTGCAGCGGCGCCGGTGGTACCGCATAAAGACGCTTCCAGTAGTCGAGCTGGCCTGCGGCATCACCGCCGGCGCGGCGTGTGCGCTCGTCCAGCACGTAGCGCCGGAACGACTCCGCCACGGCCAGCTCCGGCACGCGACCTGCGACATACGCGTTGTAGCAGGTCGCCAGCTCGCCCATGAATACCGCCAACGACCAGCCGTCCATCACCAGGTGGTGCGACATCACGTGCAGACCGTAACGGCGTTCATCGAGTCGCACCAGGCTGAAACGCAGCAGCGGCGCCGAACTCGTGTCGAACGGCAGTTGCATCTGCGCTTCGCAGTACGCGGTGAAGCGCGCATCGGCCTGGTCGGCGAACGCCACATAATCGAGCTCGTGCAACGGCAACGGCACGTCCGCATGAACCTGTTGCGTGCGGCCGTCCGCTGCGAAACTGAGCCGGAATGCCTCGTGCCGGCTCCACACCATCGCCAAGGCGCGTTTCAGCGCAGCGAGATCGAGCGGCCCACCCAGGATGAGCGCCGCCGATTCGTTGAAGGCCAGAGTCGCGGCGCCGCCATACTGGCAACCCAGCCACTTTTCGAGCTGACCGTCGCTGAGTGGCACGTCCGCTGGCAGCTCGGCGTGGCCGCTCGACGATGCCGGCTGCGATGATTCATCGGCACGGGCAGTGATCGCGGTGACTCCCGACACAACTCCTTCCACCGTAGCGCGCGGCCTGAGCAGGCCTGCGCCCATCAGCGCATCGACGGTGCTCGTCACTGCCGCCACGATATGCGCCACTTCGGTATCGCCATGCGCCGCCGAGAGGAAGCAGTTGAACTGTTCGTAGACGTGCAGGCCGGCATAACGCAATCCGTACCAGAACAAGCTGGCGCAGGGCTGATCCTCGTCGGCGCGCACGCGCCACAGCGAACTGGCGCCAATCGCGCTGAGCGGCGCGCGGCGCGCCGCGAACACCGCGTTCAACTGGTCGATCAGCGCTGCAGTGCGTGCATTGAGCCCGACCTGCAGCGCAGGCCCTTGTTGCTTGAGATAAGTGAGCGCGGCATGCGCGGCGGCGAGTGCCAGCGGATGGCGCACGAAAGTACCGGCGAAATAGGTGACACCGGCTTCGGGATAACTGTCGTCGCCGAACTGCCAGTCGCCGCCATCCAGCGCATCCATCCAGTGTGCGCGGCCGGCGATCGCGGCGAACGGCAGTCCGCCGCCGATGATCTTGCCGTAGGTGGCGATATCGGCGCGTACCCCGTAGAACTCCTGCGCCCCACCCTGCGCGAGGCGGAAGCCGGTAATCACTTCGTCGAAGATCAACGCACAGCCGCCTGCGTCGCAGAGTTTGCGGAGCTCATGGACGAATGCCCGCGGCTGCAGCGTCGGGTTGCGACCCTGCACCGGCTCGATCATCACCGCGGCGAGATCGTGCGCACGCTCGCGGATGATGCGCAGCGCCTCGTCACTGCCGTACTCGAGCACCAGCACGTTCTCGACTGCATTGGCGAGAATGCCCGGCGCCGCGGCGATCGAGCGCAACTGGCGACTGCCGCGCACGATCACCTCGTCGAAGATGCCGTGGTAGGAATCCTTGAAGATCACGATGGTCTTGCGTCCGGTCACCGTGCGCGCGATGCGCATCGCACCCATCACCGCCTCGGAGCCGGTGTTGCAGAATGCGACGCGCTCCATCCCGGTCATCCCGCTGATCAACGCGGCGACCTCGGCGGTGAGCGGGTGCTGCGGGCCGATCTCGATGCCGGTGTGCAGCTGTGCAGTGACGGCGTCGACGATGCAGTCCGGCTGATAGCCGAGGAAATTCGCGCCGAAGCCATTCAATACGTCGATGTATTCGTTGCCGTCCAGGTCCCACAGCCGCGCACCCTTCGAGCGCTCGACCACGATCGGGTAGACCAGCTCCTTCCATAACGGGTTGAAGCCGGTAACCACGCGCGGATCGGCCATCAGGCGACGATGCTGCTGGCTGAATGCCTTGGACTTGCTGCTGCGAGCGTTGTAGCGGTGGATGAAGTCCGCGAGAAAATCGTTCTGCGCCGTCGTGAAATCGAATTGCCGCCGCGTGGTGATGCGCGCCGACGCGCCGAACGGGCGTTCCTTGAGATCAGCCGGCACGGCTTCCTCGCCAACGGCCTGCTGCTCCGGCTGCGCGCTTGCGCCCACCGACGCAGCCACCGCGGCAACCGGTGCGCCACTCAACGCCCTGAGCAGTTCGGTCTGCTGATTCATCAAGGCCATCTGGCTCTGGATCAGCTGCGCCAGCGCCGGATTGGCGGCGGCCGAAGCCACCACGGGAGCGGCGGCCACGGGCGCAGGGGCGATGTCCGGTGACAAACTCTGATCGACCAGCGTGGCCAGCTTGGAAACGCTGTCCAGGTCCTCCAGCAGCCGGCGAAACTTGAGCTTCACGCCATAGCGCCGCTCCAGCTCCAGGGCCGCCTGGGTCAGCGCCAGCGAATCCAGACCCAGGTCGACGAAGCTCGCATCGTCCTGCTCGGGACCAATGCGCTCGCCGCTGAGGTTTTCGAACATGCCGCGCAGTTCGGCCGCTAGTCGCAGCGCACGCGGTGCAGTCGAGATCGTGGTGGGCGCCGGCATGGGCGCGATTTCTTCCTGCATGATGCCTCCCTCTGTCGCGACCGAAGGCGCCGACGATGCGGCCACGGTTTCAACCCAGTAGCGCTCGCCATGAAACGGATATCCCGGCAAGCCCACGCGGCGGCGCGACTGACCCGCGTAATAACGTGTCCAGTCAGGCTCCGCACCCATGCACCAGCACTCCCCCACGGCCCGCGCCAGCTGCTCGGCCGCATCGCCAGCCTGCGCGGCCGGACCGAGCGAGGCAATCGCGCGGCCACGACCGTCCAGCATGCTGCGCGCGAGTCCGGTCAGTGCCTGCCCTGGCCCCACCTCGAGGCATAGCGTGGAACCCTGCACCAGGACATGACTCAGTGCGTCGGCAAAACGCACCGGCTGACGCAACTGGCGACACCAGTAGTCGGGCGAGGTCGCCTCTTCCGCCGTGATCGGTGCGCCGCTGATGCAGGAATAGAACACGCGCCGGGGCGGGTTCAGCTGCACGCCATCGAAGACACGGCGAAATACCGGCAGCGCGGCTTCCATCAAATTCGAATGGAACGCATGGCTGACGCGCAACCGGGTCGCTGCGACATCCTCCCTGGCCAACGCCGCAGCGAACAGGTCGATGGCCGTGCCGGTACCGGCCACCACCGTCATCCCGGGCGCGTTGAGCGTGGCGATTTCGACCCCGACCGGCAGTCGCGACGCCAGCTCGGCCTCGCCCATCCGCACCGCCAGCATCGCACCCGGTGGCTGCGCGAACATCGCCGCGCCGCGCGCGACCACGAGCGCAATGGCATCTTCCAGACTGAATACACCGGCGCGGCAAGCAGCGACGTATTCGCCGATGCTGTGACCAATCATGGCCGCCGGCTCATAGCCCCAGGATTCCCATAGTTCAGCCAGCGCGTACTCGACCGCGAACAGGGCCGGCTGCGTACACCAGGTTTCGGCGAGCGCTGTCTCGGCCATCGCTTCGTCGCCGGATGGCGGCAGGATGAACGCACGCAGATCACGGCCCAGGTGTCGTGAGGCAAGCTCGCAGCAACGCGCAAGACTGTCGCGGAACACCGGCTCGCTGGCGGCCAGTTCGCGCGCCATGTTGACGTGCTGCGAACCCTGACCGGGAAACAGGAAGACCAGTCGCGGCTTTGCTCCGCCGACCGCGCGCGCATCGAGCTTGCTCAGACGCTCACGCGCCTCGGCCACGCTGCGCGCCACCACGCAGGCGCGCGTCGCCATCGACTTGCGGCCAAGAGCCAGGGTATAGCCGATGTCTGCCAACTCGGCATCGGTGCGCGTTTCCAAAGCGGCGGCCAGACTGGCCGCGCGCCGACGCAGCGATTCCTCGTTGCGTGCCGACAGCACCAACAGTGTCGCGGCACGCCCGGCTGCCGGTGGCGACGCGAGCGGCGCTTCTTCCAGCACTACGTGCGCATTGGTGCCGCCGACGCCGAACGAACTGACGCCCGCACGGCGCGGCGTGTCGCCGCGCGGCCAGGCGATTTCTCGATCGGCCACGCGAAACGGCGTCCGTGCGAAATCGATCTCCGGATTCGGCGTGCGGTAATGCAGGGTCGGCGGGATGCATCCGTGTCTGAGCGCCAGTGCCGCCTTGATCAACCCGGTGACGCCGGCCGCCGCCACCAGATGGCCGAAGTTGCTCTTCACCGAACCGAGCCAGCAGAACTGATTCGCCGAGGTATCCGCGCGGAATGCGCGGGTCAGCGCCTCGACCTCGATCGGATCGCCGAGCGGCGTGCCGGTGCCATGTGCCTCGACGTAACCTATCGAATCGGCGCCAACACCGGCGCTCGCCAGCGCCTGCCGGATCACCGTCGCCTGTCCGCGCACGCTCGGCGCGCCGAAGCTGGCCTTGTCGCCGCCGTCGTTGTTGACCGCGACGCCACGGATCACTGCCCAGATCGGATCGCCCTGCTCGATCGCCTCGGCCAGGCGCTTCAGCACCACCACCGCGCCACCGGAGGAAAACAGCGTGCCGCTGGCCTGCGCGTCGAACGGCCGGCAGTGCCCATCCGCGGACTCGATGCCACCCTCGACCGGCACATGGCCCGACTCCTGCGGCACCACGATGTTGATGCCGCCGGCGAGCGCGAGATCGCATTGCCAGCTCATCAGCGCGTACCACGCCTGCGCGATCGCCACCAGCGAGGTCGAACAGGCCGTGTGGATGCTGAGCGCCGGGCCGGTCAGGTCGAGCCGATGCGCGACCCGGGTCGCGACATAGTCCTTCTCGTTGGCCAGCATCACGGCAAATTCGCCGGCGGCCTGCACCAGGTCCGCGCGCGACTCGACCAGCTTGCGGTAGTTGTTGTTCGATGTGCCGGCGTAGACACCGATGCTGCCGGGGAAGCGCTGCGGATCGACGCCGGCATGTTCCAGCGCGTTCCAGCACAGTTCGAGGAACACCCGCTGTTGCGGGTCCATCAGCAACGCTTCACGCGGCGGGATGCCGAAGAACGCGGCATCGAAGCGATCGGCATCGGCCATTACGCCGCGGGCAGCCACGTAACGCGGGTGGCTGGCAAGTTCAGCGGGAACCAGCGGGGACAGCTGATCCGGCGCAAAGCGCGTGATGCCCTCGCGTCCTGCCAACAGGCTCGCCCATAGCTCGTCGATCGAATTCGCGCCCGGGAAGCGCCCGGCCATGCCGACGATCGCGATGCCTTCCGTCGAGTAACTCATCGTGTGCCTCCGCTGCGCGGAGCAAAGCGCGACAGCGCGGCGCGCTGGTTCTCGGCGCGACGGGTTGCCGCCGTGTCGGATGTCGCCGCGGGCGGTGCTGCACGCAGCAACGCCGCCAGTTTCGCCACACTCGGATGTTCGTAGATCTGCACGGCCGTAAGGCTGCGGTAACCATGCCGGCGCAATTCGGTCAGTGCCCGCACCACCGTCAGCGAGCGCGCGCCGTAATCGAACAGATTCGCATCGACATCCAATGCTTCGAGGTCGAGCAATTGTCGCCACAAGCCAGCAAGCTGCTGTTCGAGCGATGCGTGCTCCGGCCACATGAGCGTGGTTTCGACCGTGCGCACCAGCTGTCGGCGGTCGATCTTTCCGCTTGCCGTCAGCGGCAGCGTCGTGTGCAGGACGAAGCTCTGCGGCACCAGATACGGTGCCAGTCCAGCCTCACAGTGCGTGCGCAAACGCGTCGCCAGCGATGCCTCGTCACTCTGGGCATCGTGTGCCACGACATGCGCCACCAGGCGCTTGCCCGCCCCCGTGTCCGTCGCTACAACGACGGCTTCCGCGATCGCGGGATGCCGGCACAACACGACCTCGATCTCCGCCGGCTCGATCCGGTAACCGTCCAGCTTGATCTGTTCATCCAGCCGACCGCGATAGTCGAGTACACCGTCACCGAGATCGCGCACGCGATCACCGCTGCGGTACCAGCGTTCACCCGTGCGTTCGATGAAGCGCTCGGCGGTCAATTCGGGACGATGGATGTAACCGGCGGCGAGGCAGTCGCCGCCGAGCAAAAGTTCGCCTTCGGCAGCGTCCACCACGTCGTTCCCTGCCGCATCCACCACACGCACGCGGACATGCGGCAACGCCCGTCCGATCGGCGGCAACTCGGGCCAGCCGGCGGGATCGCCGGACAATTCGTATGCGGTCACCACATGCGTTTCGGTCGGCCCGTAATGGTTGTGCAACACGCAGCCCGGCAACGCGCTGCACAGGGCGCGGATCGCCGGCGTGATGTGCAACTGCTCGCCGGCCGTGATCACGTCGCGCAGCTGGCGTGGCAACGTGCCGTCAGCCGCCACCGCTTCGGCCAGCGCCTGCAGCGCCACGTACGGCAGGAAGATGCGTTCCACCCGCTCGCGCTCGAGCAACGCAAGCAGCGCGTAGGGATCGCGGCGTTCCGCCTCGCTCGGCAGCACCAGGGTGCCGCCACTGGCCAGCGTCGAGAAAATTTCCTGGAACGACACATCGAAACCGAGCGGGGCGAATTGAAGTGTGCGCGCCGGCTTGCCGAGACGTGGATGGGCGACGTGCCAGTCGATCAGCCGCGCCAGCGGACCGCGCCGCATCGCCACGCCCTTGGGCCGCCCGGTGGAGCCCGACGTGAACAACACATAGACCAGCGCATCGGCATCCTCGGCAACCGGCGGGAACTCACCGACTGCACCGCCAACGACCGACTCCAGTGTCAGCACCGTGATCCCGGTGGTATCGAGTCCGGCCAGCAGCTCGGCGCGACCAAGCAGCAGCGTCGGCCGCGCGTCCGCCAGCATCATCGCCAGCCGCTCGCGCGGATAGTGCGGGTCCAGTGGCAGATAGGCCGCGCCCAGACGCATGGTCGCGAGGATTGCCGCGATGGTGTCCGGCGTGCGCTCTGCGGCGATCGCCACCACGCTGCCGGGTTTCATCCCGGCAGCGAGCATGGCCGCAACCAACGCACGCTGACGTTCCAGCAACTCGGCGTTGCTGCGCTCGCCGGCGGCGCCGGTCAACGTCGCCGTGGTGGTGGCGCAGGCAAGCGCAAGCACGGACCCGGATGCTGGATCCTTCGCCGACGCCTGCCGCTGAACCACCGGCCCTGCTTGACTGTTCACCCTTCGCCCCTGCATACCCGATTACGGGCCTGCCTTGCTGATCCTTCCACGCCGACAACACGTAAACACGCGCACCCGAAACATGTGTCACCGAAACCTGGGCGCATGACGCACCGGTAAATCTCGGCTTGCATCACTAGCGGTGCCTTTCAGCGCCGCCCCCAACCAGTATTCCGGTTTGCCCCGGCATGCTCGGCCAGACCGAGCAGCGGCCCGAGCAGGCCGAAGTAAGCGCCGAGCGCCAGCGCCTTGCCGGAACTGCCCAGACGGCGGCGCTCATCCGTCACATCACCGACGAACGACGACCAGTTGTCCGGTCCCAACTGATCGAACGCCACCGAGATCGTCATGTTCAGACTGCGCGCGGTATGCCACCAGCCGCAGGGCAGGAACAGGGTCTCGCCGGCATGGATCACAATCTTCTGCGACTGCGCATCGCGTAGCAGCGGGTAGCGTTCGTAATCCGGGTGATGGTGATTCTTGATCGACGACTGCCACGGCATCTCGGGATTGACGTAGAGCAGATGCTCCTGCCCCGGTGCGTACACGGTGAACTCCTTGTCGCCGTGCAACTGGGTGATCCAGGCATGCAGGTGCATGACGTCGTAGTGCAGATACGGAAACTCGCCGCCGGGACCGCCAAAAAAGATTTCCAGGTTGTTGACGTAGCGGAACAACCCCTGTGGAACCAGCGGATTCGCCTGGCGATCCGGCAGGCTGTACTGGAAGCGCGGCGTGACTTCGCCGAGTAGCTCGCGGAAATCCTTGGCGATCTCGAACTTGCATGGATACGGACCCGGATGATCGGCCGTCGAAGCTTCGAGCAGGTCGATCAGTTCGCGCAGACGATAGTCGTGCCCGCGCACCCGTACCGTGTGATCGCCATATTCGCGGCGAAAGAAGTCCGGTGTACCGCGGCCATACACCGGCCACTCCCGAGCCGCATCGGTCAGGATCACTGGTCGTCGTGGCTTGCGGTAGTTCTCGATGAACTCGGCCATCCCCAGTCCGGCGCGACGTTCCACCGGCGCAACCCCAGCCTGGCGCACGTCATCCGATTCGCCTGCCGCAACGGATTCCCGGGCATTCATGCCTGCCTCCTGTATCGCATCGACGCGTCCGTCGTTGCCAAATGCACTACGTATCGTGGACGCCACATCTAACGTATTCCCCAATCGGCGCACTGGTTCGCGCCGAAGCGCTCCGCCAGACCAAGCACCGGACCCAGCACACGCAGATAAGTACTCAGCGCGAATGCCCTGAAACGCCGTCCTGCGCGACGTTCCGCCGCGACGACCTCACCAACGAACTCTCTCCAATTGTCGGGACCCAACTGATCGAAGCCGATCGTGATCCCCATGTTCAGACAGCGCGCGGTATGCCAGGTGCCGCAGGGCAGGAACAGGGCTTCGCCGGCATGCACAACCACCTTGTAGCTGCGCACCTGGCGGAACAGCGGATAGCGCTGGTAATCCGGATCCTCGGAATGCTCGACCCCGGACAGCCAGGGTTTCGCCGGATCGATATACATCAGGTGCTCCTGCCCCGGCTCGTACAAGGTGAACTCCTTGTCGCCGTACAGCTGGGCAATCCACGCATGCATGCGCAGGTAGTCGTAGTGCAGATAAGGGAACTGGCCACCCGGGCCGCCGAAGAAGATCTCCAGATGATTGACCCATTCGAACACTCGCTTGGGCACCAGCGGATGCGTGTGGCGATTCGGCAGGCTGCAGGCAAAGCGTGGGCTGATGTCCGGCAGCAGCGCGCGGCAGTCCGAAAACGTACACGGGTACGGTCCCGGGTTCGCGGCGGTGGAGGCCTGCTGCAGTTCGATGACCTCGGCCAGACGGTAGTCGCGTCCGCGTATCCGGATCGGCCGATCGCCATGCTCGCGATGGAAATACTCCGGCGTGTAGCGGCCGCAGGCTTTCCAGTCGCGCAACGCATCGGTCAGGATCACCGGACGTCGTGGCCACCGGTATTGACGGACAAAATCATCCACGCCGATGCCGCTGACGCGTTCGACTCGCGGGAACTCGTCCATCGCGACACCGTCTGCCACCGAGGACACTGTGTTCACGTCTGTCACCCCCCGTTCCCCGGACGACCCTGGCAAATCATCCATTGTTGCAACTGGCGGCTGCCTTACATGATCGTGCCGCCATATTCCGTGCTTCAGTAGGCACTATACCTCTGAAATGAGAGCAAAATACTGTCCAACAGGGGGCTGGGGAGCCAGCCAACTGGGCTATGCCATCTGTCGGGACTTGTCCGGAGCTTCTCGCGACGCGAGACTCTTGCCGTTGGCCTCTCGCCAGCGTGAGGAATCGCAGCTACACGCTGATTGTTGATGAATGGCGCAACGCGTTGGATCTGCCGCTTTTCGTATGAACCAAGTTCCGCAACCTACAGGGTGCCGATGTGGAATACGACTTGCCCGATGGCCCGATTTCCAACCTGTTCCTCGTTGGCGCGCCGAAATGCGGAACGACATCCCTTTACGAATATTTACGCCAGCACCCGCAGATATTTTTTCCTGCGGACGAAAGAAATTACTGGCGAACGAAGGAACCCAATCACTTCTGTCCGGAACTCGAGATTCTGGAGAAATATTCCATCAAGGATGAGCGCAGCTACCTTGATCTTTACAAGGGCAGCGAGAGAGCGATGTGGCGTGGCGATGCGTCGCCTTACTATCTCTGTTCCGAATCAGCGCCCGAAAGGATCAAGCAGCACTGTCCGAACGCACGTATCCTGGTAACGCTGCGGCCGCCGGTCGACATGATGCACTCTTACCACCGGGACCTCCTGCACATCCATCTGGAAGATACTGTCGACTTTTACGATGCGATCGGCGCAGTGACCACGCCGCAAGGCGGATTGTCTGTCCGACAACCGGGCCGGGCCCCGAAGTATCTGGACTATTTTTCCATCAGCCGTTTCGCCCCTCAGGTGGAACGCTATTTGTCCGTGTTCGGCCATGATTCGGTAAAGGTGCTTCTGCTTGAGGACATCGCTGCCGAGCCAAAGGCCGCATTCAGGGCGATTCTCTCGTTCCTCGGTGTCGACAATTCGTTCCAACCCGAATTTCGCGTGCACAACGAAACAACTTCCGAAAAATCGCCGCTCGAGCGCTGTCTCAGTTCCATATACGCACTCCCCGGTGTAAAACAGCTGTCACAGTCGATGTTTCCTTACCCGGTAAGACACAGGGTGCTGTCTGCCGTGCGCCGCAAGTCGCGTCATGCCGCGCCGCGTGACCCTCGGGATGACCAGCTGCGGGAGCTGTGCGCGCCTGATGTCGCGCGCCTATCGGCCTTGATTGGGCGCGATCTTGGCCACTGGCAATTTCCGCCTCGGTCATAGCCGCATCCCTCGCAGCAAGTCATATGCAATGAGTCATAAATGAACGGCACCGTGGGCAACTTCGAGTTGCCTGTCGATGCTCGCGATTGACCATCGGCCCAACGTACTAGCCTTTTTGTTCACCTTGACGCACATGCCGCAGAGCGCGCGGAATACCACAGTTCATTCCTGCATGGTTCGCCATGTCGCATCCCGATTTCAGCATAATCATCCCGACGCACAACCGTTGTACCCTGGTTGAACGTGCGGCAGAGAGTGTGCTGACCAGCGCAGCGAACGCCGACTTGGAAATCATCGTGGTCGACGATGCCTCGACCGACGACACGGTGCAGGTGCTGCAGGAGAAGTTCCGGCACGAAACGCATGTGCGGACCCTCCAATTGGAGATCAACGCAGGTCCGTCGACGGCCCGCAATTGCGGTCTCGCCGCGGCGACTGGCGACTTGATCCTGTTCCTGGATTCCGATGACACGCTGTTACCCGATGCGCTCGCGTTTGCGCAGGCCGCCTTTCAGCAAGTTCCGGAGATGCAGTTTCTGACCTTGGAGGGCGAGAAACTTTCGCTCGAATGGCACACGTTTGAACAAGGGATTGTTCGGAGTGGCAATCCAGGCTGGCACGCGGAAAATTTCACGGCCGACCTGCTGCAAAAACGGCCACTTGAGCCACCGGACGGTGTTGACAGTCCGACACGAATGCTCGAAGTCGGCGATCTTTTCCCCGCGGTCCTGTTCGGCGATCTGTTCTTTCTTTCCGGTCTCATCATCCGCAGACAAGCTGCGCTTGCTGCCGGGCCGTTCAATCTGCGCTATCGCTATCTCGAGGATTGGGATTACACGGCGCGCTTATGCCTGACTGGTATGGGCGGCTACCTCGATCATGTCGGATTTCATCGCGAAACCGGGCGCCCCGACCAGCTGGGCAGGGTCGGAACCGCATGGCGCCGCGCGATAATGCATCAACACGTGCTGGCAACAGTACGAGCCACCGGCCTCGCTGACAGCTTCAAATCTCAGCTGCTGCTCCGGCGCGCGCAAGCGGCGGCCGACTACTGGCTTGGACGCTGCCTGCTTGAACAACGTCATGACCACCTCGGGCGCGGATACCTGTCACGGTCGCTTCGGCAAGCCTACAAGCCGGTCAAGAGCTTGATCTGGCTGTTCGGCGGCCACCAATTGGCGCGGATGCCTCGCTACTTGTCAGAACCCTGACGATCGCGCCATCGCGTGCACTGCTTCACTCTCGTTCCCGCTGATTCTCCCGGCATATACCTCCCAAGCATGCCCCGGCAGGCGTCATTCAAGTATCCTGTCGATGAAGCAGGTGGATGCGCATGCCACAGTAAAACCGGTCATGGCAGCGCATCACCCTTGAGGGGAAAAACTTGGCGCGCGAGACCGACTTTCTCGATCTGTACAAGATCCTGGGATTGAACCCCGGCTGCGAATTGGCCGAGTTCAAACAGGCCTATCGCCGCCGCGTGGCCGTGCTGCATCCGGACCGCCGGGCCAACGATCACGTCGATACGATTGCCGCCGAGCGGCTGCAGCAACTCACCTCACTTTACAGTGCTGCGATGGAATTCGAACGGCGTCACGGACGCCTTCCCGGTGCCCCTCCGGTACGGCCACCCCCGGCCGAAGCCAACCTATCTGCGCCACCCCAGCCACCCACCATCCAACCGCCTCCGCGGCGATCACGATGGCTGCTGGTCGTGCCAGCGACGATTGTCTGCATCGTGTGGCTGTTATGGGGTACCGGGTGGCTTCCCGGAAGCGACGAGCCCGAGACAGCCGCACCGTCGTCATCGCCGGCCACGCCGATCGATGGTGTCACGGGTCAACGCGAAGCGGCACAACCGGCGATACTCAAGCTCGGCATGGACACCGATGCCGTGCGCGCCATCGAAGGCGACCCCGCGTTGTTCAGCGGGGATCGCTGGGAATACGGGCCTTCATGGATACGCTTCGACAACGGCAAGGTGGCGGACTGGTACAGCTCATCGCTGCATCCGCTGAAGACAGCCACCGCGCGCCCGACGCCCAGGCACGATTGATACGACCACGGAGGGCTGCCGATCATGTGTGGAATCGCGGGCTTTTACGGACCCACACCGGCGACGGGTGAAGAAGCGCGCGCCACGCTCGATCGCATGATCCGCACCCTGCACCATCGTGGCCCGGACGGCTACGGTTTCCATGTCGGGCCCGGCATCGGGCTGGCCCACGCGCGACTGTCGATCATCGACCTGGTCAGCGGCGAGCAGCCGATCCACAACGAACGGCGCAACGTGTGGACCGTGTTCAACGGCGAGATCTTCAACTACGTGGAATTGCGCGCCACGCTGGAACGGCAAGGCCACCATTTCTACACGCAATCCGACACCGAAGTGATCGTGCATCTGTACGAGCAGCACGGCGATGCCTTCGTCGAGCATCTCAACGGACAGTTCGCGATCGCGTTATGGGACGGCGAACGGCGCCGCCTCCTGCTGGCACGCGATCGCGCAGGTATCCGGCCGCTGTTTTACACACGCGCGGGCGCCAATCTGTGGTTCGGTTCGGAAATCAAGTCGCTGCTGGCGGTGCTGCCGCAATGCGCGACACTCGATCCGCTGGGTCTGGTACAGACCTTGACCTACTGGGGTCCGGTGGATCCCGACACCTTGTTCAAGGGTGTTCGCAGCCTGCCGCCTGGCCATCTCCTGGCGATCGCCGCCGATGGCAGCGAAACGCTTAGCCAGTACTGGGACTGGACCTTTCCGTCGACGTCGAAGCACACCGGAACAGATGGTGGCCGCACGCACGACTCCGTAGAGCAGGCGACCGCCGAGCTGCGCGCCTTGCTGATCGATGCGGTACGCCTGCAGCTGCGCGCCGACGTCCCGGTCGGCGCCTATCTCAGCGGGGGCCTGGATTCGTCCGGCATCGTGGCACTGATCCGCAGTTTCACGAACACCCCGGTACGCACGTTCTCGGTAGCGTTCGACGAGGCGGAGTTCGACGAGAGCGCGCAGCAGTCGGCGATGGTCCATCATCTCGGCACGGATCACACCACCCTGCATTGCTCCCGCCGGGACATCGGTGAGGCATTCCCGCAGCTGATCCGGCACACCGAGGCACCGCTCCTGCGCACCGCCGCCGCACCGCTGATGCTGCTGTCGCGGCGCGTGCGCGAGGAGGGTTACAAGGTGGTACTCACCGGCGAGGGTGCCGACGAGGTATTCGGTGGCTATGACCTTTTCAAGGAAGCGAAGATTCGCCGCTTCTGGGCGCGCCAGCCCGATTCCCGGTTTCGACCCAGACTGTTCGAACGGCTGTACGGCTACCTCGAGCATTCGCCGGTCGCCAGCGCGGCCCTGGCGCAATCGTTCTTCGGCAAGGGCATGCAACATCTCGATCGGCCGATCTTTGCGCACGTGCCACGCTGGACCACCTCGCAGCGGGCGCTCGCGTTCCTGTCGCCCGAGCTGCGCGCGAGTGTCGGCGAGTGGGAGCCGCTTGCCTGGTACGAACAGCGGCTGCCGTCCGGAATCATGGCGTGGAGCCCGCTGGCGCGCGACCAGTATGTGGAGGCCAAATCGCTGCTCGCCGCCTATCTGCTACCTGCCCAGGGCGACCGCGCGGCGATGGCGAACTCGGTCGAAGGCCGCTTTCCCTATCTCGATCACCGCCTGATCGAATTCGCCAACCGGCTGCCGCCGCATTGGAAGATCCGCGGCCTGACCGAGAAATACCTGCTGCGCCGCGCACTGGCCGGCCTGCTGCCGGATGACATCCTCAAACGCACCAAGCAGCCGTACCGCGCACCCGACAACCCGAGTTTCTTCTTCGACGGCGAACCGCTGGACTACGTGGCGGATCTGATGAGTGGTGCGCGCATCCGGAGCGCCGGCTATTTTGACGCGACCACGGTGGGCCGCCTGTTCGACAAGTGCCGCCGCGGCCGCGTGATCGGCTTTGCCGACAATCAGGCCTTCGTCGGCATCCTCTCGACCATGCTGCTCGACGAGCTTTTCATGCGCCAACGCGCCGCCTGACCCGCACCGGCAACCCCGTCGTGGTCATCGAATTCGGCTAATCTCGATATACCTTTGTGGCATTGCTGGAGGGGGCGCATGTCAAGCGAAGCGGCGGCGATCGAAACCAAGGTGCGCGGCTACATCCTGGAAAATCTCCTGTTCAGCAGCGACGCTGCCGAACTGCCCAACGATGCCTCGCTGCTGGAGCGCGGCGTGATCGACTCCACCGGCGTGCTCGAGATCATCCTGTTTCTCGAAGGCGAATTCGGCATCCAGGTGAAGGCCAGCGAGATGCTGCCGGAGAACTTCGACTCGGTGAACAACATGGTGCGCTTCGTGTGTCGCCTGCAGGGCGTTGTGTGAATTCGCATCCGCAGCGCCTTTTGCACGACAGCCTGCTGGCCAATGCCGCCAGCCCGGTGCTGGCGCGCAAGGCGGCCGTCGTTGTCGAGGGCAATGCGCACACCTATGCCGAGTTGCTCGACAGCGCCTCGCGACTGGCGACGGCCCTGCGCGATCGCGGCATCGTGCGCGGCGATCGCGTGGCGATCTACATGGACAACAGCTGGCCGTGCGTCGTGTCGGTCTACGCGACCCTGCTCGCGGGCGGCGTGTTCCTGCTGATCAATCCGCAGACCAAGGCCGACAAGCTCGGCTTCATCCTCGACGACAGCGGCGCCCGGCTGTTGCTGACCGATAGCCACCTCGACAAGGAATTCCTGCCGCTGCTCGCTCACGCGACTCACCTCATGGGAGTGATCTGCTCCGGCAACCTAACTACTGGACACGGCATCGTCGCCTTCGACGATGTGATCCGCGACACCCTCCCGCTGACCGAGCCGGCCGCCACGATTCCACTCGACCTTGCTGCGCTGATCTACACCTCGGGCAGCACCGGCCAGCCCAAGGGTGTGATGCAGACCCATCAGTCGATGGTGTTCACCCTCGGCAGCCTGGTCGAGTATTTGCGCTTGGGTCGCGACGAACGCATCCTGTGCGTGTTGCCGCTTGCCTTCGACTACGGCCTGTATCAGCTGCTGATGACGGTGTGCCTCGGCGCAACGCTGGTGCTGGAGCGCTCGTTCACTTACCCGGCGCAGGTGTTCGCGCGGATGCAGGCGTTCGGCGTCACGGTATTCCCCGGCGTGCCGACCATCTTCGCCATGCTGCTCTCAGCGCACCAGCGCGAGCCGCTGTGCTTCGCCGGTGTGACACGGGTGACCAATACGGCCGCCGCGCTGGCTGATGCTTCGGCCACCCGTCTGCGCGAGATTTTCCCGAGCGGACTGATCTACAAGATGTACGGGCTCACCGAATGCAAGCGTGTGAGTTATCTGGAACCGGAACTGGCCGAAACCAGACCCGGCTCGGTGGGCAAGGCCATCCCGGGTACCGAGGTCTATCTGCTGTCTGCCGAAGGGCAACCCACGCCGGTGGGCGAGACCGGCATTCTGCATGTGCGTGGCCCGCATGTGATGCTGGGCTACTGGAATCGACCCGATCTGACCGGGCAGATGCTCCGGCCAGGCAGGCTGCCCGGCGAACGCGTGCTATGCACGCACGACCTGTTCCGCATGGATAAGGAAGGCTATCTTTACTTTGTCGGCCGCAGCGACGACATCATCAAGACCCGCGGCGAAAAGGTCAGTCCGGTCGAGGTCGAAAACGCCATGCATGCGATCGCCGGCATCCGCGAAGCTGCGGTGATCGGCGTTCCCGATGCCTTGCTGGGTCAGGCGATCCGCGCCTACGTGGTACTGGAGCCAGGCACCTCGTTGAGCGGCAAGCAGATCCGCGCGTTGTGCGCGGCGCGTCTGGAGAATTTCATGGTGCCGCAGGACATCGTGCTGTGCACGGATCTCCCGAGAACCGCTACCGGCAAGGTCAGCAGGAAGGCACTCCTGGAACAGTACGCGCACTGAGCGAATGCCCTTGAACGATCTCTACCGAACCCTGCTCGACCGACTCGCCGCCGGCCTGGTACAGCTTCCCGACAAACCGGAAGAGACCCCGGAAAGCACGCTGCGCGCGCTGTGGTACACCGCTGCCGGCCAACCCCGTTCAGTCATGGCAGCGCGGGATGGCGACTTGCCTGCGCTGCCTGCCGATGGTGCGCCCAGGCAAATCCTGGAGCGCCTGGTCGACCGCCGTCTTGCCGGAGTCCCACTGGCACATCTGACGGGGCGCCAGCATTTCATGGGACTGGAGATGCTGGCCGGTCCGGCGGCGCTGGTCCCGCGCCGGGAAACCGAGCTGCTGGCGCGCGCCGCCATCGAGCTCGCGCATCGGATGTCGGTCCGGGTGCTGGACGTATGCACCGGTTGCGGCAACCTCGCGCTCGCCATCGCCAGGCATGTCCCGCATGCGGAGGTATTCGGCGCGGATCTCAGTGCGGACGCCGTCACCCTGGCCATCCGCAATGCCGTCCATCTCGGGCTCGACGCACGCGTCCAGTTTCGCGCGGGAGACCTGCTCATGCCCTTCGACACGCCGGATTTCCACGGTCAGGTGGATCTGCTGACCTGCAATCCCCCTTACATCAGCAGTGCCAGAATCGGCACGATGGCAGACGAAATCGCCAGCCATGAGCCGCGGCTCGCCTTTGACGGCGGTCCCTTCGGAGTGACGATTCTGCTGCGGCTGATCGACGAGGCACCCCGTTTTCTCCGCCGCGGCGGCTGGCTCGCGTTCGAGGTCGGACTGGGACAGGGGGCCGCGCTGGTAAAACGATTGCAGGGCCATGCGCACTTCCGGGAAGTGCGCCCGCTGCTTGATGACGACGGGGCGATTCGTGCCATTCTCGCGTGCGGCACATAGGGGTGTTGTAAATTTTCCCGACGGCACGCGCCTGATCAGAGTGCGACAACCGGGCGCAACCCACAGGAGGCCATATGGGTGAACTGGACTGGCGTGTGCTCGACCTTGACTACGCGCGCGAAGCAGAGCGGATTGCGGCGCGCTTGCGCGAAGCCACCGCACGCATGCTGCACAAGCGCGGCCTTGTGGTTGCCATTTCCGGTGGCGTCGACAGTGCCGTGTGCGCCGCCCTCGCGGTGAAGGCGCTCGGCGCGGAGCGTGTGCTCACGCTGATCCTGCCGGAACGTGATTCGGCGGACGCCAGCGCCGTGAAGGCGCGTGCGCTCGCCGACCATCTGGGCGCCCGCGCAGAAACTTTCGACATCGCACCTGCGCTGACTGCGATCGGCTGTTACGAAGCACGCGATGCCGCCGTGCGCAGGGTATTGCCGGAATACGACGACAACTGGCGCATGAAGATCACGATCGCCGGCGGCACCGATGGGCGCATCAATCACTTCAACTTGGTTGCCCAATCGCCAGACGGTGCGCTGCACGAGAAGCCGCTGGGTCTCGGCGAATACCTGCAGATCGTCGCTGCCACCAGCTTCAAGCAGCGCCTGCGCAAGACCCTGGAATATTTCCACGCGGACCGGCTGAACTATGCCGTCGTCGGCACTCCCAACCGGCTCGAATATGACCAGGGCTTCTTCGTCAAGAATGGCGATGGCTCGGCCGACATCAAACCGATCGCACATCTGTACAAGACCCAGGTGTATGGCATGGCCCATCATCTTGGCCTGCCGGAGAGTGTGGCCACGGCCGTACCGACGACCGACACCTACAGCCTGGCGCAAGGCCAGGACGAGTTCTATTTCGCACTGCCCTGGCGATCGATGGATCTCGCGCTATGGGCGCTGGAGCACGAGGTGCCGGCAGCGGAACTGGCGCGTGCACTCGATATCGCGCCCGCCGCTGCGCATGCAGTCTACGAAGACATCCGCAACAAGCGCCGCAGCACCCGTTATCTGCATCTGCCTCCGATCCTGCTGGCTGACACGACGCCAGTGGATACGCTCGCGTGAATCCCGATGTGCCGCAGCCAGCCCCGGTCTACCTCGCCTGCACCGGCGAGCCAACGCGCGATCGCGACATCGTGCTGTCGGTCTGGCAGGAAGCGCTCGACCATACCTCGCGATCACATGCGGCGAAATTCGACTGGTTCTATCTCGGCTGTCCCTGGGGCACGCCGTTGTTGGAACTGCTCAAGCACATGCCTGCGTCCGCGTGTATCGGCACCGCCGCGGCGGGGCCGCGGCGCATGCTCTGGAACGGTCGCGCGATCCGTGCCGGCGTACTGGTCGACATGGCGGTCGCCGCGCAGCACCGCACACTTGGCCCGGCCCTGACACTGCAGAACGGACTCCAGGCCGCTGCTGCCGAACGCTTCGATCTGCTATACGGCTTTCCCAACCCCAAGGCAGTCGCCGTGGCCAAACGCGCCGGTTATCCCGTGATCGGCGAATTGCGGCGGTATTCGTGCGTGCTGCGCCACGGCAGCTATTTCGCGCGCCACATGCCGAAGCTTCTGGCGCAACCGCTGGGATGGCTGTTCGACACATGGCGTGACGCGCGGCGGGCCATCCGTGCGCGATTCGATGCGAGCCTGACCAGCACCTGGTGTGATCGCGCAGACCCGCGGATGGACGAACTCTGGCGCAACTCCGAGCACGGCGACGGGCTGATCGCCGTGCGCGATACGGCGTTGCTGCGCTGGCGCTTCGATGAGTTGCCAGGCATCAAGACACGTTATCTCTGCCTGAGTGAGCGCAGCGATGGGCCATTGCAGGCCTGGTTCGCCTGCCAGGTCGACGGCACGAGTCTGTGTGTACGCGACTTTTGGTCGCGCGACGCCGCATGCGGGAGCAGCCGGGCGCAGATCGATGCGCTGATCCGTGCGGCCCGTCGCAGCCCCGATCGGCATGCTGCCATCTCCGTCGAATACGCGGCGCCGGCGTCCAGGCTCTCGGGCTGGCTTGCTGCTGGATTCGTCGAACGCGACCGCCAACCCATCGTCGGTTGCTGGCTCGATACAACGGACGGACGGCAGGCACTGGCGAACTTCCATCTGACCGCCGCCGACGAGGACGAATAGCTTGACCCATGGCCACCTCGAGAAGCGGCGCGGTGAATTTGCGGATGACGGTAACGAAAAGAGCCCGGCCTTGCGGCCGGGCTCTTCACTTGAATCACCGGAACAGCTGCATGGTCTTGCGCAGCTGCCAGGTACTTGTGACTTACTGCACCGTCAAAGTGATGTCGTCCAGCACGAACGAAGTCTGCTTTGAAGAGTTTTCCGTGCCGGTGAACTTGATCGTCACCGTCTGGCCGATATAGGCGGCAAGGTTGCTCGTGTGCACCGTGTAGCCGCTGGCGGCATTGAGGTTCGAGTAGGTCGCCAGAGTCTTCAGCACCCTACCAGCACTGTTCAGTACCTGCACGGTCAGCTTGTCATTGGCAGTCGTTCTCGTGGTCTCCGCCGTATCGATATGCAGGTAATACGACAAGGTGGCCTTGGTCTTGCCAGCCGGAATGGTCACTGACTGCGACAGTGTGTCGGTGTGTGTCGTGCCCCAGCCACTCACGCCCGCAAACCAGGTACCGCTATGCGCGACCTCAGACTTGCAGATGCTGCTGTTGCACAACACGCCGGCGGTCATCGACCACGGCGCGGCGCTCCCGTTTTCAAAGCCGGGATTACCCAGCAGCTGGGTTGAGCCTACACCGCTGGAAACCGTCACCGATGCCGTCTTCGCGCTGGTCTTGCCGCTGACGCTGTCGGTCACGGTTTCGGTCACGCTGTAAGTGCCGGCTGCCGCATACGTATGGCTCGGGCTGGTGGCCGTCGAAGTGCTGCCGTCACCGAAGGTCCACGCATGCGTACCGATGCTGCCACCCGAATCAGTGGAGCTATCGGTGAAGGTCGCCGTCAGGCCGCTGACGCTGCTGGTGAAGTTGGCGGTCGGCGTGCCACCGGGGCTGGCGACGGTCACGGAGGCCGTCTTGGAGCTGGTTGCACCGCTGACACTGTCGGTCACCGTTTCGGTCACGCTGTAAGTGCCGGCTGCCGCATAGGTGTGGCTCGGGCTGGTGGCCGTCGACGTGCTGCCGTCGCCGAAGGTCCACGCGTGCGACGAGATGGTGCCGCCGGTATCGGTGGACGAATCGGTGAAGGTGACCGCCAGGCCACTGGCGGTAAAGCCGAAGTTGGCTACCGGAGTTCCGGGTGTCGGTGTCGGTGTCGGTGTCGGTGTCGGTGTCGGTGTCCCGGACGCATTCACACTGAAGTCGAGCACACCCTTGGCGCTGCTCATGGTCGTGCCGCCAACACTCACGCTTACCGTCTGCACATTGCCGCTGGTGGATACGGCAACGGTGTAACCGGTGCTCGGCGCCAACTCCGTGATGATGTGATGCGCGGCAACGGCAGCCACGCTGTAGCTGATGTTGCCGGCAATCGGCGTACCGGCCGCACCGGCACTGTTGATCACCACGCTGTTGCCGTCACTGGCCGGAAGTTGCACGCCGACGATGGCGCCCTGAACGACCGTTACCGGAAGGGCGGTCGCGACGTTTGCCGCCGATGACGACAGGTCGAACACCGTCAGCCACTGCTGACCGACATTCGAGTTCGGTGCCCGCACCTGGACCTGCCACGCCTTGACCGGCGCGGCGTCCGCATACAGCGCTGTCGTTGTCGTCGTCGCATTCGTCGGCAGCACCGTGGTCATGGCACCGGCGTATTGGCCGTTGTAGGTGATGTCAAAGCGATTTTCGCCGGCCGCCGCACTGCCCTTGACCGGGCTGGCCGGGAAATGCCAGGCCAGGAATTGGTCGTAACTGGCGCTGCCGTCCGTGGTGCGGTCGTAGACCACGAAGCGGTTCGGGCGCAGGTAGACGATCTGGCGCGCCCAGCTGGCTACCGCCGGGCCCGCGGCGAACTTGCGGTACATGTCTTCCAGGTGCGTCGCCTGCACATAGACATAGTCCGAGCCATCCTCGTACGCGGACACTTGCGTGCGCACCTGGTTGTCTTCGGCGGTGTAGGCGGCCTGACCATACGGTTCGGCCAGCGTGGTACCACTCATGTTTCGCACATAAAAAATATTGTACGGACGGCGATTGCCCTGGGTGTCATTGCTGGCATTGAAGCTGCCGTAATTGTCGTTGTAGACATCGTTCTCCGCAGCCGTACCGCTGGGATTGTGCACGGCCCAGCCGGTGGCGTTGAGCAGCAGCGGCGTGCCGCCGCGAACCAGGGCGAGACTGCCCTGATCGAAGTACTCCTCACCCTGGCCCGGATTGTTGATGTAGGGGCCGGCTCGGAACGACATCCAGCTTGCGCCAGTCCCCCAATCGGAACGCGCCGCCACCGCGCCCATGCCTGACGCGAGATACGAAGCCGGCAGCGTGCTCAAGGGAGCCGTGGCCGCATTCGGATCCACTTCCAGGAAGGCCAGCCAGGGATCGGCTGCACCGTAATTGGAAGTGGCTGCATTGACCGCCGCAAGATACTGGTTGAATACGCCGGCCTTGGATGAATTCCAGTAGGTCAGCTCGCCGAGGATCTGCTGGAACATGCCTACCTGGGTTGTCCCCGGAGGCAGCGTGGTGGAATTGGAGTGGTTGGTGTCGCGATCGTCGAAATAGGTCAACGATGGCCAGGTGAAGTGCATCGCATAGTCGGCGCTGTCCAGCGGATAGCTGTAGGGCGCGGCGGCGTGAACCAGATCCTGCCCGGTGGCCGTCTTCACTTCGCGCGCCGGCAGGCTCATGTTGAGAATGCCGAACGGTGCGTAATTGGCGAAGCCCTCGGGCCAGCCACCGCCGGACAGATGCTGGGCGTAATACGGCTGGACAAACTTGCCGAACTGGTTGGTGAGCCAGTCGTTCCACTGCGTCGGGCCGCTCGGGTTTTCGTCGTAGGTGGCCAGGGCAATCACGGCCTTGGCATGGAAGTAGCCGGCAAAATAGTTGCTTTGCGGATGCGCGTATTCAAAGGCCGCGCATCCGCCCGGCTTTTCCCAGGCCGTGATCCAGGCGTTTGCCGTGGTGTAAACCTGCGTGCGCTGGGCCGGCGTCAACAGGTCATAGACCCAGTCGTAGCCAAGGCCGAAACCGACGCCATAGAAACGCATGACATAGCCGGAATCGGTGCACGGATCCTCGCCTTGCGCCGTGACCGGGGCGGACATCTTGAGCAGGATATCCACGGCCTTGGCGCCATACGGCGCCGCCGCCGTCGGGTTGCTCGACTTCAATGTCTGGTAGCACATGCCTTCGGCCAGCAGCGCGGGCAGATAACTGTCGCCTTGATAGCCCTGACCCAGATTCGGCAGATTGGGGTAGGTCGCACCGGTGGGGTAATTGACGGTGCCGCCGATGTAGGCATCACACGTGGCCTTCAGCGCCTGCCATTGCGGGGTGTTGGCCGCTGCACGTTGACTCAGCGCGGTCAGCGTATTGGCATCGAGCAGCAGGCGCGGGTGCGGCGCCAGAGTCACAGCTCCGACAGCAAGCGGCAGCATGAAAGCCAAGGCACCAACGACGCCGCGAACGCTGCGTTTGTAGAGTGATTTTTTGTTACCTGAAACTCCACTTGAATGCGAGATGGAACGCAAATCGACTGTGGTAGTAGATGCCGACGGGCAAAATGACGCACGTAATTCTTTCTTGTTGTAACAAGACATAGGGGGGGGTTCCGCGAAATGAGATGACGCAAGGCCCGGAGCCGGATCGGTCGCTGTAAAGCCGACGGATTGCTTCATGCACGGCGGGGGGGACATGAACGTTATGTCGAGGATGTGTCAATTTCTCTCGACTGCGTCACGTTACGAATGATCGGAAATTCGTGCGCCGAATCCTTGCGCCACGCTGCGGAGCTCGCATAACCCTGTACGAACACCACGCGCAGCGCGGCAGTCAAATGCGCCGAAAACGCCCCCGGATAGCGGAAAAAACACCCGCAGCATCAACTGCAATCGTTGCCGATTGCGCGGCATCTGCATGAACGACAGTTGCCACATGTTGTATCGATCTACGTGATCGTTACAGGTGAGATGGCGTCTTCCTGCTGATCAATCCGCAAGCTCGATTTCGCCCTCAACGGCAGCGATGCCAGGCTGGGCCGACCGATGGGATTCCCGCGGTTGCTCGCTCAAGCAATTTTTCTCACGGGAGCAATCAGCTCCGAGGCGCATGCGGGACGCGACACCACGCAGCTGCGCCAGTGCTTCGAAAACGAATAGCTTGACGCAGAATCACCGTAGAAACCGCGTGGCGATCAGGGTTTGTAGAGCTTCGGAAAACCCGGCACCGGTAACGAACTTACCGGAGGTGGTCCGATCTGCAAGGCGCCGGATGCATTCATCCTGAAGTCGAGCACACCCTTGGCGCTGCTCATGGTCGTGCCGCCAACACTCACGCTTACCGTCTGCACATTGCCGCTGGTGGATACGGCAACGGTGTAACCGGTGCTCGGCGCCAACTCCGTGATGATGTGATGCGCGGCAACGGCAGCCACGCTGTAGCTGATGTTGCCGGCAATCGGCGTACCGGCCGCACCGGCACTGTTGATCACCACGCTGTTGCCGTCACTGGCCGGAAGTTGCACGCCGACGATGGCGCCCTGAACGACCGTTACCGGAAGGGCGGTCGCGACGTTTGCCGCCGATGACGACAGGTCGAACACCGTCAGCCACTGCTGACCGACATTCGAGTTCGGTGCCCGCACCTGGACCTGCCACGCCTTGACCGGCGCGGCGTCCGCATACAGCGCTGTCGTTGTCGTCGTCGCATTCGTCGGCAGCACCGTGGTCATGGCACCGGCGTATTGGCCGTTGTAGGTGATGTCAAAGCGATTTTCGCCGGCCGCCGCACTGCCCTTGACCGGGCTGGCCGGGAAATGCCAGGCCAGGAATTGGTCGTAACTGGCGCTGCCGTCCGTGGTGCGGTCGTAGACCACGAAGCGGTTCGGGCGCAGGTAGACGATCTGGCGCGCCCAGCTGGCTACCGCCGGGCCCGCGGCGAACTTGCGGTACATGTCTTCCAGGTGCGTCGCCTGCACATAGACATAGTCCGAGCCATCCTCGTACGCGGACACTTGCGTGCGCACCTGGTTGTCTTCGGCGGTGTAGGCGGCCTGACCATACGGTTCGGCCAGCGTGGTACCACTCATGTTTCGCACATAAAAAATATTGTACGGACGGCGATTGCCCTGGGTGTCATTGCTGGCATTGAAGCTGCCGTAATTGTCGTTGTAGACATCGTTCTCCGCAGCCGTACCGCTGGGATTGTGCACGGCCCAGCCGGTGGCGTTGAGCAGCAGCGGCGTGCCGCCGCGAACCAGGGCGAGACTGCCCTGATCGAAGTACTCCTCACCCTGGCCCGGATTGTTGATGTAGGGGCCGGCTCGGAACGACATCCAGCTTGCGCCAGTCCCCCAATCGGAACGCGCCGCCACCGCGCCCATGCCTGACGCGAGATACGAAGCCGGCAGCGTGCTCAAGGGAGCCGTGGCCGCATTCGGATCCACTTCCAGGAAGGCCAGCCAGGGATCGGCTGCACCGTAATTGGAAGTGGCTGCATTGACCGCCGCAAGATACTGGTTGAATACGCCGGCCTTGGATGAATTCCAGTAGGTCAGCTCGCCGAGGATCTGCTGGAACATGCCTACCTGGGTTGTCCCCGGAGGCAGCGTGGTGGAATTGGAGTGGTTGGTGTCGCGATCGTCGAAATAGGTCAACGATGGCCAGGTGAAGTGCATCGCATAGTCGGCGCTGTCCAGCGGATAGCTGTAGGGCGCGGCGGCGTGAACCAGATCCTGCCCGGTGGCCGTCTTCACTTCGCGCGCCGGCAGGCTCATGTTGAGAATGCCGAACGGTGCGTAATTGGCGAAGCCCTCGGGCCAGCCACCGCCGGACAGATGCTGGGCGTAATACGGCTGGACAAACTTGCCGAACTGGTTGGTGAGCCAGTCGTTCCACTGCGTCGGGCCGCTCGGGTTTTCGTCGTAGGTGGCCAGGGCAATCACGGCCTTGGCATGGAAGTAGCCGGCAAAATAGTTGCTTTGCGGATGCGCGTATTCAAAGGCCGCGCATCCGCCCGGCTTTTCCCAGGCCGTGATCCAGGCGTTTGCCGTGGTGTAAACCTGCGTGCGCTGGGCCGGCGTCAACAGGTCATAGACCCAGTCGTAGCCAAGGCCGAAACCGACGCCATAGAAACGCATGACATAGCCGGAATCGGTGCACGGATCCTCGCCTTGCGCCGTGACCGGGGCGGACATCTTGAGCAGGATATCCACGGCCTTGGCGCCATACGGCGCCGCCGCCGTCGGGTTGCTCGACTTCAATGTCTGGTAGCACATGCCTTCGGCCAGCAGCGCGGGCAGATAACTGTCGCCTTGATAGCCCTGACCCAGATTCGGCAGATTGGGGTAGGTCGCACCGGTGGGGTAATTGACGGTGCCGCCGATGTAGGCATCACACGTGGCCTTCAGCGCCTGCCATTGCGGGGTGTTGGCCGCCGCACGCTGACTCAGCGCGGTCAGCGTATTGGTATCGAGCAGCAGGCGCGGGTGCGGCGCCAGTTGCACAGTAGCTGCAGCGACCGGTAACACGGCCAATGCGCTGATGGCCGCAACCGGACCCATGTACGACGGTACCCATGAAACCAGCGCACTGATGGCCGACGACTTGGCCGATACAGCGACGGGCAACATCGGAAATACGACGGCGTCAGAGATGGGATTGGAAGGTGGTGCCGATTGTGCGTAACGTGTTTCGCCTGTGCGAACGGGCGGCGCAGCCAATGCAGCGCTATTGAAATCCCGTGGTGGGCGTAGTGTAGCCACCGCATCTGAGGCAGCAACCACCTGCGATGTTGTAGCCAGTGGCAAAGTATCGACCGACGCAACCCGCGAAACAGGTGGCCGTGTACTGTCGTGTGCCAGCAGCGATACGGTGGTCAGCAGCAATACGAGAATCGTTGTGCTGAGAACCAGCCGGATCCCTCGGCGATATCCCGTCCCCACCACGTTGATTGCACCCTCATTCCCAGCTTGTGCTGGCTCAGGGTTCACCCACGAACGACGCACAAGGTTCAGCTGATCTCTATCGGAGCGGGACATGGAGACTCCGCAAACTCGAGTGGACGCTGGATGGCCGGCCCCTTGTCAGTCAGGCTGCAAGAAAGCCCTGGAATTGCTCGATTCAGCCTAGCACTTGGGCGCGTTGGTGTCCGTACAACCTGTGGTGGATGCCTAGATCCTCCACATCTGGTCTCTGTCCAGGCAAGTTAGCGCGCGCCACGTCCAAATAGCACGACTTCCACCGTCTGGATCAGGATCAACAGATCGAACAAAAGATTGTGGTTCTTGACGTAGTACAAGTCATATTTCAGTTTCTCGACTGCGTCTGCTTCGGATGCACCGTACGGGTAACGCAATTGCGCCCAGCCCGCGAGACCCGGCTTCAGGCAATGGCGCAGACTGTAATAGCGAATATTTTGCGTCAGATCGGCGACAAACTGCGGGCGCTCCGGGCGTGGGCCGATGAAGCTCATCTCGCCCTTGAGCACGTTCCACAGCTGCGGCAATTCATCGAGCCGTACCTTGCGGATGATGCGGCCCACCCGGGTTACCCGGTCGTCGTCCTTGCTGGCCCAACGAGCCACCCCATCCATTTCAGCATCGGTACGCATGCTGCGGAACTTGATCAGATGAAAGGTCTTGCCACGTACGCCAACCCGCTCCTGACGGTAGAGAATGGGCTGGTCAGCACCTGACTCAAGGCGGATTGCCAATGCCACCAGCAGCATCAGTGGCCACGTGAGCAGCAGCACCAAGGTCGCGACGCCCAGATCGAAACAGCGCTTGCTCAAGCGGCGAAACGGGGTGGCATCGAACCCCCCTGAAAACACCAGCCAGGACGGATCGGTCAAGGACAACTGCACCCGACCTGATTCGCGTTCAACGAACGTGGTCAGATCGGTGACATCGATACCGAGCTGCCGGCATTCGAGCAGTTCCTCCATCGGCAAGCCGCCGCGGCGATCATCGACACCCACCACGATCTCATCGATCGCTTCGCGCGACATCCACACAGGTAGCGGCACATCGAGGCTGAGCACGCGAGAAGCCGGGACAGCCAGCGCCTCGCCCGCTCGCGGCACGAAACCCACTACGGTGAAACCGCGTCGATCGGATTGCCGACGCATGCGGCTGTGAATCTCTTCCGCGCGCCGGCCGGCGCCGAGTATCACCACGCGCCGCTGAAGCACCCTGGCGTCCAGCAGGTGCAAGAACAGCACGCGAAAACCCGCTACGGCAGCAAAGCCCAGCACCAGTGCGATAGCCAGCACGCCACGACCCACGCGGGCCTGCGGCACGAGGTAATACATCACGAACAGGCCGAATCCGCCCAGTACGAACCCCACTACCTGACGCGCCAACTGGCCGAACCAGCTGGTGCGCATATGCGACTGATACTGGCCAAGCGCGATCAGGCCCAACAGGATGACCACCGCAAAAGCCAGTGAGCGCTCCGGCAAGTGAATTGCGTACCGGGCCTGTTCTTCCGGTTGATTGAAGTAGCGCAGATAGGTTGCCAGCGTCATCGAAACGCCCAACAGCAACAATTCGCCCAGACCCAGTAGCAAAAGCCAGCGCATGGTCTGGCGGTGTAGAAAACGAAGCATGATTCTTCCCCTCCAATCCCAATTGCAGGTATCCCCATTCACGCAAGAGCTGTGCCTTGACCGCGCGAGTCGTGCTGTTTCAACGTCCGAGTCGCGAGGACCTACACCAAATACATAAAACGTACAAGGTAAAGGATCACAATTCTGAACCTATACGGACCAAAAAGCTCCCCCCGAAATCAGGGGGTAGCAACGATAACCGAAATTCCGAAACCCGCCGACTATCTATCCGTCATAGGCCATGAGCCGGATCCAGCAGGTGGACCCGGCATCGCCCCACGCCGGCCGGGGCAGCAAGAGCACCCAGCAAACCGGCCGGCAAATCCAGGTCATGTACCCGGCACGGCGGCAGTTCGGAAGCCTGCGCCGGGGGTGCCACGAGTCCCGGCAGTGTCGCCGACAGCCCTGCGGGAATCTTCGCGAGGCCGATGCCAAAGGCCTTGAGTAAGGCCTCCTTGCGCGTCCACAGCGCCAGCAATGCTGACTCACGCTCGCGCACCGGCAATCTCCGCATCGCCGCCGCCTCGTCCGGTGTACAAATCGTCGCCAACAGGTCTTCCAGGATGATGCGCGAGGGTGACCGCTCAATATCAACACCCACGATCATGGCCATGCATACCGCGATCGCCACCCAGCCACCACTGTGACTCAGGCTGGTGGCCAACCCCTCTCCCGTCAGCCGCGGCTGACCGGCCGACGTGCTGACTAGCGGCACCTCGTTGGCCTCCACGCCAAGACAAACCCCCAGCGCCACCCTCCATATGGCGTGCGCCAGGACATACGTGGCGCGATCGGATTCGAAGCGAAACCGTGCCGCGCGCCGCTGCTCACCGGCATCGAGCACGCGCTCTGCCACCGCTGCATGCACCGCCCACGCCGAACTCTCGAACACCAGCACGCATGCCTCGCCCGCACCTGGCGCGATAAAGCCGCCGCGCATCAAGGTGCGCCTGACCGTTTGTATGAAATCGCCGTCCGTGTTCATGAAATACGCCCTGCCATCACGGGCTTGTCACCTGATGAAGACACAAACAGGAACCCGCTGACGCTCGCATTGCCGCGGGCAAGCACCGCGCCAACATCTTAGCCTCGACCCATGCAGTTGCGGCATGGCCTCAAAGCAAAGAGCCCGCCGGATGGCGGGCTCTTTGCTTGATCGGTCAACTTGTGTCGACTTAGAGGATGTAGACAAACATGAACAGGCCGAGCCAGACCACGTCGACGAAGTGCCAGTACCACGCCACCGCCTCGAAACCGAAGTGGTGATCCTTGTTGAAGTGACCCTTCAGCACGCGGAGCCAGATCACCGCCAGCATGATCGTGCCCAGCGTCACGTGCAGGCCGTGGAAACCGGTCAGCAGGAAGAAGGTCGAACCGTAGACGCCGCTGTGCAGGGTCAGGTTCAGTTCCTTGTAGGCCTCGACGTACTCGTGCGCCTGGAAGTTCAGGAACAGCGCGCCGAGCAGCACGGTCAGGCCCAGGAACACCAGGATCTTGCCGCGATGTCCCGCACGCAGCGCATGGTGCGCAATTGTCACGGTGACGCTGGAGCTGAGCAGGATCAATGTGTTCAGCAGCGGCAGGCCCCACGCCGGCACGGTGCTGAAGCTGCCGCCGACGCGCTCCGGACCATTGCCGCCATTGGCGCCCCACGAGGCGGCGTAATCGCTCCACAGGAACTGGTGGGTCAGCGTTCCATGACCTTCGCCGCCCAGCCACGGCACCGAGAACATGCGGATGTAGAACAGCGCGCCGAAGAATGCGCCGAAGAACATCACCTCGGAGAAGATGAACCACATCATGCCCATGCGGAACGAGATGTCCACCTGATGGTTGTAGCTGCCGGACAGCGACTCGTTGATCACCGAGCGGAACCAGCCGAAGAACATGCCCAGCACGCCGATCACACCGACGAGCAGCACGGTCTTGCCGAAGCCGCCATCGCCGGGCTCCGCGTTCAGCCAGTGCGCGGCACCGAACACGGTGGTGAACATGACCACTGCGGCCACGAAAGGCCAGTAGCTCTTGGCCGGAACAAAGTAAGCGTCGTGCTGCTGACCCATGGTGAGACCCCGTGGATTTCTCTTGATGACTTAACCCCGTCAGACCGACCGGGGAACTGCATGCCGGTCGCCAAACCCGACCGGTTGAAGAACACATGTAACGACTGCGATACCGCTATTTCATCAGCACGATCTGCACGAACGACACCAGGAAGAAGGCGGCCACGATCACCACCAGAATCGTCACGGTACGCCGCACACCCTTGCGGCGGTCCGCATCGGACCGATCAATCGCTGGCTGCTGCATTTTCGGTTGCGTCATGTGGATCGGCTTCTTCAGGCGCCCTGCCGTTTCCGGCATGTGGCGCCCTGATGGATGGTCAATCGTTGACGTGGCCGTGCGCCAGTTCGTCGTCGTGGATCACCGGCGGCACGTCGAAGGTGTGGTGCGGTGCCGGCGACGGCACCGTCCACTCCAGGCCCTTGGCACCTTCCCACACGCGGTCGGTGGCCTTCTTCTTGGAGAACCACACGCCGTGGATCAGCACGCCGAGGAAGATCAGCTGCGAGGCGCCGAACAGGAAGCCGCCGATCGAGCTGATCATGTTGAAGTTGGCGAACGCCACGTTGTAGTCCGGAATGCGGCGCGGCATACCGGCCAGACCCAGGAAGTGCTGCGGGAAGAACAGCACGTTGACCCAGATCACGCTGTTCCAGAAATGCATCTTGGCCCAGAACTCGCTGTACATCCGGCCGCTCCACTTCGGCAGCCAGTAGTACGTGGCGGCGATGATCGCGAACAGCGCACCAGTCACCAGCACGTAATGGAAGTGCGCCACCACGAAGTAGGTGTCGTGGTACTGGAAGTCGGCCGGTACCAGCGCCAGCATCAGGCCGGAGAAGCCGCCGATGGTGAACAGGATGACGAACGCGATCGCGAACAGCATCGGCGTCTCGAACGTCATCGAGCCGCCCCACATGGTGCTGACCCAGTTGAACACCTTCACGCCGGTCGGCACCGCGATCAGCATCGTGGCGTACATGAAGAAGATCTCGGCGCCCATCGGCAGGCCGACCGCGAACATGTGGTGCGCCCACACGATGAACGACAGGAAGGCGATCGAGGCGATCGCGAACACCATCGCCTTGTAGCCGAAGATCGGCTTGCGCGCGAAGGTCGGGATGATCTCCGAGATGATCCCGAACGCCGGCAGGATCATGATGTACACCTCGGGGTGCCCGAAGAACCAGAAGATATGCTGGTACAGCACCGGGTCACCACCGCCGCCCGGGTTGAAGAAGTTGGTGCCGAAGTACTTGTCGGTGAGCAGCATGGTCACCGCACCGGCCAGCACCGGCATCACCGCGATCAGCAGGAAGGCGGTGATCAGCCAGCTCCACACGAACACCGGCATCTTCAGCAGTTCCATGCCGGGCGCGCGCATGTTGAGGATGGTCGCGATGATATTGATCGCACCCATGATCGAGCTGATGCCCATCAGGTGGACGGCGAACACCACGTAAGCCAGCGAATCGCTCTGCAGCGACAGCGGCGGATACATCGTCCAGCCACCGGCCGGGCCGCCGCCTGCCATGAACAGGGTGGACAGCATCAGCGTGAACGCGAACGGCAGGATCCAGAACGACAGGTTGTTCATGCGTGGCAGCGCCATGTCCGGCGCGCCGACCATCAACGGGATCATCCAGTTACCGAGGCCGACGAAGGCCGGCATGATCGCGCCGAAGATCATCACCAGCGCGTGCATGGTGGTCAGCTGGTTGAAGAAATACGGCTGCATCAGCTGCAGGCCTGGCTTGAACAGCTCGGCGCGGATCAGCATCGCGAAGCTGCCGCCGATGAAGAACATCACCAGCGCGAAGACCAGGTACAGCGTGCCGATGTCCTTGTGGTTGGTCGACATGAACCAACGCTGGAAGAAACTCTTCGGCGCGCCGTGGTGATCATCGTGCTGATCATGGGTGGCTGCGTGGGACATGGCCTTGCACCTCTAACCTGAAAATATTGAATGCGACTGCAATGAGACTGCGAGTTGCTGGGAATCAGCCTTACTTGGCCGTGGCAGGCGCCGCCGCAGCGACCTGGGCGGGCGCCACTGCAGCAGCCGTGGAGGCGGACGCCGGTGCCGCGACAGGAGCCGCCGAATGCGCCTCCTGCTCGGCCAGCCACGTGGCGAAATCGGCCTTCGACTTGGCGACTACCACGATCGGCATGAAGCCGTGATCCTGACCGCACAGTTCGGCGCACTGGCCGCGGTAGGTGCCTGGCTCCTTGATGTTGGTCCAGGCCGCATTGATGACACCGGGGATCGCATCGAGCTTCCAGCCCAGCGCCGGCACCCACCAGGAATGGATCACGTCGGCACCGGTGATCACGAAGCGGATCTTGGTGTCGACCGGCACCACCAGCGGCTTGTCGACGTTCAGCAGATAGGTGTTCTCGTCGCCGACCTTGACTGCGTACGGGTCCATGCCCGAGTCAAGCTGACGGGTCTTGTCACTCTGCGTATCGAGCTTGGACACGAAGCCGACCTTGCTGATCGGCTTGCCGAGGTAATCGACGTAGTCATAGCGCCACTTCCACTGGTAGCCGGTGACCTTGACCGTCATCTGCGAACCGGTGGTGTCGGACCACGAGGTAATCCCGCCGGTGGCCAGATAGGCCAGCACGATCAGGATGATCACCGGGATCGTGGTCCACACGACCTCCAGCATGGTGTTGTGCGACCACTTCTCGGCCACCGCGCCGCGCGACTTGCGGAAGCGGAACATGGCGATGAACATCGCACCGAACACCAGGATGCCGATCACCACGCACACGCCGAGCGAGATGTTGTTCAGGTCATACGGCACCTGTGACCAGGTGCTCGCACCGCGCTGCATGTTCAGCTGGTACGGACTCGGGTCGGCCTGAGCCACGCTGCCGAACGACGCAAGGGCAAGCGCCGCCCATGCCGTGAATGATCGCCTGATGCCGCCAGATGTCATGTCTTGCACCTTTGTTGAACCTATTTGCGCAACTGGTCATTGAAATCAGCCAGCAACACCACGAGTTTCTTCGACAGCTCGACGCGTTCCTGTTCCGCCAGAAAAGCGCCGATTTCCATTTTGCGCCCGTGCGATGACAGCAGCAGGCGCTGGCGCCCATTGCCCGGCTCCAGCAGCACGCGCACCCAGTACGACTGGAAACGCACACTGCGGCGACCTGGCAGGGATTGCACCTCCAGCGACGAAGCGTCGAGGGTGATGCGCTCACTGCGGTCGCCGGCCCGCCAGGCCACGCTCAAGGCGACGGCCACAGCGGCGGATTCGACCAGGGCAAACAGCGGAGCAAACACATTCCCCTGCCACGCGCCCAGTCCTGCCGTTATCAGCGCCAGCGCTACCAGAACCACGATCAATCGACGCAACCCCTGACGGCTCAGCGTGCGATTGGGCTTGAGCCACATCGTCACGCACGGCAGGCCGGCGGCAGCTGGTCGAAGCACGATCATGGAGATCCGGCGTGCCTGGAACAGCGGAATGATAGGCCGCGGCGAGTCAGCGGGCAAGAATGTCGCACCCGCCTGATCCGGATCAGGCCCGCGAGGAAGCCTCGCAATCGGCGCCGCGAGGCCGCCGGTGAAGTGCCAGCGCGATCGTCGCGCTGCCCCAATCCGCGCAGTCCGCGTACAATCCCGCGCTCCCCTTCGCAGTGGCGAATCCTTCGACAAGCCCGTGACCCAGCCCATTCTCAGTCCCGAACTCCCCCTCGACAGCACGCCGGCGCGCGCGCGCATCACCGCCGCCTGGCTGCGCGACGAAACCGAAGCAGTCAACGACCTGCTCGCCCAAGCCAGCTTGCCACCGGTCGAACGCGAAAAGGTGATCGATCTCGCCGCTGAGCTGGTCAGCCGGGTGCGTTTACGCGCCAAGGACCAGAGCGCGGTCGAATCCTTCATGCGCCAGTACGACTTGTCCTCCGAGGAAGGCGTGCTGCTGATGTGCGTGGCCGAGGCGCTGCTGCGCATTCCGGACAAGGCCACCGCCGACAAACTGATCCGCGACAAGCTGGGCGATGCGGACTGGAAGAAGCATCTGGGCCAGAGCGAGTCGCTGTTCGTCAACGCCTCCACCTGGGGCCTGATGCTCACCGGGCATCTGGTGAATCTGGCCGAAGAGACCCGCCACGATTTCACCGGCGCGCTGAAGCGACTGGTCGGTCGCGCCGGCGAACCGGCGATCCGCCTCGCCGTGCGCCAGGCGATGCGCATCATGGGCCACCAGTTCGTGATGGGGCAGACCATCGACGAGGCGCTCGACCGCTGCGCGAAGAAGGAATACGCGGTGTACCGCTATTCCTACGACATGCTGGGCGAGTCCGCGCTGACCAGCGAGACCGCCGAGCGTTACCAGCAGGATTACCGCAACGCGATCGCCGCGATCGGCGCACGCGGCCCGTTCGCGAACCACACCGACGCGCCGTCGATCTCGGTGAAGCTGTCCGCGCTGCATCCGCGCTACGAAGTGGCCAAGCGTGAGCTCGCCCACCGCCAGCTCAGCGAGAAGCTGCTGGAATTGTCGCAGCTGGCGATGAAGCACGGCATCGCGCTGTCGGTGGATGCCGAAGAGGCCGAACGCCTCGAACTGTCGCTGGACATCATCGGCGACGTGTTCGCGCATCCCTCGCTGGAAGGCTGGAACGGTCTCGGCATCGTGGTGCAGGCGTATGCCAAGCGCACGCCGTTCGTGATCGACTGGCTGATCGAGACCGCACGCGCCGCGAATCGCCGTTGGTATGTGCGCCTGGTCAAGGGCGCCTACTGGGATGCCGAGATCAAGCGCGCGCAGGAGAATGGTCTTGCCGGCTACCCGGTGTATACGCGCAAACCGAACACCGACGTGTCGTACCTGGCCTGCGCACGCCGGCTGTTCAACGCCGGCGTCGAACTGATCTACCCGCAGTTCGCCACGCATAACGCGCACTCGATCGCCGCCGTGCATCACATCGCGCAGGGCCGCCCGTACGAGTACCAGCGCCTGCATGGCATGGGCACCGACCTGTACGCCGAAGTGATCGGCCCGCAGAACTTGAACGTGCCCTGCCGCGTCTATGCGCCGGTCGGCACGCACGAAGATCTGCTGCCGTACCTGGTGCGTCGCCTGCTCGAAAACGGCGCCAACACCAGCTTCGTCAACCGGGTCGTCGACGAGAGCGTGCCGGTGCGCACCCTGGTTGCCGATCCGTGCGAAACGGTGCGCGCATTCGCTTCGATTCCTCACCCGCGCATTCCGCTGCCGGTGAATCTCTACGGTGAACTTCGGAAGAATTCCATGGGCGTCAACTTCTCCAACGACAACGAACTGAAGGCGATGGCCGACGCGGTCGCCGCCAATGCCGGCCCGTGGGCCGCTGCTCCGCTGGTGCCGGGTGCGACCGCCAACGGCCCGACCGTGCAGGTCACCAACCCGGCCGACCGCCGCCAAAACGTGGGCAGCTACATCAGCGCCGACAGCGCCACCGTCGACAAGGCACTGAGCAATGCGGTTGCCGCGCAGCACGGCTGGGATCGTCTCCCCGCGGCCAGCCGCGCCGCGATCCTCGAACACGCCGCCGAGCAGCTCGAAGCGCGCCGCGGTGAATTCATCGCACTGTGCGTGCGCGAAGCCGGCAAGAGCCTGCCCGACGCAATCGCCGAGATCCGCGAGGCGGCCGACTTCCTGCGCTACTACGCCACCATGGCGCGCCGCCTGTTCGGTCAGCCCGAGCAGTTGCCGGGCCCCACCGGCGAGAGCAACCAGCTGTTCCTCAATGGCCGCGGCGTGTTCGTCTGCATTAGCCCGTGGAACTTCCCGCTGGCGATCTTCCTCGGCCAGGTCAGCGCCGCGCTGGCCGCCGGCAATGCCGTGATCGCCAAGCCGGCCGAGCAGACCTCGCTGATCGGCTACGCCGCGGTGAAGCTGCTGCACGACGCCGGCGTGCCGGTCGACGTGCTGCAGTATCTGCCGGGTGACGGCGCCACCGTGGGCGCCGCCCTGACCCGCGATCCGCGCGTCGCCGGCGTCGCCTTCACCGGCTCCACCGAGACCGCGTGGGCAATCAATCGCGCCCTCGCTGCGCGCAACGCGTCGATCGCCGCACTGATCGCCGAGACCGGCGGCCAGAACGCGATGATCGCCGACTCCTCCGCCTTGCCCGAGCAGATCGTCAAGGATGTGATCGCCTCGGCGTTCCAGTCCGCCGGCCAGCGTTGCTCGGCCGCACGCGTGCTGTTCGTGCAGGAAGACATCGCCGACAAGGTCTGCGCGATGCTCGCCGGCGCGATGGGCGAGCTGAAGGTGGGTGATCCGGGCCAACTCTCCACCGACGTCGGTCCGGTGATCGACGAGGACGCGAAGAAGATCCTGGTCGAGCACGCCGCACGCATGGACAAGGAAGCGAAGAAGATCGGCGAGGTCGCACTCGATCCGGCGCTCACCGCGAACGGCACCTTCTTCGCCCCGCGCGCCTACGAGATCCCGTCGCTCGCCACGCTGACTCGCGAAGTGTTCGGCCCGGTGCTGCATGTGATCCGCTGGAAAGGCAGCGAGCTGAAGCAGGTGGTCGACCAGATCAACGCGACCGGCTACGGCCTCACCCTAGGCATCCACAGCCGCATCAACGACACCGTCGACTACATCGCCAGCCACGCCCGCGTCGGCAACTGCTATGTCAACCGCAACCAGATCGGCGCGGTGGTCGGCGTGCAGCCATTCGGCGGCGAGAACCTGTCCGGCACCGGCCCCAAGGCCGGCGGCCCGCACTACCTGCTGCGCTTTGCCGGCGAACGCACGCTCACCATCAACACCACGGCGGCCGGTGGCAACGCTTCGCTGCTGACAATCGGCGAGTAAGCGAATAGCGCGTGACGGCCGGCGCGTGGCACGCCGGCCGTCATTTCGTAACAGCAGCGCCACACTGCGGCTCGGCATCGCGTCGACGCAAGCCATGGAGGATGGTCTCTGCCACCGTCGGGTCGGGCGGTGTGTTATGGATAGGCCCTGCGGTTTATCGAGCGTCCGATGAGCACCCCTGACCCGAATCTCCCTGAAATCCTGCAACGCCTGCGTGCCGCGCATGCGGCCGATCCGATGCCCACCTGGGACGCGCGTGCGAAGCGGTTGCGCGCGCTGGAGACGATGCTGCGTGAGCAGCGCGAGGCTTTCGCGGTGGCGATCCATGCCGATTTCGGCTGCCGTCCGCGCGAGGAAACCGATCTGCTGGAAATCTTCCCCAGCCTGTCGGCGACCCGCTATGCGCTGCGTCATGGTCGTCGCTGGATGCGGCCACAGCGTTCGCTGGCCGGACTCGCCTTCCTGCCGGCTCGCAATGTGCTGATACCACAGCCGCTGGGCGTCGTCGGCATCATCGTGCCGTGGAACTATCCGCTGTATCTGGCGGCCGGGCCGCTGGTCGATGCGCTGGCCGCCGGCAATCGCGCCATGGTGAAGATGAGCGAATACACGCCACGCTTCTCGGCACTGTTCGCCGAACAGGTGGCGCGCTATTTCCAGCCTGACGAAGTGGTCGTGGTGACCGGCGATGCGACGGTGGCCCAGGCTTTTTCCGCCCTGCCGTTCGATCATTTGCTGTTCACCGGCTCCACCACGGTCGGCCGTCTCGTGATGAGGGCAGCGTCCGCGAACCTGACGCCGGTGACGCTCGAGCTGGGCGGCAAATCGCCCGCGATCATCGGCCCCGGTGCGCGCTTCGAGCATGCGGTGGAACGCATCCTGTTCGGCAAGCTGGTCAACGCCGGACAGACCTGCGTCGCGCCGGACTACGTCCTGCTGCCGCGCGCGCGCATGGCGGAGTTCATCGATGCTGCCAAGCGCGTGGCGACATCGATGTACCCGCAGCCGGCACAGGGCACGCAATATTCCAGCATCGTTTCCGATCGCCAGTATCAGCGCCTGGTCGCGCTGCGCGACGGTGCCGTCGCTGCTGGCGCACGCGTGCATGTGCTCAGCGCGGCTGCCGATGATCCGGCAGGCCGCCGGCTCCCACCGCAACTGCTGAGCGAGGTCGATGACAGCATGGCGGTGATGCAGGATGAAATCTTCGGACCGCTGCTGCCCCTGGTGCCGTACGACTCGATGGACGAAGCGATCGCCTACGTGGCCGCGCATCCGCATCCGCTGGCGCTGTATCTGTTCGAGCAGAATCAAGCACTGATCGACAGCGTGCTGGCACGCACCGTCGCCGGTGGCGTCAGCATCAACGACACGCTGTTTCACTTTGCCCAGCACACCTTGCCGATCGGCGGCGTCGGCCCTTCCGGCATGGGCGGCTATCACGGCGAAGCCGGCTTCCGCACGTTCTCGCATCTGAAGCCGGTGTTCCGACAGGCCCGATTCAACGGCGTCGGCCTGCTCAATCCGCCATACGGCGCGCGCTTCCGCCGCATGCTGGAGCTGCTGCTCAAGCGTGGTTGAACGCTGGCTACCCGGCAGTTGCCTGATCACACAAAAAAAACCTCCCCGCTCACGCGGGGAGGTTTTTGTTTGGACGTCCATCAACTCGATGGGCGCGACCGCGTTGCCGCAGTTGTTAGAACTTGTACTGCGCCGAGAAGCTCAGCAGGTTGCCGTAGTCATCGAAGCTGCCGGCCAGCACGTCACCGGTCGCGCTGGTGGAGCCGTTCACGCCCGCGTGGCTGACGAAGATGTGCGCATACGAGGCATTGATCTCGAAGTGCTCACTGGCCTTGTAGCCGATGCCGACAGTGGCCATGCGACGTGCCGCATCGGGCACGCGCGGGTCGCGGTTGGCGGCGTTCATCGGCGCCTGGTCGATCGCGAGGCCGCCGCGCAGGGTCAGCTTGTCGCTGAGGTAGTAGTCGCCGCCGACGGAAACGTAATAGGTGTTGCGCCAATTGAACGGCAGCGTGGTGTTCGGCTGCAGCGGGTTGGCGTAGTGCAGGGTGAGCTCGCGCATCAGGCTCCATTGCGTCCACACCACGTCCATGCCGAGGCCGAACTTTTCTTCCTGGTGCCAGTAGCTGAGGCTGGCCATGGCCGGGTTGGTCAGGCGCGCCTTGCCGGCAGTGTGCTGGAACGGCGGGATGCTGCTGGACAGCGCCGGGTTGGTCAGCAGCAGGGCGTAGCCCGGCGTGGTGGTGAAGTTGGCGGTGCCGTCGAAGTCATGGGTGATGCGCGAACGGTAGTCCAGCGCCACGCGGTCGTTCGCGGTCGGCTTCCAGTACGTACCGATCTGCCAGCCCCAGGCCCAGCTGTTGCCCTTGACCTGGGCAAAACCGTCCGAACCCGGCGGGGTCACTCCCGCCACGCCGGCCGCGGCGGCCTGGCCCTGCTGCACAGCCGCCTGGATCATCGCGGCGGCCTGCGCCGGCGGGATCAGCCCGGCCTGGGCCGCTGCCTGGATCTGCGCCACGCCGGCCGCAGTCTTCGCGCCGATGCCCTGCTGGATGCCCAGGCCCACGGCGTTGAAGTTGATCGCGTTGGTCAGGTCGACATTGGTGCGCTCGGCAATCGCGCTGGCGCCCACGCTCCACTCGTCGTTGATCTTGAACGAGGCCGACAGTGTGCTGTCGAACGACTGCAACTTGGTCTTGATCGCGTCGTAGCGGCCGATCCAATTGCGGTCGTACTCGGTCTGGAAGCCGAACGGCACGTCGAGCGCGATGCCCACGTTGACCCGGTCGTTCACCTTGGTGGCAAAGGCCAGCGCGGGCACCGGCAGCGTGGTACCGGCGTCGCCGCCGTTGCCGCCGCTGATCGGACGGCCCAACACGTCGTGCGCGCTGCCGTTGAACTTGGCGCTGAAATTGATCGCGGTGACATCGGCCTGCAGGTAAGTGCCGTCGAGGTCGCTCATCGCAGCCGGGTTGTTCGCCACCACCGAGACATCGCCACCGGCCGTGGTGGAGCCGGCATAGGCGCGGCCCAGACCCTTGGCGCTGTTTTCCTTGAGCTGGAAAGCGCTGGCGCTGGCGGCGCCCGGTGCGAGTGCGCCAAGAATGGCCACGCTCAGCGCGGCGAGCGCGAGCGGGCGGGTAACGCCCGTAAAGGAACGGAAAGACATAGACATCGCTTGCTCCTGCTTACTTATCGTGATGCGGCTCGGGTAGATAACTGAGGCGACGCCAAATGTAAATTCATACGCGCGTTTGAAGCCCCTGCGCCGCACTTTGCCCGCTCGCCCAAGGTGTTGCAAGTGCAGTCGCAACATTTAACTAACGAACGGGCGCAAACGCTGCAGACGTTACCTGGCTGCCGTCTACCTCCCGTGTGAAGCCTTGCGACCTTCCACCGGCCTCGTCTGGCGGGCAAGCGCCCGGCCACGCTGCTACTCTGGGAAGTCCATACATCGCCGCGAGGGCAACGTCATGCAGTGCTTTGTCTATGCCAGCGTGCGCAAACCCGACAGCTATCTGTGGCTGGCGCAGCGCGATGCGTTCGATGTGTTGCCTGAGTCGTTGGTGCTGTTGCTGGGCGAGTTGCGCTTCGTGATGGAAGTGCAGCTGGACGAGCAACGCAAGTTGCCAGTCGAGGATGCCGAGCAGGTGCTCGCCAACCTGCGCCTGCAAGGTTGGCATCTGCAGCTGCCGCCGCAGGAAACCCTGGCCACGGCCAATCATCCCGCCTATACCCATGCTCCGCGGGATGATCGGGACGACTGATCGCGCCATCATGTCGCCGGCGTTAACACTTGGTTACCGTCTGCACATCCAACGATTTCTATACTGTCTCCATGACCCAGCCCAAATCGCGCCGCCGCCCTCCTCTCATGCAGGCTCTCGCCTGGTTCATTCCAGGTTTGCTCGCGGTCGCCGCCGCCGGACTGGCTACCCATCCGCTGACCCTGATCCCGTTGCTGCTGGCTAACGCGCTGACCATGGCCGCGATCTGCCACGCGATCGGCTTCGATCCCGAACCGCGCTTCGGCCGCACCGTGTTGCGCCGCGGCGCCGCGCATCTGGTGATGTTCACCGGCTATGCCGCGCTGGTGTTCGTGCTGGTCGCATGGCCAATGCTGCAGTTGAGCCAGACACCCAGCCTCAGCGCTGCACTGATCCTGGCCGCGATGCTGGTGCTGGCGCTGGTCGCGTTGTGGCGGCTGTGGCCCGCGTTCGGGCTGGTATTCGTGTGGGACGACGCCTATCCGAGCCAGCGCGATGGTTCATGGATCTTCACCGCCACCTTGCGCAGCATCGCGTTCGGCCGGCATCTGTCGCAGGAAGAACATTTCTTCAGTCACTTCCTGCCCGCCGCGCTCTCGTTGCTGGTGCTGGCCTTTGGCGCGATCGCGCTGACCGGACTGTACGGCGTGCTGCCGCCCGAGCCGCGCATCGCCGCCCTGGCGATCTACGGCGTCGTGCTGCTGCCGCTGGGTTGCCTGGTCATCGCCAACCGCACGCTGCGTGCGCTGCTGTGCGAGCGTCATCATCAACCACGCCGGCGCAGCGACCACGCCGCGTTGTCGACTGGAGCCGCGGTCGCGCCGCGTCCTGTGCTGAGCGAACAGGAACGCACGGCTGGCACGCCCGAACAGGCCGAAGCGCTGCTGGCGGCGACCCGCGACGGCGATATCGAACGCGCGCTGGCGCTGGTCGAAGCCGGCGCCGACCCGGACACCGCACCAACTGCCGACGACCGCGACCAGCGTCCGGTGCTTATGCTCGCTGCCTTGCTGCCGGATACCCGGCTGTTGCGCGCGCTGATTGCCAAGGGCGCCGACGTGAACCGTGCCAGCGGCGGCATCACCCCGCTGCTCGCGGCCACCCGCGACAGCTGGCACGGTCGCGCCGAAGCAGTACTGACCCTGCTCACCAATGGTGCCAGTCCGCTGGTCGCCGATGGCGAGGGCAATACCGCCCTGCATGGCGCCGTGTTGAGTGCCGAACCGGGCGTGGCAGCGATGCTGCTGGACGCGGCCGCGCCGATCAACGCGCTGAACAAGGCCGGCATCAGCCCACTGGCCACCGCTTGCCGCGCCGCCAACTGGCCGCTGGTGAAATTCCTGCTGGAACACGGCGCCAAGCCGGCGCCGACTGACGGCGAGCCGGCACTGGTCGCCGCCGCCGGCATCGCCGACGACGATGCCGAAGGCGTCAAACTGCTGCTCAAGCATCGCGCCGCGATCAACGCCGTCGATGCGCGCCACCGGCATGCGTTGCTCAGCGCCGCTGCCGAAGGACACGAACAGATCGCCCGCGCGTTGTGCGCGGCCGGTGCCGATATCAACCTGGCTGACCAGCGTGGCAGCACCGCGCTGATGGAAGCGGCCCGCGCCGGCGCCGGCGGCATCGTGCAGCTGTTGGCCGAAGCACAGCCGGATGCGCGCGTGCGCGACCAGCACGGACGTGATGCCCTGACCCTGGCCTGCCAGTCGCCGCATGCACACGGCGAAACCGTGCGCGCATTGCTGGCGCTGGGTGCCGAACCGAAGGCACCCGGCAGCGACGGCCGCAGTGCGCTCGATCATGCCGCCGCCGCGGGTCGCTGGGATCTGGTTGCCCTGCTCGACCCGGACACACCGCTGCCGACCAGCCTCAGCCAGGACCTGCTGACCGAAGGCGCCGACACGCCGGCGCACCTGCTCGACGCATTGCGCTTCGGTCACTGGGCGATCGTGTCGGGTTTTGCCGAACGCGTGCGCGAATGGCCGCAGGCACAACTGGCGCAGCTGTATCTGGATCTGGCCACGCCCGGTCTTGCCGCCGCCCGCCGCTGGTTGCTCGATCACGGCCTCGACGCCGAAGCCCGCTTTGAAGCGCCGCGCATCGACGATGCCGAAACTGCCGATGCCCCCACCCTGCCGCCGCTGGGCCGACGCCTGTTCGATGCCTTGCTGCAGCAGCTGCCCAATTCGACCGAAGCACTAGACGACCTGCTGCAGGCCGGTGCCAGTCCGGCCGGCGCAGGTCTGCTGGCGCAGGCGTTGTCACGCCTGGGTGGTGTGGCGCAAGCCGCCGCGCTGCCGCTGAACCTGCTCGAACGTGGTGCCGATCCGTTCGGCCCGGATGCGCGCGAACGCACGCCGTTGCATCTGGCAGTGGTCAATGCGCAGCCCGAGTTGCTGCAAGTCCTGCTAGCGCGTGGCTGCGATCCGAATACGCGCGACCGCGACGGCCGCACGCCGCTGTTTGCCGCGCTCGAACATGGCGCACAGGCACTGCCGCTGGTGCGTGCGCTGATCGCCCATGGCGCGAATCCCGAGGCCGCCGATGCGAACGGCGAGACGCCGCTGGGACTCGCGCTGGAACATCCGGCCGTGGAGCGCTGGCTGGACTGGCGCGACTGGTCGCGGCCGAACCGCCCGTTGCGCGCCAGCGATCTGCCGGCCGCCGCCGCCGCCGGTGCGCTGGCCACCGTGCAACGTTTGCTGGAACTGGGTTTCGCCGTCGACACCCAAGACGACCAAGGCGCCTCGGCCCTGCTGCGCGCCTGCGGTGCCGGCCATCGCGAGATCGCCGCCTGCCTGCTCGATGCCGGTGCCGATCCGGCGCTGGCCGCGCGCAGTGGCGTGACTCCGCTGGCTGCTGCGGTCGCCGCGCGCCGCGAAGCGCTGGTCGCCCTGCTGCTGCAACATGAAGTCAGCGCCGACCAACGCCTGCCGAACGAGGCCACGGCGCTGATGGTGGCTGCCGCAATGGGCTATCCGGAAATCGCCGAGCAGTTGCTGGATGCCGGCGCCGAGGTCAACGCAGTCGATGCTGGCGGTCGCAGCGCGCTGCATGCGGCGGCGCAATTCGGCTTCGAACACAACGACAGCCTGCGCGCACGCCGCCTGTTCGATGGCCTGCTCAAGCGCAACGCCGACATCAATCATGCGGACAGCGAAGGCAAGACGCCGCTGTTGCTGCTGCTTGGCGCGCAACTGCGTCCCGGCAGCGAGTGCGATGCCACCCACATCGGCGCGCTGGTGCCCTTGTTGCTGGAGGCCGGTGCCAGGGTCGAGCACGCCGACCAACGCGGCGTCACCGCACTGCACGCCTGCGCGATGCATGCGCTGCTGCCGCCGGCGCGCGTACTGCTGTCGCGCGGTGCCGATCGCAATGCGGCCGATGCGTTCGGCCGCACCGCGGCGGATGTGGCGCGGCAACTCGGCTACGTCGACATCGCGCACGAACTGGCTGCCCGCAGCGGCGCGATCCCGAGCGTGCGGCAAACGCTACGTCAACCGGCGCAACCGGCCGAGTAAGCCATCGCCTCGACACCGTTGCCGGCGGGCGCCGCCACATTGCGCTCGCGCAACACGCGCCATGCGCTCAGCACCTGGGCTGTTTCGATTTCGTCCACCCGTCGAATCGCCGGCAAGCCACCGAGAACCGTCACCTCGCTGCCGTATCCGCTGCGCGGGGTCCACAGCTGCGGCGAGCGGGAACCCATCAGCACCACCAGCGGACAGCCCATGGCCGCGGCAAGATGGGCCGGCCCGGTGTCTACCGAGACCATGCTGTGGGCCATCTCCAGCAGCGCCTTCAGACGACCGAGCGGCAATGCGGCGGCGGCAATCCTGGGTGACTCCGCATCGGTAACCGCCAGCAGCGTATCGAGATAACCGGCCTCGGCGGCCGAACCGCAAAACAGGACCTGTGCCTGCGGCAGACGGTAGCTGATGGCACGCGCCAGCGCGGCCCAACGTTCCGCCGGCCAGGACTTGTCGTCATCCTCGGCGGCGCGCACTCCATTCCAGCGCATGGTGCGCTTGTTGGCCGGCTGCAACAGCACCAGCGGGCGCCCGCTCATGCCTTGCGCGTGCAACCATGCATCGCGGTCGGCGCGCTCGGCTCCACTGACATGCAACTGCGGCGCAGCGTGAACGGAAGGCGCCATCGACGCGCCACGTGCACGAAACGCAGCCGGCGTGGTGTCGCCGAAACGCAACAGCCAGTCCACCCAGTGCTCGTCCTCGATCGACGGAATGTCTTCGATGAATGTGCAATGTGCGGCCGGCACGCCGGCCAGCGCCAGCATCGGGCGCACCTTGGTCCGTGTGCGGAACTCGGGTTCGCAGATGTAGAACGGCGACTCGCGCAGGCGGCGCAATGCCAGCGCCGCACGCCAGCGCTGCGGGCGCATCCATATCGGGCCGTACTGCGAACGCAGCGGAATGCATCCGGCCACCTCCGGCTGCGCCGAATAGAGCGCCGGCGACCAGTCCCCCAGCGCCAGCAACTGACAAGGCCGGCCATAGCGCATGTGCAGTTTGCGCAGCAGCGGCTGCAGCAGGATGGTGTCGCCGAGCCGGCCAAAGCGGATCACGACGGGGCTGGTCGAGGCGGGGAGCTGAGTCGTAGGCATTGGCTAGGCAACGCCCGGATCGGTAGCCGGTTGACGCAACCGCTCCAGTCCGTACAAACCTGCCGCCACCCGCCCCTCAATGACCGGAGAACCCGGTCAATCCTCGCCGGTCAGCGGCACCCCCGGATCACGTCGGCGTTCGCGCTCCGCACTCGGCTCGGCATCCGCCTCGAACAGGCGCTGCAGGTCGACCAACGCATCGCGCGTGCTTTGCATCAGCTTGGTCTCGTCGTCGTAGACCAGTGCCTGCTTCTTCAGCAGGTCCTCGTCGTGGCGACGGAACCGCTCGACCCGATCGGCCGCCAGTTCATGCGACAGACCCAGCGCCTCCAGCGTCTTGCGGGTCATCTTGAGACTGGAATGGAACGTCTCGCGCACCGGTTCGTCGACGCCCAGGTCCATCAGGCGGAACACGTGCTGGCGGTTGCGTGCACGCGCGACGATTTTCAGATGCGGATACTGCCGCCGTACCAGTCGCGCGGTGTGCAGGTTCGCCTCCGGATCGTCGGTGGCCAGCACGAACACCTCGGCCTTGTCGGCCTGCGCCGCGCGCAGCAGCTCCGGCCGCGCCGGATCGCCGAAGAACAGGTTGATGGTGCCGAAGCGGCGCGAGAAATCGACCTGCTCGGCCGAATGCTCCAGCGCCACGAACGGAATGCCCTGCGCGCGCAGCACGCGGGCGATGATCTGTCCCACCCGGCCGAAGCCGGCGATAATCACCCGCGGCGGTGCGGTGTCGATGGTGTCGAACTCACGTGCCGGTTTCTTCGGCATCACGTTCAGCGCCTTAGCCGCCAGCACCACCAGCAACGGCGTCAGCGCCATCGTCAGGGTGATCGTCAGCACCAGCGCGTCGCGCTGACCGACGTCGATCAGCTGCTGCTCGGCCGCCTGCCGCAGCACCACGAAGGCAAACTCGCCGCCGCAGGCCAGCAGCACCAGCATGCGCAAGGTGTCGGAACGATTGAGCCCGCCCAGCAGCCGTCCCAGCGGCCACAGCAGCACGCTCTTCAGCAGCAGCAACGCGGCCACCAGACCGAAGATCAGCCCCGGCCGGTGCAGCAGCAGGGATATGTCCATCGACATGCCGACGCTGATGAAGAACAGCCCCAGCAACAGGCCTTTGAACGGCTCGATGTTCGATTCCATCTCGTGCCGGTATTCCGAGTCGGCCAACAGCATGCCGGCGAGGAACGCACCCAGCGTGGCGGAAACCCCGGCCAGTTCCATCAGCAGCGCGACACCCATCACCACCAGCAGCGCCGTGGCGGTGAACACCTCCACCGAATCCGCGCGTGCCACGAAACGGAACACCGGCCGCAACAGGTAACGGCCACCGACCACCACCGCTAGGATCACCCCGATCGTGCGCAGCAGCGCGATCAGATCGAAGCTGTGCGCGGTCGACGAAGCCAGCAGCGGCACTGCGGCAATCAGCGGGATCGCCGCCAGATCCTGGAACAGCAGCACCGCGAACACCTGACGGCCGTAAGCCGCACCGGCCTCCTTGCGTTCGGCCAGGATCTGCAGGCCGAATGCTGTGGACGACAGCGCCAGACTGCCGCCGACGATCGCCGCCGCCTTGCCGCTGAGACCGAACAGAAAATACGCTGCCGCGCCGATCGCGATGCTGCTGGCCAGCACCTGCAACAGACCAGTGCCGAATACCGAGCGACGCATCACCCACAGCCGCTGCGGCGACAGCTCCAGGCCGATCACGAACAGCATCAGCACCACGCCAAACTCGGAAATCGTGGCGACCCCTTCGGTGTCGCTGACCAGGCCCAGCAACTGCGGCCCGATCACTACGCCAGCCAGCAGGTAGCCGAGCACCGCACCGAGCCGGAAGCGCTTGGTCAGCGGCACCGCAATCACGGTGGCGAGCAGGAACACCACCGCGGTCTGCAGGAAATGATGGCTGTCCACGCGTGCACCGCTCCGGTCGGGGAGGTTCGATTATTCCACGCGACCCGTGTCTGTGCGGCCTGGGCAGATCACGCCGGATACCTTCGCCGGCTTACGCGGCAATATCAGCTTCTCCGGCGCATCCAGCAGTCGCCGAAGCTGCCGACCATGGTCAGTGGCTGGCCGTTTCGCGCAACCATTCGCGGAACAAGCCGACGGCTGCACCATCCTGCCGGCCGGATGGCGCCACCAGGTAATAGCTGCCGCGCGAGTGCGCCGCCCTTCTGCCGACCCGCGCCAGCGTGCTGGCCTTGATGGCGTCGGCTGCCAGAAGGCTGCGTGCGAGGACCACTCCCTGCCCTGCCTCGGCTGCCTGCAGCGAAAGCGCCGAATCATTGAAGACCGAACCGAACGCATGACCCGCCGTCGTGGCACCGATCTCATCCAGCCAGTCTTCCCACGAGTGGAAGTCGTCGCGCAGCAGCAGGCAGCGGCGCAGATCCGCCCACCGACGCACGTTCATGCGCGCCAGGTAAGCCGGTGAAGCCACCGGGAAGATTTCTTCGTCAAACAGTTTTTCGCTGCGCATGCCCGGCCATCGACCGCCGCCGAAGCGAATGCCCAGGTCGATCTCTTCCGCAGCCAGATCGACAATCGCCGAGGTGGCGCGCAGCCTGAAATCAACCGTCGGATGTTGCTGCAGAAACACGCCAAGCCGTGGCATCAGCCAGCGGCTGACCAGCGAGGGAGGTGCCGTCACCGACAGACGTGCCGCATCCTGCGCACGGATGGACTCGCTGGCCGCCGAGAGTTGCTGCAAGGCATGGCGGACCGCCACCATCAGGCGCTCGCCTGCCGGCGTCAGCGCCACGTCATGCCGGTTGCGCACGAAAAGCCGGGTGGCATGGAACGACTCCAGCAGCCTGACCTGGTGACTGACCGCACTCGTCGTGAGATGCAGTTCCTCGGCCGTACGCGTGAAGTGGCGAAGCCGGCCCAGCGCCTCGAATGTGCGCAGGGTATGCATCGGCGGCAGCAGGTATTTCATCGTTGAATCACATTCATCGCATGGTGAGGAATCATCACTTCACGGCACATGGCGCGCATCCAATACTAGCGTGCACTTTCGACGGAATACCCGAGAATCCCCATGAGTACCTTGCGCCGCCTGCTGTTTCTTCTCTCTCTGTCCAGCCTCGGTGCGACGGCCTGGCCCGCCAGCGCCGCGACGCTCACGCATGGCTGGCAAAACGTGGATGGCATCCATCTGTTCTATCGCGAAGGCGGCGACCCGAAGGCCCCGACCATCCTGTTCCTGCCCGGCAATCCACTATCGTCGATCCAATACGTGAAGGTGATGGAGGATCTGGTGGCGGCGCAGGCCGTGCATGTCGTGTCGATCGATTACCCCTCGTTCGGCTATTCCGATGCGCCCGATCGCAAGACCTATACGTACACATTCGATCATCTGGCCGCGACGGTGCATGATTTTCTGAAGGCGCGCGGCATCACGCAGTACGGACTCTTCATGCAGGACTACGGCGTCCCGGTCGGCTTCCGGTTGATCAGCGCCGATCCGCAGGCGATCACCGCGCTCGTCGTGCAGAACGGCGTCATCCATCTGGACGGCTTTCCCACCGCGCAGGACCCGCAAGGGGAATTGCGACAGCATTGGCTGCATCGCAATGCCGCCCTCGACGCGCGCCGCGCCAGCTACGCCAAATCGCTCAGCTACCCGCAGGCCGTCGGCTGGAGCAACGATGAAGACATCAGTCCGGACGTGGTGCTGCAGGCAACCACGGCCGAGCAGCGGCCCGGTGTGATCGGGGCGCGCAACGATCTGTGGTTCGACTACGGCAACAACGTCGCGCGCTATCCCGCATGGCAGGCCCAGCTCAGGAAACTGAAAATTCCCGTGCTGGTGCTGTGGGGCAGCCATGATGATTTCTTCACCACACCCGGGGCCTTCGCCTACCTGCGCGATGCGCCGCAGGCGGAGATACACATTCTCGATGCGGGCCACTTCGCCACGCTGCAGGTTCCCGATGAAATCGCGCGACTGCTGTCCGGCTTCCTGGCACGTCATCGCGTGACGCAGCCTCCGACCGGTCTGTCCGCGCCATAAAGGGTCGCCCATGAAAAACGGGCCGGCATGATGCCGGCCCGTTTCGTGTTTCATGCCGCCATGACGGCTTACTTCTTCGGCGCGTCCTTCAGTCCGCGGTTGACCAGCATCGGCTCGATGCTCGGATCCTGACCGCGCCAGTCCTTGTACAGCTTAGCCAGCTCTTCAGTGTTGCCGCGCGACAGGATCATCGCGCGGAAGCGATCACCGTTCTCGCGGGTTAGGCCGCCGTGGTCCTTGAAGCCCACGAAGGCGTCGTCGGCCAGCATCTGGGTCCACAGGTAGGCGTAGTAGCCGGCCGCATAGCCGTTGCCCCAGATGTGCTGGAAATAGCTGGAGCGATAACGCGGCGGTACGTAGCCGAGATCGATCTTGTCCTTCTTCAGCGCCGCGGCTTCGAACTGGCCGGCATCCTGCAGCGGCGCGTCGGCGCCGAGCACGTGCCAGTTCATGTCGAGCAATGCGGCGGCGACCACTTCGGTCATGCCGTAGCCCGAGTTGAACTTGCCGGCCTTGGTCATCTTGTCGACGAGTGCCTGCGGCATCGGCTCGCCGCTCTTGTAGTTCTTCGCATAGTTGGCGAACACTTTCGGATCGGTCGCCCAGTGCTCGTTGAACTGCGACGGGAATTCCACGAAATCGCGTGCCGTATTGGTGCCGGACAGAGTCGGGTACTGACTGTCGGCGAGCATGCCGTGCAGCGCATGGCCGAACTCGTGGAACATCGTGGTCACGTCGTCGAACGACAGCAGCGCCGGCTGGCCGGCGGCCGGCTTGCTGAAGTTGGTGACGTTGAAGATCACCGGCTTGGTGCCGAGCAGTTTCGACTGGGCGACCAGGTTGTCCATCCAGGCGCCGCCGTTCTTGTTGTCGCGCTTGAAGTAATCGCAGTAGAACAGCGCCATCGAGGTGCCGTCCTTGTCGAACACTTCGAACACGCGCACATCGGGCTGATACACCGGAATGTCGTGGCGTTCCTTGAAGGTCAGTCCGTACAGCTGGTTGGCGGCGTAGAACACGCCGTTCTGCAGCACATTGTCGAGTTCGAAATACGGCTTGATCTGGCTTTCATCGAGATCGTACTTCGCCTTGCGCACTTCCTCGGCATAACGGTTCCAGTCCCACGGCTCCAGCTTGAAGCTTGGCTGTTTCAGCGCGGCCTGGTCCTTGTCGATCTGTGCCTGGATATCGGCGGCCTCGCGCTTCGCACGCCCCACCGCAGCCGGCACCAGCTTGTCCATGAACGACATCGCCGTTTCCGGTGTCTTCGCCATCTGGTCGTCCAGCTTCCACGCGGCGTAGTTCGGAAAACCGATCAACTTGGCCTGCTCGGCCCGGATCTGCGCCAGCCGCTCGATCGTCTTGCGGGTATCGTTGGCGTCGCCCTTCTCGGCGCGGTTCCACGAGGCGTCGAACAGCGCCTGACGCGTGCCGCGGTCGCTCAGGTCCTGCAACTCAGGCTGCTGCGTGGTGTTCTGCAAGGTCAGCACGTACTTGCCGTCCTGCTTGCGATCCTTGCCGGCCTGCGCGGCAGCGGCAAGCTCGGCGTCGGACAGACCGGCCAGCTTCGCCTTGTCGTCGAGCACCGGTGCAGCGTCCTTGGTCGCCGCCAGCAGCTTGTTGGTGAACGCCGTGCTGAGCGTGGATTCTTCCTTGTTGAGATCCTTCAGCTTGGCCTTGTCGGCATCCGACAGCTTGGCGCCGGCATGCACGAAGTCCTTGTAGACCACCTCGACCAGGCGTGCCGATTCCGGATCGAGCTTGAGCGTGTCGCGCTGGTTGTAGATCGTCTCGACGCGCTGGAACAGCTTGCTGTCGAGGTAGATCGCATCCTGGTGCGCGGCCAGCTTCGGCGCCTCCTCTTCCTGCACCTTCTGCAGCGTGTCGTTGGTATTGGCGCCGGTGACCGCACCGAACACCGCCATCACGCGCTTCAGCATGACGCCGGACTTCTCCATCGCCACGTAGGTGTTCTCGAATGTCGGCGCATCCGGGTTGTTCGCGATCTTCTCGATCTCGGCCAGCTGCTGCTTCATGCCTTCGTCGATCGCGGGCTGGTAGTCGGCGTCCTTGATCTTGTCGAACGGCGGCGCCTGGAACGGCAGGGTGCTGGCGTTGAAGAACGGGTTGCTGGTCATGGCGGTGGCGGCCGGTGCGGCACTGCTGGCGGCAGCCGTCGAGGCGGTTGCTGCAGGTGAGGTGGCGGCACTGTTCGGCTGCTGCGAGCAGGCGGCCAGTGCCATCGTGGTGGCAATCACAATCAAGCGGAGACGGAACATCGGGCTTCCCCAGGTGGCGCGTCCGTGATCGGACACAGTAAGTCGGAACTTCCGACTGTACCCAGTCCTGCCCGGTTTCTCCAAGCCCACAGGTCATGCCGCCAAGCGTGGCATGACGCCAGCTCAGGCGGCACGCATGTCGCGCAGCTGCCACGCCGAACCGATCAGCAGATAAAGCCGATGGCGCACCACGCTCATCGGCAGATCGGTGATCAGATCGACATCGGTGCGCAGATCGGCGACCTGCGCGGTCACCTGCGCCGCTGGATCGGAGGCGCCCAGACTGCTGTTCACCGCGTCCGGGTCGGGCTGCACCGCGCGCCAGCGCTGGAACAGGCCGTCGTCGCGCAGGGCCTGCTGCAGCGCGGCGGCAAAGCCGTCCGGACCGGCACCATCCCAGGCAAAGCGTGGATCATCGCCACGCGCATGGGCCAGGTCGGCGATCGAAAGGTAATAGTGATTGCGAGCCATGTGGCCTCCGGCGATGGGGTAGGCGCCTATCCAAGCACGATGGATGTGAAGTTCAGTCCAAGGCGGCCACGGCCGCCGCCAATCGGCTCGCCGCCTGTGCCGGTGCCATGCCATGCGGCAGCACGCCCAGACACGGTGCCGGCAGCAGCTCGCTCAGCGTCGCCAGGTTCTCATCCGGCGCGTCCATCGTCGGATCGATGCAGTTGCCGATCCAGCCGAGCAGCCGGCAACCGTCAGCCTCGATCGTCCGCGCACTGAGCAGCGCATGGTTGAGACAGCCCAGCCGCAAACCGACTACCAGGATCACCGGCAACTGCCACTGCCTTGCGATATCCGCCGCCAGCAACCTCGGCGCCAACGGCACCAGCCAGCCGCCCACGCCCTCGACCACCACCTTCGGATAGTCACCGCTCAGGTGATCGAATGCCGCCCGCAGGGGTGCCAGTGAAATTTCCACGCCATCATGTGCGGCGGCCAGGTGCGGCGACAGTGGAGCGCGCAACGCGATCGGGTTGATCAACGCATACGGCGGTGTCGTGCTGCTCGCCGCCTGCAACGCCAAGGCATCGTCATTGCGCAGACCATTGGGTGTTTCCGTGCAACCGCTGGCGACCGGTTTCATGCCGCAGGCGCGGTGCCCCGCCGCACGCAAGGCGTGCAGCAAGGTGCACGCCGCATGAGTCTTGCCGATGCCGGTGTCGGTGCCGGCAATGAAGACGGCAGTCGTCACTTCTGCGCGTAACGCCGGTTGAAGCGGTTTACCACCGGCCCGATCAGGAACAGCAGCGAGTACATGAAACCGGGGATCGACCATGCCCAGCCGGGCGCCGACAACGGCAGCAGCAGTGCGGTGAGCGCCGAGGCCATGCCGATCGTTGCCGGCACGCTCCAGATGCGCATCTCGCGGCGCGCGTCGAGATTGTTGAAGCCACGCTTCGCCGCACTCTTCGCCGCATGCAGGAACAGCAACGTCAGCGTGCCGGCCATACAGGCATAGGCAAAGCCAAAACAGGCGAACAGCGCGCGCATGTCAGCGGACGCGCCCGTCATCTGGAAATCGCTCGGCAATGCGCCGCCACTCAGGCTGGCGAACAAACCCGAGTACACCATGTGCAAGGGATATACGAAGATCATCGCGAAAAATACCAGCAGCATCGACAGCCAGAGGCCGGTGCTGTCGGCGCGGTGGCAACTCTTGCGCCAGCGCACGTGGCCATGCCAGAAGAAGGCGATCTGAAAGAAGCACACTGCGAACGCCGGCACGCCGCCGAGCATGTACAGCAGCTTGTCGGTGCTGTCGGGAATCTTGTCGCCACCGATCAACAGCAAGGTCAGGATGAACGCGAACGCGCCATCCACGAACATGTCCAGTCGCCCCGCCTCGATGCCCTCACGCTGTTCGGTCAAACTCATGCTGCATCCCCACCATGATCGCTCGGCGCATAATACGGGCTTTGTCGCCGGACGCGCCGCATGTTCGAACTGAAATCCCACACGTATGCCAGCAAGCGTGAGCATTACGAAGACCTTGTCCAACAGGCACGCGGACTGCTCGCCGGCGAGCGCGACCTGATCGCGAACGCAGCGAATTTCGGCGCGCTGGTTTATCACAGCCTCCCCGAAGTGAACTGGGCCGGCTTCTATTTGTATGACGGCAGCGAGCTGGTGGTCGGTCCGTTCCAGGGCAAACCGGCATGCATCCGCATCGCGCTCGGCCGCGGCGTCTGCGGCACCGCCGCGCAGACGCGCGAGACCCAGCTGGTACGCGACGTCAACGCGTTCGATGGGCACATCGCCTGCGATGCCGCCTCGCAGTCGGAGATCGTGGTGCCGCTGATCAAGGCCGACGGCAGCCTGCTCGGCGTGTGGGATGTCGACAGCCCGGTGATCAATCGCTTCGACGAGGACGACCGCGCCGGCATGCAGGCGCTGTGCGCGGTGTTCATGGAAGCCGTGCGCAGCTAGAGCCGCGCTTGCCGCTCAGCGTTCGTGGCCCTGATGCGCGCCGTCACGCGGTTGCCGCAGCAGGGTCATCACCGCCTGCCGCGCCTCTTCCACGCCGGTACCGGCGGAGGAAGAGAAGATCTGCGCGGTCGCATGCAGGCCTTCGGCCGCGAACTGCTTGCGCAAGGCGGCCAGTGCCTGCGTAGCCTGGCCGCGCGAGAGCTTGTCGGCCTTGGTCAGCAGCAGGTGGCAGGGCAGTTGGGTGGCGAAGCAGAACTCCAGCATCAGCCGGTCGAACTCCTTCAGCGGATGGCGGATATCGACGATCAGCACCAGCCCGCGCAGACTGCGACGCTGATGCAGGTAGGCGTCGATCTCTAGCTTCCAGTGCTCGCGCATTTCCAGCGGCACCTTGGCGTAGCCGTAGCCGGGCAAGTCGATCAGACGCACATCCGCCGGTGGCTGGCCATCGACCTGGGCCGGTGGCGGCAGGCTGAACGCGACCATCTGCTGGGTGCGTCCGGGCGTCTTGGAAGTGCGTGCCAGCCCCTTGTGATTGGTCAACGCATTCAGCGCGCTGGACTTGCCGGCATTGGAGCGGCCGGCAAACGCCACTTCGGCGCCCTGATCGGCGGGAAGCTGGCTGATGCGGTGGGCGGCGAGCACAAACTGCGCGCCTTGCAGGGGATTCGACATGGGAATGGTTTGACCAAGCTATGGTGGCGCAGGGATAATTCTGCGGTTTCTGCCTGTCGCAGGCCGCATGGCCGCAATCTCTGGCAGTGTTTGCAAGTCTCTCGGGAGTCAAGTGTATGAGTTTTCGGTCCGCTGGTTTTCGGCCCGCTGTTCTCGGGTCCGCCATTGCCCTTGTGTTCGCCCTGTCCGCCAGTGTGGTGACGGCACAAGACGCCCAGCCGAAAACTGCCGCGCCAGCCGCTGCCGCCACCGCGGCGACGCCGGCCAGCACTGCACCTGCTGCCGCGGGCGCCGAAGTCGCCGTGAAACCGGGTGATGCCACCGCCGGCCAGGCCAAGGCCGCCGTCTGCGGTGCCTGCCACGGCATGGACGGCAACTCCAGCGATGCGCAGTACCCGAAGCTGGCCGGCCAGAGCGAGCAGTACATCGTGCGCCAGCTGACCGACTTCAAGGCGAGCAAGCGGCAGAACCCGATCATGCTGGGCATGGCCACGCCGCTGTCCACCCAGGACATGCACGATGTCGGCGCCTACTTCGCCAGCAAGACCCCGCTGCCCGGCGTGGCCGATCAGGCGCTGGTGGTAAAGGGCGAGACGCTGTTCCGTCAGGGCGACAGCACGCGTGGCATCCCGGCCTGCATGGCCTGCCACAGCATCGACGGCCGCGGCAATCCGGGCGCGATGTATCCGCAGCTGACCAGTCAGCATGCGCAGTACATCCAGGCCACGCTGAAGGCCTGGCACGACGGCACCACCTGGGGTGACGACGCCCACGCGCAGATCATGCCGACGATCGCGAAGAAGCTCGACGCCGACGATATCGCCGCACTGTCCAGCTACATCGAGGGCCTGCACAGCGCCGATTCACAGCCGGCCGCCACGCCCTGATCGACCACGCGCCGACCGAAGTGTCGGCGCTGTCGGTTTCAGCCCACTAGATTCAGGTCCCGTCTTTCGAGGTTTGCCATGTTGAAGCGTCTGCCGTTCCTGTGTGCCGCCCTGCTTGCACTTGCCGCCTGCAGCCACGACAGTGGCACCGGCAGCAGCGTCCAGCCGGCCGCGCCCGTGGTCAGCAGCACCGCGGCCACGCCGGCCGCGGCAAGCAGCACGGCACCGGCCAGCGCCGCGACGACCACCGCTCCGGCAGTCGCCAGCAGCGCCGCGCCCGTTGCCGCCGACACCGCAGCAGCACCGGCCGAAGCCGCGCCCGCCGTGGCGGCCGCACCGTTCGTCGACAACGGCAAATGGGTCGCGGGCAAGAACTACTTCGTGATCGAGCCGGCACAGCCGACCAGTCATCCGGGCAAGATCGAGGTGACCGAGGTGTTCTCGTATGCCTGCCCGGCCTGCAACGGCTTCCATGCCACCGCCGACCAGATTGCCAAGAGCCTGCCGCCGAACGCGGTGATGAACTATCTGGCGGCCTCGTTCCGCCCGGACGAGAACTGGCCGGTGTTCCAGCGCGCGTTCTACGCGGCTCAGGCGCTCGGCGTGGTCGACAAGACCCACGATGCGATGTTCGACGCCGCCTGGAAAACCGGCGAGCTGTCCACTTACGACCTCAAGGCCGAAAAGCCCAAGCCGAAGGACGCGTGGCCGACGATCGACGATATCGCGAAGTTCTATGCCAAGTACGGCGTCGACCCGAAAGAGTTCGTCGGCATCGCCAACTCGTTCTCGATCAACACCCAGATGAAACGCGCCGACGAACTGATGAAGGCCTACGGCGTGGACAGCACGCCGACCATGATCATCAACGGCAAGTACCGCTTCACGGCAACCTCCGCCGGCGGCTACGCGCAATCGATCGAGCTGACCCAGTGGCTGGTGGCCAAGGAAGCGGCCGGCAAGTAAGCCGGTTCGATCCATCCCGACTCATCAGCGGCCGATGGCCGCGCAGCGAAGAGAACACCCCATGCTCAAGCGAATGACCCGATTGCGTGCCATCTTCCTGCTCGGCGGCCTGCTGCTAGCCAGCGCCTGCACCGCGCAGCCCGGTGCCACGGCGCCGTACACCGACGGCAACGAATACGTGACCCTGCCCGCTCCGCAGCAGCGTTACAGCAGCACCGGCAAGGTGGAAGTGGTCGAGGTGTTCTCGTACGGCTGCATCCACTGTGCACAGTTCGCGCCGGTCGCCGAAAAGTTGCGCAAGCAGCTGCCGGCCGGTGCGGAGTTCAAGCTGATGCCGGCGCCGTTCAGCGCCGAGTGGCTGCCGTACGCACGCGCCTACTACGCGGCGGATCAGCTGGGCGTGGTCGACCGCACCCACCTGCAGCTGTTCGCCGCCAAGTTCGGCCAGAACTATCCGATCAATTCGATGGACGAGCTGGCTGACTTCTACGCGCGCGAGGGCGTCGACCGGGCCGCGTTCATGCGCCTGGCCACGTCCGACGAAGCGACTGCGAAGCTGAAAAGCGATCTGGCACTGATCCAGAAGTGGCAGGTGGATGGCACGCCGACCATCGTGGTCAATGGCAAGTATCGCGTGGCCGCCGTTCATTCATTTGACGAAATGGTTGCCGTGACATTGTGGCTGGTCAAACGCGAGCTGGGCGGCAAGTAAGCCGCCTGCGCCGGACCAGCTGCGGTGGCGCGGCTGGCATCCCGTTCACATGCGGTGGATCATGCTTCGCCGCTCTTGCCCGGCGCGTCCGTGAGCGTGGGCATCCTTCTTCCCTGTAGTGTGCTGCGATGACCCGCGCCGCGATTCTCCAAGCTGCCCCTGCCGAGCGCCGTCTGCGCCTGCTGAGCTGCAACATCCTGGCCGGCGCCAGCGTGCAGCGTTACAGCGAATACGTGACCCGCAGCATCAACGCGGTGCTGCCCGGGCGCAGCAAGATGGACAACCTCGACCGGCTCGCCGAAGTGCTGCCGCAGTTCGACGTCATCGGCCTGCAGGAGGCCGACGCCGGCAGCCTGCGCTCGGGTTTCCTCAACCAGACCCGCTACCTCGCCGAAACCGCCGGCATGCCGTACTGGAGCCACCAGCCGAACCGGGCGATGGCGCGGCTGGCGCATTCGGCAAACGGGCTGATCAGTCGGCTGGAACCGTTCTCGGTGCTGGACTATCCGCTGCCCAGCCGCATTCCCGGCCGCGGCGCCCTGCTGGCGCAATTCGGCGAGGGCGACAACACGCTGGCGGTGATGATCGCGCACCTGTCGTTGAGCGCCCCGGCGCGTGCGCGCCAGCTCGGCTTCATTGCCGAATTGCTGCATGACTTCCCGCACGCGGTACTGATGGGCGACCTGAATACGGAGCCGCACAGCGTCGAGATGGCTCACCTGTTCGCCAAGTGCAATTTGCAGCCGCCAGCGCAAGCGACCCCGACCTTCCCGAGCTGGAAACCGCGGCGCGCGCTCGACCACATCCTGACCACCTCAGCGATCCGGCTGGACAAGACCTGGGCGTTGCCGCAGGCGTTCTCCGATCACTTGCCGCTGGCGGCGGAAATCCACCTGCCGGCGCATGTCGGCGGCAAAGCCACGCGGGGTCGGCGCCAGTGAAGTCGACGGGGTGGCGACAGGCACGACCATGGCTGCTGCTGCTGATCGTGGCGCTGGCTACGGCATGGCTGCGCTACGGCCTGATCGAATCCAGCGCGATCGGACAGCTGTGCGGTGCCAGCCACGCGCCCGCGTGGTGCACCGGACGGCAGTGGCTGGTGCTGGGTTTTCTGCACAACGTCTACGGCGTCGTGGCACTGATCGTCGCCGCGCTGGCGCTGCTGCAACAACGCCCGTGGCTGGCATGGCTGGCCGCCGCACTGGGCGTGTTCGCGCTGGAGCTGTACTGCTTCGAGGCCGGCGCGCTGGCGCTGCTGCTCGGCTGCCTACGCCTGCTGCGACTGCAGGCGCGCGCTGCGCCAGTCGATCAGCACCGGCAACGCCAGCAGCAGATTCAATCCCAGCCATAACCACGCCACCGGCGTGAGGCCGGCTTCCTGCACCAGCACGATCGCCGCCAGCAGCGGCAGCCAGGCGGCGAGAAAACGCTCCTCCAGTAACGGCATCGCCATCTCGCGTCGATCGGACAGCCAGCCGATCAGCGCAAAGCCGGCACAGGGCAGCAGGAACAGGCCCAGCGGAAAATCCCGGTAGCGCCCGTCGCACACCAGCAGCAAGCCGTAGAACGCCAGCGCGAACAGCCAGCCGAGCCGTAACCAATGCGGCAACGACAGCGGCACGACGCCGGCCATTCGCGCCGCGATCCAGCGCGCCAGCCACAGCGCACTGAGCAGGGCCAGCGTGCAGGCCACCAGCGACTCCGTCCATTCCCACGCATCACGACAGGCGAACAGCATCTGGCGGAACTGCCACGCCAGTGCGCAGCCACTGGCAAACCCGGCCAGTTTCAAGGCCAGCCAACCGCGCCAGCCACTCCAGCGCCGCCGCCATGCGCCGACCAGCACGAACAGCCACGCACCTGCCACGCCCGCGAGCCAGCCGGCCCACCAGTGCGGTTCTTCGGTGACCGGTCCCTGCATCGCAAATTTCGGCTGTGCCTGCGCGTCGAAGATGCCCCAGTAGCCGCCGGCGGTGCCTTCCTGCGCGCGCTTCCACGGCTGGTCGAACGCCTCGATCACGTTGTACGGCATCTGCACGGTCGCCGCGTAGACCAGGAATTCGCGCAGGTAGCGCGCCTCGTTGACCACGCTGGCGCTGGCCGCCTGGCGCGGCCGTCCGGCGCTGGGCCAGCCGGTCTCGCCAATCATCACGCGCCGTCCCGGAAACGCCTGCTGCACTTTCGCGTAGACCGTCGCCACATGCTGCACCGCACGTTCCGGCGACACCGGCTGATCCTCCCAGTACGGCAGGATGTGGATGGTGAGGTAGTCGACCGAGCCGGCCAGTTCGGGATGACGCAGCCAGAACTCCCACACGTCGGCATAAGTCACCGGCACGCTGACCGCCGCACGCACCTCGCGCAGATAGCCGTCCAATTGCGGCGCCGACAGATCGCCGCGCAACAGCACCTCGTTGCCGACGATCACCCCGCGCAGCACCTGCGGATATTTGCGCGCAGTGGCGATGCCCAACTCGACCTGCTGCGCATTCGCCTTCTTGTCGCTGCCCAGCCAGATGCCCAGCAGCACCTTCATGCCGTAACGTTCGGCAATCTGCGGCACCGCGCTCAGGCCCTGACCCTGCGAGTAGGTGCGCACGCAGTCGAAGCGCTGCGACAGCGCACGCAGGTCCTCGTCGATGCGCTCGGGGCTGATGAAGGCCTGCGCATCCAGCGGCGTTTCGCCGGCGTTGCGGAACGGCGCGTACGATACGCAGGCGATCCGCGCCGACGGCGCATCCGGCAACGCCACCGGCCGGCCGATCGCCCACCACCAGTACGCACTGACCAGCGCCAACGCCACCAACATCAGCCACGCCAGCCCGGCTCGGCGAACAACAGACGAAGGCGCTGACGACATGCCGATCCCGGAGATGCTGAAGATGAAGCGTGCCAGCTTAGCAGGCGTGCCATCACCGATTCGCGACAAGCTGATCCGGACCATCGACTACACTGCACCCGGATCGACCGAAGGAGTTCCCATGTTTGTTGTCGCCCCACCTCGGCGCATCTCGTTGAACTGGCTGTTGCTGGCTACCAGCTGGTTGCTGGTCGCCACGATCGTGCAGGCCACCGAACCCAGTGCCAGTCAGCGCGCGGCGTTCAAGCAGGCGTATGCCGCCGCCCAGCAAGGTGGCGACCGCTGGCAGAGCCTGGCCACCGGCCTGCGCGACTATCCGCTGTATCCGTACCTGCAAGAGGCCGCGCTGGAGCACGACATCCAGCAGATCGACCGCGCCAGCGTGGAGTCGTACCTCAAGCAGTATCCCGACTGGATTCCCGCCGCCGACCTGCGCCGCGCGTTCCTGCTGGAACTGGCGCGTCGGCAGGACTGGAACGACTTCCTCGCGCTGTATCAGCCCGGCCTCGGCGACACGCTCAGCTGCAATGCATCGCAGGCAAGACTGGCCGGCGGCAGTACGCTGGATTTCGACAAGGACCTGGCCGCGTTGTGGGCCAAGCCGAATCTGCCCGATGCCTGCGATCCGGTGCTCAACGCCGCGCACGAGCAGGGCCTGTTGACCAGTGCAAGATTGTGGACGCGCATCGATCGCGCCGCCGACGCCGGACAGCCCGGCACCGTCGCCAGCCTGGCCAACTGGCTGCCCGCGGATGATCGTGCCACGGCACAACGACTCGCCCTGGCGCTGCGCGATCCTGCCGGCGCGCTGACAACGGCGGCCGACTGGCCCGACACCTCGCGCAACCGGCAAGCCGCCACGCTCGCACTGACCCGGCTGGCCCGCCGCCAGTCCACCGGCGCCGACACCGCATGGCAGCAACTGCAAGCGCACTTCAGCTTCAGCGAACCGCAGCGCGGCCAGATCCTGTACGCGCTGGCGCTGTTCCATGCCACCGATTTCGACGACGGTGCGATGGCCCGCCTGATCGCGTTGCCCGCCGCCATGCAGACCGACACCAGCCGCGAATGGCGTGTGCGCGTGGCGCTGGCGCAGCAAAACTGGAGCGCCGTCCTGGCAGCCATCGATGCGATGCCAGCCAGCCAGCAGCAGGACGGCGAGTGGCAATACTTCCACGCCCGCGCACTGACCGCGCTGGGTCGCTATGACGAGGCGCGCAAGCAGCTCAGTGCGCAAGCCGACAAGACGACCTTCTTCGGTTTCCTCGCCGCCGACAAACTCGACCTGCCGTATGCGATCTGCCCGCTGACCCTCGCCGCCGACCCGCAGCGCGAACAGGCCCTGCTGGCCAATCCCGGCCTGCTGCGCGCGTTCGAGCTGTACGCGGTCGACCTGCCCAAGCTAGCCCGGCGCGAATGGGCACGCGCGCTGCAGGACGCCGATCAGGCCACCCTGCAGGTTGCCTCCGATCTGGCCAACCGGCGCGGCTGGTACGACCGCGCGGTGTTCACCCTCAGCAACGGCGACGCACTGCGGCTGTACAACCTGCGCTTCCCGCTGGCCAGCCAGGATGGCGTGGTGCCGCAAGCCGAACAGGCCGGCATCGAACCGGTCTGGGCCTACGGCATCCTGCGCGCCGAAAGTGCGTGGATGAGCGATGCACGCTCCGGTGCCGACGCACGCGGCCTGATGCAGTTGTTGCCCGGCACCGCCGCGCTGGTGGCCAAACGCAACGGCTTGAACTGGGGCGGTGGCGACACGCTGTACGACCCGGCCACCAATATCGTGCTGGGCACCCGCTATCTGGCGCAGATGGCCGAACGCTTCAACGGTTCGCCGTGGCTGGCCAGCGCCGCCTACAACGCCGGCCCGAACCGGGTCGACCAGTGGCTGGCCGCGCGCGGCACGCTGACGCCGGACCTGTTCGTGGCGACCATTCCGTTCAAGGAAACCCGCGAGTACGTGGCGCGGGTGATGGCGTTCAGCGTGATCTACGACTGGCGCCTGCATGGCACCGCCGTACCGCTGACCACGCGCATGAGTGCGATCGGCCAGCCGTATGGACTTCCAAACGCGTCCACCGTGCGCCGCGCGGTCGGCTGCCCGGTCGTCGAACCGGTCAGCGCACCAGCGGCGCCATCCAGCGCGTCCAACGCATCGCCCTGACACGACTTATCAGGATTGACCCACATGGCCGCACAGCAACTCGTCATCCTCGGCGGCACCGGTTTCGTCGGCAGTCATCTGCTGCCACGCTTGGCCGCCGACGGCCATCGCATCGTGCTGCTCTCGCGCAATCGCGAACAGCATCGCGAACTCGGCGTGCTGCCCGACGTGAGCGTGCGCAGCGCCAACGTCCACGACGACGACGCGCTGCGTCGACACCTCGTCGGCGCCGATGCGGTGATCAATCTGATCGGCATCCTCAACCCGCGCGGCCCGCATACGTTCCAGCGCACGCACGTGGAACTGACCCGGCGCCTGATCGCGGCCTGTCATGACAGCGGCGTCACCCGCCTGCACCAGATGAGTTCGCTGAAAGCCGGCCAGGGCCTGTCGCAATACCTGAAGACCCGCGGCGAAGCGGAAGCACTGGTCAAGGCCTCCGCACTCGACTGGACGATCTATCAGCCCAGCGTGATCTTCGGCGCGGGCGACGGCCTGGTCAACCGCTTTGCCGCGCTGCTGCGACGCATGCCGATGCTGCCGCTGGCACGCGCGCAGGCACGGATGGCACCCACCTTCGTCGGCGACGTCGCCGAGGCGATCGCGCGTTGCGTTGGCAGCGACAAGCTCGGGCAGCGGCACAGCTTCGAACTGTACGGCCCCGAGGTACTCACGCTGGGCGAGATCGTGCGGAAAATCCGCACTGCCGCCGGCGTGCGCACGCCGATCATCGCGCTGCCCGACAGCCTCGGCCGGCTGCAGGCGCAATTCGCCGAACTGCTGCCCGGCAAACCCTTCTCGCTCGACAACTTCCGCTCGCTGCGCACCGACTCGGTCGGCAAGGTCGATGGCTACGCCGCGCTCGGCATCGTGCCGCAACCGTTCTCTGCGTGGTTGCCGGTGCTGCTCAACGAACCACCGCGACAGCGGCGGCTGGCCGCGGCGCGTTCGCTGCGGCGCTGAGCGACGACTCCCGATCAGGCAGCACCAAGCAACATCCGCAATCGATTCAACTCGCTGCCATACGGTGCACTGCGTGCGATGGGCGGTTCGCGATGAACTGCCAGGCAGGCCGGATCGTAGTCAAGGCCGCAGAACGCCAGCAAGCGCCGGACCTGGGCTTCGGGATCGGCCTGCAACGACGCATGGGCATGCTCGAGGAAGCGCTGCGGGAACAGTCGCTGCCAGTGACGGCTGAGCCGGTCGTAGTCGCGCCAGTAGCTGGCGATATGGTCGAGGTCGTAGCTGAATTCGTGGCCGCTCGCGAACAGCTGGCGGTAGCAGGCGAAGCAGGTTTCCAGCGCATCGCCGCGACTGTTCACCACGCGCGCACCAGGCAACATCGCCAGCGCCGCACCCACCAGCCGCCAGTTGAGCGGACTGGCATCGACGAAGCGGGGCTTGCCGCCACGCGCCTGCGCGGTGCGCGCGAGATAGTCCTGCCCCAACCGCGCCCAGTCTGTGGCTGTGGCAGCGCGCGCCCACTGCGCGAACGGTTGTCCGCAGCGCGCCGATTCGGCGCTGATGACCTGCTGCAGGTCGGGCAACGCGTCGACCGTACCGACCTGTGGATGCGCGGCGAGAACCTGCGCAGTCACGTCGGCGCCGGACTGCGGCAGCGACACGAGGAAGATCACCTGCTCGCCCAGCGCGGCATCCGGCGCTTCAGGCAACGGCGCGGCGAACGCGGCGAGCATCGTGTCGGCCTTTGCCCGTGCGATCGCGGCATTCCAACCCATCAGGCGTCGCTTCTGCGCGTTGGCCTTGTACAGCGCGCGAAAGGCTGTGTGATAGTCGGCCTGGTCTTCCAGCGCCCGGGTCAGCGCGAAACCGAGCGCCACGCGCGCCTGCGGCGTCTGCGACATCTGCAAGGCGTGCTGCAACCGGGCGACATCGTCCCGGTCGAAACGCACCGCCGGCAGGTTGGACAAGCCGATCCACGCATCTGCATGATCGGGTTGATGCCGCAACACCTCGCGGTAATTCGCGCTCGCCAGATCCAGCGCACCGAGCCGGCTCTGCGCCTCCGCCAACGCGACCCGCGCCGCCATGTGCTCCGGATCGATATCCAGCGCACGATGCAAAGCGGTCACCGCACCAACGGGGCGACCCTGCATGTTCAATACCCGGCCCAGGTTGAACCAGGCCGGTGCGAAATCGCCGGCCAGCTTGCACGCCCGCTGCAGGGACGCCAGCGCCGCGTCGGGCTCGCCGCCAGCGTGCAGCGAAATGCCGAGGTTCATGTGGATCAGCGGATGGTCCGGACTCAGCGCAAGCGACTGCCGCAGCTGCGCCACGGCCTGCGCATAGTCGCCGCGCAAATGCATCACCAGGCCCCGCAGACGCTGCGCCTCCGCGCAATCCGGCGCCTGGGCCAGCACGCCGAGCAAGCTCGCCTCGGCCACATTCAGTTCATTGCGGCTCAGCGCGGTGGCCGCATCGTCCAGCAGCTGCGCCGCCGCCGGTGACAAACCCGCGGCACGATCCTGCATCAGCCGATGAAGCTGCTTTGCCACCATTGATGAGATTCCCCAATCCTGTCTGTCGCCAGCTTACGCGAGGGTGTCGACGGCATAAAGCGCGGGACGACCTCCCCCGTTGCCGATGCGGCCTTGGCAATCCCGATTTCAGCTGCGAAGCCGACGCATGGCATCGGCTGGCATGGCGCATGGCAGAATCCCTCCCATGCACATCTATCTGGTCGGCGGCGCGGTCCGCGACAAATTGTTGAACCGGCCGGTGGTCGATCACGATCATGTGGTGGTCGGCGCACTGCCGGAGGAATTGCTGGCGCTGGGCTACAAGCCGGTGGGCAAGGACTTCCCGGTGTTCCTGCATCCGCACACCGGTGAGGAATACGCGCTGGCGCGAACCGAACGCAAGACCGGGCGCGGCTATCACGGCTTCGTGTTCCAGGCTGACGCGACGGTGACGCTGGAGCAGGATCTGGCGCGGCGCGACCTCACCATCAACGCGATCGCGCAGGATGAGCACGGCGCACTGACCGATCCGTACCACGGCGTGCGCGATATCGAGACGCGCGTGCTGCGACATGTGTCGCCGGCGTTCGTCGAGGATCCGGTGCGCGTGCTGCGGGTGGCGCGCTTCGCCGCGCGCTTCGCGCCGCTCGGTTTCACCGTGGCCGACGAGACGATGGCATTGATGCGGCAGATGGTGCGCGATGGCGAGGTCGATCACCTGGTGCCCGAGCGGGTATGGGCGGAAACGCGCAAGGCGCTGGGCGAGCCGCAACCGTCGGCGTTCCTGCGCGTGCTGCGCGAATGCGGCGCGCTGGCCGCGCTGTTTCCCGAGATCGATGCGTTGTACGGCGTGCCGCAGCGTGCCGAATTCCATCCGGAAATCGACACCGGCGTGCATCTGGAGATGGTGCTGGATGCAGCGGCGAAACTCGCGCCGGGCGACGATCTGGTCGGCTTCTGCGCGCTCACGCACGACCTCGGCAAGGCGCTGACGCCAGTCGACGAACTGCCGCGCCATGTCGGCCACGAGCATCGCGGCGTGGCGCCGCTGCGTGCGCTGACCGCGCGCCTGAAGGTGCCGACCGAGCACGCCGCGCTGGCCGAGCTGGTCTGCCGCGAGCATCTGAATGCGCATCGCGCGTTCGAGCTGAAGCCGGCCACCGTACTGAAGCTGCTGGGTTCGCTCGATGCGTTGCGTCGACCGGCGCGGCTGGATGCGTTCTTGGCCGCCTGTGAGGCCGACAAGCGCGGCCGGCTCGGCCACGAGCACGACGATTACCCGCAAGCAGCCTACCTGCGCGCCGCGCGTGCGACGGCGGCGACAGTCGATGCGGCCGCTTTTGTCGCCGAGGGCCTGACCGGTCCGGCGATCGGCGCGGCGATGGAAGTGGCGCGGACCCACGCCATCGCCGTGTTGAAAACTAACCATTCGCCAAGCTGATCCGCGGTATAAAGCCCGGATATCTGGCGCCCGCAGCGGGTGTCCGCTGATTTCATGTCTTTTCGCTGGAGTTGCCCGTGTCGAGCGCATTCACCCCGACTTCCCCGTTGCGTCAGCGTTTCCGTCCGTTGTGGTGGCTGGCCATCACCTTCGTGGCAATCTCGTTCGTCACCCGCGTGGTGCTGCTGGTCATGTCCGGCCACGAAGTGCCGCATACGCCACCGAACCTGCTTTACGCGTTCGGCGTGGGTTTCGGCTATGACCTGATCACCTACATCTATGTGGCCTGGCCGCTGGTGCTGTTCCTGTGGCTGGTGCCGACACGGCACGCCACGGTCTCCGGCCTGGGTCAGTGGCTGCTGTGGGTGCTGGCGCTGGCGCTCGTGTATGCGCTGTGCCTGGGCGTGCTGTATGCGCTGTATCGCGCGCACGTGGGCATGACCTGGCCGCTGGTGGTGCTGTTCCTGCTGCTGCTGCCGATCCCGGGTTTTGCGTACGTCTCGCGTACCGGCCAGTGGGCGCTGTACGGACTGGCGCTGGTGCTGCTGTACGGGCTGCTGTTCGTGGCGGCGTCGGAACTGGTGTTCTGGAACGAGTTCAGCGTGCGCTTCAATTTCATCGCGGTGGACTATCTGGTCTACACCAGCGAGGTGATCGGCAATATCCGCGAGTCGTATCCGATCGGTCGCTGGTTGGCGCTGCTGGTCGTGGGTGCCCTGGTGGTTTTCGCGATCGGTCGGCGCGGCCTGCGCGCGCGCGACGACGGCAGCCGCTTCTGGCAACGCGGCAAGATCGCGCTGCTGTGGCTGGTGCTGACCGTGGTCTCGCTGGCCGCGGTCAACGGCGGCATGAAGGATCGCACCGACAACAACTACGTCAACGAACTGGCTGGCAACGGCATCTACCAGTTCTTCAACGCGTTCCGCAGCAGCCATCTCGATTACGCGAAGTTCTACCGCACGCTGCCGGACGATCAGGCTTATCGCCTGGTGCGCGAAGGGCTCAAGACGCCGGACGCGACCTACCTCAACGACGATCCGCGCGATCTCACCCGCGAGATCCGCCGCATCGGCCCGGAGCAGCATCTCAACGTGGTGCTGATCAGTGTGGAGAGCCTGTCCGGTGACTATCTGGGCACGTTCGGCAGCAAGGAAAACATCACGCCGTATCTCGATTCGCTGGTCAGCCAGAGCCTGTTCTTCGACAACCTCTACGCCAACGGCACGCGCACCGTGCGCGGGCTGGAGGCGCTGTCGCTGTCGGTGCCGCCGACACCAGGCGACTCGCTGCTGAAGGAGCACAACAACGAGAACCTGTTCTCGCTGGCGGACATTTTCAACGACCGCGGCTACCAGTCGGACTTCGTCTACGGCGGCTACGGCGAGTTCGACAACATGAACTACTTCTTCGGCCACAACGGCTATCGCACGGTGGACCGGCGCGACATCCCGAAGGGCGCCACGATCCACAGCGAGAATGTGTGGGGCGTGGCCGACGAGGACCTGTATACGCTGGCGCTGAAGCAGATGGACGACGCACAGGCCGCCGGCAAGCCGTTCTTCCTGCACATCATGACCACCTCCAACCACCGGCCGTACACCTTCCCGGCCGGACGCGTCAGCCAGGCCAACCAGACCCGTCCGGGCGCGGTGGCATACACCGACTGGGCGATCGGTGATTTCATCAAGCGTGCGCGCGAGAAATCGTATTTCGACAACACCGTGTTCGTGATCACCGCAGATCACTGCGCCTCCAGCGCCGGCAAGACCAGCGTGCCGGTCAACCGCTATCACATTCCGCTGTGGATCTATGCGCCGAAGCACATCCCGCCGCAGCGCGTGCAGCGCCTGATGGGCCAGGTCGACATCGCGCCTACCCTGCTCGGCCTGCTCAACTTCAGCTACCGCTCGCGCTTCTTCGGTTACGACCTGTTCCAGCTGGAGCCCGGCCGCGAGCGTGCGTTCCCTGCCACCTACGAGAAGCTCGGCTACCTGCACCGTGACGTGCTCACCGTGCTGGAGCCGCAGCGCAAGCTGGAACAAATGAAGCCGGACTACGCCACCGGCGATGCCACCCCGGTCACGCCGCAGGACGAAAACCAGATCGATCAGGCGATCGCCTATTACCAAGTCGCCAGCGGGCTGTTCCGGCATGGCGGACTGGTGCGTCGACCCGCCGATTCGACGCCGGTGCAGCCATTGCCGGCACCCTCCACGTCGGCACCCGCACCCGCCAGTTCGGCGTCAGCGCCGGCAGCGGCCAGCACGGCGGCGACCGTGCACTGAGGAAACCGCCATCCGGTGTCGTCAAGACGGCACCGGATTCACCACTGACGACTACAGTCGGCCGCCCTGATCCGCGGCCAGCAGTTCAGCCGGCAGCGGCAGCACGTCGAGACCACGCACCAGCAGCATCGCCTGGAAGCGCTCGCCCATCTGGTCAGGCAGCATCAGCCGCTTCACCTGCTGGGCCAATCGATAGCGACTGTGCTCATCGGCGATCTTGGCCTGCTCGCTTTCGAAGATGTCCTGCAGGCCGGCTCCGATCAGGAACTGTGCCTGCGGCAGGTACCCGGCTACGCCGAAACCGGCGCTGTTGCAGGCTTCGGCCAGCGCGGTGAAATCGACCGAGGCGGTGAGGTCGTTCAGTCCCGGCAGGTACAACGGATCGTTGTGCGCGTGATGGCGGTAATGCGCCATCAAGGTGCCGTCGTCTCGCTCGGGCAGGTAGAACTCGCGACGCACGTAGCCGTAGTCGACGAACAGCATCAGTCCGGCGGTCAGTGAGCCGGCCACCGCCTGGATCCAGTACGGCAGCTGCGGCAGGATTTCCGAGCGGTAGCCATCAACGAAGTCGCTGCCCAGGTCGCGTTCGACATGACGCACCGCGCCGGCGACCAGCGCATCGGCCGGGCGATCGATGCGCGTCAGACGACCTTCGCCATCCAGCGCCACATACTCTTCGTAGACTTCGCCGGCGCGCATCGCGAAGCGTGTGGCCGGCAAGGCATCGATCACCTCGTTCGCGAACAGCACGCCGCGCCAGTCCTGCTCGGGCGGACGATCCAGCCATTGCACGCGGGCATTGAGTTCGGCCGGGAGATTCGCGTGCAATCGTTCGCGCTGACGCTCACGCAGATCAGCGCTGGGTTCCAGGATCAGGTACTGCCGCGGCAATGTGCCGCTTGCCGCCAGCGCCTTGAGCGCAGCCTCGGCGAACGCGCCGCTGCCACCGCCCAGCTCCAGGAAATCCGCGTCGTCACCGAGCATCGCCAGCGTCGGCTGTACCGCATTGATCACGCAGCGCGCGAACAGCTCGCCCAGCTCCGGCGCGGTGACGAAGTCGCCGGCCGCGCCGAACTTGGTCTTGCCCGCGCTGTAGTAGCCCAGCCCCGGCGTATACAGGCAGCGCTCCATGTACTGCGAAAACGGCAAGGGCCCGTGCGAAGCGATCTGCTCACGCAGCAGCTGCAGCAGATGATCGGAGTGCGCGCGTTCGTCGGCGCTCGGTTCGGGGAGGCGGGAGGGCATGGCTGTTGCCGATAATGAAAAAGCGCGGCAAGCATAGCGGATGGGACATCCGCTCTTGATGAAACCTCGCCGCGAGCATCGGCCCCTCTCCCGACAGGGAGAGGGGGAGCAGCGATCAGAAATCCTTCTGCACGCTCAGGTATACGCCACGGCGCGGACCGAACTGCGGCGCACCGACGCCGACACCGGTGCCGTCGCGCAGCTGGAACGTACGATCCAGCGCATTGATCACTGCCAGCTGGGTGTGCAGCTTGCCGAAACGATCGAACGCGAAGTCGTGCGACACGCTGAGGTTGAGCTGGAAGTACGCCGGAATATGGTCACCGTTCGGCACCGCTCCGCCCTTGCGCAGGCCGCTGCCGAACAGGTAGTCGGCGCCGACCCGGGTGCTGTCGTCCAGCGCATAGCTGATGCCTCCGGAGGAGGTGTAAGTCTGGTCATGATCGAGGTGGATGTAGTTGTCGGCGATATAGGCCAGCTCATCCGCGCCGAAATTGTACTGGCTGGTGATCACCTTCTTGCCCATGGCGCGGCTATAGGCGAGGTTGAAGTAGGCCGACAGCGGCCCCTGCTCGTAGTTCGCGGTGAACTCCACGCCGCCGATATGACCGCGATCGTAGTTGAAGGTGGAATAGACCAGCGCGGCGCCGAACTGGCCCTCGTCCTGCAGGCGTTGCACCTTGCGGTAGTAGGTGTCCAGGCCGAGCGTCCAGGCGCTGCCGATATTCTGCGAGACGCCGGCATCGAAATAATCCGCACGTTCGGCCAACGGCGTCGCGTTGCCGGGATTGGACACCGCGTTGGTGGTGCCGTCGAACTTGGCGATGTTGGAGATGGTGATCATCTCGGTCGCCGGCGGCGTGAAGTAACGCGAGTAGCCGGCATGCAGGGTGGTGGTGTCGGCGGCCTGCCACACCACGCCAAGGCGCGGGCTGAGCTGGCTTTCGGTACGCCCGGCCAGCGTGTACTGGTCGCCGCGCAGGCCGTAGTTCACGGTCCAGTTCTGGCTGATGCTCCATTCGTCCTGGATGTAGCCAGACCAGGTCTTCGCGGTGAGCCGGTTGTTGTCGATGATGTTGATCGGCGTGGTGCTGGTCTGGCCGCCATTGGCGTCGGCCGGGAACACCCAGGCATTGTTGCCGCTGCCGGCATGCTCGAAGCTGCCGTAGATGCCGTAGCGCAAGGTGTTGCTGTTGCCCAGCGGCGTGGCGAAGTCCGCCTGCAGCGTGCTGGCGCGATTGCTGCGGCCGACTTGCGCGGCGATGCCGTTGAACATCAGGTCGCCGACCGGATCGGGGGCAAACGCCACCTTGGTATAGCGCTGGCCAAGCGACACCTGATAGTCCGTCGTGCCCAGCTTGCCCTGCAGCGACAGTACGCCGAAGCGGGTATTCTCGTGCTGCTGCTCGTTGAGGCGTGCGGAATCGAAATCGGTCTGGCCCAGATAGCCGAACTGCGGCGTCTGGCCCGGATTGTTCGGAACCTGGAAGCGGTTGTTGGCCACACCGAACATGAAGCTGAGGCGCGTGTCGTCGTTGATCAGATAGGACAGGTCGCCGAAGCCCTTCACCTGGTTGGTGTGATCGTGGATCGGCTTGCGGCTGGCCGTGGGGTTCTCGATGCCCACGTCGTTCTCGAGGTAATTGCCGGTGAGGAACCAGCTCCAGCGATCGCTGCTGCCCCAGATCGAGGCGTTGGGATTGAGCGTGCCGAACGAGCCGCCGGCGATACCCACGCTGCCGCCGTTGCCGAGATCGTGGCCGCTCTTGGTAGTGATGTCGACCACCGCGGCGGTGCGCAGGCCGTACTGCGCCGGCAGCGCACCGTCGAGCAGGCTCACACTCTTGATCGTGCGCGCGTCCAGAGTCTGGCCGAAGCCGGAGATCGACTCGGGCACGATGACACCGTTGATGCGGTATTGCAGATTCGCGTGGTCGCCGCGCACATGCAGGCCGCCATAGGAATCCTGCACCACGCCCGGCGCCTGCAGCACCACCTGGTTGACCGGCGTGGCGGCGCCCAGCGGCAGCTGCGCGATCGCCTTCTGGTCGATCACGTACTGGCTGCTGCCGGTGTCCGGCGACAACGCGTTGCGCGCCTGGTCCAGAGCCGCCGTCACGCTGACCGCGCCCAGCTCCCGTACCTTCGGCGCCGGCTTGTTGCGCGTGCCGTGATCGGTCATGTCATCCCCACTCGTCGTGGTGGGTGCGCTGGCAGTCGTTTCAACCGGCGTATCGGTGGCATGGGCAATGGTTGCGGTACCCAGCGCAATAGCGAGGCTCAAGGCAAGCAAGGAGGGTTTCATCGAGAAATCCGGCAGGAGTGGCAGGGAAGATTTTCAGTAATGTTATAACATTACCTTGGACATACCCTGTCGTGCCTGCGCCAGAAGTCATGCCTGCCGATGAAACAGGCGCTGCACCGATCTCAGGGCGGCCGAACGGCGATCCATTGTCGCGCTTCACACAGAGTCCCTAGACTGTCCGGAACGCCTGCCGCGCTCGTCGCGCCGCACGCCTCATGGAGTCAGGCATGACCAAGCACAGCCAGCAGGTACCCGCCGTCATCGCGCCGGTCGAGCACAACCGGGTGACCCAGGCGATCCTCGATTTCGTCAGCAAGGTGCCGGACAGCAAGGTCGGCGGCAGCAAGGATCCCGCCAGCGAGGCACGCCGATTGGCCAATCGGGCGGCCCAGCGCGCCGCGCTCACCGCCGGTTCGCTGGCGCTGCCGCCGGGGCCGCTGGGCTGGCTGACCTTGCTGCCGGAACTGATCGCGATCTGGAAGATCCAGGGCCAGATGGTCAGCGACATCGCCGCCGTCTATGGCCGCAATCACACGCTGGGCCGCGAACAGATGCTGTGGTGCCTGTTCCGCCATACCGCAGCACAGGCGTTCCGCGACCTGGTCGTGCAGGTCGGCGATCGGCTGGTGTTCCGCCGCATGTCCTACGCCGTCGCACAACGCGTGGCGAAACAGGTGGGTGTGAAATTGACCCAGCGCACGGTGAGCGAAGGCCTCTCGCGCTGGCTGCCGGTGATCGGCGCACTTGGCGTTGGCGCCTACGCGTATTACGACACCGGGCAAGTCGCCAGTACCGCGATCGCGCTGTTCAGTGGCGATGTCGTGATGGAAAACGAGGCAGACGAAACCGCCGCGGAACCCGTCAAGGCAGCCCCGCGCAAGAAAGCGTCGCCGGTGCGTCGCGCGATGGACAAGCTGGTCGACAAGGCGACCACCGGTGCCGCGCGCAAAGTCGCCAATGCCGCACGCAAGGCCGCGAGCAGGAAACCGCGCCATCCGAAGACGGACTGATCGCTCGCCAGCGGATGACGCATTGCATGCTTTACGGCAAGCTGTCCGCTGGACTGCCGCAGGAACCGACACATGAAGCCACGCCATGATCGCCCCGTCGCACTGATCACCGGCGCTGGTCGTCGCGTGGGTGCGGTGATCGCACGCACGCTGCACGCGGCCGGCTACGACCTGGCGTTGCACTACCGACGTTCCATCGACGACGCGCGCACGCTGGCCGACGAACTGGAGCGGCAACGCAGCGGCAGTACCTTGCTGCTGCAAGCCGAACTGGCCGACATCTCCGCATTGCCCGCGCTGATCGAACAGCTGCTGGCGCACTACGGACGACTCGATGCGCTGGTCAACAATGCCTCGGCGTTCTATCCCACGCCGCTGGGCACCGCAACAGCGCAGCAATGGAGCGAGTTGTTCGCCTCCAACGCACAGGCACCGTTCTTCCTCAGCCAGGCGGCGATTCCGGCGCTGCGCGAAACGCGCGGCGGCATTGTCAACATGATCGACATCTATGCCGAACGGCCGCTGGCGGAACATCCGCTGTACTGCATGGCCAAGGCGGCGCTCGCCGCGATGACCCGTTCACTCGCACTGGATCTGGGACCGGACATACGCGTCAACGGCGTAGCTCCCGGCGCCGTGATGTGGCCCAGCGACGGCAAGCCGTATGCCGACCAGCAGGCGATGCTGACGCGCACGCCGCTGCGGCGCGCAGGCACGCCGGACGATGTGGCCGACACGGTGTTGTGGCTGCTGCGCGGCGCCCCTTTCGTCACCGGCCAGATCATCCGCATCGACGGCGGCCGCACCCTGTCGGTGTGACTGCCTCCCCTGCACGGGGAGGCAGTCCATCGCATCACTGCTTCTACTTGCTGCGGAACGCCTGCTCCAGCAACGCCTGATCGAAACCGACACTGGCCTCGCCTGCTTCCGCATAGCGATAAAGCGCAGCCGCATAGATGCCCTGCAGCGACGACTGGATCAGGCCGAGCAGGATGAATCCCAGCACCACCACGGTCACCGCCAGCACGATCGCCACGACCGACTGCAGCGCGACCGCACCGCCGATCAGCAGCGCGCCGATCAGCACCGCCACAAGCATCAGCAAACCGAATACCACGCCGATGCCGCCGTTGCCGATCAGATTCTCGCCCCAGCTGCGCTTGAGCAGTTCCACGCTGCGCTTCACCGCGTCGACCGGGCCCACATCCTCGCTGGCCAGGATCGGCACGACCAGGAACGTAGCGACCGTCCAGGCCAGCCCGAGAAAACCGACCACCAACCGCCCGATCAGGCCAAGGCGTTCCTGGATCATCCGCAGCACCAGACCGACGGTGGCTGCTATCAGCGCGTAGCCGAAGATGTGCGGCAAGCGGGAACGCGCCAGCGCAAACCCCTCCGCCACGCTGGTCGGTTCGCCACGCAGATGCATCAACGCCACGCCGGTCAGCGCTGTCTGGAAGAAGATGATCACGAAGTACTGCACCAGATAGAACGCGAACATCAGCAGATACGCACCCGCCGACATGCGTTGGTGGAAGTCCTCCCCGGCATGTTCGCCACCGATCACCATCACCGCGACCGGGATCAGGAAGCTCGCCGCCACCAGCAGCGTGCACAGCCCCGACAGCAACGGAAAGACCAGCAATGACTTGTCCGAGCGCAATACCGTTGCGCTCGCCTTCATCAAGGCCCAACTGCGTGCAAATTTTCCAGCCATGTACGTCGCCCCCTGCGTCCGTGGATTATGAAGATGCCTTTCTAGCACCAGCCATCCACGCGCGACAGTGCAGGCTCCTCAGTCCGGCAGCGGTTCGACGGTCAGAGGCTCGTGCTCCGCCGGAAACGCGGCCCACAGCTCGGCCATGCTGAGGCCGCTCAGCGGATGCCGGAACGTCGGCGCGATATCCGCGATCGGCCGCAGCACGAACGCATGCTGCAACTCCTTGCGCGGAATCTGCAGATGCCCCGGCCCGTCAAGCACCAGTGCGTCATAGAACACGATGTCGATATCCAGCGTACGGTCGGAATAGCGCGGCACATCCCGACGGCGACCATGTCGATCCTCCAGCGCATGCAGCCAGTCGTTCAGCGCCTCCGGCGACAAATCGGTATCCAGCCCCACCGCCAGATTGACGAAATCCGCGCCGTCGAAACCCACCGACCGGCTGCAATAGGCCGGCGACACCGTGATTGCGCCGAAGCGCTCGCGCAACGCGGCGATCGCCGCGGGCAAATAGCGCCGCGGTTCGAGGTTGGAACCCAGGCTCAGGTAGACCTGGGTCATCAGTCCGGCCGCGTGCCGCGTTCGATCCGCACGCCAACCGCCTTCGCACCACGCACCGCACCGGGCTTGGACAGTTTCAGGCGTACCCAACTGACCCCGAACTCCTCGCGGATGATCGCCGCGCAGCGCTCGGCCAACGTCTCGACCAGACCGAAGCTCGACTCACCCACGTAACCGATCAGACGCTTGGAGACATCCTTGTAGTTCAAGGTAAGCGCGATGTCGTCGCTGGCCGCCGGCACCGTGTTGTCGAATGCCATCTCGATATCGAACGACAGCGTCTGCCGCACGCGGCGCTCCCAGTCGTAGATGCCGATGACGGTGTCGATGCGCAGATCTTCGATGAAAACGATATCCATGACGGTGATCACTGTGGCGATAGCCGTACAGGGTCGGCGAGCCGGCGTGCGGATGCAAGTCTTCAGGCATAGACGAAACGAGCGGTTGACAGTCGAAATTTTCAGGCGTATATATTTAACTATTACTTTAAATGATTAATTCATTATGGCTATCGACCGCATCTTCGAAGCTCTCGCCTCCCGCCCGCGCCGGGAAATCCTGGCCTATCTGTCGGCGCAGGAGTTGAACGCTGGCGAGATTGCCAGCCGCTTCGCGATGAGCGCGCCGGCGATCTCGCGGCATCTGTCGGTACTGGACGCCGCCGGTCTCGTCACCAGCGAGCGCCGCGGCCAGTTCATCGTCTACAAGCTCAACAAGGACAGCCTGGTGAACACGCTCACCGGTTTCGCGTTCGAAATCTGCCCCACGGCCGGCCCACTGAAGCGCGAGTCGCGCAAGCTGTCCACGAAAAAGCAGAGTACCTGAGCACAACGGGATTCGGACAGCGGGGAATTCGATGACAACGCACACGAAACAGGTCCGGACTTTTCCATCCACGCATATCCCGTCGCCGTCGGGTGGGCTCCCTGTGGAAGTCTCGTTGATCGCGCAACTCGGACATGGCGCCGGTGACCACCTGTTTGTCGGCGCGCTGGCGCGCCAGCGCGCGCATGTCGACTTCATCGACGAACTGGACGAACCGTCCGCCCGGCTCGGTGGCACGGATTTTTCGAAGGGCGACGTCACCTCGCTGTACTCGTTTGCGGTTGGCGCGAAAGGCCATCCGTTCCATCGGCATGCCGGGCATCGCGTGTTCACCGCGATCTCCGGCAGCGGCGGTGCCCAGCTGCGCTTCTCCACCGCCACGCAGGCGCAGATCGAACAGGACCCGCAAAGCTTCATCCAGGCATTGCACCATATCAACATTCCGCCGGATTGCCTGTTCACCGTACGCTTCGGCGGCGATACCTGGCACCAGTTCGCGCCGCTGGCGAACAACTCGCTGCACCCTGCGTTCTTCGCGCTGTCGTGCCACACCAACGAACTCGGCGGCGATCTGCCAGATGCGCTGCGCGAGCAGGTGCTGGCGAATACGGCAAGCATCCCCGCACTGACCGCGCTGCTGCCCACGGCGGTCGCCGACTTGCTGCGCGACATGCCAGCCGATCATCTACACGTGCCGACCACCCATCTTTCACTGGATGCCCTACCCGGCTCACTGCAGGGTCTGCTATGCAAATCTGTACGCTGTGCCGCCGGGCTGATCCGCGGCGCATGGGCCGCATGGCGACGCACGACCGGCTTCCTTAGCAAGAACGGTGGCCGGCTTGCCGTCGCCGAGCTCGACAGCCTGCCGGCCGGTTCGCTGCTGATGCAGCAACTGACCGACAAGCCATACCAACACCAGGACATGGTCCAACTCACGCTCAACGGCAGCGACGTCGCCAGCACCAGCGCCACGATCCTGCTGAGCCAGGTGCTGGACGGCTTCCTGAGCAATCCACCTGCCGGTGTCTCGCGCCTGATGGCACTGCGCAATCTGCTGGTGCGGCCGGTCGGCCTGCGTACCTCGCCACTCGGCTGCCCGGTATCTTCGCTGTTGTCGCCGCCCAGTGACATGTTGTTCGATCAGCGCTATCCGGTGCTCTACCAGTGCATCGGCCACGACGATCGCCGCGCGCAGGTCATTCTTGGCGCCGACGACAAGCATCTGATTTTCCGCTCCTGCGTCGGGGTGCAGGTGCTGGACGGCAACCGTGTGGAAATCACCTTGGGCACCCGCGTGCATTGCAAGAACCTGTTCGGTCGTTTCTACATGGCCGCAATCCATGGCGTCCATCGCTCCTATATCGCGCCGACCATGCTGCGGATGGCGGCGGAGCATGCGTTTCCGTTGATCGAAACAGCCTGCAGCCCAACGCGGACGTTGCTTCCGGAGTACGGCCATAGCGGCTGACCCGTGCCTAGCGGTGATCGATCCCGCCCTGCGCCGGCAGCAGGCGCCTGATATAGATGCGATCATGTGCAGATGACAACGTTCAGCACGCTCCCGCTCAAACCCGCCCTGCTCGCCAGCGTCGACACGCTTGGCTACGCCACCATGACGCCGGTGCAGGCGCAAAGTCTGCCGCCGATGCTGGAAGGTCGCGACGTGATCGCACAGGCACAGACCGGCAGCGGCAAGACCGCGGCGTTCGGGCTGAGCCTGCTGCAATCGATCGACGTGGATACGATCCGGCTGCAGGCGCTGGTGCTGTGTCCGACCCGCGAACTGGCCGACCAGGTCAGCAAGGCGATCCGCAAGCTGGCGGCGAACATCCCGAACGTGAAGCTGCTGACCCTGTGCGGCGGCATGCCGCTGGGGCCGCAACTGGCCTCGCTCACGCATGATCCGCACATCGTGGTCGGCACCCCCGGCCGCGTGCAGGAACATCTGAAGCGGGAAAGCCTGCACGGCGGCGGCATCAAGGTGCTGGTGCTGGACGAGGCCGATCGCATGCTCGACATGGGTTTCACCGAGGCGATCGACGACATCATCGGGCGCATTGCCAAGCATCATCAGACGCTGCTGTTCTCGGCGACGTATCCGGACGAGATCCGCGCGGTGAGCCAGCGCGTGCAGAAGAACCCGGTCGAAGTGACGGTGGACGCACCGATGCACGAACAGCCGGCGATCGAGCAACGCTTCCACGAGGTCGATCCGGCGCAGAAGGTCGACGCACTGGCGCAGTTGCTCGGCAGCGAGCGCGGCCAGCACGCACTGGTGTTCTGCAATATGCGCCGCGACGTGGATGCGGTGGCGCAGGAACTCGACCGTCGCGGTTTCTCCGCGCTGGCGCTGCACGGCGACATGGAGCAGCGCGATCGCGACGAGGTGCTGGTGCGCTTCGCCAATCGCAGCTGCGCGGTGCTGGTCGCCACCGACGTCGCCGCGCGCGGCCTCGACATCGTGGCGCTGCCGCTGGTGGTGAGCTACGACATCGCCCACGATCCGGAAACCCACACCCATCGCATCGGCCGCACCGGCCGCGCCGGCCAGACCGGCCTGGCGATCACGCTGTGCACGCCGCGCGAACGGCCGAAGGCGGCGAACATCGAGGAGCTCAACGGCACGCCGTTGCCGTGGCGTCCGCTGAAAGTGGCACCGGCGCGCGGCAAGACCTTGCATCTCGCACCGATGAAGACGCTGGTGATCGATGCCGGACGGCAAGACAAGCTGCGCCCCGGCGACATCCTCGGTGCACTCACCGGCGACGCCGGACTCGACGCGAAGGACATCGGCAAGATCGACGTGTTCGCCACCCGCGCGTACGTGGCGATCAGCCGCGCGCTGGCGAACAAGGCACTGGAACGGTTGCGTGCCGGCAAGATCAAGGGCCGCAATTTCCGCGTGCGGTCCTTGGCCTGACCCCAACCCTTCCCTTGCAAGAAGCTGACCGATGATCCGATCGCCCGGCCTCACCTCGACCTTCGCTCTCGTCCTGCTGCTGGGCAGCGCTGTCGCACACGCAGCCATACCGGTGTACGGCTACAAAGTCGTGCACACCTATCCGCACGATACCGGCGCCTATACCGAAGGCTTGTTCTACAAGGACGGCTACCTTTACGAAAGCACCGGCCAGGCCGGTACCTCGACGGTGCGCAAGGTCGAGCTGCAGAGCGGCGAGACGGTGCAACGCTACAACGTGCCGTCACAGTATTTCGGCGAAGGCATCGTGGACTGGAAAGACCGGCTGGTGCAGCTCACCTGGCAAACCCAGACCGGCTTCGTCTACGACCTGGCCAGCTTCAAGCTGCGGCACACCTTTGCCTATGCGGGCGAAGGCTGGGCGTTGACCCGCGACAACCAGCATCTCTACATGAGCGACGGTACGCCGGTGCTGCGTGTGCTGGATCCGGAATCGCTGGCCACGATCCGCCGCATCACGGTGACGGCCGATGGCGTACCGGTCACCAACCTCAACGAGCTGGAGTGGATCAAGGGCGAGATCTACGCGAACGTGTGGCTGACCAACCGCATCGCGCGGATCAATCCTGCCAACGGTCACGTCGTCGGCTGGATCGATCTCGACGGATTGTTCGACATCAACCAGCTGCCGGACCCCGGCAACGACGTACTCAACGGCATCGCCTACGACGCTGCGCACGATCGGCTGTTCGTCACCGGCAAGCGCTGGCCGAAGCTGTTCGAGATCAAGCTGGTGAAACAAGCTGCGCCATAGCGCCGCACTACGGCGTATCGAACGGCATCACAACGTGCTGAGGTAAGTCGACAGCGCCTGCACATCGTCATCGCCCAGCGTCTGCGCCACGCCTTGCATCACCTTCGCATTGCTGCTGCCGGCACGCGTGCCGCTCTTGTAGTCACCCAGCTGCTTGGTCAGGTACAGGCCGGACTGGCCACGCAGGCGCGGAAACGTCACCCACGGCGGTTGCGGCGCGCTGTTCGGGTGCGGTTGCGGACCGAGCCCGCTCGGGCCGTGGCAACCTTGGCAAGGCGGAATGCCTTGCGCGGGATCGCCGGCCAGATACAGCTGCGCGCCGCGTGAACCCGCATCGGCTTGCCCCGCCGGCTTCGGTGCCAGCGACGCGTAGTAGCTGGCCAGATCGCGCATGTCGGTATCGCTCAACGCGGCGGCCTGCCCGGTCATCACCGGATCCTTGCGCTGACCGTCGTGGAATTCTTTCAACTGCGCGTAGAGGTAGGTCGCCGATTGCCCGGCCAGATTCGGAAAGGTCGGTGCGATCGCCACGCCCTGCGCGCCATGGCAGGCGGCGCAAACGGCGGCCTTGCCGTCGCCGGCCTGGGCGTCGCCGCTGATCGGCTGCATGCGGCGCTGATCCAGCACGCCGACCGGCGACGCGGCGGACGTACTGGTGGCGGGTTGTTGTGCGGCGACGTCGAGCGCGGCGATCGACATCAACAGGCAGGCCCACAGGAGACTGGTGCGATACGTCATCATAAACAGGCTCACAACTTCAGGTTCAACATGACGCCGACCAGGCTCACGTTGTAGTGCAGCTGGCCGCCCTTGTCGGTGTAGATGCGGTGGTCATAGCTGAGCGTGTTGTCGAGCCCGGCGTAATGCCAGTCGCTGAACGCGCCGGTCTCGTAGCGGCCGTACAGGCGCACGCCGACGTTGCGATTGACGCGGAAGCTCAGGCCCAGGTCGAGCGTATTGGTGCGGTACTTGTTGTCCGGAAAACCGGCGGTGGCCGCGGCCACGCCAGCGGGATCGCGGTAGGCCAGCGCACCGATGGTGGCGTAGTTGTAGCCGACATGACCGAACGAGCCGGTGTAGTTGTAGCTGAAATCGGCGCGCACGCGACCGAAATCGTGACTGAGGCTCAGGCCCGCATTGCGGTTGCTCTCGCGGTCGAACTCCCACCACTGGTTCGCGTACGGATACAGCGGCCCGCCGAGATTCGGGTTGATCTGGCCGATCGTGCCCAACGCCTTGCCGTTGTCTGGCCCGTCCGCATCGTTGACGTTGGAGATGCTCATGCGTGAGCTTTCCGCGCCGAGGTAGACGTTCATCGTGGTCGCCGGGGTCGGCTGCCAGTCCCACTGCACGGTGGTGCCGGTGGTGTGGGTGTTCTGCCGGCCGATCAGGGCATCGTAGTGGTCGCGGTTGCCGTAGAACGTGGCCGACAGCGTGGCCGAGTCGCCCCACGGATAGGTGACGATCGCACGCGCCTTGCTCTCGGTGCGATTGGACAGATCGTACTTGCGCATGTCGGCGACGGTGTGCGCCGGCAGGCCGATCGCCGGATCGACGAAACCGGGTAGCGACTCGGAGAAGAACTGCACGTACGGATCGTAGTTGTATTTGTCGCCATCGCGCTTGGCGTACTCCCAGCTCAGCCGCACGGTGGCACCGATGACGTCGCGGCTGACCCAGTCGAACTTGATGCGCTGGTCATCGACGCGTTTGCGCTCGCGATACTTCGGCTGGTTGTGATCGTAGGTGTAGACGACACCGAGCGAAGTCTTGCGACCGAGCTGCCAGTCGGTGCCCAGCTCGAGAATCGAATCGGTGTAACCGAACGGCACGTTGCGCACGGTGACGTTGGCCGACCGGTACAGCGGATTGGTCGGATCGAAGATGCCGGTCTCGCCCGGCACCACGCTGCCCTGCGAGCCGTTCTCGGAGATGTAGCCGTACTGGCCGGTGAGCGGGTTGTAGGCGAGATAGCGGGTCTTGTTGTCCTCGCGATACCAGCGCAGGCCGGTATGCCAGCCGAACGCGGGCGTGGGATGGAAGGTGACCCGTGCGTCGAACAGACCGGTGTCGATGCGCGCATTCGCGCTCTTCTGTGACAGCGCCGCGGTGGTGTTCCAGTTCGCGCACTGGAAGGTGTAGTCGGCCGGCGGCGCGATGTAGATACCCCCGGTGCCGGTGCAGGTGGTTGGCGGCAGCAGCGCGTCGTTCTGGCGCATCGTCCCCCACGCGCCGGCCACGGTGAACTGGCCGTTCCATTTCAGTTCGCGCGACAGGTCCAGCCGGATGTTGTGGTACTCGTTGTCCGGCTCCAACGAGAACTGGCCGTCCTTGATGTCGGCCACCTGCGGTGTGCCGACCACGTTGTACAGGCGGAACGGACTTTCGAAGTTCAGGTGATTCTTGTGGTTGCGGAAGAACGAGCCGTTGTAGGTGGCGAGGAAGTGCCAGACCTTGCCGACGTTGCGCAGGCTGAGGTTGATGTCGGTGGTGCGGAAGTCGATCGGCCGCACCGTCTCCAGGATGCCGCCGTCGTCGGGAAACGGGAAGTTGAAGAACATCGAGCCGCCCCACAGGCGGGTACCGCTGCGCTTCTCGTTGGTGATACCGGCCGAGGCTATCCAGTCTCGATACAGCACGCCTTCGTAGCTGAGCCCTTCGCGCGTGCGGGTAAGCCCGATGTTGCGCCGGGGTGTGGCGGCCGACACCGCGGCCACCTGCGCCGGCGTGCTGGCGCCAGCGACCAGCGGCGCAGGCAGGGTCAGGTCGGTGCTGCCGACGCCATTCCAGATCGGGTAGGCGTTGGTCGACACAGTGTGCGGCATGTCGCGATAGAACCCCTCGATCCGGTAGCTGCCGTACTTGCCGCCGCGCAGGCGATAGAACTGGTCGTCGCCACTGAGACGATTACCGCGGAACTCGATGTAGGCGCCGGTCTTCCGATTCTGCAAGTCGAGCGCGAACAGGCCCAGCACGGCACCACTACGCCAGTCGGCGTACTGGCGAAAATATTCCGCGTTGCGGTCACCGCCGACGTGCAGGTAGCCGAGTTCGAGCATCCCGGCATAGGTCCAGTCGCCCTGGCCCAGCGGCCTGTCTGGATCGACCATCGGCGGATACGGATACAGCGCGCCAGTGGGCGTGCGCAGCATGCCGGCGTGCAGGTAGGACATGCCGTCGGGATCGGCCGGCGGCTGCATCGGTGTCCAGCCGCGCAGGTCGAGCGCATTGCCGAACTGCATGTCGCCCACGCGCATGGTGCCGCTGGTGTCACCCGCCAGTGCGGCCTGCGTGCCGAACAGCCCGCACAGCAGGGCCAGAGCCAAAGCTGTCGGCGTCGTGCCATTTCCTTTCAGGGCAAGCATCGTCCGCCTCCGTCACTTGTGGAACTTCGGTCCGGAAGGATTGTTGGAGCCGTGGATATTGCTGTGGCAGCTCAGGCAGCCGCGCCCGATCAGCCGCTCGTCCGGATGCGGGCCAGTGCCCAGTCCGGCCGGTGTCTGCAGATCGTTCGGATGCAGCGTCATGGTGTGGCACTGCTGGCACAGCATCGGGATCGGCGCGACCAGCAGAGTCTGCTGGTTGGAGCCGTGCACGTCGTGGCAGTTGAGGCAGTTCGCGCGCACCGGCGCGTGCTCGAACAGGAACGG
>Ga0209233_1000112_pt1 | contig 258251 bp, 222 predicted proteins | sample AraplaCL_Cvi_mCL_FD_184269 | JGI IMG/M metagenome (GOLD analysis project Ga0209233, IMG submission 184269) | Arabidopsis root microbial communities from the University of North Carolina, USA - plate scrape CL_Cvi_mCL (SPAdes) (version 2) | ecosystem: Host-associated > Plants > Roots >... | reverse complement strand
AGATCTATCACGGCGACGCCGTGATGGTGGTCGCCACCGGCGAGCTGGGCGAGCTGGGCATCACGCCCCGCCACGCCCCGCTGATCACCCGCCTCAAGCCGGGCCACGTCGACGTGGTGCTGGCCGGCGGTGAGCGCCAGCAGTTCTGGGTTTCCGGCGGCATCCTGGAAGTGCAGCCGCAGGTGATCACCGTGCTGGCCGACACCGCCGCACGCGCGTCCGATCTGGACGAGGCGTCGGCGCAGCGCGCCAAGAAGGAAGCCGAGGACGCGCTGGCCAACCGCACCGATGCGATGGAAATTGCCGAAGCCCAGGCCAAGCTGGTCCAGGCGATGACCCAGCTGCAGGCGTTGGAGCGTCTGCGCAAGAACCTCAAGCACTGAGGTTTCACGCCACAAGCGAGAAGCATCGAACGCCGGCCTTGTGCCGGCGTTTTTGCATGGGCACGATACGGCCAGTGCGCACAGGGATGATGGCGATGACGAGACAGGCAAGCGGTTGGCGCTACGCCGGGTATGGCGGGCTGTTGCTGTTGACCGCGTGTGCCCCCACGCGGCGCGCGAAGCCACCCGCGCCACCGGCCACCGGCGAAGCGTCGTGGCGACAGGTATCGACGCCCGGCATGGTGCATTACCAATTGGCGCTGGGCGAGGTTTCCGGCGGCGCCACGCCGTTCCAGCGCATCACGCCGATCTATCCCGTTGACCAGCTCGCCACGTGTCCGCCACCGCAGGAAGTGCAGGCACTGCTGGTAGTGGATCAAGCCGGCAAGGTCAGTGAAGTGCGTGTCGTGGATGAGACGCAGGCCGATGCAGATCGCCGCCAGTTCAATGCCGCGGTTCGCGTGGCGGCGCTGCAGTGGCAGTTCAGTCCGCTGCAGATCAGCCACTGGGCGGCCGATGCCAATGGCAACAGCCATGTGGTGGACAGCGAAACGAAACCTTTCAGCCTCCGTTATGTGTTCCGCTTCGAGTGCCACGACGGCAAGTCCGTGGTTTCGTCCGCGGCGGCGAAGTCCTGAGCCACGGCTGTCCTAGCCAGCGCAGAACTGGCTGCTATGCTTTTTGATCGAGACGCGTCAGGGCCGACCACCATGAACAACGCACCACTGCACATCATCATCCTCGCCGCCGGTGCTGGCACGCGGATGAAATCGAACCGGGCCAAGGTGCTGATGCCGCTGGCCGGCCGACCCTTGCTCGCGCATGTGATGGCGGCCGCGCGCGTGCTGCAACCGGCCAACATCCACGTCGTCTACGGTCATTGCGGTGAGCAGGTGCAGGCGGCGTTTGCCGACCAACCCGATCTGAGCTGGGTGCTGCAGGCCGAACGGCTCGGTACCGGCCATGCGGTGGGCCAGGCGCTCGGTGGCGTGCCTGCGGAGGCACGCGTGCTGGTGCTGTACGGCGACGTGCCGCTGACCCGGGTGGCGACGCTGCGGCAACTGGAGCAGGCCGAAGGCGGCTTCAGCCTGCTCACCACCCGGCTAGCCGATCCGCGCGGCTACGGGCGCGTACTGTGCGACGGCAACGGCAAGGTGCGCGCGGTGATCGAGGAGAAGGATGCCGACGCCGACCAGCGCGCCGTCAACCTGGTCAACACCGGCATCCTCATCGCCGATGCGAAGGCGTTGCGTGGCTGGATCAAGCGGCTCGATCGCAACAACGCGCAAGGCGAGTATTACCTTACCGACATCTTCGGCATGGCGGCCGAAGAAGGTCGTGGCGCGCTCAGCGTCGAATGCGCCGATCCGATAGAAGCCGCCGGCGCCAACAATCCGCTGCAGTTGACCGAGCTGGAAGCGGCGTATCGCCAACGCGCCGTCCATGCGCTGCTGGCCGATGGCGTGCGACTGGCCGACCCCTCGCGCATCGACGTGCGCGGCACAGTCGTGGCCGGCCGTGACGTCGAGTTCGACATCGACGTGATCCTCGAAGGCCATGTGGTGCTCGGTGACGACGTGCGCATCGGCGCCTTCACCCGTCTGAAAGACGTGCAGCTGGCCGCCGGCACTGTCGTGCAGTCGCACTGCGATCTGGACGGCGTGGTCACCCATGGCCCCTGCACGATCGGGCCGTTCGCACGGCTGCGTCCGGGCACCGAACTGGATGCCGGCGTACACGTGGGCAACTTCGTCGAAATCAAGAAGACCCGCCTTGGCGAAGACAGCAAGGCCAATCACCTGAGCTACCTGGGCGACGCCGAGATCGGCCGTGGCGTCAACGTCGGCGCCGGCACCATCACCTGCAACTACGATGGCGTGAACAAGTTCGTGACCTGCATCGGCGACGGTGCCTTCATCGGCTCCAACAGCGCACTGGTGGCGCCGGTGACGATTGGCGCGCAGGCCACCATCGGCGCCGGCTCGGTGATCACGCACGATGCGCCAGAAGGCGAATTGACCGTGGCGCGTGGCAGGCAGCAAACCTTTCCGGGCTGGAAGCGGCCACTGAAGGCACCGAAGTAGGTCGACCGCTGCCATCATGTTGACCCACGCGGACGTGTCGTTCGCGCACAGGAGGTCACATGGCGCAGGTCTGGTTTGTTCCGTTCGGCTGGGTGCATCGGCCAGTGACCCTGGCCGGCTGGCTGATCACGCTGACCGCCGTGGCCTACATGCTGCATGTGTTTCTGGCGATGGCTGCGCATGCGCATTCAATCAGCGACATGTTGTACGCGATCTATCTGCACTGGGGCGTCACCTTCCTTGGCTGGGAGTGGGTTGCACGCCGTGCCGGTCGTGGCACATCCGGTCAGGCGTAACGCCAGCCGTCGATCTCCACCAGCAGCTCACTGCGGCAGATGTCGCCATGCAGCAGAAGCACCGGTACACCGGGCAGCCGGCGCTTGAGGAAATCGCGCACGTGCTGGGCGTCGGTGCTGTGGCGCACATAGGCTTTCAGTGGCGAGTGGGTATCGAAGCCGGCGGCCATGTCGGCGCTGGCCAGCAAGGCTTCGAGGTTGGTCAGGGTTTCGTCGAGCTGGGCATCCAGATCGTCGTGGTGTGCCGAGGCATGCCCGACCACCGCGGCGGTGCCGGAGATCGCCAGTGCATCAAGCGCCGGTAGCGCCATCGCGCGGGCGAAGCTCGGCGGCGTGCGGCCATACTGGCGCGGGTAGCGCCAGGCGCTGACCTGGCGCGGATTTTCCACCCGCGTGCCGCCCTGGTCGCAGGCCAGCAGGTAGACCTGCAGGCGCTGCGGATCGCCGTGGTGGCCGATCGCGGTAGCGGCAGGAAAGCCTTCGGCGAAGAAATCGCCCATGCCGGCGGCACGACCGTCGCAGAAATGCTTGTAGCGCTCGGCGTCACCTTCACCATGATTGATCGCGCCGAGATAGTTCCACACGCGCAGCACATGCTGCGCGCCGCGGGCCGCCACGAAGTGGTGCAACTGCTCGTAGGCCAACTTCGCTGTGGTGGTGGCGTCCCCGTGCTCGCGTTCATCCAGCTCGATCGCGGCGAACAGCCAGCCGCCACCGGTCGACCAGTGCAGCGCACCGTCACGGCCGTAACTGACCGGCGCGTCGACCTGCCAAAGCTCCAGCGGCGCCGGTGCGTCGAAGCCTTCCAGCGCGACTTGCAGATAGCGGGGGTCGGTGCATGCCGGAGCGTCTGCGGCGAAGCCGAACACGGCCAGCGTGCCAGGTTCATCCAGCGTGCTGGCGACCTCGGCGAAGCGGTAGGACACCCGCGGCGCGCGGCGCGGCAGCGGGTCCATCTGCGGGTTTTCACATCCCTGAATCATGGAGTACAACCGGGAACGACAAGGGCGCTATGTTACACTCCGCGCCCAATGCCACCGGGGGGAGGCAATGCAACAGGTGTACGGAATCGAGCATGGCAGAGCAGACAGCGGCACAGCACGAATTGGCCACGTTGATCGTGGAATGCCTGAATCTCGAGAGCGCGACACCGGAGCAGATCGATCCCGATGCCCCGCTGTTCGGCGGCGAGCTGGGACTGGATTCCATCGATGCGCTGGAAATCGCGCTGGCCGTGTCCAGGCGCTACGGATTCCAGTTGCGCTCGGACAACCCCGACAACAAGCAGATATTCACCAGCCTGCGCACCTTGTCGGCGCATGTCGAGCAGAACCGCGTCGGCTGAGGCCGGCGCTTACCCACGCCGTCAACGCCGTGATCGTCACGCCGCATTCCGTCGTCAGTGGCAGGCTTGTGGTTTCGGCGGAGCCTTCGCGGAACCCGGCATGAGCTCTGTTTCTCCTTCGCTTGAAAGCACCCCGCGGCGCTATGCGTTGCTGTTGCTGCCGGCGTACCCGTTGCTGGCGATTGCCGGGGCGGTGACGCATCGGCAAGTGTTCCCGTTGCTGGCGCTGGCCCTGCTGCTGACCGTGCTGATGTTGCCGCGCCTGCTCACCCTTCGCGCGGCACCGTGGCTGGTCTGGCTGGGCGCGCTCGCCGCGCTGTTGCTGCTGTCGCTGTACGGCTTTGCCGGTTTGCTGCTGGAAGCCGTGCCGGTGCTGATCAATGCGCTGCTGGCGTGCTGGTTTGGCCGCACGCTGGGCACGGCCGAACCGCTGGTGGCGCGCTTCATCGTGGCGATTGAAGGCCCCGAGCGCCTGCAGCAGACGGGCGTGGCCGATTACGCACGCCAGATCACCTGGTTCTGGACGCTGTTGCTGGGCGCACAGGCACTGCTGTTGAGCGTGTTGCTGCTGTGCGCCGAACACAGCGACCTGCTGGTGCGCTTCGGCATCGCCTCGCCCGTGCAGGTGCCCGAACGCTGGGCGGCGACGTGGCTGCATCTGGGCTGCTATGCATTGCTGGCTGCCGCATTCCTGCTCGAATACGGCTATCGCCGCTGGCGGTTGCGCCACCTGAACCATCCCGGCCTGCACGACATGCTGCTGCAGCTGGCCCTGCACTGGCCGCAGCTGTTGCGCGGCAAAGGGGCGGTGACGTCATGAGCGGAACGGACCTTGATGAAGCGGGTTTCGAGCAGACGCTGTGCATCGACGCGAAGCATCCGGCGTTGCCCGGCCATTTTCCGGGCCAGCAGCTGGTACCGGGCGTGATCCTGCTGGAGCAGCTGGCGCTGGCGCTGCGTGCCTGGCGCGGACAGCGGCTGGCTGGTGTACTGGAGGCGAAATTCATGGCGCCGTTGCTGCCGGATCAGGTCGCCACGCTGCGTTTGACGGAAGCGGATGCGGAGCGCGCGCGATTCCGCTTCGAGATTCGGCGTGACGACATCCTGCTGGCACGCGGCATGATCGAGGGCGCGCCATGAGCGCGGACGAGCATTGGCAGAGTCGTCCGGAAGGTGGCGGCCGTTTCGCGCTCTGGCTGATCCGCGCGATCGCGCTGTACGGCGGGCGCCGGCTGGGCCGGCTGTGTCTGTACCCGATCACGCTGTACTTCTACCTGCGCCGCGGGCCGGAGCGGTTGGCCTCGAAGCAGTACTTGCAGCGTGCGTTCGGCCGGCCGGTCACGCCATGGCAGGTCCTGAAGCACATCCACTGTTTCGCCGCGACGATCCTGGACCGGATCTTCCTGCTGGCGCACGGCGAGAAACCCTTCCAGATCGAGATGCAGGGACTGGAGCTGCTCGACGAGCGCATCGCGCAGGGTCGGGGCGTGCTGCTGTTCGGTTCGCATCAGGGCAGCTTCGAGGCGTTGCGCGCGATCGGCGCACGCCGGCCGGAGCTGCCGTTGCGAGTGGTGCTGGACAAGCAGAAGACACCGGCGATGACCGAGTTGCTGGAGGCGCTGGCGCCGGAGGTGGGTGCGTGCGTGATCGATGCGGCGCAGGACGGCACCTCGATCGCACTGGCGATGGCCGAGGCCTGCCAGAGCGGTGCGGTGGTGGCGATGCTGGCCGATCGCGGCCGCGGCCACGAGGTGTTGCGACGGACCGAGCTCCTCGGCTCACCCGCACCGTTCCCGATCAGTCCGTGGCTGCTGGCGCAGGCGCTGCAGGTGCCGGTGGTGCTGTGCTTCGGCCTGTACCTGGGCGGCAACCGTTATCGGTTGATCTTCGAGCCGCTGGCCGACCGGGTGGACATCCCGCGCAACAACCGCGGCCCGGCACTGGATGCGCTCATCGCCGGTTATGCTCGACGGCTGGAACATTACATCCATGTCGCTCCCTACAACTGGTTCAATTTCTATGATTTCTGGCAAGACACGCCTGTTGCTGCTGAGTCTGCTGCTGCCGCTGTGGGCGAGCGCATCGGCGTCTGAGCCGGCTGCTGCCACGTCATCCCCGCAGGCCCTGATTGCCGCACTGGGCCAACCGGCACCGGCGCATACGGCGTTCGCCGAGGCGCGCTTCCTGCAGGTGCTGGAGCGGCCGCTGGTGGTGTCCGGCGAGTTGTCGTGGCTGGGTGGCGATCAGCTGCAGCGGCGCGTCGATCATCCGCAACAGGAAACCGCCACCATCGCCAACGGCGAGGTGACCCAGCAGCGCGTCGGCAAAAGCCCGCGTCATTTTTCCCTGAAGCGCGCGCCGCAGCTGCAGGTGCTGCTGGACAGTTTCGTGGCGTTGCTCAGTGGCGATGCCGGCCGACTGCAGCAGGCGTTCGAGGTCAGGCAAGCCGGTGATGCCGCCGCCGCGTGGACGCTGACCTTGCTGCCGCGTGACGCGAAAGTGGCGAAGACCGTCGCCAGCATCACCATCGACGGCTACGCGAAGGAGTCGCGCTGCATGCACATGCAGGAAGCCGACGGCGACGTCGCGATCGACCTGCTCGGCACGCTGGCGACGAAGATGCCGGCGCAGCCCACCCGCGAGGCGTTGCAGGCGCTGTGCCAGGGCACGCCCTGAGCATGCGCCGGGGCGCACGCGCGACGCTGCTGATCGGATGGCTGCTGGCGCTGGCCGGGCTCGGCTGGATGGTCAGCCAGCGGCTGCACGTCAGCACCGACCTGCGCAGCTTCATGCCCGCGCCGACCACGCCGGACCAGCGCCTGCTGATGGAGCAGGTCGGCGACGGGCCCGGCTCGCGCCTGCTGCTGGTATCCATTTCGGGCCAGTCCGACACGCAACTGGCCGCGCTGAGCCAGGGCCTCGCCGCGGCGCTGAAGAACGACAGGCGCTACAGCCAGGCGCTCAACGGCAGCTTCGATCTCGGCGCGCTGGACGCCAGCCTGCTGCCGTATCGCTATCTGCTGTCGCCCACGCTGGACACGCAGCCGCTGGACGAGGCGTACCTCACCGACCAGTTGCAGCAACGGCTGGACGATCTTTCCTCGCCGGCGGCCAGTCTGCTGAAAGGCCTGTTGCCGCGCGACCCGACGCTGGAGGTGCTGAAGCTGGCCGAGCTGTGGGCGCCGGCGAAATCGCCGGAACTGCGCGAGGGCGTGTGGTTCTCGCCGCAGGGCGAAGCCCTGCTGCTGGTGCAGACGGTCGCCGCCGGTTTCGATCCGGGCGCGCAGCAGCTGGCGATCGACGGCATCCGGCAGGCCTTCCACGCCTTGCCCGGCAGTGCCGGCGCGAAGCTCGACCTGAGCGGCCCGGGCTATTTCAGCGTGGTGGTCGGCGCGCAGACGCGGCACCAGGCCGACTGGATCGGGCGCGTCTCCACCGTGGGTTTCATCGCGCTGCTGCTGCTGGCCTATCGCAGCTTCAGCTCGCTGCTGTTGTCCGCTCTGCCGATCGCCAGTGCCGCGCTGGCCGGCATCGCCGCGCTGACCGTGGCGTTTTCCGAAGTGCACGGCATCACTCTGGCGTTCGGCTTCACCCTGCTCGGCGTAGCGCAGGAGTATCCGATCCGCGTGCTCAGCCATCGCCGCGCGGGCGAGGATGCGGTGCAGAGCGCGCGCGCGTTGTGGCCGCTGCTGCTGACTGCGATCGCCTCGGCCTGCATTGCCTACCTGGCGTTCTACGCGTCGGGCGTGAACGGCTTGAAGCAGCTGGCGGTGTTCACCATCGTTGGCCTGCTGGTGGCCGGCTTCAGCACGCGTTACCTGCTGTCGCATCTGTTGCCGTCGCGCGTGCGCGACGTGGCCGACATGCGCTGGCTGGCGCGCGCGCGCGCGTTGGTCGACCGCCTGCCGCGGCCGCGCTGGATTCCCATCGTGGTGGCGCTGGCGATCGTGCTGATGCTGGCTGGGGCGCGTGGCTCGTTCTGGCAGAACAACCTCGCCGCGCTGACGCCGCTGCCGCAGGAGATGCTGCAGCACGACGCACGCCTGCGCGAGGCGCTCGGCGCGCCGGACGTGCGCTACCTGCTGGTGCTGCAGGCATCGAGCGAGCAAGGCGTGCTGGCGCTGTCGGAACAGTTGCAGCCGCAGGTGGACGCGCTGGTGGCGAAACATGCGGTCGACTCGCTGGAACTGCCGTCGCGCTACCTGCCGACGGTGGCCTTGCAACAGGCACGTCAGCAGAAGCTGCCGGATCGCGCCACGCTGCAACAGTCCCTGCACGAAGCATTGCAGGGCCTGCCGTTCCGCCCCGATCTGTTCCAGCCGTTCCTCGATGATGTGCAGGCGGCCCGCGCGCTGCCACCGCTGATACCCGAGCGCTATGCGCAGACCCCGCTGGGCCAGCGACTCGCCGCGATGCTGGTGCAGCGGGACGGGCACTGGCTCGGGCTGGGTACGGTCAGCGGCGTGCACGACGTGGCTGCCTTGCAGGCGCTCGGTGAAAACACCCACGGCAGGGTACGCCTGCTCGACCTGAAGGCGGCCTCCGAGTCGCTGGTGGTCGATTACCGCACGCGCATCCTGCAGGCCTTGCTGGTCGCCGCGATCCTGCTGGTACTTACCATCACGATCTCGTTGCGCAGCCTGCGTCGCGCATGGCATGTACTGGCGCCGATGACCTTGGCGACATTCCTGGTGCTGGCGGTGGAACGCGTGGCCGGCGTCGAGATCTCGCTGTTCCACCTGGTCGCGCTGATTCTTGCCGGTGGCCTCGGCCTGCACTACGCGCTGTTCTTCGAGCGCGATACCGGCGACCCGGCCGAGCAGCGGCGCACCCTGCACGCGACCATCGTGTGCGTGCTGTCCGCGCTGCTGGTGTTCGGCATGCTGGCCTGGGCCACGATTCCGGTGCTGCGCGCGATCGGGCTCACGGTAAGTCTTGGCGTGGCGTTCCACTTCTGCCTGTCGATCCTGATGGCGCCGCATGCTGCCGAAGACTGACTGGGCGTCGTTGATCCCGCACGCCGGCACAATGTGCCTGCTGGATGCGGTGCAGGCGTGGGACGCGAGCACGATCCATGCGGTCAGCGCCGGGCATGCGCGCGTCGATAATCCGCTGCGCGGCACGCGCGGTCTGCACGCGGTGCACCTGGCCGAGTACGGCGCGCAGGCGATGGCCGTGCATGGCGCCTTGCTGGCGCGGTCGCGCGGCATCGAGAAAGTGCGCCCCGGCCGGCTGGTCAGCCTGCGCGACGTGCAGCTGTTCGAGGAATACGTCGATCAGCTGGACGGCCATCTGGACGTCCATGCCGAATGCCTGTACGCCGACGACGGTGGCGCGCAGTATGCGTTCCGCGTCGAGCATCGTGGCCGGCTGCTCGCCCGCGGCCGCGCCGCCGTCATCCACCCCGTCATCTGAGCACCGAGCGAGTGTCGCCATGTCCGAAATCATGAGTTCACGTCGCGCCCTCGTCACCGGCGGCAGCGGCGAACTGGGTGGTGCGATCTGCCACGCGCTCGCCGGCGCCGGCTGGCACGTGATCGTGCATGGTCACCAGAGCCTGACCCGGGCCGAGGAAATCGCGGCGGCAATCCGTGCGGCCGATGGCAGCGCACAGGCGATCGCGTTCGATGTGACCGATGCCGAAGTGACGCGCGCCGCGCTGGATGTGTTGCTATCCGAAGGGCCGATCCACGCGGTGATCAACAACGCTGGCGTGCACGACGACGCGCCGATGGCCGGGATGAGCGACGAACAATGGCATCGGGTGATCGACGTCTCGCTGCACGGCTTTTTCCACGTCACCCAGCCTTTGTTGCTGCCGATGGCGCGCGCGCGTTTCGGCCGCATCGTGTCGGTCAGTTCGGTGGCGGCGCAGCTGGGCAATCGCGGGCAGACCAATTACGCGGCGGCGAAGGCGGCACTGCACGGCGCCAGCAAGTCGCTGGCGCGCGAGATGGCCTCGCGCGGGATCACCGTCAACGTGGTCGCGCCCGGCGTGATCGAGGGGCGCATGGCCGACGCGGCGTTTCCGCCGGAACGCATCCGCGAGGTGGTGCCGGCGCAGCGCGCCGGCAAGCCGGAAGAGGTGGCCGTGCTCGTCGCGTTCCTGTGTTCGGATGGCGCCGGCTACATCAATGGCCAGGTGATCGGCGTCAACGGTGGCATGGGCTGATTACGCCGGCTAGAGCGTCGCCCGGAACAGCGCTGGTCGCGACTGGCCCGACAGCGGTGCGTGCAGGCGCGCATCCGTCGCGGCGGCCTGCAGCGTGATCGCATCGGCAACCCCTTCGAGCATCCGCACGTGGTCACGCAGGCGCGCGCGGATGCCGGCGTCATCCAGTACATCGTGCAGGCCGCCGTTGAGTTCGCTGAACCAGGCCAGCGTGCATTGGTCGAGCATCTCGCGCCGGCTGCGACCGGCATGGGCGGCATGCCAGTGGCGAAACAGCTGCTGCATGCGCGCGTTGAGTGCCTGTGCGCGCTCCAGTTCGGGCCGCATCTCGCCGAGCAGGTGGAGGTCGGTCAGCCGTCGCTGGAACATCAACTGGCACAGCACGCCCCAGTAGTAGGCGTAATCCCAGATCACCTTGGCCGGCAGCACCTGGGCGTTGCCGAACAGCGGGTACTGGCCGCGGAACAGGCTCAGCGTGCTTTCGTAGAACGAGAAGAACAGCTTTTCGTAGAAGTGCGCATATGGCGCGATATTGCGGCCGGCGCGATCATGCCCGACCAGCGCCACGATGTAGGTATTGGCGATGGCGATGAAGTCGCTGCCGGGCGAGTAGAACGGATCGAGAAAGCTGCCGGCCTCACCGGTCAGCGCCCAGCGATCGGCGGAAAACAGCTGGCGGCTGCTGTGCGAGTAATCGCGCAGGAAGCGGAAATCGAGCAGGCTGTCGCGCTCGGCGGCGATCGCCCGGCCCATCGCCGGTTGGCGGGTGTGCAACCACTTCAGCGCAAGCTCGAAATCGCGCATGCCTTCGAGCGGATGCATCGCCGCATCAGTGACGATCCCGACCGAGTGCGCGCCGGAACCCAGCGGAATCAGCCAGGTCCAGTAGCCCGGCCCCATCAGGTGGTTGGTCGAGCGCCAGCGCTCCGGCGGCGAAACGCGCCCGCGCCAGTCGGCGTCGTCGCTCCAGCGGTCGATGTCGAGCTTCGCGTCCATGCGGAACCACACCGCATTGGCGTGATGACCGTTGTCGACCGTCAGCTCGAAGCGCCGGCGCAGCAGTGCAGCGCGGCCGGACGCATCCAGCAGCCAGCGCGCCGTGACGTGATGCTCGCCATCGGCATCGACGTAATGCACCTCGTGCGCGGCGCCATGCGCGCCCACGCTGAAACGCTTGACCGTGGCGCCGTCGCGGAACGCGATGCCGCGTCGCCGCGCCTCTTCGCCGAGAAAGGTTTCGAAGATGCCGCGGTCGATCTGGTAGCTCGGCACGGGCAGGAGCCGGCTCACGCCCAGTTCGGTGGTGTTCTCGACGTCATCGCGCCCGTCGGAGAAGAAATAGCGCAGGCCGAACTTGCGGATGTGCGCCGAATCCATGTGTTCGCGCAGGCCCAGCGTGTGGTCGAAATAGTCCGCGCCGATCTCCACGGTCGACTCGCCGACCTTGTGCGCCGCCGCCGGCAGCGGATGCCGGTGGCGTTCCAGCACCAGGATGTCCATCTCCGGAAATTCGCCGCGCAGCTGCAGCGCCAGGCACAGTCCGGCCAGGCCGCCGCCGAGGATCACCGCTTCGTGCGTGGTATCGCTCATGCGCGATCAGGGCTCCGGGAATGCGCGGCGGACGCCGTGCACTCCCGATGCTGGCTCAACCCTGGTCTGGATGGCGTGAGCAATCCACGGCGGCGACTCGACGGTGACGGCTGAAGTACAGCAGCATCGGCGTGGTCATCATGGTGGTGACGATCGCCATCACCAGCAGCAGGGTGAACATCTCGCGGCCGATCACGCCCGCATCGAGGCCGATCTTCAGCACGATCAGCTCGACCATGCCGCGCGCATTCATCAGCGAGCCGACCGCGAAGCTGTCGCGCCAGCCATGGCCGTCCAGCGGGGCGCCCAGCGCACCGCCGACCACCTTGCCGGCCACCGCCACCAGCAGGATCAGCGCAAGCGCGCCCAGTGCATGGTGGTGGAACGCGTCGACGCTGGTGCTCAGACCGGTCAGCGCGAAGAACACCGGCATCAGCGCGATCACCGCGACGTGCTCCAGCCGTTCGATCAGCCCGGCCAGCAGTGCGTCGTCGCGCGGCAGGCACAGGCCGAACACGAACGCGCCGAACACCGCATGCAGGTGCAGCCATTCGGTGATCGCGGCGCAACCGAGCGCGCCGATCAGCAACATGGCGAGCACGCCACCGGCCGGACGTCCATCCGCCGCATGCCGGGTCAGCCAGCGCCGCAGCAGCGGCTGCAGCACGGCGAGGCCGCCGACCGTGCCGGCCGTGCGCAAGGTTTGCCGCACGCCGCCGGGCAGGCGCAGCTCGGCGCCGACGATGAACATGAAAAGCACCAGGCCGATCTGGCTCAGTCCGTCCAGCGCCGGCAGGCTGGCCGGCGCGAACAGCCAGCCCTGCCATGCCGGCGCCAGTGCGCCGAACACCAGCGGGCCCAGCGCGAGGCCTGCGATCATTTCGCCGATCACCGGCGGCTGGCCGATCCAGTGCAGCAGCCAGGCCAGTCCACGCGCGGTGAGCAGGATCACCACCAACTGCACCAGCAGCAGCGGGTGACCCATGCAGTCAGTTCGTCGCGCGGTCGACGACGATCGGCGCGGCGCGCGAACGACGATGACTGGCCATGACGTCGCCGTAGTGAAAGACCCGGCCGATCGTGTAGAGGGTGATGCGGGTGACATCGCCGACCGGATGGAAATGACTGAGGCGGAACTCGCCGTGGTAGCGCGAGGCGATCGGCACCGAGACCACACCGAGTTTCTTCTCACGCGAGGCGGCGATCAGGATCGCCGCCTCGAACACGAAGTTTTCCGCCGGCAGGTCGACCAGTTCCAGCGCCGCGCGCGGATACCAGCGCTGGCCGCTCTGGGTGTCGGCGATCGGTTGCGCGCAGGCCCACGAGATGCCCCAGTCGGCGACCGCGTTGGCGCGGCGACGGCCCTTCGGCTGCTGCTCGCGATCGAGCAGGCGCGCGCCGATCACGATGTGGTTCGGATATTGCGCGGCGGCTGCCACGATGCGCGGGACGTCGCTGGCCAGGTGCTGGCCGTCGCCATCCATCGTCAGTACCGCGTCGTAGCCCTGGCGCAGTGCCTCGCGAAAGCCGTGGCGCAGCGCCTCGCCCTTGCCACGTCGCTCGCCATGGCGCAGCAGGGTCACCGGCAATGCGCCGACGATATCCGGGGTGCGGTCGTCGGAGCCGTCGTCGACCACGATCACCGGTGCGCCCAGTGCCAGCACGGACTCGATTACCGACTGGATCGCGGCCTCCTCGTTGAGGCAGGGAATCAGCACACACCAGCGCGCGATAGCAGTATTCAAGCGACCAGCTCCTTTCAGACATGATCCATGTCGATCTGCAGTCCCAGTGTAGCGGCGGCCGCCAGCTGGCAGTGTCCTTCGGCGCGCGCCAGCAAGGCCAGCAATGGCAAGCCGGCCGCCGACGGGTTGTCATCGCGCCAGCCGGCCAGCGGTTCGTCCAGTGCGCTATCCGGGCGCGCCGGGGTCAGCGCCAGATCGAGCCGGGCCAGCGTCGCGTCGCTGCGCTGCGGTGTCAGTACCAGCGCACAGCCAAACGGCTGGCGGCAGTGGGTGATGTCGGCCAGTGGTCCGCTGCCGCCGGTATCACTGCACACCAGCAGCACCGCGCGCTGTTCGGCCAGCACCTGGCTGACCGCCTCGAGCAGGCCGGCACCGAAGCTGGCGCGTTGCGCTGCCACCGCGGTCGATGGTGCATGGCAATCGGTGGCGATGGTCCAGTAGCCGACCGCCGCGTTGTGCACCGAATTGTGGAAACGGATCGGCGACAGCTCGGCCGGCGCCTGCGCCAGCGTGGCGCACATGTAGTCGGTGATCGGCTGGTCGCCGTGTGAGGAGGCAAAGACGCAGGCCAGCGCGGCGGCATCGCGACCGCTCATCGCCACAGCTTGCCCGGCTACCTCGACCGCCAGCAGCACGCTTTCCGGCGCACGCCGGCGTTCGTTCGGCGGCAGTCTGGCGGCGGCAGGTCGGGCCGGCGGCGGTGCCGGCGTGGCACCCGCCAGCAGACTCCGCAGCGCGGCGAAGTCAGCCAGTTGCGGCGACCACAGGCCGATGCCTTCCACGTAAACGCGCAGCGCACTCATGCGGCGAATCCCGCGCGGGCGAACGCGAGGCAGGCATTGTTGCCGCCGAAGCCGAACGAGTTGCTGAGCGCCACCTCGACGCGCTGCGGTTCGTTGCGCCACGCGAATGACGCGCCGCAGACCGGGTCGGGCGTGTCGCCGCCGAGGTTGCCGGGAACCAGCCAGTGCTCAATGGCCAGTAGCGCGATGGTCGCTTCGACGATGCCGGCCGCGCCCAGCGTGTGGCCGGTGAAACCCTTGGTCGAACTGGCCCGCGTGCGGGCCGGAAACGCGCGACCGACCAGCGCGGCTTCCACCTCGTCGTTCTTCTGGCTGGCGGTGCCGTGCAGGTTGATGTAGTCGACCTGGCTTGCGTCGAGGCCGGCGCGGGCCAGCGTGTCACGCAGCGCCAGCTCGGCGCCGAGTCCGTCCGGGTGCGGGGTGGACATGTGATGCGCGTCGCTGGCTTCGCCGTAGCCGAGCAGTTGCGGCGCGTCGGGTGCAGTGTTGATCCGTTCCAGCAGAGCGAAGCCGGCCGCCTCGCCGATCGAGATGCCATCGCGCGCGGCGTCGAACGGCCGGCACGGTACGGGCGACACCAGCTCCAGCGCGTTGAAACCGAACAGCACGCTGTCGCACAAGGTATCCACGCCGCCGACCACCGCCGCATCGATCAGGCCGAGGCGGATCATCCGCGCGGCATTGGCGAACACCTTGGCGCTGGACGAGCAGGCGGTCGAGATCGTCAGGCACGGACCTTCCAGTTGCAGCGCGGCTGCCACGAAGGCGGCCAGCGAGTGCGGCGCGTGGATCGCAGGGCGCAGCATCTCGTCGGCGAATCCGCCGTCGGCATCGAGCCGGCGGTACGCCTCTTCGGTGGCGCCGATGCTGGCGGTGGAGGTGCCCAGCAGCAGTGCAATGCGGCCGGCACCGTAGCGTTCACGTGCGGCCTGCACGCGTTCGAGGAAGCCGTCCTGGTTCAGGCCAAGCCAGGCCAGCTGGTTGTTGCGGCATGCCCAGATGTCAAGCGCGGCGGGCAGGGCGACGTCTTCGACGCCATCGACGCGGCCGATCCAGCAGGCCAGCGGCGCGCTGCTGAAGTCGTTCGGACGCAGTCCACTGCGCGCGGCCCGCAGCGCGTCGAGATGCGCTGCGCGACCGTGGCCGATGGCGGAACTGGCGGTGTACGCGGTGATCGCGAGGGGTGTCATCACATCAAGCATCGCGGAAGCCTAGCGGGCACCCCGTGACTTGCCTAGCCTGCGGACAGGCCGCCACACAGGCGGGCGTTCAGGGTGGTCGCGATGGCATGAAGGTGCCGCGAACACCGCGCGGGGCGGCTAAGCTGATGTACTTCCCTACCGGTGCCGTTCACCGCCATGCCTCCCGCACGAAGCCCCTGGCGCTACCTGCGCGACCACGACATCCAGCACGCGGGTGTGGTGACCGTGCTGGCGGTGGTGCTGAGCGGTGGCCTGGTCTGGCTGGGCTACCTGATCCATGTCTGCCGGGTGGCCGCATGCAGTCCGCTGGCGCCGCGGCGGCGGATGATCACGCTGGTGCTCGGTCGTCGGCTCGAGAACGATGCGCCGGAGCGCGACTACCAGCTGCGCTTGCACCGCGTGCTCACCCTGGCCGAGCAGCGACAGACCGATCATGTCCTGCTGCTCGGTGGTTGCAGCGGCGGCCAGTGCAGCGAGGCGGCAGCCGGCCACGCATGGCTGCAGCAGCATGGCCTGTCCACCGAGGTGTGGGTGGAGCTGGAGCCGGATTCGGTCGACTCGCTGGAGAACCTGCGCCATGCACGCCGCCTGCTGCAGACGCAGACGGAGCAGGCCGAGTTGCCGCCGGTGGCCCTGGTCACCAGTCGCTACCATCTCGCGCGTTGCCTGTTGCTGGCGCGCCGGCTCGGTCTCGACGCGGTGCCGATCGCCGCCGAGCCGGCGATACCTTGGCATGCGCGTTATCTGGGACTGCTGCTGGTCGAGGCGGGCTTCGTGATGTGGACCGATCTGGGCCTGCGCTGGGCGCAACTGATCGGCCATCGGCGGATGCGCGACCGGATCCGCTGATCTGGTGCAGGACGGCGTGACGCTGCGTCGCAGCCGTGTGTATCGATGCACTTGCTAAGCTTGCCGCAATCAACCGACGAGCCAGACGATGAGCCAGCAGGCGGATCTTGCCGAAACCTTCTTGCGCGGACTGCAGGATCGCATCTGCGCCGCGATCGAGCAGGTCGATGGCGGCGCGCGCTTCGAGGAAGACGCGTGGCAACGCGCCGCCGGCGGTGGCGGGCGTACCCGCGTGCTGCGCGACGGCGCGGTGTTCGAACAGGCCGGCGTCAACTTCTCGCGGGTCAGTGGCTATCAGCTGCCGCCCAGTGCGACCGCGCACCGGCCCGAGCTGGCCGGTGGCAGTTTCATCGCCACCGGCGTCTCGCTGGTGCTGCATCCGAAGAATCCGCACGTGCCGACCACGCACGCGAACGTGCGTTACTTCGAAGCGAGCAAGGAAGGTGTGGAGCCAGTGTGGTGGTTTGGCGGCGGCTTCGATCTCACCCCGTTCTATCCGGTGGATGAGGACGTGCGGCACTGGCACACGGTGGCGCGCGATCTGTGTGAGCCTTACGGTGCAGACATCTATCCGCGCTATAAAAAATGGTGCGACGAGTATTTCTACCTGAAGCACCGCGACGAAACGCGCGGCGTCGGTGGCCTGTTCTACGACGATCTCAACGAGGGCGGCTTCGAGCGCTGCTTCGCGTTCACCCGCGCCGTGGGCGAGGGTTTCCTCGATGCGTATCTGCCGATCGTCGCGCGCCGCAAGGACACGCCGTACGGCGAGCGCGAGCGCGAGTTCCAGTTGTACCGGCGTGGCCGCTACGTGGAGTTCAACCTGGTCTACGACCGCGGCACGCTGTTCGGCCTGCAGTCCGGCGGCCGCACCGAGTCGATCCTGATGAGCCTGCCGCCGCGGGTGCGTTTCGAATACGCGTACACACCCGAAGCCGGTTCGGCCGAGGCGACGCTGGCCGACTATCTGAAGCCGCGCGACTGGTTGTAAAAGGACGACCCCGCCATGACGGCGGGGCCGTGGTCGGGGAACTCAGTTGTTCGGTGTCGCGCCGCTGAACTTCACCGGCGTGGCGCCCTTGACCGGGCCGATCTGCGCGCTGTCGCTGACCTTCAGCACCACCTCGCGACGGAACTCCAGCGTGCCCTGCACCACCGCGTGCGGGCCGATCACCACCACCGGCGTGCGGCTGTTGAAGTTGAACCAGCCACCGGGCTTGTCGACCAGGATGCCGCCCTCGACATGCGAGTTCGCGCCGACCGTGATGTCGCCGCCAACCGTCTCGATGCCACCGGCCACATGGGCGTTGTCCAGCACGATTCCGCCGTTGACGTTGCCGAGCTTGCCGCCGACATCCGCACCTGGTGCCAGGTGAATGCTGCCGTTGACCGTACTCACTTCGCCGCTGACCCGGCTGGCGCTGCCGATGCTGACCGCACCGTTGACGGTGCCCAGCTCGCTGGCCTGCGCCTTGTCGCCCAGTTCGACCGCACCGTTGACGGTGCTGGCCTTGTGCACGATGGCGCCGCCGCCGATATGCACCGCGCCGTTGACGGTGCTGACATCGCCGACCTGCTGGCCGGCTTCGACCTGTACCGTGCCGTTGACCTTGTCGATATCGTTGTCACGCGCGGTGGCCAGCAGCGGCAGGCCCAGCGCGAGGGCGGCGAGGATGAGTATCGTCGGGGAACGACGCATGGCAATCTCCGTATGTATGGGTAGTGGAACTAGGATGCTCCGCCCGCGCGGCGGGTTTAGCATGACCTGTGGCAGGGGCCGCATTTGACGATGCCGGGGCTGGCCTGCACCATTCCCGGTTCACCTCATCCAGTTGAGCGCACCCATGCACAAGCTCGTCCTGATCCGTCACGGCCAATCCCAGTGGAACCTCGACAATCGCTTCAGCGGCTGGGCCGACGTCGACCTCACCGCGCAGGGCATGGCCGAGGCGCAGGAGGCCGGCCGGTTGCTGCAGGCGGACGGCTACACCTTCGACGTGGCACACACCTCGGTGCTCAAGCGCGCGGTGCGCACGCTGTGGGGCGTGCAGGACGCGATGGACCTGATGTGGTTGCCGGTCGTCACCGACTGGCGCCTCAACGAACGTCACTACGGCGCGCTGACCGGCCTCAACAAGGCCGAGACTGCGGCGAAGTACGGCGAGGACCAGGTCAAGATCTGGCGCCGCAGCTACGACATCCCGCCGCCGCCGCTGGAGCGCAGCGCGAACGAGTCGGTGCACGATCCGCGTTACGCCACGCTGGATCCGAAAGAGATTCCCGACACCGAATGCCTGAAGGACACCGTGGCTCGCGTGCTGCCGTACTGGCACGAGGTGCTGGCGCCGGCGATCCGTGCCGGCCAGCGCGTGCTGGTGGCCGCGCACGGCAACTCGCTGCGTGCGCTGGTGAAGTACCTGGACGGCATCTCCGACGACGCCATCGTCGAGCTGAACATCCCCAACGGCGTGCCGCTGGTGTACGAGTTCGACGAGCACCTCAAGCCGCTGCGCCACTACTACCTGGGCGATGCCGAGGCGATCGCGGCGAAGATGGCCGCGGTGGCGAACCAGGGCAAGGCGAAGTAGCACCGGCATGCCGCACGCCACCTCGCCGAGGAATGCCGCCGCCGCGCTGGCCGAGTACTGGTCGCCGCGGATCATCGGCGAGCTCGATGACTCCTACATCAAGGTCGCCAAGGTGCTCGGCACGTTCGGCTGGCACAGCCATGACGACGAGGATGAGTTGTTCCTGATCCTCAAGGGCCAGCTGCGCATCGAGATGGATGACGGTGAAGTCGAGCTTGCCGAAGGCGAGATGTTCGTGGTGCCCAGGGGCGTCAGGCACAATCCGGTCGCGTCGGCGGAATGCCTGCTGATGCTGATCGAGCGCAAGTCGACCCGGCATACCGGCAACACCGTGACGGAGCGGACGCGTTCGCTGGCCGAGCAGATGGGCAACGGCTGAGCACCGGCGTGATGTCCGGCCGAAGGATGACAAACGTCAGTCGTCAGCCACCGTTCGCTCGACTAAGCTGGGCGCAGTCCATCCCATGGTGCCGATGATGCCTGTCCATCTGACCAATTACCTGATCATGCTGCCGCTGCTGGCCTGGATCGTGTGGCGGCGCGTCAGCCGCCAGTTCGGTCGCCAGCCGATCCAGCGCAAGCGGATGATCGCGCGCATCGCGGTATTCGCGATCGTCGGGGCTCTGCTGAGCCTCGCCGGCTTTCACAGCATCCAGCTGCTCGAGGGACTGGCCGCCGGTGCGCTGATCGGTGCGCTGATCGGCATGGTCGGGCTCAGGCTCACCCGTTTCGAAGTCGACCCGGTCAAGGGCGATTGCTATGTGCCGAACGCGTGGATTGGTGCCCTGCTGACCGCGTTGCTGCTCGGCCGGCTGATATGGCGTTTCATGCAGATGCAGCAGGTCACCGCGGCCGCGCAGGCAGCAGGCTACCCGGCAAGCTACACCTATAGCCCGCTGACCATGCTGGTGGTCGGCCTGCTGGTCGGTTACTACATCGTCTACTTCAGCGGCCTGCTGATCCATCACCGCCGTTTCCAGCGGACGCATCCGGGCACGACCACGTTGTAAAGGCCGGCAGTTACGGCGTGCCGAACATCGCCGAGAACTCCCGCGCTAAACGATGCACGTCACCGGGCCAGCGCGCGGACAGATAGTTGCCGTCGCGAACCACGAAGGCCGGCGAGGCATCGCGCGCGCTGTCGCGGGCCAGTCCGTTCGTCTTGCGGCGGTAGTCCGGTGCGTCCCGTGGTACGTCGAGAAAATCGGCCGGCGCGGCCAGAGCACGGGTCACTTCCTGCTGCACGGACATGTAGCCAGCCGGCTGCCCGGGTGCTTCGCGATAGGTACGGTAGTAGTGCGGATCCCAGTAGCGGGTGATCCGTGCGGTCGACCATGCCTTCTTCTCGAGTGCCCAGGTCAGCGCGGTGGTGCGGCGACCGGACAGCACCGACTTGCCATCCGCCGAGTGGCTGCGTGCGGCCAGCAGTACGCCGTGGCAGATCGCGGCGACCGGCTTGTCTGCAGCGAAGAACGCAGCGACCAGCTGCTGCAACAGTGGACTTTCCAGATACTCGCGCATGCCGCGCGCGCAATGGCCGCCGGGCAGCAGCAAGCCATCGAATGCCGTCGCATCCAGCGCGTCCCAGCGCAGCGGCGTGCGGAACGCGGCGTCCTGCAGCAGCGCTGCGTAGGCCTTGCGTGCGTCGGCGTTCGCGCGTAACAGCAGGCCGACCAGGCGCACCCGGTTCAGTCCGGGCAGCCAGCCCCAGGGATCAAGGCCCACGCCGCTGACCATCAGTGCGTCGGCGACGGCGGGTTGTCCGTCCGGCGTGGCGAACATCACCTGGTGGCCGTCGTCGTGCAGTGTGCGCCAGCTCACCGCGACTTCCGACGGATCGGAATCGCGACGCGGCAGGGGAATCAGGATGCGGGCCATGACGGCAGCTTGCTTACGCCGATGGGCTGCAGCGCGCCGACGGACTCACGGCACGATGCTCACGTCGATCTCGATCGGATAGCTGGCGCGGTCCGGCAGCTTCGGTGGCGCCGGCAGTGTCATCTTGCCCAGGCGGAGGGCGAAACAGTTGGCGACTGGTGTGGCCGGCTGCACGTCGATCCGGTGCGGCTTGCCATCCGGCATGACGTCGGCGACCACGGTGAACGGTGATTTGTCCGCTGGCGCGTTGCTGACGATGCAGGCTTTGAGGGCAGCGGCGGACGAATCGGTGATGCGGTCCCACAACTGCTTCTGATAGGCCGCGCCGGTGCTGCCCGCCTCGACCAGTTTGCCCTGCGTCACGCGCGTGGTGAAGCTGTCGGCGGAGATTCCCTGCGGAGCGCCCAGCAACAGGGCAAGGGCGAGAAGGGTGGACATCGGCGGTTCCGGCAGTGAGCGACAGCGGACACGTTAGCAGTTCAGCCGCGTCGGTTCATTCGGCCCGATGCCCCAGTGCCAGGTACACCTCGCTCTGCATCTCGATCAGCCGTGACTCGGTGCGGCCGAATTCCGCGCGCAGGCGTTCGCCATCGTACAACTCGGTGATCGGCGCGGCGGCGGACAGCACCAGTTTCACGTGGCGGTCGTAGAACTCGTCGACCAACTGCACGAAGCGCTTGGCCGCGTCCTCGCTGTAGATGCTGAACTGCGGCACGTTGGCGATGATGATCGCCGGACCGGCCTTGGCCAGCGCGATGTAGTCGGCGACCGCGCGCGGGCCTTCGCACAAGGCATCGAAGTCGAACCACAGGATGTTGTCGGCGCGCTTGCGATAGGGGATGTCGCGGCCGTTGATCAGCAGCGCGCCGTCCTGCTGGATCGGACCGCTGGCCTGGCTGGCGAAGATGCGTTCCAGTGCGCGATGCACTTCGGCGCCGGGCGGCGTGAGATACACCGGCGCCTGGGTCAGGGCACGCAGGCGCCAGTCGCGCGACGAGGCCATCTCGACCACGTGGCAGTGCTGTTCGATCAGCGCGATCGCGGGCAGGAAGCGCGCGCGCTGCAGGCCGCCCTTGTACAGGTTCGCCGGTGCAGTGTTGGAGGTGGTGACCAGGGTCACGCCACGGGCGAACAGCGCATCGAGCAGGTTGGCCAGGATCATCGCATCGCCGATGTCGTTGACCAGGAACTCGTCCAGGCACAGCACGCGGCAGCGTGCAGCGAGCTCGGCCGCGACGTCGACCAGCGGACTCTGCCGATCGCCCAGCGCGCGCAGGCTCTCGTGCACCTCGCCCATGAAGCGGTGGTAGTGCCGGCGCAACGCGATGCCGTGCGGCAGGCTGGCCACGAACAGATCCATCATGAAGGTCTTGCCGCGGCCGACCGTGCCCCACAGGTACAGGCCGGGCACCGCAGCGGATTGCTCGTTGCCGAGCAGGGATTTCAGCCGTCCGAACAGGCCGCCAGGGGTTTCGGGCTGCACGCACAGCGCCGCATGCATGCGGTCGAACTCGGGCAGCAGCGCCAGCTGGGTCGGGTCGGATTCCCAGCGATGCGCGGCGACGCCTTCGTGGTAGCGCGCACTGGGCGCGAGCGATGGGATTTCACTCATGGAACGGTGTCTTGGATGGGATGGTTGGACGAGCGTCGGGCGCGACGGACGGCAGGCTTCACGGCTGGCGTGGTGGCGGCAGCCAGTCGAGCACGGCGTGTTTCACGGCACCACGCAGGTCCATCAGCCGGCGGTGGAAGAAGTGGCCCGTCTCGGGCATGCGCACCAGTTCCGGCGGCACCTCGAGGCTGTCGATCCAGTCGAACACGGCCTGCGGTTCGACTACTTCGTCTTCCTCGCCCATCACCACCAGCCAGGGGCAGCCGGGTGGGGTGAGCGTTGCGAACGACCAGCGTCCGGCCGGCGGGGCGATGCTGATCAGCGCCCTGGCCTGCAGCTTGGCGGCGTTGCGGATCGTGACGTAGCTGCCGAACGAGAAACCGGCCAGCCACAATGCATCATCCGGCCGCGTGCGGCGCACCCAGGCGACCACGGCGGCGAGGTCATCGCCTTCACCGTCGCCGTTGTCGTAGACGCCGGCGGAGGCGCCGGTGCCGCGGAAGTTGAAACGCACGGTGTCCAGTCCGGATTCGCGCAGTGCGCGCTCGACCATCGTCACCACCTTGTTGTGCATGGTGCCGCCCTGTACCGGGTTCGGGTGGCAGATCACCGCGACACCGCGGCGTGCGCAGGCCGGTTCGGCGATGTCGCTGATGGTTTCGAGCTTGCCGGCGGGACCGTCGAGCATGAAACTGGCGGCGACATCAGGAAAGCTGGCAGGGTCGGCGGGGAGCGCGGTGGGATTCATGCAGATGATGATAACCGCCGCTGCGCTTTGCCGCCGCGGGTGCCGCCGATGAACCATCTGGCACATGCGCTGCTCGCTGGTGACGATGGGTGGCTGCAGCTGGGCGGCATGCTGGGCGACTTCGTGCACGGCCGGCCCGATCCGCAGCTGTTGCCGCCGCGGGTGATCGCCGGCATCCGCCTGCATCGTGCGATCGACGTATATACCGATGCCCATCCCGAGGTGCTGGCGGCCAAGGCGCTGCTGCCGCCGCCGTACCGGCGCTATGCCGGGATCCTGCTGGACATGTGGTTCGATCATTGTCTGGCGCGGGATTTTCCGCGCTGGAGCACGCAGTCGCTGGAGGGGCATTCGGATGCGTTGCGTGCGCTGCTGCAGCGGCACGATGCCTTGTTGCCGCCGGAGTTGCGGCGGTTCCGTGGCTATATGGACGCGCATGGGCTGCCCGCTGGCTATGCCGACCGGACGTTGCTGGGGCACGCACTGACGGGGATCGGGCAGCGCCTGAGCCGGGCCAATCCGCTGGATTCGGCGTTGCCGGTGCTGGTGGCGCGGGAGGTTGAGTTGCAGGAGCGCTTCGAAGCGTTCTTTCCACAGCTGCAAGGGTTTGCGAGGGAGTGGATTGAGACGCAGGTTGGATGAGTGGAATGAGTTCACCGCAAGCACCCGCCCCTCATCCCAACCTTCTCACCCGCAAGGGGACTCCGAAGGTCGCCCGCAGGGGAGAAGGGGCAAAGACGAAAACGCCGCCCGGAGGCGGCGTTGGACGACGGCTTGTTGGGATCAACCCAGTTACTTGGCCTGACCGACGATCCAGTGCACGGCATTCGTCACCTGTTCGTCGGTGAGCGCCGGGTTGCCGCCCTTCGGCGGCATGAAGTTGCCGTCCGGGCCGTGGTAACCCTCGATCGCATGCTTGACCAGGGTATCGATGCCCTGCGCGATGCGCGGGCTCCACATGGCCTTGTCGCCTACCTTGGGTGCGCCGGCCACGCCGGAGGTGTGGCAGCTGGTGCACAGGTGATCGAAGATCGCCTTGCCGTCGGTGGTGCCGCCGTAGGCGACCTGCGAGGCGGCGGCCTTGGCGGCGGCATCGGCGGCCGCCTGCATCGCGGCGCGACCGGTGTTGCCGGCGTAGACGGCACCGGCTGGCGCGATCCGCGCGGTGACCTTGGCCGACTGGTCCGGGTTGGTTTCCTGCGGCTCGTGCTCGTAGATCGCCAGTGCCGTGAAGATCAGCACCACCGTCAGTACCGCCAGACCACCGATCATGACCGAAAACTGGCGCAAGACGCTCTGATCGGATTTGCTCATGGGACCGCTCACGCACGTACTCCTGTCAGTGGGCAACGCGGAACGCCACGATGGCGGCCCCGACCTGCCTGAATTGCCTGTACTGTCGCACCGGTCTGGCGAACCCATCCCGGCTATGGATTGTCGTACCGATGGGTACGACACGTTTGTCACTTGCCGCCAGACCCCGGTGACGGGACCGGAAGGCAACCAGTCGCGGATTATAAACGAAGCGCGCGGCAAGTTTCAGGCTGGTGTGGCGAGCTGTCGTGCTGCCGCTGCCGCCGACGCAGCCCGCGCGGGGCCTGAGAATGCGCCGCCAGCCCTGCCATCGGTCATGCCTCACCCCTGTCAACCGGCATTGTTCAAGTTCGTTCAACTGCCCTTATGCTCCCATTCCGAGAGGTGTTTCCCGGTGCTGTACCAAGCGGTACGGCCTGACAAACGCCAGACACAGCTATAGACGCATACTGCGTTGTTGAGTGCCGGTTGACCGCACCGTTAAGTCCAGGAGTTTTACATGTCGCGTTTTTGGAAGATCGCGTTGATCGTTATTGCCGTGATCGTCGTGGCCATCGTGGGTTTCCGCCTGTTGCACAAGCCGGCCGGCCCGGCCACGGCGCAAACCGCTGGCAAGGGCAAGGATGGCAAGGATGAGACACCGCCGGTGCCGGTCACCGTGGTGCCGGTGGTCAAGCAGAACGTGCCGGTCTATCTGACCGCACTGGGCACCGTGCAGGCGCTCAACACGATCACCGTGAACCCGCAGGTGGGCGGCCTGTTGCTCAGCCTCGATTTCACCGAAGGCCAGCAGGTGAAGAAGGGCCAGGTACTGGCGCAGATCGACCCACGCACCTACCAGGCTGCCTACGATCAGGCGCGCGCGAAGCAGAATCAGGACCAGGCGTTGCTGGATACTGCCAAGAGCAACCTGATGCGCAGTCAGGATCTGGCCGCCAAGGGCTATATCTCCAAGCAGGACCTGGACACCCTGCGCAACACGACGACCCAGTACCAGGCTGCGGTGGCGGCCGACGCGGCCAGCATCCGCGACAGCCAGGTGCAGCTGGCGTACACCAAGGTGATCTCGCCGATCGACGGCCTGGCCGGTATCCGCGGCGTGGATCCGGGCAACGTGATCACCACCTCCAGCGCGCTCGTCACGCTGACCCAGCTGCAGCCGATCAACATCATGTTCACCCTGCCCGAGCAGAACCTCGACATGGTGCGTGCCGCGGCCGCGCAGGACGGCGCGGTGTTGCAGGTGACCGCGCTCGACCGCACCGACGCCCATCCGATCGCCAGTGGCGGTGTGCTGAAGGTGATCGACAACCAGATCGACGCCACCACCGGCACGTTCCGCCTCAAGTCGGAATTCCCGAACGCCAAGAACGAGCTGTGGCCGGGCCAGTTCGTCAACGTGCAGTTGCTGGTAAGCACCGTCGATGGTGGTCTGGTGATTCCGGCGCAGGCGGTGCAGCGCGGTCCGGACGGCGACTATGTCTATCAGGTGCAGGCCGACAACACGGTCAAGATGCAGCCGGTGGTGATCGCCGGTGAAGTGGGCGACAGCCACGTGATGATCGGCAGCGGCCTCAAGGTCGGCGAGCAGGTGGTCACCGAGGGCCAGTTCCGGCTGAAGCCGGGCAGCAAGGTCAACGCGCTGAAGCCGGGCGAAGTGCCGGCGGCACCCACCGCGGACCAGCTCGACAAGGCCAAGAAAGACAGCAAGGGCGGTGGTCGCCGTCATTGATGACGTGCCGGTGAGCCGATCGGCGCACCGGCACCGCGATCGCGATGAACCTGGCCGCACTGCGGCCATGATCGCGGCTGAAGCCGCTCCACCACGTTACGGATAGCCATGGGATTCTCGACCCTCTTCATTCGCCGGCCGATCGCCACCTCGCTGCTGATGGTGGCGGTGCTGCTGCTCGGCATCCTTGGTTACCGCCAGTTGCCGGTGTCCGCGTTGCCGGAGATCGAGGCGCCCAGCCTGGTGGTGAGCACCCAGTATCCGGGCGCCAGCGCCAGCACGATGGCGTCGCTGATCACCACCCCGCTGGAGCGCAACCTGGGACAGATCTCCGGGCTCAGCATGATGAGCTCGGACTCCTCCGCAGGACTGTCCACGATCATCCTGCAGTTCTCGATGGACCGTGACATCGACATCGCCGCGCAGGACGTGCAGGCGGCGATCAACCAGGCCAAGGGCACGCTGCCGGGCAACCTGCCGTATCCGCCGGTATACAACCGGGTCAATCCGGCCGACGCACCGATCCTCACCCTCAAGCTCACCTCGACCAGCCGCCAGCTGCGCGAAGTGAACGATCTGGCCGATTCGATCATTGCGCAGAAGCTGTCGCAGGTGCAGGGCGTCGGCCTGGTCTCGATCGCCGGCAACGTGCGTCCGGCCGTGCGCGTGCAGGTGAATCCGGCACAGCTGTCCAACCTCGGCCTGACCATGGAGGACGTGCGCAGCGCGTTGACCCAGGCCAACGTCAACGCGCCCAAGGGCACGCTGAATGGCAAGACGCAGAGCTACTCGATCGGCACCAACGACCAGCTGTCCGATGCGTCCGAGTACAAGAGCACCATCATCAGTTACAAGAACAATTCGCCGGTGCGCCTGTCCGACGTGGCCAACGTGGTCGACGGCGTCGAGAACGACCAGCTCGCCGCGTGGGCGAACGGCAAGCCGGCGGTGCTGCTGGACGTGCGCCGCCAGCCCGGCGCCAACATCGTGCAGACCGTGGCGCAGATCCGCAGCGTGCTGCCCGAGTTGCGCGCCGCGTTGCCGGCCGACGTGCACCTGGATGTGTTCGCCGATCGCACGGTGACCATCCAGGCGTCCGTGCACGACGTGGAATTCACCCTGCTGCTGACCATCTTCCTGGTGGTGGGCGTGATCTTCGTGTTCCTGCGCCGGCTGTGGGCCACGATCATCCCGTCGGTGGCGGTGCCGCTGTCGCTGCTGGGCACGTTCGGCGTGATGGCGTTCACCGGCATGTCGCTGGACAACCTGTCGCTGATGGCGCTCACCGTGGCCACCGGTTTCGTGGTCGACGATGCGATCGTGATGATCGAGAACATCGTGCGCTACATCGAGCAGGGCAAGAGCGGCAAGGAGGCGGCCGAGCTCGGTGCGAAGGAGATCGGCTTCACCGTGCTGTCGCTGACGGTGTCGTTGGTGGCGGTGTTCCTGCCGCTGCTGCTGATGCCCGGCGTCACCGGCCGGCTGTTCCACGAATTCGCGTGGGTGTTGACCATCGCGGTGACCATCTCGATGCTGGTGTCGTTGACCCTGACGCCGATGATGTGCGCCTACCTGCTCAAGCCCGATCAGTTGCCGCCGGGCGATGACACCCACGAGCGCCAGGCCGCAGTCGGCAAGCGCGATCTGTGGACCCGCACGGTCGATCTCTATGCCAGCACGCTGGACTGGGTGCTCGATCATCGCCAGCTGACCATGCTGGTGGCGGCCGCCGCGGTGGTACTTACCGTGTTCCTGTACATCGTGATTCCGAAGGGCCTGCTGCCCGAGCAGGACACCGGACTGATCACCGGCGTCGTGCAGGCCGACGACAACATCGCGTTCCCGCAGATGGAGGACCGCACCAAGGCGGTCGCCGAGGCACTGCGCAAGGATCCTGCGGTGGCCGGCGTGGCCGCGTTCATCGGCGCTGGCACGATCAACCCCACGCTGAACCAGGGCCAGCTCAGCATCGTGCTGAAGGATCGCGGCGACCGCGATGGCCTGGATGCGTTGCTGCCGCGGTTGCAGCAGGCCGTCGCGGGCATTCCGGGCGTGGCGCTGTACCTGAAGCCGGTGCAGGACGTCACCCTGGACAGCCGGGTCGCCGCCACCGAGTACCAGTATTCGCTGTCCGACGTGAATTCGACGGAGCTGGCCAAATACGCTGGCCAGATGACCCAGGCGATGCGCCAGCGGCCGGAGCTGTCCGACGTCGACAACAACCTGGCCAACAACGGCAATGCGCTGAAGCTCAGCATCGACCGCGAGAAGGCCAGCCGCCTCGGCGTGCCGGTGCAGAGCATCGACGACACGCTGTATGACGCGTTCGGCCAGCGTCAGATCTCGACCATCTTCACTCAGCTCAACCAGTATCGCGTGGTGCTGGAAGTGGCACCGGAGTTCCGCTCCAGCGACGACCTGCTGAACAAGCTCACCGTGCGCGGCAACGGCAACGGCGTGCTCACCGGCAGCAACGCGACCAGCTTCGGCCAGCTCAAGTCGAGCAACTCGGCGACGCCGTCGGGCATCGGCAACACGGGCAACATCGGTTTCCAGCTCGGCGGCGGCGGCACCATTCCGCTGTCCTCGCTGGTCAGCGCGCAGGTCACCAGCGCGCCACTGGTGGTCAGCCATCAGCAACAGCTGCCGGCAGTGACGCTGGCGTTCAACGTGGCCGCGGGCTACTCGCTGTCCGATGCGGTCTCGGCGATCCATGAGGTCGAGGCGCAGCTCAACTTCCCGCCGCAGGTGCGCGGCGAGTTCGTCGGCAAGGCCGCCGAGTTCACCTCCTCGCTGGGCGACGAGGTGCTGTTGCTGCTGGCGGCGATCGTGGTGATCTACATCGTGCTGGGCGTGCTGTACGAGAGCTACATCCACCCGCTGACGATCATCTCCACCTTGCCGCCGGCTGGCGTCGGTGCGCTGCTGGCACTGCTGATCTGCGGCATGAGCCTGTCGGTGGATGGCATCGTCGGCATCGTGCTCCTGATAGGCATCGTCAAGAAGAACGCGATCATGATGATCGACTTCGCGATCGAGGCGCGCCGCACCGGCCTGAATGCGCGTGATGCGATCCGCCGCGCATGTCTGCTGCGTTTCCGCCCGATCATGATGACCACCGCCGCAGCGATGCTCGGCGCGTTGCCGCTGGCGCTGGGCAACGGCATCGGCGCCGAATTGCGCCGACCGCTGGGCGTGTCGATCGTCGGCGGTCTGCTGCTGTCGCAGCTGGTGACGCTGTACACCACGCCGGTGATCTACCTGTACATGGAGCGTTTCTCCGACTGGCTGGCCGCGCGTCGCGAGCGGCGCGCACTGGTTCATGCGCAGGCGGGCGGCAGGGTGTGATGGATGGTGGGCGTCGTGTGCCCGTCATCGATCTGCCGGTACCTCGCGGGGCCGGCGGATCAACCTTTTCGTGACTCGGGCGTTGAAGTCGGGATGATTCGTTCACGCGCTGTCTGTCATACCGCCGCCAGTTCCACGATCACGTTGGCTCCATGAATATCTCCGGTACTTTCATCCGCCGCCCGATCGGCACTTCGCTGCTGGCGATCGGGTTGTTCGTGGTCGGCATGATCTGCTACTTCCTGCTCGGCGTGGCGGCATTGCCGAACATGCAGTTCCCGGCGATCTTCGTGCAGGCCAGCCAGGCCGGCGCCGATGCCAGCACGATGGCGTCCACCGTGGCCGCACCGCTGGAGCGACATCTGGGCCAGGTGCCCGGCATCGAGACCATGCGCTCGTCCAGCTCCGAGGGCAGCACATTCGTCTTCATGATGTTCCAGAGCGGTACCGATCTGGATGCGGCCGCGCGCGACGTGCAGGCGGCGATCAACGCGGCGGCGCCGGATCTGCCCAGCGGCCTCAACGGCGCGCCGAGCTACCAGAAGGCGAACCCCAACGACGATCCGATCATCGCGCTGGCGCTGACTTCGGATACGCAGTCGGCGGCCGATCTGTACAACGCGTCCGATACCTTGCTGGCGCAGCGGCTGCGGCAGCTGCCGGGCGTGTCGTCGGTGGAGATCGCCGGTGCGGCCACGCCAGCGATCCGGGTCGACGTGAATCTGCGTGCGTTGAACGCGATGGGGCTGTCGCCGGATCAGCTGCGCAATGCACTGAGCGCGGCCAACGTGACCTCGCCGGAGGGCTTCCTCTCCAACGGCAAGACCACCATGTCGATCAGCGCCACCACCCAGCTGAATACGGCAGACGAATTCGCCCAGCTGGTGATCGCCAGCCACAACGGCACGCCGGTGCGGTTATCCGACGTGGCCAGCGTCTACGCCGGGCAGCAGGACGCGTACCAGGCGGCCTGGTTCCACGGCAAGCCGGCGGTGTTGATGTACGTCTACAAGAAAGCCGACGCCAACGTCATCGCCACCGTCGATCTGGTCAGGAGCCAGCTGCCGCTGCTGCGCGAATATCTGCAGCCGGGCACCGTGCTGACGCCGTTCTTCGACGGCACGCCGACCATCCGCGCCTCACTGCACGAGGTGCAGGCGACCTTGTTGATCTCGCTGGCGATGGTGATCCTGACGATGGCGCTGTTCCTGCGCCGGCTGGCGCCCACGCTGATCGCCGCGGTGGCCGTGCCGCTGTCGCTGGCCGGCGCATTCGTGATGATGTACATCCTCGGCTACACGCTCAACAACCTCACTTTGCTGGCGCTGGTGATCGCCATAGGCTTCGTGGTGGACGACGCGATCGTGGTGATCGAGAACATCATCCGTCACATCGACGACGGCATGACGCGGATGCAGGCGACGCTGGCCGGCGCGCGCGAGATCGGCTTCACCATCGTCTCGATCACCGCCTCGCTGATCGCGGTGTTCATCCCGCTGCTGTTCGCCGGTGGCGTCACCGGCATGTTCATGCACGAGTTCGCGGTGACTCTGGTGTCGGCGATCGTGGTGTCGGCGATGGTCTCGCTGACGCTGACGCCCGCGCTGTGCGGACGCTTCCTGAGCGGCCACCGGCAGCGCGCCGCGCGCGAGCCGATGCCGCCGTCGCGGATTGGCGCCGCGCTGGATCGATTCCACGCCGGCATGCTGCGCGTCTACAGCCGTGCGCTGAATTTCTCGCTGCGTCACGCACTGCTGTTCGCGCTGACCCCGCTGGTGCTGATCGTCGCCACGTTCTACCTGTTCGGCGTGGTCAAGACCGGCCTGTTCCCGGCCCAGGACACCGGCCTGATCTGGGGTCGTGCCAGCTCCAGTGCCACCGTCTCGTTCGCCGAAAGCAAGCAGCGCCTGCGGCGGTTGACCACGATGCTGATGGCCGATCCCGACGTGGCTACCGTGGGCTCGCGCTTGGGCAGCAGCCGGCAAGGCACCAGCGGCTCGTTCAATATCGATCTGAAGACGCGCGCTGCAGGCCGCACAGACGACACCTTCGCGGTGCTGGCGCGGCTGAGCGCGAAGGCCGCGAACTACCCGGATCTCAACCTGCGGCTGCGCCCGGTGCAGGATCTGCCCAGTGGCGGCGGCGGTACCAGCCAGGGTGCGCAATACCAGGTATCACTGCAAGGCAACGACCTGGCGAGTCTGCAGGAGTGGCTGCCGAAACTGCAGGCCGAGCTGAAGAAGAATCCCAAGCTGAGTGATGTCGGAACCGACGTCGACGAGGCCGGCCTGCGCCAGAACATCGTGATCGATCGCGACACTGCCGCACGCCTCGGCGTGTCGGTCGGGACTATCGATGGCGCGCTGTACGACGCGTTCGGTCAGCGCCAGGTTTCCACCATCTACTCGGACATCAACCAGTACAAGGTGGTGGTCAACGCGCTGCCCGATCAGACTGCCACGCCGGATTCGCTCAATCGCGTCTACGTGCGTTCCGACAGCGGCAAGATGATCCCGATCACCGCGTTCGCGAAGCAGGTGCCGGGACTGTCCCCCTCGCAGATCAAGCACGAAAACCAGTACACCACGATGGATCTCAGCTTCAACCTCGCCCCCGGCGTGAGCATGGGCGAGGCGATGGCGATCATCCAGGCCACCGTGCGGAACATGCGCATGCCCGGCGACATCAAGGTGCAGATGGGCAGCGACTTCCGCCGCTTCCAGCAATCACAGGGTGGCATGCTGTGGCTGGTGCTGGCGGCGGTGCTCACCGTCTACATCGTGCTCGGCATGCTGTACGAAAACCTGATTCATCCGGTGACGATCCTGTCGACCCTGCCGGCTGCGGGCGTTGGCGCACTGCTGGCCCTGTGGCTGACCGGCACCGAACTGTCGGTGGTGGCGCAGATCGCGCTGGTGCTGTTGATCGGCATCGTCAAGAAGAACGCGATCATGATGATCGACTTCGCCCTGGTCGCCGAACGCGAACACGGCAAGAGCCCGCTGGAAGCCGCCCGCGAAGCGTGCATCGTGCGCTTCCGCCCGATCATGATGACCACCATGGTCGCGATCCTCGCCGCGCTGCCGATCGCGATCGGCCTGGGTGAAGGCTCCGAACTGCGCCGCCCGCTCGGCATCGCGCTGATCGGCGGTCTGCTGATCTCGCAAAGCCTCACCCTGCTCAGCACGCCCGCACTGTATGTGATCTTCTCGTGCCTGGCCGAGCGACGCAAAAGCTGGAGCGCGCGCCGGCGCCAACGCAAGGCCCTGGTGGTGGGCGCCAATGCAGGTTGATCGTCGCAGCTGGCGATACCCACATCGATGACGGCCATTCGCGGTGCCGATGTGAACGCATGGGCTGAATGCATCGGCACCGTGCTCACACGTCGTTAACTGGTGGATGGGTATCACTGACCGCTCTTCCGAAACGGAGACGCGTTCATGGGTACCGAAAGCAACAAGCCGGATTTCTCCAATGTGCAAGGTGGCGTGCAATCCACCGCGCCGAATGCGCCGGCAGCGAAAGCGGATTTCAGCGACGTGCAATCGCACGTCAGCTCGACGGTCGACGAGGCCACGATTTACACCGTGGTCGCCGGCGACAACCTGACCCGTATCGCCAAACATTTCTACGATGACGCGAATGCGTGGAAGACGATTTTCGACGCCAATCGCGATCAGCTGTCTGATCCGGATCGGGTCCGGACTGGCCAGATGCTGAAGATTCCCGCCAAGCCCTGAAGCCGAACTACCGCCAAGTCCCGAAACAGGAGACACCTTATGAAGATGACCCGCCAACCCTTGATCCTTGCCGCATCGCTGGCCGCCGTGCTGGCCTTGGGTGCCTGCGGCAAGCATGATGAATCAACCTCGTCAGTGCCGGCCACGCCACCGCCCGCCGCCTCCGCACCGACGATGGCACCGGCGCCGGCCTCCACCGCAGGCATGGGCATGCCGGCCAGCGACGCGACCGCCGCCGTCACGTTCGGCTCGGTGGAACTGGGCTCAACCGTGGATGCCAGCAACAAGATCCTCGCCAGCGGCAGCAGTTTCGCCCCGACGGATACCATTTACGCCTCGGTCGACACCAGCGGCAGTGGCAACGCCACGCTGGCTGCGAAATGGAGCTACCAGGACGGCCAGACCGTGCATGAGGACAGCAAGACGCTCCACTCCAGCGGCCCGGAGACCACGGCCTTCATGATCAGCAAGCCCGGCGGCTTCCCGGCCGGCAACTACAAGGTCGACATTTCCTTGAATGGCAGCCAGGTCGCCAGCAAGGATTTCTCGATCAAGTAAGTCGCTGCGGCGACGATGGCGGCAACAAGGGCGCGGCCATGCCGCGCCCTTTGTCGTTGCGGCGGCGCATGCCGTCATGGCCCGTGCTTTCCCCTCCCCGGCGAAAACGCGACAATGGGAGGCTTTCGTAAAGGCCCATCAAGCTTGCCCGGGTGGCCTGGAATGATCGGCTGGCGCCGATGTGACGCGTCATGCGGCTCCAGTCCGGCCCCAGGCGGCAGCCTTATCCCTGAATGTCGTAGCAGAGAGGTCCATCAGACAATGCCCACCACGCCCAAGATCATCTACACGCTGACCGATGAAGCGCCGTTCCTGGCCACGCAGTCCCTGTTGCCGATCGTCGCCGCGTTCACCGGCATCGCGGGCATCAAGGTGGAGACGCGCGATATCTCGCTGGCCGGCCGCATCATCGCGCTGTTCCCGGAGTTCCTGAAGGACGATCAGAAGATGGCCGACGACCTGGCCGAACTGGGCCAGCTTGCCACCACGCCGGAAGCGAACATCATCAAGCTGCCGAACATCAGCGCCTCGATGCCGCAGCTCAAGGCGGCGATCAAGGAACTGCAGGGCCAGGGCTATGCGCTGCCGGACTATCCGGACGAGCCGAAGGACGCGTCGGAAAAGGACATCAAGTCGCGCTATGACCGGGTCAAGGGCAGCGCGGTGAATCCGGTGCTGCGCGAGGGCAACTCCGATCGCCGCGCACCGACTTCGGTGAAGAACTACGCACGCAAGCATCCGCACAAGATGGGCGCATGGAGCAAGGATTCGAAGACCCACGTGTCGCACATGGAGCGTGGCGATTTCTACGGCACCGAGAAATCCGTGGTGATCGGGCAGGCCGGCAACGTCAGCATCGAATGGTTCGGCACGGACGGCAGCCATGTCGTGCTGAAGCCGAAGACCGCCCTGCTGGCCGGCGAGATCATCGACGCCGCAGTGATGAGCAGGCGCGCGCTGGCCGGTTTCATCGACGCGCAGATTGCCGATGCGAAGCAGCAGGGTGTGCTGTTCTCCGTGCATCTGAAGGCGACCATGATGAAGGTCTCCGACCCGATCATGTTCGGCGTGGTGATCGGCGAGTTCTACAAGGACGTGCTGGTGAATCACGCCGCGCTGCTGAAGCAGGTCGGCTTCAATCCGAACAACGGCATCGGCGACCTGTACGCGCGCATCGCCTCGCTGCCGGAAGCGCAGCAGGCGCAGATCAAGGCCGACATCGACGCCGAGTACGCGCAGCGTCCGGGTCTGGCGATGGTCAATTCCGACAAGGGCATCACCAGCCTGCACGTGTCCAGCGACGTGATCATCGACGCGTCGATGCCGGCGATGATCCGCGACTCCGGCAAGATGTGGAACGCCGAAGGCAAGTTGCAGGACATCAAGGCGGTGATCCCGGATCGCTGCTACGCGGACGTCTATCAAGTGGTAATCGACGACTGCAAGGCGCACGGTGCGTACGATCCGGCGACCATGGGCAGTGTGCCGAACGTGGGCCTGATGGCGCAGGCCGCCGAGGAATACGGTTCGCACGACAAGACCTTCCAGGTTGCCGCCGACGGCGTCGTGAAGGTGATCGACGAAGCAGGCACCGTGCTGCTGCAGCACGAGGTCGAGGCGGGCGATATCTGGCGCATGTGCCAGACCAAGGACGCGCCGATCCAGGACTGGGTGAAGCTGGCGGTCAGTCGCGCACGCCATACCCCGGCGGTGTTCTGGCTGGATCCGCAGCGCGCCCATGACGCGCAGATGATCACGAAGGTCGAGCGTTACCTGAAGGATCACGACCTCAACGGTCTGGACATCCGCATCATGGATCCGGTAGCCGCGACGCGCTTCTCGCTGGAACGCATCCGCCAAGGGCTCGACACGATTTCCGTCACCGGCAACGTGTTGCGCGACTACCTGACCGACCTGTTCCCGATCATGGAGCTGGGCACCAGCGCCAAGATGCTGTCGATCGTGCCGTTGATGGCCGGCGGCGGCCTGTTCGAAACCGGTGCCGGCGGTTCCGCACCCAAGCACGTGCAGCAGTTCCTCGAAGAGGATTATCTGCGCTGGGATTCGCTGGGCGAGTTTCTCGCGCTGGCCGCGTCGCTGGAACACCTGGGCAATCGCTACGGCAGTGCCGAGGTCGACGTGCTGGCCAAGACGCTGGATCAGGCCAACGGCAAGTTCCTCGACAACAACAAGTCGCCGTCGCGCAAGGTCGGTGAGCTGGACAACCGCGGCAGTCATTTCTACCTGGCTCTGTATTGGGCGCAGGCGCTGGCCTCGCAGGATACGCATCCGGCACTGAAGGCGAAGTTCGCGCCATTGGCCAGGGCGCTGCAGGAGAACGAGGCGAAGATCGTCGCCGAGCTCAATGGCGCGCAGGGCAAGCCGGTGGACATCCAGGGTTATTACCACCCGAACCTGAAACTGGTCAGCGCGGCCATGCGCCCCAGCGCGACGTTCAATGCCGCGCTGGCGACGCTGTCGGCGTAAGGCGCGATCTGCATGCGCCGTGTGTTGCCGGCGGAACAGGAACGGGGCGCTCTAGAGCGCCCCGTTCCTGTCTGGATGGCAGTCGATCCGTGGGCAACCTGCGAGTCAGGATCGGCCTGACACAATGCATGCCCATGAAGATGGAGCCTCACCCATGCGTCTGATGTGCGCTGTATGCATCTTCGCGCTGAGCGGCCTGCTGCCGGCGTTCGCGCAATCGACGGCGACCACCACGGCGCCGCCGCCGGTGCCATCGGACGTGGCCGAACTCGCCGCCGTGGTGGTCACCGGCGTGCAGCCGGGGCCCGGGCTATGGAAGGTAACCCGGAAAGATCCGGCAACCGGCGATCATGTGCTGTGGGTGCTTGGCACGCTGTCGCCGTTGCCACAGAGCGTGCAGTGGCAGTCGCACGATCTGGAGCAGGTGATCAGCGAGTCGCAGCAGGTGCTGTTGTCGCCGTCGGTCACGTTCAAGGCCGATATCGGATTTCTCGGCAAGATATTCCTGTTGCCGTCGGCCTACAGCGCGCGCAAGAACGAAGATGGGCAAACCCTGCAGCAGGTGCTGCCGCCGCCGGTGTATGCGCGCTGGCAAGTGCTCAAGCAGAAGTACATCGGCAACGATCGCGGGATCGAGCGCTGGCGGCCGATCTTCGTGGCGCAGGAGCTGTACAAGAAGGCGATCAAGGCCAATGGCCTGAGCAAGACCGGCGGCATCCAGGCCAACGTCGACGCGCTGGCCAAGCGCTACGGCGTCAAGGAAGTGCCGACCAGCTATCAGGTGGTCATCGAGCATCCGGGTGCGGCGCTCAAGGCATTCAAGAGTTCCGCGCCGCGCGACACGACCTGCTTCATCCGCACGCTGGACAGCATCGAGCAGGACATGCCGGCGATGAAGGCGCGCGCCAACGCGTGGGCTACCGGTGACCTGCAGGTGCTGCGTGAACTGCCCGACAGTGCGCGCCGGGACGCGTGTGTCGCGGCACTCGCCGACGCGGGTTTTGCGCGCACGCTGGGACTGGATGACGTGCCGGCCAAGCAGGCGCAGGTCTGGCTGGCTGCCGCACGCGCGGCGCTGGGCAGCAACAAGCAGACCTTCGCGATGCTGCCGATGGATGAGCTGCTGAAGCCGGACGGCTATATCGGCCAGCTGAAGGCGCAGGGCTATCTGGTCGAGTCGCCGGAAGATGGCGACGATATCGATCCGGCGACCAGCAGCAGCGTCGGCGTCAGCAAGAACGCCGGCTCGACATCGCACTGATCAGCTGGCGCTGGCCAGATCCAGCTGCGCGATCTCGTCATGGCTCAGCTGCAGCGACGTGGCACCGAGTAATTCGTGCAGCTGCTCGACGCTGGTGGCGCTGACGATCGGTGCGGTAAGGCCTGGCCGGGCGATCAGCCAGGCCAGCGCCACCTGCGCCGGGGTCGCATGATGGGACGCGGCGACCGCGTCAAGCGCGGCGAGCACCTGCATACCCTGCGGATTCAGGTATTTCTTCACGGCGCCACCGCGTGCCGTGCTCTTGGCCAGGTCGGCGGCGCTGCGGTACTTGCCGCTCAGAAAACCACTGGCCAGCGCGTAGTAGCTGATCACGCCGACGTGCTCCGCGCGGATCAGCGGTTCCAGCTCCTTCTCGTAGCCGGCGCGGCTGACCAGGTTGTATTCCGGCTGCAGGCTTTCGTAGCGCGGCAAGCCGTGCTGTTTCGATATGGTCAGCGCATCGGCGAAACGGGCGGCGCTGTAGTTGGACGCGCCGATCACGCGGACCTTGCCGGCCTCGATCAGGCGTGCGAACGCATCCAGCGTTTCGACCAGCGGCACGCTGGCATCGTCCTCGTGCGCCTGATAAAGGTCGATGCAGTCGATCTGCAGGCGCTGCAGCGAACGGTCCACCGCCTGGCGGATGTTCACCGGCGACAGGCCGGGTTGCTCGGCCCACTTCGCCACCTTGGTGGCGATCACCACCTGCTCGCGCTTGCCGCTGAGCTTGAGCCACTGACCGATGATCGTTTCCGACTCGCCGCCGCGATTGCCAGGCACCCACGCCGAATAGACGTCCGCGGTATCGATCAGGTTGCCGCCGGCATCAACGAACGCGTCGAGCAGTTCGAACGAGCGCTTCTCGTCGGCACTCCACCCGAACACGTTGCCGCCGAAGGCGAGCGGGGCGAGGGCCAACGCCGATTTGCCAAGTGGACGCTTTTGCACGAAGGAGCACCTCGGACGAAGGGGATGGCAAGCATGCACGCGTCCGGGGAAAAGACGCGTGAGGTATCCGGGGTGGTTGCCCAGCGAACGCGGATCAGGTGCAGGTTAACGCGGACCTGCCAATCGCGGCCACATCGCCACGCAGCACTTCAATGCGACGGAACTGGTCTTTTTCCTCGCGTCGCTGTTGTCCCGATTCGCCTCGGTGCGCGTGTCGGCATGCCAGACCAGATCTTCCTTGCGCACGAGATGACCGTGGAGGAACAGCAAATCTTTCCAGATCGAATTCATGGGGGAGGCTCCTGATGGAAAGCATGATGGCTTGGGGTGCGCTCAAGGTACGCGCGCGGCAGGCCGCCAAAAAGCGATATATTCGCAAGCCAGACTTGAGGGAAATTCAAGATGGGGAAGCTGCCGCTGGGCCTGCTGCAACAGTTCGTGCTGGTCGCGCGGCTGGGCAACCTGTCGCGCGCCGCGGCGCAGGCGAACCTCACCGTCAGTGCACTCAGCCACCAGATGCGCCAGCTGGAAGAACGGCTGGAGCTCCGCCTGTTTCAGCGCGGGCCACGCGGGGTGGCCTTGACCGTCGACGGCTGCAGCCTGCTCGAAGCGGTGGGTGAGCATTTCGACGGCATCGAACATGCGCTGTTGCGCTACCACCAGCGTCGCCACGATGCGCTCACGCTCAGCGCCAGCCCGGGCATCATGTCGAGCTGGCTGGTGCCGCGGTTGCCGCGATTGGTCGCGGTGCATCCGGACCTGGAGCTCAGCCTGCAGTCGAGTTCGGCGCTGGTGAATTTCGAGCGCGAGCCGGTCGATGTCGGCTTGCGCTACGGCCATGGCAACTGGGCCGGCCTGCACAGCGAGCGTTTGTTTGGCGAATGGATCGCGCCGGTCGCGGCACCGGAACTGGTGGCGCGGATGGAGGGCATCGATCCCCATGACCTGTCGCGCTGGCCGCTGCTCGGTGAGCCGAGTCCTTCCACGCGCTGGAACGACTGGTTCGCCCGTGTCGGTCGCACGCCACCGACGCGTTACGTGGCGCAATTCGACAGCCTCGATGCGCTGCGCCATGCGGCGCTGGAAGGCCTCGGCGTGGCCCTGGGGCGGATGGTGACGTCGAAGTCGCTGATCGACGCCGGGCGGCTGCAGGTGCTGGGCGAAAACTATCTGGCGGTGAAGGAGGCGTACTGGCTGGTGTATCCGCCACGTTCGCAGGGGCATCGCGGCTTGCAGCTGTTCCGCGAATGGTTGTTGGCGGAGGCAGAGGACTACAGCCGGCAGATGTCGGCGTTTCGTCCCGATGACACAAGAGTCGGCTGATGCGGTTTCGCAACGCAGCCGGACGCGTCATCATGGTGGGTCGCCACAGCACTATCGTCCGGAGTTGAGCCATGAAGTCACGCGCCGCTGTTGCCTGGGAAGCCGGCAAGCCACTCACGATCGAACAGGTCGATGTTGCCGGGCCGAAAGCCGGTGAGGTGCTGGTGCGCATCGTCGCCACCGGCGTCTGCCACACCGATGCGTTCACCCTGTCCGGCGCCGATCCGGAAGGCATGTTCCCGGTGATTCTCGGTCATGAGGGCGGCGGTGTCGTGGAAGAGGTTGGCGAAGGCGTCAGCTCGCTCAAGGTCGGCGACCACGTGATCCCGCTGTACACGCCTGAGTGCGGCGAGTGCAAGTTCTGCCGGTCCGGCAAGACCAATCTGTGCCAGAAGATCCGCGTCACCCAGGGGAAGGGCCTGATGCCCGACGGCACCTCGCGCTTCTCGTTCAATGGCAGGCCGTTGCTGCATTACATGGGCACCAGCACATTCAGCGAATACACCGTGCTGCCGGAGATCTCGCTGGCGAAGATCAGCAAGGCCGCGCCGCTGGAAAAGGTCTGCCTGCTTGGTTGCGGCATCACCACGGGTATCGGCGCGGTGCTGAATACGGCGAAGGTCGAACCGGGCGCGTCGGTGGCGGTATTCGGCATGGGTGGCATCGGCCTGTCGGTGGTGCAGGGCGCGGTGATGGCGAAGGCCGGCCGCATCGTGGTGGTCGACACCAACCCGGCCAAGTTCGAAATGGCCAGGCTGCTCGGCGCCACCGACTGCATCAATCCGAAGGATTACCCGGATACGCCGATCCAGCAGGTGATCGTCGATCTCACCGATGGCGGCGTGGATTATTCGTTCGAGTGCATCGGCAACGTGCACGTGATGCGCGCCGCGCTGGAGTGCTGCCACAAGGGCTGGGGCGAGTCGATCATCATCGGCGTGGCCGGTGCGGGCCAGGAGATCAGCACGCGACCGTTCCAGCTGGTCACCGGGCGTGTGTGGCGTGGCTCCGCGTTCGGTGGTGTGAAAGGCCGTTCGCAATTGCCCGGCTACGTCGACCGTTACATGGCCGGCGAGATCCGGATCGACGAGATGATCACCGAGGTGCTGCCGCTGGAGCGCATCAACGAGGCGTTCGAGTTGATGCATGCGGGCAAGGTGATCCGTTCGGTGATCCACTACTGATTGGAGCAGTCCAAGCTTTAGAATACGCTCGCGTCGCGAGCCTTACTCTGCGGGCGGCGCTCTTGTTTTTTAGTGACTGCATGCCCATCGGATCATCCTGTGAGCCGTACCGTCAGCCTTGTCGACGGGCGCTGCGGATTTCAGTCCCGTGGCGAAACGGGCGCGCTACGAGGGCATCGACTTCTCTGAAGCATCCACCGGATGTGCACACTGTTTTCGTGATATTGCGTCAAGTCTGGCTGGCTGATACGCCAAGAGGTAACCCATGAAACGCGGGATGAAGGTGGCAGGGATGAAAGTGACGGGTCTGTGTGAGATGTTGTTGCTGGCCATGCTTTTGGGCATGCCGGTCATGGTCAATGCCCAGGCGGTGCCAACGACGTCGGTCGAGCCGGATCAGCCCACCGACGAGCTGGTGCCACCGACCAGTGCCGGCGATTTCACGTCGGCGCAGCTGGACAGCGTGCTGGCCGGCAACTGGCGCTCGCCCGCGAACCGCGCACGCGACGCGTATCGCCACCCCAAGGCGACCCTGCAGTTCTTCGATATCCGGCCGGATCAGACGGTAGTGGAAATCACGCCCGGTGGCGGCTGGTACAGCGAAATCCTGGCGCCGCTGCTGCATGACAACGGCCACTACATCGCTGCCGTGCAGGCATCCGCGGGCGACGGTGAGGCGCGCCGCGATGGCGATGCCCTGCACCGGAAATTCGCCGCCGATGCGGTGCATTACGGCAAGGCGAAGTTCGTCGAATTCGATCCGAAGGCGCCGGTGTTCGGCGCGCCCGGTTCGGCCGACCTGGTGCTGACCTTCCGCAACGTGCACAACTGGGTGATGGCCGATACCGCGCCGGCCATGTTCAAGGCGTTCTTCGCGGTGTTGCGGCCCGGCGGTGTGCTCGGTGTGGTCGATCATCGCGCCAGCGATGAGGCGACGCTGGACATGGTGAAGCAGAGCGGTTACCTGCCGACCCGTTACGTGGTGAAGCTGGCCACCGCGGCGGGCTTCACGCTGGACGAGAGCAGTGAGATCAACGCCAACCCGAAGGACACCAAGGATTATCCCAAGGGCGTGTGGACGCTGCCGCCCACGCTCACGCTGGGCGAGCAGGACAAGGCGAAGTACCTGGCGATCGGCGAATCCGACCGGATGACGCTGCGCTTCATCAAGCCGTTGGCGCCGGCGCCCGCAGCATCGGTTCACTGACGTCATCGCGCGCTCCTTGGGGGCGCGCGAGTCGGACCGTCATGTTGATCGCATTGAACAAGCCGTACGGCGTACTGTGCCAATTTACCGACCCGCAAGGGCGTCCCACGCTGGCCGACTTCGTCAGGCAAAAAGACGTCTATGCGGCTGGACGGCTGGACCATGACAGCGAAGGCCTGTTGCTGCTGACCGACGATGGGCGCCTGGCGCATCGGCTGACCGACCCGCGCCACAAACAGGCCAAGACTTATATCGCCCAGGTCGACGGCGAGATCGACGAATCGGCCGCGCAGGCCTTGCGCCGCGGCGTGCTGTTGAACGATGGCCCGACCCTGCCGGCGGAAGCGGCGCTCATCGCCGAGCCGGACTGGCTGTGGCCGCGCGATCCGCCGGTGCGTTTCCGCAAGAGCATCCCCACCAGCTGGCTCAGCCTCACCCTGCGCGAAGGCCGCAATCGCCAGGTCCGGCGGATGACCGCGGCGGTCGGTTTCCCGACCCTGCGGCTGATTCGCGTGCGGATCGGGGAATACGTGCTGGACGGGCTGGCACCCGGTGCGACACGGGTGCTCCACCCGTAGGAGCGCCTACGCGATGGGCGCCAATCCGAAAAACGCCTCCGCTGTTGCCGTGGTGTGCGCCGCGGTGACTTCCACCGGCTCGCCGCGATCGCGCGCGATCTCCTCGCAGATGTGCTTCAGATACATCGGCTCGTTGCGCCGGTGGGCTGGTGGCGGCCGCACCGTGCGCGGCAGCAGGTAGGGCGCGTCGGTTTCGATCATCAGCCGGTTCGCCGGAATCTCGCGCACCAGTGCGCGCAGATGGGTGCCGCGGCGTTCGTCGCAGATCCAGCCGGTGATGCCGATATGACAATCCAGCGCCAGGTAATCGCGCAACGCCTCGCCGGTATCGGTGAAGCAGTGCACCACGGCCGCGGGAATCTTGTCACGATAACGGCGCAGCAGCGCGATGAAGTCCGCGTGCGCGTCGCGCTGGTGCAGGAACAATGGCTTTTGCACATCCACGGCCATCTGCAACTGCCGTTCGAATACCTGCAACTGCACATCACGCGGCGAATAGTTGCGGTTGTAGTCCAGCCCGGTTTCGCCGATCGCGCGCACGGCATGATCTTGCGAAAGCTCGCGCAGCAAGGCATCGGTGGCGTCGTCGTAGTCGGCCGCGTGATGCGGATGCACGCCGACGGTGGCAAACAGCTTGCCGGGATGCGCCCTGGCCAGATCCAGCGCATGCCGGCTGCCGTCGCGCGAGGCGCCGGTGACGACCATCCGGCTGATTCCATGCGTCTGGGCACGTTGCAGCACGGCATCGAGGTCGTGATGGAACGACTCGTGGGTGAGGTTGGCGCCGATGTCGAGCAGTTGCATGGCGTGGCTGGATGCGGAAAGCGGCCATTGTCCCAGACGCCAATGGGCGCGCAAGGGATTTCGCCGCATCGACGACGGACGCGAGCAGGGTCACATCTGCAGCGGCTCGGGAAATTTTCCTAGGTCGCCAAGGCCCATCACGGTCGGCGCAGGCTTCACAATGGACGCTCGTTCGGGGCGTCGCCCATGAATGGAATGATGGTACAGCGTCGGGCAATGCTCGCCTGCCACTGGCCGGATGTGATAACTATGAGGATTGCCGTTTCGCTGCAGGGAGTGCTGACGGCTTTCGCATGAATTTCGAGTGGGGTGGAGGATGTCGGCAGTGATTGAGCCGGCGGTCAGCGGGGCGGGCGTGGGCGTGGATGACCGCGAGGCGGAAGTCTGCGCATGGCTGGTTGCGCGTGGTCGTCTGAAAGACAGCGATCTGGGTCGCGCACGCCGATTGCACGAGGAATCGTCCGAGGGCACGTTGACTACCTTGATGGCCACGCTCGGGCTGGTGTCCGAGCGTGACCTGGCCGAAGCCTGGGCGGAACTGCTGCAGGTGCCGCTGCTGTCGGCACGCGATGCGCCGGAACTGCCACCGGCCGATCTGGATATTTCGCTGCGCTTTCTGAAGCAGCAACACGTGGTGCCGGTACACGATGACGTGGATGGGCTGGCCTTGATCGTGGCCGACCCGGCCGATCCATATCCGCGGCAGGCAGTCGAACTCGCCGCCGGTCGACCGGTGGCGTTGCGGGTGGGCCTGCGTTCGGAAATCGACGGACTGATCGAACGTTATTACGGCAGTGGTCGCTCGGCGATGGGCACGATCGTGGAAAACCTCGATGGAAGCGCCGCCGAGGAAGACGACGTCGAGCATCTGCGTGATCTGGCGTCCGAGGCGCCGGTGATCCGGCTGGTCAATCTGATTCTGCAGCGCGCGGTCGAGCAGCGCGCGTCGGACGTGCATATCGAGCCGTTCGAGAATCGGCTGAAGGTGCGCTATCGCATCGACGGCGTGTTGCATGAAGTGGAAGCGCCGCCGTCCTCATCCACCGCGGCGGTGATCTCGCGCGTGAAGATCATGGCGCGGCTGAACATCGCCGAGCGCCGCTTGCCGCAGGACGGCCGCATCCAACTGCGCGTGCAGGGCAAGGAGCTCGACCTGCGCGTGTCGACCGTGCCGACCAGTTTTGGCGAATCGGTAGTGATGCGCATCCTCGACCGCGAATCGGTGGTGTTCGATTTCGAATCGCTCGGTTTCACCGACAGCTTCAAGCAGCGCTTCGTCGATGTGCTGGAAAAGCCGCACGGCATCCTGCTGGTCACCGGTCCGACCGGCTCGGGCAAGACCACCACGCTGTACACGGCGCTGTCGCAGATCAACACCAACGACGTGAAGATCATCACCGTCGAGGACCCGGTCGAGTACCAGCTCGAAGGGATCAACCAGATCCAGGTGAAACCGCAGATCGGACTGGATTTCTCAGGTGCCTTGCGTTCGATCATGCGTCAGGATCCTGACGTGATCATGATCGGCGAAATGCGCGATCTGGAAACCTGCCGCATCGCGATCCAGTCCGCGCTCACCGGCCATCTGGTGCTGTCCACGCTGCACACCAACAGCGCGGCCGGCGGCATCACGCGCCTGCTCGACATGGGCGTCGAGGATTACCTGCTCGGCTCCACCATCAACGGCATCCTGGCGCAGCGGCTGGTGCGCCGGCTCGATCCGGAGACGGCGATTCCGTACGAAGCGCTGCCGGAAGTGATCGCGCAATTCGAGCTGGAGAAGTACACCGACGAGCGCCCGATCCGCTTGTGGAAACCCGGCAGCAGCGCGGCCAACCCCAGCGGCTATCGCGGCCGTCGCGCGATCATGGAGTTCCTGACCATGAGCGATCCGCTGCGCCGGCTGGTGATGCAGCGCGCCAACGAAGGCGAGATCGAGCGGCAGGCACGCGCCGAAGGCATGCGCACGATGTACGAGGACGGCATCGCCAAGGCCGTGGCCGGCATCACCACGCTGGAAGAGGTCCTGCGTGTGACGCAGGAAGGCTGAGGTGGCGCAGTTCCGTTACAAGGCGGTCAACGACGCCGGCGAGATGCTGCAGGGCCAGATGGAAGCGGCCAGCGTCGAGGAAGTGATCGGCCGTCTGCAGGATCAGGGCCATACGCCACTGGAAGCGCGGCCGGCCGATGGCGCGGCCGGCGGCAGCGGTCTGGCGGCGTTGTTCAAGCGTGGCCCGTTCACCGGCGATCAGCTGGCGCAGTTCACCCATCAGCTGGCGACCCTGCTCGGTGCCGGCCAGCCACTGGATCGCGCGCTAAGCATCCTGCTCGACCTGCCGGAAAGTGAAAGTGCGAAGAAGCTGATCGAGCGCGTGCGCGATCGTGTGCGGGGCGGCAACACCTTGTCCTCGGCGCTGGATGAGGAACACGGCGTGTTTCCCAAGCTGTACGTCAGTCTGGTGCGCGCCGGCGAGGCGGGTGGTTCGCTGGAGGAAACCCTGCGCCGGCTCGCCGATTATCTGGAGCGCGCGCAGGCGATGCGCGGCAGCATCGTCAATGCGCTGATCTATCCGGCTTTCCTGATGGTCGGCGTGCTCGGTTCGCTGGTGCTGCTGCTGGCTTACGTGGTGCCGCAGTTCGTGCCGATCTTCGAGGACATGCAGGTACCGATCCCGTGGATCACCCAGGCCGTGCTGGTGCTGGGCAATACGTTGCAGGCGTGGTGGTGGCTGATCCTGCTGTTGCTCGGCGGCGGTGTGTTCGTCTGGCGCGCGCGTTTGCGCGAGCCGGCCGCGCGGCTGGCCTGGCATACCAGGCTGCTGACCCTGCGCCTGATCGGCCCGTTGCTGCTGAAGGTGGAGACCGCACGCATTGCGCGCACACTCGGTACCTTGCTGAAGAACGGCGTGCCGCTATTGAGCGCACTGACCATCGCGCGCCAGGTCACCGGCAATCTCGCGCTGGATACGGCCTTGAGCGCGGCGCATGAACAGGTCAAGGGCGGTGCCGGGCTCAGCTTCGCGCTGGGGCAGTCGAAACTGTTCCCACGGCTGGCGATGCAGATGGTGCAGGTCGGCGAGGAGGCCGGCCAGCTCGACACCATGCTGCTGAAAGTGGCCGACACGTTTGAACTTGAGTCCAAACGCGCGATCGATCGTCTGCTGGCCGCGCTGGTGCCGGCGCTGACCATCGTGATGACGGTGATGGTAGCGATCATCATGGCCGCGATCCTGCTGCCGCTGCTCAGCCTGACCAGCAATATCCAATAGTCCTTCCATACGCAGATTCGAGGTGATCCCCATGCAGTACAGGCAACCACGGCGCATCGGCTTGAACGCCGGTTTCACCCTGCTCGAAATGCTCGCGGTGATCGTGCTGATCGGCATCATCGGTGCAGTGGTGGTAACCCAGGTCGGCAAGAACGTCGACAAGGGCAAGTACGGTGCCGGCAAGGCACAGCTGACGACACTGAGCCAGAAGATCGAGAACTACGCGCTCGACAACGGCTCACCACCGTCGCAGCTGGACGCGCTGCTGGTGAAGCCGGCCAGCGCGACCAACTGGCAGGGGCCGTATGCGAAGGAGTCCGAGCTGAAGGATCCGTGGGGGCATGCGTTCGGCTACCAGTATCCGGGTGAGCACGGCAACTTCGACCTGGTCTTCTACGGCCAGGACGGCAAGCCCGGTGGCGACGGCTACAGCAAGGACGTGGGCAACTGGCAGTAAGCATGCAACGCGCGCGCGCCCACGGCTTCACCTTGCTGGAAATGCTGGCGGTGATCCTGCTGATCGGCATTGCCGCGGCGGCGGTGTCGATCTCGGTGACGCAAGGGCTGGCCAGTGCGCGCGTGCGTGCGGCCAGCAGCGAACTGGCCGGCGCGATGCGGGCCACCCGTGCACAGGCGATCGTGCGGGGGCAGGAGCAGAATTTCGATGTGGATACCCGGGCGAACAGCTATCGCAACGTGAAGCAGCAGGACGTGCGCCTGCCGAAGGGGCTGAAGGTGAGCATCACCAGCGCGAAGGAAGACCAGCCAAACGATCACACCGGGCGCATCCGATTCTTCCCCGACGGCAGTTCCACCGGCGGGCGCATCACCTTGCAGAGCGGCAAGCGGCAGTGGCATGTCAACGTGTCGTGGCTGACCGGTGAAGTGCGCGTGGTCGACACGGTGGCGGCGCGATGAATCGCTCGCGCGCAGGATCGCAGCAAGGTTTCAGCCTGATCGAGGTGATCGCGGCGATCATGCTGCTGGCGATTGCGTTCACCGCGTTGATGAAGGTGGCTGGCGCATCGATCAGCCTGACTCAGAACGCGGCTGAACATAGTGGGGCCGCGATGCGGGCGCGCAGCTTTCTCGACAGCGTGTTCGTGGGTGAGCCGATCAAGCCGGGCAGCAGCTCGGGGAAATTCGACAGGCAGTACCGCTGGCAGCTCAACGTGACGCCATGGAACGAGGCCGGCAACGCCGCACCACAGGCGTCGCTGCATCTCTATCAGCTGGACCTGGATGTGTTGTGGGGGCCGTTGGCGCATCCGCGTTCGGCGCATTTCCGCACCCTGAGGCTGGGCGGGCCGGTCGCCGCCAACAACGCGCAGACATTCCCATGAAGCGTGCCGCCGGTTTCACCCTGCTGGAAGTGCTCGCCGCGCTGGTGTTGCTGGCGCTGTTGCTGGTCGGGGTGTACTCGGGCATTCGTACCGCCACGCACAGCGTGCGCTCGGGCACCGCCGCGATCGAGCGGCTTGATCAGATCCGCTCGGCCCAGCAGTTCCTGCGGCGCGAGCTGGCGCAGAGCCTGACCCAGTCGATCGGCCATACCGAGCACGGCGAGCCGATCTATTTCGTCGGCAGCGCGCACGAGATGCGCTATGTCGCGCCGCTGCCCGGCTATCTCGGCAAACTCGGGCCGCAGTTGCAGCGACTGCAGCTGGTCGACGATGGCCACGATGGGCTGCGGCTGGAGTTGAGCCTGACCTTGCTGCCGCCGGACGGCAGGCCGCCGCAGCCGCTGGGTGAGCCGCAGGTGCTGCTCGATCACATCACGGACGGTGGCTTCAGTTATCGTGGTGTCGACGGCAAGGGCGCCGCCGTGCCGTGGGCGACGGCATGGGCCGATGGTCGGGTGCTGCCGCAGCTGGTGCGGATCAAGCTGCGGTCGCCAGGCAACGTCGACTGGCCGCAGCTGGACGTACCGTTGCGGGTCAATCCGGTACAGCCCAACTTGTTGCAGCGAATGGGCCTGCGCGGCGGGGGCACGCCATGAGATGCCGGCCACGGCCGCGACGAACCGACCAGCGCGGGGTCGCCCTGTTGCTGGTGCTATGGGCCTGCACGCTGCTGGCGATCCTGCTCGGCGGTTACGCCGCGCTGGCACGCACCGAAGGCCTGCAGGCGCGCTATCAGTTTGCGCAGACCCAGGCGCATTATGCCGCCGAGGCCGGCCTGATGCGTGCCGCCTACGGTTTGCAGGATCCGGTGGCGAAGCTGCGCTGGATCGGCGATGGCCGGCCTTACACATTCCATTACGACAACGCCACGATCTCGCTGTCGGCGATCGACGAGAGCGGCAAGGTCGATCTCAACACCGCCACGCCCGAGGTGCTGCAGGCATTGTTCCATGCCACCGGGATGAAGCCGGCTGACGCGCAGGTGCTGGCTGATCGCGTGGTGGACTGGCACAGTCCGGTCAGCCTCGGCGACGAGGCCGACACCGAGCGTGCCAAGTATGTGGGCGCCGGACGCGAGTACGGTCCTCGCCATGGATCGTTTGCCAGCATCGAGGAATTGCAGATGGTACTTGGCATCACGCCGGCGCTGTATCGGCAGCTCGCACCGGTGGTAACGATCTGGTCGGGCACCGCGAGCCCGAACCCGAATACCGCGCCGCCGCTGGCGCTGGCTGCGATTCCGGGGATGACGCCGGAACAGCTGGCGGTGATCCAGGCCGCGCGCAGGAGGCAGGTGAATGACCCGAGTCTGGCTCTCGGCAATGGAACAACGCATAGTATCCGGTCGGAGGCCACGCTGGCCGACGGCACGCATGCCGTCCTGCGTGCCACGATCCGTTTGACGGGGCAGGGGATTGCGCAACCCTACGCGGTGCTGCGCTGGCAGGAGGGTGAGGCAGAATGAGTACGGCAACGCAGTCGCTGCAGCCGTTGATGGATCGCGTACGCCGCGGCTGGCGGGCTTCGCCAATGCCGGGCTTCCTGGGTTGGTGGGGCGGCGAACTGCGCCATCTGTTGCCGTTGCGCTGGCGCGGCTGGTTCGGCAGTGGCGCGGACTGGCATCTGCTGCAGTACTCCGAGGCCGCTGCGCAATGGACGCTGCGTCGGTGCGGTAACGCCGAATCGTTGGCGAACTGGGACGACAGCGTTGACAGCGTGACCGGTGATGCGCGCATCCTGCCGCCTGCACTGGATGCCGCATTGCGCCACGTCGATCGCGAGGATCGGCGCCTGGCGCTGCTGTTGCCGGCCGCGGTCGCGTTGCGCCGCCCGCTGGCGCTGCCGGTGGCCGCGCGCGACAACTTGTTGCAGGTCGTCGGGTTCGAGATGGATCGGCAGACCCCCTTCAATGTGGCGCAGGTGTATTACGCCGTGCGTGAGCTGGACACGCCAGCGGCTGCAGGCCGTTTCAACGCGGAGCTGGTGGCGGTCACGCGCGGCACGCTGGATCCGCTGCTGGCGCGCCTGCACGCGCAGGGCATTTCGATCGATGCGGTGGACGTGGCGGTGGCGAATGATCGCCTCGGCGTCAACCTGTTGCCGCCGGAACAGACGCCGCATCGCGTGCGCCCGCGGCGGCGCCTCAATCTGGCGCTGGCCGCCGCCTGTGTGTTGCTGCTGGTGCTGGTGCTCAGCGCGTGGCTGCATAACCGCGAGGCGGCACTCAGCCAGATGCAGGCCGAGGTCGACAGCATGCGCGGCGAGGCGCAGCAGGTAGTCGCGCTGCGTCAGCAACTGCAGGACAACGCTGGCGCGGCTGGTTTCCTGGCCCAGCGCAAGAAAAACACCGTCAGCATGCTCAGCCTGCTGCAGGAAGCCACCGCGCGGTTGCCGGACAGTGCGTGGCTGGAGCGGTTCAGCGTCGACAACACCGGGCAGATCGGTTTTCAGGGGCAGAGCCAGCAGGCGACCAAGTTGCTCGACGCATTGAAGGACTCCACGCTGATCACCGACGCCAGTTTCCAGGGCAGCATCCAGCCCGATCCGACCACGGGCAAGGAACGCTTCTACCTGACCGCGCGGGTGCACCAGCCTGCGGCGGGCAAGTCGAGGTCGTCGGCTCCGGCCAGCAGCGGGAGTGCGCCATGAAGTTGACTGCACTCAATCCGCGCGACAGCCGCATCGCGGCGATCGGGTTGCTGCTGCTGGTGTTGCTGCTGGCTTATTTCGTGTTGCTGCACTGGTGGTTCGTGGCGCCGTTGCAGCAGATCCGCAGCGACATGGCCGACCTGCGCGATACCCACAGCCGCTATGCCGCCGCGATCGCCGAGAAGCCGGCGTTGCAGCAGCGCATCGCCACGCTCGGTGCCGGCCAGGCCGCCAGCAGCGCGTTCCTGGCGGCGGATGATCCGAACACGGCCGCAGCGGATCTGATGCAGCGCGTGGTCGACGTGGTCGCCAGCAACACGAAGGGCGGCAGCTGCGTGGTAAGTCAGAAGATGCCGTTGCCGAACCCGCCGGTCACTGCCGGCGAGCCATACCGCAAGGCGGCGGTGAGCATCAGCCTGAGTTGCGACATCGAGCCACTGGCGGCGGTACTGCAAGCGCTGGAGCAGGGCACGCCGTACCTGTTTGTCGATGACATCGGCATCTATCGCAACCCGGTGGCGGCGCAGCAGAATCATGCGGCACCGCTGGAAGTGCAGTTCACTCTGTCCGGCTACGTGCGGCCAGCGCGCGGTGCGCCCACGCCCGTGTCATCCGGTGAGCCGGACGGTAATGCGGGAGCCGCGCCGTGAACGCCGCCAACCAGCGCCAATTGACCCCGATCCTGGTCGCGATTGCGGTACTGCTGGGCGCCGTGTTGCTGTTGCTGCTGAGCGGCATCGGTCGCGGCGCACGGTGGGATGCACCACGCGCGCTGGCGGCGTTGCCGCCGGCCGGCAATCCCGCCGATCTGCCGCAACCGCTGCCGCTGGAGAAGTTTGCACTGGTCTGGCAGAAGCCGTTGTTCAGCCCCGACCGCAAACCGGTGGCGCACGCGGCCGACGGTGGCAGCAACCTCGGCGATCTCGAACTGACCGGCATCATCCTCACGCCCGACCTGCGCATGGCCTTGCTGCGTGACAAGAGCGGCGACAAGCAGGTGCGCCTGCACGAAGGCGAGTCGTTGCCCGACGGCAGCGTGAAGCTGGTGGAGGTGCGTCCGCGCTCGGCGCTGTTCGATTCATCGGCGGGCCGCACCGAACTGAAACTGCCGGCCGGCGCTCCGATCGATGACAACAAGGGTGCCGCGGCGGCCACCGCTACGGGTCCAGGCGACGGCACGATCATGCGGGTTGAACCGGGTGCTCCGGAAATGACCACGCCGCCATCCGGTCCCGGCGACGGCCATGGCGGCATTATCGCGCCAGCGCCGTCGATGGACGCGCCGCAGCAACGGCCCGCGCCGAGCCCGGCAGCAGAATCGGCCGCCGAGAAGCTGCGCCAGAATATCCAGAAACGTCGGGCCGCCCGTGCCGCCGCGGCCAATGAAGGAGTACGTTGACCCATGTTCCGCACGCTCACCCAGCAAGTCCTGCGCACCGCCACACTTGCCGTTGTCGTGGGCATGGCCGGTTGCGCCAGCCTGCCGCAGCCGCAGGACAACGGCGCGCTGCAGCGCGAGGCGATGGCCGGCACCGGGAATCCGGTGCCGGCGCCACTGCCGTTGAACAACGACATCAGCAGCAACAGCGAGACCGCCGCGAAAACCGAAGTCAGTCACGGCAGCGGCCAGTTCATCCGGCCCGGTGCGCTGAGTACGCCCCGTCCGGCGGCAAACGGCAATGGCGCGGTGACGTTCAATTTCGAGAACCAGCCGGTGCAGGCGGTGGTCAAGGCGATCCTCGGTGACCTGCTCAAGCAGAACTACACGATCGTGCCGGGCGTGCAGGGCAATATCTCGTTCTCCACCTCCGAGCCGGTCGATTCGAGCCAGGCGCTGCCGATCCTGGAGACGCTGCTGTCGTGGACGCACAACGCGCTGGTACAGCGCAACGGCGGCTACGTGGTGATGCCGGAGAAGGAGGCGGTGGCTGGCAATCTGGTGCCTAGCCTCGGCGCTGCGTCGCCCAAGGGCGGCTTGCAGGCACGGCTGTTTCCGCTGCGTTATATCTCGGCCATCGAGATGCAGAAGCTGATCAAGCCGTTTGCGCGAACGGATTCGACCCTGCTGGTGGATCAGGCGCGCAATCTGCTGGTGATGTCCGGCACACCGGATGAGTTGGCCAACTACCAGAGCATGGTGCGCACGTTCGACGTCGACTGGCTGCGCGGCATGTCGGTGGGTGTATTCAACCTGCAGTACGCCAACGTCGCCGAACTGATGCCGAAGCTGGACGGCATGTTCGGCAAGGGCGGTGACACGCCGCTGGCCGGCATGCTGCGCTTCATCCCGATCGAGCGTACCAACGCACTGGTGGTCATCAGCACCCAGCCCGAATACCTGCAGGAAGTCGGCGACTGGATCGCCCGCATCGATCGTGGTGGCGGCAACGAGCCGCAGTTGTTCGTCTACGACGTGCGCAACATCAAGGCGTCGGACCTGGCGAAGTACCTGGCGCAGATCTATACCAACGGCGCCGGCAGCGGCGCCGACAACGGTGGTCAGGTCGGCCCCGGCCTGAGCGGCGGCACGCTGGGCAGCGCCAACACCGCAGGCGCGACCAGCATGGGCAGCACTGCCGGCGGCTTCGGCAATTCGAACAGCGCCAGCGAGGGCGGCGGCCTGGGTGGAAAAGCCGGCGGCTCCGCGTTCGGCGGCGGTACCGAAAGCGCTGACGGCGGCGGCCTCGGCGGTAGCAAGGGTGGCGCTCTGGGCGGCAACACGGGGGGAGCGTCGTCCGGTTTCGGCAATGCCGGCGGCGGCAACAACAGCAGCGCAACGAACGAGCAGCAGTACAGCTCCAGCGACGGCAGCGTGAAAATCAGTTCGGTCGACAGCAACAACCAGCTGCTGGTGCGCGCGCGCCCGACGCAGTGGGAGGAAATCAAATCGGCGATCCGCAAGCTCGACAACGTGCCGATGCAGGTGCAGATCGAGACGCGCATCCTCGAGGTCAGTCTAACCGGTGAATTCCAGTTCGGCGTGCAGTGGTATTTGCAGGGGCTGACCGGCAGCACCACCAACAGCGACGGCAGCATCACGCCCGGCGAGCCGTACCGGCACCGGCAGATCGCCCTGGGCCAGGGCGGCAATGCGTTTGCCGGCGAGCCGTTCTTCTACTCCTTCCTCAACAGCAATCTGCAGGTCGCCGTGCGTGCGATGGAGACCAGCGGCAACACCAAGACGCTGTCGGCGCCGTCGATGGTGGTGATGAACAACCAGACTGCCAGCATCGCGGTCGGCAACCAGATTCCGATCAACCAGACCAGCGTGAACACCGGCATCGGCGCGGCCACCAGCTACAGCCAGGTCACTTATCTCAGCACCGGCGTGATCCTCAATGTGCAGCCGCGGATCAATCCCGGCGGCCTGGTCTACATGAACATCAGCCAGGAGGTCAGCCAGGCCGACAAGTCGGTACCGCTGGTCAACGGCAATCCGGCCATCTCGCAGCGCAAGCTGGCCACCCAGGTCGCCGTGCAGAGCGGCCAGACCGTGCTGCTGGGCGGCCTGATCGAGCAGGCCGAAGGCACTACCGACACCGGCATTCCGGGAATCAACCGGGTGCCCGTGCTGGGCCGGCTGTTCGGCAACACCAGTCGCAGCCGCAACCGCACCGAGCTGATCGTGCTGATCACGCCACGGGTGATTCGCGGCAGCGAGGATGCCCGGCAGATCACCGACGACTACCAGAACAAGTTCGAATCGCTGGCACCGCTGCGGACATCCGCCGAGCATGCCGGCGCGACGCCGGCGGTCATCGCGCCGCTGCCGACCACGACGGCACCTGCGCCAGGCTGGCCGGAACAGTTGCAGCAGCATGCCGAGACCGCGCTGCAGCATTCCGACTACACCACCGCGCAGGAACTGGCGATGCAATCGTGGAAGCAGGGCTCGCGTCGCGGCACTCTGTGCGAACGCAACTGGCAGGTCATCATCGAGGCGCGCAAGCACAGCAATCGGCTGGGCACGGTCGATGCCGCACGCAAGCAGCAGGCCGAGTGCCTGCGATAGGCGCCATCGCCGCGATCATGGCGCCGCGCTCGCGGGTCGGCGCGAGTTTGCCGCAGGCGGCTGCACAGGCCGCCCGCGGCAGCCGTTATCATCGGCGCGGATGACTGCATCCCCGCCGATATTTCCGATCACGCCACTGCTTCCGCAGATCCGCGAGTCGCTCGCCGCCTGTCCGCGGCTGGTGCTGGAAGCGCCGCCCGGTGCCGGCAAGACCACCCAGGTGCCGCTGGCCCTGCTCGATGCGGCGTGGCTGGCGGGGCGGAAGATCGTGATGCTGGAACCGCGTCGGATCGCCGCGCGCGCCGCCGCGCAATTCATGGCGCAACAGCTCGGTGAGGCAGTCGGCCAGACTGTCGGCTATCGCATCCGCTTCGAATCAAAGGTGAGCGCGGCGACCCGGATCGAGGTGGTCACCGAGGGCATCCTGACCCGGCTGATCCAGCACGATCCGGAACTGGGCGGCATCGGCGCGATCGTGTTCGACGAATTCCACGAGCGTCATCTGGCCGGCGATCTCGGTGCCGTGCTGGCGCTGGACGTGCAGGCCACGCTGCGCCCCGAGCTGCGCCTGCTGGTGATGTCGGCCACGCTGGATGGCGAGCGCATCGCGCAATGGCTGGATGCGCCACGCCTGTCCAGCCCCGGCCGCAGTTTCCCTGTACGCATCGAACATCCACCGGCGCGCGCGCAGGAAAGCATCGAACATCATCTGGCCCGCATTACGCGACAGGCGCTGGAAGAAAACGACGGTGACGTGCTGGCGTTCCTGCCCGGCCAACGCGAGATCGCGCGTGCACAGGCCGTGCTTGCGCAGACATTGACGCGCGACGACGTCGAGGTGCTCGCGCTACACGGCGAACTCTCGCTGGCCGAACAGCAGGCCGCGCTGGCACCGGCCGAAGCGGGTACGCGGAGAATCGTGCTGGCGACCAACGTGGCCGAGTCCAGCATCACCTTGCCGGGCATTCGCGCGGTGATCGATGCCGGCCTCGCACGCGAGCCGCGCTTCGACCCGAATTCCGGCTTCACCCGATTGGAAACAGTCAGCATCTCGCAGGCGTCGGCCGACCAGCGCGCCGGCCGCGCCGGTCGTGTGGCGGCGGGCACGGCGTATCGCCTGTGGCCGCAAAGCAAGCGGCTGGAGCCGGCGCGCACGGCGGAAATCGCCCAGGCCGAATTGTCCGCGCTGGCGCTGGAACTGGCTGCCTGGGGTGTATCGACCGACGGCATCGACGCGATGCGCTGGCTGGATCCACCGCCGGTCGGTGCACTGGCGCAGGCACGTGAACTGCTGGTCCGGCTCGGTGCGCTCGGTGCGGATGGTCGCATCAGCGCGCTGGGTCGCGGGATGCTGGAGCTGGGCGCCGCGCCACGACTGGCCGCGGCGGCATGGCGTGCACCGGTCGGGTTGCGTGCCCTGATCGCCGATCTGCTGGCCTTGATGGAAGCGCGTTCGCCGCTGCGTGGCGGGCAGGCGCGCAGCGATGATTTTCGGGTGCGCGTGGCCGCGTTGCACGCATGGCGCGATCGTCGTGGTGTCGCCGCGCGTGGTGAGGTGGATACTGGCGCACTGGCCGCGATCGAGCAGGCCAGCAAGGGTTGGCGCCGACGTCTGGACGTCCGTACCGCCGCCAGCGGCATGCCGGACAGCCACAGCGTGGGTGAGCTGCTGCTGCATGCGTTTCCCGATCGTGTCGCGCGTCGCGACGACCACAATCCCTTGCGCTATACGCTGGCCAATGGACGCGGTGCACGCCTGCACGAAAACACCGAACTGCATGGGGAGCTGTGGCTGGTCGCGCTGGATCTGCGTTACGAGGCGCGCGACAGCCTGATCCTGGCCGCCGCACCGCTCGATGCACGTGTGCTGGAACGCGACTATCCCGCCCAGTTCACGCGCGAACGCACGCTGCGCTGGAACAGCGAGCGCGCCGCGGTCGAGGCGTTCGACGAACACCGTTTCGGCGCCATCGTCCTGGAGCGCCGCAGCGTGCCGGTGCAGCCGCAGGATGCGTTGCCGGCGCTGCTCGCGGCGGTGCGCGCCAGCGGCCTTGGCGTATTGCCGTGGAGCGAACAGGCGCGGCGCCTGCGCGCGCGCATGCAGGCGCTGCGCGCGTGGATGCCGGAGCTGGGCGTGCCCGATGCTTCCGATGCGGCCTTGCTGGCCTCGCTGGAGGAGTGGCTGGCACCGTATCTGGAGGGCAAGCATCGGCTCGACGCATTGGGTACAGACGAGCTGTCGCAGGCGCTGGCGGCGTTGTTCGATTACGAGCAGCGGCGCCTGCTCGATACACAGGCGCCGGAAAGCCTGATGGTGCCGAGTGGTCAGAGCCGACGGCTCGAATATGCCGAAGGCGAGCCGCCGGTGTTGGCGGTGAAGCTGCAGGAATTGTTCGGCCTCGCCGATACGCCGCGTGTTGGCGGCGGCCGCATTCCGGTCACCCTGCACCTGCTGTCGCCGGCTGGCCGACCGATCCAGGTGACCCAGGACCTGAAGGGCTTCTGGGAGCGCACCTATCCGGAAGTGAGGAAGGAGCTCAAGGGCCGCTATCCGCGCCATCCATGGCCGGACGACCCGTGGACCGCCACGCCGACGCACCGGGCGAAACCACGCGAACGGCGCTGACCACGCGAACGGTTCGCGTCGACAGGCGATTTTCGCTGTGATCTGGTCGAAGACGTTACGTCACGCAGGGTCTGCCGCGCGCTGGTTGTGTACCATCGATGCAACGGTATCGCGTGGTGGATCCCTTGCCAGACATAAAGGACGCCAATGGTCTCTTTCCTGCGCCAGCGGACAGTCGCAGCGAGATCGATCCCGTGGCTCCGGCACCCCCGCCATGGCGGCCGGCGGCGTATCTGTGGAGCCTGCTGGCACTCCTGCTTGGGTTGACGCTGGCGTTGATCGTGCATTACCAGCAGAAACACCGGCAGGACGTCGAGCAGACCTTCGTCCGCGACGAGCTGGCTGGCAAGACTTGTGTGGCCCTGCAGACGACATTGCATTCGGCGGAATCGCTGCTGCGCGCGGTGCAGACGTTGTTTCTCGCCTCCGATGAGGTGACCGCCGCCGAATTCGACAGCTTCTATCTCAACATGCGCCCGCGCCAACAATTTCCAAGCCTGCTTGCGCTGGCATATGCGCAGCGCGAAGTACGCGCTGACGGCGAGCATTACGTGACTCGCTGGGTCGACCCGCTGCCCGGCAACGAGGCCGTGGTCGGACTCGATGTCGGTGTACAGCCGCGCAACCTTGCTGGCCTGCTGGCCTCGCGCGATACCGATCAGGTGACCTTGTCGGCACCGTTTCGTCCGGTGCAGCAGCCTGCATCCGTGGCGCCGGACGATGGCATCACGGTACGGCTGCCGATCTTCAGCCCGGGGGAGCCGCCACAGACGGTTGCCGACCGGCGTGCGCGCATGCGTGGTTCGATCGCGGTGTCGTTCCGGACGAGCAGCCTGATCAGCAGTGCGTTGCCGGATCAGCTGACGCGCGAGCTGCATCTGCGCATCAACGATGTCACCGGGCAGGCCGCATTGCCGCTGTTCGATTCGCGTCCAGACCTGGCCATGCCGGCGAGCGGATACCGCTACGAGCGCAAGCTGACCTATGGTGGTCGTGTGTGGGACATCGTGATGCAGCCGCTGGATTCCAGCCCGGCCACGATGGCATGGAGCCAGTCCAGCTTGCCCGCCGGCCTGCTGATGAGTGTGTTGCTCGCACTGCTGGTGTTTTCCGTTGCCAGCACGCGCCAGCGCGCGCTCGAGCTGGGCTCGCAGATGAGTCGTCGTTATCGCGAAAGCGAGGAGCGTTTCCGCGCGCTGAACGAACTGCTGCCGGCACTGGTGCTGCTGGCCGAGGTTGAGGGCGGGCGGATCACCTATGCCAACCGGGCTGCACGCGATCGCCTCGGTGGGCAGGCGGGTGAATGTCTACCCGACCTGTTCGAGGATCAGGTTTTGCGTGCGCAGTTGCGCGATCCCGCTACCCGCGGCTGCGACCGGATCGAGGCGCTGCTGCACAATGACGAGGGCGTCCGCTTCTGGGCCAGCGTGGCAATTTCGCGGATCGTGCTGAACGGACGCGACAAGCTGCTGATGGTGGCCAGCGACATCAACGAACAGCGACAGCTGACCGAGTTGCTGGGTCACCAGGCCAGTCACGATGCCTTGACCGAGCTGTACAACCGGCGCGAATTCGAACGCCGGCTGCAGGCCGCACTGATGGTGACCGGTCCCGGCGCGCCGCTGTCGGTCCTGCTGTATATCGACCTCGATCAGTTCAAGCTGATCAACGACACCTCCGGCCATCTCGCCGGCGATCAGCTGCTGGCACAGCTGGCGATCATCATGCGCAAGCAGCTGTGCGACATCGATGTGCTGGCCCGACTCGGCGGTGATGAATTCGGCGTGCTGGTGGCGGATGTGCTGAATCGTGCCGCCGCCGAGCAGATTGCCGAACGCATGCGTCGATGCATCGATGGCTACGTATTCATCTGGGAGCAGCGCAGCTACATGATCAGCGCCAGCATCGGCTGCGTGATGATCGATCGTCCGGACCTGTTGATGAAGGACCTGCTCTCGCATGCCGACACCGCCTGCTACATGGCCAAGGAGCTCGGTCGTAACCGTGTCCATTTCTATTCCGAGCGCGATGATGAAACCGTGCGCCGGCGCGGTGAGATGGAATGGGCCAACCGGTTGCGCTGGGCGATCGACGAACATCGCCTAATGCTGACCTATCAGGAGATCTGGCCGTTGCCACTGACTGCCGGTGGCGAACCCAGCATCGAATTGCTGCTGCGTTTCCGCGACGAGGCCGGTCAGCTGGTGGTGCCTGGCGTGTTCATGCCGGCGGCCGAGCGTTATGGCTTGATGCCGGTGGTCGACCGCTGGGTGATCGAGACCGCATTGGCCAATTTCGACCGGCTGCACCCGATCGGCGCCGGTGTGCGCATGGTCGCGATCAATCTCTCCGGTGCCAGTGTCGAGGATGAGGCGCTGGCCGACCGGATCATCGGATGGTTGCGACACTATCGCGTGGAACCGTCGCGGGTGTGCTTCGAAATCACCGAGACCGTGGCGGTGCGCAACCTGTCGCAGGTGGTGCGCATCATGGAACGGCTGCGCATGGCGGGTTGCAAGATAGCGCTGGATGATTTCGGGGCTGGCATGTCCTCGTTCACCTATTTGAAGAACCTGCCGCTGGACATCATCAAGATCGACGGCAGCTTCGTGCGCGACATGCTCACCGACCCGGTCAGTCACCTGATGGTCAGGGCCGTCACCGACATTGGCCATCGACTTGGCCTGGAGGTGGTCGCCGAGTGGGTGACCGACATGGAAACCGTGCAGGCGTTGACCGTGCTTGGCGTCAATCGTGCGCAGGGTTTCAGCCTGCATCATCCCGAGCTGGCCGTGTTTCAACGCGACTGAAACGCCGTACAACGAGTCACACCTCCGCCTTGAATGTGCGACCGAGCCGCGGGCCGCAGCCGAAGTAATGGCGGAACACGTAAAACAGTGGGTGATAGCGCGATGGATCGATGTGTTGCGTGTCGGGTACCACGATGTCGGTGTGCGCATGTATGCGCAGCACTTCGAGCTCCAGCACGGTGTAGCCGCCCGCAGTGGCCCGCCATGCCTCGATCGGGCGCGGGAGGGCGTGGCAAAGCCGCGCCTCCAGCTTGCAGCGGGCATTCGGCGATGCGCGGTACAGCTACCGCCAGCGAAGGCAGTGCGTGCCAGCCGGCCAGGGCGAACTTGTCTGCCTCATGGCGATAGCCGACCTCGCGCTTCCACGCTGGCACCGGATCGTACCCGCTGGTCGGCGCCAGCCGTTCCACGGCAGCATGTTGATCGACACCGGCCAGGTTGAGCACGCATTCGCCTTCGCGCAACAGGTTGGCGAGTCCTTGGCCGCCGCCGGCCAGACCGATCACCACGTGGTCCGCCAGTGCCCAGGCGGACGACATCGGCGTGATGTTGGTCGATCCATCCGGGTTGCGCGTGGTGATCAACACGACCGGCGTGCCGAAGTACAGGATCGAGGGCCGGATGAGCACGGAGTCGGGCATGTGGCGGATATCCATGCCGGCAGTGTCGACCGTCCCGGGCAGCGAATGCTTCGCCACGCGGCGAAGCGTTCAGCTGAACGGTTGGCTAGACTGCGTGCATGGACGACGCCGCGCCGCTCAATCGCTATCAACTGGCCGAACTGGGCCGCCTGTTGGCCGAGCCGACGCGCGCTGCGATGCTGCTGGCGCTGGTCGATGGCACGATGCGACCAGCCGGAGAGCTGGCCCGCGCCGCCGGCATTACCCCGGCGACGGCCAGCGCACATCTGCACCGGTTGCTCGAAGGCAAACTACTGGCGCTGCAGGTGCAGGGGCGGCATCGCTACTATCGGCTGGCGGATGAGCGTGTCGGTGAAATGCTGGAATCGCTGGCGCTGGCGCGTGCACCTGCGTGCCGGGCCCTGCCCGCGAACGGCGACGCGCAATTGCGCCGGGCACGTTGCTGCTATCGGCATTTGGCGGGAGCGCTGGGTGTGGCGTTCTGCGCCACCTTGCTGCAGCGCGAGTGGCTGCAAACCGAATCACGCGGACTGTGCCTGCAGCAAAATGGTGTCGAGGCGCTCGCCGCCAGCGGACTGGAGCTGGCCGACATGTCGCACCTGTTTGGCCGCAGCTGCCTGGACTGGACCGAGCGCCGTATGCATCTCGGCGGCCCATTGGGTGTGACGCTGACCGCGGCGATGCTGCAGGCAGGCTGGCTGCGCCGGTTGCCGCACAGCCGCGCGCTGCAGCCCAGCGTTGATGGTCTGCGGAAACTGGGCATCCTTGGCGTGTCGACCGATTGAGCCAAGGCGGCGGAAACGCGCCGGTTGCACGGACGTCCATACGGCCATACGAAGAAGGTCCGGTCTTCGCCGGCAGGGCCTCTTTCTGTTTGTGTCGACGACGCGCCATCCGGGCGCGCCGTCGTCCACCACGCTGTTTACGGCGTGTGGCTGCCGGTCTGCGTGACGCCGGTGTGGCTGGCGCAGGCACGTGGGCTGGCGACCCGGCCATCACGATTGCGCGATTGGTCGCCGTGCTGTGCGTACACCCAACGGCGTAATTCAAGTAAGGGCCACAGGAAAATGCCGCGTGACCAGCGCGCCACTTTCGGCGATTCAATTTATCTATTTGTATATGCCAGCGCTGGTTCTTCGTACCGATCGAATGTTGCCGGGAGCCCATGCGCCGCCATGCCAATCGTAGAATCTTGCCTTTATTATGGGTCTTGGAAATATTCGCAAGATAATACGCAAATTATAATGCGGTATTAAAGTGAGAACGTAGTCACATAGGATAATTACATAGGATTAATTCTGGGTTGACACCCCTTATTGCCGGCACTAGTTTCCCCCGATCCGTCGCGGGGAAACATCAAGGCGGATGGTTCCGTAACGGCGGCATGGATCGGGGGATCCATCCGTCGTTCAAGCAATGACTCGACACCGTTCTCCAGGGAAGACAGGGGGAGTGGCGGTTAACCGGGTATCGCGGAATCGCAAGGCACTGATCGAAATACGAGAGTCGTGCGAGGGCACGACATGTCATTGCCACGGGGTCTGGGCGGCCGTGTTAGGCCCGCTCGTCCTCATTTCGGGGAAACCAATTCATGAAGCACAAGTTTGTATTGAACACTCTTGCCGCCTGCACCTTGCTCGGCTTCGCCGCCGGACCGGCGTTCGCTGCTGCTCAGGAGACCAACCCGTATGCGCCGGCCAACGGCCACGCGTACCGTCACGGTGCGCTGCCGACCCGCGACGTGTTGAACAAGATGAATCACTGGAAGGCCCAGCACACGCCGGCCGCACAGACGGCAGCCACCGGCATTGAAACGCTGAGCTACGGTGGCGCCCTTGATAGTGTGGGCGTGATGAGCGGCAAGGTGAAGGTCTACATCGTGTACTACGGTACGCAGTGGGGCACGCGCAGCACCAATGCCTCGGGCGACTCCGTGTTCACCGGCGACGCCAGCGGCGCCGCGGCGAAGGCCGAGGAAATGTTCAAGGGCATCGGCACCAACAACGAACTGTGGTCGGCCGACCTGACCCAGTGGTGCGACGGCCCCAACGTCACCAGCGGCGCCACCAGCTGCCCGTCGAACGCCAACTTCGTGCCGTACCAGAGCGGCGGTACCCTTGCCGGCGTCTGGTACGACAACTCCAAGGCTTCGCCTGCCGCTGCCACGCAAGCCCAGCTGGCTGCCGAGGCGGTTTCCGCCGCGGCGCACTTCGGCAACACCGCGGCAGGTTCGAACCGTTACACCTACTACATCATCGCGTCGCCGCACGGTACCAACCCGGACAGCTACCAGGGTTCGTACTGCGCATGGCATGACTACACCACTTCGTCCTACGGCGACATTGCGTACAGCAACCAGCCATACAACATCGATTCCGGTGCTGGCTGCGGCGTGAACTTCGTCAACTCGGGCAGCGCCGGTACGCTGGATGGCTGGACCATGACGCTCGGTCACGAATGGCATGAAATGATGTCGGATACGTATCCGGCAGGCGGCTGGACCAACCACACCGGCAATGCAACCTACAACGGTCAGGAAAACTCCGACGAGTGCGCCTGGATCGCGGCAGGTTCAGCCGGTGGTGCGGCCAACATCGCCTTTGCGACTGGCACGTTTACCGAGCAGGCCAGCTGGTCCAACGACACCAACTCGTGTGCGATCTCGCACCCGATCGTGGGTGGCGGCACCGGTGGCGGCACGCCGGTCGCGAACTTCACTGACACGATCAGCGGTTTGACAGTGAACTTCACCGACAGCTCCACCGATACTGGCGGCACCATCTCGTCGCACTCGTGGACCTTCGGCGACGGCAGCACTTCGACGGCCACCAGCCCGAGCCACACCTATGCGGCGGCCGGCACCTACAGCGTGACCGAAACGGTGACCGACAGCGTCAGCGGCGCGACCAACTCCAAGACGTCCTCCGTGACCGTCGCGAGTACGGGTGGCACGCCGACCGCCAACTTCACCGACACCGTCAGCGGCTTGACCGCGACCTTTACCGATACCTCCACTGATTCGGGTGGCAGCATCGGCACGCATGCGTGGACCTTCGGCGACGGCGGCACTTCAGCGGCTGCCAGCCCGAGCCACACCTATGCGGCAGCCGGCACCTACAGCGTCACCGAAACGGTGACCGACAGCGTCAGTGGCGCGACCAGCTCCAAGACGGCATCGGTGACGGTCACCAGCGGCGGTGGTTCGTCGCAGCTGTTCGGCAACACCGGCTTCGAAAGCGGCGCTGCTTCGCCGTGGACGATGAGCTCCGGGACGCTCTGCAGCAACAGCACCTGCTCGGGTGAAGTCGCTCATGGCGGCACCTGGTTCGCGTGGCTCGATGGTTACGGTTCGACGCACACCGACACGCTGTCGCAGTCAGTGACCATTCCGAGTGGCAAGACCTCGGCCACCCTGTCGTACTACCTGCACATCGATACGGCGGAGAGCGGATCGACGGCGTATGACAAGCTGACCGTGCAGGTGCTGAACAGCTCGGGTGCGGTGCTCGCGACATTGGCGACGTACTCGAATGTCAACGCCTCGGGTGGTTACACGGTGCACACGGCCAACCTTGCTGCGTACATCGGGCAGACGGTGACGATCAAGTTCACCGGCAAGGAAGACAGCTCACTGCAGACCTCGTTCGTGCTGGACGATGTCACGTTGACCGTGCAGTAAGTAAACCTGACGGCAGCCGTCTCGCACGGCTGCCGTTAAAGGCCCGGGATGCGCAAGGTCGCGCCTCCGGTTTTGACCAGGGAGTCCACCGGCCCGATCGGCAACGATCGGGCTTTTTGCGCGTGGGTGACGGGATCAGGCTGACAGGAACTTGAAAGGGACAAGACCTCTTTTTTTACCATCGGAATATCAGTAGATAATGGCGAATTCAACAGATGAATTCACGCCGTGCATTGCTCTGGTTGTGCGTTGACGAACCGATTTGACCAATATCGCAAGATAATGCGATTTACATGTTGTGCACATTATCTGCTCGCCGTAACCGTCTAGGACTAATTCCCAGTTGACACCAATGAACCAGCGCCACTAGTTTCACCTGTCCGTCGCGGGGAGACATCAAGGCGGATGGTTCCGTAACGGCGGAGTGGATCGGGGGATCCATACGTCGTTCAAGCAATGACTCGACACTGTTCTCTAGGAAAGACAGGGGGAGCAACGGTTTACTGGGTATCGCGGAATCGCAAGGCACTGATTGAAATACGAGGGTCGCGCTAGGGCGTGACATGTCATTGCCACGGGGTCTGGGCGGCCGTGTTAGGCCCGCTCGTCCTCATTTCGGGGAAACCAATTCATGAAGCACAAGTTTCTATTGAACACTCTTGCCGCCTGCAGCTTGCTCGGCTTTGCCGCCGCGCCGGTATTCGCTCAGGAGACCAACCCGTATGCGCCGTCCAACGGTCATGAGTACCGTCACGGTGTGCTGCCGACCCGCGACGTGTTGAACCAGATGAAGCATTGGAAGGCCCAGCATCCGCTTGCCGCAGTCAACCAGGCCACCGGGTCGAATACGCTGATCTACGGCGGCGGCACCAGCGGCGTGGGCGTGATGGACAGCCACGTGAAGGTTTATATCGTGTACTACGGTACGCAGTGGGGCACGCGCACCACCAATGCCAAGGGCGACTCCGTGTTCACCGGCGATGCCGACCACGCCGCGGCGGCAGCCGAGGAAATGTTCAAGGGTATCGGCACCGGCAGCGAGCTCTGGTCGGCTGATCTGACCCAGTGGTGCGACGGCCCCAACGTTGCCAAGGGCGCGAACAGCTGCCCGTCGAACGCCAGCTTTGTGCCTTACCAGACCGGTGGCACCCTTGCTGGCGTGTGGTATGACAACTCGAAGGCCTCCCCCAGAGCCGCTACGGCAGCTCAACTGGCCGCCGAGGCGGTCGCTGCCGCGAAGCACTTCGGCAACACCGCGGCAGGCTCGAACCGCTACACCTATTACATCATCGCGTCGCCGCACGGCACCAACCCGGACAGGTACCAGCGCAGTTATTGCGCGTGGCATGACTACACCACTTCGAGCTACGGCGACATCGCGTACAGCAATCAGCCGTACAACATGGACTCCGGTGCTGGCTGCGGCGTGAACTTCGTCAACTCGGGCAGCGCCGGTACGCTGGACGGCTGGACCATGACGCTGGGTCACGAGTGGCACGAAATGATGTCGGATACGTATCCGGCCGGCGGTTGGACCGCAAGCAGTGGCCAGGAAAACTCCGACGAATGCGCCTGGATCGCGGCTGGTTCACCCGGTGGTGCGGCCAACGTCACGATGGGCACCGGCACGTTCACCGAGCAGGCCAGCTGGTCCAACGACACCAACTCGTGCGCGATCTCGCATCCGATACTCCACTAAATGGCGAGAACTTGGCACGATAGAAAGACGGTATCGATGGCGGTAAAACGGCATCGATGACAGTCTCCATCGGTAGGTAACCCCGGCGGCAGCAGCCTCGCGCGGCTGCCGTCTCCGGTTATCCGGGAAGCACTACCGCATCTCGTGTTTCGCAGCAGAAGCCATCCGGCCCGATCGGCAACGATCGGGCTTATTCATGCGGCTGACATGCGACCATGCACGGATGACCCAGACAACCCTTCCTCGACTGGCGATCATCGGCGGTGGCCCGGCTGGCCTGATGGCGGCCGAAGCGGCGTGCGCGGCGGGCGTGGCCGTCGACCTGTACGACACGATGGGTTCGGTCGGCCGAAAATTCCTGCTGGCCGGGAAGGGCGGCCTCAACCTGACCCACAGCGAACCGTCGGCGCGTTTTGTCGAACGCTACGGTGCGCGCCGCACGGAGATCCAGCGCTGGCTCGATGCGTTCGATGCGGATGCGCTGCGCGCCTGGGCGCGCGGGCTCGGCGTGGAAACCTTTGCCGGCAGTTCCGGCCGCGTCTTTCCCACCAACCTGAAGGCGGCACCGTTGCTGCGCGGCTGGCTGCGCCGCCTGCGCGAGTCCGGCGTGACGTTTCACATGCATCATCGCTGGCTCGGCTGGCAAGCGCACGACACGCTGCATTTCGCCACGCCGCAGGGCGAGCGAGCGATTCCGGCCAGCGCGGTGATCCTGGCGCTCGGTGGCGCCAGCTGGCCCCAACTCGGCTCCGATGGCGCCTGGGTGAAACCGTTGCGGGAGGCCGGAGCCGACATCGCCCCGCTGCAGCCGGCGAACTGCGGTTTCGAACTTGAATGGAGCGAGCATCTGTCCAGCCGCTTCGGCGGTGCCCCGCTCAAACCGGTGGTGGCGCACTGGGTCGATCGCCGCGGCGTGGCGCATGCGCGCCAGGGCGAATGCGTGCTCAGCGAATACGGTATCGAGGGCAGCCTGATCTATGCGATCGGTGTAGAGCTGCGCGAGCAGATTGCCGAACGGGGCGAGGCAACGCTGATGCTCGATCTGGTGCCCGGCTACGCCGAGTCGGTACTCGCCGATCGCCTCGCCTCGCCTCGCGGCAAGCACAGCATCGGCGACTGGCTGCGCCGTCGCGCCGGTCTGGATGCGGCGAAGTGCGCACTGGTGTTCGAGCTGACCGACAAACCCACGCTGGCCGATCCGCTGGCGTTGGCGAAACAGCTCAAGGCATTGCCGCTGCGGCTGCGCGCGCCGCGACCGGTCGCCGAGGCGATCAGCACCGCCGGTGGCGTGCGCCTGGAAGCGCTGGATGAAAACCTGATGCTGCGTGCCCGTCCCGGCGTGTTCTGCGCCGGCGAGATGCTCGACTGGGAAGCCCCGACCGGCGGTTACCTGCTGACCGCGTGCTTCGCCAGCGGGCTGATCGCCGGTCGCGGCGCCGCGCGCTGGCTGCGTAGGTAGGGATGCATCTGCATCCAGCCGGCAGCCGTCGCCGTGCCTGACGCGACGTTACGGCGTGGCTTTTTTCACCAGCTTGATCTCGAACAGCTTCGGCCAGCGCTTGCCGGTGACGAACAGGCGATCGTGCACGGCGTCATAGGCGATGCCGTTGAGCACGTCGTTGCCGGGATCCGCCAGCTGATCGATGTCGAACAAACCGTCGAGATCGATCCAGCCGACGACGTGACCGTTCGCGGGATCGATCCGCGCGATGCGGTTGGTCAGCCACACGTTCGCGTAGATCTCGCCCTTGATCCATTCCAGCTCGTTGAGGTTGGTGACCGGCGCACCATCGGCTGTCACCGCGATGCGTCGGATCGTGGCCAGCGATTCCGGATCCAGCACGCGCAGCACCGGCGTGCCGTCGCTCATGTAGAGATGGCGATCGTCGCGGGTCAGCGCCCAGCCTTCGCCCGGATAGGCAAACGTGCGCTGCAACTTGAAGCTGGCCAGGTCGTAGACGAAGCCGGTCTGCGTCTGCCAGGTGAGCTGCACCAGCCGGTCTTTCCAGTCCACGATGCCTTCGCCGAAATACCGTGACGGCACGTTGTAGCGCTGCACCGTCTCGCCGCTCTGCAGTTCGACCTTGCGCACCGTCGAGGTGCCGGCCTGGCCGGTGCTTTCGTAGAGATAGCCGTCCTTGTAGAACAGGCCCTCGGTATACGCGCCGGTATCGTGGGGGTAGCTGTGCACGACCTTGTAGCCGTATACCGGTATGGCGGCGTGTGCGACGGTACTGCCCAGCAGCAGGGCGAGGGCGAAGATCAAAGTGAGGCCGGGTGATCGGATCATCGGGTCAGCTTCCAGCAGGGGAACAACGTCGGGGTCAGCGCGACTGTCAGCCCAGCGGGCGCACGCGGAAATTGCGGCCCTTGATCTTGCCGGCGCGCAACCGCTCCAGTGCCTTGTTCGCCAGCGCCCGGCTGATTGCCACGTAGGCGCGGGTGGCGAATACGTCGATCTTGCCGATGTCCTTCGCGTCGAGCCCGGCGTCGCCGGTGAGTGCGCCGAGGATGTCGCCGGGGCGCAGCTTGTCCTGCCGACCGGCATCGATTACCAGCGTCTTCATCGGCGCCAGATGCAGGGTCTTGCCGCGGGATGGAGCGATTTTCAGCGGACACCACGGCAACGGTGTGCCGTTGAGCTCCTCGATATTCGCCGCCTTCGGCCGCTCGCGCGGCGTGCACAGCGTGATCGCCAGGCCGGTCTGGCCGGCGCGACCAGTGCGGCCGATGCGATGGGTGTGGGTTTCCGGATCGTGGGCGATGTCGTAGCTCACCACCAGCGGCAGCGCCACGATGTCGAGCCCGCGCGCGGCCACGTCGGTGGCGACCAGCACCGCGCAACTGCGATTGGCGAAACGCACCAGCACTTCGTCGCGGTCACGTTGCTCCATGTCGCCGTGCAGCGCGAGTGCGGAGAAGCCGCGGCGATCCAGTTCCTGCGCCACCGCATCCACTTCGCGGCGCATATTGCAGAATACCAGCGCATGCTCCGCGTGCGCGCCGCTCAACAATTGCGCCAGTGCGTCGGGTTTCTGCGCCGGCTCCACTTCGTGGAAACGCTGCTCGATCGCCGGCTGCTCATGCACCGGCGCGTCCACGGTGACCTCGACCGGATTCTTCTGCACGCGCTGGCTCACCGCGCGGATCTCGTCCGGATACGTCGCCGAGAACAGCAGGGTCTGATGATGCTTGGCGATGCGCCCGATGATGTCGTCGATCGCCTCGGTGAAACCCATGTCGAGCATGCGGTCGGCTTCGTCCAGCACCAGCACCTTGATGCCGCCGCCGTGCAGGCTTTCCCGCTTCAGATGTTCCTGCACGCGGCCGGGGGTGCCGACCACGATGTGCGGATCATGCGTGAGCGAGGCCAGCTGCGGTCCCAGCGGCATGCCGCCGCACAAGGTGAGCAACTTCACGTTCGGGATGTTTGCCGCCAGTTTGCGGATCGCCTTGCTGACCTGATCGGCCAGTTCGCGGGTCGGGCACAGCACCAGCGCCTGCAGCCGGATCGTGTCCACGTCGATCGACTGCAGCAGGCTCAGCCCGAACGCCGCGGTCTTGCCGCTGCCGGTCTGCGCCTGCGCGATCACGTCGCGACCTTCCAGCATCGGCGGCAGGCTTTGCGCCTGCACCGGCGTCATCGTGGTGTAGCCGAGCGTTTCCACACTGGCGAGCAGGGCGGGTTTGAGCGGGAGCGTGCTGAACGTGGTCATCCGCACATGATCGCACGACCGCCACCATACGCTACGGCGACTTGCATCCGCGCGCCGGCTCGCCGACCCTGTACGGCTATCGCCTCAGTGATTACCGTCATGGATATCGTTTTCATCGAAGACCTGCGCATCGACACCGTCATCGGCATCTACGACTGGGAGCGCCGCGTGCGGCAGACTCTGTCATTCGATATCGAGATGGCGTTCGACAACACCGTGCCGGCGGCCAGCGACGACATCGCGCTCACGCTGAACTACAAGGACGTGTCCAAGCGCCTCATCGGTTATGTGAGCGAGTCGAGCTTCGGCCTGGTCGAGACGCTGGCCGAGCGCTGCGCGGCGATCATTCGCGAGGAGTTCGGGGTCAGCTGGGTTCGCCTGAAATTGTCCAAGCCCGGCGCGGTACGCGGCGCGAAGGCGGTGGGTGTGCGCATCGAGCGCGGCACGCGGCCTGTCTGATGGCGCGCGTCTATCTGAGTCTGGGCTCCAACCTCGAACCCCAGCGTTATTTGCCTGCGGCCGTTGCTGCCTTGCGTGAATGTTTTGGCGCGATCAGCGTGTCGCCGGCGTATCGCAGCCGCTCGGTAGGTTTCAGCGGCGCGGATTTCGTCAATCTGGCGGTGGGGCTGGATACCGACTTGTCGCCGGAAGCGCTGAACGACTGGCTGCATGCGCTGGAAGATCGTCATGGCCGCCGTAGGGACGTGCCGCGCTACTCCGACCGCACGCTGGATATCGACATCGTGTTCTACGACGCGCTGGTGCTCGACGGGCCCGGCCATCTGCAGATTCCGCGCAAGGAGATCAAGCACGCCTTCGTACTGCGGCCAATCGCGGATATCGCGCCGGCGTTCCGGCATCCGCTGAGCGGCCTCAGCATGGCCGAGTTGTGGGCCGCGTTTCCGGCGGAGCATGAGCCATTGACTCTCGAACCGCTGCCGGACTGAACGGTCTGCACTGTCGCGCGCGGATGGCTGGTGCTAGAAAGACACCTTCATACAATCCACGGACGCGGGGGCGACACATGGCTGGGAAATTTGCACGCAGTTGGGCCTTGATGAAGGCAAGCGCGGCGGTGCTGCGCTCGGACAAATCGCTGCTGGTCTTTCCGTTGCTGTCGGGGCTGTGCACGCTGCTGGTGGCGGCGAGTTTTTTGATCCCGGTCGCGCTGATGGTGATCGGTGGCGAACATGTCGGGCAGGATTTCCATCAACGCATGTCGGCGGGCGCGTATCTGCTGATGTTCGCGTTTTATCTGGTGCAGTATTTCGTGATCGTCTTCTTCCAGACCGCGCTGACCGGTGTGGCGCTGATGCATCTGCGTGGCGAGCCGACCAGCGTGGCGGCGGGTTTTGCGCTGGCGCGTTCGCGGCTTCCGCACATCCTTGGTTACGCGCTGATAGCGGCCACCGTCGGTCTGGTGCTGCGCATGATCCAGGAGCGCCTTGGCCTGATCGGGCGGCTGGTGGTCGGCTTCCTCGGTCTGGCGTGGACCGTGGCGACGTTTCTGGTGGTGCCGATCCTGGCCAGCCAGGATGTGGGCCCGGTCGATGCGGTCAAGCGCAGCGTGGAACTGCTCAAGCGCAGCTGGGGCGAGAACCTGATCGGCAATGGCGGCATCGGCGTCGTGTTCGGTCTGCTGATGTTCGTGGCCGTGCTGGGGGGCGCGCTGCTGATCGGTGGCGCGTTCGCGCTGCAGTCGGTCGTGGCGATCGTGCTGGCGGTGACCCTGGTGGTGCTGGGATTCATCCTTCTCGGTCTGATCCAGTCATCGCTGCAGGGCATCTACGCGGCCGCGCTGTATCGCTATGCGGAAGCGGGCGAGGCCAGTGTCGGTTTCGATCAGGCGCTGCTGGAGCAGGCGTTCCGCAGCAAGCAGAAGCAGTGATGCGATGAACGGCCTCCCCGCGCAGGGGAGGCAGTCACACCGACAGGGTGCGGCCACCGTCGATGCGGATGATCTGGCCAGTGACGAATGGCGCATCGCGCAGCAGCCACAATACGGTGCCGGCCACATCCTCGGGCGTGCCTGCACGCTGCAGCGGCGTGCGCGCCAGCATCGCCTGCTGATCGGCATACGGCTTGCCGTCGCTGGGCCACATCACGGCGCCGGGAGCCACGCCGTTGACGCGTATGTCCGGACCCAGATCCAGCGCCAGTGAACGGGTCATCGCGGCGAGCGCCGCCTTGGCCATGCAGTACAGCGGGTGTTCCGCCAGCGGCCGTTCGGCGTAGATGTCGATCATGTTGACGATGCCGCCGTGCGCTTCGCGCAGCGCCGGAATCGCCGCCTGGCTGAGGAAGAACGGCGCCTGCGCATTGGAGGCGAACAGCTCGTTCCATTGCTGCGCTGACGCGGTGCCCAGCGGCGTGGGGTAGAACGCCGAGGCATTGTTGACCAGCGCGTCGAGCCGGCCGTAGTGCGCCAGCAATTGTTCGATCATGACCGGCAGTGCGGAGATGTCAGCCAGTTCGGCCTGAAGCAGCAAAGTGCTGCCACTGCGCTGCCGCTCCAGTTCGTCGGCCAGCATGCGCGCGTCGTCGATGGAACGTCGGTAGTGCAACGCCAGGTCGTAGCCGGCTGCGTGCAACGTGCGTGCGATCACTGCACCCACACGACGACCGGCGCCGGTGATCAGTGCGACGGGGCGATCATGGCGTGGCGTCATGCGTCGGTTCCTGCGGCAATCCAGCGGACAGCTTGCCGCAAAGCATGCAATGCGTCATCTGCTGGCGAGCGATCAGTCCGCCTTCGACTGACGAGGTTTCCTGTTCGCGACCTTGCGTGCGGCACTGGCGGCCTTGCGTACGGCGCCGGTTGTCGCCTTGTCCACCAGTTTGTCCATGGCGCGACGTACCGGTGACGCTTTCTTGCGTGGTGCTGCTTTGCCGGATTCCGTGGCGGTTTCGTCAGCCTCGTTTTCCATCACGACATCGCCACTGAACAGCGCGATCGCGGTACTGGCGACTTGGCCGGTGTCGTAATAGGCATAGGCGCCGACACCGAGTGCGCCGATCACCGGCAGCCAGCGCGACAGGCCTTCGCTCACCGTGCGCTGGGTCAGTTTCACGCCGATCTGTTTGGCCACGCGTTGGGCGACGCCATAGGACATCCGGCGGAACACGAGCCGGTCGCCCAACTGCACGACCAGGTCGCGGAACGCCTGTGCGGCGGTGTGGCGAAACAGGCACCACAGCATCTGTTCGCGACCGAGGGTGTGATTACGGCCGTAGGCGGCGGCAATGTCGCTGACCATCTGCCCCTGGATCTTCCAGATCGCGATCAGTTCCGGCAGCAGGGTCAGCCAGCCCAGCGGCCCCGGCGGCAGCGCCAGCGAACCGGCGGTGAGCGCAGCGCGCTGGGCCGCCCGATTGGCCAATCGGCGTGCCTCGCTGACGGGATCCTTGCTGCTGCCGACCTTGCTGTCCGGCACCTTGCTGACGAAATCGAGGATCGCCTGCGTCACTCGGTTGTGCTCGACCGGTGCGATGACGGCCGGAACCTGCTCGCTGTGCTTGGTCATGCGCGCTCCATGGATCGTCGCCGCGAACCGGCGTGTGTCCCAGCAGTCTAGATGAGCCATGTGAAGCCGACCTCAATGGCTGGCGCAGGCTCGTCGGCAGCGGGTTTCATCTCAGGCGTGACTTCCGGCGCTGGAGCGCGGAACGAATGACAAGTAATGTTATAACATTACATAAATCATCTCCCCACCGTCCCTTGCTGGAGCCCCCGATGAAGCTGACCCTGCTCGCCCTGAGTCTTGCCGCTGCGCTGGCCGCGACCACCGTTCAAGCCACCGATACACCGGTGGCGATAGCCGCTGCCGTCACCAGCACGGATGTTCCGGCGGATAACGACGCCGGCAACGATCAGCCCACGACCAAGGATCTGAGCGCGATCGATGTATCCGCCAGGTTGGACCGGGCGCGCAACGCGCTGTCGCCGGACACCGGCAGCAGTCAGTACGTAATCGACCACAAGGCGATCGCGCAGCTGCCGCTGGGTGCGTCCACGCCGATGAACCAGGTGCTGTTGCAGGCACCGGGCGTGGTGCAGGATTCCTACGGTGGCCTGCATGTGCGCGGTGACCACGCGAACCTGCAATACCGCATCAATGGCGTGATCATTCCCGAATCGATTGGTGGCTTCGGGCAAAGTCTCGATGCGCGCATGATCGATAACGTGAAGCTGCTCGACGGCGCGCTGCCGGCCCAATACGGCTTGCGCACGGCGGCCGTGGTCGACATCACCACCCGCAGCGGGCATGGCCTCGGCAATGGCGGCAGTGTCGGCGTCACCGCGGGTTCTTACGGCACGCTCAACCCGAATGCGTCGATCTGGGGCGGCGATGATCGCTGGAGCTATTTCCTCACCGCCAACTATCTGGAGAGCGATGTTGGCATCGAGAACCCGACAGCCAGCAGGAAACCGATCCACGACCATACCAACCAGGTGAAGAGCTTCGGCGACATCAGCTACCTGATCGACAACGACACCCGCTTGAGCCTCCTGTTCGGTCTGGCCAACAGCCGCTTCCAGATTCCGAACAATCCGGGCCAGACGCCGCAGTTCGGCTATCTCGATACCGTCGATTTCAACTCCGCCGATCTGAACGAGCAGCAGCGCGAGAACACCCGCTTCGGTGTGCTGGCGTTGCAGGGCAAGCTGGGCCAGACCGATTACCAGGTGTCGGTGGGTCAGCGCTACAGCAGCGTCGCCTACGCGCCCGACGAGATCGGTGAGCTGATGTTCAACGGCGTCGCCTCGAACGTCACCCGCGGCAATCGCGCCAGCACGTTGCAGGCGGATTTCTCCATGCCGATGGGCAGTAGTCATACCCTGCGATACGGCATCTACGGCAGCTTCGAGCGCGCCGTCAGCGGCAACGATGCATGGGTGTTTCCGGCCGATGCCTCCGGCAACCAGACCAGCACCACGCCGATCAACATCCTCGACAACAGCCGCCTCACCGCGAAGACCTGGTCGGCCTATGTGCAGGACGAATGGAGCATCAGCGACAGGTGGACGCTGAACTATGGTCTGCGCGGCGACCAGTACCAGTTGGCACGTACCGAGAGCCAGCTGAGCCCGCGTCTCGGCCTGGTCTGGCAGGCGACCGACAGCACTACCGTGCATGCCGGTTATTCGCGCTACTTCACGCCGCCGGCGACCGAGATGATCGCCAGTGCCAATATCGCCAAATTCGACGACACCACCAATGCGGTGTCGGACATGGGCAACAACACGCCGCTGGCCGAACGCTCGGACTACTTCGACGCCGGCGTCTCGCAGAACATCGGCTCGGCCTGGACGGTTGGTGTGGACGCCTATTACCGCAAGGTGCAGCGCCTGCAGGACGAGGGCCAGTTCGGTTCGGCGCTGGTCTACTCCACCTTCAACTACGCGCAGGGCCGCGTGAAAGGGCTGGAGCTCACCGCCAACTACGCGCAGGGCCCGTTGTCGGCCTACTTCAACGCGTCGATCGGCAAGGCCATCGGCGAGCGCATCATCACCAGCCAGTACAATTTCGCGCCGGAAGACCTGGCCTACGTCCAGAACCACTACATCCTCCTCGACCACGACCAGAAACTGACCTCGTCCGGCGGCATCAGCTACGCGCTGAACGACAGCACCAAGGTCGGTGCCAACTATCTGTTCGGCAGCGGCTTGCGCAAGGACGGCGGCGTGCCGAACGGCGCATCACTGCCGGCGTACTTCCAGCTGAACCTCAGCGTGTCGCACGAGTTCATGTTCGATCAATTCGGCAAGCTGCACACCCAGCTGGCGGTGATCAACGCCCTGGACCGCACCTATGAGCTGCGCGACGGCACCGGCATCGGCGTCGGTGCACCGCAGTTCGGTCCGCGTCGTGGCCTGTATCTGAGTTTGCAGAAGGATTTCTGATCGCGCCCATCCGCTATGCTTGCCGCGCTTTTCACTACCGGCAAGTCCGATGCCTTCCCGTCTCCCCGAACCCAGCGCCGACGAGCGCGCGCATTCCAATCACCTGCTGCAACTGCTGCGCGAGCAAATCGCCTCGCACGGGCCACTGCCGTTTGCGCAGTACATGGAGCGTTGCCTGTATGCACCGGGGCTGGGTTACTACAGCGCGGGCAAGACCAAGTTCGGCGCGGCCGGCGATTTTGTTACCGCACCAGAACTGGGTGAGCTGTTCGCACGCTGCGTGATCAACGCGGTTCGGCCGACGCTGGCGATGCTCGATGACGACGCGGATTTCCTGGAGCTGGGTGGTGGCAGCGGCGCGTTCGCCGAGGCCGCGCTCAAGGCGCTGGCTGCCGGTGGCACGTTGCCGCGGCAGTACCTGATCCTGGAGCCGAGTGCCGATCTGCGCGAGCGTCAGCGTGAACGCCTGCGTGCGAATCTCCCGGCCGGACTCAATGCCCGCGTGCAATGGCTGGATCGTCCGCCCGAGCAGGACTGGCGCGGCGTGCTGTTCGCCAACGAAGTGATCGATGCGCTGCCGGCCACACGCTTCGCGATGCGCGCGGGCGAGGTCTACGAAGAGTACGTGGCGCTGGATGGCGAAGGTCGCCTGATGCGCATCGATCGCCCGGCCGATGCGCTGGTCGCCGGTGCGGTGCGTCACGTCGAACGCGACCTTGGCAGCGACTTCGTTGATGGCTACCGCTCGGAAATCCTGCCGCAACTGCCGTACTGGATCCAGGCGGTGGCCGGCTCACTGACCGCCGGCCTGATGCTGTTCGTCGATTACGGCTACGTGCGCCGCGAGTTCTATCTGGCCGAGCGCGACGATGGCACCTTGATGGCGCATTACCGCCATCACGCGCACAACGATCCGCTGTACTTGCCGGGCCTGAACGATCTCACCGCCTCGGTCGATTTCACCGCGCTGGCCGAAGCGGGCAACAGCGCCGGCTTCGGTGTAGCCGCGTACCTGCCGCAGGCACAGTTCCTGATCGGCGCCGGCCTGCAGGACATCTTCGAAAGCGAGCAGGCGACGATCGCCGACGAGCACAGCCGCTATCGATTGGCCCAGCAGGTGAAGCGGCTGATGCTGCCCGATCAGATGGGCGAACGTTTCCAGGCGATGCTGCTGGCGCGCGGCCTCGATGCACTGCCGCTGCCGGCCGAGCTGCTGGCGGGCGATCAGGGCGGCCGGCTTTGACCGGATTCATGCCGATTCAGCCGTCTGGACGGCTGCACTGGCAACGTGGATGGATCGCGCTGGGCGGCGCGATCATGCTCTGGATACTGTGGATGGCGTTGCGCCCGGATCCCGGCATCGCGCTGGATTTCCCGTACGGCGACAAGCTGCTGCACGCGACCACGTTCACCTGCCTGATGGGCTGGTGGGGCAATGTCTATCGCCAACGACGCGCCCGTGGCTGGGCTGCATTAGGCTGCCTGGCATTCGGCGTCTTCATCGAGTTCGCGCAGTGGTTGTGCCCGCTGCGCGATGCCGATGCGTTCGACGTGCTGGCCGACGGCATCGGCATCGTGCTAGCGCTCTTGTTGCTGCGCACGGCGCTCGCCGATGTACTGGCGAGCGTTGAATCGTGGTCAATGCGCGGGCGCAGGAACTGAGCTGACCGAACTGGCAGTAGCCGGTGCGGCTGAGCTGGCTGGTGCCGGCACCGAAGTGGCCGCTGCCGGCAACGGCTGCACCGGCGTCGAGTCGGCCGGTCGACGCGCCAGGCCGCCGCTGCGGAACAGCCCGCTGGCGACCTGGTAATAGGCGATTGCCTGATCGATCTGGCTCTCGTCCTGCGGGGTGATCGGGGTGGCATCGCCGGTGGCGTAGTCCGGCTTCATCTGCTCCAGCTTGCGCTGCGGCTCCAGCACGGTGAGCACGTCATGGTGCAGGTAGCCGAGCTTCTCGTAGGTGGCCGGGAATGCGCGCTCGCGACCGGGCTCCAGCTGGAACAGGTCGTAGCCGAAGAAACGCGAGCGGTAGCTGAAGTTGAGCAGGCCGAGCAGGGTCGGTGCGATGTCGGCCTGGCCGATCAGGCGCTCCACGCGCTGCGGCTTGATGTGCTTAGGCGCATAGATCCACAGCGGGATGTGATACCGATTCACCGGCACGCTGGTCTTGCCAGCGCTGGAGGCGCAGTGATCGGCGGTGATCACGAACACGGTGTCATCGAAATACGACTTCTCGCGCGCGCGCTTGATGAAATCGCCGATCGCCCAGTCGGTGTACGCCACTGCTCCCGGGCGGGTCTGGTTGGCCTGGCTGACACGTCCGGCCGGGAAGGTATACGGCCGGTGGTTGGTGGTGGTCATGATGTGCAGGAAGAACGGCTTGCCGGCGGCCTGCGCGTCGTCCATCTGCTTCAGCGCCAACGTATACAGATCCTCGTCGGCCACACCCCACACGTTCTCGCTGTGGATCGTGGCGCCCTTCGGGATGTCACGCCGGTCCACCGTGCGGTAGCCGTTGTGGCTGAAGAAATAGTTCATGTTGTCGAATTCGCCGTAGCCGCCGTAGACGAAGTCCGACTGGTAGCCGCGGTCGTTGAAGATGTCCGCCAGCGAGAACAGGTTTTCGTTGTTGTGCTCCTTCAGCAGCGAGTCGCCCGGCGTCGGCGGCACCGACAGCGACAGCGCTTCCAGCCCGCGCACGGTGCGCGTGCCGTTGGCGTAGAGGTTGTCGAAGAACAAACTTTGCCCAACCAGCGAGTCGAGATACGGCGTGATGTTTTCCTTGCTGCCGAACGTACCCAGGTAGTCGCCGGACAGGCTCTCGACGCTGATCAGCACCACGTTGAGATGCTGCTCCGGGCCGACGCGGCGGATCTCGCGGGTGAGATCGCGCGGATCGTCGTTGAGGTAGGTCGCGTCCGGTGTCTTGAGCCCTTCGCGCACCAGACGATAGGCCTGATCGTCCGGCAGCGTGCGGTAGAATTTCGCGTAGTCGAGATGGCTGCTGCGGAACGCGTTGAAGAACTGGTAGATGCCGTTGCCGGCCAGCTCGTTGACGTAGTTGTTGTTGGTGCGATCCTTCATGCCGCCATTGACTGCGGCCAGCGAGACCACGGTCAGCACCAGCCACAGCAGCGCGATCTTGCCGCGCTGCCAGAAGCGGCTGCCGTCGTCGCGCGCGCGCAGGCCGCCCCGGCCGATCGCGAACACCACCAGGGCGCCCACCACCAGCAATGCCAGCCAGCGGCCGATCGGGTAGGACTCGCGGATGTTGCCGATCACCTCGTTGGTGTAGACCAGATAGTCCACCGCGATGAAATTGAAGCGCACGCTGAATTCATTCCAGAACACAAGCTCGGACGCCGCCACGAACAGCAGTCCGTACAGCAGCACCAGCGCCAACCCGTACAACGCCCACTGGCCGGCACGCGAGACGTAGGCGAACCCGGGGATCGGCAGCAGCAGCACGAACAGCACCACCAGTGGCCAGGTCATGCCCACGTGCGCGCGATACAGCGCATACAGCACGCCCAGGCAAAGTGCATACACCAGCGCCAGCGCCAGCACCCACAGCAGCCACTGACCCAGCCCGGAGACCGTGGCGCGCCGCGTCGGCACCAGCCACAGGAACAGCACCAGCGGCCATGCCACGTAGATGTAGGTGATCAGGTCATAGCCGAAACCCACGCCGAACGCGTACAGCAGATTCAGTGGCGTGTGCGCTACCTCGTTGCCGGACATGATCAACAGCGCTACGCGGGTGACGAACGAGATCGCCACGAAGGTGATCGCCAGCCACCATAGCGGGCGGAAACGTTGGCGCAACGAGGAGGTCGGGGTGAATGCGCTCGACACAGGCAACTCCAGCGAAAAGACATGAATTCAGCGGACGCCCGCTGCGGGCGCCAGATATCCGGGCTTTATACCGCGGATCAGCTTGGCGAATGGTTAGTTTTCAGCGTAGCGATGGCGTGGGTTCGTGCCGTTTCCATGGCCGCGCCGATCGCCGGCCCCGTCAGGCCCTCGGCGACAAAGGCCGCCGCATCGACCGCCGCCGCCGCCGCACGCGCGGCGCGCAGGTAGGCCGCTTGCGGGTAAGCGTCATGCTCGTGGCCGAGCCGGCCGCGCTTGTCCGCTTCGCAGGCGGCCAGGAATGCGTCCAGCCGCGCGGGGCGGCGCAACGCATCGAGCGCACCCAGCAGCTTCAGCACGGTGGCCGGTTTCAGCTCGAACGCGCGATGCGCATTCAGATGCTCGCGGCAGACCAGCTCGGCCAGCGCGGCGTGCTCGGTCGGCACCTTCAGGCGTGCAACCAGCGCGCGCAGTGGCGCCACACCGCGGTGCTCGTGACCGACATGCCGCGGCAGTTCGTCGGCCGGCGTCAGCGCCTTGCCGAGGTCGTGCGTGAGCGCGCAAAAGCCGACCAGGTCGTCGCCCGGCGCAATCCGTGCCGCCGCATCCAGAACCATTTCCAGATGCCTGCCGGTGTCGATCTCCGGATGGAACTCGGCACGCTGCGGTACGCCATATAACGCATCGATCTCGGGAAACAGCACGGCCAGTGCGCCGCATGCGCGCAGCACGCGCAGGAATGCCGACGGCTGCGGCTCGCCCAGCGCCTTGCGCGTTTCCGCCCACACGCGCTCGGCAACCAGATGATCGACTTCGCCATCGCGCACCATCTGCCGCATAAGTGCCATCGTCTCATCGGCCACGGAGAAACCCAGCGGTGCGAAGCGCGCGGCGAAGCGCGCCACGCGCAACACGCGCACCGGATCCTCGACGAACGCCGGTGACACGTGGCGCAAGACGCGCGCCTCGATATCGCGCACGCCGTGGTACGGATCGGTCAGCACGCCGTGCTCGTCCTGCGCGATTGCGTTGATGGTGAGGTCGCGTCGCGCCAGATCCTGCTCCAGCGTCACCGTTGCATCGGCCTGGAACACGAAGCCGTGATAGCCGCGCCCGGTCTTGCGCTCGGTGCGCGCCAGCGCATATTCCTCGCCGGTCCGCGGATGCAGGAACACCGGGAAGTCCTTGCCCACCGGCTTGTAGCCCAGTGCCAGCAGCTCCTCCGGCAGCGCGCCGACCACCACGTGATCGCGGTCGACCACCGTCCGCCCCAGCAAGTTGTCACGGACCGCGCCGCCGACCAGATAGATGTGCATGGAACGATTGTGGCATGTGGGTGCAAGCCTGTGGCTGGGATCCTCAACCGTTAAGCCGGCGCAGTTCCTTTACGCATACGCTGTGCAAATTGGGGAAGCGCATTATTGGCTTGCAGATCCAGCCTACGGTGCCGAAGCGACGAACAGATCGGACAACTTCAGGTGTCGTGGCCGACTTGTCCTTGATCAAAGTCGCGTGTCTTGCGCAACGCCAGTTGATTGGAGATGCCGAGCAACTCGTAATAACCGACAAGCGTCGCCAGCATGCCATCAACCCCGAGCTTCGGGGTGTCGACTGCTACGCCAGCAATCTGCCGAGCCAAGGCTTCATGACGCCAATCACGACCATGCCATTTGTGCCATTTACGTATGAGCCGGCTCGGCCGCAGCGGGGGACCTAACTTCGGTGGTGCCCACAGATAGTCGTCAAAAATCATCACGCCGTCGATTTTCAGCAAAGGCCAACTCATGACGCCATCGGCCAGTGCGCCAAACGCCGAATGCCAGCCATCGATATAGACGATGTCGTAGGGTCCGTTGACTTGACGCAATGCGTCGAAACTCGGCCCCGCGTACTCGGTGATCTTTTCCCGCCATGACGCGGTGTTGCTGCGAAAGCGCGCGTGGTAGTCGCCAAATACCTGATCGTGCTGAAAGAAGTCCAAGCAGTCGATGGTGCTAGTTGATGCAGTGAGGATGTTCTGGCACAGCCAGATGGTCGAGCGGCCCTCGAAACTGCCAATCTCCAGCGCCCGTAGCCCGGGTTTTCCGCGAAGGTCGGCAAGCCAGTGTTCCCAATGCGGAACATTGTGATGAAACCAGTCGGTCGAAAACTCGCCTTGCTGCCTGTCCATCGTGTTTCCAATGCGAACAAATAACCATGATAAAGGTTTGCACATTGGAGTGCTTTGGCCGCCATCGCCCTCTGCGTGAATCCAACAACGAACGGTCCACGAACTCTCAGGGATGGCAATTGAATCCATCTTCGACTTCAAACCTCTCCCTTTTGCTTTCTTGGCCTATCAGACGGCTACCCAGAGATGGGTCGATTTAGAGCCTTCTGGGCCATGGCCTGAAAGCGCGGACTACTGAATCTTCGCCGTTACGCGACATCCATGCGAATCCCCACCAGCTCGTCGTCGATGTCTGGGGGCAACCACTCAAGGCAGGGGTTCGTTCGCGCGAAAGAAGCTGTGTGCGTGCCAAGAAAACTCGCAGCCGGCCATGTATTTCTGGATCGGACTCTAAAGCCTGGTGCTGCTCAGATTGGGGGAGACGTCGGCCACGCGCTTTATGCCACCGCGGCGCTCACGTAAGCTTGTGACACAGGATTGGGGAATCTCATCATGGCGATAAAGCTGGTTCATCGGCTGATGCAGGATCGTGCCGCCGGTTTGTCGCCGGCGGCGGCGCAGCGACTGGACGACGCGGCCACCGCGCTGACGCGCAGCGAACTGAATGCGGCCGAGGCGAGCCTGCTCGACGTGCTGGCGCAGGCACCGGATTGCGTGGAGGCGCGCCGTTTGCGGGGTCTGGTGATGCATTTGCGCGGCGACTATGCGCAGGCCGTGCTGCTGCTGCGACAGGCACTGGCGCTGAGTCCGGAGCACGCGCTGATCCACATGAACCTGGGCATTTCGCTGCATGCGGGCGGCGAGCCCGACGCGGCGCTGGCGTCCCTGCAGCGCGCCTGCAAGCTGGCCGCCGATTTCGCGCCGGCCTGGTTCAATCTGGGTCGGGTGTTGAGCATGCAAGGTCGCCCGGTCGGTGCGGTGACCGCCCTGCATCGCGCGCTGGACATCGATCCGGAGCATATGGCGGCGCGGGTCACGTTGGCGGAGGCCCAGACCCGGCTCGGTGCGTTGGATCTGGCCAGCGCGAATTACCGCGAGGTGTTGCAGCGCCAGCCCGATCATGCGGACGCATGGATCGGCTTGTCCGACTTGCCGGCGGTGCGTTTCGACAAGGCCGATGTCGCCCGGTTGCAGCTGGCCTTGCAGAGGCCGCAGACGCCGCAGGCGCGCGTGTCGCTGAGCTTCGCCCTGTCACGGGCGCTGGAAGACCAGGCCGACTACCACACAGCCTTCCGCGCGCTGTACAAGGCCAATGCCCTGAAGCGTCGCCTGGTGAACTGGAATGCCACTGCCGCGCGGGCACAGGTCAGCGCGATGTTCGAGGTGTTCGCCGAGCCGCAGCCTGAGGGGCCGGATGTCGCGCTGGGCGAGCAGGTGATCTTCCTCGTGTCGCTGCCGCAATCCGGCGCCGGCGCGACGACGCGGATCCTCGCCGCCCATCCGCAGGTCGGCACTGCCGATGCGTTGCCCGACCTGCAGCAGGTCATCGACGCCGAGTCGGCACGCCGCAGGCAACCGTTCCCGCAGTGGGCGCGTGCAGCCGCCGCCACGGACTGGGCGCGGCTTGGGCAGGACTATCTCGCGCGCACGGCGCCAGCGCGCGCTGGCAAGCCACGCTTCGTCGATGCCAATCCGCTGAATTGGCGGCTGGCGGGTGCGGCGCTGGCGATGTTGCCCGGGGCGCGCGTGGTGAACAGCCGCGGCGATGCGCTGGAAACCTGCTTTGCCTGCTACCGCCAGCTGTTCGCCAACGGCCACGGGTTCAGTTACGACCTCGACCACATGACCAGCTACTGGCGCGACTACGACCGGCTCAGCCGGCACTGGCAACGGCTGTTCCCGCAGCGCTTCGTCGAACATGCCCATGCGTCGATGCAGGCCGATCCCGAAACGCGGGTCCGACGGCTACTGGCATTCTGCGGGCTTGACTACGATCCCGCCTGCCTGGCGGTTCATCGCGAACAGCCCATCTCACGCAGTGCGCCGTATGCCGGCGAGCTGAAGCGATTGCGGGTGTTGTTGGGTACTGCCTGATCGGGGAGCCGTTGCTCAGCGCCGCAGCGAACGCGCCGCGGCCAGCCGCCGCTGGCGCGGTGGTTCGTTGAGCAACACCGGCAACCACGCGGAGAACGGTTGCGGCACGATGCCAAGTGCCGCGTAGCCGTCGACCTTGCCGACCGAGTCGGTGCGCAGCGAGCGGAAGTTGTCGAGCGAGAAGGGTTTGCCGGGCAGCAGTCCGGCAAACTGCGCCTGCAGCCGGCCCAGGCTGTCGGGTAGCGCGATGATCGGCGTGCGCAGGCCGGCGGCGGCGCGGATCTTCCGCACGATCTCGCCCAGCGTGAGCACCTCGGGACCGTACAATTCGAAGGTACGCCGCTGGCCGAGCTTGTCGCTGCCGACGCAGCGCGCGATCGCCTCGGCAACGTCGCCGACGAAGGTGGGCGCCATCCGTGCCTGCGCACGTGCCAGCGGCAACAGCGGCATGCGCCGCAGCAGCCCCGCGAAGCGGCTGACCAGGCCGTCGCCCGCGCCGAAGATCACGCTGGGTTGGTAGATCGTCCAGTCGAGTGCGGAGGCCTTGACCAGCGCTTCCGCCTCGCCGCGGGTCTTCAGGTAATGCGACAGGCCCTGGCCGGCTTTCAGCGAGCTCATCTGGTGCAGGCGTGGAACGCCGCTGGCATGACAAGCCGCGATCAGGCGACGGGTCAGTTCCACGTGGGCGCGCTGGAACGTATGCGGGCCGCGTGGGTTGAGGATGCCGACCAGATTGATCACCGCATCGGCGCCGGCGAGGTGTCGACGCAGCGCATCGTCGTCGTAGACGTTCGCGCTGCGCACGCTCACGCCGGGCAGCACGCCAAGTTCGCGATGCTGCTCGCGATTGCGCGAGAGCAGCACGATGCGATGGCCGTCGGCGACCAGACGCGGCAATAGATGACTGCCGATGAAACCGGTACCGCCGAGGATGACGAGCTGCTGTGTGGCCATGCGGATGGACCCTGTGTGAAGCGGTGTCACGGTGGCGCGTTGGCTGCGCTGGACGGCGCCGCCGGTGCACTGACAGGCTCGACGGCCGAGCAGCTGATCGGGCGACGCACGGTCGACGCGTTTGGCAGTCCATACGGCTGGCCGATCGCGCTCAAGCGCGTGGTCAGCGGCACGGCGGTGCCATGCAGGCGCCAGTCGTAGATCACGCTGAACGCCATCACCCGCGCCACGTACTCGCGGGTTTCCTTGAACGGGATGGTGGCCACGAACAGGTCCGGCGTCAGCGTGCCACGCGCGGCCAGCCACTGGTCGACCCGGTTCGGGCCGGCGTTGTAGGCGGCGCTGGCCAGCCACGGCGAGCCGTTGAAGCGTTCGGCCATCTGCGCCAGATAGCGGGTGCCCAGCACGATATTGGTGGCCGGTTCGTACAACGTGTCGCCACCGCCCCAGTTCAGCCCGTTGCGTTTGGCCACCAGTGCGGCGGTGCCGGGCAGCAGCTGCATCAGGCCGCGGGCGTCCGCGCCGGAGCGGGCATCGCTCATCCACGCGCTTTCGGCGCGCAGGATGCCGTAGGCCCAGACCGGTTCGATGCCGGCCTGTTCGGCCTGCGGCACCACGCCGTCCTGGCTGGCCAGCGGGAAGCGCAGGTTGTACAGCCGCAGCGCGTCGCCGCTGCTGAGGGTGAACACCGCGCGGTCGTACCAGCCGCGCCGGTTGGCCAGGTCGGAGGCGAGCTGCAAGGTGGCCTGATCGGCGTCCTGCAAGGCGCGCGTCCATTCGCGTCGGGCCAGCTTGGGCAGGTCGACCGCGTACAGCTCGAACGCACGCAGCAGGCCGGGGTTGGCCAGCAGGGCCTGTTCGCGCTGCGGGTCCGCGGCGAGGGTCAGCGGGCAGATCGCATACGGCAGGTCGAGCTTGTCGGCGGCGAGAAAGCCGAAGAAGGTGGTCTTGCCGGCCTGCGCGCTGAGCTGCTGCTGCGCCTCGTTCTTGCGACCCAGTGCGACCAGCGCGCGGGCGTGGAAGTATTGCCACTCGCCATCCTGCTGCTGGCTGGCGGGCATCGCGTCGATGGCTGCCAGGACGGCACTCCAGTTCTGCTGCGCCAGCGCCACGCGCACGCGCCATTCGCGACTGGCGTCGGTCTGCGCGCCGGCGGGCAATGCGATCAGCCGTGCCAGCGCGCCGTCGTCGAAATCGGTGGCATGGAACAGCGCCAGTGCGTACAGGATCTGGTCCCGTTGCGGTTCGCTGAAGCTGAAGTGCGTTTGCAGTTGCTGCCATGCGGTGTCGGCGCTGGCGGACTGGCGGCGGGCCAGCCGGGTCAGTGCCAGCGTGGCGGCCTGCCGGTTGCGCGGGGTGTCGGGCCAGTCGGCCGCCGTCGTCAGCGCACCGGCCGGATCGCGCAGCGCCTGGGCGAGTCGTTGTGCGGTGGCGCGATCGTCCGTCGGTAGCCAGTTGGCCAGGTTGGCGATGGTGCCGGACTGGCCGGCATCGGCGGCGCGGTCGATGCGCGTCCACAGCCGGGCGCTGGTCAGCAGGCCCTGGTCGTGTGCGGCATTGAGCACCGGATCGCAGGCGCCGGGCAGATTCGGCTTGGCCCAAAGTGTGCCCAGGTCCTTGTCGAAATCCAGTGTGCTTCCGTTGGCCAGTCGCGCCTGCAACGCATCGCAGCTGAGCGTGTCGCCGAGGCCGGGCTGATACATCGCGAGGAAGTTGTTCCAGTCCTGTCGACGTGCCAGTTCCAGCAGGAACGCGCGACGCAGGTCGGCAGCGGGAATCCAGTCCGGATACTGCGTGAGATACGACTCCACTGTGGCGCGGTCGATCTGCTGGATATCGTGCTCCAGCGCGGCCTCCTGCAGATAGGGATACAGCGGGTAGTCGCGCAGGCCGGCGGCAAGGCTCTGCCATCCGTTTCCACCTTGCTGGGCGGCGGCATACGCCTGCTTGAACGCGGCGCGCTGGCTGGCACTGGGTTCGGCGGCCTGCACGATCGTGGTGGCCAGCAACCAGCTGGTGGCCAGCAACAACCAGTTCAACAAGACGCGCCGCGGTGGGGCAAAAACAAACATGGGAACTCCTGCGGTCGATCCGGCTGCAGTGTAGTCGATGGCCCGGATCAGCTTGTCGCGATTCGGTGAGGGCCTGCCTGTTAAGCTGGCACGCTTCATCTTCAGCATCTCCGGGATCGGCATGTCGTCAGCGCCTTCGCCTGCTTTTCGTCGAACTGGTCTCGCGTGGCTGATCCTGGTGACACTGGCGCTGATCGGTGCGTACTGGTGGTGGGCGATCGGCCGCCCGGTGGCGTTGCCGGATGCACCATCGGCACGGATCGCCTGCGTATCGTATGCGCCGTTCCGCAACGCCGGTGAAACGCCGCTGGATGCGCAGGCCTTCATCAGTCCCGAGCGCATCGACGAAGACCTGCGTGCGCTCTCGCAGCGCTTCGATTGCGTGCGCACCTACTCGCAGGGACAGGGTCTGAGCGCGGTACCGCAGATCGCCGAACGCTACGGCATGAAGGTGCTGCTGGGCATCTGGCTGGGTGGCGACAAGAAGGCGAACGCACAGCAGATCGAGTTGGGCATCGATGCCGCGCGCAAGTATCCGCAGGTGCTGCGTGGCGTGATCGTCGGCAACGAGGTGCTGTTGCGCGGCGATCTGTCAGCGGCGCAACTGGCCGGCTATCTGCATGAAGTGCGCACCGCGGTCAGCGTGCCGGTGACCTATGCCGACGTGTGGGAGTTCTGGCTGCGCCACCCCGAACTGGCCGGCTCGGTCGACTACCTCACCATCCACATCCTGCCGTACTGGGAGGATCAGCCAGTATCGCCGGAACGCGCGGTGCAGCATGTGGCGACGGTGTACGCAAAAGTGCAGCAGGCGTTTCCGGGTCGTCGTGTGATGATCGGCGAGACCGGCTGGCCCAGCGCCGGGCGGCCGCGCCAGGCAGCCAGCGCCAGCGTGGTCAACGAGGCGCGTTACCTGCGCGAATTCCTGCTCTACGCGGCGACCGTGCAGATGCCATACAACGTGATCGAGGCGTTCGATCAGCCGTGGAAGCGCGCGCAGGAAGGCACCGCCGGCGGCTACTGGGGCATCTTCGATGCGCAGGCGCGGCCGAAGTTTGCGATGCAGGGACCGGTCACCGAGGAGCCGCGCTGGTGGGCCGGTTGGCTCGCTGGCGTGGCCGGTGCGGCGCTGTTCGCGCTGGTCGGCGCATGGCGTCGGCGCTGGACTGGCTGGCGCGGTTGGCTGGCCTTGAAGCTGGGCGGGTTTGCCAGTGGCTGTGCGCTGGCGTGGCAGTTCCGCCAGATGCTGTTCGCCTGTCGCGATCCGTGGGAATGGACGGAGTCGCTGATGGCCTGCGCGCTGGCCTTGCTCAGCGCGCTATGGCTGGCACGCTGGATCGCTGCGCGGCTGGCTGGCGTCGTGTCGCTTCCGTTGCCGCATTGGCTGCGGCCCGCCTGGCTGTTCGCGCTGGCTTTCTATGGCTTGCTGCTGGTGTTCGACGGACGCTATCGGGATTTTCCGCTGGGACTGTTCCTGCTGCCCTGTGCCGGCTTTGCGCTGATCGGCTGGTTGTCCGATCGACGCGAGGTGGCGATGCCGATGCTGGAGGAGCGTTTCCTCGCGGCCTGGCTGCCGCTGCTGGCGGCGATCGTGCTGCTGCAGGAACGCGGGCTCACGCCGGCAGCATGGTTATGGTTGGGATTGAATCTGCTGCTGGCGTTGTCGGTGCTGTTCGATTGGCGCAGCGCGCGCCTGCAGTCGCAGCAGGCGTAGGCAACCGAGCAGCAGCGCCAGCGCGCCGGCCTCGAAGCAGTACAGCTCCAGCGCGAACACCCCCAGTGCGGCGGCCAGCCATGCCAGCCACGGGCGTTGCCGCAGCAGCGCCAGCACGGCGGCGATCAGCGCCACGACACCGTAGACGTCATGCAGGAAACCCAGCACCAGCCACTGACGCCCGCCGCACCATGAGGGCGCGTGGCTGGAGCCGCACAGCTGTCCGATCGCACTGGATTCGATCAGGCCGTAGCGCAGCCACGCCGTACCCAGAGCCACGAGCAACAGCAGCACCCATGGCAGTGACTGTCGCCACCACGTCGACTTCACTGGCGCCGTCCTCGTGAGGCGTTGCCGCCGACATTTGCCGGCAGACGGATTTCCGCCGCCAGCGGCAGATGATCGGAGAACGCCTGGGGCAGCGCCCAGGTCTTGTCCAGATGGATCGCGGAGGTTGTCAGGATGTGATCTAGTGCGCGGCGCGGCTTCCAGCTGGGGAAGGTCGGGGTCGACTGCGCCGGTGGCTGCAGATTGCATTTGGCGAACAGGTGAGCCATCTCGACGCTGTGCGGCTCCGTATTCAGGTCGCCCATCAGCACCGCGTGCGGGAAGTCATGCAGCAACTCGGCGATGAAGCCGAGCTGGCGGGCACGCGCCGGTGCGCTCAGCGACAGGTGCGCGATCATTACCGCCAGTGCGTTGTCGCCTTCGCCGAACTGTGCCAGCAAGGCACCCCGGCCGGGGATCCGGCTGGGCAGCGGATAGTCCAGCACCGAGTGCGGCTCCAGTCGGCTGATCAGTCCGTTCGCCGAATGGGCCAGCCGCGCCATCGCCCGGTTCGGCTGGTGGCTCCAGTACGGCATGCCGGCGGTTTCGGCGAGGTAGCGGGTCTGGTTGAGAAAGCCGGAGCGCAGGCTGCCGGCATCGGCCTCCTGCAATCCGATCAGGTCGAACTGCGGCAATACCTCGGCGAGCCGGTCGAGGTTGTCCATCTTGTTGCGCCCGGGCAGCACCGCGTTGAGGCTGCGGGTGACGTATTCGCTGTAGCGCTGCACGCTGGCGCCGGCCAGGATGTTGCAGCTCAGCAGGCGCAGACGGCGTTCGGCAGGGGCGGCTTTGAGAATCGCAGCGCGGGTCATCGCAACACACTACACGGGGAAGGGGATGCCCACGCTCACAGAGGTGCTCCGGGCAATGCAGCGAAGCATGATCCACCGCGTGTGAACGAGATGCCAGCCGCGCCGCCGCAGGTTTCGCGGTGCAGACGGCTTATTTGCCGCCCAGTTCGCGTTTGACCAGCCACAGCGTCACCGCAACCATCTCGTCATACGAATGGACAGCAGCCACGCGATACTTGCCGTTGACCACGATGGTCGGCGTGCCATCCACCTGCCACTTCTGGATCAGTGCCAGGTCGCTCTTCAGTTTCGCGGTCGCTTCGGCGGACGTGGCGATGCGCACGAACGCAGCCCGGTCGACGCCCTCGCGTGCGTAGAAGTCGGCCAGCTCATCCATCGAATTGATCGGATAGTTCTGGCCGAACTTGGCGGCGAACAGCTGCAGGTGGGTACGGTCGACCACACCCAGCTGGTCCGCCGCGTAATAGGCGCGGGCATACGGCAGCCACTCGGCGCTGAATGGTGCCGGCATCAACTTGAACTCTGCACCTGCCGGCAGCTGCTTGCGCAACTTTTCGGCGGTCGGCGCGAACTGCGCACAGTGAATGCAGCCGTACGAAAACACCTCGACCACTTCCACCTTGCCGGCTGCGCTGTAACGCTGCTGCGGAGCAGGCAGGGTCACGTACTCGTTGCCCTCGGTGTACGGCGCCGTGGCACTGGGCTGCGCGGTGCAGGCGCTGGCCAGCAGCAGGCCGCCGATCAGGATGAGTACGTGCAGACGGGCAAATCGCTTGAGCATGAGGTTTTCTCTTCGCAGGACGGCAATCGGTCGCCGGGGAGTCAGCATCGATCGAGCCGGCTTATTTGCCGGCCGCTTCCTTGGCCACCAGCCACTGGGTCAGTTCGATCGACTGCGCGTAGCCGCCGGCGGAAGTTGCCGTGAAGCGGTACTTGCCGTCGATGATCATGGTCGGTGTGCTGTCCACGCCGTAGGCCTTCATCAGCTCGTCGGCGCGCTTCATCTGGGTATTGATCGAGAACGAGTTGGCGATGCCGACGAACTCTTTCGGGTCGACACCGTACTTGGCATAGAACTTCGCAATGTCGTCGATCGTCGGCCATGCGTCCTTCGGCTTGGGCTTGCCGGCGTTGAGGTCGTAGGTGGACAGTTCGCCGGTCTTCCAGGCGGCGTCGAACATCGCATCGTGGGTCTTGTTGACCACGCCGAGCGCCTGTGCCGCGTAGAACGCGCGCTGGAACACCGGCCAGTTCTCGTCCGGACGGAACGAGGCGGCCAGATAGTTCATCACCGCATTCGGTGGCAGGCTCTTGGCGATCTGGTCGGCCGTGGAATGGAAGCTGTTGCAGGCCGGGCAGGCATACGAGAACACCTCGGTCACCTCGATCTTGCCCGGATGGCTGGTCGGCTGCGCCGGATCGATCACGAAGTAGTTCTTGCCGGCGACCCATTTGCCGTTGTCGACGAACGGTGCGGCTGCTGCGGCAGGCGTGGTTTCGGTCGGGGCAGCAGCCGTACCGGCGGCTGCCGGTGTGGCGCTGCTGCTGGTTGCAGGTGCGGTAGCTGTCGTGGTGCTGGCTGGCGCCGTGCTGCTGGTCGCGGCTGGCGTGGTTGCGGCGCTGCTGCTGGCCGTCGGTGCGGCCGGCTTGGTGCTGCTGCCGGTGTCGCTGTCATGGCTGCAGGCGGCGAGCGCGAGCAGGGCGGCACACAGGAACGGCAGACGCTTCAACATGGCAAACCTCGAAAGATGGGGCCCGAATCCAGCGGGCTGAAACCAACAGCGCCGACCCTTCGGTCGGCGCGCAGTCGATCAGGGCGTCGCGGCTGGCTGGGTATCGGCGCTGTGCAGGCCCTCGACATAGCTGGAGAGCGCAGAGATGTCGTCGGCGTCAAGCTTCTTCGCGATCGCCGGCATGATCTGCGATTGCGCATCGACGCCCCAGGTGGTGCCGTCATGCCAGGCCTTCAGCGTGGCCTGGATGTACTGCGCGTGCTGACTGGTCAGCTGCGGGTACATCGCGCCCGGATTGCCGCGGCCGTCGATGCTGTGACAGGCCATGCAGGCCGGGATGCCACGCGTGCTGTCGCCCTGGCGGAACAGCGTTCCGCCCTTTTCCACCAGCGCCTGATCGGCCACGCCGGGCAGCGGGGTCTTGCTGGCGAAGTAGGCGCCGACGTCGTGCATGTCCTGGGTGGACAGCGGCGTGGCCATGCCCAGCATGATCGGGTTCTGCCGCTTGCCGGCCTTGAAGTCGGTCAGCTGGCGCACGATGTACTGCTCGCTCTGGCCCGCCAGCTTCGGGTATTGCGCGTCGCTGGAGTTGCCGTCCATGCCATGGCAGGCGCCGCAGACGGCGGCCTTGGCCTGGCCGGCGGTGGCGTCACCCGGCTTGATGGCGGTTTCGGCGACCGGCGCAACCGCCGTAGCGGGGGCTGTGCTGGCCGGCGTTGCCGCGGTGGCGGCAGCGGCTGGCGCAGCAGTTTTCGGCTGGGCGTCTTGTGCCGTCACCACACTGGCGGACAGGGCAAACACCAGGGCAATGGCGGACCCAAGAACAGCGGGCCGAAAACCAGCGGGGCGAAAACTCATACACTTGACTCCCGAGAGACTTGCAAACACTGCCAGTGATTGCGGCCATGCGGCCTGCAACAGGCAGAAACCGCAGAATTATCCCTGTGCCACCATAGCTTGGTCAAACCATTCCCATGTCGAATCCCCTGCAAGGCGCGCAGTTTGTGCTCGCCGCCCACCGCATCAGCCAGCTTCCCGCCGATCAGGGCGCCGAAGTGGCGTTTGCCGGCCGCTCCAATGCCGGCAAATCCAGCGCGTTGAATGCGTTGACCAATCACAAGGGGTTGGCGCGCACTTCCAAGACGCCCGGCCGCACCCAGCAGATGGTCGCGTTCAGCCTGCCGCCACCGACCCAGGTCGATGGCCAGCCACCGGTGGACGTACGCCTGATCGATCTGCCAGGTTACGGCTACGCCAAGGTGCCGCTGGAAATGCGCGAGCACTGGAAGCTGGAGATCGACGCCTACCTGCATCAGCGCCGCAGCCTGCGCGGGCTGGTGCTGATCGTCGACATCCGCCATCCACTGAAGGAGTTCGATCGGCTGATGCTGGAGTTCTGCTTCGCCACCCAGCTGCCTTGCCATCTGCTGCTGACCAAGGCCGACAAGCTCTCGCGCGGCCAGGCCACGCAGGCGCTGGCCGCCTTGCGTAAACAGTTCGCTGCCGAAGGCCTGCATGCCACCGCGCAGATCTTTTCTTCCTCCGCCGGTACCGGCGTGGAAGAGGCACGGGAGGCGGTGATGACCTTGCTACGGCAGCCGCGCGACGGCGCGCATCAGGGCCACGAGCGCTGAGAGATCAGTCAGGCAGCTTGGTCACCAGTGCAGTGCTGCAGCTTGTCTGAAGCCTGATCGATCCGGACTGCGCAGGGTGACTTCTTTGACCTGCTGCCCCCGCGAGCAGTCTGTGGGCCCGTGTGGCCCTGCTCGCGTGACCGATGTCATTCGCGGTTTTGGAGAAAGCTCCATGAGCTCTGAAACGTTAACTGACCGGCTCACCTACAGCGCCGCGTGAAAACTTGTTGTCTGGCTACTCCCCCCCTGATTTCAGCGACAGCCAGGACGCGTTGCTGTCCACATAGAGTGCTGTTCCTCGCAACATGTCCGTCGGTAGAGCAAACGCACCGTGGTGAGCGGGCGATCTTTGAAGAGGATCAGGCTCTTACGGCGCAGTCTGGGAGCCGCACACTCCCCAACAGTCGCGTTCGCAAAAAGTTACGTTGGTCAAAAGCACCAGTCGAGCGTAGGGTAATGAGGTGCGTAATGTGATGTGCATCACATCAGTGCGTGCGTCTGCTGATTGACGAGCGCGCTTCGATCTGCGTACGTCAATGGACAGGGGCTGTCGAAGACACCGTCGTGTTTCGTATAGCGAGGGGTGCTGATGCCTCGGTCTGAATGCATGCGCGCTGTCGACAGAGTTCGCCCAACGGGGGGAGGGTGGAATGAAGCAGTTGCTTATCTACGAGCAGCCCATGCCGATCAATCGGCAGCAGCATCGGCATGTGCGCATCAAGCCCACGCTGGATGACTTCGGCTTTGCCCGGACGTTGAATTCGGTGCCTCTGACTACCGTCGAATTTGCCGAGGCGGCGCGGGACTATCCCATCGTTTTCACTGGCAGTGCCGACGTCGGTGGCATGCCGGCCGCTTTGCTGGGCCTGTCGCAAGACAACAATCTCTTTGTCGGGACTGACGGCCTTTGGGCGAAGGAGAAATACATTCCCGCGTTCTTTCGCCGCTATCCGTTCGTGGTGGCTAACCAGGACGCCTCGCCTGAAAACTTCACGGTGTGTGTCGACAAACCTTTTGTCTGCGAGGGCGAGGGCGGCGTCAAGTTGTTCGAGGACTCCGGGGAGGACGCACCGGCGCTCACGCGCGCCCTCTCGTTTCTCGCTGATTATCAGGGTGCCGTGCAGCGAACGCGAGAATTCATGCAGCAATTGCATGCCAGCAAACTACTGGTTCCGCGCGAGCTCAAGGTCGTGCGTGCGGGTAGTGCGCCGCACACACTGAGCGGTTTCAGCGTGGTTGATGAAACGCGAATGCAGAAGCTCAGTGCCCGCGCGCTGGACAAGCTCTCCAAAGCCGGGGTGCTTGGTTTCATCTATGTGCACCTGATGTCGCTGAGCAACATCCAGCGGCTATCGGCACGCCTGGATGCACGCGGGCCTGCGCCGCCCCAGTAACAAAACCTCCCAGTGACGATCATCCACGCGCCACGAGCAGGGCGCGAGGCCTGCAGCTGCCAACTTGTGTTGTCCGGTTCGTTTTGAGGAAATGCCCATGAAGACCACGCTCGCCACGCGTTCGCGCCCATCCTTTGCCCAGGCAGCCATGGCGACAATGCCAATGAGAGGCCTGGTCACCGCGATCTGCGGCGTCCTCGGCCTCGGTGTGGCGTCCTCCGCATCAGCAGCTTCCCAGATCATCAAGGATGGCAAGACCGCGACAACGGTAGCCATGACCGGCAGCTCCGGCGCGCAAGTCTTCGATGTCAACACGACGACGGTCAGCACCGACCACAAAACGGCCTTCAATTCGTTCTCAAACTTCGATGTCGTCCAGGGGGACACCGTCAATCTTCACCTGCCGGGAGCGTCGACGAACCTGGTCAACCTGGTGTGGAACGCATCGACGATCAACGGTACCGTCAACAGCTATCTCAACGGCAAGACCACTCCGGGCGGATCTGTCTATTTCGCCGATCCCTACGGCATCGTCGTCGGCAGCTCGGGAACATTGAACGTGGGTGCGCTGTCGATGAGCGCGCCCACGATGACATTCATGAATTCGCTGCTCGGCAGCAGTGGAAACGTCGATCCGAGCAGTGCCGGATTCGCGACATTGATGCAGGGACAGGAGCCGCTGGCCGAATCGGCGGGTACCTGCCTGATCTGCGTTGCCGGTACCGTTGATGCCAACAACGCCGTACGCATTCGCGCGACCGCGATCGATGTCAGCGGCACCATTTTTGTCAACGGAACCGGTACAGACACGCTGGCCACCGCGGTGAACGTTGGTGGTTCGGCCCCGGCAACCCTGGTCACCGACGGCAACACAATCCGGCTTGATGCCGAAGACAACAGCAGCGCGGGTATTGGTGACGCGGTGGCCACCAGCGCGATCACGGTCGATGCCCGAGCCAGCCTGCAAACCGCGACCGTCACGCAGCCGAAGGCATCGACCGCGAGTGCGGCCAGTTGGGGTGACATCGCGATAACGGCGGGCGCCACGTCAAAGTCCGCATACACCGATCCGACCAAGACCGAAGCACTCAAAAGTGCGGGTGATCTGTTGCTCGACCAGAGCGACTTCGTGAAGAACGGCATCAATGCGGCAATTACCGATGCGAACCTCGCGGCCAGCGACAAGCTGGGTCAGCTGTCCTACGTGCGTTCCTTCTCGACAGCCAACGTGGCGATCGGCGGCACCATCCATGCCAGCGGCAACGTGTTGCTGCAGTCGTCCACGCAGACCACCGCAACCACCGATGCCACCTCCACCGGCGCGGACGGATCGCTGCCTGTAATGATCACCGGCATGTACGGAGCCGTCTTCAGCAAGGCGTCTACCAGCATCGCCAGCGGCGCGAGCGTGACCAGTGGCGGCCAACTCAGTGTGCAGTCCAGCACGGACAACACCTTGAGCGTCGCTGCCAACACCGTGGCGGACGGTTCCGGCAATTTCGCGGCAACCACGGTGGCCTGGTCGCAAGCCGCCGTTGACGCCGAAAGCAGCATCAATGGCACCGTGTCGGCCGGTTCACTGGACATGGGGGCGCACAACAGCAACAGCTTCAGCACCACGGCCAGTGCGATGGCGAGCAGCAGCAAGGGCTCGGTGGGTCTGGCCGGTGCAATCAGTCTGCAGTCCGTCAAGGCGAACACGGCGCTGGACAGCAACCCCATCTTGATCAGTGGTTCTGGCAACAACGGCAATATCACGGTCGCGGCCGAAAGTGACACCACGAAAAACAGCACGTCGGCCAGCACCGGTACCAGTTCGGCCGATGAATCCAAGGCGGTGCAGGGCGACAGCGCGGGCGACATGTCAGCCACGATGGCCGGCAAAACCAGCACCGATTCGAAAGGCGGATCGTCGTTTGCCGGCAATCTGCCGTTCAAGCTCGGCGCGGCGGTGGCGTGGACCGACAGCGACAACGCCGCCACGGCAACCGTCGGCAATGGCGTGACCATCAACACCGCGGGCAACCTGGCGGTACAGGCGGTTGTCAGTGACGCCGGCATCCACAACGCGGCGACGAGCGACACGGCCTCGCAGGCAGCTTCGAGTGAGGAAGGCGGCACCCAGGGCGGCACGGGCGGCTCCGGTTCGGGCAGTACCAGCGTCAACGTCGCTGCGGCGGTCAGTTACGGCAATTACCAGCACGAGGCCGATGCCGAAATCGGCACGGCCGCCAACATCACGGCCAGCAACATCGGTATCGGTTCGCAAGTGATCGTGCCGTTCGACTGGACGTTCGGTTTGCCTGGCCTTGCCAGCGACGAGATCACCACGCTTCGCAACATGGGCAACAGCCTCAGCGATTTCATCGCCGGCGCCAAGTCGATTCCCACGGTGGTGACCGAAGTAAAGGCATTGCCGGAAACGATCGCCGATGCGGCCAGTGGCTACGCCAGCGCGTCCGCCGGCGACGCCAGCGTGGACATCGGCGGCTCGGTCAATTATTTCGGCATGAGCAATACCGATCGCTCATGGGTCGGTGACGGCAGCATCCTGAAATCCACGGCGGCCGCCGCGTCCACGCCGGGCAAAGACAGCTGGCAGAGCACGCTGGACTGGAACCCCACGGCGCCGACCACGTGGGATCATTCGATCAGTATCGTCTCCGATACCGAAGTGGCTGCATTCAACCTGGTCGGGGACATCAAACCCTGGGTCGCCAGCACACAAGGCGACAAGGCCGCCATCGGCGGCGCATTCAACTACGGTGGCTACGAAAACGACACTAACGCCGGTGTTGGCAGTGGGGTCAACATTTCCAGTACCAACGATGTCGGCGTCACGGCGACCAGCCACGACACGCTCGTCGTACTCAGTCCGGTTTCCGGCAAGGGTGGTTCGGCCAGCATCCAGGGTACGGTGGCCCTCACCGACGTGGACGATCACACGCATGCCACGCTCAGTGCCAGCGATCAGGTGAGGGCGCGCGCGCTCGATGTGACAGCACTCAACCCGATGATGGTGTGGTCGCTGTCTGGCGCGCTGTCGATGTCCAATCAGGCCAGTGTGGGTATCAGCATCGGCATCAACAGCCTGACCACCGACACGCTGGCCAGCATCGGCAACAACAGCGGCGACGAAACCCTGATTGCACCGGACCAATCCGTCGTTCCGACCGCCCCGACCGGCCTCGCGGAAAGCGGGGGCACGCTCGCGGTTGCCTCGCTCAGCGTGCTTGGCAGCAGCAGTGGTGAATCCGGCGCACTCTCGGTGGCGGGTTCCAACGTGTCTGATCCACCGCCTAGTGGCGGGTCATCGGGTGGAGCGTCGGATGGCTCGGGGGATTCGGCAGCCGATTCGGGTTCGGGCTCCGGCCTGCTGTCGATGCTCAAAAGCGTGGGTTCGGTGGCCGACAAGTTGCGCGGCGCCAGCGACAAGCTGAGTTCCGTGCTCGATAGTGTGGACGAACTCACGGGCTCGGACGCGGCCGCTGGCGGCACCTCACTGCTGGACAAGGCGAGCGACAAGCTCGACGCCATTTCCAATGGCGATGCCACCTTGCAGAAGGTTATCGGCAAGGTCACTTCGCTCGGCGCGAACAAGGGCAAGACAACCGGGACGCCGTCGGGGACGCAGGAGAAGGGCTCATTCGGCATCGCCATTTCTGGTGCGGCCAGCGTCAACATGGCCAGGCTGGGCACGCAGTCCGTCCTCGATGGCATCACGGTCGACAATGGCAACACCGGCAGCACGGTCGCCGTGCAGGCGATCGACAAGGCGCAACTGATGAGCGGTGCCGGCGGTGTGGCGCTGACCCGCAGCAAGAGCAGTTCCGGCGGCGGTGATCTGGCCGGTGCCGTGGCGTATTCGACTATCGCCGACACCACCGCTTCCACCATCAACGACAGTACGCTGCTCAACGCCAGCAACGTGGCCGTGCAGGCGCTGGACGGCAGCGAGCAGGTCGACGTCGGCGTGGGCGTAGCAGCAAAGACCGGTGGCAGTGGCACCTCGGCCACCGTGGCCGGCTCGGTATCGATCGGCACATCGGCAAATCACACCAGTGCCAACGTCACCGGCAGCACGCTCGACGGGGGCACCGGCACCGGACGCTCGCTCGAGGTCAGCGCCTACGACCATTCCATGGTCGGCGTCGGCGCCGGCAGTCTCGATGTCAATACCGGCAGCGGCAACAGCGTCAATGGATCATTGGCGTTTACTTATGCCGACATCGCCAACCAGACCAGCTCGGGCATCTCCGGTCATGCCGGTACGGCCAGCACTTTCGACATCAACGATTACGACACACTCACCCTGCGCGCGCTGGATGCATCGCTGATCGGTGCCGGTGCTGCCACCGGAAGCATCAGCAGCAAGGGCCAGGGTCTGGCGGGCGCCTTCATCTGGAATCAGATCGGTAACGGAACCACGGCCAGCGTGGATGGTGGCGCGCGGATAAAAACCGATGGCGCCATGTTGATCCAGGCCAACGCGGTCGACGCTGGCGACGCCAGTGTCAGCAGTCTGAACGCCCTCATCGACGCGCCCGCGTCGGCCAGCGGGTATGACTTCAGTGGTAGCGGCCTGGCATTCAACGGCACCAGCAGCAATGGCAATGACGGCGGTGGCGAGGATTCGTCGCAACCGACCAGCGCTTCATTGACCTCCAGCGGCTGGGGCAGCTCGATCATTGCGGTGGCCGGCGACGTCAGTGTCGGCAAGAACAATGTGGGCCTTTCGTTCGTCGGCAGCCAGGTCACCAACACGCATCAGGTCTCGATTGGCAATGCAGATCTGCAGGCTGGCGGTGCACTTGGCCTGCAGGCGCAAGACAACACTCGCATCATGAGCCTTGCGGTTGGTGTGGGCGTCTCCACCGGCCAGCTCGCTGCGATGGGCAGCGCAACCTACAACAACATCACCAATACCGATGCGGTGCTGCTCGGCTCCGATGCCGCCAGCGGCGACGCCACATCGATTGCTGCTGCCAGCGTCAAAGCGCAGGCGCAGGATATCTCGGCGATCTACAGCCTCGCCGGCAACGTCGCGATCAGCAAAGGCAACGCCGCCATCGGTGGTGCCGTGACCTACAACAATATCGCCAACACGATCGAGACAAAGGCAGGCGCGACCAGCTTCAACACGGGCGTGGGCGACACATCGCTGCTGGCCAATGACAACGCCACGATCATGTCCGGCGCGGTGGCGGCAGGCGGAGCCAAAGGCACCGCACTGATGCTTTCGTTTGGCTGGAACCAGACCGCCAACAACACCAGCGCGACGCTGGAAAACGGCAGCGTGGTGACAGCGGCCAACCTGAATGTCGACGCCGGCAACGACTCCACCATCGAGTCGCTCTCGGGCAGCGTTGGCATCGGTGGTACTGCGGGGGTGGGCTTGTCCGCGAGCATGGACGACATTGGCGACAACACGACCGCGACGCTGCGAAACACCGGAATCGACCTGGCCGGCGGCGTGACCGTGCAGGCGATTGGCAGCGGTACGCAATACGCACTGGCAGTCGCGGGTTCCGCTGGCGGTGACGGGGCTGGTGCGGGTGCGGCCAGCTACAACACCATCAGTGGCGACACGTCGGCTTCGGCGAGCCAGATCTATGGCGTCAGCAGCGGAGCGGGTACAACCACGGCGCCGGCGAGCGCCAGTTCGCTGGTGGTCAAAGCGCAAGACAGCGCGGCCATCAGCAGCCTGGCCCTCGGCGTTGGTATCGGCGGGGATATCGGTATTGGCGGGGCGGCAAGCATCAGCACCATCGGTGGCAGCACGTCGGCGAATCTCGACAATTCCGTATTGGCGATCACCAACACGACGCAGATCAGTGCGGCTTCCACCTCCACGATCAAAACCTTGTCGATCGCCGGCGCCGCTGCTGGCGATGTCGCGGTCAGCGGCTCGGACACCACCAACTTCATCAGCAACACGATTTCGGCCAGCATGACCGATGTCGGTACCGGCGATGGCGCAACCGGTGGTGCCGTGGTCCACAATGCCAACAACACGAGCATCACGGCAAACAACAACAGCACCATCGATGCACTCGCTGGCGCGGTAGCTGGCGCGGGTGACGCGGCCGTGGGTGCGGCCATCTCGGTCAACAAGATCGGCACGACCACCGATGCTTCGTTCCTCGGCGGCAGCGACAATCGAACCTACAAGGCCGAGCAGTTTGTGGTCAGTGCCGGTGCCAGCAATCCTCATGGCACGGGCGCCGGCAGCACGGCGAACATCAATGCGATCGCGGTGGGTGCGGCCGGCGGCGGTGATGTCGGTGTGGCTGGCTCGGTTGCCGTCAACCTGCTTGGTGGCAGCACCGACGCACGTATCGACGGCAACGCAAATGTCATTGCCAACAGCAATGTCGGTGTTCTTGCCAGCAACAATCAGGGTATCGACGTGCTCGCCGGCGCGGCAGCGATCGGCGGCACGGCTGGCGTCGGCGTGGGCGTCGTGGTCAACAACATCGACGGCACCACGAGTGCCGGCATCTACAACAGCAATGTCACGGCGTACGGCAACGATGCGGCGCTGGCAGTCGACTCCGGCACCCTGACCAATGCCACCGCACTGAGCAACAGCCTCGACATCACTGGCTCGACCCAGCCAACCTTCCTGTCGAGTCCCTCGACCTATGTGTCACCGGATCTGTCGGACAAGCAAAGTCAGGTGCATGGCATTGCGGTGAATGCTTCGAACCAGCAGAACATCGCCACGCTGGGCGTGACGGCGAGTGTCGCCGGTACGGCCGCACTCAGTGCGCTGGCCGGCGTCAACGACGTGGGTGGTTCGACCACGGCAACGATCCAGAATGCGCAGATCAACCAGGCTGACTATGTGGCGCCCAGCACCACCAATGGCGTGGCCAACGCGAGCGGCAACGTCGATGCGAATGCCGACCAGCAGATCGACGTTCGCGCAAGCAGCCGTCAGTACGAGGCGAACCTCGTCGCAGTAGTGGCCGTTTCCGGAACAGCCGCGGGTTCCGGCGCGGTGGCGACGAATGTTTTCGACGCAACCACCACCGCCAGTGTCATCGGCACCACGGCGACATCGCAGGCCGGCAGTGCGGTATCGGCGACGGCCAGCCAGTGGTCGCTCGCTGCGGCGCTCGGCCTGGCGGCCAGCGGCGAAGTAGGTGGAGCGGCATCGGCGGCGGTCACGCTGTTCAAGTCGCACACCGATGCGCTGGTTGACGGCGGCAAAGTTCAGGCAGGCAGTCTGGATGTACTGGCCAACGACGCCACCAGCGGGTCACAGCTCGGCGGTGCGATCGGTTTTGGTGCCGGTACGGCCGGCGTCGCCGGTGTCGCCCTGGTCAATGTGGACAATGTCGAAACGTCGGCAACGGTACAAGATCACGCCAGCATCAACAGTCCTGGCAACGTTGCTGTGCAGGCGACTTCCAGCAACGACGCGCAGGGCCTGGCCATCGGCGGAGCCGTGGGCTTGTTCGCAGGTGTCGCCGGTGGCGCGGCCGTCAACGTGATCGCTGACAGCACGCACGCCAGTGTCGACGACAGCACGCTGACCGCAGGAAATGTTGCGGTCAAGGCGATCGACACGCAGTTGTTGAACGTCTATTCGGGCCAGCTTGGCGGTGGCTTTGTCGGTGTTGGTGGCGGGATCAATCTGTCACTGCTGCAGGCGAGCGTGGGTGCCGGTGTGCTCGGCAGCACCGTCAACGCAACCAATGGCGATCTGACGGTGGCTGCCAGCTCGACCCGCAACGTCACCAGCGTGGCGGCCAGTGCAGGTGTCGGCGCGGTCGGCGTGGGGCTGTCGGCGGGCGTGGTGGTGGCGGGCAGTGGCGATATCGGCGATACCAGCGATGGCAACAACGGCAACGTGGACACGCAGGGCAACCTCAATGCGAGTGGCCAGGTCAACCTGGGCAACCTGGGCAGCCTCTCGAGTGGCAACCGGGTTGACTCCAACGTCAGCAATTACGGCCTGAGCAGCGACCAGCTCGGCAGCAGCGACATCAACCAGATCAATTCGGATGGCAGCTACCAGCTGTCCAGTGCCACCGGCAGTGGCGCCGCCAATTTCGGTGCCAGCGATGGCGTGCAGGCGACCATTTCTGGCGGTTCGGCTACTGCAAGAAATGCGATAGCGATCAGTGCCGACGTGAGCAACAGCACCAGCAACACCGCGGGTGGCTTCAGCGCCGGACTTGTCGCGGTGGGCGGATCGCTGGCCTACACCACACTGAACAGTGACATTGCAGCATCCGTCGGCAGCGGTACCACGGTGCATGCCGGCAATGGCGTGAGCATCGAAGCGAGCAGCGGGGACGCCAGTGGTGGTCCGGCGGCGTCCACGGATGCCGTTGCCGGGTCGGCTGGCTTGGTCGCCGTCGACGCGGCGGTATCGGTCAGTCACGTCGCCAACTCGGTGAGCGCCACCGATGCCGGCACCCTCGTCGGTTCGGGAGGCGCACTGTCGATCAAGGCCGGCGACAGCAGCACATCATCGGCCGGCAACAGCAATGTGTCGGGCATTACCGTGGGTGCCATCGCGGCCGGCATCGTCGTTGTCGATGCGTTGCGCGACAGTCAGGTCAATGCGTCGATCGCTGCGGGCACGTCCACCAGCGGTTTTGCAGTGGCCAATGTCACGGCCAGTGACAGCGGCGCTGTCAATGCGCAAGGCGTGACGGGCGTCGGCGGTGTGCTGGGTGCCGTGAGCGGGGTGGTGGCGAATGCCGGTGATACCAGTCGGGTGACCAGCGATATCGGCAGCGGTGCCACGGTCAATGCGGGCAGCACGACCGTCACGGCGAGTGCCGCGCCGACTGCAACGGCGTCGGCCGAGGGTATTACGGTGGGAGGCGTCGCGGGCATCGGCGCAAACATCGCCGAGACCAGCGTGAACACCAACGTGCAGGCGCTGGTTGGAGATAATGCGATCTTCGGCAACGGCAACCTCGGCGTTTATGCCGATTTGACGCCGGTGCTGCATGCGAGTGCCAGCGGCGGAGCCGGCGCGGGGCTGTATGGTGCGAATGCCGCTGTTGCCGGTGCGAGCAACACCAGTACGTTGCTCGCGAGTATCGGCAACGACGTGGTGCTGCCCAGTGGCAATGTGGCCATCATGGCGGCCAGTTCGACCGATCAGAATTCATCGGCCGAAGGCATCACCGTAGGCGGTATTCTGGCCGTCGGTGCGGCTGATTCGACTTCCACCTCGAACATCACTTCTACCGCATCCCTGGGTGACGGCAACGGCAGCGAGGCGGCGACGAGCGGCAACCTCACGATCACGGCAACCGGGCAGGACACCAACGACGCGACCAGCAAAGCCGGCAGCGGTGGCCTGATCGCTGGCAATGCTTCACTCGCCACTACCGCCTCCACCTCCACCACGAAGGCGACCGTCGGTCAAAATCTTGATCTCGACAAGCTGGCGAATTTTTCGCTCGTTGCCATGCATACGACGAATTACGGTGGCCAGGCCAATTCGATCAATGCGGCCGCGGTTGGTGCCAGTGGCGCGAACGTCAACAATAACCAGAGCAGCACCGCCGATCCGGCGCCGGTCAGCACCACGGCAGCCAGCATCGGCAACGGCAGCAAGATCGAGACGCAGGGCGATCTGCATGTCGAGGCGCAATCCCGGTTCGCCAGCGACAGCAACAACCAGGGCGCCACCGGGGGCGCCGGCGGCATCGCGGTCGGCAATGCAGCGGGCGTGGCCACGGCACTGACGGCGAACAACACGACGACGATCGGCACGGGCGTTACGCTCGCTGCAGGGCTCAATCCGTTGTACGCAACCGGCAATCTCGTCGTGCTGGCCGACACCCGGGTCAACGGTCTTGACGACCAAGCCAGCCTGAGCGGCTACGGGCTCGTGGCTGCCTCCGACGCCAATGTCAATTTGCAGGGCAATTTCAACAGTACGGTCAATATCGAGGATGGCAGCACGTTAAGCAGCAACAACCGTCTGGATATCGCGACCTATGCGCAAATCCAGAAAATCAGCGTCCAGGCCAGCGCGAGCTCCGACGGTGCCGGTGCCGTGGGCATTTCTGATGCGACCAACGACCTGGCCTCCAACCAGGCGGTGAACATCGGCGGCAACGTGGCGCTGACCAGCGTCGGCGAGGCCGATATCGTTGCGGGCAAGGACATCCTCAACGCCGCCGATACGGAGCTCAATCCTTCGGCCATTGCGCAATCGTACGTGCGCGCAATCATTCCGATTCCGCATGCGTCGGCCACGGCCAACACGACCAGCAACGCGACGCTCACCTTGGGTAGCGGCAGCAGCGTGGTCGGCGGAGGCGACGTGGCGATCGGCAGCATGTCAGGCACCAACCTCACGCAGGTCGATGGCACCGGTCATGGCTACATACTGGGTTTCATCCCGGTAACGCAAAACGGCAATCACCAGAACAACACGACGAGTGCCACGACGACGCTCGATGGCAGCGTACTCGCGGGAAAATACGCAAAAATCGCGATCAACATCGACCAGAACGGCAACCTGACGGATGGCGGCAGCAGCAGCCCGTATCAGTACGTCAAATACAACGCAAACGGCAGTACTGCCAACGGTGCGCAAGGCGGGTTCTTCAATCCCACCACGTACTACAACGCCATATCGGGCGCTGATTCGGGCTCCACTTATGCCGGCTGGGACAACACCAATGTCGGCGCGATCATTCTGGGCGGCACACTTGCGCAGCACAACGGTCTCATCTACGGCAACGACCTGCTTGTCAGTGGTGGCAATGCCTATGTGTATGGCAGCAGCGTCGGCGGCAACGGCAGCGTTACCGCCAACGGCGCTCCCTCGATCACCATCAACAATGCGAGCCCGGACTATCTGATACTTCCGGGTATGCAGATCGGCTTTGGCAGCACCGGATCGGTGATTGTCTCCGGCGGTGCGAATCCGAATCTGCCCGGCATCAGCGTGACCAAGGCGCCATCGAACATACAGCCGAGCATCACGGTCAACTCCAGCTATCCGGTCGGTTCCGGCGCAACACCGGGTATTGCGTGGTTGAACCCGATCAACAATCTGGGCGGCTCCGTCACCATCTCGACCGCAGCCGGTTCAATGATCGAGGCGCCGATCAACGCCAATGTAGTGACGGTGGCGGCACCCAACGGTGGCATCACCTTCGACCATCCGACGCAGGACTTCACTTCGGGCGGATCGTCAATCAGTTCGCTGGACAATGGCGGCTGGCTGGCCGGATTCCTCAGCAACATCGTTTCGAATCCGGACAACGCTGCTGCTGCCATCGTCAATTCGGTGTACGGCGGTGGCGCGACCAATGGTGGTGCGCTCAACAGTACATTGATGAACTACAACAACAACTCACCCACGGCGCAGAGGACGCCAGTCGTGCTTTATGGCTATTGCCTGCCGTACACCAGTGGTGGTGCAGACGGTTGCGGCGTCGACAGTGGATGGAGTGGCGTCGGGATCATCAGCGGTCGCTCGGTGGACGCGGTGCCGTATATCGCACTTAGCCAGAGCGGCAATTTCACCAACAGTCCCTCGTCTTCCGGCTCGTATAACAGCCAGACGTTGTCGGTGACGGCAAACTTCATCAACATCAACAGCCCGATTTATGTGGGCACACCGGCGACCTGGAGCGTACAGACCAACGCGGCACTGACCACGTGGATGGGTCAGCAGAGCGGCAGCAATCCGATCGTCATCCCGATCGTCGACGCCAACGGCAATCAGCTGCTGGCGACACAGGGTGCCACCCAGTTGATTGGCGCCTCGTACAACCCGTCGAACGGCCAGATCATTCTCGACAACGTCAATGCCAGCGGCGGCGGACAGGCCTATTTCAACGGCAAGATCGTCAGCACGGGGCAGGGCAGCATCCACGTCAACAGCGGCTTCGGCCAAGTGCTGGTCGACAATACGACGGGTCACGCGCTGGTCGTCAACAACATCTATACCGGCAGTGGCGGACTGGGGCTGATCACCTTTACCGACAAGCTCGAGACCCTGGCAAATGGCACGCCGAAAACCACCTGGTACGTGAGTCAGAGCGGTGGCGCGGCACAGGCGTACGACAATTCGAACGGCGCCACGATCTGGCAGAACGGCGCGTTGCTCGGTGCCGTGGGTGCGAACACAACGTACCAACCGTTGAGTGGAGAGGAATACACCTGGTCGGCAAGCACTGCCGTCAATCGAGAAGGCGGTGCTTCGCACTGGAGCTGGGGGAGTGCCGGTAACGGTACGGCGGGCCAGCACTGGACGCTGGGCTCGGCCAACTTCGTCGGCAGTGGTGGTACTGGCTACGCCAATCTCGGTGGCAACGACTATGTGGCGAGTCTTTCTGGCCAATTCACGGATGGCTATTCATCAGGTGTCTGGTACCACGGCTGCGATGGTGGTCTAGGCAGCAGCTGCCACTACAGCACGAACGCCACTGGCTATGACGCAGGCCAACAATCCTGGCATTCGGAATGGGATTTCATTTCACCCACCGCGGGCAACCTCACGCTGAATTTTGCGCAGCGTGCGGACATGCCGATCGGCATTGCCTTCACAACCAACCAGTCGAATCGCGTCGAAATCGATTCCAACGCCGACATCCTGCTCAAGGGCATCATCTCCAACACCAACGCACCGCTGGATCCGAGCAAGCCTGACACGCTGCTGGATGCCACCAATGGCGGCAGCATCCTGCAGAACTCCAAGAACGCCCTGGTGTGGACCCATGATCTGAGCATGATCACCACTGGCGGCGGCAGCATCGGCACGGTGGCCGCGCCGATCCTGGCGCGCATCGTTCACGACAGCTCGCCCGGCAGCACATTGTCCGCGCATACGGATGGAGCAGGCATTGACGTGAATGTCGATTCCGGCAACAGCGATCAGGCAATCAATGCGATTGCCTCCGGCGCGTATGGATACGGTGATGTCGCGATCACCGGCACCGGATCGCTGATCGGCATCAGTGGCAACGCGCGCGATGTGGTCGGCGACAACGTGGACCTGGTCAGTACCCTGGGCAGCATTGGTACGCTCGCCACGCCGCTGAATATCGAAACCCATTCCGACATTCTCTACAACGGCTCGCTCAGCGGCGGCACACTGGACGCGCATGCACGAAGCGACATCGGCCTGACCGACTTTGGCGGCGACATCTGGGTTGGCAGCATCGCGTCCGATGTGGGTGATGTTTCGCTGACGGCACGGAACGGCGGCATCTACGACGCGCGTCTGCTGACATCATCGACCACACTCTCGCCGGCCCAGGCGCAGGCGGTCTGGACACGTCTGGGACTCAACAGCACCAGTTCGGCAAGCAATATCGCCGCGTCGTTGCAGAACCAGGTCAATGCGGCTTACACCCAGTATTGGCAGCTGCTCTCGGTGGGCACCGTAAGCAACGGCGTCTATACCCTCAATGCCAATGCGGTCGCGCTGTATTGGCCGCTTGCGGCGGCGGCCAATAATCTCAATCCCGCCAGCGCGCCCGACGTCGGGCTTACCCAGGCGTATGTGGCATCGCGTTACAGCAGCGCCGCGCAATTGTTCACCACGTATGTGGGGAGCAACTGGCAATCCGCCGCCGAATTCACCACGCAAAGCTCTACGTGGAATTACACCATCGATCCGGCATCCACGTTCTACAAGAATCTGGTCACCAACACGCAATGGTCGACCGATCAGCTGACGTACGCGATCAATGCGGCGGCGCTGGCGGCGCCATCGGGTGCCCAGGTGGGTGCGGTGTCGCCGAATATCAGCGCGCACAACATCACCTTGAATGCGGCCGCTGGCGGCATTGGCCAGACCGTCGCACCGATTGAAATTCCGTACCAGTATTTCAAATACCTGTACACCAATGGATCGGCCTCCTATACCAACGGTTCGACCTCACCTGCGTTGCAATACTATGCGCAGGCTCTGGGCTCGGCCAACACGCCGGGCGACATCACGCTGCTGAATTTGTACGGTCAGGTTCTTCAGCCCACCGATCCCAATTTGAACAATGACCTGTTCTGGATTTCGATCGCGCAGACGAATCCGTTGTATCTCACGGCCACCGGCGCAGTTGCCGGCAAGGCGAGTGGCTCGGTTTACGTGCAGGCCAACGGCGATTTGAATCTGGGCGGGTTGCAGTCCGGTGCCGACATGCGCCTTGCCGCCACCGGCGGCATCGATGCTGCCGCCGGCAGCAGCACCACGACAGCCGCGTTGACCACGGGTGGCGATCTGGTCATCAATGCCGGCAGCGGTTCGGTCGATTTCGGCAACGGTACCGGATCGGCGAATCCGGGCGACGCCCTGGCCGTGCAGATCGCAGGCCAGCTACTGAATGGTTCGGCCTCCGGCAACTTCATGCTCACCCAGCTCAACGGTGATCTGGATGTCCATAGTGTTTATGGTGGCGCACTGGTTTCACTCGCGGCTCCTCACGGCAGCATCCTCGGTCAGTACGATGGCCTGAATATCGTGGGTGACAGCATCACGTTGAACGCACATGGCGACATTGGCCGGCGCGTCAGCGTGAGCACGGGCGTCGATGCGCCGTTGCAGGTGCAGGTGGGAGCAGATGGTGTGCTCTCGGCCACTGCCGGGGGCGCGGTAAACATCGCATCCCCGACGGATGCATTGCAGATTGGCACCATCGAGAGCGGTAGCGACCTGACGGTGACGGCCACCAGGTCGGCGCTCGACGCGGGAAGTCTGATTTCAAAGCAAGGCATCGTGAGCGCCTCTGCAGGCACCGATGCCACCTTCGGCACGGTGCAGGCCGCGACAGGTGCAACGCTCACGGCGGCGGGTCAACTGGCTGCCAGCAACGTCAACAGCAGTTCCGGCGACATCGCTCTCGCGGCAGCTACGGGCATGAGCCTGCAAAACGTGAATGCGATGGCGGGTAATGTGGTGGCGAACCTTGTGGGCAATGGCGCTCCGCAGCTCCTGTTTGGAAGCGGCATCGTGCAGGCAGGTGGAGATATCACGGTCAATTCCAGCGGCACGCTGGTGATGAACCAGGGCAGCAGCATGGATGCGGGCGGCGCCGTGGCGTTGACTTCCGCCGGCGACATGCAGTTGGGAACCGTGCAGAGCATGGCTGCGACCGGTACGGCGCTGACCATTCAATCCGGCGGCACCATCACCGGCAACGGTGCTGCTGTGAATTTGCAGGCGCGGCAAGGTGGCGCGACCTCAGTGCAGGCGATCAACGACATAGGGTCGGCCACCAGCCCGCTTGCGGTCGACGTCACCAGTCTCACCGGCCAGAGCAAGACGGGATCGGTATGGCTGCACGCGTTGGGCGATATCAGCATCCCGGATTTCGAGACGCCGGATGGCAACCTCACCATTGCCGCCGACGATGCCTTGAACGCGAATACGCTCATCTCGGGCGGCACGGGCACGCTGAGCAGCGGTGCGGCGATGACGCTGGGCACGGTCACATCAGCGGGCGATCTGCTCGCGACGGCCGGCACCGATCTGACGGCGACGACGCTGAGCAGCGGTGGCAATGCCGCGCTGACGGCGACCAGCGGCAACCTCGACATCACCGGCAGCCTGAGCGCGGCGAAGGATGCGACGCTGGCTTCGGGTCGCGACAGCACGATCGTGGCGATGACGGTCGGTGGTGGGCTGGCGTTGAACAGCGGCGGCACTGCACACATCGTGCAGGGCACGGTGGGGGGCACCAGCCAGATCGGTGCGGGCGGCGAGCTGGATGTGGACAGCTACCAGGCCGGCAGCGACGTCACGACACAATCGGGCACGGCGACCAACCTGGGCAGTGTGGTGCTTGGCAACGGCTCGATCCAGAGCAGCGCGGGCACCGACCTGAATGTCACGCAGGCACTGAACGTGCAGCAGGGCAATGCGACGCTGAAAGCCGGGGCCGACATGGATCTGGCCAAGGTCACCACGTCTGGCGATCTCACGGCGCAAGCCGGCGGCAATCTGCAAGCGACCACGCTGGATGCCGGCCAGAACGCGACGTTGGTTGCGGGTCAGGCGATGACGTTGGGCACGGTGACTTCGGCAGATGACCTGCAGGCGACGGCCGGTACCGATTTGACAGCAGCGACGCTGAGCAGTGGCGGCAATGCGACGCTGAAAGCCGGGGCCGACATGGATCTGGCCAAGGTCACCACGTCTGGCGATCTCACGGCGCAAGCCGGCGGCAACCTGCAAGCGACCATGCTGGATGCCGGTCAGAACGCGACGTTGGTTGCGGGTCAGGCGATGACGCTGGGCACGGTCACATCAGCGGGCGATCTGCTCGCGACGGCCGGCACCGATCTGACGGCGGCGACGCTGAGCAGCGGTGGCAATGCCGCGCTGACGGCGACCAGCGGCAACCTCGACATCACCGGCAGCCTGAGCGCGGCGAAGGATGCGACGCTGGCTTCGGGTCGCGACAGCACGATCGTGGCGATGACGGTCGGTGGTGGGCTGGCGTTGAACAGCGGCGGCACTGCACACATCGTGCAGGGCACGGTGGGGGGCACCAGCCGGATCGGTGCGGGCGGCGAGCTGGATGTGGACAGCTACCAGGCCGGCAGCGACGTCACGACACAATCGGGCACGGCGACCAACCTGGGCAGTGTGGTGCTTGGCAACGGCTCGATCCAGAGCAGCGCAGACACCGACCTGAATGTCACGCAGGCACTGAACGTGCAGCAGGGCAATGCGACGCTGAAAGCCGGGGCCGACATGGATCTGGCCAAGGTCACCACGTCTGGCGATCTCACGGCGCAAGCCGGCGGCAACCTGCAAGCGACCACGCTGGAGATAGGCAACGATGGTCAGTTGAATGCGGGCGGCAACATCAGTCTGCTCGGTGCGACGAGCGCCGGGGCCAGCCTGGACATGCTTGCAAATGGGCATCTGGGCTTTGTCGGCATCACCGCGGGCAGGGATGTTACCGGTCAGAGCAGTACCGACGGCATCGATGGCGCCAGCGTCGATGCCGGCGGGTCCATTCGCTTCACGGCGGCCAAGGGCATCCATATCGGGACGCAGACGGCGGGCACGGACATTGACTTGCGGGCGGGTAGCGATGTGACCACCCAGGTGATGGACGCCGGGCATGATGTCGACGTCGCTGCCGGAGGCGATGTGCAGATGTACTCGACGCACGCGGGCAACCTGGTGACCGTCGATACCGGCGGCGCGCTGAATGCCCACGATGTCGAGGCCGGTCACGCGATTGACCTTGCCGCACAACTGATCAACTTCACCACCTTGAGCGCACCCGACAGCATTACGTTGCTGGCACGCGACGGCAATATCATCGGCTCCTCGCTTGCGACGCGCGATGCCTTCGTTGCAGCCAATGGGGATATCGCGCTCGATGCGGCGTACATCGGTGACCGCATCAATCTCGCAGCGAACGACATCACGACTCAGGTGACGCAGACCAGCAAGGGGCAGCCGCTTTATTCGGTACTTGCGGGTTATCAGGGCGGCGTGGCACGGCGCATTACGGTCGATGCGGATGCCTCGCAGCAGTGGATGATTGATCGTCTTTCAGCAGTGCAGGCCGCGTTGGCCACTACCGCACCGCGTGCCGACATTGCCTCAGGGCATATCGAGCAGACGATGTCGCTTGATACCTCCGTGGCCAGGGTGCGCATGAATCAGCAAGGCGCTCAACTGGTCAAGGCGAATGTGCAGCTGATTCAACCGCACTACGACTTCCAGCTCTACCAGGATGGTATCCATACGCTGACCGACGCCTTCATTGTCCGTTACGACTACGGCTTCCAGATGCAGACTCCCAATTACGTCAGCAGCCACCTATGGCTGGGGCCGGATTACCTTGGCGAAAGCGCGTTGCGCAACAGTCTTCGCCTTTCCACGCAGCAGGATCAGTCGGACGACAATGTGTCTGCACGACGCGCCATCCCTGCATGGATTCACGCTGACAGCAGCAAGATCGTGCAGTCGCCGGGGACCGCGGTTGCCGTAAATCTGAAGTTACCCGACGCTCCCAACTAGAGACGACATCCCATGTGGACTACCCCCTCCGTGCGGCCTCGTGGGCGCAGCATCCTTTACGTTGCCGCGTTTCTTTACTGTGCGCCTACCTTGTTGCTGGCCGACCCGGCGCCGCAACTGACTCAATCGAGCACCCTGCAGAACGCCGACCAGCGGCTGCAGCGCTACTACGACCAGCAGCAGGCGGTCGGAAAGAAAGCGCCGGTTGACCCGTTGAAGCAACCGGCATCTTCAGCTGCCACAGGCCATGCAACGAAACTCGCACATGGCGCACATTTCGTCCTCAAGCGAGTCGACTTCAGTCAATCAGCACTGCTTTCGACCGCTGAACTGGCCGCCGTGGCCGAGCCCTATGTCGGACGCAGTGTCTCCAGTGATGATCTCGACGGTCTGCTGGCAAAGGTCAATGCGCTCTATTCGGCGAAGAAAATCACCACCGCACGCGCCATCTTCACGAGCCAGTCGATTGTCGATGGCGTCGTACATATCGAACTGGTCGAAGGTCGCCTCGGCGAGGTGCGCATCGAGGGTTCGCGGCATGTCAAGGATGCTTTCATTCGTCGCCGCATCCATGTGCAGCCCGGCGAAGTGGTGAATGCCGATACGCTGCGTGACGATCTGGTTTACCTGAACCGCACCACGGACCTGCAGACCAAGGCGTTGCTGGAGCCGGGTGCCGAGCGTGGCCAGACTGATGTCCTGCTGGATGTAACCGAGCCATCGAGGCGAGGCCTGGACCTGTTCGTCGACAACAACGGCGTAGCCAGTACCGGACTCCTGCGAACTGGTGTCGACGGGCATCTGCATGGACTGTTGGGGATCGACGATCGGCTCGATGCCAACATCGTGCATTCCTCCGGCGCCAATGACGGCGCGATTTCGTACTCGATCCCGGTGTTTCCCGACAATGGTCGGCTGGAGGCAAGTTACTCGCGCAGCCAGATCAACATCATCAACGGCGCATTTCGGGGTCTCGACATCACGGGTCGCAGCTCGATCACTTCACTGGGATACACGCAGCCGCTGCTGGCGACAATGAACTGGTTGATCAGCGGAGTGGGCCAATATTCGCTCGGCGACTCCGCAACCAACATCAGTGGCAAAAGCATCGCCGATACGCACACGCGGCAGATCACCCTGGGGGGTAGCGTGCAGCATCAGGTCGATGGGCGCATATGGAGCATCACGCAGCTCGTCACGCGAATCCACTCTGACGAGCCGATGCTCGGCAAGAGTAACTTCCTGGTTGCGCCAGGCACTGCGTTCATCATCCAGCGCTTTGGCCAGTCGCAGTGGGCGCTGCGAGCCGATGCCGGATGGCAACTCAGCACGGGCAAGAACATTCCTTCGGCCAACCTGTTTCAGGTGGGTGGCCTCGGCAGTGTGCGCGGATACGAGCGCGGCATCATTTCCGGGCCTCGGGGCTACTACGCGGACCTCGAGCTGCACCGTACCTTCGGCGACAGGCTGGATTTGTACGCTTTCGTCGACCACGGCACCATTTTCTCGTTCTACCCCTCAGCCAAGAGCATTACCGGTGTGGGTCCGGGTGTGCTCTACCGATATCGCAAGTGGCTGACGTTCTCCGCCGATGTCGCCAAGCCCCTGCAAACCGTGATACCCGATCAAAGCGGAATTCGCATGGATGCGCGCGTGGCCGTGCACTGGGACTAGGCGATGTCGCGCTGCCGGAAAGCTTTCGGCCAGCATGGGGGGACGGATGGCCTTTGGCGCTGAACAGTGCAACGCGCAAACGTGAGCTGAGGCCATATCCTCGAAACAAGCCTCAGCCCGATACGGAGGCCATGAAGACCGCACACAGCGCCTGCATGCCGGCGCGATCGTCCTCGTCGAAGCGATTGATCACCGGGCTGTCCACATCCCACACGCCGAGCAGGCTGCCGTCGGCCTTGACCAGCGGCACCACGATTTCCGACTGCGAGGCGGCATCGCAGGCGATATGCCCGTCGAATGCATTCACGTCGCGCACCAGCTGGGTCTCGCGCGTCTGCGCGGCGGTGCCGCAGACGCCGCGACCGAGCGCGATGCGGATGCACGCCGGCTTGCCCTGGAACGGACCGACTACCAGCTCGCTGCCGTCGTACAGGTAGAAGCCGGCCCAGTTCACCTCGGGGAGGCTGTGGTAGACCAGTGCGCCGAAATTCGCCGCGTTCGCGATCAGGTCGCGTTCGCCGGCGAGCAGCCCGTGCGCCTGCTGCGCAAGGTCTTCGTAGTGTTCGCGCTTGCTGGCATACGTATGGGATATCAGTTCGAACATGCGGCGCATCCGGCGGCAAAGCCCGTATTATGCGCCGAGCGATCATGACGGGGATGCAGCATGAGCTTGACCGAACAGCGCGAGGGCATCGAGGCGGGGCGGCTGGACATGTTCGTGGACGGCGCGTTCGCGTTCATCCTGACCCTGCTGCTGATCGGTGGCGACAAGATTCCCGACAGCACCGACAAGCTGCTGTACATGCTCGGCGGTGTGCCGGCGTTCGCGGTGTGCTTCTTCCAGATCGCGTTCTTCTGGCATGGCCATGTGCGCTGGCGCAAGCGTTGCCACAGCGCCGACATCACCGGCCGCTGGCTGTCGCTGCTGCTGGTGTTTTTCGCGATGATCTTCGTCTATCCCTTGCACATGGTGTACTCGGGCGTGTTCAACAGCTTGAGTGGCGGCGCTTTGCCGAGCGATTTCCAGATGACCGGCGGCCCGGCTGACATGCGTGCCCTGTTCGCCTGTTTTGGCTTTGCTTATGCCTGCATGGCGGGCACGCTGACGTTGCTGTTCCTGCATGCAGCGAAAAGTGCGGCGAAGAGTGGCTTCAACAACCTCGATTCGCGCCGCGAGATGCGCATCTGGAGTGTGCCGGCGACGATCGGCCTGGCCTCGGCGCTCACCGCGCTGTTGCTGCCGCTGTCGGCACCCGGTTGGGCATGGTCGATTCCCGGATTCATGTATTCGCTGCTGTTCCTGATCGGACCGGTGGTACGTCGCTTCAACCGTCGTTACGCCCAGGCATGACTGCAGCCGTCTTCATTGCAGGCACCGACACCGGCATCGGCAAGACGCATGCAGCGTGCGCCTTGCTGCATGCCTTGCGCGCGGCGGGACACCGTGCCTGCGGCATGAAGCCGGTCGCCAGCGGTTGCATGGAAACGCCCGATGGTCTGCGCAATGACGATGCACTGGCGTTGCAGGCGGCGAGCAGCACGGCATTGCCGTATGCGTTGATCAACCCGATCGCATTGCGCGATCCGTTGTCGCCGCACCTGGCCGCCGCACATGACGGCATGGAAATTTCGCTGGCACCGTTGCGCGCGGCATTCGATCAATTGAGTGGCAACCATCAGAAGGTGGTGGTCGAGGGTGTGGGCGGCTGGCTGGTGCCGCTGGCGCCGGGATTGCTGGCGTCGGATATCGCGAAGCAGTGGCGGCTGCCGGTGATCCTGGTGGTCGGTTTGCGGCTGGGCTGTCTCAATCACGCCTTGCTCAGTGCGCGGATGATCGAAGCCGATGGCTGCCGCCTGCTCGGCTGGATCGGCAACTGCATCGATCCGGCGATGGGCGCACTTGATGAAAACCTGGCGACACTGCGCGAGCTGCTGCCGGCATCGTGTCTGGGCGTGCTGCCGCATGGCATGGCACCGGCGCAGGCGGCGAGCCGATTGGTGGCGGCCGTGGCGGCCTTGGACTGAACTTCACATCCGTCGTGCTTGGATGGACGTCTACCCCATCACCGGAGGCAACATGGCCCGCAATCACTACTATCTTTCGATCGCCGACCTGGCCCATGCGCGCGGCGACGATCCGCGCTTTTTCTGGGATGGCGCCAGTCCGGAGGGTTTTGCCACGGCGCTGCAACAAGCCTTGCGCGACGACGGCCTGTTCCAGCGCTGGCGCGCGGTGCAGCCCGATCCGGACACCGTGGACAGCAGCCTCGGCAGCGCCGATCCCGCGGCGCAGGTGACGGCGCAGGTCGCCGACCTGCGCACCGACATCGATCTGCTCACCGACCTGCCGATGAGCGTGGTGCGCCACCGGCTTTACCTGCTGATCGGTTCGGCGTGGCAGCTGCGCGACATGCGCGCGGCCTGAGCAGGCGTCATGCCAGCGCAGGCGGCATGACCTGTGGGCTTGGAGAAACCGGGCCGGACTGGGTACAGTCGGAAGTTCCGACTTACTGTGTCCGATCACGGACGCGCCACCTGGGGAAGCCCGATGTTCCGTCTCCGCTTGATTGTGATTGCCACCACGATGGCACTGGCCGCCTGCTCGCAGCAGCCGAACAGTGCCGCCACCTCACCTGCAGCAACCGCCTCGACGGCTGCCGCCAGCAGTGCCGCACCGGCCGCCACCGCCATGACCAGCAACCCGTTCTTCAACGCCAGCACCCTGCCGTTCCAGGCGCCGCCGTTCGACAAGATCAAGGACGCCGACTACCAGCCCGCGATCGACGAAGGCATGAAGCAGCAGCTGGCCGAGATCGAGAAGATCGCGAACAACCCGGATGCGCCGACATTCGAGAACACCTACGTGGCGATGGAGAAGTCCGGCGTCATGCTGAAGCGCGTGATGGCGGTGTTCGGTGCGGTCACCGGCGCCAATACCAACGACACGCTGCAGAAGGTGCAGGAAGAGGAGGCGCCGAAGCTGGCCGCGCACCAGGATGCGATCTACCTCGACAGCAAGCTGTTCCAGCGCGTCGAGACGATCTACAACCAGCGCGACACGCTCAAGCTCGATCCGGAATCGGCACGCCTGGTCGAGGTGGTCTACAAGGACTTCGTGCATGCCGGCGCCAAGCTGTCGGATGCCGACAAGGCCAAGCTGAAGGATCTCAACAAGGAAGAATCCACGCTCAGCACGGCGTTCACCAACAAGCTGCTGGCGGCGACCAAGGACGCTGCACCGGTGCTCGACGACAAGGCGAAGCTGGCCGGTCTGTCCGACGCCGAGCTTGCCGCTGCCGCGCAGGCCGGCAAGGATCGCAAGCAGGACGGCAAGTACGTGCTGACCTTGCAGAACACCACGCAGCAGCCTGAGTTGCAGGACCTGAGCGACCGCGGCACGCGTCAGGCGCTGTTCGACGCCTCGTGGAACCGCGCCGAGAAGGGCGACGCCAACGATACCCGCAAGACGATCGAGCGGCTGGCGCAGATCCGGGCCGAGCAGGCCAAGTTGATCGGTTTTCCGAACTACGCCGCGTGGAAGCTGGACGACCAGATGGCGAAGACACCGGAAACGGCGATGTCGTTCATGGACAAGCTGGTGCCGGCTGCGGTGGGGCGTGCGAAGCGCGAGGCCGCCGATATCCAGGCACAGATCGACAAGGACCAGGCCGCGCTGAAACAGCCAAGCTTCAAGCTGGAGCCGTGGGACTGGAACCGTTATGCCGAGGAAGTGCGCAAGGCGAAGTACGATCTCGATGAAAGCCAGATCAAGCCGTATTTCGAACTCGACAATGTGCTGCAGAACGGCGTGTTCTACGCCGCCAACCAGCTGTACGGACTGACCTTCAAGGAACGCCACGACATTCCGGTGTATCAGCCCGATGTGCGCGTGTTCGAAGTGTTCGACAAGGACGGCACCTCGATGGCGCTGTTCTACTGCGATTACTTCAAGCGCGACAACAAGAACGGCGGCGCCTGGATGGACAACCTGGTCGCCCAGTCGAAGCTGCTCGGCACCAAGCCGGTGATCTTCAACGTCACCAACTTCAGCAAGCCGGCCGCCGGCCAGCCGGCGCTGCTGTCGTTCGATGACGTGACCACGATGTTCCACGAGTTCGGCCATGCGCTGCACGGCATGCTCGCCGACAGTCAGTACCCGACTCTGTCCGGCACCAATACGGCACGCGATTTCGTCGAGTTCCCGTCGCAGTTCAACGAGCACTGGGCGACCGATCCGAAGGTCTTCGCCAACTACGCGAAGAACTACAAGAGCGGCGAGCCGATGCCGCAGGCGCTGGTCGACAAGATGACCAGGGCCGGCAAGTTCAACTCGGGCTACGGCATGACCGAGCTGGTCGCCGCCGCGCTGCTGGACATGAACTGGCACATGCTCGGCGCCGACGCGCCGTTGCAGGACGCTGGCCAGTTCGAAGCCGCGGCGCTGAAGAAGGACAGCATCGACCTCAGCTACGTGCCGCCGCGTTACCGTTCCAGCTACTTCCAGCACATCTGGGGCAACGGCTATGCGGCCGGTTACTACGCCTACCTGTGGACCCAGATGCTGGCCGACGACGCCTTCGTGGGCTTCAAGGACCACGGCGGCCTGACCCGCGAGAACGGCGATCGCTTCCGCGCGATGATCCTGTCGCGCGGCAACACCGAAGAGCTGGCGAAGCTGTACAAGGACTGGCGCGGCCAGGATCCGAGCATCGAGCCGATGCTGGTCAACCGCGGCCTGAAGGACGCACCGAAAAAGTAAGTCGTCATGGCGGCATGAAACACGAAACGGGTCGGCATCATGCCGGCCCGTTTTTCATGGGCGACCCTTCATGGCGCGGATAGACCGGTCGAAGGCTGCGTCACGCGATGACGTGTCAGGAAGTCGGATACCAGTCGTACGATTTCATCGGGGACCTGCAGCGTGGCGAAGTGGCCTGCATCGAGAACGTGGATCTCCGCCTGCGGCGCATCGCGCAGGTAGGCGAAGGCCCCTGGTGTGGTGAAGAAATCATCATGGCTGCCCCACAGCACCAGCACTGGAATCTTCAGTTTCCTGAGCTGGGCCTGCCATGCGGGATAGCGCGTGACGTTGTTGCCATAGTCGAACCAGAGATCGTTGCGCGCCTCGATCACACCAGGCCGCTGCTCGGCTGTGGCTGCCTGCAGCACCACGTCCGGACTGATGTCTTCGTCGTTGCTCCAGCCAACAGCTTGCGGGTAGCCGAGCGATTTGGCGTAGCCGGCGCGGCGCGCGTCGAGGGCGACATTGCGATGTCGCCAATGCTGTCGCAATTCGCCCTGCGGGTCCTGCGCGGTGGGAAAGCCGTCCAGATGGATGACGCCGTTCTGCACCATGAGCGCGGTGATCGCCTGTGGCTCGGCGCTGATCAACCGGAAGCCGACCGGGACGCCGTAATCCTGCATGAAGAGTCCGTACTGCGTGATGCCGCGCGCCTTCAGAAAATCATGCACTGTCGCGGCCAGATGATCGAATGTGTACTCATAGGTCTTGCGATCGGGCGCATCGGAATAGCCGAATGAGGGGTAATCGATCGACACGACATGCACGGCCTGCGTTGCTACCAAATCCTCCATCACCTTCACGTATTGGATCGACGACAGCGGGTTGCCGGGCAGGAACAGGATGGTGGGGGCCTTCGGGTCGCCGCCCTCGCGATAGAACAGGTGGATGCCATCCACGCTTTGCCAGCCATGTGTGAGCGTCGCGGCGCTGGCGGGCCAGGCTGTCGCACCGAGGCCGGACAGAGAGAGCAGAAACAGCAGGCGACGCAAGGTGCTCATGAGGATTTCCGGGTGTTCCGTGGAAGGTGCACGCTAGTATTGGATGCACACTATGTGCCGTGAAGTGATGGTTCCTCACCATGCGATGAATGCGATTCAACGATGAAATACCTGCTGCCGCCGATGCATACCTTGCGCACGTTTGAGGCGCTGGGCCGGCTTCGCCACTTCACGCGCACGGCCGAGGAATTGCATCTCACGACGAGTGCGGTTAGTCATCAGATCAGGGTGCTGGAGTCGTTCCATGCCACCCGGCTTTTCGTGCGTAACCGGCACGACGTGGCGCTGACGCCAGCGGGCGAGCGCCTGATGGTGGCGGTCCGCCTTGCCCTGCAGCAACTCTCGGCGGCCAGCGAATCCATCCGTGCGCAGGATGCGGCCCGTCTGTCGGTGACGGCACCTCCATCGCTGGTCAGCCGCTGGCTGATGCCACGGCTTGGCGTGTTCCTGCAGCAACACCCGACGGTTGATTTCAGGGTGCGCGCCACCTCGGCGGTTGTCGATCTGGCTGCAGAAGAGATCGACCTGGGTATTCGCTTCGGTGGCGGTCGATGGCCGGGCATGCGCAGCGAAAAGCTGTTTGACGAAGAAATCTTCCCGGTGGCTTCACCGGCTTACCTGGCGCGTATGAATGTACGTCGGTGGGCGGATCTGCGCCGCTGCCTGCTGCTGCGTGACGACTTCCACCCTTGGGAGGACTGGCTGGATGAGATCGGTGCCGCGCCGGCGGGTCACACATTCGGTTCGGTCTTCAACGATTCGGCACTTTCGCTGCAGGCGGCCGAGGCAGGGCACGGGGTCGTCCTCGCACGCAGCGTGCTGGCAGCGGATGCCATCAAGGCCGGCGCGCTGGCGCGGGTTGGCAAAAGAGCAGTGCACTCGCGCGGCAGTTATTACCTGGTGGCGCCCTCCGACCGGCCGGAGGGTGCAGCCGTCGGCATGTTCCGTGAATGGTTGCGCGAAACGGCCAGCCACTGACCATGGCCGGGAGCTTCGGCGACTGCTGGATGCGCTGAAGAAGCTGATATTGCCGCGGACGCCGTCGAAAACATCGAGCGTGATCTGAGCAGGCCGCACAGACGCGGGTCGCGTGGAATAATCGAACCTCCCCCGACCGGAGTGGTGCACGCATGGACAGCCATCATTTCCTGCGGACCGCGGTGGTGTTCCTGCTTGCCACCGTGATCGCGGTACCACTGACCAAGCGCTTCCGGCTTGGTGCGGTGCTTGGCTACCTGCTGGCCGGCGTGGCGATCGGGCCGCAGGTGCTGGGGCTGGTCAGCGACACCGAGGGGGTTGCCACGATCTCCGAGTTCGGCGTGGTGCTGATGCTGTTCGTGATCGGCCTGGAGCTGTCACCGCAGCGGCTGTGGGTGATGCGCCGCTCGGTGTTCGGTACCGGCCTGCTGCAGGTGCTGGCCAGCAGCGTGGCGATCGGTGCGGCAGCGTATTTCCTGTTCGGCCTCAGCGGCAGGGCGGCCGTGATCGTCGGCGGCAGCCTGGCGCTGTCGTCCACCGCATTCGGCCTGCAGATCCTGGCCGAGCGCAAGGAGGCCGGTGCGGCCTACGGTCGTCAGGTATTCGCGGTGCTGTTGTTCCAGGATCTGGCGGCGATCCCGCTGATCGCCGCAGTGCCGCTGCTGGCTTCTTCGAACGCGCACAACTTCGACGTGTTCGCGGTACTGCGCACGATCGGGGTGATCCTGGCGGTGGTGGTCGGTGGCCGCTATCTGTTGCGGCCGGTATTCCGTTTTGTGGCGCGTGCGGATTCGGTGGAGGTGTTCACCGCCACTGCGCTGCTGGTGGTGATGGGCGTCGCGTTGCTGATGGAGCTGGCCGGGGTGTCCGCCACGCTGGGCGCGTTCCTCGCCGGCATGCTGCTGGCCGACTCGGAATACCGGCACGAGATGGAATCGAACATCGAGCCGTTCAAAGGCCTGCTGCTGGGGCTGTTCTTCATCAGCGTCGGCATGTCGATGGATATCTCGCTGCTGCTGCACCGGCCGGGCCTGATCTTCGGGCTGGTGGCGGCCTTGCTGCTGCTGAAGAGTTTCCTGCTATGGCCGCTGGGGCGGTTGCTGGGCGGGCTCAATCGCTCCGACACCTTGCGCATGCTGGTGCTATTGGCTTGCGGCGGCGAGTTTGCCTTCGTGGTGCTGCGGCAGGCGGCCGAGCAGCAGCTGATCGACGGCGGCCAACGCGATGCGCTGGTGCTGACGATCACCCTGACGATGGCGCTGACGCCGTTGCTGGTGGTGCTGGCGGCGAAGGTGCTGAATGTGATGCCGAAGAAGCCGGTGCGTGAGTTCGACAGCATCGACACGGCGCCGCCACGGGTGATCATCGCCGGCTTCGGCCGGGTCGGGCAGATCATCGCCCGCGTGTTGCGGGCCCAAGGTATTCCGTTCGTGGCGCTGGAGCATTCGGCCGAGCAGGTCGATTTCTCGCGCCGCTTCGGCACGGTCAACCTGTTCTTCGGCGACCCGGCGCGCCCGGAGTTGCTGCGCGCGGCACAGGCCGACAAGGCCGAGGTCTTCGTCCTGGCCACCGACGATCCGGAGGCCAACCTGCACACCGCACGGCTGGTGCGGCGGCAGTATCCGCATCTGAAAATCATCGCGCGCGCGCGCAATCGCCAGCACGTGTTCCGCCTGATGGATCTGGGCGTGGACGAGCCGGTGCGCGAGACGTTCCACTCCAGCCTCAAGATGACCCGCAAGACGCTGGAGGCACTCGGTCTGTCGCATGAGCTGGCGGCCGATCGGGTCGAGCGGTTCCGTCGCCACGACGAGGACCTGCTGAAGAAACAGGCACTGGTCTACGACGATGAGACCAAGCTGATGCAAAGCACACGCGATGCGCTGGTAGACCTGCAGCGCCTGTTCGAGGCGGACGCCGAGCCTAGTGCGGAGCGTGAACGCCAACGTGATCCGGGGGTGCCGCTGACCGGTGAGGATTGACCGGGTTCCCGGGTCACCACGGGTCGAGTCGTGGCAAGCTCGCGCTGGACTGGAGTAGGTTGCGTCAACCGGCTGCCGGTTCCGACGTTGCCTAGCAACATGCCTACGACTCAGCTCCCCGCATTGACCGGTCCCGTCGTGATCCGCTTTGGCCGGCTCGGCGACACCGTCCTGCTGCAGCCGCTGTTGCACAAGCTGCACCTGCGCTATGGCCAGCCTTGTCAGTTGCTGGCACTGGGGGATTGGTCGCCGGGGCTGTATTCGGCGCAACCGGAAGTGGCCGGATGCATTCCGCTGCGTTCACAATACGGCCCGATATGGATGCGCCCGCAGCGCTGGCGTGCGGCGCTGGCCTTGCGGCGCCTGCGTGGGTCGCCGTTCTACATCTGCGAACCCGAGTTCCGCACACGGACCAAGATACGCCCGATGCTGGCGCTGGCTGGCGTGCCGGCCGAACATTGCACGTTCATCGAAGACATCCCGTCGATCGAAGACGAACACTGGGTAGACTGGCTGCTGCGCTTCGGCGACACCACGCCGGCCGCATTTCGCGCGAGTGGCGAGTCGACGCCGCCCCCCGTTCATGCCGCGCCGCAGTTGCATCTCAGCGCAGCCGAACGGGCTGACCGCGAGGCATGGCTGCATGCGCAGGGTCTGGGCGGGCGCCCGCTGGTGCTGCTGCAGCCGGCGAACAAGCGCACCATGCGCTGGAACGGGGTGCGCGCCGCGGAAGATGACGCCAAATCCTGGCCGGCGGAGCGCTGGGCTGCGCTGGCGCGGGCCATCAGCTACCGTCTGCCGCAGGCGCAGGTCCTGTTTTGCGGTTCGGCCGCCGAGGCCGGCTATCTCGATACCTTGCTGGCGGTGACCGATGCGGCGTCATCCAGGATCGCCGCCGCGGCATTGCCGCTCGGTCGGCTGAAGGCGCTGTTGGAGATTGCCCACAGCATGGTCTCGGTAGATACCGGGCCAGCCCACCTGGCCGCCGCCATGGGTTGTCCGCTGGTGGTGCTGATGGGGAACCGCTCGCCGCAGTTGTGGACCCCGCGCAGCGGATCCGGCAGCGAGGTGAGGGTTCTCGGAGGCCTGCCGGCCATTCACCGGGTGGACGAGATCGAAACAGCCCAGGTGGTGAACGCATGGCGGGCCTTGCGCTGGCGTACTGCGGCAGAAACCACCACCAACGATGCCGAGACGATCGCCTACTCGGCCGGCTGCGCCGGTTGACGTAGCGTTTGTCGCACGCTCGGGATCGCGCCGCTGCGGGCGGCCAGTTCGTGCGCGATATCGACGTAGCCAAGTTGCCGCGCCACATCCGCCGCGGTGCGGCCAAACGCATCGGCTGCATTGCGATCCGCACCGCGCGACAGCAGCACGCGAGCCGGCGGCAGCAGCGCATGCATGGCGCAGGCGTGCAGTGCGGTGACGCCGCGCTGGTCGGCGTGCTCGACCTTGGCGCCGGCCTCCAGCAGCAGTGGTACCAGCGCGCCGATGTGGGTGGCGTCGCATTCGCTGCCAGGACGCAGTTGCGCGCCGAGCAGCAGCAGCAGCGGCGTCTTGCCTTCGCTGTCCGCGTGATTGATGTCGGCGCCGCGCTTGAGCAGGCCATCGAACAGGCGGCGTGCGCGCAGGCTGTCGTTGTGCTCAAAGCCGAACTGCGCGGCGGCATGCAGTGCGCTGCGTCCACCCGCATCGACCGCATTGACCTCGGCACTGGCATCGAGCAACTGCTCGGCGATTTCCGGATAGCCCATCGCGGCGGCCACCATCAGTGCGGTGGCCTCGTTTGGCAGGCGCTGGTCGGCACTGACTTCATGTTGCAGCAGCAGGGCGACCAGTGCCTCGCGGCGTGCCGCGACCGCGGCGGCCAGCGGAGTCACGCCACTGCGCGCGGCCAGCGCCGGATCGGCACCGGCATCGAGCAGGCACGCGGCGATCTCGCGATGGCCGGCACCGCAGGCGCGCAGCAGCGCCGTGGCGCCCTGGTCGTCCTGGGTGTCGACGGCGAAGCCCAGTTCGAGCAGACGCTGCACGGTGGCCAGTGCACCGGCGGCAGCGGCGGCCGGCAGATCAGTGGGGCGCAGCGGGCGGTTCGGTCGCGACCAGTCGCGCCAGTCCAGCCAGCGTTCCACCGCCGGATGTTCCAGCGCCAGTCCCAGCGGTGTCTCGCCGTTCGCATCGGCGGCTTCGGGATTCGCGCCGTGCGCGATCAGCGCGCGGACCAACGGCAGCGCCTGCGCACCGTGTTCGAGCGCGGCGAACAGCGGCGTGCGGCCGTCGCGGTCGCGCGTGTTCGGATCGCAGCCGCGCGCCAGCAGGACCTGCAGCAGCTCGGGTTGCGCATTGACCACGGCCAGATGCAGCGGCGTACGCTCGCGCGCATCCGGACCGAACGGATCGGCACCGCGTTCGAGCAGGTTGAGTGGCAGCGCGGTCGCCTGCGCCACGCCGCTCAGGCGCGACAACGCCTGCGCCAGCAGGCCGGCGCCGGCCGGGCTGGCGCCAGCCTGCAGCAAGTCGTCCAGCGCTTCGGTCGAATTCGGCAATTGCTGCAACAAGGCGTCGAACAGGCGTCGGCCCAGCGGCGGCATCGTGGGTGCATCGGTGGTTTCCGCGTCATCGATGCGCGGCGCTTCGAAGCGGGCTTCGGCATCGAGGCCGTGATCGAGCAGCCAGCGGCGGCCGGCGGCGAGACCTGGCGTTGCCAGGTCCAGATACAGCTGCGCCAATTGCGCCTGCGGCCATTCGCGCACGCGTTCGGCAAAGCCGGACACGATCGCCCAGTGACCGAAACGCAGCGCATCGAGCAGGTGCGCCGGCGTGTCGGCGCCTTCAGCCAGCAGGTCCTGGCTGAGGCTGGCCGGCAGCGGTGTGTCCGGGTCGAGCAGGGCAACCAGATCCCAACGGCCCGCGGCAGCGGCATGATCGAGCGCACTGCGGCCGTCGCTGCCGGGCGCCTTCGGTTCGGCACCCAGCGCCAGCAAGGCGCGCACGGTTTCGCCATGCGCACGCGGCGACTGGCAGGCCAGGGTCAAGGCATCGCGGCCATGCTGGTCGCGCACGCGCGCATCCGGCTGTGCCTCGGCCAGCAGCTGCACGATGCCGCCGGCGCCTGCGCGGGCCGCTTCCATCAGTGCGGTGCTGCCACGCTGGTCGGCCAGATTGATATCGGCACCGGCCGCGCACAACGCGCGGGCGATCTGTTCGTGCCCTTCGGCGGCGGCGCTGAGCAACGCATGCCGATGACGCGCATCGACCGCGTTGACCGCGGCACGATGCTTGAGCAGCAGCTTGACGCCTTCGGCATCGTCGTCGGCGATGCCGGCGGCGGCGACCAGCGCCGGCTCGCCGTCGGCCGGTGCCGGCTTGGCGCCGTGTTCCAGCAGGAATTTCACCAGCGGCCAGTTGGCGGCGCGGCAGGCGGTGGCCAGCGGGCTGATGCCGGCCTTGTTCAGCGCGTTGATCGGCGCGGCCGCGTCCAGCAGCATCGCCGCCACGCCCGGCTCGGCACTGAGCACGGCGCCGTGCAGCGCGGTATTGCCCTCGACATCGGCGACCAGCGGGCTGGCGCCATTGGTGAGCAGGGTCAGCACCGCCTCGGCGCGACCGTGCCAGCTGTCGCGGGTGGCGGCGAGCAGCGGGGTGATGCCGCCGCTGGCGCGATTCACGTCGGCCCCCTTGGCGATCAACGCACGCAGCAGGCGGGTGTCCGGCAGCAAGGCAGCGAGCATCAATACCGGGCGCTGGTCACGGTCGTCGGCAGTCGGCGCGGTGTCCGGATCGGCGCCGGCCTCGACCAGCGCCAGCGCGCGTTCGATATCGCCATCGCGGGTCGCTGCCAGCAGCGCCCTGGCCTGCTCGGGCGTGCCGGCCGTGCGTTCCTGTTCGCTCAACACGGGACGCGGGGCGGGTGCGGCTCTGGTCGACAACGCGGCGTAATCGCTGCGTCGACGCGGTTGATGTCGTTCGCACAGCAGTGCACGCAGCGTGCGGTTGGCGATGATCAGGCAACCCAGCGGCAACAGCACGACGCCGTAAATTGCCAGAGCGGCGATGCGCGGCTCAGGCGGCAGTACGCCATACAGTCCGGTCAGTGCAATCGCGCCGAAAGCCAGCACCAGCAGCGAGAGCGCGGCGGGCAGGAAGTGGCTGAAGAAGCGTTCCTCATGCGACAGATGACGACCGAACGCGATGCTGCGCAGGGTGGCGGTGAAGATCCACGAACCATCGCGCTGGCTCGGATACGCGTCATCCCAGACGAACACCAGCCCGAACGCCGGCCACAGCCGCCACAGCGCGGTCAGCGCCAACACCAGTGCTGCGGCCAGGATCAGCGCCGCGCTGAGACTGGGCGTCTGGCTCAGCTGCAGCATCGGCCATGCGACCAGCACGAACACCAGCGCGGCGTAGCCGGTGAACATCACCAGATGCGCGGCGCCACGACGCAACACGGTGCGGCCGAAGCGCGGCTCGGGATCGAAACCGATCGCGTGGCAGATCGCGGCCATGGTCAGCGCGTTTGCCAGCAGCAGCGGGATCAGGGTCAGCGGATGGGTAGCCAGTCCGGCAGCGGCGACCGCGATCAGGCCTGGAATGAACCAGGCGAGAGCCTGCATGAGAGGAGGGCGGCGTCGCGATTTGGGCTGGGTCATGGAGACAGTATAGAAATCGTTGGATGTGCAGACGGTAACCAAGTGTTAACGCCAGCGACACGGTGGCGTGATCAGTCGTCCCGATCATCTCGCGGGGAGTGGGTGTAGGCGAGATGATTGGCGGTGGCCAGGGTTTCCTGCGGCGGCAGCTGCAGATGCCAGCCTTGGAGGCGCAGGTTGGCGAGTACCTGCTCGGTGTCCTCGACCGGCAACTTGCGTTGCTCGTCCAGTTGCACTTCCATCACGAAGCGCAACTCGCCCAGCAACAGGACCAGCGACTCGGGCAACACATCGAAAGCATCGCGCTGCGCCAGCCACAGATAGCTGTCGGCTTTGCGCAGGCTGGCATAGACGAAGCACTGCATGACGGTACCTTCGTGGGCGATGTATGGACCGCTCAGGGTAGCAGCGTGGCCGGCCGCTTGCCCGTCTGGCGATGCTGGCGTGAGGGTTGCACGGGTTCGCACGGGAGGGGGAGGTGGCAGCCAAGTGGCGTCTGCAGCATTTGCGTCCGTTCGTTAGTTAAATGTTGCGACCGCACTTGCAACACCTTGGGCGAGCGGGCAAAGTGCGGCGCAGGGGCTTCAAACGCGCGTATGAATTTACATTTGGCGGGGCCTCAGTTGTCTACCCGAGCCGCATCACGATCAAGTTAAGCAGGAGCAAGCGATGTACATGTCTTTCCGTTCCTTCAAGGGCGCTGCCCGTCCGCTCGCGCTCGCCGCGCTGAGCGTGGCCATTCTTGGCGCACTCGCACCGGGCGCCGCCAGCGCCAGCGCTTTCCAGCTCAAGGAAAACAGCGCCAAGGGGCTGGGTCGTGCGTATGCCGGTTCGGCCACTGCCGGTGGTGATGCCTCGGTGGTGGCGAACAATCCGGCCGCGATGACCGATCTTCAGGGTACCTACCTGCAGGCCGACGTCACTGCGATCAACTTCAGCACCAAATTCACCGGCACCGGCCATGACGTACTCGGTCGTCCGATCAGCGGCGGCAATGGCGGCGACGGCGGCACCACCTTGCCGGTGCCGGCATTGTTCGTTGCCACCCAGGTCAACGACCGCGTGCACGTGGGCGCGGGCTTCTCGGTGCCGTTCGGCTTCCAGACCGAATACGACAAGAACTGGGTCGGCCGTTACAACGGCATCAAGTCCAAGTTCGAGTCGCTCGATGCCACGCTGTCGGCGTCGTTTGACGTCACCAGCACCTTCAGCATCGGCGCCAGCGTCATCGCGCAGAAGACCAGCGCCGAACTGACCAGCGCGATCAACTACAACGCCGTGGGCCTGGGCATCCAGCAGGGGATCGGTGCGAAGACTGCCGCTGGCGTGGCGCAGATCCAGGCCGCGGCCGCGGCTGGGCAGATCCCGCCGGCGCAGGCCGCCGCGATGATCCAGGCGGCTGTGCAGCAGGGCCAGGCTGCGGCGGCCGGCGTCGCTGCCGCGACACCGGTTGGCGGTGACGGTTTTGCCCGCATCAAGGGCGATGACTGGGGTTACGGCTGGCAGTTGGGCGGTTACTGGAAGCTGACCTCCAATGACAAGCTGGCACTCAACTACCGTTCCAAGATCAGCCATCGTCTGGAAGGGACGGGCAATTTCACCACCACGCCGGGATACGACGCGTTACTGGCGAACCCCGCGCTGGCTGCCTCGATCCCTCCGTTCGCGCACACCACCGGTACCGCCAACTTCACCACGCCGGCCGTGATCAGCGCGAGCTACTGGCACCAGGAAGAGAAGTTCGGTCTGGGCATCGATCTGGCCTACACCAAGTGGGACGTGTTCAAGAACCTGACGGTGAATTACGGCAATGCGCAGCCGCCGACCACGGAAGCGTTCGACTGGCGCAATACGGTCTTTGCCTCGATCGGTGGTGATTACTACCTCACCGACAAGGTCACCTTGCGTGCAGGTATCGCGGTCGACCAGACGCCTACCCGTCTTGCCACCCGCGACCCGCGCGTGCCTGACTCGACCCGTCAGATGGCCTCGTTCGGCATCGGCTACAAGGCCAGTGAGCACTTCGAGATCAATGCGTCCTACGCGCATATCTTCGTCAACCAGGCCCACGTGAACACGAAGAGCGGCACGGGTGACACGCTGACCGGCAACTTCGCCGACTACGGCAACCTGCTGAGCTTCTCGGCGCAGTACAAGTTCTGATTGCGGCAACACGGTCGCGCCCATCGAGGTGATGGGCGTCCAAACAAAAGCCTCCCCGCGTGAGCGGGGAGGCTTTTTTGTGGTCAGGCATCGGGGAGAGCCGTCAGTGCTCAACCACGCTTGAGCAACAACTCCAGCATGCGGCGAAAACGTACGCCGTACGGCGGGTTGAGCAAGCCGGCGCCATTGAGGCGGGCCTGCCGGAACACCGGCTTCAGATGCGAGAACGTGCGGAAGCCGGCCTCGCCGTGATAGCCACCCATGCCCGAGGCACCGACGCCACCGAACGGCAAGCCATGCTGGGCGATGTGGTACAGCGTGTCGTTGAGGCTGACGCCACCGGCCACGGTACGCGCCAGCACCCTGTCGATCAGTGACCGATCCTGCTCGAACAGATACAGCGCCAGCGGATGCGGATGGGCGGTGACGTAGGCGATCGCTTCATCCAGCGAGTCGTAGGGTACGAGCGGCAGCAGCGGACCGAAGATCTCTTCCTGCATCACGCCCATGCCGTCGTTGACCGCGCTCAGCAGCTGCGGTGGCAGCAGGCGGCGCGCCGGATCTTCCGCGGCCTCGCTCAGCGGATGCACCTGCGCACCGGCGGCTACGGCGCCATCGCGCAGTCCGACAAGGCGCTGGTACTGGCGATCGGAAGCGACGCTGGCGTATTGCGTGCTCTGTGCCAGTTGCGGATACATCTGCATCACCACGCGGCGAGCGGCAGTGATGAAATCCGCCATGCGGGCGCGCGGCAGCAGCACATAGTCCGGCGCGATGCAGGTCTGGCCGGCGTTGACCAACTTGCCGAACAGGATGCGTTCCACCGCGTTGTCGAAGCGCGCACCGGGGCCGATGATCGCCGGCGACTTGCCACCGAGTTCCAGTGTCACCGGGGTCAGGTTCGCGGCGGCCGCACGCATCACATGGTGGCCGACCGCGGTGGATCCGGTGAACAGCAGGTGGTCGAACGGCAACGCGGAAAAGGCCTGCGCCACCGCGGCATCGCCGTTCACCACCAGTACTTCGTCGGGCTGGAAATGGCGGCCCATCTGCTCGGCGAACAGCGCCGAGAAACGCGGCGTGTATTCGCTCATCTTGACCATCGCACGATTGCCGGCGACCAGCGCGTCGACCAGCGGCCCGATCGCCAGATACAGCGGGTAATTCCACGGCACGATGATGCCGATGACTCCCAATGGCTGCGGTATCAGCGCATTGCGTGCGGGCAGGAAGGCAAGGCCCGCCAACGAGCGCCGTGGGCGCATCCAGCGCCGGCCATGGCGCAGCGCGTGGCGAATGCCGGACAGGCTGGGAAAGAATTCCAGCAGATCGGTTTCTTCCGCAGGACGCTGACCGAAATCGGCCGAGATGGCGGCCGCGAAGGCGCCGCGCTGCTCACCCAGCATCGTTTCCAGCGTTCGCAACCGCTTCGCGCGCGCATCCCATGACGGCATCGGGTTAGCCGCCTGCGCGATGCGCATGCGTTGCAGGCTTTCAGTGAGATTCGGGTCGGAGGTGCTCATCGGGCGCTCGATAAACCATAGGGCCTATCCATAGCACACTGTCTGGCCCGATGGCGCCACAACTATTCATGACTCGCGTCGAGGCGATGCGGCGCCGCAGTGTGGACGTAGCCGCGATGAGATGACGGCCGGCGCACTGAGCGTCGACCGTCATGCGCTAGATCGCCTATTCGCCGATGGTCAGCAGCGACGCATTGCCGCCAGCCGCCGTGGTGTTGATGGTCAGCGTGCGCTCGCCGGCGAAGCGCAGCAGGTAGTGCGGGCCGCCAGCCTTGGGGCCGGTGCCGGACAGATTCTCGCCGCCGAACGGCTGCACGCCGACCACCGCGCCGATCTGGTTGCGGTTGACGTAGCAGTTGCCGACGCGGGCATGGCTGGCGATGTAGTCGACGGTGTCGTTGATGCGGCTGTGGATGCCGAGGGTGAGGCCGTAGCCGGTGGCGTTGATCTGGTCCACTACCTGCTTGAGCTCGCTGCCCTTCCAGCGAATCACGTGCAGCACCGGGCCGAATACTTCGCGGGTCAGCATGGCGAGCGAGGAAATTTCGTAGGCGCGCGGGGCGAAGAAGGTGCCGTTGGCGGTGAGCGCCGGATCGAGCGCGACCTCGCCGATCTTCTTCGCTTCCTTGTCCATGCGTGCGGCGTGGTCGACCAGGATCTTCTTCGCATCTTCGTCGATCACCGGGCCGACGTCGGTGGAGAGCTGGCCCGGGTCGCCCACTTTCAGCTCGCCCATCGCACCGGCAAGCATCGCGCAGACCTTGTCGGCGATGTCTTCCTGCACGAACAGCACGCGTGCGGCCGAGCAGCGCTGGCCGGCGGACTGGAATGCGGAGGCAATCACATCCTTGACGATCTGCTCGGGCAGCGCGGAGGAGTCGGCGATCATCGCGTTCTGGCCGCCGGTCTCGGCGATCAGTGCGGCAATCGATGCATTGCGCGCAGCCAGCGCGCGGTTGATCGCCCAGGCGGTCTCGGTGGAGCCGGTGAAGGCCACGCCGGCAACGCGCGGATCGCGGGTCAAGGCGGCGCCGACGGTGGCGCCGTCACCCGGCAGGTACTGCAGCACGTCGACCGGCACGCCAGCATCGTGCAGCAGCTTCACGGCGGCATAGCCGATCAGTGAGGTCTGCTCGGCCGGTTTCGCGATGACGGCATTGCCGGCGGCGAGCGCGGCGCTGACCTGGCCGAGGAAGATCGCCAGCGGGAAGTTCCACGGGCTGATGCAGACGAATACGCCGCGACCGTTGAGGAACAGCTGGTTGCTCTCGCCGGTCGGGCCGGGCAACTGCTCGGGCTGACCGAACAGGCGGCGCGCCATGGTGGCGTAGTAGCGCAGGAAGTCCGCGGCCTCGCGGATCTCGGCGATCGCGTCGGGCAGGCTCTTGCCAGCCTCGCGCACGCACAGCGCGATGAATTCGCCGCGGTGCGCTTCGAGCTGCTCGGCGGCGTGTTCGAGGATCGCGGCGCGGCTGGCCGCGGGCAGACGATCCCAGCCGAACTGCGCGGCAACAGCATTGCTCAGCGCCTTGTCGACGGTGGCGCTGTCGGCGCTGACGTAGCTGCCCACATTTTGGCGGCGGTCGGCCGGGTTGGTCACCTGTACGGTCGGGCCGTTGGCGGTCGCGCCCGGCACCAGCGGGCCGGCAGTCCACGGGCCGGCGCTGGCGTTGACCGCATCGGCCATCGCCTTCAGTTCGTTGTCGTTGGAGAAGTTGACGCCCATGGAATTCTTCCGAAGTTCACCAAAAAGATTCACCGGCAGCGGGATGCGCGGGTGCGGAATGGAGGCGAAGCCGCGCACGGTTTCGCACGGGTCAGCGACCAGCGTGCGCACCGGCACACTCTCGTCGACCACACGGTTGACGAAGCTGGTGTTGGCGCCGTTCTCGAGCAGCCGGCGTACCAGGTACGGCAGAAGGTCCTCGTGCGTGCCGACCGGCGCATAGACGCGGCACGGCACGTTCAAGTTCTGCGGGCCGATCACTTCGGCGTACAGGTCGGTGCCCATGCCGTGCAGGCGCTGATACTCGTATGGACGGCCCTGCGCGATGTGATGCACGGCGGCGATCGAGTGCGCGTTATGCGTGGCGAACTGCGGGTAGATCAATTCGACGCCGGCGTTGAACAGCCGGTGTGCGCAGGCCAGGTAGGAGACGTCGGTGTTCGGTTTGCGCGTATACACAGGGTAACCGGCCAGACCGTTCTCCTGCGCGCGCTTGATCTCGGCATCCCAGTAGGCGCCCTTGACCAGGCGCACGTACCAGCGGCGATTCGCGGCGCGCGCGGTCTCGATCAGCCAGTCGATCACGAACGGGGTGCGCTTGGCGTAGGCCTGCACCACGATGCCGAGACCGTTCCAGCCTTGCAGCGAGGGATGCGCGAACACGTCGCCGAGGATGTCCAGCGACAGTTCGAGCCGCTCGGCTTCTTCGGCGTCCACCGACAGCGCGATGCCGTACTTCATCGCCAGCTGCGACAGCTCCAGCAGTTTCTCGCTGAGCTGGCGGTGGGCCAGTTCGCGCTTGGCCACTTCGTAGCGCGGATGCAGGGCGGACAGCTTCACCGAGATCGACGGAGCGTCGGTGTGATTCGCGAACGGACCGCGTGCGCCGATCGCAGCGATCGCATTGCGGTAATCCTGCTGGTAGCGCTCGGCGGTCTCGCTGGTCAGCGCCGACTCGCCCAGCATGTCGTAGGAATAGCGGTACACCGCGTATTCCTTCTTCGCGCAGCGGTCCAGCGCCTCGTCGATGGTCTGCCCCATCACGAACTGGTGGCCCATGATGCGCATCGCCTGGCGCACGGCGAGGCGGATCGCCGGTTCGCCGGCACGGCCGACCAGCCGCTTCAGCGCGCCGGTGAAGTCGTGGCGGGTGTCTTCGGCCAGATTCACCAGATGCCCGGTGAGCATCAGGCCCCAGGTGGAGGCGTTGACGAACAGCGACTCGCTCTGACCCAGGTGCTTCTTCCAGTCCGCGTCGCCCAGCTTGTCGCGGATCAGTTTGTCGGCGGTGGCCTTGTCGGGGATGCGCAGCAGCGCCTCGGCCACGCACATCAGCAGCACGCCTTCCTCGGAGGACAGGTCGTACTGGCGCATGAAGGATTCGACCGCGCTCTGGTCCTTGGCGCGCAGGCGCACCCGGCTGACCAGCTCGGCGGCAAGGTCGATCACCTTTTCGCGTTCGACCGGCGGCAAGCTGGCCTGGGCGAGCAGGTCGTTGACCGCTTCGGTTTCGTCACGCAGCCAGGCAGCGCTGATACGGGCGCGCGCCGGGGTGGGGTGGGCGGGAAGTTCGGGGCTGAGGATGGGTTGGGTCACGGGCTTGTCTGCAGATCCGCTCGGCGCGGAGGGAAGCGCGGGATTGTACGCTGCGGCCACGCTCGCACGCATCCGCACGACGGATGCCAGAGTGACGCTGGCTGGGCGTCATCGGAGCCTGATCCAGATCATGTGACTGCGGCATTCTTGCCCGTTGCGCCGCCGCGGCCTATCATTCCGCTGTTCCAGGCACGCCGGATCCCCATGATCGTGCTTCGACCAGCTACCGCCGGCTTGCCGTGCGTGACGATGTGGCTCAAGCCCAATCGCACGCTCAGCCGGCGCGGTCTGCGTCGATTGATCGTGGTTCTGGTGGCGCTGGTGCTGATAACGGCAGGACTGGGTGCGTGGCAGGGGAATGTGTTTGCTCCGCTGTTTGCCTTGGTCGAATCCGCCGCCGTGGCTGTCGCCTTGAGCGTGGCTTGGCGGGCCGGCGATCGCAGTGAGCGCATCACCCTCGACGCTGTGTCGCTGGAGGTGCAGTCGCTGCCGGGCCGGCGCCGCATGCGTTTCCAGGCGTACTGGGTGCGCGTGTTGCTGGAGCCGGGCGACGGGCGTCAGCGCCTGCTGCTGTCATCGCACGGGCGCGAGTTGGAGATCGGCGCTTTTCTGGCGGAACAGGAACGTGTCGAGCTGTCGAGAAAACTCATGGTGCTGCTGGCCGATCTCAACGGTCCGTCGCGCAAGTAGGTTCAACAAAGGTGCAAGACATGACATCTGGCGGCATCAGGCGATCATTCACGGCAGCGGCGACCCTCGCCCTTGCATCGTTCGGCAGCGTGGTTCATGCCGCCCCCGGTCCGTGGCAGCTGAACATGGAGCGCGGCGCGAGCACCTGGTCGCAGGTGCCGTACCACCTGAACAACATTTCGCTCGCCGTGTGCACGGTGATCGGCATCCTGGTGTTCGGCGCGATGTTCATCGCGATGTTCCGTTTCCGCAAATCGCGCGGTGCGGTGGCCGAAAAGTGGTCGCACAACACCATGGTGGAAGTCATCTGGACCACCATCCCGGTGATCATCCTGGTGGTGCTGGCCTACCTAGCCACCGGCGGCCTCACCTCGTGGGCCGACACCACCGGTTCGCAGATGACCGTCAAGGTCACCGGTTACCAGTGGAAGTGGCGCTACGACTATGTCGAATACCAGGGCAAGCCGATCGACAAGGTCGGCTTCATGTCCAAGCTCGATACGCAGAGCGACCAGACCCGCCAGCTCGGCTCGGGCATGGATCCGTTTGCGGTCAAGGTCGGTGACGAAAGCACCTACCTGCTGAACGTCGACAAACCACTGGTGGTGCCGGTCGACACCAAGATCCGCTTCGTGATCACCAGCGGCGACGTGATCCACTCCTGGTGGGTGCCGGCGACCGGCTGGAAGCTCGACGCGATCCCCGGAATCATCAACGCCGCCTGGGCCAACTTCCAGACGCCGGGCACCTATCGCGGCCAGTGCGCCGAGTTGTGCGGCCAGGATCATGGATTCATGCCGATCGTGGTGGTGGTCAAGTCGAAGGCGGATTTCGCCACCTGGCTGGCCGGGCAGCAGGCGCAGTCCGCTGCGCCCGCGGCGGCACCGGCACCGGCGGCAGCCTCCAGCACCGCCGCGCCGCAAACCAGCCAGGTCGCTCCGGCAGCGGATGCGGCCAAGCAGGGCTGATCCAGCCCGGTTCGGCCGTTCCCGGTACACGCTTTCTCACGCAGTCGCATTCAATATTTCAGGTTAGAGGTGCAAGGCCATGTCCTACGCAGCCACCCATGATCAGCACGATGATCACCACGGCGCGCCGAAAGGTTTCTTCCAGCGTTGGTGCATGTCCACCAACCACAAGGACATCGGCACGCTGTATCTGGTCTTCGCACTGACGATGTTCTTCATCGGCGGCAGCTTTGCCATGCTGATCCGCGCCGAGCTGTTCAAGCCCGGCCTGCAGCTGATGCAGCCGTACTTCTTCAACCAGCTGACCACCATGCATGCGCTGGTGATGATCTTCGGCGCGATCATGCCGGCCTTCGTCGGCCTCGGTAACTGGATGATCCCGTTGATGGTCGGCGCGCCGGACATGGCGCTGCCACGCATGAACAACCTGTCGTTCTGGATCCTGCCCTTCGCGTTCACACTGTTGTTGTCCACCCTGTTCATGGCAGGTGGCGGCCCGGCCGGCGGCTGGACGATGTATCCGCCGCTGTCGCTGCAGAGCGATTCGCTGGCCTACGTGGTGTTCGCGGTCCATCTGATGGGCATCAGCTCGATCATGGGTGCGATCAACATCATCGCCACCATTCTCAACATGCGCGCTCCTGGCATGGAGCTGTTGAAGATGCCGGTGTTCGTGTGGAGCTGGCTGATCACCGCGTTCCTGCTGATCGCGGTGATGCCGGTGCTGGCTGGCGCAGTGACCATGCTGCTGACCGACAAGTACTTCGGTACCAACTTCTTCAACCCGGGTGGCGGTGGCGACCCTGTCTTGTATCAACATATTTTCTGGTTCTTCGGGCATCCCGAGGTTTACATCATGATCCTGCCCGCATTCGGGATCATCTCGGAGATCGTGCCGACCTTCGCGCGCAAGCCGATCTTCGGCTACAAGGCGATGGTGTTCGCGATTGCCTCGATCGCGTTCCTGTCGTTCATCGTGTGGGCGCATCACATGTTCGCGGTCGGCCTGCCGCTGGGCGCCGAGATCTTCTTCATGTACGCGACGATGCTGATCGCGGTGCCGACAGGCGTGAAGGTGTTCAACTGGGTTGCCACGATGTGGGGCAGCTCGATGACGTTCGAGACGCCGATGCTGTTCGCGGTCGGTTTCATCATCCTGTTCACCATCGGCGGCTTCTCCGGGCTGATGCTGGCGCTGGTGCCGGCCGACTTCCAGTATCACGACACCTACTTCGTGGTGGCGCATTTCCACTACGTGCTGGTGACCGGCGCGCTGTTCGCGATCATTGCCGCGACCTACTACTGGCTGCCGAAGTGGACCGGCAACATGTACAGCGAGTTCTGGGCCAAGATGCATTTCTGGAACAGCGTGATCTGGGTCAACGTGCTGTTCTTCCCGCAGCACTTCCTCGGTCTGGCCGGCATGCCGCGCCGCATTCCCGATTACAACGTGGCGTTCGCCAACTTCAACATGATCAGCTCGATCGGCGGCTTCCTGTTCGGCGCCACCCAGCTGATCTTCATCGGCGTGCTGATTCATTGCGCGTTCTTCTCGAAGAAGAAGGCCACCGACCGCGTGTGGGAAGGTGCCAAAGGTCTGGAGTGGACGGTGCCGTCGCCGGCCCCGCACCACACCTTCGACGTGCCGCCGGTGATCCACGACGACGAGCTGGCGCACGGTCACGTGAACGATTGATCCACCACCACGTCGCCCCAGCCTTGTCGGGCTGAGGCGACGCAAGAAGCCGATCTACATGAAACAGCAGACCATGAACACGGAAATCGCGGCACGCCGCAAAGGTGTACGACGCACCCTGGTGGTGACGGTCTCGATCGCGCTGGCGTTTTTCCTGGTGTCGTTTCTGCAGATCCTGCTGATGAAATAGCGGTACCGCGGTCGCTACACGTTTTTCTTCAATACGTTTCCTTCAACCGGTCGGGTTCGACGATCGGCATGCAGTTCCCCGGTCGGCGTGACGGGGTTAAGTCATCAAGAGAAATCCACGGGGTCTCACCATGGGTCAGCAGCACGACGCTTACTTTGTTCCGGCCAAGAGCTATTGGCCGATCGTGGCCGCAGTGGTCATGTTCACCACCGTGTTCGGTGCCGCGCACTGGCTGAACGCGGAGCCCGGCGACGCCGGCTTCGGCAAGACCGTGCTGACCGTCGGCGTGATCGGCGTGCTGGGCATGTTCTTCGGCTGGTTCCGATCGGTCATCAACGAGTCGCTATCCGGCAGCTACAACCACCAGGTGGACGTCTCGTTCCGCATGGGCATGATGTGGTTCATCTTCTCCGAGGTGATGTTCTTCGGCGCGTTCTTCGGTGCACTGTTCTACATCCGCATGTTTTCGGTGCCGTGGCTCGGTGGCCACGGTCACGGCACGTTGACCCACCAGTTCCTGTGGAGCGACTACGCCGCTTCATGGGGCGCCAATGCCGGCAACGGTCCGGAGCACGTCGGTGGCGCTTTCAGCACCGTGCCGGCGTGGGGCCTGCCACTGTTGAACACGCTGATCCTGCTCAGCTCCAGCGTTACGGTCACGATTGCCCATCATGCGCTGCGCGCGGGGCATCGCGGCAAGATCCTGGTGTTTCTCGGCCTGACCGTGCTGCTGGGCGCGCTGTTCCTGAACTTCCAGGCGCACGAGTACATCGAGGCCTACAAGGAACTGAACCTGACCCTGCATAGCGGTGTCTACGGCTCGACCTTCTTCCTGCTGACCGGTTTTCACGGCCTGCATGTGACGTTGGGCACGATCATGCTGGCGGTGATCTGGTTCCGCGTGCTGAAGGGTCACTTCAACAAGGATCACCATTTCGGCTTCGAAGCGGTGGCGTGGTACTGGCACTTCGTCGACGTGGTCTGGCTCGGCCTGTTCATGTTCGTCTATATTCTTTGACGCGACGTTGCTGCCCACAACAAAAAACCCGCTCATGGCGGGTTTTTTGTTGTGGTGGCCTTTATCTCAGACGTCAGCAGAGACGCCCGTCGCCGCGCGCGATTTGTCGCGGTCGAAGCGCCGTACCGGCGCAGCCGCTACAATCACTGGCCGACATCGTGCGGATGCAGCCAACCCATCCAGATGCCGAGTGCGACCATGCCGATCAGCAGAAGTGACAGGCCAATGCGGCGGGTCAAGGCCCATACCGTACGCTTGTCGTCATCCTTGTCGGTCATCATGAAGTACAGCGCCTGGCCGAGGCTGAAGATCACCACCAGCAGCAGCACCACCAGCGCACCTTTGTAGACGGTTTCCACGTGATTGATCCGATCCATTACGACTTGAGCAGTATAGCGACCACCGGCGGGCTCGACGCGTGAGCGGTTTTCGCCGTCCGTCGTGGTGGGCGTTGCTGCTGACGGCGGCCGGAGCCTTGCTGTTCATACGTTTGGGCATCTGGCAGCTGCATCGCGCCGACTTCAAGGAAGCACTTCTGCGGCGGTATGCCGCATCGGCGTCCGCGCCCCTGCAGGACTTCGCCAAGGTGGCCAGCACGCCGCCGGCCGACAGCTTCCCGCGCGTGCAGGTGAGGGGCCACTATCTCGCCGACCGACTGTATCTGCTGGACAACCCGAAGCATGACGGTCTCGGCGGGGTGGAGGTGTTCGCGCCGTTCGTTCTGCGCGATCAGCCGTCGTTGCTGCTGGTGGACCTGGGCTTCCTGCCGGGCAATGGCAGCGGCAAGACGCCGCAGCTGCCGCCGTTGCCGACCGCCGAGATCAGCTTGCAGGGTTTGTACGTGCCGCCGCCGCCGGTCGGTTTCGAGATGGGTGGCGATGCGCTGGCGCGACAGGCGCATTGGCCGAAGAACAGCATCTTCCTGGATCCGGCGGAAATCGCCCGCGATCTCGGCCGTCCGCTGTATCCGCGGATGCTCGCGCTGGACGCCGATCCGGCCTCGATCTATGTGCGCGTGCACACCCTCGATTTTTCCTCGATGCCGCCAGCGCGGCACCGTGCGTATGCGTTCCAGTGGTTCACCTTCGCGCTTGCTGCGGTGGTGATCCTGCTGGCCGTGCATCGCAAGCGCAAACCGCGCAAATCCTGATATCACCAAGGTCACGAACTCCGATGAAACCAGTCGATCCCGTTGCGTTGCGCAAAAGCCGAAGGCATCTGCTGCTGATTGCGCTGGTGTTTGCGGCGCCGATGATCATCGCCGGTCTGCTCAGTGTTGCCGGCTGGCAGCCGGGCGTGAAAGGCAATGGCCATGCGATCCTGCCGCAGCGTAATTTCGTCGATGAGAAGCTGCAGGTAAAACTGGACAACGGTCAGGTATGGCCGTGGCGCGACAGCGAACCGCGGTTCACGCTGATCGCGCTGGCCGGGCCGGACTGCGCCGCGCGCTGCTTCGAGACGCTGACCGGGATCGCGAAGGCACGCGTCATGCTCAATCGCAACCAGACGCGCCTGCGTCTGCTCTATCTCGGCACGCCACCGGCGGATGCGAGTCAGCGTGTCGCCATGCAGACCTATTGGTCGCTGGGTAGCGATGTCGACGGCAAGCTGACCGCGTACACGCCGACCACGCCGGACAGCGTCAGTGCGGTGCTGGTGGAATCCAACGGTACCGCGTTGTCGTTGTATCCGGCAGGTTTCGATGGTCCGGGCCTGCTGCGGGATCTGCAGAAGGTGGTCAAGTGATGTCGGCGCGCTCGCTGAAGATCCTGCGTAACCTGGCCCTGCTCGCCGCGGTATTCGCGTTCGGGTTGGTGATGTTCGGCGCGTTCGTGCGGCTGTCGAATGCCGGTCTGTCCTGTCCGGACTGGCCGACCTGCTACGGTCAGGCGACCTGGCCGCAGCATGCGCAGGCGGTGGCGCACGCCGACGCGGCGTTTCCGGATCGCCCGTACGAGGCGCACAAGGCCTGGCGCGAACAGGTGCACCGTTTTCTTGCCGGCACGCTCGGCGTAATGGTGCTCTTGCTGGCGCTGATCGCGAGCCAACGCAAACGCAGCGCGCTGCTGGCGGTGATCGCCGGTGCCGTGTTCGCGGCGGTCGGGGTGGGCCTGTACATGCGCGACGAGCATGCGTGGTCGTCGCTGCTGGCGATCTGCGCGATCGCGTTGCCCCTGCTTGCCGCGATCCGGCTGCAGCAGCCGGGTGCCTGGAAGATTTGCGTGCTGGCGCTGGCGGTGATCATCTTCCAGGCGATGCTGGGCATGTGGACGGTGACGCTGCTGTTGAAACCGATCGTGGTGATGGGCCATCTGCTCGGTGGCATGACCACGTTCGCGCTGCTGGCCTACGCCGCCCTGCGCTTTGCCGGCGTGGCGGCACCGGATGATCGCATGGCCGATCTGCGCCGGCTGGTCGCCATCGGCATCGTGCTGCTGTTCTGCCAGATCGCGCTGGGCGGCTGGACCTCGGCGAACTACGCGGCGCTGGCCTGCGGTTACGGCCCGGGCTCGTTCCCCCAGTGCCTGGGTCAGTGGGCGCCACCGACGAATTTCGAGCAGGGCTTCGTGCTGTGGCGCGGGATCGGCGTCAACTACGAAGGTGGCGTGCTGGACATGGCCGCACGCAGCGCCATCCAGATCGCGCACCGGTTCGGCGCACTGGTGGTGTTCTGCTATCTCGGCTGGCTGTCGCACAAGACCGCGAAGCGCGGCCTGCGCCTGTGCGGCATCGCCATCGCGCTGGCGCTGGTGAGCCAGGTGCTGCTCGGCATCAGCAACGTGTACTTCGGACTGCCGTTGCTGGTGGCGACCGCGCACAATGGCGTGGCCGCACTGCTGCTGTTCACCTTGCTGGCCACGCTGGCGAATACGCAGCGGCAGCATGACGAATCGATGTTCCAGTCGTTGGGGCGACGTTGAAATGAATCTGATCCGCGAATACCTGCAACTGACCAAGCCGCGCGTCGTCGCGCTGCTGGTGTTCTGCGCGGTGATCGGCATGTTCCTGGCGGTGCCGGGGATTCCGCCGTGGCGCGCGCTGGTGTTTGGCACGCTGGGCATCTGGATGGCGTCGGGTTCCGCCGCCGCATTCAACCACCTGATCGACGAACGTATCGACAAGCTGATGGCGCGCACCGCGCGGCGTCCGCTGGCCACCGGCTCGCTCACCCCGCGTGAGGTGCTGGTATTCGCGGTGTTGCTCGGCATTGCCTCGATGCTGGTGCTGGCATTGCTGGTGAATCCGCTCACCGCGTTGCTGACTTTCGGCGGGCTGATCGGTTACGCGCTGGTCTACACCGCCTACCTGAAGCGCGCCACGCCGCAGAACATCGTGATCGGCGGCCTCGCCGGCGCGATCCCGCCGGTGCTGGGCTGGACGGCGGTGACCGGGCATCTGCATGCGTTCGCCCTGCAGTTGTGCCTGATCATCTTCGTGTGGACGCCGCCGCATTTCTGGGCGCTGGCGATCTTCCGCCGCGACGACTATGCCCGTGCGCAGGTGCCGATGTTGCCGGTGACCCACGGCATCGTCTACACCCGCTGGCAGGTGCTGTTCTACACCTTGCTGCTGGTGCTGGTGACGTTGCTGCCGGCATTGACCGGGATGAGCGGGCTGATCTACCTGGGCGGCGCGATCGTGCTCGATGCGGGTTTCCTGTATTACGCCGTGCGCCTGCTGAATCCCCCGGATGACTTTTTCCCGATGAAGGTATTCAAGTACTCCATCGTGTACCTGATGGCGCTGTTTGCGTTCCTGCTGGCCGATCACTGGCTGGTCGGGCCGATGGCGCACAACGGATTCGCCTTCCCGCAGGCCATCTGACCCCGCGGATGGATGCCGCGCAGAAACTTTCGCAGCCCAAGGCGTTGACACTTGCGCAGCGCAGCACGACAATGCGCGCGCCATCCGGCGCGCTGCGCCGGTCGGCTCCCAGTCCTGACAAACCAAGGCATATGGACGTTTACCCTAGTCGCAACGTCGACATCCGCAAGCATCGGGTGCCGGCGACGCATAACAAGTTGAACACCTGCGGCGACCGCCTGCGGTCGGCCGGTGCTTTCCTGATCTAGGGAGAGTCCGGCCCACCCCTGACGACGCCGTCGGCGTCGTTACGAGGAGATGGGCCGATGAAGCTCCTTCGCGATTTTTTCCGCCTGTGTGTTGCAGGCCTCCGTACCGTCTCCGGTCGCGGCGCTGCCGCGTCGCGTGGATTCAGCGTCACCGTGCCCGCGCCGCTGGTCAGGCCGGTCGGCGAGAGTGCGGTGGTGATCGATCTGCAACGTGCGGCCAGCGTCCGCGCCACCACGGCGCGGCGCGAGCCGGCATCGTTCCTGAAAGCGCCGAGCCATCGGCGCCTGGGTACGGGCCGCTGATGCTCGTTGCCATCCAGCGCAAGGGCTGGCCTCCCCCAGATCCGGCGGGGCGGTTTGGCGTGGGCCGCGTTGGCGGCCGGACATCAGTAGCGTGACGGCGGGCTGAAACCGCTCGCGCTTCGCGGCATCGGCATTCCGACACACGGAAGCGACTCATGAGCAAGATTTCCAACCCCTCCATCGGCAAGATGGCAGGCAAGAGCGTGCCGGTGACGGTGGCGCAGCAGGCGTTTTGCGATGCCGCGGCATTGCTGGCGACACTGGATACCACGCTGGCGGGCCTCGACGAGGAGCAGATCAGCGAGCGGCTGCATCGTGATGGCCCGAACGAGGTGTCGCACGAGAAGCCGCCGCACTGGTCGCTGCAATTGCTGCGCGCGTTCAAGAACCCGTTCATCGTGGTGTTGCTCGTGCTGGCCGGCGTGCAGCTGTTCACCGATGGCGACGACCTGACCGGGCCGATCATCATTGCGGTGATGGTCGGGATCAGCGTATTGCTGAGCTTCACCCAGGAATACCGTTCCACCCGAGCCGCCGAGAAGCTCAAGGCGATGGTGCGCAACACCGCCACAGTGACCCGGCGCGCCTCCGACGGCCACAGCGAGCAGATCGAAGTGCCGGTGGCCGAGCTGGTCGCCGGCGATATCGTGCATCTGGGTGCCGGCGACATGGTGCCCGCGGACCTGCGCCTGCTCGGCGCGAAGGACCTGTTCATCAGTCAGGCGATCCTCACTGGCGAGTCGCTGCCGGTGGAGAAGTCGGCGCCCACGCGCACCTCCATCGATGACGGCAGCAACACCGCCAATCCGCTGGACCTGCCCACGGTCTGTTACATGGGCACCAACGTGGTCAGCGGTACCGCCGCCGCGGTGGTGGTAGCGACCGGCGCGCGCAGCTATCTCGGCTCGCTGGCGCACAGCATGTCCGGCCAACGCGTGCAGACCAGCTTCGACCGCGGCATCAGCAGCGTCAGCTGGCTGCTGATCCGTTTCATGGCGGTGATGGTGCCGGTGGTGTTCCTGATCAACGGACTGGACAAGCACAACTGGACCGAGGCGTTCCTGTTCGCGCTGTCGGTGGCGGTCGGCCTGACTCCCGAGATGTTGCCGCTGATCGTCACGGCGAACCTGTCCAAGGGTGCGCTGGCGATGTCCAAGCGCAAAGTGGTGGTGAAGCGGCTCAATGCGATCCAGAACTTCGGCGCGATGGATGTGTTGTGCACCGACAAGACCGGCACGCTGACGCTGGACAAGATCGTGCTGGAGCGGCATCTCGACCTCGACGGCGAGGAGTCCGACGAGGCGCTGGAATACGGCTATCTCAACAGCCGTTTCCAGACCGGCCTGAAGAACCTGATGGACAAGGCGGTGCTGGAGCATCGCGACCTGGAGGCGGCGGCGACGCGTTACCGCGTGGTCGACGAAATCCCGTTCGACTTCCAGCGCCGACGCATGTCGGTGGTGGTCGCCAACGGCGACGGCGAGCATCTGCTGATCTGCAAGGGCGCGGTCGAGGAGATGCTGTCGATCTGCACGTTTGCGAAAACCGGTGATGTCACCGAGCCGCTGACCGACGAGCGCCGTCGCGAGATCAAGGCGATGACGCACAAGCTCAACGAGGACGGCCTGCGCGTGCTGGTGGTCGCAGTGCGTCGTGAATCGGCGCACGAGCGTGCGTACGGCGTGGTCGATGAGAACAACCTGGTCGCGGTCGGCTGCCTGGCCTTTCTGGATCCGCCGAAAGACTCCGCCGCCACCGCGATCCGCGCGCTGCACCAGCATGGCGTCGAGGTGAAGGTGATCACTGGCGACAACGAGGCGGTCACGCGCAAGATCTGCCGCGAGGTCGGGCTCGATGTCACCCATTCGGTGGAGGGCAAGGAGATCGAGGCACTCGATGACGCCGCGCTGGATGCGCTGGTGGCGCGCGTCACCGTGTTCGCGAAGATGTCGCCGCTGCAGAAGGCACGCGTGGTGCGCTCGCTGCAGCGGCTCGGGCATACCGTCGGTTTCCTCGGCGACGGCATCAACGATGCGCCGGCACTGCACGATGCCGATGTCGGCATCTCGGTGGACACCGCCACCGATATCGCCAAGGAGTCGGCCGACATCATCCTGCTGGAGAAAAACCTGATGGTGCTGGAGGAGGGCGTGCTGGAGGGGCGCGTCACCTTCGGCAACATCATGAAGTACATCAAGATGACTGCCAGCTCGAACTTCGGCAACGTGTTCAGCGTGCTGGTGGCCAGCGCGTTCCTGCCGTTCCTGCCGATGCTGCCGCTGCAGATCCTGGTGCAGAACCTGCTGTACGACATTTCGCAGCTGTCGATTCCGTTCGACCGCATGGACGAGGAATACCTGAGCAAACCGCGCAAGTGGGACGCCGGCGACATCGGCCGCTTCATGGTGTGGATTGGCCCGGTCAGCTCGATCTTCGACATCACCACGTTCTGGCTGATGTGGCATTACTTCGGCGCAAATTCACCGGCGCACCAGTCGCTGTTCCAGTCCGGCTGGTTCATCGAGGGGCTGCTGTCGCAGACGCTGATCGTGCACATGATCCGCACCCGCCGCATTCCGTTCCTGCAGAGCGTGGCGGCCGCGCCGGTGCTCGGCTTGACCCTCGCGATCATCGTGATCGGCATGCTGATTCCGTACAGCGCCCTCGGTGCAAAGATCGGCATGGTGCCGCTGCCGCCGGTGTACTTCGCCTGGCTGGCTGTGACCCTGGTGAGCTATTGCGTACTGACCCAGCTGATGAAGCTGATCTACATCCGACGCTATGGCCGCTGGCTGTAGCGTCGATCAGCCCTGGATCGGTGGATGACTCAATCCTGCTCGCAGCGTGCACGCCGCCGGTGCCGCCACCACAACACCAGCACGGTCAGCACAAGGAGGCCGACCAGCATCCACAGGCTGCTCTGGCCGCGGCTGACCCACTTCATCAGCCACTCGTGGTTGTCCGCGCCGAAGTAGCCCAGGTAGACCCAGAACGGCACGCTGATCAGCGCGGCCAGCGTGTCGATCAGCAGGAAGCGCAGGAACGATACCCGATGGGTGGTGCCGGCGGTGAGGTAGATCGTGGTGCGCATGCCGGGCAGGAAGCGCGCGAAGAACAGCATGCGGTTGCCATATTGCTCGAACTTTTTCTGCACCTTGGCATAGCGCGAAGGTGTCAGCACGCGTGCCACGAAGCGCCACTGCAGGATGCGCGCACCGTAATGATGGCCGAGCAGGAAGATGGCGGCGTCGCCCAGCAATACGCCGAACATGGTCAGCCCGAACATCGCGTGCACGTTCGCGTAACCGAGCCCGGCGATCACGCCACCGGCGACCAGGGTGATGTCCTCCGGCAACGGCAGGCCGGCGCCGCAGATCATCAGCGCGATGAACACCGCGATGTAGCCGTTCTCGGCGAAGATCGTGATCAGATGTTGCAGCAGATCCATCTAGGTCCATGCCTCTTGTGCGGAGTTCCCTGTGCCGGCTGCAAGGCGCAACGACCGGCGACTCGTCATGCTGGTGCAAGTCATGACTTGGCGCTCATCTGTTCGCGAAGTGGCAGCAGCGTCCGCAACTCCGCCTTCTCGTCATCACTGAGCTCGCCGCGCCGTGCGCTGAGAAAGTCGCGACGCTGGATCAGGGATTGGTGCTCCATGCGTTCCAGCGCCGAGACGAACTCGAGGCGCTGGCTTTCCGGTTCGCCCACCGACAGCGTTGCCATCAGTTTCTGCAGCGAAGGGTATTCCGGCCGCTCGGCGAAGTGTTCCACCAGCATCGCGGGATTGATGCCGGGTCGCGATCGCGCGATGTCGAGCAGTTCGGCCAGCAGCTCGACGCCGGGCTTGTCCAGGCGCAGGAAGCGATAGGGTTTCTCCACCAGATCGGCCAACCCCGGCTGCGCCAGCAGCAGCGAGATCGCACTGCGCACCAGGCTGCGCTGCACCGCCACCGGGCGCTGCACGGCACGATGCGCAGCGGGATCGGCCTGCAGCATGGCGCTCGCACCGCTGCGCTTTTCAAGCTCCTGTGCCATCAGGTCGCGGAACGCGCCATCTGGCAGTTTCGCGATCAGCGGGCGGGCACGCTCGGCCAGCCGCGCGCGGCCGTCGAGGCTGCCCATCTCCACGTCGTGTGACAGCTCGTTGAAAAAGTAGTCCGACAGCGGCATCGCCTGCTTGATGCGTTGCTCGAAACCGTCCTTGCCTTCCTTGCGCACCAGCGAATCCGGGTCCTCGCCATCGGGCAAGAACAGGAAATACGCCTGGCGACCGTCGCGCAATCGCGGCAGCGCCGACTCCAGCGCCTTCCACGCGGCGGCGCGACCGGCGCGGTCGCCATCGAAGCAGAACACCACGTCCGGCGCGGCGCGGAACAGCACTTCGGTGTGCTCCGGCGTGGTCGCCGTACCCAACGTGGCCACCGCGATCGGCAGCCCGGCCTGATGCAGCGCAATCACGTCCATGTAGCCCTCGACCACCACGATCCGCAGCAGGTTCGCATTGGCCTGCTTGACCTGCCACAGCGCGAACAGCTCGCTGCCCTTGTGGAACAGCGGCGTCTCGGGCGAATTCAGATATTTCGGCGACTGCTCTGAACTCAGTACGCGGCCTCCGAACGCGATCACCCGGCCGCGGCGGTCAAGGATCGGAAACATCAGTCGCTCGCGAAAGCGGTCGTACTTGCTGCCGCGCTCGCTGCTGGCGACCATGCCGGCCTCGTTGAGCAGCTCCATCCGCCGCGGGCTGTTGCCGAGCGACTTGATCACGCCGTCATAGCCGGCCGGCGCCCAGCCGAGACGGAAGCGCTTGATCGTTTCCTCGTCCAGTCCGCGTTTTTTGCAATACGCCTGCGCGTCGGCATTGCGCGGCAGTTCGCCTTCATACCAGCTGGCGGCGGCGTCCAGCAGCGCGTAGAGATCGGTCTTGTCCTCGCGCGGCGCGGCCTCGCGGCCGCCTTCGCGCGGCACCTTCAGGCCGACCGTCTGCGCCAGTTCCTCGACCGCGTCGGGAAACTCCAGCCGGTCGTAGTCCATCAGGAACTTGATCGCGCTGCCATGCACGCCGCAGCCGAAGCAGTGGAAGAACTGCTTGGCCGGGCTGACGTAGAACGACGGCGAGCGCTCGTTGTGGAACGGGCAACACGCGGTCCACTCGCGTCCGGCCTTCTTCAACGGCACCCGCCGCTCGATCACGTCGACGATGTCGACGCGGGCAAGCAGTTCATCGATGAAGCTGTCGGGAATCAGGCCGCGCATAGGCGGCCTAGTCTACTCGACGCTGTGGTGGCTACAGGAGGTGGATCACACCGATCACGGCCAGCAGCGCCAGCAGGAATAGGATCACGAAGCACGCGAACAGCACCTTGGCGATGGTGGCGCTGGCACCGGAAACGCCACCGAAGCCAAGCCAGCCGCTGACCAGCGAGATGATGGCGAAAGTGATGGCCCACTTGATCATGCGTTTCTCCTGCGGCGATGAACGGCCGCGCGGAAAGGGAGACACCCGGCGAGCCATGTGGCGCTTTTGTAACGGGCCAGGCGTGAACGTGATGCATCGCCCGCTTGCCGCCAACGATTGCGGCCGGCAAGCTAAACGGTCGGGTTGGCAGGAGGACAGGCATGGTGATCACCGCGGTGATGGTGCACAAACAGCACGCGATCGTGCGTGCGTTCGAACAGGCGGCCGCCACCACGGCGGCGACGGCGTGTCGCGCAGAGCAACTGGGGTTGAAGCCAGGCATGGCCTGGCACCAGCTGGTCGGTCATGCGGTGCTGCGTTGCCCGGGCGACGGGCGCTATTTCGCGGATCTGGTGAATTGGCAGCGACTGCGTCGGCGCCGCCGGCGTATGGCGCTGGCGGCAGTCATTGTGGGAGCGCTGGTGGTGCTGGCCGTGATCCTGCTGACAGCCAGAGCCGGTTGAAGCCTCAGCCGGCCAGCTTTGCCTTGATCTTGCCGGAGACCACGGCCATGTCGGCGCGGCCGGCGGCCTTTTCCTTCACCGCAGCCACCACCTTGCCCATGTCGCGGGCCGAGCTGGCGCCGGTGTCGCTGATCGCGGCAGCGATCAAGGCGTCGATCTCCGCCTCGTTCAGCTTGCTCGGCAGGTAGGTTTCGATCACCACCATCTCGGCGCGCTCGATGGCCGACAGATCCTCGCGCTTGGCGGCGTCGAACTGGCTGACCGAGTCGCGCCGCTGCTTGAGCATCTTCTCCAGCGTGGCGAGGATCTGCACGTCATCCAGCTCGATCCGCTCGTCCACTTCACGCTGCTTGATCGCCGCCAGCATCAGCCGGATCACGCCCAGCCGGTGCTTTTCGCCACCGCGCATGGCGTTCTTCATGTCTTCGGTGAGCTGGTGCTTGAGCGTCATGGCGGGAGCCTTGGGAGTTAGGGAATCCATTCTACGGAAACGACAAAGCCGGCGTTGTCTTTGTGGACAACACCGGCCAGTTCGAATCCGAGAGCTTGCGGTGGCTGCGAGAACCCGCGCCGACCGTGTTTCCTGTTATGCGCGGCGCCGGGGCGCTGCATGATCCATCGACAGGCGACGGATCGGGGGAAACTCAGTACAGACGGACTTTGCGCGAGACGTCACGCGACAGACGACGCAGGTGGCGCTTCACCGCGGCAGCGCGCTTGCGCTTGCGCTCCTGGGTCGGCTTCTCATAGAACTCACGCTTGCGCGTTTCAGCCAGGACGCCGGCCTTCTCGCAGGTACGCTTGAAACGACGCAGTGCAATCTCGAACGGCTCGTTCTCGCGAACTTTTACGTTGGGCATGGAAACTCCGAGTGGTAATCTGCCCGCATGTACGGGACTGTCAAATAGGGCGAGCCGCGAATTATACCGTGGATATCACAGAATTTTCAAAGCCGGTGAACAAACCGGTCATAGGCCCGGTGCTCGGCATCGAAACCTCGTGCGACGAAACCGGGGTCGCGCTGCTGCGCTGGGAGCCGGATGCGCCCGGTCGCGGGCTGCTGGCGCATACCTTGTACAGCCAGATCAAGCTGCATGCCGACTACGGCGGGGTGGTGCCGGAGCTGGCCAGCCGCGACCACGTGCGCAAGCTGCTGCCGTTGATCCGCGAGGCGCTGGCCCAAGCCGGGCTGACCGTGCAGGACCTCGGCGGGGTGGCCTATACCGCCGGTCCCGGCCTGGTCGGCGCGCTGCTGGTGGGCGCTTCCGCCGGGCGCGCGCTGGCCTGGGCGCTGGGCGTGCCGGCGATCGGGGTACACCACATGGAGGGCCATCTGCTGGCGCCGCTGCTGGAGGACAACCCGCCGAAGCCGCCGTTCGTGGCGCTGCTGGTGTCCGGCGGCCATTCGATGCTGGTCGAGGTCAAGGCGATCGGCCAGTACACGATCCTCGGCGACACGCTGGACGATGCCGCCGGTGAGGCGTTCGACAAGACCGCCAAGCTGATGGGCCTGCCGTATCCCGGCGGCCCGGCGCTGGCGAAACTGGCCGAACAGGGCCGGGCCGGGGCGTTCCGCTTCTCCCGCCCGATGACCGATCGGCCCGGGCTGGATTTCAGCTTCTCCGGTCTGAAGACCCAGGTACTGCTGGCCTGGCAGAAATCGGATCAGGGCAACCAGACCCGTGTCGACATTGCCCGCGCGTTCGAGGAAGCGATCGTCGACACGCTGATCATCAAGTGCCGACGCGCCCTGCAGGCCAGCGGTGCGCAGCGGCTGGTGATCGCCGGCGGCGTTGGCGCGAACCGGAGATTGCGCAGCGAACTGGCCGCGGCCGGTGCGAAGGACGGTTTTCAGGTGTATTTCCCGCGGCTGGACTTCTGCACCGACAACGGCGCGATGATCGCGCTGGCCGGTGCGATCCGGCTGGCTGGCGGCCAGCTTCAGGACGCCTCGGTGCAGGTCTATCCACGCTGGGATCTGCAGAGCCTGCCGGCGGCGTAAGGCCGCCGGGTCACATTCACCACTGCGTGCGCCCGGGCAGCAGCCCTTTCAGCTCCGCCTCGGTGAGATTGCGCCACTGCCCGACCTTCAGGTGGGCAAGCTTGATGTTGACGATGCGCACGCGGCGCAGCTGGGTCACGCGATAGCCGAACGCGGCGGCCATCAGCCGGATCTGCCGGTTCAGGCCCTGGGTCAGCACGATCGAGAAACCGAACTTGGCGATGCGGCGCACACGGCAGGGCTGGGTCATCTGGCCATGGATGCGCACGCCCTTGGCCATGCCGGCGAGGAATTCGTCGGTGACCGCTTTGTTCACCGCGACCAGGTATTCCTTTTCGTGCCCGTTTTCGGCGCGCAGGATCTCGTTGACGATATCGCCGTTGCTGGTCAGCAGGATCAGCCCTTCGGAATCCTTGTCCAGCCGCCCGATCGGGAAGATCCGCTGCGGGTGGTCGACGAAGTCCACGATATTGCCGTCGACGCTGTGATCGGTGGTGCAGGTGATGCCGACCGGCTTGTTCAGCGCGATATACACCGCCTTCTTCGCCGCCGGCGTAGCCGCGAGGATGCGCGCGCGCACGATCTCGCCGTCGACGCGCACCTCGTCGCCTTCCAGTGCCTTGGCGCCGGTCGAGACCACGTCGCCATTGATGGTGACGCGGCCGGCCAGCAGCAGATCATCCGCCTCGCGCCGCGAGCACAGGCCGGCTTCGCTGATGTATTTGTTGACGCGCATGCGTTACGAACGCAGTCCGACGCCGCGCTTCAGCAACTGCAGCGCCACGATCGACAGCGCGGCCACGAAGCCCAGCATCACCACGAACGCCACGCCGACGTGCACGTCACTGATGCCGAGCACGCCGAAGCGGAACGCATTGACCATGTACAGGATCGGGTTGGCGCGCGAAATCGCCTGCCACGGTTCACCCAGCATGTTCACCGAATAGAACACGCCGCCCAGATAGGTCAGCGGCGTCAGGATGAACGTCGGCACCAGCGCGATGTCGTCGAACTTCTTCGCGTAGACCGCATTGACGAAGCCGGCCAGCGAGAAGATCGTGGCGCCCAGCAGCACCGAGGCGAACGTGATCAGCGGATGCATCACGTGCAGGTCGGTGAAGAACAGTGCGATCAGCAGGACCAGGATGCCGACGACGAGTCCGCGCGCCACGGCGCCGATCACGTAGCCGAGCAGGATCACCCAGTTCGGCATCGGCGACACCAGCATTTCCTCCACCGCGCGACTGAACTTGGCGCCGAAGAACGAGCTGGAGATGTTGCCGTAGCTGTTGGTGATGATGCTCATCATCACCAGGCCCGGCACGATGTACTGCATGTACGTGAAGCCGCCCTCGATGTTGCCGATGCGGCTGCCGATCAGTTTGCCGAAGATCACGAAGTACAGCGTCATGGTGATCGCAGGCGGGATCAGCGTCTGCGTCCAGATGCGCATGATGCGCACGATTTCGCGGCGGACCAGCGTGTTCAGTGCAACCAGGTTGGCGGCGGTGTTGCTCATGCGGCCTGCTCCTCGTGGATGCCGGTCTTGCCGTTGCGACCGCCTTCCACGAGTCGCACGAACAGCTCCTCCAGCCGGTTGGTCTTGTTGCGCATCGAGGTCACCATGATGCCGTGCGAGGACAAGGCCGCGAACAGCGAATTGAGATCGTGGGAACGAGCCATCTCGGCTTCCAGCGTGTGGTCGTCACGACGGCGCAGGGTGACGCCAGGCAGCGTGGGCAGTTCGTCGGGCATCGCGACAACGTCCAGTACGAACGTCTCTACGTCCAGCGTCGCCAGCAACCGCTTCATCGTGGTGTTTTCGATGATGGTGCCGTGGTCGATGATCGCGATATTGCGGCACAGCGACTCGGCTTCTTCCAGATAATGCGTGGTCAGGATCACCGTGGTACCGGCCGCGTTGATGCCGCTGACGAACTGCCACATCGAGCGGCGGATCTCGATGTCGACGCCCGCGGTCGGCTCGTCGAGGATCAACAGCTTTGGCTCGTTCATCATCGCTCGGGCGATCATCAGGCGCCGCTTCATGCCGCCGGACAGCGTGCGCGCCTGCATCTGCGCCTTGTCCCACAGGCGCAGTTCCTTCAGGTACTTCTCCGCGCGTTCGGCGGCGATCTTCCGCGGGATACCGTAGAAGCCTGCCTCGTTGACGCAGATGTCGAACGGCTTCTCGAACTGGTTGAAGTTGATCTCCTGCGGCACCAGGCCGATCAGTCGCATCGCTGCGCTGCGGTCCTTGTTGACCGACACGCCGAACACCTGCGCGTCGCCGCCGCTGGAGTTCACCAGCGAGGACAGGATGCCGATCAAGGTGGATTTGCCGGCGCCGTTGGGGCCGAGCAGGGCAAAGAAATCGCCAGGTTGCACGGTCAGCGAGATGCCCTTGAGGGCCTCCACGCCGTTGCTGTAGGTCTTGCGCAGGTTGTCGACGACAAGGGCGGGAGTGGGGGACATGGGCTGCACCGAAGGGGCCAAGCCACTTATTATAGCGGGCCAACCCCTGCCGACCGGATTTGCCGGGCGCACGCACTGTTTCCCGGATTCCGTTCATGGCCGACCATTTCCAGCTTCGTCTCGTCGACAGCCACATGCTGGCGCCCAGCGTGCGCCATCTGGCGTTCGAGCGCGTCGACGGCCAGCCGCTGGCGTTCCAGCCGGGCCAGTTCCTGCAGGTGCACTTCCACTACGACGACGGCACCGCGACCAAGCGCAGCTACTCGGTGGCCACCGTGGGTGATGGCAGCTCGCCGGTGCAACGCATCGAGATCGCGGTGAGCTATGTCGATGGCGGTGCCGCGACCAAGCTGCTGGGTGGCCTCGAAACTGGCGGCATCATCGACGCCAGCGGCCCGTACGGCCGTTTCTGCCTGCAGGAGGCGGATACCCATCCGCGCTACCTGCTGCTCGCCACCGGCACCGGCGTCACGCCATATCGCGCGATGCTGCCGCAGATCGAGAAACTGCTGGCGAAAGGCGGCCGCGAAGTGGTGCTGCTGTACGGCGCCCGCACCGAAGCCGAGCTGCTCTACGGCGAAGAGTTCGAGGCGTTCGCACAAACCCACCCCGGCTTCATTTTCCACGGCTGCCTCAGCCGCGAAGCCCGCGCCACCCCGCGTTCCACCGACCGCAGCGGCCACGTGCAGAACGTGCTGGCCGAACTCGGCCCGTACGCCGACCGCGACATCGCCTACTTGTGCGGCAATCCGAACATGGTCGATGCGGCATTCGCCGCGCTGAAGGAATTCGGTTTGCCGGTGCCGCAGATCCGGCGCGAGAAATACATTTCGTCGCGTTGATAAAGTTCGGCGGGCATCGTCCGATACCACAGTGCGGGTAGTGCTGATTGCATGGGCGTCCATCACCCGCGACTCACGGGCGATTAACCGCTGGAAGGCTAAATCATGGGTTAGAACCGGCAGGCTCGCAGGGCTTGAGGTCAATGCCCATGGCTAGTGTGATGTGCGTCACATTACCGACAAGGGGTCCTCCGGAACCCGTCAAGACTGGATCTTTCAGGCCGAAAGCCACTGAGAGACTCCTTTGGCGGGAGCAGCACCTCGTGAGGTGATGGCATGAAGGATCCGCTTTTTTGTAACGTGCTGGCAGGGTGTGCGCTGGCCATGCTTTTCGTTACTTCGACTGCGAACGCGGCCGATGGTCGCATCGTGTTTTCCGGTGCGGTGGTCGAACCGACCTGTTCCACGGGGCATGAATCCGTTGCGCATGTCGATACCGACGCCGGACCGACCACGCGGCACTTGGACTGCAGTCGCACAACCGCCGATGCTGGCCGCACCTATTCGCGTGAAGTGCTCGACTTGACTATGGCAAGCCGCTACCACGATCGCCTGCTCGACTACTTCGCCAGCTATGCCCCACTCGTCACCGGAGGCGATGCTGCGAAGGTTGTTCTCCGCACCTACGATTGAATGTACGCGGAACTTGGTGGCAGTCCCGCCGCAGATCACTGCCGCAGATCACGACTAATACGAGGGCATGAATGTCGCCGCAGCGCCGGCTGCGTTCACGGTGGTTCCGGTCTGGTGGCAGCGCGCAACGTAGTTCACCGAGATGGCTCCGTTCGGGATCGTCCCGATCGTCCCGATCGTCTTGGCGACGCCGATTTGCACAGGCGTTACCCCCGCGAGTCCAGCAACTGCACGTCGCCGTCTGCACCGCCGCTTGATAGTGTGATGACGCCTGCCCTGTTAGCAACCAAGGTGACCGCATCGAGGGTGATGCGTACAGTTGCACCGCAGCAACACCGTGGAATTAGTTATAGGTCAGCGTGTAGGTGGCCGTGGCACTGACATCACCGACTGTCACGGTGCCAGTAGTGGTTTGATAGTAGCGCGCGAAGAAGGGCAAGTTCATGGTGCCATTCTGAGTAGCGCCCTCGGAGATTGCCTGACCGAAGGTAACAGGGGTGCTACCGTCCTGCTTGAGGATCTGTACACCTACGCGTCTTGCGTAGCCGGTGGCAGTGCTATTTGCGATCACGCCGGGGTCGCCGGAAGGGTTGGCTGTGCTCAAGGTGATGCGGAGATTGGCGCCGGCGACGCAATTCAATTGCACCTGGAACGGCTGCGCGTTGGTATAGCTATTGTTACCGGTAAAATCCGAGACCTTTACCGCAGAGAGCGTCACCACGGTGGGATCGATAGCCGCCGTGCAGGTGGGAATGACAAAACTGATATTGGTTATCTTGAAAATTTCAACAGGCTTGGGGCCACTTGTCATGTCGACATTCCACTGCGCGAGCTGTCCAGCCGGGATTGTCATTTGCTGCGTGCTGCCTTGCTGCCCTTGGGGGATGGGGCCAGTCACCACCAGTTGCAAAGCAGAAGCTACGCTGAAGGCAACATTTCCTGTCGGTACGGATGCATTGTTCGGATAGCCTGACAGGGGAGAGGATGTATCCGGATGCAGAATCCGGAAGGACAGCCACGAAAGATTGGTTGGAAAGAGGGTGTCATCGCCGCCAACGGGTGCCCCGTAGCTGCTGGCGACGCCATTGTCGGTGGTGCCCGTGCAGGTGAGGGTGGGGTAGCTTGCAGGAGTGGCTTGGGACGACGTCCACAGGATGGTGCCTATGGCAGTGCCGGTACTTGACAGAATAATTTGGCCACCAGGTGGCGAGAACGTCACAGTGCCGGGACTGTTGGTGTTGGAGCAGTTGGCGTGGGCACGGCCAGACAGGGTCAGCGCAACCATGGCCAGCAGAAGCACCGCCAACCGCCCGTAACCGGTTCGATGCCGTGGATGTGTCTGGACGTCAGCGGTTGCCGTTTGTCGTCCAACTGCACGACTGGATGCACGTTGCAGGGGCGACGCGCTGACGATTGCACTATCGGTCATGCTCCACCCTCTTTCTGTGGCTGTGTGGCGGTATTGTCCGCGACGCATGTGGCCTGGATCTGTTGATACGCCGTCGCGACCTTGCCCGGTTTGGGTAGCGTGTATGGGAATGCGCAAGCATGCGCCGCGCCTTGCTCATCATTCCACTGGACATTGAGCTTGCCGCTCGGACCGACACCGCGCAGCAGCGTCAGGCCGGCCTGTCCAACCACACCTAACGCTTCGTCCTTGGCATCGAACACCTGTGCCCCGAACGGCGCCGGTTTGCCATCGGACATGCGGATGCGTGCGATCAGCGCGCGGCCGGTCTTGCTCTTGAAGTCCACCATCACTACTGCGCCAGCATAGGGCACCACCTGCGCGCTGGTGGCATCCAGTTGCACGCCCAGCGGCAAGCCTTGCGGATCGATCTGGATAGTGTCGAGCTGATAGGGCGTGAGATAGGGCACCAGCGCATAGCCAGAGCGGTCCACGCTCAGGCCCGGTGCATTAGTAATGTGCGCGCCGTATGCGCCTGGTACATGCACGATGGCCACGGTGTCGCCCATCGGCTGGCCGAAGGTGATGCCACCTTTGTGCGCAACCACCGCGCCGCTGGCGTTGAAGGATGCCTGCGAGTAGCCGCTGCCATGGCCGGCACTGGCATTGAGCGTTGCATAAGGGCTGTTGTAGCCGGCATTCACGCTGACGGCATTGCCGGTGCCATCGCTGCCGTGTGAGGCACTGGCACCGTAAGTGAGCTGATTCCATTGGCCCAGGGAGCCGCTGAGGACAGCCTGTTCCTGCGCACCGGCGTTGTCGTCGTGGCTGGCATTGAACGAGAGGCTTGGCGCGTGCGAGGTTTCGCCCAGCGGCAGGCTGGCGTTGAAGAAAACCTGATTGTCGTAGCCGCCGTATTCCGAGCGCCCGCGGCTGACCGACGCGCCAAAGGCCAAGCGGCGGAAATGGGTGTTGTAGCCAACCTGGAATTGGGTATCGCGACCGCTGCGGTTCCAGTAGTCGTTGACCGTGGCGTTGGCATACAGCGAGCTGCCGTTGTGCCCCAGTTGCTGGCTGAGCGTCAGGGTGAAGCGGTTGCGTTGTTGCAGCAGGCCACGTGATGCGTAGAGGCCATTGCTGTTGTAGACCGTACCGTTCAAGGCTGCGATCTGGGCCGGCGTGAGCAGGCTTTGCACGGGCACGCCATCGATCGTTTGCACGTTGGACGGCAGATATTGCAGGGCGTTCAGGCCGCGGCGCGCGTAGTCGCGTGCTGACTCGGCATCGTTCAGGCTCAGGAAGCCACTGGTGGAATAGCGGTCGGCGGCAACGCTCAGCGAAGTATCAGTTTCCGGGATGATCTTGCTGTAAGTGATGCGGAAACTCTGGCCATTGTGTGTGCCGTAGCCGGGGATGTTTGCATGAGCCTGGGTGACGTCCAGTGCCAGCGCGCCGAAATTTGTATTGAACGCGCCGCCGACCAGCACCGAGGCATAACCTTCGGAGCCTTGCACGCCCGCGTAGCCGGTGAAGCGGTTGCTGAAACCGTGCTGTGCTGAGGCCTGGATCACGCGGGGTTTGTCGAGCAGGGCATTGTCGCGCAGCTGGCCTGCAGCGATGTCGAAGCGGGTGACGCCCGGGCGCATAAGCTGCGCCACCGAGGCATAAGGTACCTTGGAGCTGTGCTGGCGGCCGTCGGCTTCAGTCACGGTCACGTCCAGATCGCCGCCGTAGCCGGTGGGGTACAGGTCGTTGATGACGAACGAGCCAGGAGCCACGGTCGTCTGGTAGATCTGCACGCCGTTCTGGGACACCGTGACCTTGGCGTTGGTATAGGCGACGCCCCGCACCACCGGTGCATAGCCCCGCAAAGATTGCGGCAACATGCGGTCGTCGGTGGCCAGTTGCATGCCGCGCAGGCCGTAGCTGTCGAACACGGAGCCGTCGGTATAGCTGTCGCCCACGCTCAGCACGGCACGCAACTTGGGCAGTGCGCGCTGCACGTAGGTGTCGATGTTCTGCCAGTGGCGCTGACCCGGACGGCCGGCAACGCCCGATTGCCAGGTGAGGGTGCTGTCCTGTCGCAGTTGCCAAAGACCGATGTTCAGGCCGGCGCGCAGGCCGAGGTAAGTGCTGGTCTGGTTCTGTCCGCCACTGGTAGTGCGGTAGCTGTCGAAGTTGTAGTTGAGCAGGAACGCCGGCACGCCTGCGTTCCACGACGTCGGGTCGACCCAGCCTCGGGGCTTCTGGTTCATATACGCCTGCGGCACACTGGCATCCAGGCGCAGATCGGACATGTCGACGGACAGGCTGGCACCCGGAATCAGGCGATCCAGAGTCACGCAGGCGTTTGCTGTTTGCAGTTGCGCGGCGGCGGCCGCAGCAGACTTGGCAGGGGCCAGTCCGATGTGGTCGAGCAGGCTGGTGCTGACGCATGGCAGGGCACTGGCATCGGGCGATGGTGCGGCGAAGCGCACGTCCATGCGGCCTATCCAGTTTCTGTCGAGATAGATATCCAGGTTGTAGATGCCTGGCAGTACCGGATTGCCATGCTCGAAGCGAGCAAGGTCGGTGGTATTGCCGCCATTGCCTGCAAGCATGCTGCGGTCGAAATTGGCGAAGCCACCGCCACCGCCACCGCCACCGCTGGCATCGGCGCCAGCGCCTTCAGCAGCTGCCGAGGCTGCTGCCGCCCAAGCCGGGTGAGGCCAGCCCATGGCCGCGGCAAGCGCCACACCACAAGCCACCGCCAGCGCAGCGCGGCGCAATGGTGAATGGCTGGAGGGTGTGCGCCGTGGTTCCATTACGGTGCCACGATCCCTTTGTGGGTATCTGCCGCGCCGTAGTCGTTGATGGTGTTGAAAACCACCGGTGTACCGGCTGACGGTACTTGCGCGAGGTCTTTCAGGGGCAGATGCAGGTCGCCAAAAGGCGCGACCATGCCGCTGGTTTCAGCGCTCGGTTTGCTGTCGGCGCCGAGCGACAGGTTGCTGATCGTGACGTAATACGGTGTGGGGTTGTGCACTTCCAGCGCCGCGCCTTGGCCGGCGGCAGCCTTGAAAGTCAGTTTGTCGGGTGCCTTCAGCGCATCGTCCGGCAGGTTGGCCGGGCGGTAGAACAGTTTCAGCCGCGAGCGGATCGCGAACTGCAGATAGTTTCGGCCAGAGTACTGAGGGCCGGTGGGCTTGGGCGGGATTTCCAGTACATTCAGCCAGAACAGCGACTCGCGGTCGGCCGGCAGTGGCTGGGAGCCCTGCGTATAGAGGATCCGCAGGCTCTGGTCCTTGTGCTGCTCCATGCGGAATAGCGGGGGTGTGATCAGAAATGGCGTGCTGACGCTGTCCGGCGTCGAGTTGGGATTGCCGGTGTCGATCCATGCCTCGACCAGTGCGGGGTGATCGCTCTCGTTGGACAGGCGCACGGTGACCTCGCCCTGCTGGGCGGGAAACACCACACGGGTGCCGCCAATGACGACGCTGGCATGGACTGCTGGTATCGCCAGACACAAAGCGACCACCGCCGTGCCAAATGCACGGGTCAGGATGTTCATGGGCACCTCTTACACGGGAGTCGGGTTGCAGCAGCTGCCGCATTCGCTGGAATGCGGCAGCTGGCGTACGTTCGTCTTAGTTGTAGGTCAGCGTATAGGACACCGCTGCGGTCACCGTGCCAGCAGTGATCGCGGTGGCCGACGGCTGGTAATACTGGGCTTGGTAGGCCAGGGTTGCCGTGCCGGTACCGCTGATGGTTGCGTTGACCGGATTAGCATTCGTATTCAAGTTGATGGCGGTACCCGACGAGTTGGTCATCTGGACTTCCACATTTGAAAAGCTCGCGCCGCTGTTGTTCTTGATGGCACCGGTTGTCGTGTCGATGCTGGCGCCGGAAAACGCTGCGCCGACCTGGACACCCGACGGCGTCGTCGGGCAGCCGGTCAGGTTCAGCGAAAATGGCGTCAGGCCTGCAGTGATCCCTGCACCGGTGAAGACCGACGACTGCACGTCGGGCAATGTGACCGCCACGTTGCCGCCGGTCACGCTTCCGCCAGTTACGGTGCCTACGGAGCAAGTCGACGACAAGACTTTGCCGTTAAAGGTGATAGTGCCGTCAACCGCGCGAGCGGTCTGCGGAGCGAATGCTGCGATGCCGAAGCCGGCGATCAGCGCAGCGGAGAGAAGAGTCTTGTTCATGCGTATTTCCTTTCAGGATGTTGGGTTGTTAACTGGTTCAACGCGCTGTGGACAACTATGTGGTTGATCTACTGCACCACCCCGACTGCAGCCCTGCGCGTGGCTGGTCGTCGAGGAATCAGCAAGGGACATGCCAACTTGTGCCTGAAAACGGTTACTCAACGGCCAGACCACGTCGCGTAGCGATGGTGGCTGCATGGGCACCCCTGTGGACGCACGCTTTGTGGTCCTTCCCTGACAAATTATGGCATTGAAAAGTGCGAACCACGTCACTTTATTTAACAATCTATTTACTTATGACAACACCAGTTTGTGACGTGAGCCACATAAGAAGCTCGATATGTAAAGTTGACTTGACATCAGTCTAGCAAGGCTCCTACTCTGTAATTGTCAAGCTTCCTTGACATATCCGGGCAGGAGACAGGTGATGCGCAAGACCCCCAAATTCCGTCGAGCAGTTCTTCCATTGCTGGCCTTTACGCTGGCGTTGGCCGGTGGCCAGGTGTTGCGGGCAGACGAGGCACCGGCAAGCAGTAGCATCGATGGCCTGAAGGTGGAACGTCACGGCGATCACGGACGGCCGGTAATCCTGATCCCTGGCCTCGCCGGCGGTCCGTGGGTGTGGCAGCAGACGATCGCGTCACTGGAAAAGGATCATGTGGTCTATGCCGTCACCCTGGCCGGTTTCGATGGCATGCCGGTGCCGCCCGATGGTGGCAACCTGTACGATCGCGCCGACACCTCCCTGCTGCAGCTGATCCGACAGCAGAAGATCGACCGGCCGGTGCTGGTAGGTCACAGCCTTGGCGGTACCTTGGCGCTGCGTTTCGCCGGCGAGCATCCGGAGCTGATTTCGGGGGCGGTCGCGGTGGACGGCCTGCCGCTGTTTCCCGGCATGGATCGGGTCAGTGCCGAGCAGCGCATCGCCATGGCCGCAGGTATGCGCAAGCAGATGGAGTCAGCCACGCCGGAGCAGTTCAAGGCACAGCAACTGGACTACATGCAGAAGATCGGCGTGATGGATCCCGCCCTGGCTGCGCGCTATGCGCCGTTTAACGCACGCAGCGACATAAAGGCCACGGCCGAATACATGGCGGAGGATCTGGCTGCCGATGGGCGCCCGGGTCTGAAGAGCGCGAACGCGCCGATCCTGGAAATCTCGCCGTACAACGCACCGGACTTCAGCCATCCCCCGATGGTGATGAGCGAAGCGCAGAAGACGTCGTACTACCAGAGCCTGCTGGCGAATGCGCCGAATGCGAAGGTGGTGTCGATCTCGCCGTCGCGGCATTTCGTGATGCTCGATCAGCCGGCGAAATTCCAGCAGGTGCTGGACGATTTTCTGAAGTCGCTTTGAGGACGTCCGCATGCCGCGTTTTACCGAAAAGCGTTATCAAACTCACGTGATCCTGACGATGTCGCTGTATGTCGCCGTGCTGCTGCTGGTGTGGCCGCTGGCGCGCAGCACCAGCAACCTGCCGCTCAAGATCCTGCTGGCTCTGTTGCCGGTGCTGCCGATGCTCTATGTGATCGGATTGATGGTGCGGCGTGTGCTGTATAGCGACGAACTGCAACAGCGCACACATCTGATCGCGCTCGGGGCGTCCACGGCAGTCGTCGGCGTGGCCAGTCTGGTGGGTGGCTTCCTGGCGGCGTCAGGGGTTGTGAAGCTGGATGGCTCGATCCTGGTGTGGGTGTTTCCGGTCACGCTGATCAGTTACTACGTGGCGCAGTGGTGGGTTGCGCGCCATTACGGCCACGACCTGTCATGTGATGGTCGCGATGCCGGCATCCCATTGCGCTGGCGCATGTTGATCCTCGCCACGTTGATGGCACTGGTGGGATGGATCGCCTACCGCCGGCAAGATGCCTTCGACACCGGCTTGTTTCTGGGCATGGCAGCGGCAGCGGTAATGATCACGCTGGTGCGCAGCATCATGAGCTGGCGGGGACGCCATGCAGGCGTGGATGGGCAGCGCCATGACGGTTGAATCACATGCCACCGAATCGGAAGGAGGCCGCCATGCGCGCCGTCCATAAGCGCTATCTGCGCGAATTCATCCCGGCGATGTCCGCCTATGTGCTGCTGGTCCTGCTTTACGGCGTGTTGATCCGGAGGACCGAAGCCATGCCGTGGCGGGTCGTGCTGGCGGTGCTGCCGTTGCTGCCGATCGTGATGGTGATCCGCGCCATCGTGCGTGTCATCCGTGACCAGGACGAGCTGGAGCGTCGCATCGACCTGGAGGCGATCGCGATCGCTGCGATGTCGACCGGCTTCGGCTATTTCAGTTTCGGCTTTCTGTTGAATGCGGACATCGGCTTGAAGTTCGCGGCGGCCGACGTCGCGATCTGGGTGATGCCGTGTCTGTTTGGCAGCTTCGGTGTGGCCAAGCTACTGGTGGCAAGGCGCTATCGCAGCCATGAATAACCAAGTACGCGAGCTGCGCGGCGAACAGGGCTGGTCGCAGGCGGATCTTGCCGAGCGGCTGGACGTGTCGCGGCAGACCATCAACGCGATCGAGACCGGCAAGTACGACCCCAGCCTGCCGCTGGCATTCAAGATCGCGAGTTTGTTTGGCCGTCCAATTGAATCTATTTTCGACCCAGGGAGCAGTACGTGAGCATGAAACCCAGAACACGCATGGGCGTGGTGGTTGCCATTGCGGTAGCGATCTTCGTGGCCAATCAACACTCCCATCATCGCGGACAGGAAAAAGATCAGGCGCCTGCAGCAAGCGCGATAGCGGCTTCACCCGCTGTTGCCACAAAGGTGACGCCAGCCAAGCCGGCCACGTGGGCACTCGGGGCACTCACGCTGACCGCGTGCAACCTGGCCCAGCCGAACAGCGGACTCAGCACGGCGGCCTGGTGCACCGATTTTCCGGTGCCGGAAAATCGTGCCGATCCGCACAGCCGCACGATCAAGCTGAAGTTGGCGGTGCTGCGCTCCAGCGCCCAAGTGGCGAGCAAGGACATGTTGGTATTTCTGGTCGGCGGCCCCGGTCAGGCGGCGACCGATTCGGCCAGCCAGATAGCGGCGATGCTGCAGCCCTTGATGGCGCATCGCGATGTGCTGCTGCTGGATCAACGCGGCACCGGGGGCTCGAACGCACTGACCTGCAAGGGCTCCGCCGACACGGCCAGGCCTGAGGACGACAGCACGTTCGATGCAGCCAGGATGCGCAGCGACGCCGCCGATTGCCTCAAGCAGCTGAGCGACCGTGCCGACCCGCGCTACTACACCACCACGATCGCGACGCAGGATCTGGAGGACGTGCGCAAGGCGATCGGTTCGCCGCAGTTCGATCTGATCGGCGTGTCGTATGGCACGCGGATGGCGCAGCAGTATCTGACGCGCTATCCGGATGCGGTGCGCAGCGTGGTGTTGGACAGCGTCGTACCGAATTCGCTGGCGCTGGGTGAGGATTTTGCACGCAACCTGGACGACGCACTGAAGGCGCAGTTCGCGCGCTGCACGGCGGAGCCAGCCTGCAAGAAGCAGTTCGGCGATCCGGACCAGACGCTGTATCAGCTGCGCGACGCGCTGCGGGCGAATCCGCACGAAGTCAGCTTCCGCGATCCGCAGAGCTATCGCACCGTCAAGCGGGTGTTGAACGAGAACTCGCTGGCCAGCGTGGTGCGGATGTTTGCGTATACGCCGGCTACCGCTGCGCTGCTGCCGTTGTCGATCGACGCTGCCGCACATGGCGACGTCGGCCCGCTGCTGGGTCAGGCGAAGATCCTGTCCGGCGACCTGTCCGAGCTGATGGGCAGCGGCATGCAGTACTCGGTGATCTGCAGCGAGGACGCCGACCTGCTCACGCCGCGCCCACAGGATGCCGACACCATCCTGGGCACGCACATGATCGACGCATTCGGCGCGGTCTGTTCGGTGTGGCCGAAAGGCACGCGTCCGGCCGATTTCCATCAGCCGCTGAAAACCGACAAGCCAGTGCTGCTGCTGGCTGGCCAGTACGACCCGGTGACGCCGCCGCGCTACGCCGACGAGGTAGCCAAGGGCCTGCCGAACGCACGCGTGCTGCTCTTCAAGGGGCAGGCACATAGCGTGATGGCGGTCGGCTGTGCGCCGCAACTGGTGCAGCGCTTCATCGAAAAGCTCGACCCGAAGACCATTGACGCGAGTTGCCTGGATCGTCTGCAGCCCACGCCGATCTTCATCGATTTCAACGGGGCCACGCCATGAAATATCACTTCACGAAAAATCCGTACGGGCTGGCCAACGCCATGCTGTGGGCTGCAGCCATCATTGCCGCCGCCGTGCTCAAGGCCCCCGTGTTCCTTTTCCTGGTGCTGCTTCCGCTGCTGGCCACGCTGTCCGTGGTGACCTTTGGCTCGCGCACTGCTTCAAACGGAGTGACTTGTCGTGATTGAAGTCAGAAACCTGCATAAAGCGTTCGGCACGGTGAAAGCCGTCGACGGCGTGAGCTTCACCGCCCGCGACGGCGAGATCACCGGCCTGCTCGGACCCAACGGCGCCGGCAAGACCACCACGTTGCGCATGCTGTACACGCTGATGACGCCCGATCGCGGCCAGGTGCTGGTGGACGGCATTGACGCGGCGGTCGACCCGCTCGGTGTGCGCCGCCAGCTCGGTGTGCTGCCGGATGCGCGAGGGTTGTACAAGCGACTGACTGCACGCGAGAACATCGACTACTTCGCGCGGCTGCATGGCCTGCCGGAAGACCTGTTGAAGAGCCGCCGCGACGCGTTGATCGAGGCGCTGGAGATGGCCGATATCGCCGACCGCCGCACCGAAGGTTTCTCGCAGGGTCAGCGGGTTAAGACCGCGATCGCGCGCGCGCTGGTGCACGACCCGCGCAACGTGATCCTCGACGAACCGACCAACGGCCTCGACGTGATGGCTACGCGCGCGCTGCGCCAGTTCATGGCACGGCTGAAAGGCGAGGGCCGCTGCGTGCTGTTTTCCAGCCACATCATGCAGGAGGTCGCCGCGCTGTGTGACCGCATCGTGGTAATCGCTCACGGCCGCGTGGTGGCCGACGAATCGCCCGATGCGTTGCGTGCGCAGACCGGTGAGAACAATCTGGAGGATGCGTTCGTGAAGATCATCGGTAGCGACGAGGGCCTGGCCGCATGAATACCGTTTCCACGAAACTGCAGCGCAGCCGCGCCTTCCTCACTGTGTTCCTGAAGGAGGTGAAGGAGAACCTGCGCGACCGGCGTACCCTGATCAGCGCCTTTCTGACCGGCCCGCTGCTGGGCCCGGTGATCTTCGTGATGCTGATCAATGTCACGCTCAACCGCGAACTGGACAAGGCCGACAAGCCGCTCCCGGTGCCGGTGATCGGCGCCGAATACGCACCGAACCTGCTTGATGCATTGCGTGCCGGCGGCGTGGTGCCGGGCGCGGCGGTGGCTGATCCCGCACAGGCCGTGCGCAAGCAGGATGCCGACGTGGTGCTGCGCATCGCTTCCAACTACGGCAAAGCCTGGCGCAAGGGTGAACCGGTGCAGGTGGAGTTGTTCTACGACTCCTCGCAACGCGATGCAAACACCTCGGTGGAGCGGGTGACCCAACTGGTCGAAGGCTACGCGCGCCAGCAGGGTGCGCTGCGGCTGGTCGCGCGTGGACTATCGCCGAGCACGGCGTGGCCGCTGCAGGTGGCCAGGCGTGACCAGGCCACGCCGCAGTCGCGTGCGGTGCTGATGTTCGCGATGCTGCCGTACTTCTTCGTGATCACCATCTTCATGGGCGGCATGTACCTGGCGATCGACCTCACCGCTGGCGAGCGCGAGCGGCAATCGCTGGAGCCACTGTTTGCCAACCCGGTGCCGCGCTGGAAGATCCTGTGCGGCAAACTGGCGGCGATCAGCGTGTTCTCCACCACGAGCCTGTTGATTTCGTTGCTGGCATTCGCGGTGGTCGGGCAGTTCATTCCCGCCGAGAAGATCGGCATGGAGCTGGATCTCGGCGTGCACTTCGCCGCCTACGTGCTGCTGCTGATGCTGCCGCTGGTGTTGCTGCTGTCTGCGCTACAGTCGATGGTGGCGGCGTTCGCGAAGAGCTATCGCGAGGCACAGACCTACCTCTCGCTGCTGATGCTGGTACCGCTGATTCCCAGCGCGCTGCTGTCGTTCATGCCGATCAAGGCGCAGGCGTGGATGTATGCGATCCCGCTGCTGGGCCAGAACCTCGGCATCATGCAGCTGCTGCGCGGCGACGGTGTCAGCGCCGAGCAGATCGGCCTGTGCCTGGCTGGCAGCCTGGCGGCGGCGCTGATCGCGGTGCTGATGACGATCCAGCTGTACCGCTCGGAGCGATTGGCGATTTCGGCCTGAGGCCGTTTTTCAAGATCAAGAACACCCCACCTCAGCCCTCCCCTGCAAGAGCAGGGGAGGGCACGCATCGGGAACTTCAGCCCTGCGGCGGCGCGGTCAGTTCCTGCGCGTTGAGGTAGCCGTGGTGGTGGCGGTCGAGCTTGTGGAACTGGCGGCGCAGGTTGTCCTGGTATTCCTTCAGCCTGATCGGCTTGCCACGGCCGCCGGGTAGCTCGCTGGTCTCGAGGATGCCGTCGCCGTTGCTGTCCATGCTCTGGAAGCCACGACTCATGTACGCCAGATATTCGGCCTCGCTGACCCGGCCATCGCCATTGCTGTCGAACAGCTGCAGATAGTCCGAGCGCGTGTTCTGCGCGAGCACGATTAAAGGCGCCAGCAGTGCCAGCGTCAGTGCGATCCCACTCAGGCGCATGTTCAGCGGCTGCCGCCGTGGATGCCGATGAACTGCAGGAACTCGGCGCGGGTGCGTGCGTCGTCGCGGAAGCTGCCGAGCATCTGGCTGGTCACCATCGACACGCCGCGCTTGTGCACGCCACGGGTGGTCATGCATTCGTGGCTGGCATCGATCACCACCGCCACGCCGGCCGGCTGCAGGGTTTCCTGGATGCACTGGGCGATTTCCGCGGTGAGCTTCTCCTGTACCTGGAAGCGCCGCGCAAAGCCATCCACCACGCGCGCCAGCTTGCTGATGCCGACGACCCGGTTGGTCGGCATGTAGCCGACGTGCGCGCGGCCGATGATCGGCGCCATGTGGTGTTCGCAATGGCTCTCGAATTCGATGTCGCGCAGCACCACCATCTCGTCGTAGCCGGCCACTTCCTTGAAGGTGCGGCGCAGGTAGTCGCCCGGGTCGGACTCGTAGCCGGAGAACCAGTCGCGATACGCCTTGACCACCCGCTTGGGCGTGTCGAGCAGGCCCTCGCGCGCCGGATCCTCGCCAGCCCAGCGCAGCAAGGTGCGCACGGCCTCTTCGGCCTGTTCCCGGGTGACGTCGTGGTGGTCGCTCATGGAGATTCCTTCGGTTCTGCGGATTCCTTCCAGTTTAACGAATGCATCAAGCGACCGTGCGCCGGCGCTCAGGGATCGGGCACGAAATGGTCGGGGAACGGTAGCGGCGCAGCCGGGCGCCGCATCGGCACCACGCCACGGGCGAGCAGGTGTTCCCAGGTGTCGTAGTACAGCGTGATCACTTCCTCCGGTGTGCTGGAAGCACGCTCGAAATCGACATAGGTGATCGAGGACTCTTCACGCTGGCCGTGGCCGGTACCGAGCGGGCCGTCAGTCCGGGCTTTGGCCATCGACGCCTCGTTCATGGATGCCCGAGCTTGCGGCGCAGCCATGGAATTCGCGGCCGAGCGACCCATGGATTCCTCAGCTGGCGCTGCCGGCGCGGAGGTTTCCCGGGATGCCACGTTGGTCACGGGCTCGGGCTGCGGGTAGACGTGCTGGCGGCGGAATACAGCTACGCCGATCACGCCGACATTGTCGGGACGCCCGGTGCGTACCGCGTAACTCTGCGCGAAATCCGCGAACACGAAGTCGGCGACCTGCGACATGCTCTTGCGCCAGCCGAGCACGTCGGTGCCGGCGTGCGGATCCAGCACATAGCCGGTCTGCGACCAGTCCGCGCTGTCGCCGGAGATCGCATTCACCGCATCCACCGAGAGGACCGCCATCACGTCGACACCCGCGCGGTTGCGCAGGCTGATCTGGTAGCGATGTCCCGGCTCGCCGGCGATGTAGTCGCGGCCGTTGTGCCGATAGACCGGCAGGGTGCGCTGGCTGGTGCGATCGTAAACATTCAGATCGACCAGCCGGCCCACCGCGGCGGCAGAGGCGGCATGGGCCACGCCCGCCGCGAAGGCGAATGCAAGCAACAGGGTTTTCATGAGGCGGCTCCGGCATGCATCGTGGATCGATGCATGGGATGTAACGTCGCGCCGCTGTCGATGGGGTTAGCGCAATCTCAGATTTCGACGTCGTCCTCGCCGCCTTCGTCCAGTGCCGGCACATCTCCCAGCAACTGCTGGGTGACTTCACCTGGCGCGGTTTCCACGCCGCGTAGTTTGCGTTCGATCGCGCGGGTGCGCTGACCCGTCGCGTCGATTTGATTGCTGGCCTGGTCGAGATTCTTCTTGACCTTGTCCAGCACCGCGCCGAACTTGCCGAACTCGGTCTTGACCGCACCCAGCAGTTGCCATACCTCGCTGCTGCGTTTCTCGATCGCCAGCGTGCGGAAGCCGGCCTTGAGACTGGTCAGGATCGCCGCCAGTGTGGTCGGCCCGGCGATCGTGATGTGATGGTCGCGCTGCAACGACTCGAACAGGCCCGGCCGTCGCAGTACTTCGGCGAACAGGCCCTCGGTGGGCAGGAACAGGATGGCGAAATCTACAGTGTGCGGTGGTGCCACGTACTTGCTGCGTATCCGCTTGGCCTCCTCGCGCACGCGCCGCTCCAGCGCATTGGCGGCATCCGTGGCGGCGGCGGAGTTGGCGTTTTCCTGAGCCTCCTGCAGGCGCTGATAGTCCTCGAGCGGAAACTTGGCGTCGATCGGCAACCACAGCGCAGCACCATCGACGCCGTTGGGCATATGGATGGCATATTCCACCCGCGCGTCGGAGTTGGGCACTACGGCCACGTTGACTGCGTACTGGTCGGGCGTCAGGAGCTGTTCGAGCAGTGCACCGAGCTGGGTTTCCCCGAGTACGCCGCGCGTCTTCACGTTGCCTAGCACGCGCTTGAGATCACCCACGCCGGTGGCAAGGCTCTGCATTTCGCCAAGGCCGCGCTGCACTGCTTCCAACCGGTCGGAAACCAGCTTGAACGACTCGCCCAGGCGGGTTTCGAGGGTGGCGTGCAGTTTTTCATCGACGGTGGCGCGCATCTGCTCGAGCTTGGCCGCGTTGTCCTGCTGGATCGCGCCGAGCTTGGCCTCCAGCGTGGCACGCACTTCGCCCATGCGCTTCTCGTGCTCGGCACTGAGCGCGGCGAAGCGCTGTTGCTGCTGCTCGCCGAACTGGTTGAGCGCAAGGGTGGCTTCCGCGCGGCTCTTGCGCGCGTCCTCGGTGAGCTGCTGTGCCAGCGTCTGCAGGCCCTGGTTGGTGCCGTCGGTGAGCGCGGTCAGGCGCTGGCCGAAGCCGTCGATGCGCTCGGCCTGCTGCCGCGACATGCCGTTGAGCTGTTCGCCGAGGTGGCCACGGAAGCGGTCGAAGCCCTGTTGCAATTCCTCGCGGCCGGCGCGCTGCTCCTCGCGCAGGGTGCGTTCGACGCGGGCGCTGTCATCTTTCAGGGCGTCCAGCTTCGCGCCCAGAGCGGGGTCGCCGCGGCCGCGCAGCAGCGCCGCGAGCTGCAACAGCAGCACCAGCGCGACGAGGATGACGAGGGCGATCAGCAGGATTTCATTGAGTGGCATGGAACGTTTTCCAGGGTCGATGCATCCAGTGTACGTCGGGCGGTCTCACCGGCTGCGCCTTGATTTCACGTTACCGCTGCCAGCGGCGGTGCATCATGGGCCGATACATCGGCCAGGGAGAGTGTCATGGAACATGTTCACGATTACCTGATCATCGGTGCCGGCATGGCTGCCGATGCGGCTGCCAAGGCGATCCGCGAGGTCGATGCCGCGGCGAACGTCGGCATCGTCGGCGCCGAGACACCGCCGCCGTATCAACGGCCGCCGCTGTCGAAGGCGTTGTGGAAGGGCGACAAATCGCCCGCCGACATCGACCTGGCCACCGCACAAAGCGGCGCGACCTTGCACCTGGGCCGCCGCATCGAATCGCTGGACCGTGTGGCGCGCATCGCGCGCGATGACCACGGCGATACCTACCGCTATCGCCGCCTGCTGCTAGCCACCGGTGCGACCGCGCGGCTGCTGCCGTTCGACGGCGGCGAACGGGTGATCCATTTCCGCACGCTGGACGATTACCAGGCGCTGCGCCGCTATGCCGAACCCGGTGCCTACATTGCCGTGGTCGGCGGCGGCTTCATCGGCAGCGAACTGGCTGCGTCGTTGAGCAGCGTGGGTTGCAAGGTGACGATGCTGTTTCCCGGCCCGGCGATCGGTGCCGGGCGTTATCCGGACGGGCTGAGCAGCTACCTCGACGACTACTACCGCAGCCACGGCGTGGATGTGCGCAGCGGCATCAAGGTGATCGGCGGCAGCAAGACCGACGGCGGCGTGGAACTGGAACTGTCCGACGGCGAGGTGCTGCGGGTGGAAGCGGTGGTGGCCGGCCTCGGCGTGACGCCGAACACGGTACTGGCCGAGCAAGCCGGCCTCGTGGTCGACAACGGTATCGTCGTGGACGCGCACTTGCGCACCAGCGATGCCGACATCTGGGCCGCCGGTGACGTGGCGAATTTCCACAGTGCGTCGCTGGATCGACGCCTGCGCGTGGAGCATGAAGATGCAGCGGTCGGCATGGGCGGGCTCGCCGGTCGCGTGATGGCTGGCGCCGCGGAGGCATACACCACACTGCCGTTCTTCTATTCCGACCTGTTCGATCTCGGCTATGAGGCAGTCGGCCTGCTCGACACCCGGTTGCAGGTGGTCGAGGACTGGCAAGAGCCGTATCGCGAAGGCGTGGTGTATTACCTCGAGGGTGGCCGCGTGCGCGGCGTATTGCTGTGGAACGTGTGGGACCAGGTCGATGCCGCGCGCGAACTGATCGTGCAATCGGGGCCATTCGACGCGGCGTCGCTGCGCGGGTGGCTGCCGCGCAAGGCGTAGGCGCCAGTTGTTGTAGGAGTGGCTTCAGCCACGATGCTTTTCGTCATGCCCGGCAAAAGCATCGCGGCTGAAGCCGTTCCCACAAAAAAACTGGCCACTTCAATCCACCCGGCAGTACACGGCCTTCAGGTAGCGGCCTTCCGGCACATCGGTGCGGAACGGATGATCCGCACCGGCGCCGCGCACCTCAAGCACCTGGATCTCGCGGCCCGCGTTGAGCGCGACCCGGCGCAGCATTTCCAGGAATTCGCTTTCGCCGACCAGACCGGTGCACGAGCAGGTCAGCAGCAGACCGCCGGGCGGGATGATGTCCAGCGCCATGCGGTTCATCGCGAAGTATTTCTTCAGCGCGTCCATCACCTTGCTGCGGTCGCGGGTGAGCTTGGCCGGGTCGAGGACCACCGCGTCGTATTGCTCGCCGCGCGCCACGGCATCGCGCACCCAGTCGAAGATGTCGGACTGTTCGAACGTGACAGCAACTTTGTTGGCGGCGGCATTGGTGCGGGCGATCTCCAGGATGCCCGCATCCAGATCCACGCCGACCGCCTCGCGCGCACCGGCGGCCATCGCATGTACCGCGAAGCCGCCGGCGTTGCAGCACAGGTCGAGCACGCGACGGCCCTTGGCCAGTTCGGCGAAGCGCTTGCGGTTGTCGCGCTGGTCGGCGAAGAAGCCGGTCTTGTGGCCCGAACCCGGTGCGGCGTGGAAGCGCAGGCCGTGCTCGTGCACTTCCACCGCTTCGGGCACATCGCCGCTGCGGCAGTCGAACGACTCCTGCTTCTGCACGTGCGATTCGGCAAACCAGTACAGGCGTGCACCAGGAAAATGCGTGAGCAGGGCGGCGTGGATTGCTTCGCGGAAACGCCACATGCCGGCGGCGAAGTATTCGATCACGAGGATGTCGGCGTAGCGGTCGACAATCAGCCCGGACAGACCATCGCCCTCGCTGTGCACCACGCGCCATGCGTCGCTGACCTGGTCGAGTTGCAGCCACTCGCGACGCAACTGCACCGCGCGGGCGATGCGCGCGGCGATCCAGTCCGCGTCGATCGCCTGATCCGGATGACTGTCGAGCAGGCGCAATGCAATCCGTGCGTGGCCATTCCAGAATGCGCGGCCGACGAAGCGGCCTTTCATATCCTGCACTTCGACCACGCTGCCCGGTGGCAGCTTCGATTCCGGCTTGTAGATCTGCGCCGACCACACCCACGGATGGCCCGGGTTGCGGTCGGACTTCAGGCGAATGACGGGCAGGGTCGGTGCCGGCGGCAGCTGGTCAGGAGAGTTCATCGGCGCATGATACCGTGCGCGCCCCTTTGAACAGGCTCTCAGTCGGCCTGCATCACCGCCAGTTCATTGCCGTGCGGATCGAGAAACTGGAAGCGGCGACCGCCGGGAAACGCAAAGATCGGCCGCACGATGCGGGCACCTGCCGCGGTAACCGCTGCCAGCGTGGCCTCCAGATCGTCCACCGCGATCACGGGCAGCGGTGCGCGGGTGGCTTCGACGGGGTCGCCCTGCAGGCCGATATCGACGTCGCCGGTCATGGTGCAGGCGTAGGTGGGTCCGAAATCGGTCAGTTCCCAGCCGAATGCCTGGGTGTAGAAGGCTCTGGCCGCAGCAATATCGCTGGCCGGCAGTTCGATGTAGTTGGGGCGTGCCATGCTCGGCTCCGTTGCGTGGTCGATCGAAAGAAGGGGCGATTCAGCGCAACCGCAGCACCAGCCACGACAGCAGCGCCAGCAGGTTGATGCCGAGCCGCGAGACGGACGGGCCGGCCACCGCCAGCACGAAACCCTGACTGCCGAAGTGCCAGTCGATGCCAAGCCGCGGCGCGGCCTGCAGTGTGGCAAACACATTCACGAAGGCGCCGCAGTGCAGCGCATAGCTGAACACCGGCAGTGCGATCAGTGGCAGCTGCAACAGCTGTGCCCAGCTCGACATGCGCACGCCGTGCACGCTGCCGGTCATCAACTGCACTCCGGCGGCCAACACAAAGCCGTACAACGCCAGGCTTATCAGCGCGACCAGACTGTCGTGCGCGCCGAACGGCAGCAGCCGATGCAGCATCGTGGCTACGCCGTAGAAGCCACCGGCGATTTCGAGGATGCCGATCAGGCGGAAGAGAATATGGCGCACGGGTGGCCTCGCTCAAAAAGCGCAAGCTTAGCCGAGCGGGGCCGATGTGATCTGCGCAGAGCGTCGTGATCTTTGATGCCGATGCCGGGACGAATCAGGCGACCAGCACGCCGCGCGCTTCCTCGACGATCGCGTGCGGCACGAAACGCGCGCTGTCCTGGGTGATCAGCGAGCGATCCTCGCGGATCCCGATGCCGCAGGCGCGATCGCCGACGATCCAGCTGCCGATCAGGGGGTAGTGGCCGTCGAAGGCAGTCAGCGGATGGCAGGCCTGGCGGATGCAGGGGCCGTCGCGGTACGGGCCATCCGTGCGCAACTCGCGGCCATCAACCAGATGCATCGCGATGTTCGCACCCTCGCGCGAATGCAACGGTTTGCGCACCCAGCCTCGCGGCAGTTCGCTGCCATCGTCGAATTCGGCCGCCAGCAGGTTCGGGTGGCCGCGATGCGCATCCCACAGCAGCGGCAGGATGCCCTTGTTGCTGAGCAGTGCCTTCCACGGCGGCTCGATCAGCTGCAGTCCGGAGCGCGGCAGGTACGCGCCGAACGACTCGCGGAACATGTCTTCCAGCGGATACAGCTTGAACAGGCAACCGATCACCCGGTCGTCCAGGTCGGTGAAGCGGCCGTCGGCGGAAACGCCAATATCCTCGATTGCCAAGGTGCCGCAGTCGATGCCGGCCTGCAGCGCGCAATCGCGCAGATAGGCGATGGTGCCCTGGTCTTCCACCGAGTCGCGCACGGCAGCGAAGTGGAACGGCCGCGCGATGCCGCGCGCGATCGTGCCGAACGCCTCCACCAGCGACTCGTAGATCGAGTTGAACTGGTCGCTGCCGGGCGGCAGCTGGCCGCGCGCGAGCTGATCCTCCAGCCATTGCCACTGGAAGAATGCGGCCTCGTAAAGCGAGGTTGGCGTGTCGTAGTTCAGCTCATAGAGTTTCGCCGGGCCGCTGCCGTCGTAGGCAAAATCCAGGCGACCGTACAGATGCGGCTGGCGTTCGCGCCAGCTCTGCGCGATCCAGTCCCAGTACGGTTCCGGAATTGCCAGCTGGCGCAGCTGCTGTTCGTTGCCGACGATGCCGTCGAGCAGATCCAGCGCCATCGCATGCAGTTCCTCGCTGGGTGCCTCGATGTCGTGCTCGATCTCGCGCAGGCTGAACGCGTAATAGGCCGACTCGTCCCAGTACGGCGCATCGTCGATGGTGTGGAAGCCGAAGCCGCACTCCGCGGCCTTGCTGCGCCAGTCGGGGCGTTCGGCCAGGGCGATGCGGCGCATCAGCTGCCGACGCCACGGCTGCTGCCGGATCTGCCGAAGCCGGAGCGGCTGGTGGTGACCGCACGATCGGCGGTGGCGTTGATCGGCACCATCGCGGTGCCCGCTCCGCTGCGATAGACGCCGGCGCCGCCGGGGGCGGGTTGTTGCCAGCCACCGTTGCTGTCGCGGAACGCCGGCGCGCTGTTGAAGCCGTTCATCGGCGAACCGTTGCGCAGCATCTGCGACAGGAAGAAACCGGTCATCAACGGGCCGAAGAACGAATGGCTCGCGCCGTCATTGCGCTCGGCGCACTGCTCTTTGCCGTACTTGGCCTCGCACTCCTCGCGATTGGCGAAACGCGGTGCGGTGGTCGCCGCATCCTTCTGTGCCTTGTCGAACGCCTGCTTGCAGGTGGCGCTGTCGTTGGTCTGCGCCACACAGGCCTCGACCGAGGTGTACAAACCCTCGCGCGATGCGCTTTCGCTGCGATCGCAGGCGCTCAGCAGCAGCGGAGCCGTGCTCATCAGCAGCAACGCGGCGGTCTTGGATCGCTTCATGGGAAGTGCTCGTGCAGGATATCCGGCCAAGCATGCCTGCTTGGTCGTGCGGATGAAAGTTCCTGCGGGCCGGTGTGCGCGAATGCCGCAGCGGAGTCGCTGGTCGTCATTCGAGTTCGTCGGCCAGTTCGTGCAGGTCGGCGAGGTGCTGTTCCCACCAGCGCGATTCGGCAGCAAACGGAAACGCGACGGGGAATGCCGGGTCGTGCCAGCGTGCGGCGATCCAGCCGGCGTAGTGCAGCTGGCGCATCGCTCGAAGTGCCGGGATCAGCATCAGCTCGCCGTCGTCGAAATCGCGGAACTGCCGGTAGCCTTCGAGCACCGCTTCCATCGCGCGCTCGTCGTTGGCAAGCATCCACAGATCCTGCACGGCCGGGCCGGTGCGTGCATCGTCGAAGTCGACGAAGTGCGGACCGGCATCAGTCCACAACACGTTGCCCGGATGGCAATCGCCATGCAGGCGCAGTTGCCGTACCGGGCCGATCGCTTCCATGCGTGCGGCGATGGCGGCATCGAGGCGCATTGCCCCCACGCGGTAATTCGTCTGCAGCGACGTCGGCAGCAGCGACGATCCGAGCACCGCTTGCATCGGCTGCTGCACCATCGTGTCGCGATCGAGTCGGCCGCGATGGACGAAGGGCGCGCGCGCGCCGACCACGTGCATGCGCGCGATCAGCCGGCCCAGCCATTGCAGTTGATCGAGCGCCTCCAGTTCCGGCGCGCGGCCGCCGCGGCGTGGCGTCAGTGCATAGCGGAAGCCGTCGTGCCGCAGCAGCGTATGGCCATCGAACGCGAGCGCTGCAACCACCGGCAGTTCGGCCTCGGCCAGTTCCTGCGCGAACGCATGTTCCTCGACGATCGCGGCGTCGCTCCAGCGATCGGGCCGATAGAACTTCGCGATCACTGGCGACGTCTCTTCCAGTCCGACCTGCCACACACGGTTCTCGTAACTGTTCAGCGCCAGCAGGCGGCCGTCCGGCCACAGCCCGCAAGCGCTGACTGCGTCGAGCACCAGGTCGGGAGTGAGGTTGGCGTAGGGCGCGTCGTTGCTCAACGCAGCCCCACGGTACGCGCGGCAATCACCGCCATGGTGATGCGCGAAATGCACACGAGTGTGCCGTCCTCGTTCTCGATGCGGATCTCCCACACCTGGGTGGTGCGACCGATATGCAGCATGCGCGCGGTGCCGGTGACGGTGCCGCTGCGCACGCCGCGGATGTGGTTGGCGTTGATGTCGAGGCCGACCGCCAGTTCCTTCTCCGGATCGAGCGTGAGCATCGCCGCGGTGCTGCCCAGCGTCTCGGCCAGCACCACCGAGGCGCCACCGTGCAACAGACCGTACGGCTGGTGGGTGCGATGGTCGACCGGCATGGTGCCCTGCAGCCAGTCGTCGCCGATCGCGCTGATGCGGATGCCCAGCGTCTCCATCATGGTGTTGGCGCTCCACGCGTTGATGCGGGCGAGGTCGGTGGGCTGCTTCCAGAGGCTCATCGTTGATTCCTGTGTGTCGAGCCCGCATTGTTGTCTGCTGCGATCGCCACGACAATGCATCTGGTGTTTACCGTCACTCTCAAATCCTCCGACCGCCAGTTTTCGGTGGCCGCCGGCGAAACCGTGCTGGAAGCGGCGCAGCGGGCGGGTGTTGCACTGCCGTATTCCTGTCGTGCCGGGGTCTGCGGCAGCTGCAAGGCGACCTTGCTGCAAGGGCATTGCGAGTACCCGCGCAATCCGCCGCTGGCGCTCAGTGCCAGCGCGCTGGCGCATCACGCGGTTCTGCTATGCCAGGCGGTGCCGACCAGCGATCTGCTGCTGGAGGCGCGCGAGGTGACCTCGGTGGAGGACATCGCGCGGCGTCAGCTCGGCATGGTAGTGACCGAAAAATGGCGGCTGGCGTCGGACGTGATCGGTCTGCATCTGCTGCCAGCACATGGCGAGCGCCGGCTCAACCGGCTGCCGGGCCAGTACGTGGACGTGCTGCTGGAGGACGGCAGGCGGCGACCGTTCTCGATCGCCAACGGCCCGCAGGCGGACGGCATGATCGAGCTGCACGTGCGGCATGTGGCCGGCGGCGGCTTCACCTCGTGGGTCAACGATGCACTGAAGGTGGGCGACCACCTGCGCATCGAGGGACCGCTGGGCACCTTCGTACCGCGCGAGGATTCCGAGCGGCCGATGCTGTTCATGGCCGGCGGCACCGGTTTCGCACCGGTCAAGGCGATCGTCGAGCACTTCATCGCGCTCGGCACACGCCGGCCGATGCAGTTGTACTGGGGCGCACGCGCGGCGACGGATCTGTATCTGCGCCCGCTGGCCGAACGCTGGGCGCGTGAACTGCCAAATATGCAGTTCCACGCCGTGGTATCCGACCCGGATCAGAGTGCGGGCCTGCGCACCGGGCTGGTGCATGAGGCGCTGCTGGCGGATCACCCCGATTTATCGGGCCACGACCTGTACATGAGCGGGCCGCCGGCGATGATCGACGCCGCGCACCCGCTGTTCCTCGATGCCGGGCTGCCGGAAGAGCGGCTGTACTACGACTCGTTCGAATACGCGCCGGATGTGCTGGCGCAGATCATCGCCGCGCGAGCAGGCATTCACGATCTTTGAGCCGCTTTTCTTGTGGGAAAGGCTTCAGCCACGATGGCTCTTCGCGCTGTCTGAAAAGCATCGCGGCTGAAGCCGCTCCCACAGACGCGTGCCTATTTGTTGCCTTTGGCAACCGGCAGCTGCGCCGCATGCCACGCCAGCACACCGCCGCCCAGCGTGTAGACCTTCTCGAAGCCGGCCTTGACCAGCCGCTGCGCGGCCTTGACCGAATTGCCGCGGCCGTCCTTGTCCATCACCACGACGGGCATGTCCTTGGTCTTGGCCAGTTCCTTCTTCTCCGGGTCGAACTGGCTCATCGCCACGTGCTTGGCGCCGGGCACGTGCATCTTCTCGAAGTCGGCAATCGACGACAGGTCGATAAGCAGCGGGGTTTCACGATTGATCAGCAAGGTGAGTCCGGCCGGAGTCAGCTCCTTGGTCTTGCTGAAGAGTTCCATCACCAGCGTGGCGACCAGCGCCACCAGCAGGATCACGAACAGGGCCGCCAGGGCCACGTGATTGCCGATAAATTGGGGGAGCTTGTGCAGGATATCGTTCATCGTCAGTCCACGGTGCTTTGCTGGCACCCGCTCGGGTAAACCGTCGATTATACGGGTACGGCGTGCCCGCCGTGGCCGGCTCAGTCCTGCGTGATATCCGGCAGCCCGCTGGTCAGCCACCAGTGCTTGGTCTTTTCGTCGTAGTGCCAGGTCTGGTGATCGACGACGGTGCGCTCGGACTGGGTATGCAGGTTGACGATGCTGATCTGCGCCGTCTGCTGCACGTCGAAGTCGCCGGTCGGCACCGGGCCTGCGTCGGCGTCATACTCACTTACACGCACCTGCTGGTAACGCGCCAGATCCAGCTTGCTGAGCGGGTGGGCGACGCGTGCGGCGGGTTCGATGAACTGCTCCGCACTCTGGAAATCACCCCACCGCAGCGTGTTGCCATAGGCGGTGAGCGTGGTGGTCAGCGCGTCGCTGCGGGTCTTGGTGGCGCAGCCAGCCAGCAACAGCACGGACGACACGGCGAAGATGCTCAGGATGCGGCGCATGGGTGGTCTTCCCGATGGATACCCGCCCATTCTGCCTCAAGCGGACGTCGGCGGCTCAATCGCGCCAGATTCAGTCGCGTCGTTTGGCCACGAAGCGTGCGCTCAGCGTGGCGGCGGGCTTGCCGTCATCGCCCGGCACCACGCAGGCGACTTCGATGCGTGCCCGGCCGCGGGTGGTCAGCGTGTTGAAGAACGTGGCCCAGTTCGCCGTCGCCGCCAGCCGTGCCTCGCTGCGGAAGTCCTGCCACAGCGGCGACAGGTAGCGCACGTTCGATTCGGCCACGAACACATCGCAGTCATGGCCGTACCGGCGCAGCGCCATTTCCACCAGCGCCCAGCCGCTCAGGGTCATCAGGCTGACCAGGCTGCCGCCGAACGCGCAGCCCTTGTCGTTGACGTTCGGTGGCAGCGGCGCCAGCAGGCTGAGCATGTCGTCGTCGCTGTGGATCAACTGCAGATCCATTGCATGGGCCAGAGGAATTTCGTCGCGGATGAACTGGATCAGCGCCTGTGCCTGCGCGGTGGTGTCGTCGGTCGTGCTCACGTTGATCCGGAGTCCGTGGGGAGGGGAAGACCTCCCAGTGTAGGGCGGCCGTTACACTGCGGCCATCGCGACAATCGGATGCGCATGCGGATGCAGCGACAATCTCCAGGGGACAACGAGAATCTGCGCGGGCGGATCGTGGTGATCACGCGTCCCGCCGGCACCGCCGCGGCGTTGGCGCGCCGGGTGCGTGCGCTTGGCGGCGTGCCGCTGTTGCTGCCGGGGCTGGCCTTGCGCGGGGTGGCCGATGAGGCCGCTGCGCGCGCCGGTCTGCAGGCGGCGCTGAGGGATGAATTGCTGGTGTTCACCAGTCCCGCGGCGGTGCTTCACGCTGCGACCCTGGTGCCGTTGCAGACGGCGGCGACCGTGCTGGCGGTGGGCCGGGGTACGGCGCGGGCATTGCGTCGATATGGCATTGCTGCGCCACTGTCACCGCAACGGCAGGACAGCGAAGGCCTGCTGGAGCATCCCGTCTTGCAGGACCTGCGTGGTCGCCGCGTTGCCCTGATCGGCGCCTCCGGTGGTCGTGGCGTGTTGCGCGAACAGCTCGCCGCGCGCGGTGCACGATTGCGCGAGCTGCATGTGTATCGGCGGGCACCGCCACGACTGGATCGCCGTCACGTCGATGTGTTGCTGCAATTGCCAGCCTCGGCGTGCGTGCTGCTGTCCAGCGCCGAAGCACTGCAGAATCTGCAGCAGTTGTTGCCGCCGCCGGCATGGGCGCGGCTGTGCGCAGCAACTGCGGTGGTCAGCAGTGAGCGATTGGCCGTTGCCGCCCGCGACGCGGGTTTCGTTCGCATTGTGCTGGCCGCCTCGGCGCTGTCGGCCGATCTGCTTGATGCAGCACGTCGCGCGAGCTGATTCTTCACGTCGTCGTGCTACGAACGCTGGCGTATGGGCTGCTAGCATGTGCGCATGAGCAGCGTAGACAAGCCGAACGAGCCCGCCGCGCCCGAGGGCGCCCGTCCCGACCCCATCGTGGTCGATCCGTTGCCGACACGTCCGGCGCGGGTTGCGGCTTCGAAGCCAGCGCCACCATCGCGCGGTGGCGGCAGTCTGGCGCTGGCGGTGCTGCTGGCCTTGATTGCGCTGGGCGCGTCCGGCTACATCGGCTGGCGCCAATGGCAACAAGAGCAGGGTAGCGCTGCCGACAATCAAAACGTGGCCGGTCTGCAGCAGCGTGTGGGCACGCTGGAAACCACGCTGGCCGGCGTCAACAGCGAACGCGGTAGCCTCAATCAGCGCCTCAATGACGCGGCGGCGGTGAACCGTACGCTGCGTGAGGAACTGCTCGGTCAGGCCGAACGCACGCGCAATCTCGAAGACGCGGTGGCGAAGCTCGCCGAAAAGAGCCTGTCCGGACACGACGCGATGCTGCTGGACGAAACCGAATCGCTGCTGCGCATGGCCAGCGAGCGTTACACGCTGTTTCATGACGCACAGGGCGCCGCGGCCGCATACGTGCTGGCCGACCAGACCCTGGCTGCGGTCAACGATGGTGCGTTCAGTGGGCTGCGCCAGAGCATTGGTGCCGAACGCGAGGCACTGGCGAAGAGCCAGCCGGCCACGCAGGCCAGCGCATTGCAGCAGCTGACCGAACTGCGTGGCACCCTCGACAGCCTGCCGCTGAAACCGCTCAACCCGCCTGCTGCGACGCAGATGCCGGACGCGTGGTCGCGCATCGGTCGTGCGCTGGCCAGCGTGGTCAGCGTGCAACGCGACAACGGCGCGCCGCTGGCGGTGGCCGACGCGCGTTTCGCGCGCGAACTGGCCGCGCTCGATCTGGCCCAGGCGCAGGCCGCGCTGCTGGCCTACGACAGCAAGGCCTATGCGGCCGCGCTGCAACGCGTGGACAGCAGCCTGTCGACCCAGTTCGACGACACTGCGCCAGCGGTGCAGCAGGCGCGCAAGACACTGGCCGAACTGGCCACGCAGCTGCCGACCAGCGCACCGGTGCAGCTCGGCGCCGCGCTGACGGAGCTGCGCAACCTGCGCGCGGTGCATGCGCTCAGCCCGGCCGCGGCCAACGCCGCACCGGCTCATGCCGGCAGTGCCACCCCGGCGGGCGGAGTCCGGCCATGAGGGTGTGGCGCTGGATCCTGCTGCTGGTGGTCGTCGCCACGCTGGTCGCGTTCGGCTGGCACTGGGTAGCCGAGGATCCCGGCTATGTGCTGTTGCGTCTGCGCGGGTGGCGAGTCGAAACCACGCTGGTCGCGGCGGTTCTGATTCTGTTGCTGGCGTGGGCGTTGCTCACGGCCGCGTGGCGTCTGCTGCGCTGGCCGTTCGGCGCATTCTCGCGCCGGCATCGGCGGCTCAGCCAGCAGCGCATGGGCGATGGCCTGATTGCGTTGATCGAAGGTCGCCACGGCGACGCCGAGCGCGATCTCAATCGCGCCTCACGTCTGGACAGCTTGCGCGGCCCGGCTCTGCTGGCTGCCGCTGAAGCGGCCTCGCGTCGTGGCGAACACGGTCGTGCGCTGGAAGCATTGAACCAGGCCTCGCAGTCCGCACCGCAGGCGGCCCGCGTGCTGCGTGCGCGCGTGCTGCGTCGCGATGGCAAACCGGCCGAAGCGCTCGCGCTGCTGGCGCCCGAAGCCGACAAGGGTACGTTGACGCCGGGTGGCTGGCGCGAGCTGGCGCTGGCAGCTTTGGCGCATGGTGATATCCGGCGTGCTCGCGAAGCGCTCGATCCGCTGCAGAAGAGCGGCGCGCTCGGCAGCCGTGCCTATGCCGCACTGGAAACTCAGGTACTCACCGCGACGATCAATGTCGCGCCCGATGGCGCCAGCCTCAACACGCTGTGGTCGCAACTGCCGAAGGCGCAGCGTCGGGTGCCCGCGGTAATCGACGCGTATGCGCGCCGCGCGGCCGGCTTCGGCCTGACCCTGCCGGCGATGGATGAAGTGGAATCCGCGCTGCGCCGCGAGTGGTCGCCGTTGCTGATCGAAACCTACGGCACGCTGGTCGGCGACGACGTCGAAGCACGCCTGCGCCGCGCCGAAGGCTGGCTCGACGCGCATCCGAACGACGCCAACCTGCTGCTCACGCTGGGCCGCATGTGCGTGCGGCTCAAGCTGTGGGGCAAGGCGCGCCAGCATCTCGAGCGCTCGCTCGCGCTGACGCCGAGTGCGGCCGCGTGGGAAGCACTGGGAGATATGTTTGCCGGGCAGGGCGATGCGGAGCAGGCGCAGCGCTGCTATCGCAACGCGCTGGCGTTCGGGCGTGGCGAAGCGATCAAGCCACTGGTGCAGAGTGCACGCACCGGCCAGCTCGATACCCAGCCGATCGCGATCGAGGAACGCGATGTGCATGGCGTGCCGCGGTTGCGAGAATAAGTTCTTCAGCGACACGACTGGCCATGCCATTGAATACTTGCGGAGCCGTCGATGCTGCCGTCCGCCCGGATACGCATCCAGCGACGGTAAAGCCGAGTCTGTCGAACAGAGGCTTCGTTGTTTTGGTCTTGCGAAAAAACATTGTTCTGTCTCCTCGCGGGGCCTTACATCGGCGTCAGATTCGCATACGCCGCCACCAGCCATTTGCTGCCGGCTGCTTCGAAATTCACCTGCAGTCGCGTGTGCGCGCCGCTTCCCTCGGCACTGATCACCACGCCTTCGCCGAAGCTGGGGTGGCTGACGCGCTGGCCGAGTTTCACCGGCAGGGTTTCTTCCAGCGATGACGAGGTTTCGCGCGGGCGTCCGGCGTACATCGGCCGGGTGACCTGCACGCGCGGGCGCACTTCGTCGATCAGTTCCGCCGGCATCTCGCCGAGGAAGCGCGACGGTCGCGCCAGCATTTCAGTGCCGTGCATGCGACGCGATTCGGCGTGGGTGACGATGAGTTTCTCGCGGGCGCGGGTGATGCCGACGTAGGCGAGCCGGCGCTCCTCCTCCAGCCGGCCCTCGTCGTCGACCGAGCGCTGGCTGGGGAACAGGCCTTCTTCCATGCCGACGAGGAATACCACCGGAAACTCCAGACCCTTGGCCGAATGCAGGGTCATCAGCTGCACGCAGTCGTCCCAGGCTTCGCCCTGGTTCTCGCCGGCTTCCAGGGTGGCGTGCGACAGGAACGCGGACAGTTCGCTGAGGCCGGCGTCGATGTCCTCGGCGGTGCGCTCGAAGCGGCTGGCGACGTTGACCAGTTCGTCCAGGTTTTCCACCCGCGACTCGGCGTTGCCACGCGAGTCCTTCTCGTAGAAGTCGCGCAGGCCGGTGTGGGTGATCGCGTGGTCGATCTGTTCGGCGAGGGTCAAGCCGCCCTTTTCGTCTTCGGGAATGAGCGGCTGGAATGCGCGTGCCATCTCGTCGATCAGCACGAAGAACGCCTTTACCGCATTCTTCGCGCGACCGGCGAGTTCACTGCCACTGCTCAACTCGACCAGTGCCGACTCCCACATCGAGGTGTTGTCGCTGCGCGCGCGCCGGCGCAGTGCGTCCAGCGTGCGGTCGCCGATGCCGCGCGGCGGCGTGTTCACCGCGCGCTCGAACGCCGCGTCGTCGTGACGGTTCGCGGTGAGGCGCAGATAGGCCAGCGCATCCTTGACCTCGGCGCGCTCGAAGAAGCGCTGGCCGCCGTAGACGCGGTACTTGATGTCGCGCTGGATCAGCTGTTCCTCGAAGTTGCGCGATTGCGCATTCGAGCGATACAGGATCGCGCAGTCCTTCGCCTGGCCGTGCTCGTTGATGTATTCGCGGATGCGCTCGATCACGAAGCGCGCCTCGTCCTGCTCGTTGTAGGCGGCGTACAGCGCGATGCGCTCACCGTCCTCACCCGCGGTCCACAGCTGCTTGCCGAGGCGACTGCCATTGCGCTGGATCACGCTGTTGGCGGCTTTCAGGATGGTCGAGGTGGAGCGGTAGTTCTGTTCCAGCTTGATCGTGCGGGCGCCAGGGAAGTCGCGCAGGAATTGCGCCATGTTCTCGACCTTGGCGCCGCGCCAGCCGTAGATCGACTGGTCGTCGTCGCCGACCGCAAAGACTTTGCCGGTGGCGCCGGCGAGCACGCGGATCCACGCGTACTGCAGCGTGTTGGTGTCCTGGAATTCGTCGATCAGCAGATGCCGCCAGCGCTGCTGGTAGTGCTCCAGCACGGCCGGGTTCTTCAACCACAACTCGTGCGCGCGCAGCAGCAGTTCGCCGAAGTCGACCAGGCCGGCACGGCGGCAGGCGTCTTCGTAGCCCTTGTAGATATTGACGAAGGTGTGCGTGACTGGATGGTCGCGATGCTCGATGCCGTCCGGCCTCTTGCCCTCGTCCTTCCAGTTGTTGATCTGCCAGCAGGCCTGACGCGGTGGATACTTCGCATCGTCCAGCCCCAGCCCGGCGACCACACGCTTGACCAGCCGCAGCTGGTCGTCCGAGTCGAGGATCTGGAAGGTTTCCGGCAGGCCGGCTTCGCGCCAGTGCCGGCGCAACAGGCGATGCGCGATGCCGTGGAAGGTGCCCACGGTGAGGCCCTGGGTGCCGCCGGGAATCAGCGCTTCCAGCCGCGCGCGCATTTCGCCGGCCGCCTTGTTGGTGAAGGTGACGGCGAGGATCGCCCACGGCGGCACCCGTTCGGCCTGGGTCAGCCAGCCGATGCGGTGGGTGAGTACGCGGGTCTTGCCGGAGCCGGCGCCGGCCAGCACCAGGTAGTGGCCGGGCGGGGCGCAGACAGCTTCGCGCTGGGCTTCGTTGAGCGGGTCGATCAGGTACGAGACATCCATCGTGCCCATTGTAGTGGCCACAAAGAAAAACCGCCGCGGCTGCGGCGGTTTCTGGTGGTCTCGCCGAGGCTCAGCTTCTCTTGCTGGCGATGCCGCCGACGACCAGCAGGCCACCGAGCACGATGCCGGCGATGCCGATCCACTGCGGTACGGACTTGGTATGAGTAGCTTCGATCTTGGCCGGACCAAGCTGCGCCACGGTCTCGGTCTCTTTGTAACTGCCGTTGCCGACAGTGACCCAGATGCCTGCGATGAGCAGGATGATGCCGGCGATGAGAAGTCCTGCGCGCATGGATGTTCCCCTTGGTGAATGTGGCCCGAGTATGCCGGGCATCGGTGTGCAGGAAATGTACAGACGTGACGGGAACGCCGGCAATAAAAAGCCCCGGAGGCTAGGGGGGAGCCTCCGGGGCGGGGCAAACGCGAAGACCCAGGGGAGAGGTTCGCGTCTGTGGCGGCTCAGGGAGGTGAGCCAGCCATGGATGCCGTTGCGTGCATCCGTACTGTTAGTGCGTGATTTGCCGAAAAAGTTGCAGGATTTCCGAAGAAATTTAAAAACGATTCATTCTCATGAAAACTTAACCGCCAAGTCGTTGTTGCGGCAGAGTATCTACGTGATCGCGCTTAATGTGCCTCGTCCCAGTTCGCACCCACACCGACATCGACCAGCAACGGCACCGCCAGTTCCGCCGCGCCGGACATCCGCTCGATCACCGCGGCGCGCACTTCGTCGACGGCATCCGAGCGCACCTCGAACACCAGTTCATCATGCACCTGCATCAGCATGTGGGCGTCGTCGCGGCCTTTCAGCCAGCCGGCCACCGTGATCATCGCGCACTTGATGATGTCGGCTGCGCTGCCCTGCATCGGTGCGTTCACGGCGGCGCGCTCGGCGCCCTGGCGCAGGCCCTGATTGCGCGAGGTGAGATTTTCCAGATACAGCCGGCGGCCGAAGATGGTTTCGACGTAGCCGTCGCGATGCGCCTGCTCGCGCGTCGCGTCCATGAACGCGCGCACGCCGGGATAGCGCGAGAAATAGCGGCCCATGTAATCGCCGGCCTCGCCACGGTCGACGCCGAGCTGGCGCGCCAGCCCGAATGCACTCATGCCGTACATCAGGCCGAAGTTGATCGCCTTGGCCGCGCGGCGCTGGTTGGTGGTGATCTCCTCAGGCGGCACTCCGAACACTTCCGCCGCGGTGGCACGATGCACGTCGCCGCCGGAATGGAACGCGCGCAGCAGGCCTTCGTCGCCGGACAGGTGCGCCATGATGCGCAGTTCGATCTGCGAGTAATCCGCCGCGAGAACTTTCCATCCCGGCGGCGCGATGAACGCCTGGCGGATGCGCCGGCCTTCCTCGGTGCGCACCGGAATGTTCTGCAGGTTCGGATCGGACGAGGATATCCGCCCGGTCGCCACCGAACCCTGGTGATAGCTGGTGTGCACGCGGCCGGTACGCGGGTTGACGATGCCGGACAGCTTGTCGGTGTAAGTCGAGCGCAACTTGGCCAGGCCACGGTAGTCGAGGATCAGCCGCGGCAGTTCATGCGTATCGGCGATGGCTTCCAGCGCTTCCTCGTTGGTGGATGGCTGGCCGGTCGGTGTCTTCATTTTCGCCTGCAGGCCGAGTTCATCGAACAGCACCGCCTGCAATTGTTTGGGCGAATCGAGATTGAATTCGTGCCCGGCCAGAACGTACGACTGCTGCTGCAGTTCCAGCATGCGCCTGCCCAGCTGCTGGCTCTGCCGGCGCAGCTCGTCGCCATCGATCAGCACGCCGCGCTGCTCCATCCCGGCCAGCACCGGCACCAGCGGGATCTCGATGTCTTGGTAGACCTTGCGCAACGCCGGCACGCTTTCGAGCTTCGGCCACAGCGCGAGGTGCAGGCGCAAGGTGATGTCGGCATCCTCGGCGGCGTAGCGGCAGGCGGTGTCCAGGTCCACCTGCGAGAACGAGATCTGCTTGGCGCCCTTGCCGGCGACCTGTTCGTACTTGATCGTCTCGTAGCCGAGGTATTTCTTCGCCAGCGAGTCCATGTCGTGGCGCGTGGCGGTGGCGTTCCACACGTAGGATTCCAGCATCGAATCGTGCTTCAGGCCCTGCACCACGATGCCGTAGTTCGACAGGATGTTGATGTCGTACTTCGCGTGCTGGCCGAGCTTCGGCCGGGTGGGATCCTCGAACATCGGTTTCAGCGTGCGCAACACCGCGTCGCGATCGAGCTGTTTCGGCACACCGGGATAATCGTGGCCGAGCGGGATGTAACAGGCCTTGCCCGCTTCCACCGCGAAGCTGATGCCGACAATGTCCGCGCGCATCGCGTCGATGCTGGTGGTCTCCGTGTCGAATGCGATCAGCGGCGCATGGCGCAGCTTTTCCAGCCAGGCATCGAATTGGGATTGGGTGGTGACCAGCTCGTATTCGCCGGGTGCAGACAGGGCTGCATCCGGCGCGATGGTGCTGCTTGCCGGCTGCGATGCCGGAGCAGGTGGCGTATCTGATGTACTGGCGGACTCGTCCGCACGCGCCGTGGGCGTCGCGGCGTCCAGATCCTTCAGTGCCGCCTTGAACTCGTAGCGGGTGTACAGCTCGCGCAGCTGCGCGGTGTCGGCGTCGCGCTGGGCCAGGTCGGTGGGGCCGAACTCCAGCGGCACGTCGGTCTTGATCGTCACCAGCTCGCGCGACAACGGCAGTCGCGGCAGCGCCTCGCGCAGGCTCTCGCCGATCTTGCCGCCGACCTTGTCGGCGTTCGCGATCACGCCGTCCAGCGTGTGGTATTCGGCCAGCCACTTGGCGGCGGTCTTGGGGCCGCACTTGGGTACGCCCGGCACGTTGTCGACGGTATCGCCGGTGAGCGCGAGGAAGTCGATGATCTGCTCCGGCCGCACACCGAACTTCTCCATTACGCCGTCGCTGTCCATGACCGTATTGCTCATGGTGTTGACCAGGGTGACGTGCGGGCTGACCAGCTGCGCCATGTCCTTGTCGCCGGTGGAAACCAGCACTTCGATGCCGAGCGCCCGGGCCTGTACGGCCAGCGTGCCGATCACGTCGTCGGCCTCGACACCGGGTACGCGCAGGATCGGGAAGCCGAGCGCGCCGACGATCGCCAGCATCGGCTCGACCTGCGCGCGCAGGTCGTCCGGCATCGGCGGGCGATGAGCCTTGTACTGGTCGTAAAGGTCGTCGCGGAAGGTCCGGCCGGGCGCGTCGCTGACGAAGGCCAGATACTCCGGCTTCGCCTTCAGCGTGGCGCGCAGCATGTTGACCACGCCGAACAGCGCGCCGGTGGGCTCGCCGTGGGCGTTGCTCAGCGGCGGCAGCGCATGGAACGCGCGATACAGGTAGGAGGAGCCGTCGATCAGGATTAATTTGGGCATGCGGCATTCTCGCATGCGTGCAGGTAACGTCGCGCTTCACGGAAGCTCGGCCGGTGCACTGGTATGCTCAACTCCCCGATCGAGGTTGCCGCCATGAAAACCGCTGCTTTGCTGGCTGCCGCCAGCGTCCTGTTCGCCTCCAGTGTGTTCGCGCAGTCGTCTCCCTCGACGAATGTACCGCCGCCCCCCGGGATCAATGACCCGGGCGTTCAGGCAGTGACGCCGGCGCCCAAGCCTGCCGCCAAACCCCGCGCGCCCCATGCCAGCACGCCGACGCATCATCCACTGGATCTGAAGCCGCAGGCGTTGCCGGCGACGCAGGACAACGGTACGGCCCGCGCCGCCGGACCGGACAAGTCGCTGCCGGAGATCAAGGTCCGTCAGGAAGGCGACAACAACGTCCAGGAATACAGCCGCAACGGTCGCGTCTACATGGTGGTAGTGACGCCCAAGAACGGCATCGCCCAGACCTACATGGTCGATCCCCAGGGTCGGGTGGTCGACGAGCACGGCCAGAAGCCGGTGGGGCCAGTGATGTACAAGGTGCTGGAGTGGGGCAAGGCCAAGCCGCCTGCCGAAGGTTCGAGCGAGGCAACACCGGGCGACGACGGCCACTGAGCGTCGCCTTGAGCGTCGCCATCGGCGCGATCTGCCATGACAGCGCCGTATCGATGTCGGACGGAGAGCAGTGCGATGCAACTGCGTGAAAGCTGGCTGCTGTTTGCGTTGGGCTCGGCGCTGTTCGCGGCGCTGACGGCCTTGTTCGGCAAGCTCGGCGTGGTCGGCATCAACTCCAACCTCGCCACCTTCATCCGCACCATCGTGATCATGATCGTCACGGCCGGCATCCTCAGCCTGCGTCAGGAATGGGCCAAACCCACCGGGTTGCCATGGCACAGCTGGCTGTTCCTGGTGTTGTCCGGCATCGCCACCGGCCTGTCGTGGCTGTGCTACTACCGCGCGCTGCAGCTGGGGCCGGTGAGCAAGGTGGCGCCGATCGACAAGCTCAGCGTGGCGATCGCGATCGTGCTGGCACTGCTTTTCCTGGGCGAGAAACCGAGCCTGCCGTTGCTGATCGGCGGTGGGCTGATCGTGACCGGCGCAGTGGTGATCGCGCTGTCCTGAGCTGCATCGTTCAGCGTGGATCATCCAGTTCAGGGTAGTGCCGGAAGATGCCGTTTTCGTTGAACGGCAACCGTCGTGATGAATCCAGATAGGCAGCGATGCGTGGCCGCGCGGCCACCCGTTGGCGCAGCGCGTGCAGCAGTGGCAGGCCGCTTTCAAGCCGCTGCATCGCGCGGGGAAATGCGTAGTCCAGCCCGACCATCAGCTGAAACAGTGAAAGATCGACGTAGGAGTGTTCGCGCACGGCATGCTGGCCACCGCCGCGCTCCAGCACCTGCTCGAAGTAGTCCAGAAATTTCGGCAGGCGCGTTTCGCGCAGATCCTTCGCACGCCGTTGTGCTTCGGCGCGCTGGTCTTCGTAGTAAAGGCTGCTGGCGATCGGGTGATGGGCATCGTGCACCTCGGCAACCAGATCGCTGATGGTCAGCTGCAGCTGATGCGCGTACAGCCGCCGGCTTTCGCTGTCTGACGCCAGCCCAAGTGGCGGTCCGAGGTACTGCAGGATGTTCGCGACTTGCGCGATCACCAGCCGGCCCGCCTTGAGAAACGGCGGCGCAAATGGCAGCGCGCCGGCATGGGCGCCGTCGAGGAAGCGCACGATCGCGTCATCGCCTTGCGTGCGGGCCACGTCGTCGTAGCTGGCACCAGCGTCTTCCAGCGCCAGCCGCACGAATTCGCCGCGGCCCTGGATCCCCGTCCAGTAATACAGCTCGTAATGCATGGCAGCCTCCGGAGAGAAGATGTCGATGCTGGAACGACGGACTTCTACGGGGCGTGTAGAGGCGCACTTTGTGCGCTCCTACAGGTCAAGACTCAGTGCCGGGCTTGCCTGATCTATTTCCGTCACTTTCAGTGACGACCTTGTCTGATTTACTTCCGGCATCAATGCCGGAAGTGGCGCATGCCGGTGAACACCATCGCCATGTCGTGCTCGTCGGCGGCGGCGATCACTTCGCTGTCGCGCATCGAGCCGCCGGGCTGGATCACCGCGCTGATGCCGGCCGCGGCAGCCGCATCGATACCGTCGCGGAACGGGAAGAACGCATCCGAGGCCATCACCGAACCGCGCACCTCCAGCTTCTCGTCCGCCGCCTTGATGCCGGCGATCTTCGCGCTGTAGACGCGGCTCATCTGGCCGGCGCCGATGCCGATGGTCTGGCGATCGCGGGCATACACGATGGCATTGCTCTTGACGAACTTGGCCACCTTCCAGGCGAAAATCAGGTCGTGGATCTGTGCCTCGGTCGGTGCACGGCGGGTGACGATCTTCAGATCGTCCGCGCCGACCATGCCGGTGTCGGCGGTCTGGATCAGCAGGCCCGAACCGACACGCTTCAAATTGTTGCCGGGATGGGCGTGCAACAGGCTGCCATCAGCCGGCAGCGGAATCACCAGCACGCGCACATTGCCCTTCTTGGCGAACGCTTTCAGCGCCTCGTCCGCGTAGCCCGGCGCCAACACCACCTCGACGAACTGGCGCTCGACGATCGCGCGTGCGGTAGCGCCGTCCACCTCGCGGTTGAACGCGATGATGCCGCCGAAGGCCGAGGTCGGATCGGTCTGGTAGGCCAGGTCGTACGCCTTGCCGATGCCGTCCAGGCTCACCGCCACGCCGCACGGGTTGGCGTGCTTGACGATCACGCAGGCCGGTTTGACGAAACTGCGCACGCATTCCCACGCGGCATCGGCGTCGGCGATGTTGTTGAACGACAACTCCTTGCCCTGCAGCTGACGGAACGTGGCCAGGGTGCCGGGTGCCGGGTACAGGTCGCGGTAGAACGCGGCCTGCTGGTGCGGGTTCTCGCCGTAGCGCAGGTCCATCAGCTTCACGAAGCGCCCGTTGGCCTGGCCCGGGAACGTGGCATGACCGGCGATGGCATCCTGCGTCTCGTTCAGTTCGAGGCCGGACAGGTAATCGCTGATCGCGCCGTCGTAGCTGGCGACGTTGTTGAACGCGGCGACGGCGAGCTTGAAGCGGGTGGTGCGCGAAAGACCGCCACGCTGTTCGATCTCGACCAGCGCGCTTTCGTACTGCTCGGGCGAGGTCAGCACGCCGACGTCGTTCCAGTTCTTCGCCGCCGAACGCAGCATCGCCGGGCCGCCGATGTCGATGTTCTCGATCGCGTCCTCCAGCGTGCAGTCGGGCTTCGCCACGGTCTGCTCGAACGGATACAGGTTCAGCACCAGCAGGTCGATCGGTGCGATGTCCAGCTCGGCCATCACCGCGTCGTCGGTGCCGCGCCGGCCGAGCAGGCCACCGTGCACGTTCGGATGCAGCGTCTTGACGCGGCCATCCATGATCTCGGGAAAACCGGTGACGTCGCTGACGTCGGTGACCGCGATGCCGGCCTCGCGCAGCGCCTTCGCGCTGCCGCCAGTGGACAGCAGCTCGATGCCCTTGGCGACGAGGCGGCGGCCCAGATCGATCAGGCCGGTCTTGTCGGAAACGCTGAGCAGGGCGCGACGGACCGGGACGAGCTGGGGCGTGGACATGAGCGGGTTTCCAGGAGGGGAAAGCCGCTCATTATAGCCGTCTGATTGATGGACGGCCCTGGTGAGAGTTACAGCAGGCCGTGGGCGGCCAGTTTCTTGCGCAAGGTGGCGCGGTTGATCCCCAGCGCACTCGCCGCACGGCTCTGGTTGCCGTCATGAAAAGCCAGCACTTCGCGCAGCAGGGGCAGCTCGACCTCGCGCAGCACCAGCGCGTGCAGACCCTCGGCGCACTCGGTATCGCCGATGTCGGCGAGATAGCGACGCACCGTACGGCTGACGCACTCGCTCAGCGCACTCGAGGTGCCGGCGCTGTGCGGGCCGGCATTGTGTGAACCTGCATTCTGCGACGAGGTCTGTATGGCGGCCTCGGCAACAGGCAGTCTGACGGCATTCACGGACATCTTCCCTCACGTACGAAGCGGCCGCTATGCGGGCCACTTGCCTATGGTTATGACTGTTGTTGCAAGTCGCGGCGTGTGTCGAATGCCGATCGGCACTCTGCGCGAGCGGTCGAGTCTACCCGTGCCGGCCGATAATTTTAAGTACCAGGGCAGCTCTATTCGAAGTTGAATTCAAACGCCACCGCCTTGTCGCCGGGGTCTTCGAGCTCCAGCAACAGCACGGCGCTGGCGCCTGGCGCCAGGCCGTGCTGCAGAATCGCGCTGTCGTCGAGGTACTCGCGCGGCTGCAGCCGGCGCATCGCGATGCGCTGACCGTGCGCGTCCGACAAGGTGATCGTCAGGATCGGGTAGGGCTGCGCGAAGGCCGCGTCGTTGCGCACGCTGGCGCTGATCATCAGGGCACCGGCAACGCTGGGATGCGCCTGTACGTTGCTGGCGAGCAGCTGCAACTGCTGTGGTGCGGCGACCAGCGGAACCTCGCAGCCGAGCACGGCGCAGCTGCTGCGCAGCCAGCCACCCACGGTGGGATTGCGGATCAGCGGGTCACGCTCGGCCCAGGCCAGCTGGATGGCCAGCAGCAGCATCAGCAGCAGGCACGCGACAAGCCACGGCCAGCGCCGCTCGCCTGACGAGCGCTGGCATCGCCGAGGCCCGCGCTGGTGCGATCGTTGGGGCTGCTTTGCCCGCGGTTCGCGCGCAAAGCGTGGTGCGAACATCAGCTGCGAGAAATCCGGGGTAGCAGGTGTCGCGGCCAAAACTGCCTCGTCCTGAATGACGGCCGGGGGAGTGGGTCGCGGTCGATAGACCACCAGGTCGAGGCGTGGCGGTTCAAACGCTGGCTCGTTCACCGCCAATTCGATGAACGGTTCAGGCGGAAGCTGATCAGTGAGCGTGGCGACGCTGTCGAAGCTGGCCTCGCAATGTCCGCACACGACGTGGCCGTGCGCCTTTGCGAGCGTCTGCGCGTCCAGTGAAAACACGGACAAGCATTCGGGGCATTGTGTATACATGCAGGCCGTTTTGAATCGGTGTCCGGCAAGCTTAGCAGGGTGCTCGCGCCAGCAAGCCGGCGAGCGACCTCAGCCGCGGCGACGACCGCTGATGCGGACCCAGTCTTCGCGCGTATCCACGCGCAAGTCGTCGAACCATTCGGCGTAACGCTGCAGCAGTTCGTCCTGCTGGCCGACCAGGATGCCTGAGATCGCGAACGGTGCGCCGGGTTTCGCGGCGGCGGCGAACGTCGGCGCGAGTTCGCCGAGCGGGCCGGCGAGGATGTTGGCGATGAATACGTCGGCTTGCTCGACATCGACGTCTTCGGGCAGGAACACGGCGAGCCGATCGGCCACGTCATTGCGCTCGGCGTTGTCGATGGATGCGGTGAGTGCCTGCGGATCGTTGTCGACGCCGACCGCGCTGGCTGCGCCGAGCTTCAATGCGGCGATCGCCAGGATGCCGGAGCCACAGCCGAAGTCGGTGACCGTCTTGCCGACAAGGTCTAGGCCGTCCAGCCATTCCAGGCAAAGCGCGGTGGTGGGATGGGTGCCGCTGCCGAAGGCGAGGCCGGGATCGAGTCGCACCACCACGAGGTCGTCATCGCCGCTTTCATTGTGCGTGGGCGGTTCGATGTTCCACGGATAGATCCACAGCCGCCGTCCGAACGGCATCGGCTTGAACTGGTCCATCCATGCCCGCTCCCAGTCCTGGTCGGCGACGTCGCGGAATGTCAGCTGATCCGGTTCCAGCCACGGCAACAATTCGCCCAAGGCTTCGGTGAGGCCGCGACGATCGGTGTGTTCGTCGAACAGCGCGTTCAGCGTGATCGTCGGCCACAGCGGCAACTCACCCACGCCGGGCTCGAAGATCGCCTGCTCGTCCGGCGTCTCCGCATCGGCATCCTGCAACGTGATCGACAGGGCGCCGAGGTCGTCCAGCGCTTCCTCGGTGCCGGGCTGCTGTTCGGTGCGGACAATCAGGGAGAGTTCGAGCCAGGGCATGCGATGTCCGTGGATGGCAGTGACGATAGGCGACATCCGCTGCGCGGCGAATCATGGCTCGCGCAGCGGACGGTTCTTGCGGCGCGCCGGTCAGTGACCGGTGGCGGGGTGTTCCTTCTGCTCCGCCATCCGCTTTTCCAGATAGTGGATGTTCTGTCCACCATGCTGGAAGCCGACGTCGGCCATGATCCGCTGCTGCAACGGAATATTGCACTTCACGCCTTCGATCACCGTCTCGGCCAGCGCGAGGCGCATGCGCGCGATCGCGGTCTCGCGGTCGGGGCCGTGCACGATCAGCTTGCCGATCATCGAATCGTAGTTCGGTGGAATCTTGTAGCCGTCATACAGGTGCGTGTCGACGCGCACGCCGGGGCCACCGGGTGCTTCGAAGCGCTTCACTGTACCGGGACTCGGCATGAAGGTGTCGGGATCCTCGGCGTTGATGCGGCACTCGATCGCATGACCACGGATCACGATGTCTTCCTGCCTGAGCGACAGCTTCTCGCCGCCGGCGATCAGCAGCTGCTCGCGCACCAAATCGACGCCGGTGATCAGCTCGGTCACCGGGTGCTCGACCTGGATGCGGGTGTTCATCTCGATGAAGTAGAAGCGGCCGTTCTCGTACAGGAACTCGAACGTGCCGGCGCCGCGGTAGTTGATGCGGATGCAGGCGTCGACGCAGACCTTGCCGATCGCGGCGCGCTGCTCGTCGGTGATGCCTGGCGCCGGCGCTTCCTCGACCACCTTCTGGTGGCGGCGCTGCATCGAGCAATCGCGCTCACCCAGATGGATCGCGTTGCCCTGGCCGTCGGCGAGTACCTGGATCTCCACGTGACGCGGATTCTCCAGGAACTTCTCCATGTAGACCTGCTCGTTGCCGAACGCGGCCTTGGCCTCGGCCTTGGTCATCGTGATCGCGTTGCCCAGATGCGCCTCGGTGCGCACCACGCGCATGCCGCGACCGCCGCCGCCGCCGGCGGCCTTGATGATGACCGGATAGCCGATCTCGCGGGCGATCTTCACGTTGGTGTCGACGTCCTCGCCGAGCGGACCACCGGAGCCGGGCACGCACGGCACGCCGGCCGCCTTCATCGCGCGGATCGCCTCGACCTTGTCGCCCATCAGGCGGATCACGTCAGCGGTCGGGCCGATGAAGATGAAGCCGGATTGTTCCACCTGTTCGGCGAAGTCGGCGCGCTCGGACAGGAAGCCGTAGCCCGGATGGATCGCCTGGGCGTCGGTGATCTCGGCTGCCGCGATGATGCGCGGGATATTGAGATAGCTGTCGACCGAGGGGCCGGGGCCGATGCAGATCGACTCGTCGGCGAGGCCGACATGCTTCAGATTGCGATCCACGGTGGAGTGCACCGCCACGGTCTTGATGCCCAGACTGTGGCAGGCGCGCAACACGCGCAATGCGATTTCGCCGCGGTTGGCGATGACGACCTTCTCGAGCATCCGGGCGGCCTCAGGCGATCACGAACATGGGTTCGTCGAATTCCACCGGCTGGCCGTTCTCGACCAGGATCGCCTGCACGGTGCCGGCCACGTCGGCCTCGATCTGGTTGAACATCTTCATCGCCTCGATGATGCCCAGCGTCTCGCCGGCCTTGACCTGCTGGCCGACCTTGGCGAAGGCCGGCGTGCCGGGCGTAGCTGAGGCGTAGAACGTGCCAACCATCGGCGCTTTCACTACATGGCCGGCCGGCAGCGCGTTCGCGGCCGGAGCCTCGACGGTGGCTGCACCGGGTGCAGCCGCCACGACCGGCGCGGGTGCGGCCGCCACGGCCACGGGTGCAGCAGCGACCGGCGCCGCGTTTTTCGGCACGCGCGACAGGCGGACGACTTCCTCGCCCTCCTTGATCTCCAGTTCGGCGAGGTTGGATTCCTCAAGCAGGTCAATCAGTTTCTTGATTTTGCGCAAATCCATCGGATCAGCCTTTTCAGTCATGCCACCACGGGTGGCCGGAAGGGAATGGGTAGGCCGTGCGGCCAGGTTCGTTCTATGCCGCGTCGGGCGCTGGCGTACGCAATCGCTGGATCGCCGCGTCCAGTGCCAGCCGGTAGCTGTCGCCACCGAAACCACAGATCACGCCGACGGCGAGATCCGACAGGTACGAGTGATGGCGGAACGGTTCGCGTGCAAACACGTTGGACAGATGCACTTCGATGAACGGAATCGCCACCGAGGCCAACGCATCGCGCAGGGCAATGCTGGTATGGGTGAAGGCGCCAGCGTTGATCAGGATCATCGCGGTCTGGTCGTCACGGCCCTGATGGATGCGGCCGATCAGCTCATGCTCGGCGTTGGACTGGCACCAAACCAGTTCATGCCCGGCCGCCTGCGCACGCTCGGCCAGCCGCTGATTGATATCGGTCAGCGTCTCGCGGCCGTAGATGTCCGGCTCGCGTGTACCCAGCAGGTTGAGGTTGGGTCCATGCAGGACCAGGATCTTCGCCACAGCATCGTCCAGCTTGCGTCCGGAGGCTCCGGCACCCGGCGCAGTGTGCGCGTAGTTGTGGATGTTGTCCAGTTCACTGCAGATCGACGATGTTTGCCGGAGAAGTGCAGGATTTCCATGCGTAAGCGTATGTCGGCCCTTGCTCAGGGCCTGGCGTGCATCGGTCCGAGCCACTGTTCCAGTTGCAAAGCAGACAAGGCTCCGACATGTGTCGTCAAGATGCTCCCATCCGCGTCAATAAGTACGCTGTATGGCAGCATTTCACGTGAATTGCCCAGTTGCAGCGAAGTACTTGGTGGAGTCAGTTGGCCCAGTAAAATCGGATAATTCACCGGGTGCGCAGCCAGAAAGGCGCGTGTGCGAGCAGGCTCATCCATCGCAATACCGATCACGATCGCTGCATGTTCGCCGAACTTTTCCTGCGCTCGATTGAGTGTCGGCATTTCTTCCAGGCACGGCCCACACCAGCTGGCCCAGAAATTCAGCAACACCCGCTGGCCGCGGTAATCGCTCAACGGGTGCAGCTTGCCATCGAGGTCCGGCAAGGTGAGTGCCGGCAACGGCTGGCCAATCAGCGCCGAATCCATCGGTGCCGGCGGCTGGCTGCGATGTTCGACATAACCACCCGCGGCCGCGACCACTACGGCCAGTCCCAGGATCAGCCAGTTGCTGCGACTCAACATCAGCGCGCCGCCGCGGTCAGCGCCTGCTCGACCAGTGAGGACGTCAGCACCGTCGACAACTGCCTGCCCGGGCCGCCATCTTTCGGGAACACCACGTACAACGGCACGCCGGGGGAATGGTATTGCTGCAGGAACGCGCTGATGGTGGGATTGACGTCGGTCCAGTCGCCTTTCATGTAGACCGCGCCGGTGCGCTGGAGCAGATCTCGGAACGCCTGCGTGTCCAGTACGGTGTGCTCATTCGCCTTGCAGGTGACGCACCAGTCGGCGGTCATGTCGACAAAGACCGGCGTGCCGGCCGCGCGCAGTTCGGCCAGCTTTTCCGGGCTGTAGGCGACTACACCTTCCTCCGTCGCCGCGATACTGGACGGCGGCGGCACGTGGGCGAGCAGATACATCGGCACCAGCGTGGCGATTGCGAGTATGGCGACCAGCACCTTGCTGAGCGCGCTGCGCGAACGACTGCGCTCGAACCACCACAGCGTCATCGCCAGAAGCACGGCGGCTACCAGCACCAGGCCCACTGCATCGGCGCCGCGCTGGTTGGCCAGTACCCAGACCAGCCATACCGCGGTGAGATACATAGGGAACGCCAGCACCTGCTTCAGCGTTTCCATCCAGCGACCCGGTCGCGGTAGCAATCGCGCCAATGCCGGCACGAAACCGATCAACAGGAACGGCAACGCCAAACCAATACCCAGTGCCAGGAACACCAGCAGCGCGGACAGCATTGGCGCGGCAAACGCATACGCCAGCGCGCTGCCCATGAACGGTGCGGTGCACGGACTGGCCACCACCACCGCCAGTACACCGGTGAAGAAGTCGCCGGCCGGACCGGAGCGGCTGGCCAGGCTGGCACCGGTATTACCCAGCGCGGCGCCGAACTGCACCACGCCGGACATCGACAGTCCGACCGCCAGCATCACCAGCGCCAGCGCGCCGACCACGAGTGGTTGTTGCAGCTGCGTGCCCCAGCCCAGCGCATGGCCCGCCGAGCGCAAGGCGAGAATGCCAAGGCCCAGCACGGCGAAACTGCACAGCACGCCGGCGGTATAGAACAGGGCGTGGCGCCGTGCTGTTGCGCGGTTCTCGCCGCTCTCCAGCACGCTGACGGCCTTGATCGACAGCACCGGCAGCACGCACGGCATCAGGTTCAGTACCAGGCCGCCAGCAAGCGCGAGCAGCAACGCGGCGATCAGGCTGACCTGCGACGGACCTTCGCCGATATTGGCTGGCGGCAGCTCCGGCGCCGTTTGCATGGTCTGACCAGCAGCAGCGACACCGCTGCCGAGATCGACGCTTACGGCACGCGTCATCAGCGGATAGCACAGGCCGCCGTCCTGACAGCCCTGGAAACTGGCCTCGAGCGTCAACTGCTTGCGATCGGCGAGATCGCCTTCGACCGCTACTGGCAGCTCGACCTGATCGAAGTACACCATGACGTTGCCGTAGTGCTCGTCGTGATGCGCCGTACCGGCCGGCCATGCCGGTTTCAGGCTGAGACCGGCGGCATCCTTGAGCTTGAGTACGGTCTGGTCGCGATACAGGTAATAGCCCTTCGGCATCGTCCAGCGCAGCAGCAGTTGATGCGGGTTCTGCGCCAGCGCCTCGAAGCGGAACGCCTGTTCGGCTGGCAGCGGCGAGCTATCCATGCCGGTGGTTGCGCTGCCGGCATGGCTGCCCAGTTGCCCGAGCACGGCGCCTAGCGGATTGTTGCTGGCCGGTGAGGTCGTGCTGCCAAGGGCAGTCGGCAACGGCAGATCCAGTTGCTCGGTATGCGGCGGATAGCAGATCTTCGGATCGACCTCGTGGCAGCCCTGATACTGCACGCTCAGCTTCAATCGTGTGGTGCCGGGGGCAACGGTGTACGGCAACGTGGCATCGACTCCGTGGTGGTACGTCTCGACGTCGCCCAGGTATTCGTCGTGATGCTTCTCGCCCTCCGGCAGCTGCGCCTCGCCCAAGGTCACGCCGTCGCCACCCTTGAACTTCATGCGGCCGCGGTAGAGGTAATAGTCCGGCGCGATCGTCCAGTGCAGCTTCACTACACCGGGCGAAGAAGCGTCGGCACTGAGCTTGTAGGCCTCGGTGACCGGCAGCAGATCGGCGGTGTCCTGCGCAAGAACGGTCTGCGCGCCCGCCAGCAGGGCGAACAGGAGCGACAACAACGCGGCCTGGCGGCCGTGGAAAATCGAGCGCATTGCAACTCCGCCTTCAGGATCGTGTTTCGACGTGAACACGGATTATGGCTCAGCTTTGGATTGGCGCCCGGATATGCGGCATCAGAGCCTGTTTACGATCAGGCCTTTTCGACTTGTTCAAGGGGAACGGCGACATTCGCCCGGATGCGCAGCATGCCGGTGGCCAGCGCCACGCCGAGCAGGATGACCACGCAGCCCCCGGCCATGGCGACGGTGACGCTCTCGCCGAGGAACAGCGCGCCCCACAACACGCCGAATACCGGAATTAGGTACAGCACCGCCATCGAGCGGGTCGAGCCGATGCGCGCCATCAGCCGGTAGAACAGCACATAGGCGAGCGAGGTGCAGGCCGCGGCGAGGCCGAACATGGCGAACCAGGCTTGCACCGTCGGTGCTTTCGCCGGCCATAACCAGACGGTGAAGGGCAGCAGCAGGAGCGCGGCGGCGAACTGGCTGCCGATCGCCACGGTCATCGGCGTCACCACCTGCAGGCGACGATGGCTGTAATGGGCGCCGAAGGTGTAGCAGAGATTGGCACCGACACAGGCGGCCATCGCCCAGCCGACCGCGCTGCCGCCATGACCGAAACCAAGGCTGCCGCCGATCAGCCACACCACACCGGCCAAGCCGATCAGCAAGCCGCTGGCGCGCGGAAGGTCGAGCCTTTCGCCCAGCCACAGCCAGCCGGAGGCCGCCACCAGCAACGGCGCGATTGCGTCGAAGATCGCCGAGAGGCCGGCCGGCAGGCTTTGCGCGGCGTAGGAGAACAGGATGAACGGCAACGCCGAGTTGGCGATGCCGACAATGAGCACCGATCGCCAGTGCGTGCGCAGTTCGGCCAGGCGCTCGCGCGAGTTCAGCAACGGGATGGAGCAGATGGCCGCGCCAATGGCACGCATGCCGGCCAGCGCCATGCCGCCGAACTGGTCGGCACCCATGCGCATGAACAGGAACGAGGCGCCCCACAAGGCGCCAAGCAGCAACAGGGCGGCGGCGTCGGACTTTTTCATGGCATCGGTTTGTTTGAAGGTGGCGGAGCAGACAGGCTAATTCCGTGCACTGACAGGATCTGTCAGCAGTCTTGCTCCGACGCATGCTTCATGCGTGGCTCGTCAAGCCTGGGGGCGGACGGTGCGTCAGCTGCCTGCGGATTGCCGTACCCAGTCCAGATAGGCGGCATGACCGAGCTCCACCGGTATGGCGATCAGCTCCGGCAGCTCGTAGGGGTGCAGTGCCAGCAGGCGTATTTTCAGCGCGTCGAGGCGCCCGGCCGTGGTCTTGATCAGCAGCAGGTCTTCGCGGTCGGTGGTTGCCGCACCTTGCCAGCGATAGGTGGAACTGATGCCGGCCAGACGGTTGACGCAGGCAGCCAGCCGTTCGTTGACCAGCGTCTCGGCGATCACCTGCGCACAGGCGCTGTCGGGGCAGCTGCAATAGCAGAGCAGGACGGTATCGGGACTTGTCTGGGGTGCCATCGGCCAAGCGTAAGTGGAAACGGGCCAGTGTTGCGCGTCACAGGTGCCTCAGAAGGATGGGATTTCGCCGATCGCCCTTGAAACCCGCGCCCACCCACCCAATTAGCTGTGCATCCCCGGTTCAAATGTTCTTGCAGTAGCGTCGCAGACCCGTAAAATTGGCACTCACTTACTTCGAGTGCTAACAAGACTGCCGATCCGGGTCTTCAAAGCCTTGTCCCACCTCAATAGTCAGCTGGAGTTGTCCATGAGCACACTGCGTCCGTTGCACGACCGAGTCATCGTCAAGCGTCTGGAAGAGGAGCGCGTCTCCGCCGGCGGCATCGTCATCCCCGACAGCGCGACCGAGAAGCCCACCCGCGGCAAGGTCGTTGCCGCCGGCACCGGCCTGATCATGGCCGATGGCAAGGTGCGCCCGATGTCGCTGAAGGCTGGCGACACTGTGCTGTTCGGCAAGTACGCCGGCCAGGAAATCAAGATCGACGGTGAAGATCTGGTGTTCCTGAAGGAAGACGACATCGTGGCTGTGATCGAAGGCTGATTGCCTTCGGGGTCGGGGTTCGTGATTCGTTGAGCGCGTACATCCGCGCACGCCGACCTTCCCCGGTTCTTGATCCTTCGCGCTACCGCTCCAAAAGCAAACCCCCCATTCCTGTTCAATTTTTTGAGGCAAAAAATTATGGCCGCTAAAGAAGTACGTTTCGGCGAAGACGCCCGCGCCCGCATGCTCAAGGGCGTGAACACCCTGGCCAATGCGGTCAAGGTCACCCTGGGCCCGAAGGGCCGCAACGTCGTGCTCGAGAAGAGTTTCGGCGCGCCGACGATCACCAAGGACGGCGTGTCCGTCGCGAAAGAGATCGAACTGGCCGACCGCTACGAGAACCTCGGCGCGCAGATCGTCAAGGAAGCCGCTTCCAAGACCTCGGACGTCGCCGGTGACGGCACCACCACCGCGACCGTGCTGGCCCAGGCGTTCATCCAGGAAGGCCTCAAGGCTGTGGCCGCCGGCATCAATCCGATGGATCTGAAACGCGGCATCGACAAAGCCGTTGCGGCCGCTGTCGGCGAGCTGAAGAAGCTGTCGAACCCGACCGCTGACGACAAGGCGATCGCCCAGGTCGGCACGATCTCGGCCAACTCAGATACCAACATCGGCGACATCATCGCCACCGCGATGAAGAAAGTCGGCAAGGAAGGCGTGATCACGGTCGAGGAAGGCTCGGGTCTCGAGAATGAACTCGACGTCGTCGAGGGCATGCAGTTCGATCGCGGCTACCTGTCGCCGTACTTCATCAACAACCAGCAGAGCCAGCAGGTCGAGCTGGATGACCCGTACATCCTGATCCACGACAAGAAGGTCTCCAACGTCCGCGAGCTGCTGCCGGTGCTGGAAGCCGTCGCCAAGGCTGGCAAGCCGCTGCTGATCGTCGCCGAGGAAGTCGAAGGCGAGGCGCTGGCCACCCTGGTGGTCAACACCATCCGCGGCATCGTCAAGGTCGCCGCCGTCAAGGCACCGGGCTTCGGTGATCGTCGCAAGGCAATCCTGGAAGACATCGCGGTGCTGACCAACGGTCAGGTCGTGTCCGAGGAAGTGGGCCTGTCGCTGGAGAAGACCACGATCACCGATCTGGGTCGCGCCAAGCGCATCGTCATCACCAAGGAAAACACCACGATCATCGACGGTGCCGGCGACGCGGAGAAGATCCAGTCGCGCATCGGCCAGATCAAGGCACAGATCGAGGAGACCTCGTCGGACTACGACAAGGAGAAGCTGCAGGAGCGCGTGGCCAAGCTGGCCGGCGGTGTTGCGGTCATCAAGGTCGGTGCCGGCACCGAGATCGAGATGAAGGAAAAGAAGGCCCGCGTCGAAGACGCCCTGCACGCCACGCGCGCAGCCGTCGAGGAAGGCGTGGTCCCGGGCGGCGGCGTTGCGCTGATCCGCGCACTGAAGGCCGTCGAAGGCCTGAAGGGCGACAACACCGACCAGGACCTGGGCATCGCGATCACCCGTCGCGCGCTGGAAGCGCCGCTGCGTGCGATCGTTTCCAACGCCGGCGAAGAGCCATCGGTCATCGTCAACCGCGTCAAGGAAGGCACCGGCAACTTCGGCTACAACGCCGCGACCGGTGAGTTCGGCGACATGGTGGCGATGGGCATCCTGGATCCGACCAAGGTGACCCGCACCGCGCTGCAGCACGCGTCGTCGGTTGCTGGTCTGGCGATCACCACCGAGGCGATCGTTGCCGAGCTGCCGAAGAAGGACGACGGCCACGGCCATGGCGGCGGTGGCGGCATGGGCGGCGGCATGGGTGGCATGGGCGGCATGGACTTCTAAGTCCAGCCTTTCCAGGCAGCACTACGGAAAACCCCGCTACGGCGGGGTTTTCTTTTTCGCGTGATGCCAAGGTTCGTGCGCATGCTTGCTGCTCGACAGAAGGCCCCGTGAGTTTCCTCACGGGGCCCGGTCTTGCGCGGACTATTGAAGGTCAGTGCCCGTGCGTAGCCGCCTTGGCATCCACCTTGGCATCGGCGCCGACCGATTGACCGGTGGCGGTCTGCTTGACGGCATCGCCGACCGAGCCGGCAGTGCGGTCGGTGGCCTGGATCGCCGAATGTGCGGCGTCGCGTACCTCACCACCCACACCTTGACCAGCTGCACCGGCCTTGCCAGCGGTGTTGGCGGTATCGATGCCAGCGCCGGCATCGACGTTGGCATTCGCGTCGGCGTGCGTGTCGCCCGCGCCGGCCGAGCCACCGGCATTCGCGCCGACATGGGTACTGTCATTGTCGGTGACGGTCGAGCGGGTCTTGTCGACGGCCTTGTGCGTCATGTGCCTCGTCTGGTGATCGGTACGACGCAGGGTCTGGGCGGCCTGCGTGCCGGTCTGATCGACCGCGTGCATGGCGCTGGGCACAGCCACACCGGCATTCACGCCGGCGCCGACGTGTGCAGCGCCACCGAGGTTGACCTGGGCGAACGCGGGAACGGTGAGCGCACTGGTAGCAACGATGAGGGCGGCAAGCATGGTCTTGTGCATGGAATGGATTCCTTACAGGAGGGGGACGCGATGAGGCACGTGGCTTGATCGCTGCATGGACGCTAGGCGTCAGCACCCCACTCCTGCATGAACGCGCCTGTCTCCACTTCAGTTGGCAGACAGCTCGCTGAATCGCAACTCGAATATCGATGCGTCGCTGACGCGGTTTTCACACGGCGCATGCGCGCCGGACGTCTGGACAGCCACCTGGTTCATCGCGGCAACGCGGCAGCGGCCGGCGGTTGCGAGGGCTGAAGACTGTTGCGGGCGATGCCGCCGAGGGCCGGTGGCATGGGCTGCGGCAGCAGTCTGTCGAGCTTGCCGTCCATGCGCAGCTGATCGATGCTGGACATGGCCTGGTCGATCTTCTGCTGCTCGCTGCCTTCGTCCAGCGGTGGTGCGCCGGGAGCTTCGGTCAATGCGGCGAGTTGCGGGCCGATCAGGCTGGTCAGGGCGAAATAGGCATCGTCGTGGATACCGGCCTGTTCCAGCAATTTGCCGGGCAGCAGCCATGCGGCGGTGTCCTCCTGCGTGGACTGACCCTGCTCGCGTGGATCGACCAGCAGCCAGGTGCCGGCCTGCGTCAGCATGTCCTTGCCGTCGATAAAGCCAGTGGTCTGGTAACTGCTGCTCAGTGCCGGCAGATGATCGCCGTAGAACAGCACCAGGCTCGGCCGTTGACGTTTGGCCAGCCATGCCACCAGCCGGCCGAGTTCGGCATCGGCGTGTTGCAGATGGTAGAGGTAGGTTTGCAGCTCCTGTTTGTCCGTGCCGGTGATGCCGTCGGGTACCGGAATGGCATCGCGTTCGGCGCGGTTCGCTGGCTGCACGTCGTACGGACCGTGCGCCTCGATGCTGATGGCGAAGATGAATTGCGGTGGCCCGTTGTTCTTCAGTTGACGCATGATCTCGTCGGTCATCGCGCTGTCGGCCATGTATTTGCCGTCCATCGCCGCGTCGGCGGGGAACGACGACTGCGACACGAAGCGATCGAAGCCCAGCGACTTGAACGCGGTGGTGCGGTTCCAGAACGACGGATCGTTGCCGTGCAGCGCAACGGTCTCGTAGCCATGCCGATTGAGCGTATGCACCAGGCTGGGAACCGCCTTGTGACTCATCTGCAGATAGGGAAACTGCAAGTTGTCGAAGTAGCGCAGCGACAGCCCGGTGAGTACCTCGAACTCGGTGCGGATGGTGCCGCCGCCGAAGGTCGGTACATGCAGTTTGCCGCTGATGCCGTGCGCAGCCAGGCGGCGCAGATTCGGTGCGAAGTTGCTGGTCTCGTAGCCGCGCATGATGGCGGGATCGAAGAACGATTCGCTCTGCACCACCACGATGTCGGGCAACGGATCCCTTGTCGTCGGTATCTGCATGGACTGCTGCAGGGATGCCGCGGACTGGCTGATCAATTGCGCGGCAGCCGCGCGATCCGGCTTGCGCTTGCCATGGCCGTATTGCAGATGAAACATCATCAGCGAACTGAGCAGCCCGGAATGCGTGCTGGTGGACGAGGCCGACCATGGTTCCAGCCACAGCACCTGACCGTTGTAAATTTTCCCCCAGGCGGGCAGGCCGGCCAGCAGGCTGACCAGCACCAGCATCAGCACGCCACCGGTCAACAGCCGCTTGCCGCGGGTACGCCGCGCGAACAGCGGTGGCTCGTAGCGCCACATCGCGACGATCAGGGCCACGCCGGCCAGCAATCCCAGGTACGGCCACGGGCTGTGCGGCAGGTAGCCAGCCAGCAGATGCATGCCGCCCTTGCGCAACTGGCCGACCATGCGGAAATCGTCCGGCAACAGCGGCGTGCCCAAGTTCGCAACCTTCAGCAGGTTGACGCTGTACACCAGTCCTTGCAGCAGGAACGCCAGTCCGAACGACAGCAGCACCCGACGGCTGAGAACCAGCAGCAGGCCTGCCAGCAGCAGACCCGGCCACGCATTGGCCAGCGGGAACCGCGGCTGATCGAGCAGCCGCAGCGGAGTGACGCCCATGCCGCCATCCACCACGCCGGTCAGCAGCACGTACATGAGCACCAGCAGCAGCACCAGCGCGACACGTGGAGTCCGTGTACGCCAGCGGCCAGGCGGGTTGGCGGAGCTCAGGGACATGGTAGTCCTGCAGTTGCTGTCATGGCGTGGACACGAGAATGTAATGGGATGCAGATGAACAGCGTGTAGGCGGCGAACGGCGAGTCTCGGGCTTGTTCGTGGGTTAATCAACGCGCACAACCGGACTCGGTGCACAGGGCTGATGGCGCACGTCAACTCGGGTCGGTCGTTTGTCCTTTGCGGCACAATGGCCCGATGCCTGCCCATGAATCTCTTGCGCTGCGTGCGCTGATCGACGACCGCTACGGCGACCTTGCTGCCCGCTGCCGCGCCGCCGGCGTGCCGCTGCACGACGACGCTGGCGTGGCTGAACGGATCCGGCGCACTTTGCTGGCCAGCGATTTCGCGTTTGACGTATGGTGTCGCCAGCCACAGCTGCTGGCACCGCAGGGACTGGAGCGGCTGCGCTCGGGCAGCGATGCCAGCGCGCGCATCGACGCGCTGAAGCTGCCCGACGATGAAGTCGCGTGCATGGTCGCGTTGCGCCGTTTCCGCCATGCCGAGGCATTGCGGCTGGTGTTCCGCGACGTCAACGGGCTGGACGAACTGCCGGAAACACTGTCGGCCACCAGCGTGTTGTACGAGGTCCTGCTGGGTGTGGCACTGAGCTGGTCCGAGCGTGCCCTGGCCACACGCTATGGCCACAGCCGCACGCATGAAGGAGCACTGCAGCGATTGCTGGTGATCGGCTTCGGCAAACTCGGCGGCAGCGAGCTGAACTTCTCCTCCGACATCGACCTGGTGCTGGCCTATCCGCATGGTGGCCAGACCGACGGTGCGCGTCCGCTCGACAACAGCGAATACTTCATCCGGCTCGGCCGTCAGCTGGTGCGACTGCTGAGCGAGCCGACCATGGACGGCATCTGCGCGCGGGTCGATCTGCGCCTGCGCCCGTTTGGCAATGCCGGTCGGCTGGCGCTCTCGTTTGCCGCGATGGAGCAGTACTACCAGAACGAGGGCCGCGACTGGGAACGCTATGCCTGGATCAAGGCGCGCCCGGTGGCCGGTGATCGCGCCGCTGGCAAACAGCTGCAGGAACTGTTGCGGCCATTCGTCTATCGCAAGTACCTCGACTACACCGCGTTCGCCGGGCTGCGCGAGATGAAGGCGTTGATCGATGCGGAAGTCGCGCGCAAGGATCTGGCCGACAACCTCAAGCTCGGCCCCGGTGGCATCCGCGAAATCGAATTCATTGTGCAGCTGACCCAGCTGATCCGCGGCGGCCGTGAACCGAGTTTGCGCGTGCGCGGCCTGTTGCCGGCACTGACCGCGTGCGAGGCGCGCGGGCACATCGGCGCCGCGCGTGCGCGGATGCTGCGCGAGGCGTATGTGCTGCTGCGCCGGGTGGAAAACCGCGTGCAGATGCTTCGCGATGCGCAGACCCACGACATTCCCGATGATGCCCTCAGTCGCGAGCGCATCGCGCTGAGCCTGGACTATCCCGACTGGGACACGCTGAACGCGGCACTGGCGAAACACCGCGCGATCGTCAGCGAGGAATTTGCCGCCGTGCTGATGCCGCAGGGCGGTCGCGCGGCCAGCGTGCCGGCGGTGGACATGGTGCTGTGGCAACGGGCCTGCGACGAATCGCTCGATGCCGCCGCGCTGGAAGCGTCCGGTTTCGCGCCTGCTGCCGAACTGACCGACACGCTGCTGAAACTGCCGCAGGCCGCGGCGGTGCGCGCGATGTCGGCGCGTTCGCGCGAACGGCTGGATCATCTGATGCCGCAGTTGTTCAGTGCCGCGCGCGCTACGGCCGCACCTGTGCCGAGCCTGTTGCGTCTTTGTCGGTTGATGCAGGCGGTGGCGCGGCGTTCGTCGTATCTGGCCTTGCTGGAGGAACAGCCGGCCGCGCGCAAGCGGTTGGTGCGCCTGTTCAGTGACAGTGCTTTTCTTGCCGAGCGCGTGATCGCGCAGCCGCTGTTGCTGGACGACGTGCTCGATCCGCGCATCGATCAACTGCCGTTCAAGCGTGCCGATATCGCCGCCGAGATCGCTCGCGTGCTGACCACGCTGGACGAGCGCGAGGCCGAAGCGGAACTCGACCGGATCAATGAGTTCAAGGCGTCCACCGCGTTCCGGCTCGGGCTCGCCTTCAACGATGGCCGCGCCGATGCGGTCGCCACCGCGCGCCGGCTCGCCGCACTGGCCGAGTCGGTGGTGGGTGCGGTGCTGGCGCTGGCCGAACGCGAGCTGATCGCCCAGCACGGGCGTTTGCCTGGCGAGGGTTCCGGTTTCGGTGTGCTCGGTTACGGCAGTCTGGGCGGCGAGGAGCTGGGCTTTGCCTCGGATCTGGATCTGGTGTTCGTCTTCGACGGTCGCCGCGCGCAGGCGCTGAGCGACGGCCCGCGTCCGATCGAGGGTTCGCGCTGGTACCAGCGCCTCGCCCAGCGGGTGATGAACTGGCTCACCTTGCTGACCCGCGGTGGCCGTCTTTACGAGGTCGATACGCGACTGCGTCCGGACGGCTCCAAGGGCTTGCTGGTCAGCAGCCTGGACGCGTTTGTCGCGTACCAGAAAAGCCGCGCCTGGACGTGGGAGCATCAGGCCTTGCTGCGTGCGCGTCCGGTGGCCGGCGATGCGGTACTCAACCGCGAGCTGGCCGATGTGCGGCGCGAGATTCTGGCCGTGCCGCGTGAGCTCCATTCGGTGCTGACCGACGTCAGCAGCATGCGCCAACGCTGGCGTGCCGAGCGCGATCGCTCGGACGCACGCCAGCTCGACCTCAAGCAAGGTCATGGTGGTCTGCTCGATATCGAATTCGCACTGCAGGGCCTGGTGCTGGCGCATGCGACGCAGCGACCTGACTTGCTCGGTGTCACCGCGAATGCCGGCCTGATCGAGGCATGTCGCACGGCGGGTTGGCTCGATGCCGATCAGGCCGCGATCCTGACCGTGGCGCATGCTGACCTGCTGCAGCGTGCGCTGGCTTGCACGCTGGATCTGCGCCCGCGTGTGGCGCCGCGCGACGCGGAGCTGGAACAGCTGTGCGGCAGCGTGCGCGAGATCACTGCTGTGCTGGGATTCACGTTCGGCTGAACGAAGGTTTCCCGCTGCGGATCTTGCCTCGCTGGTTCAGCTCGACGCCGACTGGGACTGTCGCTGCTGGATGCGTGCGCGCAATCCGGCGGCGATGCTGGCGGTTTCGCGCAGCGGCGCGGACGGATTGGCTTCCGTGCTGCCGAGATCGTGCAAGCGGCCGGCGTCGCGCAATGCCTGATGAAACCGCGCGATCTTTGCCGGCAGCGGCGCGGTGACGAAGGTCTGCACCGGGCAGCCGACCGCGCAGGCCTCGCTGAGCATATTGACCGAGTCGGGCGTCACGATGAGACGATCGGCCCAGCCGAGTACACCGGGATACGGATTGCGGCCGTCATCGCGACCGGCCCAGAGCAAGCCGGGCACACCGTGCAGGGCATCGCGAAAAATCTCGATCAGCGCCGGCGAGGTGCGCCGCGAGGCCAGCACCAGCAGGCTGCCGCCTTCGTGGTGCTGGCGTTCCAGCAGGCGCGCGGCCAGTTGGTGGGCATAGCCGGCATCCAGCGCGATGCCCTGACGTGGACCGCCGAGCAGCACGCCGACGCGCGGCTGCGGCAGCTCGGCGAAATTGGGGCAGGATTCGCGGCCGTCGGCCAGCCACGCGTCGTCCACCGAATTCAACGAGCCGAGCGGTCGCAGCACGTTGACGCCGTCGACGCGGTCATGCTGCGGCGTGATCACGGTGTCCCAGTGCGCGGGATCGATCCGCGGGTCGAGGATCTGCACGGTGTAGCACTGACGATCGGACAGGCGCCGCAGCATGCGGGTGAACAGTGCCGCCGCACGACCGCAACCGATGGCCACTTGCGGCCACGGTGGCGCAAACAGTTCGCGCTCGCTGGCGGGCAGGGCGAGTTGGCCACCGAGCGTGAGGCGCGGTGCCAGCCACGACCAGGGCGGACGCGGTTCCAGCACGAGATGACGGATCGGCATCTGCAGCTGCTCGGCCAGCGCGAGGGCCTGGCGCTGATTGCCGGCGGCCGCGTCGGTGATCACCCAGCATTCGCCATGCAGCTTCAGCATGAGCGCGAGCGCCGCGGCATTGTTTCCCGAATCAACACAGTACGTTCCCCGCAGCCGTCATCTGTTGGTGTACGCCCGCCTATACACTTGCAGGCTATGGCGCCATTAACGGCGCATCCATGCAGCAGAGGATACCCATGAGTGAGTTGCTTTCCGAGGCCAGCCTCGACCAGTTGTTCCGCGCCGCCCGTACCTTCAATGCCTGGTTGCCGAAGGATGTGAGCGACGAGCAGCTGCATCAGCTGTACGAACTGGCCAAGTTCGGCCCGACCAGCGCGAACTCCTCGCCGATGCGGTTGGTGTTCGTGAAATCGAAGGAAGCCAAGGCGAAGCTGGAGCCGTTCCTGTCCGAGGGCAACCGCGCCAAGACCATGGAAGCGCCGGTGACCGCGATCATCGCCACCAACCACGAGTTCTACGAACAGCTGCCGAAGCTGTTCCCGCACGCCGATGCGCGCAGCTGGTTCGTCGGCAACCAGCCGTTGATCGACACCACCGCGTTCCGCAACGCGACCCTGCAGGGCGCCTATGTGCTGATGGCGGCACGTGCGCTCGGGCTCGATTGCGGGCCGATGTCCGGCTTCGACAATGCCGGCGTGGATGCGGCATTTTTTGCCGGCACCGCGATCAAGTCGAATTTCCTGATCAGCATCGGTTACGGCGATGCCGGCCGCAACCTGTTTCCGCGCAGTCCCCGGCTGGCGTTCGACGAAGCCTGCACGATCGCCTGAAGCAACCTTGTATTCCCCTTTTCCAAGGAGTCACCCCATGCGCGCATTGAAGTATCTCGCTCTCGCCGTCCTGCTCGGCACCGCCGTCTCGGTGCAGGCCGCGCCGGTCACCTACAAGCTCGATCCCGGCCACACCATGGTGCTGTTCAGCTGGAACCACTTCGGCTATTCCAACCCCACCGCCGATCTCGGCCTGGGTGAGGGCACCCTGGTGTTCGACGAGCAGCATCCGGCCCAGTCCAGCGTGGACGTGACCCTGCCATTGGCCGGGCTCGACACCCACGTGCCGGCACTGGACAAGCACCTGAAGGAAGCCGATTTCTTCGATGCCGACAAGTACCCGACGGTGACGTTCAAGAGCACCATGGTGCAGCCACTGGGCGGTCACAAGTTCAAGGTCACCGGGGACCTGACTGTGCACGGCGTGACCAAGCCGGTGGTGCTGGCAGCCACGCTGAACAAGGTCGGCCCGCATCCGATGACCAAGGCGCAGGCGATCGGCTTCGACGCCACCACCAGCATCAAGCGCTCGGACTTCGGCATCGGCGCCTATGTGCCGAATGTCGGCGACGAGATCAGCATCCGCATCACCACGGAAGGTGCAGTGCCGAAGGCCGACGCGGCCAAGTAAGCTTCCACAGTTCACAAAAACCGCGCCATCACAGGCGCGGTTTTTTTGTGGACGCGCGCTGGCGTCAGTTGGATTTCACGCCGGCGTCCTTCAGCGATTCCAGCTTGCCCTGGTCGATGGCCGCCACGGCCTGCTTCAACTGATCGATACTGTCGGTGGTACCACTCGCCTTGACGGTGAAACGCTTGCCCAGCACCACGCTGTATTCACCGGATTTGGACTGGGTGTTCCACTCTTCGTGAACCATGTTGCCGTCCGCGGTGTAGGTCTTCTCGTAGCCGTGGTCGGTTTCCTTCTCCTCTTCCGGCGCCATCGCGGCCGCCATCGCCATGAAGCCCTTGGCGCCGCCGGTGTCGGTGATTTCCAGGGTGATGTGCTGGCCGTTGTCGCTGGCATATTCGGCCGTGGCATCGGACACCTGCATGCCCATCGCATTGTTGCGCTGGGCCGAGCTGCTGGTGCGTTTGAGATTGCCCAGGCTGTCAGGCAGGAATGCCTTGATCTGATCCGGTGCGAGCGCCTCGACGGCGCCGTTGCTGCCGGATACCGCGCCCATCATCTTGCCCATTGCGGCCGATTGCGCGGCATTGTCGCCGGATTTCTGCGCCGCATCCAGCTCCTTGCCGGCCTGTTCGGCGCGCTGGCCGATCGCGGCAAGTTTACCCAGCGTACTATTGCTGTCGACGGTGACGCTGTCGCCGATATGCATGCCGCCCATCGCCGCGCCGGTCATGGCGGCGGTGCCGATCACGCCGATGACGATCATGCCGATGATCCAGCTCAGCACGATCGCGATGATCACGCTGACCGCGGTGTAGCCACCGGCTTTTTCCGCCGGGCACTTCATCGTGTACGGCAGGCCCAGATACAGCAGGTAGATGCTGTAGATGCCGCCGGCAATTGCGATCAGCCAGCCCAGCCACGGCACGATTACCGCGATGCCGGCGACCCAGGAGGCGGTCCATGCATAGGCGACGGTCTTGAGCGCCTGCACCATGTCCTTCTGGCCGCCGAAGGTGGGCGCCAGCGCATTGATGATCAGCGCCATGACATAGACCAGTACCAGGGTCAGCCCGTAATGCAGCAGCATGCCGACGATGCCCATGCCGATCGGCGTGCGTACCGTCATGCCGAAGGCGCTGGTGCCGATCAGGCTGCCCTTGAGGAAGCCGGCGACGATCGGGAAGGCGGCGACGATCGCGATGTAGCCGGCGTACAGAGCGCTGGTCGTGGCCGGCTCGGTCGCAGCGAGGGGCCACTCGGTCTTCGGCGTGATCAGGATGGCCTTGACGCGTTCGATGATTTTTCCGGAATCCATGATCTGCTCCTGAACAGTTGCAGTGGCCCGGTGCGCGACGTCGGGTCGAGGACGATGTGCCACTTCATGACAAGACCTGCAGCAACCGGTCGACCGAATGCTGCGGCTGATTCCCCCCGCTCTGCCCCTCTGCCCCCCGACAGAAGGCTGCAGCCTGCTACCATTTGCGGCCTGATGTCCAGTCTGGAGTTCACTGATGTCACCCCCTCTTTCAGCGACGGTGCCACTGGTGCCGGCAAATGCCGAAAATCGTTACGAAGTGACGCGCGCCGACCTGCCGTTGTCCTGCCCGATGCCGGGCATGGCGCTGTGGAATTCGCACCCGAAGGTATATCTGCCGATCGTCGATGACGGCGGGGAATCAACCTGTGCCTACTGTGGCGCGCATTACGTGCTGCGCGACTGATCGTCTGGCTGCATTTGACCCGTTGGCGGCACCGTTTTTGCTTGCCTCTCGGAGAATGAAAGCCTCCAGCCCAGAGCTCATGTCCAGCATTGCCGTTCCCGCCAAGCTGCTGACTGTGATCCAACTGATCCCTGCACTGCATTCCGGCGGCGCGGAGCGCTCGGCGCTGGAGATCGCCCGAGCGCTGGTGCAGGCCGGCCACCGCTCGGTGGTGATCTCGGCTGGCGGCCGGCTGGTCGAGCAGCTGCAGGCCGAAGGCAGTGAACACATCACGCTCGATCTGGGCCGCAAGTCGCTGCGCACGCTGGGCCGGCTAGGTGCCTTGCGGCGGGTATTGCGCGAACTGAAACCGGACATCGTGCACGCCCGTTCGCGGCTGCCGGCCTGGCTGGGCTGGTGGGCGATGAAGGGGATGGCGCCGCAGCCGCACTTCGTCACGACGGTGCACGGACTCAATTCGCCAGGGCGCTACAGCGCGATCCTGCTGCGTGGCGAACGGGTGATTGCGGTCTCGCAGACCATGCGTGATTTCGTGCTGAGCCACTATCCGTGGCTGGAGCCGGCCAAGGTGCGGGTGATCCCGCGCGGCATCGATCCGGCTGCGTTTCCCTATGGGCACCGGCCGGACGACGCCTGGCAGAAGGCATTCTTTGCCGAATATCCGGCGCTGGCTGGTGCGCCGTTGCTGACCTTGCCCGGGCGCGGCACGCGCCTGAAGGGGCATCACGACGCGATCGAGCTGCTGGCCGATCTCAAGCGCCGCGGTATCGAGGCGCGCCTGCTCTTGCTGGGCGTGATCGAGCCCGGTCGCGAAGCGTACCTGGCCGAACTGCATGAGCTGATCCGGGTACGCGGAGTCACCTCGCAGGTCGTGCTGACCCCGCCGCGCCACGATATTCGTGACATCTACGCGATATCGGCGCTGATACTGCAGCTGTCGAACAAGCCCGAATCGTTCGGGCGCACGGTGATCGAGGCGTTGTCGCTGTGCCGGCCGGTGCTCGGTTACGCGCACGGCGGCGTCGGCGAATTGCTGGCCGAACTGTATCCGGCCGGTCGCGTGCCGCCGGGGGACCGCGAACGGCTCGTCGAACGGGCCGCCGAATTGCTGCGGGTGGCGCCGCCGATCTCGCCGTTGCAGAGTTACCGCCTGATCGACATGCAGCAGGCTACCCTGGCGCTGTACGACGAAGTGGCTGGCAGCTGAGAGCCAGCCTCGGGTCCGCGAACGTTCGCGCTCGCCTACAATGCGTGACCACTTTCGTTCCGGTTCGCGCATGAATTCCTTCGGTACCTCGCTCAAGGCCACACTGCGTTCCCCGTTGCTGCCGTTCTGGCTGGTGGTCGCGTTGCTGCCGTTCGGGCGCAGTTCGGAGCTGGGTACGTTCCTGTGCCTGCTCGGCGTGATCATGCTGTTTGCACGAAACCTGCACGTGCTGCAGGAGCATGCGGGTGCGCGCCTGTTGCTGTGGCTGCTGGCCGCCTATGTCGGCGCCGCGTTGCTGTCCGCCGTCGACGCGATCATGCCAGGCAAGAGCTGGGGCACGGTAGCTGCACTGTTGCGCTACGCGCCGCTGGGTTTGTATGCGTGCTTCGCGATCCGGCGGGAGCACAAGCTGCAGGCGCTGTATGTGGCCGTCGCACTGGTGCTGGCGCTATGGTGTGCCGATGCGTGGTTGCAGGCGATGACCGGCTGGAGCCTGGGCGGCCACGCCGAGGCCGAGCGCGTCTCCGGCATTTTCGGCGCCGACAATCTCAAGCTGGGTCCGACCCTGGCTGTGCTGTCGCCGTTTGCGCTGTGGGCGGCGCGTCGACGCTGGGGTTTGCCGGGTTTGTTGTTCGCCTTCGTGCTGATACTCGGGCCGGTGCTGCTGGCCGGTTCGCGCGCGGCATGGCTGTGCTACGGACTGGTGGCGCTGGGATTCGCCTGGCGCGAGGCCCGCTCACCGCTGCGCTTTGCCGGATTCTGCGTGGTCGCGGCAGTGCTGCTGGCCTTGGCCGGCGGCGTCGCCTGGAAAACCTCCGCGCGTTTCCAGGACCGGATGCAACGCACCCTGCTGGTGTTGCACGGCACCGACCAGTCGATCGATACCGCACTCAGTGGTCGGCTCGATATCTGGCATGCGAGTGTCGGCATGATCGCGGCGCATCCCATCAATGGCGTCGGCGTGCGCGGCTTCCGCTATGCGTATCCGCAATACGCGCCGGCGAACGATCATTTTGTGGTTACCGAAGCCTGCGGTGTCGGCGAGGGCGCCTGTCATGCGCATCAGCTGGTGCTGGAGATACTTGCCGAAACCGGCGCGATCGGCCTGCTGCTGTGGCTGGCCGGCGCGGCACTGGCGTTGCGCGCATGGCGCCGGGTTGGCGCGGTGGCGCGCGCGCGCGCGTTTCCGGTCACGCTGGCGCTGGGCGTGATGCTGTTTCCGTTGAACACCCATCTGGCCTTCTATTCGGCATGGTGGGGGCTGCTGTTCGCCTGGCTGCTCGGGTTGTGGTGTGCCGCGTTGTACGTGGAGGGCGGCGATGAACGAGCGTGAGCCGCTGTCGGTGGTGGTGACCACGTTCAACAATGCCGACACGCTCGATGCCTGCCTGCGTGGAGTGAGCTGGGTCGACGAGATCGTGGTGCTGGACTCGGGCTCGACCGACGCCACCACCGCGATCGCCGCGCACTACGGTGCACGCATCCACACCCAGCCGTTTGCCGGCTACAGTGCACAGAAGCAGGCGGCGATCGACCTGGCCAGCCATCGCTGGGTACTGCTGCTGGATTCCGACGAATCGCTGGCGCCGGACTCCATCGCGCTGCTGCAACAGGCTCTGGTGAAGCCGGCGCATGCGGGCTATCAGCTGTGGCGGCGCGAGTGGCAGTTCTGGCGCTGGCAGTCCTTGCACGGTCGGCTCAATCACTATGTGCGGCTGTTCGATCGCCAGCGCGCGCGCATGAGCGACCATGAGGTGCACGAGTCGGTGCTGGTGGACGGTTCGGTGGGCGTGCTCGACGTGATCATCGATCACTACGGCGAGCCCGACATCGCCGGACGCGTGGCCAAGGCGAACCGCTATTCAAGCCTGCAGCTGGCCGACCTGGCCCAGCGCAGGGTGCGCTGGCTGCGACTGCGCATGGTGGCGTATCCCACGGTGGCGTTCTTGCGCTATTACGCGCTGCGCGGGCATTGGCGTTCCGGCTGGGCCGGTTTCATCGCGGCGCGGGTCCACGCGTTCTACGCGTTCCTGAAATACGCCAAGTTGTACGAGCGGCAGCGTCGGCAGCCGGATTGATACGACGGCGTGTCAGTCGCCGGTCAGTATCTGCAGAAACTGACTGGCGATTACCAGCGTACTGAAATGCTTTTGCACGTATTCACGTGCGGCAGCACCCATCGACATGCGCAGGGATGGATCGCACAGCTTCAGGATGGCCTCGCGCCACGCCGCGACGTCGCCCGGTGGCAGCAGCAGGCCCGTCACGCCGGCATCCATTGTCTCGGGAATCCCGCCGATATCGCTGCCCAGTACGGGGACGCCGGCGGCTTGGGCCTCAACCGAGACCCGGCCGAACGTCTCCGTCGCGATCGACGGGAAGGCCAGCATGGAGAACGCGCTGTAATAGGGATGGACATCGTGGATCCAGCCGGGGAAATGGTGTCGCCCAGCCGTCGGATGCGCGGCGGCGAGATCACGCAGGGTCCGTGCATCGGGGCCATCGCCCAGCCAGACGCAATGCAGTCGTGGCTCCACGGCCATGGCTGCGGTGGCCGCTTCGAACAAGGGAAAGATGCCCTTGCCGTGGTGCATGCGACCGGTGTAGCCGAGCACGATCGCGCCCTCGTCGACACCGAGCGAGTGCAGGATCTCGCTGCGCTGCTGCGGATCGAACCGACACAGCTCCATGTTCACCGGGTTGTACAGTACGCGCACCAGATGGCCCGGGATGCCGCGATCGAGATAGGCCTGACGGGCGTGTTGCGAGACGGCGAAGAAGCGTTGTGCCAGACGCGGGATCAGGTAGGCCGAAATCCGCTTCATCGCCGGCGTGCGATGCCGGAACAGCGCAACCGGCACACGCAGCAGCCGTCCGGCCAGGATCAACGGCCAGTATTCCTTGCCGAAGTTGCCGACCAGCCAGTCGGGTTTAAGATCTCGCGCTGCCTTGAAGACGGCGGCATAGCCACGCAGGTCGAGCACATTGCGAAACTTCGCCCTGTAGAGGCGCACGTTGGACAGCGCCAACCCCTGCCAGATCAGGCCATCGGGATAGGTCACTACGCTCACTGCATGCCCGGCCTCGGCCATCGCCTGCACCAGGGCGACAAAGTGACTGGCGGCCCCGGTGTTTTCGGGATTGGTGCCGACAAAGAGCAGTTTCACGCGCGGCGATCCTCGTAACCCGACATCACGCGCATGGCGAACTGTGGCAACAGATGGTGGCGTGCGATCTGTACCCGCGGCAGCTGCCACAGGTCCATGCCGGCGCGGGTCCGGCCGCGCCGGGTAGTGGTGGCGGCAGCGAAACCCGCTTCGCGGACCATGCCGGCCACGCGGTCGTCGGCATCGCCGTACGGGTAGCAGAACTGCGTGACCGGTGTGCCAAGGTGATCCTCCAGCGTCGCCTTGCTGCCCTGGACCTCGTCGCGCAGTTGCGCGTCAGTGCATTGGGTCAGCCGGGGATGGCTTCGGGTATGCGCTCCAATCTCCATGCCGCCGCGCTGCCAGCTGCGCAGCTGCTCCACCGACATCAGCGGCTTGCGCACGCCCAGCCGTTCGTCGTCCCACTGGTTGTATTGGCCGATGCTGCCGCTGACGACGTAGCAGGTGGCGCTGAAACCGTAGCGCTGCAGCACCGGAAGCGCAGACTCCAGGTTGTCCACGTAGCCATCGTCCAAGGTGATGACGGCGATGCGGCCGCTGCGGTCGCCTTGCAGGTAGGGCAGCGCGGCGGACATGGACAGTCCGGTGTAGCCAAACCGCCGCAGCAGCCACATCTGTCGTGCAAACGCGGCGGGGCTCACGTACAGGCTGCGCCAACGGCGGATGTCGCGGGGCGCGTCCGCGATGTTGTGGTAGGTGAGGATCGGCAGGGGAGTTGCCGCCGACAGCGTGGCGCGGGTCATGCCGTGCCCCGTGCTTCACGATAGGCCCGCTTCGCACCGGCAATGGCGTCGCGTCGGCTGCAATGGGCGTGCTCACGCCGGCCGATGCACGGCCAGTACAGACAAGGTGGGGTCGACATGGGGCGATGAGGCCTTCGAATACTGGCGCAATTTCACACCAGGCACCCTTTCATCGACCTGTCGATCAGTACGGCGCGGGCGCATCCACTGGTCGCGTCTTGAATCGCTTGTGCACCCACAGATACTGCTCGGGCGCTTCGCGCACCATCTGTTCGATGCACGCATTGACGCGGGCGGTATCGTCCAGCACCTCGGTGCCGGGAAAGCTTTCCAGTGGCGGGCCCAGGCGCAGGGCATAGCCCTGACCGTCCGGCAAGCGGCGATGGAAGAACGGGATCACCACCGCGCCGGACATTCGCGCCAGATGATGGGTGGCCGTGATGGTGGCCGCCGGCACGCCGAAGAACGGCACGAACACGCTGTCCTTGCTGCGCATGTCCTGGTCCGGCGCGTACCACAGCGTGCCACCGGCGCGCAGGTACTTCACCGTGCCGCGGATATCGTCCTTGTCGAACATCGCGGCGGCATAGTGCAGCCTCGCGCGCAGCACGACCCATTCGAACACGGCCGAATCCATCCGGCGGTACATGCCGGCGATGCGGATGCGTTGCGAGACCAGCCGCGCGCACAATTCCAGATGCGAGAAATGACCGCCCACCAGCAGCACGCCTTTGCCTTGCGCGCGCGCGGCCTCGAGATGTTGCAACCCATCGATGCGGGTGGGAATGTCGGCCATGCGGCGGTCGCTGCCCATCCAGCCCAGCGCGAACTCCACCAGCATCAGGCCGATGTCGCGCAGGTTGGCGTCGACCAGTGCAGCCCGCTCGGCGACCTCGAGATCGGGGAAGCACATCGCGATATTGGTCTCGGCAATGCGCCGTCGCTCGGAAGGAATCCGCAATATCAATGCGCCGAGGCGGCGGCCTACCCACATCAGCGCAGTCTGCGGCAGGTGCGCGATCAGCCAAATCGCGGCCACGCCCAGCCATGCCGGCCATTGGCGAGGAGCAAGCAGTGAACGGGTGAAGGTGGGGCGGGGCATGCCGGGCATCGTCGACATTGTAGCGGGCTGTCTTTCGAGATGGAGTCGGTTCGGGTCGACGGCTCTCGCTATACTCGCGCGTCCGCTGCAAGGATCGAACGTTGCGCTATCTCTACACCCTCGCGATGTTTCTGGTGACGCCGCTGCTGGTGCTGCGGTTGCTGGCGCGTGGGGTACGTTCGCGGCCCTACCATCACCGCTGGCCCGAGCGGTTCGGCTTCTTCGATGCGCCCGGATTCAGCGGCAGCCTGTGGGTGCATGCGGTGTCGGTCGGCGAGGTGAACGCGGCCGAGCCGATGATCAAGGCGCTGCGTCGGGATTATCCGAACGCGCCGCTGGTGATTACCACAGTCACGCCGACCGGGACTGCGCGGGTGCACCAGCTGTTTGGTGACAGCGTGTTCCATGTGTACCTGCCGTACGATCTGCCGTTTTCGGTAAGCCGCTTCCTCAATCGGGTGCGGCCACGGCTGGCGTTGATCGTGGAAACCGAGATCTGGCCGAACCTTTACTTTGCCTGCCGCCGGCGCGGCATTCCGCTGATGATCGTCAATGCGCGACTGTCCGAACGCTCGTTGCGCGGCTACAAGCCGATGCGCGGACTGGTGCGTTCGGCGCTGCGCTGCGTTCGCCAGATTGCCGCGCAGTCGCGCACCGATGCGGCCCGCTATCGATTGCTGGGGGCCGACCCGCAGCAGATCGTGGTCACCGGCAACATGAAGTTCGACATGCCGATACCGGGGGGTGCGGTGGCCGAAGGTGCCGCCCTGCGCAATCACTGGGGACCGCGGCGGCCGGTATGGATGGCGGCGAGTACGCATGAAGGCGAAGAGCTGGCCGTACTCGAGGCGCACCTGCAGGTATTGAAGCGATTGCCCGACGCATTGCTGCTGCTGGCGCCGCGTCATCCGGAGCGCTTCCGACTGGTCGAACATGCCGTGCGCAGTCTCGGTTTCACGGTCGCCACACGCAGCGGCGATGGCATGCCATCACCATCGCACCAGGTCTTCGTGATTGACGCGATGGGTCAGCTGATGCCGTTCTTCGCGGCGACCGAAGTGGCCTTCGTCGGCGGCAGCCTGGTGCCGATCGGTGGCCACAATGTGCTGGAGCCGGCGGCGCTGTCGGTGCCGGTACTGGTTGGTCCGCACACCTTCAATTTCGAGGAAATCACCCGCAGCCTGATCCAGCAGGGTGGTGCCGAACGCGTGGCCGGCGCCGATCGACTCGGCCCTGACGTGCTGAAGCTGTTGCTCGACATCGCCAAGCGCGAGCGGATGGGGCGGGCCGCGCAGCAGGTGTTCGAGCGGGAACGCGGCGCGGTGCATCGGATCATGCAGATGATCGATGCGCTGCTGCAGGAATAGTCCGCATACGAAGAAGGGTGCGGACAGCAAAACGGCCGGGTCTGTCCCGGCCGTTTCCGCATGCAACGCGCGGCGGCTTACTGCAGCAGTGCGTTGATCGTCTCGATGTCCTTCAGGTCAGCCGTACCGGCGGTTTCCTTGAGCAGCAGCTTGTTCAGGATGAACTGGTGACGGGCCTGCGAGTAGCTGCTTTCCGAGGAGGTGAGGATCTGGATCGCCAGCAGCACGTTGGTCATCGTCTGGGTGCCTACCTCGAAACCTGCGCGGGTCGCTTCAAGCGCTTTCTGGCCGGAGTCCACCGAAGCCTTGGCCGACTCCACCTGTGCGATGCCGGCGATCACCGAACGGTAGTAGTTGAGCGTATCGCGCACCACCTGACGACGCTGCGATTCCATCGCATCGGTGGCGGCGTCGCGCTCGTAGATCGACTGGCGCACGCGTGACTGTGTCGCACCGCCGGAGAAGATCGGCACGTTCAAGGTCAGCCCGATCGTGGTCGAGGCGGGGTCACGAAAGCGGCTGTTGGCATCGGTTTCGGACCAGCTGGCACCCTTGCCGTAGGTGATGCCGGCACTGATCGTCGGCAGGTGCCCGGCACGCGCAGCGCTGATGTTGTGCTGCGCGGTTTCCACATTGTTTTTCTGCGCCAGCAGACTGGGGTTGGTCTGCAGGGCCTGCTTGACCCAGCTGTCCTGATCGGCTGGCACGGGCGGCTGCATCGGCAGGTCGTCGCGCAGCTTCTTCAGGTCGCCGGTCGGCTTGCCGGTAATCTGGGTGAGCGCCTCGCGCGCATCGTTGAGCGCGTTCTGCGCGGCGATCGTCTGCGACTTGGCCGCCTCGTAATAGGCCTTGGCCTGATAGACGTCGGTGATCGGCGAGAGGCCGACCTTGAAGCGCTGGTCGGATTGTTCGTACTGCTGCCGGAACGCGTCCTCGTTGGCCTTGGCGTAGGTAAGTCCGTCCTCGCTGGTCAACACGCCGAAGTAGGCCGTGGCCACCCGCACGTACAGCGCCTGCGCCGCCGCCTGGTACAGCTCGTCCTGGGCATCCGAGGCCGAGTGCGCGGCCTTGAGGTTGGCGTACTTGCTGAAGTCGAGCACGGTCTGGTTGAGCGTGCCGCTGATGTTGCGCGAACGGCTGTGTCCGATCAGGTTGCCGCCGTTGGTCTGGCTCAGGCTCATGCTTCCGTTGATTTGCGGCAGCAGGAGCGCACGTGCCTGATCCACGCCTTCGCCCGTGGCCAAACGTGTGGCGTCGGCTTGCGACAGCACCGGATCGTTGGCGCGCGCGTCATGGTAGGCATCGAGCAGATCCGTACCGTGGCTGGGCAGCGAAATGGCAGCCAGTGCCAGGGCCAGGGTGAGCAGCTTCAAACGCATGGGTTGCCTCTTGGGGGATCGGTCGGGGCGTAGTCAGAACACGAACCGTTGTGGTGGTTCGGCGTGAGTCAGATACGGGAGATCGGTTTCGAACAGGGTCTCTTCGCGATAACGACCGGCCCCTTCGTGAGTCAGCAAGGTGGCATGCTGCACTGGCGACAGCCCGCGCACGACCAGCGCACGTGAACCGGGGTTGAGCCAGGTCAGCCAGCGCGGCGGGATCTCGAAGACGGCACCGGTCACCACCAGGGCATCGAACAAGCCCTCGGGTTGCCAGGCATGCACGGCCTCATCGGTGACCAGGCTGACATTGGTGATGCCTGCCGTCTGCAGTCGCTGTGCCGCCGCACTGGTGAAATCGGCATGCATGTCCACGCTGGTCACTTGCGCCGACAAGGTGGCCAGACAGGCGGTGAGAAATCCCGAGCCAGTGCCTATTTCCAGCACGCGATCGGTCGGCTGCAGCTCCAGCGCCTGCAACACGCGACCTTCCACCACCGGCTTCATCATCACTTCGCCATGGCCCAGTGGCAGGCACAGGTCGGCGAAGGCGATCTGGCGATGTTCGGGGGCGACAAAATCCTCGCGGCGCACGCGGCTGATGACGTCCAGCACGCGGCCGTCCAGCACCTCCCAAGGGCGCACCTGGTTTTCCACCATGTTGAGTCGCGCCTGCTCGATATTCATCGCCATCTGCTCGTGTCCCGTGCGGATCGAAAAAGGTCAAAAAGGATAAGCGGTTAGACCCGCGCCCACAATGACACGTCCGACGTGACAAGCCTGCGGCTTGCATGCCAGCCCACGAAGTGCCGGAAGTCATCGCAAGCAGTTGACGGACGTCACACGTGATCGGATGCGCTCATGAATGCGCCGAAACCGCGGGGTCGGCGCATTCTGGAAAATAATTGAACCGCTGCGTATAATAAAGCTCGAATTCCCTTTTGTGAAGGTGGAGGCATGAATACCAGCGCGCAAATCAAACCCCAGGGTCCTGGCCGCCCGAAGGACATGGAGAAGCGTGCGGCGATTCTGGCGGCGGCCAAGGCTCTGTTCATCCGCAATGCGTTTGCCGGCACCAGCATGGACGCGATCGCGGCTGACGCTGGAGTCTCCAAGCTCACCGTCTACAGCCATTACGGCGACAAGGACAACCTGTTCCGCGAAGTGATCCGCTCGCGCATCCAGGACCTGCTGCCGGAAGAGACTTATTTCTTCGATGCGCAGGTCGATATCAAGGAAACCCTGTTGCGGGTCGCGCTGACTCACGCCCATCTCGATTGCAATGCCGAAACCGTGGGCACCTTCCGCGCCATCCTCAGCGACTGCCGACAAGGCAATCCACGCTACGGCAAGCTGATCTGGGAAGAGGGTGCCACGCGTACGCACGGCTTGATGGAACGTCTGCTGCAGCAGGCGGTTGACGCCGGACAGCTGGAGATCGACGACGTGGCGCGTGCCAGCGGACAGTTCCTGGCACTGATCAAGGGCAATCTGATGATGCGTCAGATGTTTGGTTGCATGGATTGTCCGCAGAGCTATGCCGAGGAAATCGAAGCCACGGCGCGAGACGGTGTCACCATGTTCCTGCGTGCGTACCTGCCACGCTGAGCTCTTCCGGATAGAGCTTCCGCTCGTCATGGCTGGAAGCCTTCAGGGTGATCGATGAGGGTAAGGCGGAGCAGGCAGCAGAACTCCACGAACAGGATGGCGATCTTTTTACAAGCCGACCGTGGTTAGCTGGCGGATTTGGCGCATGCCAGTTTCGTGTGTTTACGCTGCCACTACATCTGCAGGGCGTAAGCTCGCTGGACCCGCGCCGACCGACGTGACGAGGAGACCCGCATGGCCGCCAAGAAACATCCTTTCCTTTCCGACATCAAGACGATCCGCAAGCGTGCGCGTGAGCACATGCAGCGTGGCGCGGTCACCGGCAGCTACACGCTCGATCGCGACACGGTGCTGAAGTTGTTGAACGAAGCGCTAGCGACCGAGATCGTGTGCGTGCTGCGTTACAAGGCGCATTACTACATGGCCTCCGGCATCAACGCCAAGAGCGTGGCGGCCGAGTTTCTCGAACACGCCAACGAGGAACAGGGTCATGCCGATCAGATAGCCGAGCGCATCACCCAGCTCGACGGCACGCCAAACTTCGCGCCGGATGGTTTGTCCACGCGCAGCCATGCCGAGTTCGTGGTGCCCGATGATCTTGCCGGGATGATCGAGGAGAACCTCGTCGCCGAACGCATAGCGATCGACAGCTATCGCGAGATCATCAACTACGTGGGCGATCAGGACACCACCACCAAGCGCATGCTCGAGGGCATCCTCGCGATGGAAGAGGAGCACGCAGAAGACATGAAGACGCTGATGGAAGATTTCGGCAAGAAGGGCGAGCCGGCCAAGCCGACACCGGCCAAGAAGTCTGCCGGCAAACGCGGCTGATCGACGAGGGATGGCGTACATCAGCCATCCCTCGCTTTTCACCAGCCGGCCAGCACCAGTTTGCCGATGGTGGTGCCGGACTCCAGCCGGCGATGCGCTTCACGCAGGTTCATGGCGTTGATCGGTGTCAGGGTTTCAGTCCGCGTACCGCGCAGCTCGCCGGCATCGATCAGCGCGGCCACGCGTTCGAGGATGCGGCCTTGCTCGGCTTGGTCGGCGGTTTTGAAGCGCGGCCGGGCGAACATCATTTCCCAGTGGATGCCGATGCTCTTGGCCTTGTACGGATCGCCGATCTTCAGTGCGCTGCTCGGCTCGACGATCAGGCCGACATGGCCCAGCGGTGCCAGTATCTCGCCGAGATCATTCCAGTAGCGCGAGGTATCGGCGAGGTTGAGTGCGGCATCGACCTGGTCGAAACCCAACGCGGCCAGTTGCGGTGCCAGTGGCTGACGATGGTCGATCACGTGCTGCGCACCCAGCGAGTGGCACCACGCGATGGTCTCGGCACGCGAGGCAGTGGCGATCACGCTGAAGCCGGCGCGCCGCGCCAGCTGGATCGCGATCGAGCCGACGCCGCCGGCGCCGGCGATGATCAGCAGCGACTTGCCCACGCCACCCTTCTCGCTGTCGAACGGCATGCGCTGGAACAACAGCTCCCACGCGGTGATCGTGGTCAGCGGCAGCGCCGCCGCATCAGCCAGTTCGATCGACTTCGGCGCGTGGCCGACCAGTCGCGCATCGACCAGCTGGTACTCGGCATTGCTGCCCACGCGGGTGACATCGCCGGCGTAATACACGCGATCGTCCGGCTTGAAGCCGGTGACGGACTCGCCGACCGCCTCGACGGTGCCGGCAGCGTCATAACCGAGCACTTTCGGCTGCGCCTCGACCTGCGGCTTCGGCGAACGGATCTTGGTATCGACCGGATTCACCGAGACGGCTTCGACGCGAACCAGCAGATCATGCGTGCCGGGTGCCGGCTTGGGCAGTTCGACATCGATCAGCGACTGCGGATCGTCGATCGGCAGATAGCGGGTGAGGGCAACAGCTTTCATGGCGACTCCACAAATCGAGGTGTGGCTGATTTCGGACGGTACTTGTTCAGCGTTCCGTCGACAGGAACATCAAGCATAGGCCGATGGCCGTGAGTGGTGATGCTGGCAAAACCAAAGCTGCTCTAAGCGGTTTCCGTACATGCCAGTGCAACGATACGGCGCGGCTGGCGACGGTCCAGCCGCACACTCCACAACGCCACGGCAAGGCCAAACACCGGCAGCAGCGCCGCCACCCAGGTCACCGCGCCGAGGCCTGGCCCGCGGCTGATCACCATGCCGCCCAGCCATGCACCGATGGCATTGCCGAGGTTGAACGAGGCGATGTTGAAACTCGACGCCAGCACCTGACCGCCAGTGGCCTTCTGCAGCACGCGCAATTGCAACGGTGCCACGGTGGCGAATGCGGCGATACCGAGCAGGCCGCTGAACGCGATCATCGCCGGCTTGCTGTGCAGCGCGAACGTCATCGCGCCGAGCACGATTGCCAATGCCGCCAGCGAGCCCAGCAGGGTTGCTACCAATCGCTTGTCAGCGAGTCGGCCACCGAGCAGGTTGCCGACTACCATGCCGCCGCCGAACACCAGCAGGATCGGAGATACCGCGCTGTCGGCGAAGCCGGTGACGCGGGTCAGGATCGGCTGGATATAGGTGAACACCGCGAACACGCCGGCAAAGCCGAGCACGGTCATCAGCAGCCCGAGCAGTACCTGCGGATGCGCAATGCCTTTCAATTCCTCGACGAACTTCATCGGCGCGCTGTCGCCGCGGTCGGCCTGCACCAGCGTGGCGATGATAATGGTGGCCAGCACGCCGATCGCGCTGACCGCCCAGAACGTGGCGCGCCAGCCGAAGTGCAGGCCCAACCACGCGCCCGCCGGCACGCCGAGCAGGGTCGCCACGGTGAGGCCGGTGAACATGATCGAGATCGCCGAGGCCTTGCGGTCTTCTGCCACCAGCCCAGTTGCCACCACCGCGCCGACGCCGAAAAAGGTGCCGTGGGCCAGCGAGGTAATCACCCGCGCCAGCATCAGCATGCCGTAGCTCGGCGCCAGCGCGCTGGCCAGGTTGCCGATGGTGAAGATCAACATCAACGCGCTCAGTGCGGTCTTGTGCGGCAGTCGGCTGGTGGCTGCGGTGAGCAGCGGCGCGCCGACGAAGACGCCCAGTGCATAGCCGGAGATCAGCAGGCCGGCCGCGGCGATGCTGACATGCAGGTCGGCGGACACCTGCAACAGCAGGCCCATGATCACGAATTCGGTGGTGCCGATGCCGAACGCGCCGGCGGTCAGCGCGTACAACGCCAAGGGCGTGCGTGGTCGGGTGGTGGCGAGGGTGGGCATGGCGACAGTCCAGACAGAAACGATCCGTCACCTTAGGGAGTTGCCTTTTCTCCAAAAACAACCAAGATGGCTAATCATTATCAATAAATAGTTGATAGTTATGGATCGCGTCGGCGACCTCAGTCTGTTTCTCCGTGTGCTCGACCTGGGTTCGATCAGCGCGGCCGCGCGCAGCCTGGACCTGTCGGTGGCGGTGGCCAGCCAGCGGTTGAAGCGGCTGGAGCGCGACCTCGGCGTGCGCCTGCTGCACCGGACCACGCGCCAGCTGCACGCCACGCCGGAAGGCGCCGCGCTGGCCGAGCAGGGTCGTGCCCTGGTGGAGGATCTGGAAGCGCTGACCGGTGGTCTGCGCCAGGGCGCCACCGAAGTGACCGGCACCTTGCGGGTTACCTTGCCGGCGTCGTTCGGACGCCAGTACATCTCGCCGTTGCTGCCGGAATTCCTGGCGCGGTATCCGCGGGTGAAGCTCAGCGTGAATCTCAACGACCAGATGCTGGATCTGGTCGGTTCCGGTTTCGATCTGGGCATCCGCGTCGGCGCGCTGGGCGACTCCAGCCTGGTGGCGCGCCAGCTGGCGGTCAACCGGCGCGTGCTGTGCGCCTCGCCGGATTACCTGCGCCGGCAGGGCACGCCGCGCACACCGGCGGATCTGGCCGCACATGACTGCCTGCTGCTGGTCGGCAGCCAGGGTCGCCAGGACGTATGGTGTTTCGACGACGGCCACGGTGGCGAGATCGCACAGCGGGTGAACGGCCGTTTCGAAAGCAATCTCGGCGAACTGCTGCGCGACGCGGTGGTGGCCGGACTCGGTATCGCGATGCACTCGATCTGGCATGTGCACGAGGAGTTGCGCGCGGGACGGCTGCAAGTGTTGTTGCCGGACTATCCGCTGGCTGCCACCGGCATCCATGCCGTGATGCCGCAGCGCCGACTGGTGCCGCCGCGGGTGCGCGCTTTCGTCGATTTCCTGGCCGAGCGGCTGGGCGATCATCCGCCGTGGGAGCACTGAGCGGCGTTGTAAGCTGAGTCATCCCGATCTGCAGGAGCAACCGATGCAAGCCCAGGACACGTCGAATCCGCCACGCCATCGCATCCGGCGTGCCACCCTGGCACTGCTCGCACTGGCGGTGCTGTTCGTGGCAGCGCTGATGTGGTGGTGGGACACCGAGCCGCCGCTGTTCGACCCGGTGGCCGTGACGCAGACACAAATGCAGGAGCTGAAGCATCCGGTCAGCATCGGCGCGACCACCACGGCCACCCTGATCACTTCGGTGCGCACCCTGCTCGACAAGCGCGGTGGCTACCTCAGCAACGACAAGCTGCCGCCCGGCATGTTCATGGACAATATCCCGAACTGGGAATTCGGTTCGCTGACCGCCTCGCGCGACCTGGTGCGCGCGTTGCGCAACGACTTCAGCCGCTCGCAGACGCAATCGACCGAGGACAAGGATCTGGCCGAGGCCGATCCGCTGCTGAACAGCCCGAACGATCGCTGGCTGCTGCCCAGTTCGGAGAGCCAGTACCGCAAGGCGATTGGCCATCTGGACGGCTATCTCGGTCGGCTCGGCGACGCCGAGGACAGCAGCGCGCATTTCTACGCACGTGCCGACAATCTCGCCGACTACCTGCAACTGGTGTCGTCGCGGCTGGGTTCGCTGTCGCAGCGACTGTCGGCCAGCGTGGGCCAGATCCGCATCGGTGATGTTTCCGCCGCGGACGAACCGGCCGGTGCCGGCACGGTGCGCGCGCCCGACGGTGGCCGGCTGGTGAAGACACCATGGAACAAGATCGACGACAATTTCTACGAAGCGCGTGGCTACACCTGGACCCTGCTGGAACAGCTCAAGGCGATCCAGCAGGATTTCGGCCCGATCCTGCGCAGCAAGCACGCTGACGTCAGCCTTGACCAGGTGATCCGTGAACTGGAAGAGGCGCAGCGGTCGCTGCACAGCCCGATGGTCTTGAACGGCTCGCCTTTCGGTTTCTTCGCCAACCATTCGCTGGTGATGGCGAACTACGTATCGCGCGCGAATGCGGCACTGATCGACCTGCGCGAGCTGCTCAAGCGCGGTTGATCGTGAGCAGCGACTCGGTACCGCACTGTGAGGTGGGCTTCAGCAGCCACAGCCACAGGACCGAGGCGTTCCGCCAGTCGCCAGGCGTTTCGGCCGGCGAGCTGCGCGAGAATCTGCGGCACGGCGATTTGTTGCGTCTGCGAAGCCGGCTGCGTGCTCCGTCCGGATCACGCAGCCGCCTGAGCTGACCTGCCGCTACGCGGCAAGGTTGGCTCAGCTCTTGTTCTCGGCCTGGTAACGCTCGATGCCGGCCACGATCTCGGCCTTCGCTTCGTCGGCGCCGACCCAGCCATCGATCTTCACCCATTTGCCCTTCTCGAGGTCCTTGTAGTGCTCGAAGAAGTGGCCGATGCGCTCCAGCCAGTGCGGCGAGACGCCCTTCAGGTCGGTGATGTGCGAATAGCCCGGGAAGATCTTCGGCGCCGGCAGCACGATCAGCTTCTCGTCGCTGCCGGCCTCGTCGGACATCTTCAGCATGCCGACCGGGATGCAGCGGATCACCGAGCCGGGGATCAGCGACAGCGGCAGGATCACCAGCGCGTCCAGCGGATCGCCGTCGCCGCCCAGCGTGCCCGGCACGTAGCCGTAGTTGCACGGATAGCGCATCGGGGTGGACAGGATGCGGTCGACGAAGATCGCGCCGCTCTCCTTCTCCACCTCGTACTTGACCGGCTCGGCATCCTTCGGGATTTCGATGACGACGTTGATTTCGTGCGGCACGTCGCGGCCGGCGGTGACGAGATGCAGACCCATGGGGTGTCCTTGCTGCGGAGGGGGAAAGTTGGCCTGCAAGGATACGTCAAATGCTGCTGCGGCGCAGCAACGATGCATCCGTTCCAGCCGTGGTCTGGCTTTTTTCAGGCCTTGTAAGGCCGCTCGCGCAGCCATTTGGTGGCGATCCACTTCTCGCCGCGCAGCACTGGCAGGCCGGCATGCAGCGAGCTCCGGTCGCCGCCTTCGTAGGCGAAATAGACGGCTGAACCGCGGCGTGCGGTGACGGTCAGGCCAATCTCCGGGAACGCGGTGCCGCCACCTTGTGCAGGCGTGTTCAGATACATCACCACGCTGGCGATACGTTGGCCGCCGACGACGGTGATCGCGGCGTAGCCGGGCTGCTCCGGATCGAACCAGTCGTAATGGGGTTCGTACTCCTGGCCGGGCAGGTAATGCAGGATCTGCAGGCCCTCGCCGTGATTCACCGGCACGCCAAGCAGGCTGGCGAGGCGCTGCTCGATGCGGCCGACCAGCGGCAACTCGTTCAAGGTGAAGAACATGCCTTCGCTGGTGCGCCGGTGATCCACCTGATGTTTGCCATCGCTGTCGACGGTGAGTGCGCGTTGCAGCCGCGGTCGTGCCAGTTCGATCAGTTCGGCGCATTCCTGTGCGGTAAGCATGCCGTCCAGCACCCGCAGCATGGGGGCCTCCACGCTGAGCGGGATCTGGATGCTGTGTCCGTCGATGCTGACTTCGGGTGCCTCGGGGTGCTTCGTGCGCAGCCCCGGCGGTGCCCGCGTGCCGGTGCTCGCATGCAGTGCGGCCAGCGGCAGCTTCAGCACCTCGGCGACGATGCTGCGGCTCTGCCGGGGGTCGTACCCGTTCTCCTTCATCAGTCGCAGCACCTCCGGCACGCCATGGCCTGCCCGTGTCGTGGCAAGAATCCATTCGCGCAGTTCGGGGCTGATCGTGATGCGTTGGTGCATGGCGTTATGCATTCATTGAACGGTGAAGCCGAAAGCTTACTTCACGCGCGACCGACGCTGATGCCGGAAACGCTGGCGGACGTGCGCGCGTCGATTTCGTCCATGCAGGCTCCGAACAGTTTCATGGCATCGCGCAATTCAGTGGTGGAGAGGCCGCAATAGCCGAGTATGAGGCCCTGTCGGACGGGTGGGTTCAGATAGTGCGGTGCCATGCCATACATGCCCAGACCCCGCGAGGCGGCCAGTTCGAGCAGGGCTTCTGCCTGCGCCTGGTTGTAATCGCGGAACCATACGACCACGTGCATGCCGGCGGGTGAATCGACGACTTCCACGCGATCGCCGGCATGCTGGCGCAATCCCGCCATGAGTTCCTTGTGACGCGCCTTCAGTTCCTTGCGAACCACCCGCAGATGGCGTTCGAATCCGCCATCCTCCATGTAGCGCGCCAGCGCTGCCTGCTCGAAGCCCGGGCACGAAAAGTCGTTGAGAAATTTCGCAGTGATGAAGTCGTCGCGCAATGCTGTCGGCAGCACCATGTAGGCGAGTCTCAGGGTGCCGAACAGGACCTTGGAAAAGGTGCCGACATAGATCACCCGGTCGCCTTGGTCCAGCGAACGCAGCGCGGCCAGTGGATGGGCGTCATAACGGAACTCCCCGTCGTAGTCGTCCTCGAGGATCCAGCAATGCTGCGCATCGGCGTAACGCAACAGTTCCAGCCGACGCGGCAGCGAAAGTACCGCGCCGGTCGGGAACTGGTGCGAAGGCGTGACGCACACCAGTGCAGGCGCCGAGGCGGGCAGTTCGGAGCAGACCAGCCCCTCGTCATCGGTTCGTACCCCGCGGACGCGGGCGCCATGGGCGATCAGGGTCTGATAGGCACCAAAGTAATGGGGTTCTTCCAGCACGACGCTGTCGCCTTCGTTCAGCAGGACGCGGGCAGCAAGGGAGAAAGCCTGCTGGGTGCCACTGACGATGAGCACATTGTCGGGAACGGCCTGCACGCCACGCCGGCGCGCGAGATAGTCACATACCTGCTCGCGCAGCGCCGGCAGTCCCTGCGAGCCGGCGCCGGTTGGCGGGGTGTAAAGGGCGGCACGTGCCAGCTCGCGGCCCCATGCGGTGCTGAGCGCAGGATTGATCGCCGGCTCGCCGTACTGCATGTTGTAGCGCAACCCGCGGTGCAGTAACGCCATGCGGCGGTCCTGCACCTGCCGGGCACGCTGCGCGTAGCGCGACGGGGCGACGATGGTCCGTGACGGGGGCTGCAGCGCGGGCCCGGATTGCAGTGTCGCGACATAGCTGCCGGAGCCCACGCGGGCATCGATGAAGCCTTCCGCGCGCAGCTGATCGTAGGCGGCCAGCACCGTCGTGCGTGACAGTTCGAGTTCGCGCGCGAGCTCACGTGTGGGTGGCAGCCGCGAACCGGCGACGATGCGGCCATCGAGAATGGCGGACTTCATGGCGCGGGTGAGTTGCGCATACTGCGGCCCGCGGCCGTCGAGTTCCAGAAACATGCAGATTGGCTCCGGGAAGCTTTGCGAAATTGGCTATGGATGAACGGTACGGCGATATCTATTCTCGGTGGCAGCCTGGCTCGCTGGGCCGGCGACCACCATCGGCATTAACCTTCCCCACAGCCTTGCGGATGTGATGGCTCCCCCATCAATGTTCCGCAGGGTCACTTTTCCACTTGGATGGTTCACGCCGCCCCGCAATCCGGGGACAGCGATCGTGCATTCTTGAGCAAGGGAGAACACATGGAAAGCTTGACCAGGCTCGGCCGCATCTTCTTCGGCACCGGCATGCTCGCATTCGGGCTGATGAACGTCGTCACCGGCATCCCGGTGCTGGGGATCGAGCCGATACCCGACGGTGCGCCCGCGCACGCAATCTGGGCTTACGCCACGGGCGCGCTGCTGATCGCTGGTGGCGTCGGTGTCTACATGAGCCGTCAGCGGGCCCGGATCGCGGCTGTGGGACTCGGTGTGCTGCTCTTGCTGTGGCTGATCACGCTGCATCTGTCGACGTTGGCCATGCATATTCACAATGGCAGCGTGTGGACCTCCGCGTTCGAATGCCTTGCCCTGTGCAGCGGCGCCTGGATCCTGGCCGCTGCACTCCCAGACGAGAACCCTGACCGGGGTGCTGCTGCTGATCGGCTTCGACGCATGGCGGGAATCGGCCGCTATGCCTTCGGCGTGTCGCTGCCGGTGTTCGGTGCGCTGCATTTCATCTACTGGCAATACGTTGCCAGCGTGATACCGGGCTGGATACCGGGATCGCCTGTGTTCTGGGCGTATTTCACCGGCTGCGCACACGTCGCCGCCGGGCTGGCGATCCTCAGCGGCGTGCAGGCCAGACTGGCGGCTACGCTGCTGGGCAGCATGTTCACCAGTTGGGTGGTCCTGCTGCATGTACCGCGGGTATTCGCCCATCCGGATCATCTGGACGAATGGACCAGTCTGTGCGTGGCCATCGGTCTCAGCGGCGTGGCGTGGCTGATGGCCGGTTACTTTGCAAGGCAGGCGTCAGACAGACAGGCCGGCCTCGGTCAGCACGACCAGCGGGAGCCAGCCTCGGCGTAAGTGACGTCGCTCAGCCGAACGAGAAGGTGTACATGTGCAGCCCTGCTCCGGGAACGCGCAGTGTCAGTTGGTGATCGCGGTAGTCGTGGCTGTCGAACAGGGTATAGAGCTGGCTTGGCTGCACCGTTACCGACGGCTGTGACTTGCCGTCGACCAGGATCTCCAGCGTGACCGCTTGGTCCGAACTGGCCACCATGTGCAGCTTGCCAGCCTTGAAGTGCAGTTGGATCTCGCCGTGGTCGCCGGTCAAACGGGCGTACTGGTCGGTGATTTCCCATTGACCCGACAAGCCGATCTGGTTCAGGGCAAGATGGCCGGGCATCGTGAAGCGCTGGATGCCGTTGCGTGGTGTATCCACGCCGGCCAGATTCTTCTGGTACGCGCTGCCGAAGAACATTTCCGGTGAGCCGATTCGGTCCAATGCATCATCGGACGGCGCATCCTTCGCCAGCAGATTCATGCCCAGCAACAGACGAACGGCATTTTCCATGCGCAGATAATTGCCTTCCCCGAACTGATGACCAATCAGGTTGCCGTTCTGGTCGATCAAATATTGAGCAGGCCAGTACTGGTTGCGCCATGCATTCCAAGTATCCAGGTGGTTGTCCAGCGCCACCGGATAAGTCACGCCCAGACGCTTGACCGCTTGGTAGACGTTGGCCGCGTCGCCTTCGAAATCGAATTCCGGCGAATGCACGCCCACTACCACCAGCCCCTTGTCCTTGTAAGTCTCGTACAAATGCTCCGTTCGCGGCATCGCACGCAGACAGTTGATGCACGAGTAGGCCCAGAAATCGATAAGCACTACTTTGCCGCGCAGCCCGGCCACGGTGAGCGGAGGCGAGTTGATCCAGCGGTCGATGCCGGCAAAATCCGGTACCTGGGCAGCCGCATCGGGAGTCAGCGCTCGAGCGGAGAAACTCGAGGCTAGCGCGAAAAGCAACGCCAGAAGCATGCGAGCCGTGTGGTGGCTGGGGCGATAATAGGGCCTGCTCATTGACCGTATTGAGGAAATCATGTCCGTTCCTGGCCTGGTTTCGAGCTTCGCGAGTCCATGCATAAGGACCGATGCAGTTCTGCAGAATCCGATCAGATTTCGGGTTGTAGTGGCAGCATTCTGATCCAGCCCCATGCGGCCTAGGTTCTGGCACACACAGCGACTGATAGAGAGCCGCGACCAAATCTTCGATGACCCAGCTGCGGCCATCCATGGCCGCTCATTGCTGTGCTTCGTTACATCAATTGAAAACGACACTTCACACTAAGATGTGCAAATCACATCTGCAGCGATTTGCAGGTCGTCAGAAGTCGTAGGTCACGCCGAATTGCACGTAGCGTGGTGCTTCCGTACCCAGCGGCCGACCGTAACTGGCATTTGAATACACCGGTGTGGGATGGGTAGGGGTTCCATTCGGGAAATACTGGTTGTATCTCGGGTAGTACTGAACCACCTTCTGTTCGTTCAGCACGTTGTGGATTTGCAGCTGGACCGCAAACTTTTTGCCCGCCCACAACGGTCGATATTCAAAACTCAGATCCAACTGATGGATCCACGGTGTGAAGCCGGTCGAACCGCCCGGGGTCGGCAAGCCGCCGCACCAGTGATAGAAAGTGCCGTAGCCCAGACCCGGGTTGGTCTGATCAGGGCCGTAGTAGCCAAGGCAGCTCTTGGGTGTACCCGAGGCCACAGTGACGACGCCACTGACCAACCACTCCGGCGCGACCTGGTACGTACCGTAAGCCTTGATCACGTGCCTGCGATCATTGGCCTGATCGCCGTTGGCGTACTGCATGAGCTGGCCGTAATCCCACTGCGTTGTGATCGAGCCGGAAGAGCCGCCCTGACCAATGTTCGATTGCACCGGGCCTTCCGTACTGCCGTAGCTCTTGGAGAAGACGTAGTCGAGCTTGCCTGTCCATTTGTCTGCAAACTGATGCTCCAGGAAGCCTTCAAGCGAGTAGTAGTGCCGGGTCGCCTTCGGGAAGCCGAACTGCTGCGGCGTCACCGTGTAGTGGTAATAACCGCCCGCCGGATTGGCGACACTGAAGGTATTGGTTGACCCCGGATTGATCAGTACGCTGCCCTGGATGCCGTACGTGGATGGATTGCCCTTGCAATCATCCAGCGCCGAAACGCCCGGAGTCAGCGATGCAATGCTCGGATTCTGTGCGAGCAGTTGGACGCATTGCGTGGCTCCGTCGCCTACGTCGTCGATGATGCGGCCCAGCTTGCGATACGTGGCCTGCACGCCATAGGTCCACGAGGGGGCGAACTGCTGCTGCATGCCCAACACGAACTCGTCCTGGTATTCAGCCTTGATATTGGTGGAATGCACCGTGTATGGGTTGAGCGCCTGACCGTATTCGTTGTTCAGCGACACTGGGACGCCAGGCCCCGTCGTCTGTCCCCGCGAATTGATCGGGGTCAGACCTGTCGGATAGCCGGTCGCTGGGTCGATGCCTGAGTAGGTGTAGTACTCATTGGTAAAGGTCGACGCCGAAGCTTCGCGCACGGCCACACCGGTTGGCAGCGCCAGGTAATAACGTCCAACGTTGCCGAAGATCTTCATGCTGGAGTCGCCGAATACGTCCCAGCTGAAACCAAGGCGTGGCGCCCACTGACCATGCGTCTCGCGGATGTAGGGAATCGCGTCAGCATTGAAGTTAGTGAATTGGTCGTTGCGGATGCCCAGATTCAACAGCAGGTTGGGCGTGGCTTGCCAGTTGTCCTGCACGTACTGCGCGCGCTGCTTCACTGATACCGTCGCGGCCGTAAAGAACTGCTGCCTACTTACTGTGTAGCCACCTGCGCCATTCGCATAGGCCCCGGGCGCATCGACCCATGGAGCTGCAGCGGGGTCCTGACCAACCAGGTAGGTCGACGGACTGCCCTGCGCATACACCCATGAATAGCCCGGGCCGGTGGTGATGCTGCCATCGCCCCTGTCAAATGTATTCTGGTTATCGATGCCGAACTGGATATCGTGCGAACCGATCTTCCAGTCCAGGTCGACACGCAGATTGTTGTTGCCACCTGTGTGATTGGTGTTGGGGATGATGCTGTTCTGATTCGAGTTCTGGATGCCGTTTGGATTGCCGCCGGTAAGTGCTGGGTTTTCCTGATTCGGCTGAACAATGCTGGCCAATTGCGAGCTCGTATCCGTACCCGGCTGCACTGTGTAATAGGTACCCTTCATCTTGCCGTACATCGCATTCAGGGTCAGATTGTCAGTGATGTACGAGGTGTACTTGGCGATCCAGATACCAAACGAATTCTTGCCCTGCGGCTCATAGCTGTTGAAGGCGCCGGTCTTGTGCGTCGTGTTGTCGTAGTCGTAATAATCGCCCCCGAAATGCTGAGCATTGCGAATGCCGGTGACGGACACGGTGTTGCTGTCGTTGATGTTCCAGTCCACCTTGCCGTAGAACTTGGGCAGGCTGAACTTGTTTTTCGCGATCAGGGCCGAGCCAACAGGCTGATTGACGTCTGTCTGCTGTTTATCGACTTCAGCAGATAGGAAGAAGAACAGCTTGTCCTTGATCAGCGGGCCGCTGACATAAGCGTCATACACGGTCTCCCAAATCGAATCTGGCTGACGGTAGGCGTACATCTTCCCCACATTGCCAGTCGCGCTCGAATGGGGATTGTTGTAGTGCCAGTTGACGTAGTTGCCTTCGGCGAATGCAGGGCGCCACAAGGCCTGTGCGCCGAAATGCCACTCATTGGTGCCGCTCTTGCCGATCTGGCTGATCACACCGCCAGCGGAGCGACCGTAGGCAGCGCCATAGCCGCTGGTCAGCGTTTCCTGCTGCTCGATCGAGCCGTACGGCAACGTGATGCCGCCCTGGTTGTAGAGCGGATCGGAGCTGTTGTAGCCATTGATGTAATACGCGTTCTCCTGCACCGACGAGCCGCCAAAGGAGACCATCGGTGCGCCCGTCGGGCCGCCGCCGCTGGTCATGGCCATATTCAGTGCCACAGCGCCCGCCACCGAACCCGGAGCCAGCAAGGCGATGGCTTCGCCCGAACGCGCGAGCGGCAGATGCGACAGCTGCTCAGAAGTAATGACCTGACTCTGGCGGGTTGAAGAGACGTCGATCGCGGGAAGCGAATTGGCCGTGACGGTGACCGCAGTCAGGTTCTGCGCATCCTTGTTGGCGGCTGCCACAGTAAAGTCGACCGCTGATCCACTCGACGCATTGGGAGAGACATTCGCCTGCGTCTGGATTACCTGACCGTTCTGCACCAGGTTGACGGTGTAAGTGCCAATTGGCACCGTGATCGAATAGTGACCGGTGCTATCCACCGGCACTGAACGATTGAACCCGGCGCCGCCGACGACTTGGACAGATTCGCCGCTGGCCACGGGCGCAGTACCAAAAATACTGCCGGTCGTGGCCTGCGCGAACGCAGGTGAGGCTGCCATGGTGCCGCACAGACAAAGAGTGATCGCAACAGTCAATCTCGAGGCGGATAGTATCGGGTGGCCATTGCGGTAATTCGCTTGATTATATTTGCTGCTTTTCATGTAACTCCCCATTTTCATAGATGAAACGCGAGTTGGACGCGAACCCTGGATGACCGTCTGGTTAGTCCGTGGTGCGGTGCTTCAGAATTTCTTGATCGGCTTTCGCTCGATACCGAGTCGGTCTTTCTATCTGCGGAACAGGACGGTTCCAGTCAGGCGACCAGCGCGCCGCTGTGCCTCATCTGGCCACTCAACATGCTGTGGAAGGCGATCAGGCGATCGATGTGGTCCGGTTCATCGGCACTGCTAAGGATGTCGTAGAGCTCTGCCAGTACATCGGCGCGCTGCATAGGGCTCAACGAACCGCCGAGCAGTCCGACGTAGGACTGAAGCAGGCGCAATGCGGCAGCAAGTACACGTGAATCGACGGCCGGCCGGACCGATTGTGCGGAGTTGTTTTCTTGATGACGGACTGCGTGGATTGCAGAAGGCACCGGCTGCCCGCTCGAAGGTTGCGAAGTAGACTTGTCGATAGCAGCGTCAGGTCGCATCGGACCTTCACCAGTGATCAGCCAGATCAGCGAAACGTTCAAGGTTCTTGCCATGACGATGCATCGTTCACGCGAAATATCGCTCTGACCATCGCGCCAGCTGCGAACGGCGCCTTCGGAGAATCCGCAGCGCCGTGCAATAGCCGCCATGCTCCCCTCGCTACGGATCAGCAGCCGCATGCGCGCTGCGAGGCCGTTGTTACTCGCTGCCGGTATCGAAGACGCGGTCAGCGAAAGCGGTTCGTCGTGGGCGCAAGTTTCCGCTGCATGCGTGGTAGATCTGGCGTCCAGAAATGGCATGCGGGTTATGAAGCCATTGCTCATGCAAGTCTGCGCACCGTTATTTCTTGCGGCTGAGCCAGGCGCATGCGACTCAGGCCCGGTCGGCTCAGGGTGTGAAGCGGGCATCGGCATCGCCGTAACTCCATGAAGTGGGGGAAAGCCATCCATGGCCAAAAGCGATCAGTACGCGAGGTGCCAGCGCGTGGGGAACTGATCGTTGGCATGTCAATCTTTCGTTACAAAAAAGTGCTTAATTGCAGAGTAGGCATGCGGCTTGATCCGATACATAACCAATTCGCGCAAACTCGCTGAAGCCAATTTCGCGGGCCGCGCTGGCCGTGCATGGGTGTCGTTGCGCTACCAGAGTGGTGATCGACGGAGGCCACGGTTTCCGCCGTCGCGGGATGTCTGCGTGTCACGCCGGCATAGGCCAGCGTGGGGCGAGAGTGGTCATCGCTGCTTGTGGGAAACCATGAAGCCGACGAGATGTTGCTGACCTGCCGGCGATGGCATTCGGCGCTCCGGAGGTGCGCACGGAACCGGGTCGGTGAAAAGTCGGTCGAAGGTCGCAACCTGAAATGACAACGCCATCCGGGACGGGAATTCACCCGTTCCGGATGGCGCTGTTGTGCCGAGCGCGGTGCTGTGCGGCTATTACTTCAGCTGATCCCACAGGAAGTCGTAGGCCAGTGCATGCATCAGCGCCGCCTGCTTGTTGTCCGCGCCGGCGCCGTGGCCACCTTCGAGGTTCTCGTAGAACCACACGTTCGGGATGCCCATCGCCTTCATCTTCGCAGCCATCTTGCGCGCCTGCACCGGGCCGACGCGGTCATCGCTGGTGGTGGTGTAGAACAGCACCGGCGGGTAGTGCACGTCCTTCTTCAGGTTCTGGTACGGCGAGAACGTCTTGATGAAGTTCCAGTCGGCGGTATCCGGATTGCCGTACTCGGCCATCCACGACGTGCCAGCGGAGAGGTGGGTGTAGCGCTTCATGTCGAGCAGCGGCACTTCGCAGGCGATCGCGCCGAACAGTTGCGGATACTGCGTCAGCATGTTGCCCATCAGCAGGCCGCCGTTGCTGCCGCCCTCGGCGCCGAGATGCCTGGCCGAGGTCACGTCGCGCCTGACCAGATCCTCGGCCACCGCGGCAAAGTCCTCGTACGCGCGTGGGCGATTCGCCTTCAACGCCGCCTGGTGCCACTGCGGGCCGTACTCGCCGCCGCCGCGGATGTTCGCGATCACGTAGACGCCGCCGCGGTTCAACCAGGCGCGGCCGATGCTGCCACTGTAGTGCGGCTGCAGCGAGACTTCGAAACCGCCGTAGCCGTACAGCAGGGTGCGATTGGAGCCATCCGATTTCATGTCCTTCGGTGCGATCTCGAAATACGGCACGCGGGTACCGTCTTTCGAGTGGACGAAGTGCTGGCTGACGGTGAACTTCGCGGCGTCGAAAAACGCGGGCTCCTGCTTGATCGTCTCGGCTGGCACGCTGCCGAGTACGCCGCGCTCAAGCGATGCCGGGGCGAGGAAACCGGCCACATCGAGCCAGTATTCGTCGCTGTGGTCGGGGTCGGTGTCGACCACGTTGATCGTGCTCATCGCCGGTGCGCCGGGCATCGCCTCGCGCTTCCAGTCGGCGGTGGATGAGGCCGATGGTGGAGTCAGCACCTCGAGCCGGCTCTTGACGTCGTCCATCAGGTTGAGGATCAGGTGGTGCCGGGTCCACGCGTACGAATCCAGCGAGGTATGCGTGTCCGGCTGGAACAGCAGGGTGAAGTGATGCTTGCCGGCCATGAAGCTGTCGAACGGCGTCGCCAGCAACGCGCCGGAAGGATAGGTGGTGCCGTCGACCGTCCATGGCGAACGGATCCGCACCAGCAGCCATTCGCGATGGGCATCGGCGTCCGCGTCGGTCGGCACGTCGAGCCGGGTCAGCTTGTCGCCGCTGCGCTGGTACAGCTCGCTGTGGAAGAAATCCTTGGCGACGGACACGAAGTCGCGTTCATAGCCCGGTGTGCGGTCGTGATACGCGCTGATCGCAAGGTCGGTCGGTTTGCCTTCGTACACGGTGATGGCGGCAGACAGCGGTGTGCCGCGCTTCCATTGCTTGACGATGCGCGGGTAGCTCGATTCAGTCATCGAGCCGGGGCCGAAGTCGGTGCCGACGTAGAGGGTGTCCTCGTCGATCCAGCCGACCTGGCTTTTTGCCACCGGCAGGTCGAAGCCATCCTTCACGAAGGCCTTGTGCGGAATGCTGAATTCGCGCACCGCGATCGCGTCGCCGCCGTCTGGCGACAGCGAGACCAGACAGCGCTCGAATGCCGGTTTCAGGCACTGCACGCCCTTGAACACCCAGCGCTTGCCTTCGGCCTTGTTCAGCGCGTCGATGTCCAGCAGCACGTCCCACTTCGGTTCGGCCTTGCGGTACTCGGCCAGGGTGGTACGCCGCCACACGCCGCGTGGATGTGCCTGGTCGCGCCAGAAGTTGTACAGCTCGTCGCCCATCCGGTTGACGTAGGGAATGCGCGCGTCCGAATCGAGCACTTCGAGGATGTTGTCGCGGGTCTTGACGAACTCGGCATTGTCGACGAACTGCTTCGTCGTCGCCGCGTTCTCCTGCTTCACCCAGTCCATCGAGCGGGTGCCGCGGATGTCCTCCAGCCACAGGAACGGATCGTCGGTCGACTTGGAATCCGTGGGTCCAGTAGCAGGTTTGTTGTCGCGGGCGTTGACGTTGTTCATGCCCGTCAGTGTGACGCCAAGTGCCAGCATCAGCCAGACCGATTTCATCGTGTGCCCCTCGTGTGCGAATGGATTGGCAGGCATGACCCACCGTCGGTCGAGCGTACCTGCGCGACGATACGGACGCCCGTGACTAAAGTAAGGACGAGCCGATCGGCGCAGCCATGAAACAAGAATCCCGCCGAGCCGGCGGGATTCTTGCTGGAGTGGAACGGGCGGCTTACAGCAACGGAATCAGCAGCAGCGCCACGATGTTGATGATCTTGATCAGAGGGTTCACTGCCGGGCCGGCGGTGTCCTTGTATGGATCACCGACAGTGTCGCCGGTGACCGCGGCCTTGTGTGCCTCGGAACCCTTGCCGCCGTGATGACCGTCCTCGATGTACTTCTTCGCGTTGTCCCACGCACCGCCGCCGGTGGTCATCGAGATCGCCACGAACAGGCCGGTGACGATGGTGCCGATCAGCACGCCACCGAGCGCCTGCGCGCCGGCGACGGACGAACCGGAGAGCCACTTGAAGCCGAACGCAACCACCACCGGCACCAGTACCGGCAGCAGCGAGGGCACGATCATTTCCTTGATGGCGGACTTGGTCAGCATGTCCACTGCCTTGTCGTACTGCGGCTTGCCGGTGCCTTCCATGATGCCGGGGATGTCGCGGAACTGGCGGCGCACTTCCTCGACCACGGCACCGGCCGCACGGCCGACTGCTTCCATCGCCATCGCGCCGAACAGGTACGGGATCAGGCCGCCGATCAGCAGGCCGATGATCACGTAATGGTTCGACAGGTCGAACAGCGTGTCGGTGCCGAAGTGGGTCTTGAGGTTGTGCGTGTAGTCGGCGAACAGCACCAGCGCGGCCAGCGCGGCCGAACCGATCGCATAGCCCTTGGTCACCGCCTTGGTGGTGTTGCCGACTGCGTCGAGCGGATCGGTGACGCCGCGCACTTCCGGCGGCAGGTCGGCCATCTCGGCGATGCCGCCGGCGTTGTCGGTGATCGGGCCGTAGGCATCCAGCGCCACGATCATGCCGGCCATCGACAGCATTGCGGTGGCGGCGATCGCGATGCCGTACAGGCCGCCGAGTGCGAAGGCGCTCCAGATCGCGGCGCAGATCACGATCACCGGCAGCGCGGTGGATTTCATCGAGATGCCCAGGCCCGCGATGATGTTGGTGCCGTGGCCGGTGGTCGATGCGGCGGCGATGTGTTGCACCGGACTGAACTGCGTGCCGGTATAGAACTCGGTGATCCACACGATCAGGCCGGTCAGCACCAGGCCGATCAGCGAACAGTGGAACAGCGCGTGGTTGGAAATCACCAGGCCGTCCCCGGTGGTCAGGCCGTCCGGCAGCAGGTTGCCGGTCACGAACCAGAACGCGACGGCCGAGAGGATCGCCGACACGATCACGCCCTTGTACAACGCGCCCATGATCGAGCCGCCGGCTTTCACTTTCACGAAGAAGGTCGCGATGATCGAGGCGATGATCGACACCGCGCCGATCACCAGCGGATACAGCACGGCATTGAGGTTGTTGGCAAAGGTGAGGCCGGCCAGCAGCATCGTGGCGATCACGGTCACCGCATAGGTCTCGAACAGGTCGGCCGCCATGCCGGCGCAGTCGCCCACGTTGTCGCCGACGTTGTCGGCGATCACCGCCGGATTGCGCGGATCGTCCTCGGGAATGCCGGCCTCGACCTTGCCTACCAGATCGGCACCGACATCGGCGCCCTTGGTGAAGATGCCGCCGCCCAGACGCGCGAAGATCGAGATCAGCGAACTGCCGAACGCCAGTCCCACCAGCGCATGAAGGGCGGGCTCGCCGCTGATGCCCATGTGATTGAGCACCAGCCAGTAACCGGTGACGCCAAGCAGGGCGAGGCCGACCACCAGCATGCCGGTGATCGCACCGCCACGGAAGGCCACGTCCATCGCCGCGCTGAGGCCGCGTCGCGCGGCTTCGGCGGTGCGCACGTTCGCGCGTACCGACACATTCATGCCGACGTAGCCGGCCGCGCCGGAAAGGACCGCGCCCACCAGGAAACCGATCGCCGTCGGCCAGTTCAGGAAGAAGCCGATCAGCAGCATCAGCACCACGCCAACCATGCCGATGGTGGCGTACTGGCGGTTGAGGTAGGCGCGGGCGCCCTCCTGGATGGCTGCTGCAATCTCCTGCATCCGATCGTTGCCCGGCGATTGCGCCAGGATCCAGCGCGCGGAAAACGCGCCATACAAAATCGCCACTACCGCACACGCCAGAACGATCCAGCCATACTGCTGCAGCATCGGAGCCTCCCCATGATTGTCAGTGGCCGTCCGGAACGGGCGGTCCCGGGGAGTATAGGCAGACCTTGTTGCACAGGCTGTTGTGCGGCGCAGCGCATGGCGTTGCGCCATCCACCAATGAAAAGGGCCATGCACGGATGCATGGCCCTCGACTCATTCACGCTGGCGCGGACTCAATGCAGCGCCATGTCCAGAATGACACCGGTGGCGATCGCGACCAGCAGGTAGTCGTTGTCCGCACGCACCCAGTGATAACCACGCGGTGGCGGACGCAGGCGGTAGTAGCCATAGTTGCGCACGACATAGGTCGGGCCGTAATAGCGATGGCCGCGTTCCCAATGATGGCCGCCGTAATAGCGCGGGCCGCCATCGCGATAGCCGTAGCGACGATGATCGTCGCCGTGCCAACGCCGGTCGTCGTGCCCGCGGTCATGACGGTAATCGCCACGGTCGTTGCGATCACGGTCGTGACCATGGCGGTCGTGACCGCCATGGTCTTGATCGGCCAGCGCGAAGCTGCCGGTAGTGAGCAGGGCAAGGGCGATGAGCAGGCGGCTGACGAGTTTCATCATGGTCTCCTCCGTGATCGTCGCGGCCGCAACAGCGCGGCCATCGACTTCGGACGAGGGAATCGTAGGAATGTGCGACTGAACGTAATCCCATTGTGGACCTGATGATTTCAGCTTTCGCTCAGCAACTGCGGGCTGGCTCACAAATGCAGGGTCTCAGCGCTGGAAGCCGGCCAGCTTCTTCGCCACCGCCATATTCTTCAGCTGCACATAACGTGGCAGGCCATCCTTGCCGTACGGCAGCGGCGCTTCGCCGCGGATCAGCGGCGCGAGATAACGCCGCGCGGCGGCGGTGATGCCGAAGCCGTCGCGGGTGATGAAGTTCCTCGGCATCTTCTTTTCGCGATTGGCGATCTTGGCCAGCGGTGCCGGCTCGACCTTCCAGCGATACGGCACGTCGCTGCTGCGCACGATCACCGGCATCACCGCGTTCATGCCGGCCAGCGCGTAGTCGACCGCGGCCTTGCCGACCGCGAAGGCCTGTTCGGCGTCGACTGCCGATGCGGCGTGTCGGGCGGAGCGCTGCAGATAATCGGGTAGCGCCCAGTGGTATTTGTAACCGAGCTTCTCCTTCACCAGCGCAGCCAGCACCGGCGCCACGCCACCGAGTTGCGCATGGCCGAACGCATCGCGCGTGCCGGCTTCGGCGAGGAACTGACCTGCGGCATTGCGCACGCCTTCGGAGGCGACCACGGTGCACCAGCCCACGCGCTCGACGGTGGCTTTCACCTTGGCCAGGAACGCGCTTTCGTCGAACGTGTTCTCGGGGAACAGGATGATGTGCGGCGGCGCATCCGCGCCTTCGCCAGCGAGCCCGGCGGCAGCGGCGATCCAGCCGGCATGGCGGCCCATCACTTCGAGGATGAACACCTTGGTCGAGGTCTCGGCCATCGAGGCGACGTCGAGGCTCGCCTCCAGCGTGGAGATCGCGGTGTATTTCGCCACCGAGCCGAAGCCGGGGCAGCAGTCGGTGACAGCCAGGTCGTTGTCCACCGTCTTCGGCACGCCGATGCAGAGGATGTCGTAGCCCATTGCCTTGCCCAGCTGCGAGATCTTCAATGCGGTGTCGGCCGAGTCGTTGCCGCCGTTGTAGAGGAACCAGCGGATGTCGTGGGCGCGGAACACGTCGATCAGCCGCGCGTATTCCGCGCGGTTGTCTTCCAGCGACTTCAGCTTGTAGCGGCATGAGCCGAACGCGCCACCGGGCGTATGGCGCAGCGCGGCGATCGCGGCAGCCGATTCCTTCGAGGTATCGATCAACTCCTCGCGCAGCGCACCGAGAATGCCGTTGCGTGCGGCGTACACCTTCAGGCCCCTGGCGCGGGCGGCCTCGATCACGCCGGCGGCAGTGGCGTTGATCACCGCGGTGACGCCGCCGGACTGGGCGTACAGCAGGTTGCCGGTGATGACTGGCGAACGATGGCTCGGGCTCATGATGATCCTCAAATCAGGTGGTGGCGGCTGGTCGCGACCAGCGACAAATCTTTTTGGCAACAGACACTTGGCGACAGGCAACGAAGTGCGCCGTTTGACGGCACCGGGTACAGCCGCTAATTTGACAGCCAATTCTGGGAATCTGGCGGGCTGCTGCAGTGTGCGGCAGCCCGTCAAACTTGTGGAGCATTATGCGACTCGTCCTACTTGGTGCGCCCGGCTCGGGCAAAGGCACGCAGGCTGCCCGATTGAAGGTGGAGTTCGGTGTGCCACACATCTCGACCGGCGACATGCTGCGCGCCGCCGTCGCGGCCGGCACGCCGATGGGCCTCAAGGCCAAGGCCGTGATGGACGCCGGCCAGCTGGTTTCCGACGACATCCTGCTTGGCATGCTGGAAGACCGCTTGGGCCAGGACGACGCGAAAGCCGGTTTCATCCTCGATGGCTACCCGCGCAATCTGGCGCAGGCCGACGCGCTCGATCAGCTGCTGGCGAAGATCGGCCAGCCGCTGGATGCGGTGGTGAAGCTCAAGGTACCCAGCGAAGTGATCATCGGCCGCTGCGAAATCCGCTTCAAGGCCGAAGGCCGCGCCGACGACAACCCCGACACCGTGCGCAAGCGCCTGGCGATCTACGCCGAGCAGACCGCACCGGTGGCCGATTTCTACGCCCGGCGCGGCAAGCTGCAGATCGTCGATGGCGTCGGTGAGCTGGGCGAGGTCACCGCCCGGGTCAAGCAGGCGCTGCAGAACGAAGCGGCGGCCGCGAACGGCTGAGCACATCCCGCTCCCGTCGAGCGGGTTTCCAAGGAATCCGTCCCACCATGCGTCTGCATATCCTCGGCATCTGCGGCACCTTCATGGGCGGTGTCGCCGCGCTGGCGCGCGAGCTGGGCCACACGGTCGAGGGTTCCGACGCCAACGTCTATCCGCCGATGAGCACGCAGCTGGAAGCGCTCGGCATCGGCTTGATGAGCGGTTACGCGGCGGAACATCTGCAGCCTGCACCTGACCTCGTCGTGGTCGGCAATGCGATGACCCGCGGCAACCCCGCCGTCGAATACATGCTCGATCAGCACCTGCGTTACATCTCCGGTCCGCAATGGCTGGGTGAGACGCTGCTGGTCGATCGCGACGTGCTGGCGGTCGCCGGTACCCACGGCAAGACCACCACCACCAGCCTGCTGGCCCATCTGCTCGAAGAGGTCGGACTTGCGCCGGGCTTCCTGGTCGGCGGCGTGCCGGGCAATTTCGGTGTGTCGGCGCGGCTCGGGCAGGGCAAGCCGTTTGTCATTGAAGCGGACGAGTACGACACCGCGTTCTTCGACAAGCGCAGCAAGTTCGTGCACTACCGGCCGTGCATCGCGATCCTCAACAATCTCGAATACGACCACGCGGACATCTTTTCCGATGTAGCGGCGATCCAGCGGCAGTTTCATCATCTGGTGCGTACCGTGCCAGGCAACGGCCGGCTGATCGTCAACGCGCACGATCAGCGATTGGCCGAAGTGCTGGCGATGGGCTGCTGGACACCAGTGGAAACCTTCGGCGTCGGCTGCGGCGACTGGCAGGCCACGCTGATCGAAGCGGATGGCTCGGCATTCACCGTGCATCGCAACGGCGAGCTGATCGGTGAGGTGCACTGGTCGCTGCTCGGCAACCACAGCGTGATGAACGCACTGGCTGCATTGGCCGCGGCGACTGCAGCCGGCGCCGATCCGCGCGCATTGCTGCCGGCATTTGCCACGTTCGAGAGCGTCAAGCGGCGGATGGAACTGGTCGGCGAAGTGAACGGCGTGCGCGTCTACGACGATTTCGCCCATCACCCCACCGCGATCGCCACCACGCTGGCCGGGCTGCGCGCGAAGATCGGCAACGCGCGCATCCTGGTGGCACTGGAGCCGCGCTCCAACTCGATGCGCCAGGGCGCGCATGCCGAAGCGCTGGCACCGTCGCTGGCCGATGCCGATGCCGTGGTATTCCTGCACCGCCCCGAATTGCCGTGGGATGCCAGCCACGTCACGGCGGCCTTGGGTGGCCGCGGCAGCACGGCGCCGACGGTCGACGCGCTGATCGCCACCTTGCACGCGCAGGTACAACCCGGCGACCAGGTGATTTTCATGTCCAACGGCGGCTTCGAGGCGGCGCCGCGGCGGTTTGTCGAACGTCTGCGGCAGGACTGAGGCTGACCGGCTGTACTGGCACTGGTTACACTCGTCGCATGGCTGCCCAATCGCCGCTGATCGAGATGCCGCTGTTTCCGCTTGCTTCCGTGCTGTTTCCCGGCGGGCAGCTGCAACTGCGCATCTTCGAACCACGCTACCTGGACCTGGTCCGCGAGTGCTCGCGTTATGGCACCGGTTTCGGGATCTGCCTGATTCTCGAGGGCCAGGAGGCGGGTGCCCCAGCGATCCCGGCGGCGATCGGCACAATCGCGCGGATCACCGATTTCCATCGCGGCGAGGATGGCCTGCTCGGCATCGTGGCCGAAGGCGGCCCGCGTTTTCGCGTGGCGCGCAGCCGGGTGCGTTCCGATGGCCTGTTGCGCGGCGACGTGGAGGTCTGGCCGGCTGAGCCGGAAGAAGTGGTGCCGGTGGAGTTTGCCGTGCTGCAGAGCATTCTCGAACGGCTGATCGAAACGATGGCGCCGCAGTGGCGGCATGCTCCGCGCAGTGCCTACGACGACGCCAGCTGGTTGGGTTTCCGGCTGGCCGAACTGTTGCCGCTGGATGCAAGCGAGCAGCAGCGCATGCTCGAATTGAACGACCCGGTGCAGCGCCTGGCCGAGCTGCGCGATATCCTGCCACGCTTCCAGAAGCCGTGAATCATCGCCGTGTCCACGTCGTAAACTGACGTTTTACGATGGAGTCGATGCGCATGGGCAATCTCGCCGGCAAGACCTTGTTCATCACCGGCGCCTCGCGTGGCATCGGCCTGGCGATCGCGCTGCGCGCCGCCCGTGACGGTGCCAACATCGTGATTGCGGCCAAGAGCGGCGTGCCGAATCCGAAACTGCCCGGCACCATCCATACCGCGGCGACGGCCGTCGAGGAAGCCGGCGGCAAAGCGCTGGCGCTGCAGGTGGATATTCGCGAAGAGATGCAGGTGCGCGCTGCGGCGGCACAGGCGGCCGAACGCTTTGGCGGCATCGACATCGTGGTCAACAACGCCAGCGCGATCTGGCTGGCCGGCACCGCTGATACGCCGATGAAGCGCTATGACCTGATGCATCAGGTCAACACGCGCGGCACGTTCCTGGTCACTCAAAGCTGCCTGCCTTATCTGAAGCAGGCGACGAATCCGCACGTACTGATGCTGTCGCCGCCACCGAACCTCGACCCGAAATGGTTCGCGCCGCACACCGCCTACACCATCGCCAAATACGGCATGAGCTTGTGCGTGCTGGGCATGAGCGCGGAGTTTGCGCCGCTCGGCATCGCGGTGAACGCGTTGTGGCCACGCACGGTGATCGCGACTGCTGCGATCGGCATGATCGACGGCGTGAAAGTCGAGCACTGCCGCAAACCGGAGATCGTCGCCGATGCCGCACACGCTATCCTGAGCCGTCCGGCGCGCGACTACACCGGCCACTTTGCGATCGACGAAGACGTGCTGCGCGAGGCCGGCATCAGCAACTTCGCCAACTATGCCGTACAGCCGGGCATGCCGTTGCTGCCGGATCTGTTTCTGGACTGAACCCTACGGGGTTAAGTATCGGCGCAGCCGTGATCGGGCCGCCATCGGTGAAATCTGACAAGGCCGAGCATGGTAGGCCTGCTTGCATGTGCTGTAAACCCTTGTCGCCGATGGGTTTATGGCTGATGAACATGCTTGGTTGCTTCACGTATTTCCGGCTTGCTTGAGAGTATATTACTTGATGCATATCACACTTTTGTAGCAACCAGGGCGCAGGATGCGGCTGCGAAAGTACCGAGATTCATCGCCTGCCTAGGTGGTCGTCTCGAACTGCATAAGCGACCTTGGGGACAGGGGGTCAGTGCCATGACGAATGAACAGGCATCGAGGCGTTGTGTGGTCTGGTTTGGTCAACCAACCGCCGAGGAGTGTGCCAGTCTGGCGCAAGCAGGATGGCGTACACGGGTCGGCGACGCCCAATTGCAGGATGGCGTGGGCATGCGGCGCGACGATATCGTGGTGGCAATGGCCGACCTGCGAAACGACGATGAGCAGGCGATTCAGGCCATGGGGCGATTGATGGACAATCATCCGTGGCTGCCGTGGCTGGTGCTTGTTCGGCAAGAAACTGCCACGGGCAAGCCGGAGGTGGAGCGCATCCTGCGCGACAGTGCCGATTTCTTCACCGTGCCGATCGACACGAAGCGGCTGCTCCACACGCTGACAAAGATCAGCAACGGCTGGTCGCCGACGGCCGAAAAAGCGGATATCCCCGGCATCGTCGGCGCCGTCAGCCCGGTGATGCGCACCGTCATGAGCAGCCTGCGCAAATACGCGCCGGTGGAGCTGCCAGTACTGATCACCGGCGAGACCGGCAGCGGTAAGGAAATAGCGGCGCGTGCTCTGCATGGCTTGTCGGCGCGATGCGAGCACCCGTTCGTGCCGATCAATTGCGGTGCGCTGCCGTCGAACCTGGTGCAGTCCGAGTTGTTCGGCCACGAGCGTGGCGCCTTCACCGGAGCGAATGTGCGGCGCATCGGGCATTTCGAGGCGGCGGCCGGCGGCACCGTGTTTCTCGACGAGATCGGCGACCTGCCGCTCGATGCCCAGACCAGTCTGCTGCGCCTGATGGAAGAGGGCACACTGGTGCGCGTGGGCTCCAGTCAGCCGATCAAGCTGGATGTCCGGGTACTGGCCGCCACGCACGTGGATATGGAGGCGGCCGTGGCGCAAGGTCGTTTCCGCGAGGATCTGTACTATCGGCTCAACGTGCTGCGCCTGCGCATGCCGGCGCTGCGCGAACGCGAGGGCGATGTCGAATTGCTCGCGCAACATTTCCTCGATGCATTCCGCCTGCGACATCACAGCCGTGCCCACGCCTTCAGCAGCCAGGCGCGGCAGGCCATGCGCGGGTTTGCGTGGCCCGGCAACGTGCGCGAGCTGCTCAATCGGGTGCAACGCGCGGCCGTGGTCGCCGAGGGCACGCTGATCAGCGCCGCGGACTTGGATCTTCAGGACATGCAGCCGATACCCGCCAGCCGTTCGAGTCTCGGTTTGACCCGCGTTTCGGCCGAACGCGAGGCGGTACTGAACTGCCTGCACGAAAGCCATTTCAATATCAGCGAATGTGCGCGGCGGCTCAACGTGTCGCGGGTCACCGTTTACCGTCTGTGCAAGAAGCACAAGGTGGCACTGGAGGAGCTTCGCGACGGTGATCGGCCACCCGCCGGGCGGCGAATAGCTACTGTGAACGGCCATGGGTCGCCAGTGGCACAGAGCATGTAGATTCCCGAAGTACGTCTGCTGTTTGGCGCACCCGGGTCAGTCTCACCTCAAGCCTCGTCAAAGGAATCCCCCGGCCCGCAGGGGACGGGTCGGGGGTTCCAGTGGTGCCCGGCTACAGGGTGCCGGGTTACCGCCCTCGTTCGCCTTCGCCGCACTCGGCGGCGGCAGGTTGTTCTCACGGGTCAGCCATCGCGACAAACCCACATCTTTGAAAGTGGGTGAGTTGCTCATCGGTGACCGCCCTCAACCCTGGCAAGCGTGCGAAGTAGAGCAATGACTGTGCCAATGGCTGGCAATGCTGCAACAGCAGGGGTTGCCAATGGATGCGATGGTTTGTTGCGCGGTCGGAACTGTCACAACGTTACAGCCCGGCATCCGCTCTGTCGCCCATGGTTGGGCTGGCAGATGGCGCGGTAATCAGTTTCTGCCGGAGTGGTACATAAGCGATACAACGTGTTGGTTGGTATACAACGCGGCCGTACGGAGCCGTGCAAAACCTGCTTCCAGGTTTTACGATGCGTCGCGTGTGTCGCCCCCGATCATGTGTCGAGGGTGGCCCGAATCCCCACCTTGATCATCCATCGCTGGTGTTGCCTGTCGGCGATGCCCGGAGCAAGACATGCACGAACGACTGCTGTCCAGCGAATCCCTGACGGATATGGGAAAGCGCTATTGGCTGCCCGTCTATCGACCGCGCGAGCTCGTGCTCGATCACGGCATGGGTGCGCACGTCTGGGACACACAAGGCCGCGACTACGTGGATTTCGGCGCCGGCATCGCGGTCAACGCGCTCGGCCATCAGGATCCGGACCTGCTCGAGGCACTGACCGTGCAAGCACACAAGCTGTGGCATGCCAGCAATGTGTTCTATACCGAGCCACCATTGCGGCTGGCGGAAGAGTTGGTACTCGCCTCCGGATTTGCCGAGCGCGTGTTCCTGTGCAATTCCGGCGCCGAGGCGAACGAGGCGGCCATCAAGCTGGTGCGCAAGTGGGCGGCATCGAAAGGCCGCGCACCGGAACAGCGCACCATCATCACGTTCAAGGGTTCGTTCCACGGTCGCACGCTGGCCACGGTCACCGCCACCGCACAGCCGAAGTACCAGGAAGGCTATGAGCCGCTGCCTGCGGGCTTCCGTTATCTCGATTTCAATGATGCGGCGGCACTGGAGCTGGCCTTTGCTGCCGGTGACATCGCTGCGGTGATGCTGGAGCCGGTGCAGGGCGAAGGTGGCGTGCTGCCCGCTGCACCGGGCTTCCTCAAGCGCGTTCGCGAGCTGTGCGATCAACACGACGCACTATTGGTGCTGGACGAGATCCAGTGCGGCATGGGCCGTACCGGCACGCTGTTCGCGCACACGCAGGATGAGGTGATGCCGGACATCGTGACGCTGGCCAAGGCGCTCGGGTGCGGCTTTCCGATTGGCGCGATGCTGGCCGGTCCGAAGGTGGCCGAAGTAATGCAGTACGGCGCACATGGCACCACGTTCGGCGGCAACCCGATGGCAGCAGCGGTGGCGCGGGTGGCGTTGCGCAAGCTGGGTTCGCCGGAATTGCTGGCAAATGTGGAGCGTCAGTCGGCTGCACTGCGGGCTGCACTGATCGGGCTGGGTGCTGAGTTCGGTGTGTTCACAAATATACGTGGCCGCGGCCTGATGCTTGGTGCCGTGCTGGCCGATGCGTACAAGGGCCGCGCTGGCGAGGTGCTCGATATCGCGGCGAGTCACGGACTGTTGTTGCTGCAGGCCGGCCCCGATGTGTTGCGGCTGGTACCGCCGCTGAACATCACCGATGAAGAATTGGCCGATGGTCTTGCGCGTTTGCACACTGCGCTGCAGGCCTTCACTGCAAAATAAGCTGGAGAGTCTCCCTCGCTTCCCCATTGGAGCAACCGCGATGAAATATCTGCACAGCATGGTTCGCGTGCATGACCTGGACGCTTCGCTGCGTTTCTATTGCGAAGGCCTCGGATTGCGCGAGGTGCGCCGCACGGAGGTGCCTGCCGGCAAATACACGCTGGTGTTTCTGTCCGCCGCGGACAGTCCGGAGGCCGAGATCGAGCTGACCTGGAACTGGGGTTCGCAGGAAGACTATGGTTCGGCGCGCAACTTCGGCCACCTGGCGTTCCGCGTCGAGGATATCTACGCCACTTGCACCCGGCTGCAGACAATGGGCTATACAATCCATCGCCCGCCGCGTGACGGTCACATGGCGTTCGTGCGTTCGCCCGATCTGATCTCGATCGAGCTGTTGCAGGAAGGGCATCTGCCGCCGCGTGAACCGTGGGCATCGATGGCCAATACCGGTCAGTGGTGAATCAGCCTTTCGCCTCGCGCAGAGCGCCGCGGGCCGCTTCCAGCGTATCGGCAATGTCCTGCTCGCTGTGCGCGCTGGACATGAAGCCGGCCTCGAACGCCGATGGCGCCAGATACACGCCGCGCTTCAGCATGCCGTGGAAGAAACGTTTGAACAGTGCGGCGTCCGCCGCGGTTGCCTGCGCGTAGCTCTCCACTTTTTCGGTGCTGAAGAACAGGCCGAACATGCCGCCGATGCGATTGGTACTGAACGCGACGCCTTCTCCATCAGCGACCGACTGGAAGCCGTCCGTCAGCAGGCGCGTGCGTGCGGCAAGTTGATCGTGAAAGCCGGGAGCCTGGATCAGCTCCAGCATGGCCAGGCCGGCCGCCATCGCTACCGGATTGCCGCTCAGTGTGCCGGCTTGGTAGATCGGACCGCTCGGTGCGATCTGTTGCATCAGGTCGCGGCGACCGCCGTAAGCGCCGACCGGCATGCCGCCGCCGATGATCTTGCCGAAGGTGGTCAGATCAGGAGTCACGCCGTAATGCGCCTGCGCGCCGCCGAGGGCGACGCGGAAACCGGTCATCACTTCATCGAAGATCAGCAGCGCACCGGACTGTGTGCACAGTTCGCGCAGGCCCTGCAGATAACCATCCACGGGCAGGATGCAGTTCATGTTGCCGGCCACTGGCTCGATGATCAGCCCAGCGATGTCATGGCCATGTTCGGCGAACAGCGCTTTCGCCGCGTCGAGATCGTTGTATGGCAATGTCAGTGTGAGATCGGCATTCGCCTTCGGCACGCCCGGGGAGGTCGGCACGCCGAAAGTCAGCGCGCCCGAGCCGGCTTTCACCAGGAAACTGTCGCCGTGGCCGTGATAGCAGCCCTCGAACTTCACGATCTTCGCGCGACCGGTGGCGCCACGCGCCAGCCGGATCGCCGACATCGTTGCCTCCGTGCCGGAGTTGACCATGCGCACCATCTCGATCGAGGGGATCAGCCGGGTGATCGTCTCGGCCATGGTCACCTCAGCCGCGCACGGCGTGCCGAACGACAGGCCGTTTTTCACCGCGCGCTCGACCGCCTCGCGTACGGCCGGATGATTGTGGCCAACGATCATCGGTCCCCATGAGCCGACGTAGTCGATGTAGCGCGTGCCTTCGACATCCCACAGATAGGCTCCGTCCGCGCGTGCTGTGAAGAACGGCTCGCCGCCAACCGACTTGAACGCACGCACCGGTGAGTTCACGCCGCCGGGCATCAGTTGCTGGGCACGCTGGAAGAGTTCGTGGTTGGTCATCGTGCGGCTCTCAATGGGGCTGTTTTTGATCGGAGGAATACAGGTCGGTGAAGCATTGCGCGGTGGCGCGTACATCGGCGGCGCCGAATACGGCGGAGATCGCGGCCAGATATTCCGCACCGGCTTCAACCAGTGTTGCGCCATTGTCCGGCGTGATGCCGCCGATCGCCACTCGCGGCAGGCCAAGCGCGGCGCTTTGCCTCAGCAGGTCGATCGAAACACGCGGGGCCAGAGGCTTGGTGGGCGAGAGAAAAAACGTTCCGAACGAGATGTAGCTCGCCCCGGTCCGGGCGGCCACCTGCGCACGTTGCAGCGAGCCGCGACACGACACGCCGATGATCGCATTCTCACCGAGCTCGGCACGGGCAGCGCCGATGTCGTCATCGGTGCCGCCCAGATGCACGCCCTGTGCACCTACGGTCCGTGCCAGATCGATGTCGCTGTCGATGATCAACGGTACGCCGCTGGCCCGGCACAGCTGCAGGAGTGCCATCGCTTCGGCATGGCGACGCGGTGCGTCGGCACTTTCGTCGCGGTACTGCAGTAATCGCGCGCCGCCAGCAAGGGCCTGCGCGGCTACCTCCAGCAGATCGGGGCGTGGCCCATCGGTGATGGCGTACAGGCCACGGCTTGGCCATGCTGCAAACGTGTTCAAATCATGACCTCACATACTTAGATGGGGACGACCAATGCTTTCGCATTGCCGGGCGAGTTGCGAGAATGTGCCATTCCCTAGCGATCCGAAGAAGCCCGACCATGAGCCAGAGTTCCACCGAAACCCCAGCCGCCTTGCGCAAATGGATGTGCGTCGTCTGCGGGTATATCTACGATGAAGCCATCGGCGTGCCCGATGAGGGGATCGCCGCCGGCACGCGTTGGGAAGATGTCCCCGACACCTGGACCTGTCCTGACTGCGGAACCACCAAGGACGACTTCGAGATGATCGAACTCGACTGAAGGCCGATTCCCGCCCGCAAACGGCCCGATCCCGTCAGCGCATTGGCCGGGCCTTCTGCTCTGATGTTCCTGCGCACGATCAAGTGCCGCGTTATACAAGGAGCATCCCATGCAACAGTTCATTCCGTTCGAAGACGACTGGGACGCCCTGGAAGGCCTGCGCCCCGAAGACCTGATTCCTTATCGCGTCGGTTTGCTGGATAAATCAGGGCCGGTCGCTCAGCGCACCGTTCCGAGGTCGCCATCGATCTTCAGCTCATCGCCCACCTGTACACCGATGCGATGCGCCGTGCCAGCGGACAGCTCCAGCACGTAACGCGCGGGAGCGTTGCTGGGGTAGATCGGGCAGGGATCAGCCTTGCACGGTGGCACATTCAGCTGCATCGATACCAGGCGGCGATCCGTGTCGAAATACAGGATGTCGAGCGGGATCAGCGTGTTCTTCATCCAGAACCCCTGCGGCGCCTGGTAGGGAAACGCGAACAGCATGCCGTGATCGGGCGCCAATGTGGTGCGCATCATCAGGCCGTGTTCGCGGCTGGCGTCGTCTGTGGCGAATTCCGCCGAGAAGCGCTGCCCATGCAGCTCCACCGCTGGCGTCGCGTCCCTTGCCGGCATGGCGCTGGCACGGCCGATCAGCAACAAGAGCATCGGTACAAGCCATCGTTTCATCATGAGCACTCATCACATGTAGATAGATGGTCGGGAAGTGTAGCGCCGTGACTGCGCACAGCTTCATGACAAAGAAAGTCGTCGCGCCCCCTTCACAGAAGCACGCCACGGCGCTATGATTCTCGCCCCTTCGACGAGACGCCCTTTCGCGAAGGTCTCCGCAACAAGCCACGACGAAAAATTTTTCCTCGAAGGTGTTGACGGTCGTAAAAAGCGATGTAGAATGGGCGGCTCACCTAGGACGAAACGTCCTCGGCGCGATCGAGAAATCGGTGGCAAGTGATTGATCTTTGACAGTGTGCGCAGGTGAATTGTGTGGACGTCTTGCGATGGAG